>Ga0268356_10383_pt1 | contig 246790 bp, 257 predicted proteins | sample BioMet10_FD_194415 | JGI IMG/M metagenome (GOLD analysis project Ga0268356, IMG submission 194415) | Sewage microbial communities from Oakland, California, United States - Biofuel 10 (PacBio Assembly) | ecosystem: Engineered > Wastewater > Sewage > Unclassified | place: USA: California...
TTTCCGGGCAGGTCCAGGTGCTTGCGCACGCTTTGGGTGAGCGGAATGATCTCCGGCAGGCTTTGTACTGGTGCAGGTATGGGGTTTTGCCAGTCGCCCAGAGCTTTTTCGAGGATGTCGAACACGTTCTCGGCGGTTAACGGCCCCCACCACCACGAGCACCATATTTTCTGGGCGGTAGTAGCGCCGGTGAAAATCGACCAGGTCGCGGCGGCTGATCTTGCGAATCGTTTCCGTGAAGCCGTCTTCGGGGCGTCCGTAGGGATGCTCGCCGAAGAGGATCTGGTCGAAAGTGATGGCGGACATATCGCTGGTATCCTGAGCGCGGATCGCCAGGCTGGTCAGCAGTTGTGTTTGCAGTCGTTTCACGTATTCGTTCGGGAAGCTTGGGCGGCGCAGGCAGTCAGCCAGCAGGTCTACCAGCAGGGGCAGATCTTCAGCCAGGGCTCGTCCGCTGAAGCTGGTGTTGTGTACGCTGGCACCGAAGCCCAGACTGGCCCCGGCAGATTCCAGCTGGTCGAAGATGTCCTGAAAGCTGCGTTTTTTTGTTCCGCGTGTTAGCGCTGACGCGGTGAAGTGCGCCAGTCCCAGTTTATCGAGGGGATCCATCCAGCTTCCAGCCGCAACGTAACCGGTCAGCACCACGGAGGGGCTGTTGTAGTTGCTGCGGGTCAGCAGGACGATGCCGTTGGGAAGTACTTTGCGGGCAATGTCTTCTGGCCCGGGGAGGGAACGTGGGGTGGGGTTCATGCTTGTTCCTCCTCTGGCAGGTAGATGCCTACCACTCGTCGTTCTGGGGCCAGGTAACGCTGCATGGCTTCCTGTAACTTTTGTGGGGTGACCTGGTTCAGTCGCTCCACGTAAGAAGTGAACCAGTCATAGTGAGCGAACATTTCCGGGTACCCCAGCCAGAATCCCTGGTTGGTGATGTTCTCGGAACCGTAAGCGAACAGGGCCCGGGCCTGTTTGACCGCCCGGTCGATTTCGCTTTGCGGGATAAGTTTGTCTTGCAGTCGTTTGATTTCTTCATCGACCTTTTTCAGTACTTGCTCTGGCTTTCTCCCGGGCCGCACGGTGACGTTGATGCTGTAGAGGTGCGGGTCGATGGTGGCTTGCAGGCCGCCGTAGACACTGATGGCCAGTTCTTTTTCGACCAGTGCCCGATAGAGCCGGCTGGTTTTGTTCGAGATTCCGCCGCCGCCGAACATATTCAGGCTGCTTGGCCCGGTTTAACAGGCTGTCGAGCACGGAGATGGTGAAGAAATCCTCGCTGTCCGCTTTGGGGGCGCGGTAGGCCAGCAGCACGTAGGTGGTGTCGCCCGGGCCTTTTACCTCACAGCGTTCTTCCTGGCTGAGGGGCGCTTCTGGCTCCGGGAAGTGGGTTTCCACCTGCCCGCTGGGAATGGGGTCGTAGTATTTGTGGATCATGGCCATCATCTCATCGCCGTCGAAGTCGCCGGCAATGGCCAGTACGGCATTGTTGGGGGCAGTAGTGAGCGCGGTAATGAGCATACAGATCGTCGCGCTGGAGGTCGTGCAGGTCGGCAATGCTGCCGATGATTTCGTTGCGGTAGGGGTGTTGTTTGAAGGCCGCTTCTTGCATGGCTTCATCCAGCTTGAACAGCGGTTCGTTTTCGTTGCCTTCGCGCTCCGAAATGACCACCGTTCGCTCTGATTCCACTTCTTCAGGTTGATAGGAGCTGTGCTGCATGCGGTCAGCTTCCAGGTCAAGCGCCAGTTCGATCTTGTTGGCTGGCAGGGTTTCGAAGAAAGTGGTCCAATCGAGAAAGGTGAAGGCATTCCAGAACCCACCCTCACGCGAAATGGCGCGGTCGAGCACACCGCCGGGGTAGCGCGGGGTGCCTTTGAACTGCATGTGTTCGACCCAGTGTGAAATACCCGTTTTCCCCGGGCACCTCATTCCGCGAACCCACCCGGTACCATACCCAGTGGCTGATGATGGGGGCAGAATGGATTTCTTTCAGATTTACCAGTAAACCATTGGCTAATTTTTCTTGCCGAAATTCAGAACTCATTTATCCTCTTTGAGTAATCTCGCTTCAATTATGGACTAACTATAGCATAAGCCGAAACTGACGGGAAGGAAATCGTCTTATAATTAAGAGGCTCTAATATGAATACGGCGTCTCTGCAGACGCATTTTTTGTCGATCAGTGGAGGACGGATGACGGAACAGACACACACATCGAAGGTGGCGATCATTGGCGCCGGCCCTGCCGGGCTTTTTGCTGCCAGAGAACTGGCAGACAAGGGGGTTCCCGTAGCGATTTTCAATCGCGACGTGAAACCCGGGGGCCTGGCTGAATATGGGATCTATCCTGAGAAATTGCGCATCAAAGAGGGCTTACGCTGTCAATTCCGCGATATTGTGCGTGCGCCGGGGGTCAGCTATTTTGGCAACGTTACCGTCGGCGTTGACTCGCCGTTGAACTTCAATTCGTTGCGCCAGTTGGGCTTTTCCGCTATTTTGGTGGCGGCCGGCGCTCAAGGCACCAAGTGGCTGGGCTTGCCTGGCGAAGATTGCCCGGGTGTTTATCATGCCAAAGAACTGGTTTATCACTACAATCATTTGCCGCCCTATGCCTGCCAGGAATTCCCGATTGGCAAAAAAGTGATGGTGGTGGGGGTGGGCAACGTCATGACCGATATCGTCCGCTGGCTGCTCACTTTACCTCAGGTAGAGGAGATCACCACGATTGCTCGCCGGGGCCTGGCAGAGATCAAGTTTGATGACCGGGAATTGTTGCCGGTGGCGGCTGCCCTTGATGTGGATGACTTTCAGCGTGAGGTGGAGCGTATTTCTCCGGCCATGAAGTGGATAGGTCAGGTGCCTTCCGAGGCGGCGGCCCGGGTGTTGACGGTGGTGCAGTCGGTGACCGACCCCAAACCTCGGGCACGCTGGCGCATGCGTTTCCTTTATTCCCCATCGAAGATTTTGAGCGAGTTCAACCACGTGACCGGCATCAAGCTCGAAGAGAATCGGCTTGAGAGTACTCCCACTGGCACGGTGGCGCGTGGAACGGGCCATTATACGGAAGAGCCGCTGGATACGTTGATTTTCGCTATTGGCGATCAGGTGGATCGCTCACTGGGGCTGCCGGTGGAGGGCAGTCGCTTTGTACTGGCCGAAACTCCGCACTATCCGATTGGGAATGTTTCTTATGAGATGGCTGATACTGCCGATCATCGTTGGCAAGGGGTCTTTGTCTGCGGCTGGTCGCGCAATGCCAGTACCGGGATGGTGGGCATTGCCCGCCGGGATGGCATGAACGCGGCCCGTGCTTTGTCGGAGTATCTGCTTGACCGGCCTGAAGAGGCCGGGGTGAGTGATGTGGCCATCACGGCATTTTTACACGGTTGCCGGGTTGAACCCGGTGCGTGCCTCTGATCTGGGCCGTCTCGAGGCAATCGAAAACGACCGCGCTGCCGCTGCCGCTCTCAGTGAGTATAAATTCGATACCAACGAAGAAATGTTGCGTGTGATGGGCTTGCTGCCCTGATCAGCGGTGTACTTTTTGGTAGGGGAACATCATCACAAAGCCGATGGCGATGACTCCCAGGCCAATTTCCATGCCGCGCGCCTGCCAAACTCCAAAGAAAGGCACCATCGGGAATGATTGGGAGCCGATGCCAAAAACGTCGGCCATGCCCGAGAACAGGGAGATCACGTAACCGGTGCTCACGAAGCGGGCTCCAATGTCAGCGGTGATGCTGGGCACGGTGCGCCGCCACAGGGCGTGCACCAGCACGTAGCCTGCCAGGCAAACGATGCCAATCCCGATCAGCATGACCAGGATCTGGATGAATCCAACTACCGGGCTGCGGTCCAATCCAAAAAGTTGTGGCTTGGCACCGAGCAAAAAGATCAAAAAGCCGCCCAGGATGGCATAAATGGCAAAGCGCATCCGCACTTTTGGATAGGGCGGCAGGGCATTCAGTTTTTCTTCGAGACTGGGTTCAGTTTTAGGTTCTTGGTCTGGCTTGCTCATTCTGGCAGTATGTTCTCCAGGTGTTTTTTCCAGTTGCTATGAAAAATATTGTTTTTGTCTTCAGCAGTATAACCCATTTTTGTCAATATTGGGTCCAGTTTTTGCAGGTCAGCGATGGTGTCCATCTCCAGCGGAATGTTGGGATAGCCAAATCCGCCATCGAAATCTGAGCCAATGGCGGCGTGCTGCGAATTTCCGCTCATCTGGCAGTAATAGTCAATTTGCGCGGCGACCCGTTCCAGTGGGACCCGTTCGCGGTGATCGCCTTCCATCGACCAGTCCGGGATGAGGAATTTATTGAAAGGCACCACACCGATGGTGCCGCCGCGTTCCTGCAGCCGTCGGATGACCGTATCCGTCAGGTGGCGGTGATGGGTATTGCCGGTGACTTTCTGCGCGTTGGCGTGGCTGGCGGTGATGATGCCCGGGTACAGATCCATCGCGGTCAGTGCGGCGCTTTCACGCATGTGGCTGATGTCGAGGGGCAGGTTCAGGCTGGCCATGACTTCCAGTAGGGCCCGGCCTTCTTTGTCGAAGGGGCGGTCTTCATTGGTGCCTGCACAGTAGCGCGTCCCGGCCCACACCGGGCCAACCTGCCGCAGACCTCGTTCGTAGTATTCTTCCAGCCGCTCTGGCGAATCGAGCCCTTCGGCGCCCTCGAGCAGGAGTACCAGCCCGACCGGGTGTTCGCCTTCAACGTCTTGTTCGTAAGGGGCCAGCACTTCAGACAGATCGCGCCGGGTATAGATCAGCTTAAACTTGTCTGGGTGCTCCTCGCACAACTGATGGTAATAATCAATCTGCTGGCTGGTCAATTGGTGTGCTTCTATGGGGTTGTGATAAGACATCACGTCCCAGGCACCGCCGCTGTAGGCCGCCGGGGCTGAGAACAGGGTGGCGAAGATAACAGCGATTTTTCCGCGCTGGTAATCGGGCCATCCCAGAGTAGTTTCTCCGTGATTCCAGACCGGATACAGGCTGCCTTTTTCGTGCTGCCGTGTTTCTGCCGCGGAAAGGCACAGATCGCGGTGGAAAGAGAGGGCGCTGCAGGCAATATCTTCATGGGCATCGATGATGTAATTCATGGCTCCTCGATAAAAAAAAGAGCGCACCATACCTGGCGCGCTCCTGTTAATGAACTCACTTACTTAGAAGATTTTTTGTCTTCTTTTTTTTCGTCTTCGTCATCCACGCTGAAGAGATCTTCTTCCAGACTCTGCCAGTCCATGTCAGCATAAGCCATGGAATCGACACGGCGGACGCTCAGGCCAATGCGGTGATTCTCGGGATCGATCTTGATGATGCGCAGGGTCACGGTATCGCCCTCTTTCAAGACCTCTTTCGGGTGCTCGATGCGTTTCTCACTGATCTCCGAGATGTGGATCAGGCCTTCCACGTCGTCAGCCAGTTTGGCGAAAGCGCCGAATTTGGTCAGACGGGTGATGGTGCCTTCCACGAGCTGGCCCACCTGGAAGTTGGCAGCTTTTTCATCCCACGGGTTGGGGAGCAGCTGGCGGATGGAGAGGCCGATGCGTTTCTTTTCGCGGTCGATGCTGATCACCTTGACTTTGACTTCCTGACCCACTTTCAAGGCATCGCTAGGATGCTGAATGTGGTCCCAGGAAATTTCGGAAAGGTGAACCAGACCATCGGCACCGTTGATGTTGACGAAAGCGCCGAAATCAGCCAAACTGGTGACCCGGCCGGTGCGAGTTTCGCCCTCTTTAAGTTCGTCGATAACGCGCTCTTTGATGCTCTCGCGAGTCTCGGAACTGGCTTGCCGTTCAGACAGGATCAGGCGGCGGCGTTCGCGGTCGATCTCGATGACGCACACATCCACTGGCTGCCCGACCATCTTGCTCCAGCGCTGCTCGGGGGTATCGCCGGTCATTTCGGAACGGCGGGATAAGCTGATTTGGGAGGCAGGGACGAATCCGCGCAGACCGCCCACCGGGACGATCAAACCGCCTTTGTTGAACCCAATGATCGAGCTGTGATAGCTTTCTTTGCTGGTGAGCATCTTCTCGACGATCTGCCAGCCTTCTTCTTCACGAGCACGAGTATAGGACAAAACGAGGTTACCGTTCTGATCTTCTGGGTTGATCACGTATACCGGAATTTCCTGCCCGATTTTCAGCTCAGCTAATTCCGCGGGCGGAATCATTTCATATTCTTTACCACTGATGACACCTTCGGACTTCGCTCCAACACTGACCAGAATTTGTCCCGGAGTAATGCTGGCGATCATGCCTTGCCGAATTTCACCCGCCTGGGGAAATTCAATGCCGGTTCCTTCCGCGGCAAGCAATGAGGCCATTTCGTTGTTGTCTACCTGGTTATTCTCGGAAGCTGTCCCCTGCTCGAGATTTGATTCTTGATTGTCCATACGTCTTGTGCACTCCGACGATTAAGATATAGCCCATTATAAGAGGTTACCTCCCCTTTTGCAACCTTAATGCAATGGGCACTTGAATAGTTAATTATACCTTAATTAAGCTGCAAGAGGTTGATCCCTTGAAAACTTTTTTTGAATGTTCAGATCTGTGGTGTGTATTTATCCTGTGTGGATTTTTTCTCTTAACTGTCATTGCGCCCGCAGCATTTACTGCAGGAGAAGCAATCTTCACCATGAAATCTCTCGATGGGTGATCTTTATGGCTGTACGTTTGGGCTCCAATTGACTTTAAAAGAAATATTCTCCCTTTGTACGGCTTGAAAAGTGACTGTAGCAGTAAGTGGCCCAACGGGAAAGTTTTTGCTTCCTTCTTGGGTGACGCAGAATGTTCTGGTGAATTCGTCCGAAAATGAATTCCCTCCTCCGCCACCTCCACAGTTGGCCGTATAACCATCGATCCCTATGCCGATCCAGTTTTTACTTGCTCCTGGGTCAGCCGTGAAATGAAACTCGTATCCAAAATTGGAGCTGTAGGTGAGTGAATCAAGATGAATTAGATATCCGCCTAAAATGAAGGATTGATCCAATACCCATTTATCTCCATCTTGCGGGTTTTGCCCAACGTTAAAGTCGAAATTCGCTTTTTCTGAGGTTCCTATCGGGCTGATGTGTTCTGCGTCGTAGATGATGGTCAAGGGAGGCGTAAACCCCTTGTCAATCTTGAAATCCCAGGTTTCTGCATCCGGCGTGGTGGGGAGGGGGAGGGGAATGTCATCCGCTGGCGAATTGGGGTATTCTTGGCCGCTGGCATCTCTGATTTTAATCCCGGTAATCACCCAGATTGAACCGTCATTCATGACATTATCATGGGCCAGAGCGCCCAGGACCCCATATCGGAATTCACCTTCGATTATGTATTGGTTACCGATTTCCAGTACTTTTGTGATGTTCAGCGGATTCGTGGTGGCAGCAGATGTGCTTTCTGGTGAAGAAGGAGAAAGGGTTGGCCTGATCTCGGTCACGGGGAGGAGGGTCATATCGGGCGGCGCAGGAATAAATTGCAGGGAGAGTTCCCAATCGGTGGGCACGGTTCCAGGCAGGGTATTGAAAATGCAGGGGATGACCAGAATTACCCGGTTGACATTTTCAGGCAGCGGGCCCATCTCATTGGCCGCGATCATTTTGGTCCCATCCGGCAGGATGAAATAGGCGGGTTCCATGCAGCCCCCCTTTCCATTCTCCTTTTGGGGGTAGGCTGATGAGGGAACTCCTGTAGCTCCATAAGAGATATGGGTCTTTTCATTCGTCAGTATTACCGAAGATACTGTTACGGTAACCCCATCTTTTGTGATGCTTACGGGATGATCCAGTACCCGAATTGAACTGTTGAGATCAACGAGACCCGCTCCCGGGATAAACCCCAGCAGTCGGGTGACTTCGGCATAAACCCGTTGCGGGCCAATGGCAAAGAAAGAGAGGATAAGTAAGAGCAAAATTGAAAGTGAAACCACCCACGCGGGCCGCAAACCCAGAATTAATCTGGACGGTTTTGTTTTTTGTTTAGCTCGTTCGTTGAGCTCATGGTCTAACTGCTCTACAAATTCTGATCGAATAGGGGGAATTTGAAACGAGCGGGAAATCTCTTCTTCAAATTGGGGATTGGGGGTCCATTCAGTCATTTGATCCCTCCATTTGGTCATGCAGCCGTGCCAATAGTCGGTAGGTCGATTTCTTGACGGAATCTTCACTGCGGTGCAGGAGTTGGCCCATATCAGCGTAGCTGAGTTTGGCAAGGAATCGCAGCCGCAGCAATTCTTTTTCGTCGTTTGTGAGTGCTTGGATCATGTGTGCCAGCGTTTCACTTTGTTCGGTTTGAACTACTTGACTCAAAGGGTCATCTTCACTGGAAGGGATATCTATCTCTTCAAACGGCACACTTTTTCTCTGCTGCCGGAAGGTATCCATGGTTTTGTTGTGCGCAATCGCGAATAACCAGGAAGCAAAATGTTCCTCATTTTTACATCGGTGAATGGATTCAAACGCGGCCAGGAAGGTTTGGGCGGTGGCGTCTTCGGCCTGGAGACCGTTTTCACAATAGCTGTAGATATATTTGTAGACACGCTCCACATATCGGCGATACAGTTCTCCAAATGCCGATGGGTCTGTTTTAGCCGTTCGGACCAATTGATTTTCGTCAATTTTGTCTTCAGAATGCTCTACCATGGATGATTCCTGCTTTGCCTGCTTGAAAAAGAAAGGATTGATCTCTATAAATAAGACGTGGAGAAAGGCCAAAAGGGACAATCATTGCTAAAAACATCGATACCCCCATCGAGACTACTCCTCATACATATTTTCCCCATGAAAATAAATTGCCCCAGAAAGGATCTGAGGCAATTATAGTTTTAAAAGGGGGAGAACTTTTACCCCAGATATTCGCGCAAATGCCGGCTGCGCGTCGGATGGCGTAGTTTGCGCAGGGCCTTGGCTTCGATCTGGCGGATGCGCTCGCGGGTCACGTTGAAGTAGCGGCTCACTTCTTCGAGTGTATGGTCCTTGCCGTCGATCAGGCCGAAACGCAGTTCCAGCACCTGTCGTTCCCGCTCTGAGAGTGCGGCCAGGGCGCTTTGTACCTGCTCGCGCAGCATTTCGCGGGCGGCTGCGTCCATGGGCTCGAGCGCCTCATCGTCCTCGATGAAGTCTCCCAGTTGACTGCTTTCTTCATCGCCAACCGGGCGCTCCAGCGAGATCGGCTCTTCCGCCGACTGCAGGATGCGCTGCACTTTCATGGTTGCCCACGTCCAGCGGCGCTGCAATTCGGGGTCGAGCGGAAGTATTGGTTGCGCGCGCGTGTTTGATGGCGGCAATGTCCTCCGCCGAAAGTACGTCGGTCTCAAGGGCCAGCTCTTCCAGGGTGGGTTCACGGCCCAGAGTTTGTACCATTGAACGCTGTACGCGCAGGATGCGCGTGATGGCCTCGAACAAGTGCACCGGGATGCGGATGGTGCGCGCGTGTTCGGCGATTTGTAGTTGTGTAACGGCTGATGGATTGTCGGATCCACCAGGTGGCATACGTGGAAAACTTGAAGCCTCGGGTGGGGTCGAATTTCGAGACGGCGCGCAGCAGCCCCAGGTTGCCTTCCTGGATCAGGTCGAGGAAGGAGATGCCGCGCCCCAGGTAACGTTTGGCGATGCTGACCACCAGCCGCAGATTAGCCCGGATCAGGGTTTGATTGGATTCATCGGCGCGACGCTTGATGCTGTCCGCTTCTTCTTTGAGACGTTCTTCGTCGGGTAATTGCCGTTTTAACCAACTTGCTTGCGGCATGGTTTCTTTTTTGGTCAGTTGAGCGAGCATGTTCTCTGCCAGTTGTCCTGGCATCATGTACATGCCCAGAAAACCGGTAAAGGCGAAACGCACCAGTTTTTCCCATTGGGCATCTTTCCCCCACAACCCGTTATCGAGATAGGAGCGCAGATAAGACGGATCGTCTGTTTGCCATTGCCGCTTGAGCAGTTGAGCTTCAGCCAGCATCAGGGCCAGGTCCGGGATTTCGTGTTGATTCATTTCGCGGGCGCTGGTTTGCAGCGATTCCCAGGCTTCGACGGTTTCATCGATGAGCTTGGAGAAGATCCCTTTGTAGCGCTCCGGGTCATCCGCTTTGGATTGGTTGAAGAGTTTTTCGAAATGAATTTGTGCTTCGATGCGCGCTGCCAGACGGAATTCGCTGTCGGCATCCAGCAGATGGATCTGCCCGATCTCTTTCAGGTACAGCCGTACCGGGTCTTCTGATAACTCCAGCGCGATCGAGGGGTCTTCGAGAATTTCCAGCGGGTCTTCGTTGATGATGTCGTTCCATTCGCCGTTGGTCTGCGACAGAGCGCTGTCATCCGGTTCCTGCTTGATCAAAGCATCATCGTCCAGCCCGACGCCGTCGTTCAACGGAATCTTGATGGAGTTCCCCTTGCTGCTCGGTTTCCGGCTTGTGCCGGTCTTGGCAGGTTTCTTGATGGGTCTTGCGGCAGGTTTTGCCGTCGTGGGAGTTTTCTCGGTCACGGTGGATGTGCTCTTTTTGGGCATGGGTTAACTATACCATAATCTAAAAAATCAACTTGTCAATACGGATTGGGCCAGTGCCCGGTCTAATTTACCCCGTAACAAGGTAAATTCCAACGTTTTCTTCATCCAATCTTTTTGATCGCTCTCGTCTTCTTCGTCTTCCTTTTCTTCTTGCTGCAGAAAGCGCAGTTGGCTCAGCGCTTCGTTGACCCGGATCAGGCGTAGATTCATGACTGAACGGATCAGATCTTCTAGAATTTTATCCTCGTTTTTTTCTTCGGCAAAACGATTGGCGTGCAGCAATTGTTGCAGTGCTTCTTGCAGTTCCTCGGATAATTTTTGCCGGACGTATTCCTGTGTGTCGAGCTGGTCTTGTGCCAGTGCCTGCAGCAGCAGTTCGCAGATTTGTTGATAGGCCGCGCTGCTGAAGTCGTTGCGCGAGAGCCGTGTCAGATTGGCGGCCTGCAGCGAGCGGTCCAGCGAATACACGTTTTCGGGCTTACTCAGCAGCAGCTCCAAACAGTGTGTTTCCAGCGCCAAACCGCGGTCTTCGACGTGCGTTTCCTGTGCGGAGGGCCTTTCCGCAGGCAATCCATCCACCCGCGTGTGCCGTCGCCGTGAGCTTTCGCGCACGCGCTGAGTGCCCAGCAGGGTGCGCTCGTCCAGGCGCAGCAGGCGGGCCAATTGCTGGCGGTAGGCATCACGCTCCACCGCGGAGGGGACGTCTTCGATCAATGGCTGTACCTGGGCCACGATGTCCGCCTTTACTTTGGCGTCGTCGATGTTGGCGTGGGCGGCCAGGGTTTCCATCACGTGCACCACAATGGGCTTGGCCCGGTCGAGGATGCGCTGCCATTCGGCCGCGTCCTGCAGTACCACTTCGTCGGGGTCCATCCCCGGCGGCATGGTGGTCACGCGCACGTCCGCCTGCAGGCGTGCTTCGTGGCGCAGCAGACCGTGGGCATCGAACACCAGTTCCTCCTCACGGTCGAGGACATTGCGGGCCAGATCCAGCCCGCGCAGGGTAGCTTTTTCGCCGGCCGCATCCGCATCCAGCGCCAGCACGATGCGGCGCGTGTATTTCTTGAGGTAGCGCAGTTGGTCTTCGTTGAGGGCGGTGCCCATCGGCGAGACGGTATTGGTATACCCGGCTTGATGCAGCACGATGACATCCAGATAGCCTTCGACGATCACCACCTGATCGTTGCCGCGGATCGTCTTGCGGGCGCGGTCGAGGCCGTACATCAGATGGCTCTTGTCGAACAGCGCCGTCTGGGGAGAATTCAAAAACTTGGGCTGATCTTCGGGGTTGAGGATGCGCGCGCCGAAGCCGGTCATCTTGCCGGCTGCGTCGCGGATCGGGAAGGTGATGCGGTTGCGGAATTTGTCGTATACCCCGCCGCTATCGCGTTCGTTGACCATGCCGGCTTGTTTCAGTTCCTCCACCGCATAGCCCTTGCCCAGCAGCATGCTCATGGTGGCTTCGTATGAATCGGGGGCGTAACCCAGCCCGAAGGTTTCGATGGTCTCTTGGGTCAGGCCGCGTTTATAGAGATAGTTCAGCGCTGCCTGACCGGCCGGGGTGCGCAGCAGCGAATGGTAATAGCTGGCTGCCTCTTCGAGCAGCGCGCGCAGGCGCTCGAACTCTTCTTCCGCGGCTTTTTTCTCGGGGGTCATCTTTTCCAGCTTGACCCCGGCGCGGTCGGCTAAGTAGCGCAGCGCTTCGCTGAAATCCCAGCCTTCTTTCTTCATCACGAACTTGAAGATGTCGCCGCCTTCGTTGCATTCCCCGAAGCAGCGCCACGTGCCCGAATCCGGGAACACGGCAAAAGCGGGTGTCTTGGTATTGTGATGGAACGGGCAAAAGCCGGTATAGCTCTTCCCTGAGCGGCGTAATTTCACCGTCTCAGAGACGAGATCGACGATATCGATGCGGGACTTGATTTCATCTATCGTGGACATACTATGTATGGAACAGTCTTGACTTTTCTTCTGTGGAAATGTCTTCAGTTGGAATCAATTTATAGTGCTTTTCGGATTTGATTCTGATTCCATCTGGCGTTTGGGCAAAACTAAAAAGAGCAATGAGATCTTTAGAAATGAATTGGGCTGCAATTGGAATGCATAATAGGTTATTGAATTTACTTTTGCACATTGCAAAATCTTGTTCAATTTGCACAAGCCCAATCTTATCAGTTTTTCCTTTGGCTTGAACGGGAAATACGTAATGAGTTCCTTGTTGGTCAAGACCAACATATACCTCATCGGTTTCGATTTGTCCTATACCTGTAATGGCTGTCCTTAAGTGGTTTTGCAATGAGTAGCATGTCTTTCCAGTAAAAATATCCAACAGTCGGTTATATCGTAATATTGCCAAGAGAGCTTGTTCGTCAGAATAAGCGTATAGCGATATTAACCCTGGTGTCGAGTCGGGTATAGCAACTTCCTCTAATAGTGATGATGGAATGATTTTGTCTTCATTGGATAATGTAAACTTATAATTTCCCTGTCCAGCCAGGGAAATGGTCCAGTGTTTCCCTTCGGGTGCCGTGGATGTAATTTCACTGGGCAATTCGGTTCTGAACCGGAATGAATAAATTAAATCTCCCAAGTTCTTTGGAATGTTGATTCCTAGTTCTTGGGCTACGGATATAAATTCTTCTCGTTTGAACTCGAATTCATTAATGCCCAAATGATAATGGTTCTGAAATATTTTCAGGATTATTTTTTCATATTTATTTCCCGGCATTTTTTCTCCTTGCTTTATCCTGGCCAGCGTAAGAGTAGAACGTCTTCACGTAGTTGATTCCGGGTTGCAGTGGCCAATCGTGTTCTGAAGGGGTCTATACCTAACACCTCGTATCCATATTTTTTTGCTACCGTTCCCAACAGTTCACTTGTTCGAATAAGTATTCTGAAATAAGATGCCTGATCTCCAACAACATAAGCTAATTTAGCTCCAGGCTTTAAGACACTGCGCAATTCGCTGAGATGTTTGGCCATTCCGCCGAAATAATTCATCGTTACTTTGTAGTACATTTTTTCAAACCCCGAGGTTTTTCCTAGCTCTATTCGTCTTCTTTCGATTTCTTTTGTGAGTTCCATAATTTCGGAGATGTCTTCTATTTCAGAATAATCATTATCTACTTTGTAAATACCCCTTGAGTTTGATCGTACCAATCCTTTTTTTACAGATCGAAGCTCTTCACTATCATTAATGAAGCCAAGAAAAACTGATTCTAAGCGAGTTGTTCGTGTGTAGTCTTTTTCATTGGGGTAGGGAGGAGAGGTAATGACAAAATCGATTGAATTTCTCTCCAAATCTTGTGATAAGCTTCGCGAATCTAATTGATAGATATTGGCTTCTGTATAATTGTCTCGGTTTTGCTTCAGGTCAGCCGCCATTTTTTTGATTTCAAATAACCAGTTTTCAACAACTGGAATGTCTTTCTTGATTTTTCCTACACCAACTTCCGGCCCAAATGAAAGGTTGCTGAAATGGAAAACGAGCGATTTTGCAAAGGCGAGTTCTTCTAATTCTCTATACTGTTCTTCTCCAAAATTTTTAATGCATTCAAGCAAAATGATGGATTTGTGTTTGGGAAGTGGGCTGATAGAGTTTCTGATGAGAAGTTTTTCGCTCTCAATTGAAAGTGATAGCAGTTTTTGGGGCAGATGTTCTGTATACTGTGAGTCATCTACCCCAGATTCCCGAATAGCTTTCAATGCCATTTCGGCAATGAGTTGAGAATTTTTATTGAGTTGATCAGGATCTTTGTCCCAGTTAACCTTAACTTTGCTTGCGAAAAAGGGAAACGGATTGCTTTCGATCCCCACACTTGGAATTCCAAACAATTTGCATTCAACATTCGTGGTACCGGTTCCACAAAATGGATCGAGAACTTTTTGAGTTGGGGTTATGTTGAAATCTTGTAAGTACTTTCGGACCAGTTGTGGGGGGAAAGAAAGTACAAATCGATACCAATCATGAATTGCCTGATCTTGAATTTCTAAAACATTCCTTTTTGAATTAGGCAATTCATGATTCGTATTGTATTTAGGATGGGTAATAGACATTGTATCCATATTGTTACCTTAAATCTATTATATATGTGAACAAGTTTATTACCCAAACTAGTTATTGTTAGAACCCCTCGAGCACCGAGAAATCCGCCACACCCTTGGCCAGAGCGGACACTTTTTGCAGCAGGCCCAATCGGTTGGCGCGGACGGTTTGTTCCTCGGCCATGACCAGCACGCTGTCGAAGAAACGGTTGATGACCGGCATGGCCGGCAGAAAGGCCTGCATCAGATCTTCTACACTGCCGTCGCGGCGTCTGGATTTCTCGATCTGCTGCAGCGCGGCGTACAGGTCCCGCTCGGAATCTTCTTCGAAGGCCTCGACGTTGATCGGGTAGGTGACCTTCTGATCGCGGGTAATGCGGACGCAGCGTGAGTAGGTCTGCAAGACGGAGCTCCAGTTGGTGCGGGTGACCCAGTCGCTCAGCTCTTTGACGGCGCGCACAGCGCCGGCCGGGTTGATCGCCTGTTCTGCCAGGATGGCGTCCACGACGTCGTAGCGGTAGCCGGCATCCGTCAGGCTGTTCTTGAGGCGGCCTTCGATGAATTCCAGACAGGCCTGACGCGTCTTGTCATCCGCGGTGATGGGCAGGTTCTGGCTGGCTAAGGCGATCCCTTCGGCCAGATCGAAATCCAGGTCGAATCCGGCCAGGGTTTGCACCAGGCCCAGGGCCGCGCGCCGCTGTGCGAACGGATCCTTGGTACCGGTCGGGGCCAGCCCGGCGGCAAATAATCCAGCCAGACTATCGAGGCGGTCGGCCAGACCGATCACCATGCCCACTTTATTCGAGGGCAGGGCGTCGCCGGTGAAGCGCGGCAGATAGTGATCGAAGATGGCCTGCGCCACTTCCTGGTTTTCACCGGAGTGCAGGGCATAGTACTTGCCCATGATCCCCTGCAGGGAGGTCATTTCCACGACCATGTGGGTGACCAGGTCAGCCTTGCACAGCTTGGCGGCCCGCTGGGCGGTCTTGGTTTCGCCTTCGCTCAGTTTGAAGTACTCGCATAGTGCGGGCATCATGGCTTCGATGCGCTTGGATTTATCCAGCATCGAGCCGAGTTTCTGCTGGAAGGTCAGCGTGCCCAGACGGTCAAGCTCGTCTTCCAGCTTGTAGTTGAGGTCTTCGTTGATGAAGAAGGCGGCATCTGCAAACCGCGCCCGGATCACCTGTTCGTTGCCGTCGGCTACGGTATCCAGACCATTGCGGTCGCCGTTGCGTACGGCGATGAAGTAAGGCAGCAGGCTGCCGTCGGCTTTTTGCACCGGGAAGTAGCGCTGGTGTTTTTTCATCACCGAGATGAGTACTTCAGGGGGCAGCTTGAGGTGTTCAGGGTCGAATCCGCCGCGCAGCGCGGTGGGGGCCTCAACCAGTTGGGTCACTTCGTCGAGCAGGGCTTCTTCGATCTTTACTTCCGCACCAGAGTCGAGCATGATCTGCTTCACCTGTTCGCGGATGACAGCTTTGCGTTCTTCAGGGTCGATGAGGATACCTTGCTTCTTGAGTGCGGCCAGATAGTCGGCGATGCTCGTCACGGTGAAGGTTTCCGGCTCGTAGAAGCGCAGTCCGCGGGTGGCGTTGGATGCGGTGTAGCCGGCGTATTCGAAGGGCACCGGCGTGCTGCCCAGCAGGGCCAGCAGCCAGCGGATGGGGCGGGAGAAGGCAATGTTGGTGCTGTTCCAGCGCATCGATTTCTCGAATTTGATGCCCGCCACCAGTCCCGGCAGGGCTTCGAGCAGCACTTCGTGCGTGCTGCGGCTGGCTTCTTTGACCATGGCGACCACGTAAGAGCCGCCGTCGATCTCACGGATTTCGAGGTCTTTCACCGTCAGTCCCTTGCCCTGCGCGAATCCTTCCGCGGCGCGGGTGGGGCTGCCATCTGGGTTGAAGGCTCGTGCGGCCGGGGGGCCTTTGACGACGGTGGTGCGGTCTTGCTGGCGCTCGGCCAGGTCTTCGACGATGGCGACCAGCCGCCGTGGAGTGCCCTGAATGGTCACTTTACCGTGGTTCAGACGCAGTTCATCCAGCAGGGCCGGCACGCGCTCTTTGAGTTGCGCGATGGCGGCTTCGAGGTCGGCCGCCGGCAGTTCCTCGGTGCCGATCTCGAGCAGGAAAGGCGCCGGTTTCGTCGGGTAATCGGTCGGATTCACGCGGACCGGGGCTGCCGCGGTGGCTTTGTTCTTGTTCAGCCACGGAAAGCCCTGTTCCTCGCGTTGTTTGACGTAATTTTCAGCGTTGCGATGGGCCAGGTCGCGCATACGTCCGAACAAAGTCTGCCGTTCGGTGACGCCCACCGCACCGCGGGTATCCAGAATGTTGAACGTGTGCGACAGTTTCAGAATGTAATCGTGGGCGGGCAGTACCAGATCGTTCTTCAGCGCTTCTTCGGCTTCGGCTTCGTAGATCTTGTAAAGCTGGCGCTGGCGTTCCACGTCGGCAACTTCGAAATAGTACTTGCTGTGCTCCACCTCGCCTTGATAGTTGATCTCGCCGTAGGTGTATTTGTCATTCCAGTGCATTGTGCGGAAGTGGTGCTCGCGCTGCAGCGGCATGGTGATGCGTTCCAGCCCGTAGGTGATCTCCACCGCCACCGGGTCCACGACCAGCCCGCCGGCCTGCTGGAAGTAAGTGAACTGGGTGATCTCCTGACCGTCCAGCCACACTTCCCAGCCCAGCCCCCACGCCCCCAGCGCCGGGCTTTCCCAGTTGTCTTCCACAAAGCGGATGTCGTGCTCGCGTGGATTGATCCCCAGCGCTTCCAGCGACTGCAGATACAGCTCCTGCGGGTTGCCCGGATCGGGTTTCAGGATCACCTGGAATTGATAGTGCTGCTGGAACCGGTTCGGGTTCTGCCCATAGCGTCCGTCGTCCGGGCGGATGGAGGGCTCCACATAAGCCACGCTCCAGGGCTCAGGCCCAAGCACCCGCAGGAAGGTCGCCGGGTTCATCGTCCCCGCGCCTACCTGGGTGTAGTACGGCTGCCAGATCAGGCATCCGTGGTCTGCCCAGAATTTTTGCAGTGTCATGATTACAGATTGAAAATCGAGGCTTTGTGTCATTATTCCTCCTACCGCACGGCAGGTTTTTAAGTTTGAGATAGATTATTATACCGCGAGAAAGGATGAGAGAGAGAACGCACCTGCCTTGGGTTATCTCCACACCTGATTATGATGTATAATATATACATCCAATAATTGCGCCGCTAAAATGTGTTTTAAATGAATTGAACTGAGAATGAATTGAATGAATTGAATGAATTAAAGGAGAAGTATGTTAGCGCAAAAGAGCATCAAGAAAAGAGTCAATATTATTCTGGATGAAGAGACTCAGCAATACCTGGCTTTGGCTGCAAAAGAGCGGAATATTTCTGCTTCTGAGTTGGTACGTGAGATGATCTATGAAATGAAGCAGAGAGAGAGTCAGAAAACCCTGCGTGAGGCAGCCGCATCGCTTTACGATGTGTACACGGCGGATAAAGAATTAACCGCTTTTACTTCTTTGGATGGAGAGGATTTTCAGTGAAAATGAAACGCGGGGAAGTCTGGAAGGTGCGTTTGAATCCTACCGAGGGATCAGAGATCAATAAAGAGCGCCCTTGCGTTGTGGTCAGTAACGACGCCATCGGGATTTTGCCATTAAGAATCGTTGTGCCGGTTACAGAATGGAAGAGCGCTACTCGGTGGCGCCCTGGATGGTTCCGCTTGAGGTGACTGCGGTTAATGGCTTGTCGAAAAAATCGTCCGCGGATACTTTTCAAGTCAGATCAATTTCAGAAGAACGTTTTATTGAAAAACTGGGAGAAGTCAGCCGTCAGGATTTGCAGTCAATTGAAGCGGGTCTCGCAATTTGTTTGGATTTGAAACTGGATAAATGAAAAGGGGTGATTATATATTTGACGATCAAAAATTTTATTTCTTAGCATTTATACAAAAATTTAATTGTTTTGTTCATACACTCATAAAGTTGGGGAAGAATATCGTTTGTTAAGCGATTGCGCACGGGGTATTATGTTTATATAATTTAGGATTTTGTGAAAGGGGTGAAATATGTTGATTAAAGAATGTAAACAAGAAAATATATGGCCTGTAACAATTCCAGAAAACATCGATGATATCTTCGTTCACATGCATGAGCTTGAAGGAAATTTCTGGTGTTCTCGTGGTCAGTCTAAACACTATTCTGATCAATTATTACCGCCGCTTGATAGATTTATGATTGAATCAAATTTGGATCGGAAGTCGGTTGTTGAACTTGAGTCAAAGAGTATTATTTTATTTCGGTCTACATTAAAGGCTTTTTCACCAGGCGAAGAAGAAGCTGTAAACGATTCCAATAAAGTTCCGATTTTAATGTTAATGCAGCATAATTGGATTCCAACTCGTTTTCTGGATTGGTCGCTTTCTCCTTTTGTTTCCTTGTATTTTGCCTCGAACGAATTTAATGATGAACAAGATAATCTTCTATACGAAGATGGAGAAATTTGGGCGTTTGATTACAAACGATATGAAAAATTCGCATCGAGGCAATGGGTAAATTTTCCTGAAACCATGAAAGAAGACGGTAAGTTTGATGATTCTTTAGCTTCCATTTTTACCGTTGATGATCCAAAGCACATTTGGTTTGTTCTGCAGTTTTTATATAAACCTTTTGCAAGGCTTCATTTTCAAAGGGGATTGTTTAGCGTTGTATCGAAATTTGGTTTTGATCACTCAATAGCAATACAAAACTTATTGGAAGATACAGCTTTTTTTCATAGATATGTAATAAAAAAGGAGTTCAAGCAAAGAGTATTAGAACGGTTAAGAAGAGATTACGGAATATGGTATGGAAGTATATATCCTGATTCATCAGGAGTTGCATCCGCCCTCGATTTGGAGAACTTTAAAAAAGTTGTTGTGAGAATGTCAATGGACGAATATAAAAAATATATTCAATGGAAAAAGGCAACGCAGTGTTGAAGTAATCGCAGTGACATAAAAACATTATAAAAAAACTTTTCCTGAATTGAACTGTACCAGCTTCTCCCAATCGATTTCTCCGCTTTCTTTGCAGAAAGCTGCTGAAAATTCCCATGTGAAGCGATTGATCACGCTTGCCAGTAATTCATAATACTCGTTATTATTCTTCTTGGCCTCGAACCCCAGCGGTTCGATGATGTCGAGATATAGAGCTTCATTTCCAGAGATAAGCTGCCAGAAAGCCTGCCCACAGTATTTGAAATAATCTCCCTTATCAGGGTTCCGGTCTTTGCCATAACAGCAGCCGTTAACAGCGATGACGTTCATTCTAGAATTGCTGGTATGCAATGCTCGTTTTGCAGTAACAAAATCCTCTTTCATTTTGCCGATTTGTGACGAGTTACCCCAGTTGGGGCCGGACTTGATTGTGATGAGGTAACGAACGCCTTCATCATCAAATTCAAGATCAATCCCCGTGATGCCCGATTTCTTCCCGCCATAGACTTTCGCATTGATGAAAATTGCCAGCCCTTCCAGCCAGTTGCCAAAGAGGGTTTCTTCGTTCGAAGAAATGTGAGCTTCGATGCAGCTTCGCACGATCATTTCTGACGTCAGCATGTTTTTGGCGCGATATAGATAAGGGTTCTTTCGGCTCAGAATGTCATTGAGCTTCAGTTTGTCCAGCCCGGCCAGCTTGGCTTCGTGAAATTCTCGGATGTGCTCGTGAACGTATTCTCGGACATCATCCATTTTGAGTTCATTCATTTTTTGCTCTCTCCCCGTTTGTTTCTCATGTCTTGCAGCCGGTTGATTGCCAGTTTGCAGTATTCTTCACTGAGGTCAATCCCCAGGTATTTCCTGTCCAGCTGGTCTGCAGCGACACAGGTCGTACCGGATCCATTGAAGGGATCCAGAATGACGTCCCCGGTCTGAGTGAAGAGTTTGATAAACCACTCAGGCAATTCTTCCGGGAAGGCCGCGGAATGTTGTTGGTTGTAGCATTCGGTTGCCATGTGCAGAACGTTGCTGGGGTAGACCATGTCTCGCCCCACCCAGTTTGAGATGTTCTTGCCGAATCCGCTGCCTACCCGCGAGTTATCCCGCCGTTTGTCGGTTTCGGAAAGATTCTTGAGGCGGGTTTTGGACCAATCTCCCACCGGAACCATTACCGCGTCTTGATACATGTTGAATTTCTTCTGTTTGGTGAAGTGCAGTAGCCTTTCCCAGCTATCGCGGAATCGGTTGGGCCATTTTCCGGGCGGACTGTTTTTCTTGTGCCACATGTATTCTTCTGTCCACAGCCAGCCGTGTTTTTTCATCTCCAGGATCAGTTCGAGAACGTAGGTATGGCGTTCCCCGTTGACCACTCTTTCCTTGATGTTGAGGATGAAAGAGCCGGTGGGTTTCAGCACTCGAAAGAACTGGTCCGCTTTGGGCATGAACCAGGATACGTATTGATCGGGTTTGATTCCCCCATAAGTGGAGATTCGCTGGTCGGCATAAGGGGGCGAGGTAACGATCAGATCGATCGAATTGTCTGGAATCGCTTTCAGCACCTCCTCGCAGTCTCCCTGAATAATTCGATTGGCGAAATCGAAGGCCACGAATGCCTTCTTTTGCTGGCTCTCGACGAATAAAGGAATTTGCTCGATATTGTATTGCATCTTGGTCTCGTGGACCGAGTAAACGGTGATTGTATTGTCGCTCATAGGCTAAAGTATAGTAGAAAAACGAGAAGGTTGCTCAAAGACTTTTGAATCAAGAAAGCCTTGAATAGAACTGAAATTCTATTCAAGTATACCTCTGACTGTATCTTTGTCAAATTTAAGACTGAATCTATGACCTGCGTCGGTTGTATCCCAGCGCCTCTTTTTGTTCCGGGGAATAGAATTCGTAGGCTTTTGCAAGGAGTGCTTTTAACTCAGATAAAAATGCGTAGCGCGGGTTGAAAGAATAAAGCTTGTTTTTTCCGATGTCTTTTTTGATCAGCACTCCAGCCAGTTCGAATTTCTTAAGCTGTTTCTGGATCATCGAGAGGCTGACGTTGAAGAATCGGACTATTTCCGCAGCATAACCTTCCTCCCTTAAAAGAAGGAAAATCAAGACTCTTTCAGCATTTTCGGATCCAAAAGAGAAGCCAGCATAATTCACCTATTGAGTAGGTTATATCACCTGTATTATAGGTGATAATGGCATGGTTCACTCCAGATTTCAAGTCAATTCTTTCGCTGATTAATTTTGGAGGGGTCGCTAAACAATAGCTGAAAAGGTCTTGCACTTTTAAGACATGGGGCGTGAAGAATGGAGCACGAATGGATCAAGCACGCACGTTGACAGGAAGTTCTTCTTTTATTTCCATTTCCCGTTTTGACCGCGGGGAAGCCAATCAGATTTTTGCTGAATTGGGGGATAGTAGCAGTATTAAGGTGTTTGAAAACGGGGAATGCGTTGATGAGTTGGTAGTCCCACAGCGATATGCTGCCATGATCGAAATGCTCGAAGAATATGCTCTTTGGCTCGAAGCCGAGAAACGTTATCAGTCGGCCCAAGCAGGTAATTGGCTTACCGAGGAACAATTGCTGGCCGATCTGGGTGTTTCGCCTCTCGAATTTTGATTTAGAACTACACTTATAAACGAGATAAATCTATATAGGCGGAGAGAGTAGCGTGCGCAGATGTACAATTTTCAGCGGTCTTTTGCTTGCATTTTTTCTGGTCAGTTGTTCGTTTACCAGCGCCTTGCCGCAGATCATCCGCGAGGCGGTGGGTGTGACGCGTCGGCCCAGGCAGAGCGAAACCAAATCCGAACGGACACATCTGACCGATTTCACTCCGACACCGCGTAAGTTGTTTGGCGCGGACCAAACTCCTGTTCCTCCTTCCACATCGACGGCTACGCCCGGTTTTCCCGACCCGGTTGTATTTATCCAGTATTACTACACTAATATTTCCGATCAGAATTATGATCTCACCTGGTCGTTGCTCTCAGAAGACTTTGTCTCGCGCAACAACTCTCCGGCGCAAGGTGGGTATGAGGCTTATGTGAAATGGTGGCAGAAGGTCTCTCGTGTGGATGTAGAATCCGTTGAGATTCTCACCCAACAGGGCGATACTGTTACCGTTCAGGTTGATGCCGTTTTCTATTACGCCTCTGGTTCTCAGTCCACAGAGCATTTGAAATACCAGTTGATCTTTGATGCTGCTCGAGGCACCTGGCTTTTCAACTAAAACGTTCTTTTTCCCTTGACACGCGCATTATAATGAGGGTATGGAACAAACAATCTATATTCCCCAAAACCTTCGATAACCTATCTCGAGAAGTATTCGTTCTTATTCGCCCGCCTCGTTTTTTGAGGGTTCCCGCAGTTATCGAAACCATCTTTTATTGTTACAGGAGTGAACACATGGAAAAGATCATAATGGCTCATACCGATCTCTCGGTCTCACGGATCTGTGCCGGCTGCATGGGCCTCGGCGGCGGCTGGGACCGGGTCAAGGTCATCGATGCCGGTCTCGAACATCAGGCCGCGGCGCTGATCGACCGCGCTCTCGAACTGGGCATCAATTTTTTCGATAATGCCAATATCTACGCCCACGGTCGTGCCGAAGAAGTGTTCGGGCGCGTCCTGGCGGCCCGTCCCGGGCTGCGTTCGCAGATGGTGATCCAGACCAAATGCGGCATTCGCTGGTCTGATGAACCGGCCGGCTCCCCGCAGCGCTTCGATTTCAGTTACGCACATATTCTTGCCAGCGTTGAAGAGTCCCTGCGCCGTCTGCACACCGAAACTCTCGATATTCTCCTCTTGCATCGCCCCGATGTGCTCTGGCAGGGGGAGGAAATCGCCCGCGCCTTTGCCGAACTCAAGCAGTCGGGCAAGGTGCGCTACTTTGGTGTTTCCAATCAGAACCGTTTCCAGATGGAGTATCTGCAAAGTTTTCTCCCCGATCCGCTGGTCGCCAATCAACTGCAGATGAGCCTGCTGCATCACGATTTTGCTGAGGTGGGCATTTCCTTCAACCAGCGCGCTTCGGGCTACCCCGATGGCTGGGAGGGCGTGCTGGAGTATTGCCGTCTCCACGGGGTCAGCCTGCAGGCCTGGAGTCCGCTTGACCGCGGAGCGCTCATTGGCCGCAGCCTCGCTGGTCAGTCTGAGAACGTGCAGCAGACGGCGGCGCTGGTGCAGCGGATCGCTGCTTCACGCGGTGTTCCCCCCGACGCGGTGGCGCTGGCCTGGCTGCTCAAACATCCGGCGCAGATCGTCCCGGTGGTGGGTACGGCCAACCCCGATCACCTCAGTTCCAGCGTGCGTGCGCTCGAGGTGGACCTCACCCGCGAGGAATGGTACAGCCTCTTTGCCGCGGCCCGCGGCGCCGAAATGCCCTGATATTGCTCGATCGTGCTTTCAGGTTTGAGGGAGCACTAGCTTACCCGTTAACGAAAAAGACACCCGCATGGGTGTCTTTTTATCGATCCTATTGTGTTTACTGTCCGCTTGTCGGTGTTGGCACGAACTGGCTCAGGTCGAAGACGGAGCTGGCGCTCGTCATCACGGTCGGCAGGGTGCCGTCCCACTTCGTCAGGAACAGGTATTCCAGATATTCCGGTGTCAGTGAACCGGTATCTTTCATGGCTTTCTGTGCGTCCGCCTGGCCCTGTGCCTGCGTCACCGCGGTTTGGGCGTCGATCTCAGCCTGCGCCAGCTTTTGCTTGCTGGTCTCGACGGCCTGTTGGGCGACCTGCTTGGCTTCGATGGCTGCCTGGAATTCAGGTGAGAAGTCAAAGTTGACGATGTTGAAGTTCTCCACAATGATGTGGTAGGAGGCCAGCCGTTCGGTCAGCTCATTCTCGGCTTCGGCGCGTACTTCTTCGCGGTTGGTGATCAGTTCTTCAGCGGTGTACTTGGCCGTCACCGATTTGAAGGTGTTCTGCAGCGCCGGGGCGATGATGATGTTGGCGTAGTCGGTGCCGATGTTCTGGAACACGGTCAGGGCGTTCTGCCCATCCAGATGATAGTTGATGGCGATCGTCGAGGTGACCACCTGCAGATTTTCTGACATGGCCGAGGCTTCCACTTCATCTTTCTGCGTGCGCACGTTCATCAGGTGTACCGACTCGATGAAAGGGAGCTTCAATCCCAGTCCGGGCTGGGCTTCGCGGTTGATCGCGCTGAAACGGGTAACGATGCCTACGCTGCCTGTAGGGACGACGTAGATCGAAAGGGCGATCACCAGGATCACCACAGCAGTAATTAACCACGGGAAATATCTCTTCATTCTCTAATCCTTCTCTATTGATGGAGCGAAATTTTCTCTTGTCAGAAAGTATATACGTGGATGGTGCGATTAAGTTTCTTGTGCTGATGGAAGGCTCAGGCTTTGCTGCGCCGCTGGATTTGTCGGATGAATTCCGGTGAGTTCAAATTGCGTTCCAGCAGGTAGGTCAGGTAGTAGTTGAGCAGATCTTCGACCTCAGCCCGCGTTTCTGGTGTTGGGGCGGCGCGTTTGGCTTCGCCGTACGTGCTGCGCTGAAAGTGGCGCAGGTAGCGCAGAGCATCCATCGAGACAGCTCGCGCTTCGTTGACCATCAGTCCACAGTCCGGGCATAGCACTCCGCCGCGTTCCGCTGAGAAATACTGGTCCTCTGCCTGGATGGTTTTGCCGCAGACGGCGCACTCGAACAGCATGGGGCGAAAGCCCATCAGGTCCAGCAGGCGCATTTCGTAGTAGTGCACCGGCACGAAAGAATTTTCTTCCTGGGCGATGCGTTTCAGGGTTTCCAGCAGCAGATTGTAGAGCTGCCAGTTCTGGCCTTCTTCATAGGTGAAGCGGTCGAGCAGTTCCACCGCATAAGCGGCATAGCTCAGGCGGGTCAGGTCATCGCGCAGCGGCTGCATGGTTTCAATGGCTTCAGCCTGGGTAACGATCCACAGGTCGCGTCCCTGTGCCAGCATGAGCGACACCTGCGTGAAGGGCTCGAGGTGCCCGGCTTTGCGCGATTGTACCTTGCGCACTCCCTTGGCAATGGCACGCAGTTTGCCCTGTTCGCGGCTGAACAGGGTCAGCAGGCGATCGGCTTCGCCGTAATCGCTGTGGCGCAGCACCACGGCTTCCACTTTGAGGGTGCGCTCGCTGTTGGGCATGTTTCCTGACTTATTGCAATGATTCCGGGGTAAAGGCTCCCGGCAGCAGTTGGGCTACGGTGGTCTCGATCACCGTCTGACCTTCGGTATTGACGATCAAGACTTCGGTATCCAGCCCAAATTCGGCCATGACCTGTCGGCAGGCACCGCAGGGTGAACCGCCGTTCTCGGTGGCGACCACGATGGCTTTGAAACGGCGTTCTCCTTCCGAGACTGCCTTGAAGATGGCGACGCGCTCGGCGCAGATGCCGCTGGGGTAAGCGGCGTTCTCGATATTGACCCCATCATAGATCTTGCCGCTGTCCGAGAGGACGATGGCACCGACGGCGTAATGAGAATAAGGGGCATAGGCGCGTTCCCGTGCCTGTACGGCCAGGTGGATCAATTTTTGACGTAATTCTTCTTCGATCATAAAACTTCTTCCTTTGCGTGTTGAGGTTGCGGTGTATTGCGGCGGGCGCAGATCTTGGTGATGCGCTGCCCGTGAATTTCTTTGACGGTGAAGGTCCAGTCTTGCACTTGCAGGGTGTCGCCTTGCTGCGGTACGCGGCCCAGCGTGCTGAAGATGAACCCGCCCAGTGAATCTGAAAGCTCTGCGGTCAGGTTGGTGTCGAGCCGCTCGTTGACGTCGTCCAGCGAGATTTGCCCCTTGAAGAGGTACTCGTCCGGGCTGATCTGCTCAACGGCCAATTCTTCGGCTTCGTCATACTCGTCGCGGATTTCGCCGACGATCTCTTCAACGATGTCTTCCAGAGTGACGACCCCGGCCATACCGCCGTACTCGTCCACGACCACGACTAAGTGGACGCCCTTGGCCTGCATTTCGCTCAGCAGTTCATCCACCTTCTTGGATTCGGGCACGAAATAGGCCGGGCGCAGCAGGCTGCGCAGGTTTTGGGCTTCTTCTTGAGTGGGGCTGATCTTGAGCAGGTCTTTGGCATACAGCAGGCCGATGACGTTGTCGATCGATTCCTCGAATACGGGCACGCGTGAGTGCCCGGAATTTACCAGATCGCTGCGGGCTTCTTTCAGTGAGGTGTTGACGTCCAGGGCCAGCACGTCGATGCGCGGCACCATGATCTCACGGCACAGCGTTTCGCCGAACTGGAAGATTTCGTAGATCATTTGCCGTTCGCCTTTTTCGAGGCTGCTGCCGGGTTGTTCGGTCTCGACCCAGGTTTTCAGTTCGTCCTCGGTGACGGTATGCTCGTTGTTTTCGCGCGACGGATTGCTGCCCTGCAAAATCATCATCAGCATTGCCAGCGGGGTCATTAAGACATCCATCACCAGCGCTGCGTTGCGCAAACGTACCGACCAGAGTTCAGGTTTGTCCAGGGGCAGCCGTTCGGCCAGCGATTCCAGCGCCAGCACCGCTGCCATGATCCCGGCCGCGATCAGCAGGCTCAGGGCCAGGCTGAGCTTCCCGGCCAGGCTGAAGATCGCCCACAGGCTGAAGCCGGCGATCAGAAAATGAGTTAGCCCCAGCCACAACCGAAAGCTGGCGCGTAAACGCGGCCGCTCGAGCACTTTGAGAGTGGCATCGATGGATTGCCTTTTGACGGCTTCCAGATTGATGAGCACGGGGGTGTGGGCGTTGACCAGGGCGGTACGCACTGCGGCGAAATACAGGTCGAGAACGACCAGAAGGGCAAACACGAACCAGAGAGAATTATTCAATGCAGATCACTTTCTTGTGTCCTTTGGCAGGCCTGCGGTAACCGCGTTAGCTCTTTCATTATAGAGCAAAACCTTGCCGGCAGAGGGGTTCCTTTGCGGATCGGGAATTGAAGATGTCCCGGTGAAGAAAGTCTGGCATCTGCCAGTTTCAGTCGAGAGAAACACTTAAAAAATGGATATTCTGAGAAAAGGTGAGGGGGAGGGTGGTCAGCAGCGTCTGCTGAATCTGGATCACTCATTTTTAGCGAATGGCTTTCTGTATTGGGCGAGGTGGCTTTCGAAGTGTAGCCTTTCTGCCCTGTGAAATGGAACCGGAAATTTCAAGAATTGACTCGGTATTTTTTGAAGAATGGTGATTGACTTGTTTTGCCCAATCATTGTTTGATAGGATGTATTGTACCCCATCTCTGGTTGCATAACGGCTATGTCCGCCGATGATTAACACTTGTCGTGTTTGTCCTTTTTCTTCAAGAATTTCTCCCCGCACTATCAGACAGCAATCCAGACAGGTGGCATCAGCTTTGTCAGAGATGTCGCGTGGAAAGTAATCTACAATTTTGCCTTTCTGAATATCCCGAATCCCTGTTTTATCTGCGCTATCGGAGAGTATATATGCGTTTTCTAAATAAGATGGATTCTCTTTTTCAACTACAAATACATAGCCGTTTTGTATAGCTTGGTCTGGTTGATGGAGACTTTTTAGCTTGTTCATTATTGTTGTGGCAACCGGGTTGGCCCCTGGGGCAGCAATAACGATCAAGTTGCTTGAAAAAGGGAGTGTCCCAAAAATCTGACGATTCTTGGAAACGAAATCGATTTTTACTTTTTTTGTCTGGCCCTGAACGGAGTAAAAGTCCATCAATTTTTGATAAAGGAGTAGCGCGGTTTCAAGGTCAGTTGCTCGAACTGTTGGCTCTGTTCCGCTTCGATCTTCAGAAAGAACAATGACACTGTCTTCCTGGAGAAAAGGTTTCCAAAAATTGTACAGTTCTTCGTTTTCTGGGCCAACTTTCTCACAATTCTTTTGGGAATTAGCAATCTCTTCTCTTACAACTTCCTGGACGACATCGCTGAACTCTTTTTCTGTCATGTATTCAAAGATGAAACTGACTACCCCAGAAGTGAGGAAAGCCAGTGCTATGGATTCAATGATTTTCGATATTCCACTGAGGTTGTTCCCGAACTGGTCGCTGAGATACAGGCCTACAAAAGCGAGCAAAGCTACCACCAATGTCAAAATGGTGGCTTTATATTTTAAAAGCCGCTTTTTGAACTTGCTCACACTGCCCCCTTTCTCCACTTATTTTCCTTGTTTTTTTCTTATGCTCGTTGCGCTTTTCGCTCAGAGCGTGGATATCGATCTCGCTGGGGCGAATTTCGACAGAATTCTTGACCTTGCTGGCAATGCTGTTGGGCGGCAGATCCTGCTTGAGTACCACCCCGGCTTCGACGATGCTGTTAGGTCCGATCTTGACACCGGGAGAAAGTACCGAGTTGCACCCGGTGCGGCAATCTTCTGCCATGATCATACCAAAATATTCGGTACCGGTCGAGACACGTGGTTGGTCGGCGTTGACCTTGAACGAGACGGCATCTTCCTTGAAGCGCAGGTTGGCGGTGATGGTGCCGGCGCCGAATGAGCAGCGATCTGAGATGATGGAATCGCCGATGAAGTTTTTGTGCATCCACACGCCTTCGCCGAGGATGGCGTGTTTGATCTCGGTGCCGAAACCGACGACGCAGCCGGCGCCCAGTGAGACGCCGCCGCGCAGGAGGGTATTATTGCCGATGATCGAGTCTTTGCCGATGTAAGCCGGCCCGTGAATGACCGAGAACTCGAAGACCCTGACCCCCGATTCCAGGATGACGTTGCCGTCGATCACGGCCATCGGGGAGATGGAGCAATTGGGGCTGATGTGCACGCCCTGGATGCGCCCAAGCAGAATGGCGCTGATGTCGAACAGGTGCCACGGATATTTATATGATGCAAATTTGCCGCTGTAATGCTCATTGGCGTCGTACTGGATGTAGCCGGAGTTGTGGTGGGTGATCAGCTTCTGATAAGCCCGTTCGAGTTGATCATCCTTTTCCTGGATGGGGGTTTCGTCCAGAGCGCTCCAGATGCGTGGGGAAAAGTAATAGATTCCCAGCACGATCACGCCGCTTTCGATCTGTGAGTCACGCGGTGGCTTCTCGACCACGCCGACCAGTTTATGCTGACCGTCGAGGCGCATCACCCCATAATTCCAGTAATCCTCGCGCGTTTGCCCTACCAGACCGACGTCCCAGCTTTCTGCTGCGGCTTTAGCCGTCAAATCAGTCAGCAGAGCCGGGTCATAGATGTCATTGGCGTTGAGGACCAGAAAATTATCCTGCAGGTAGGGGCGGGCGGTGCTCATGGCGTTGGCCTGGCCGAGCGGCTGCTCTTGAATGGTGAAGCGGACAGGGAAGGGCAGGTCAGTTTTTGCTTCGATGTATTCTCGGATCTGGCTTTCGCCGGGGCCGATGACGATGATGGCTTCTTCTACCGGGATATTGGCAGCCACGACCTGATCGATCACGTGCAGCAGAATGGGTTTACCCATGATCTGGAACATCGATTTTGGTTTATGAATGCCCAGCGGAGCGATGCGTTTGCCGATACCACCGGCGAGAATGACGATTTTCATCGGAAAGTCCTCTAGAATAATTTTTTCTTGATCTCAGCGGTATCCAGATCGCGCTGCTCGAATTCACGAACCAGTTGCTCGCCAACCTCTTTCTGGGTGGTTAGCATGTGTTCGGTGGAAAGTTTCGACTCGAATTTCAGCGAAAGCACCGGTTGGGTATTGGATTGGCGGATGAGCCCCCAGACGTTGCCGAAATCGAATTTGACACCGTCAGTCTGGTCGCAGGGATAGCCTTTGGCCAGATAGTGGTCACGCATGGAACGTACTACTTCCCCTTTGAGCTCATCGGGGCAGGCAATACGGTGTTCCACGGTCGGGCTGGGGAAGTAATGCGGCAGAGTAGCCGCAAGTTGGCTCAGGCTTTTTGTTTGCGCTCCGAGAAGAGTTAACAGGGTTGCTGTGGCAACGATGGAATCGTCGAAGCGGAAAGTGTCATCCAGCAGGAAGAAATGCCCCGACATTTCGCCGCCCAGTTTGGCTCCGCTTTGCAGCATGGCTTCGTGCACGAAGGCATACCCCGATGGGGAAGAAACGGCGCTACCGCCGCATTCGGTGATGTAATCAGCCACGACCTGACTGCACAGCACTTCGTAGGCGACTTTCTGGGTCTGTTTTTTCTGGATGGCGTTGGCTGCCAGCAGCATGAGAATCTGATCGCCCATCATGGCCTGACCATTTTCATCCACGATGATCAGCCGGTCGCCGTCACCATCAAAGGCCAACCCCAGATCGGCGTGCGTTTCTCTGACTTTTTCACCCAGAGCGTCTGTGGCATGGGCCGCGGGTGGGGTCTGGGTCGCGGTTCGGGAAGTTACCGTCGATTTCACAGTAGAGTTCGTGAACGGTGCAGCCCATGCGTCGCAGAATCCCGGGCACGTGCTGACCGTTGGCGCCATTGGCGCCGTCCACGACCACGTGGAAGGGCTTGATCTGCCCGATGCGCTGGCGGAGAGCGGCTTCGTAGGCCGGTAGGGGATCTTCACGGGTATAGGTGCCGCGTTGGCTCGCCTGGAAGGGTTGTGCTGAAAGCTCATAGATTTGCTGCAGTTCATCTCCGTAAACGGTGACGTCCGTGCGAATCTTGAAGCCGTTATATTCCGGTGGGTTGTGACTGGCGGTAATCATCACGCCGCCTTGGGCGTGATAGAAGTCGGTGGCAAAGTTCCATATTGGCGTCGGGATCAGTTCCAGGTCAATGACATCCATACCGCCGTCGCGAAGTGAATCGCATAATACCTGATCGATAGTTGGTGAATGGACGCGCGCATCATAACCGATGACCAGTTTATGAATGCCGTGTTGATTGAACCAGTTGCTGAGTCCCTGTGCGAATTGCTGAACACCTTCTGAGTCGAAGTCTTTTCCCCAAATCCCCCGAATGCTGAAACCGCGAAAAATTTTCTTATTTAAGAGTGGCATGCTTGATTGCTCTCTGTTGAAATGGGTAAGGTTGAGTGAGAAAAAGGCTGGGGCACCTGGATTCGAACCAAGATTCACAGATTCAAAGTCTGGTGTGCTGCCATTGCACCATGCCCCATTGAGGAATTCCTTACTGCGCAACCGATTTTAACACAGTTTGCCTGCTTCATACAATATCCGGCGAGAGGGTTTGCTTTCGCTGTGCAGATGAAAAAACGTCTGGGCAACGGCAGGCTTTTTCTCAGAGAAAAGTCACAGCAAAGCCAGAAGAAGAGAATGATTCGTGTTAAAATGGGCTTATTCATCATCTAAGAGGTGTTCCATGTCTGATCCGATTCTGGTTGCCGTAGCCTGGCCGTATGCCAACGCTGAAATCCACGTGGGGAACATGACCGGTTCTCATTTGCCGGCGGATATTTTTGCCCGCTATCAGCGTCTGAAGGGCCGGCAGGTGTTGATGGTTTCGGGGTCTGATTCTCATGGCACACCCATCACTGTCCGCGCAGATGCCGAGAATACGACCCCGTTGGCGGTTTACCAGCGTTTTCACGATGGTTTTCTTGAACTGTTCCAGAAGATGGGCATTGATTATGACCTCTTCACCAGCACTCACACTGAGAATCATGTGGACGTGTCGCAGAAGATGTTCCTGGCGCTGAAGAAAAATGGCTTCCTTTATAAAGAAAGCCAGAAGCAGTGGTATTCCCCCAAGCAGCAGAAGTTTCTGCCTGACCGCTACGTAGAAGGCACTTGCTACATCTGCGGTTACACCAATGCCCGCAGTGATCAATGTGATAAGTGTGGTAATTTACTTGATCCCGAAAAACTGCTGGAGCCGCGCTCCAAGATCGATGGCTCTACCCCAGAACTGCGTGAAACGGAGCATTATTTCCTTGATCTGGGCCGCTTGCAGAATCAGGTGGTTGAATTTCTCAAGAACCGCGAGACTTACTGGCGCCCGAACGTCATGCGCCAATCGCTGGGGCAGATCGTGGCCGATAGCCTGCACGGCCGCTCGATCACGCGTGATCTCGACTGGGGAATTCCCCTGCCGGCTGAAATTCTTTCGGAAGGCAAGGAATGGGAAAGCAAACGTCTTTACGTCTGGTTTGAGGCTGTCATTGGCTACCTTTCCGCGACCATCGAATGGAGCAAGGTGGCTGGTCAGCCAGAGGCCTGGCGCAATTGGTGGCAGAATTCCGGGTCGCGCACTTTTTACTTTATCGGCAAGGATAATATTCCTTTCCACGCGGTCATCTGGCCGGCCGAGCTTCTGGGCGTGGATAAAGATTCGATGCGCTGATGGGCAGCACAGACCCAAAGCCGCTGGTTTTGCCTTATGATGTACCCGCCAACGAGTTCATGAATCTTGAAGGGCAGAAGATCTCGGGCAGCCGACACTGGGCTGTCTGGGCCAATGATTTCTTGACCCGCTATGACCCTGATCCGCTGCGCTATTACCTGACCGTCAATATGCCCGAATCCAAAGATACCGATTGGGATTGGGAAGATTTCTATCACCGCAACAACGATGAGCTGGTGGCTACCTGGGGCAATCTGGCGAACCGGGTGCTTGCTTTTGCCTACAAACACTGGGAAGGCAAGATTCCTGAGCCGGGTGAATTGACCTCGTTAGATAAAGACTTGCTGGCCGAGGTGCAAGAGGGCTTCCTTACTGTCGGGCAGGAGATCGAAGCGGTTCATCTGCGGGCCGCTTTGGCTGAAGCCATGCGCCTGGCTACAGAAGTCAACAAGTATCTGGATCAAACTGCTCCCTGGCAGGCGGTCAAGACGGATAAGGCAGCGGCTGGCCGGGCCATTTACACGGCCATTCAGGCCATTGATATGCTCAAGATTCTCTTCGCTCCTTTCCTGCCGTTTACCAGTGAGAAGCTCAATAAAATTTTGGGCTATTCGGGCAGCCTGTTTGGCAGCCAATATGTCGAAACGGAGAAGGATTCATTGGGCGAGCACCGCGTCTTGCGCTACGATGCCGGTACAGCCTCCGGTACCTGGCAACCCGGGCACCTCAAAGCCGGGGATATTTTCAACGCTCCTGAGCCGCTCTTCAAGAAGCTGGATATCAAGATTGTTGAAGAGGAACGCTCCAAATTGGGGGTTCCTCCCGCTGTATAAGCAAAGTCAAACCGGGCATCACGTGATGCCCGGTTTTTAGTCACATCAGTGGGGTTGACTTTACTTCAGTTGCATTTGTTCGATCCAGGCAGGTAAGTGATCGATCAGATCGGCCATGATCGTGCGTGATCTTTCTGCAAACTGGACGGCGTTATCGTCATAGATTTCTCCGCCGGTTTCGCTGACCACGTCACTGACCGTGCGCAGGATAAGACAGGGAACGTGATTGTGCTGGCAGACCCAGGCGATGGAGCTTGATTCCCAGTCTGCGGCCTGGACGCCGATGGTTTCGCTCAAATGCCGTACTAATTGAGGGTCGATATCTTGATCGCCCGAAGCCAGTTTGCCCACGCGCACCGGCATGGGGTAGGGCTCGCGCAGAAAGGAAAGATCAAGCCGGGTGCAGTAGGCTTCAAGAGCTTCCATTGGGTCGCCCATGCGTTCATAGATGTCGTAAACGATAGTTTCATTGACCAGCAGGGTTTCGCCGCAGGTGATTTGCCCCTGCAGTCCCCCGCAGGTGCCCAGATTGAAGATCACCTGTGGATGCCAGGTATCGATGCAGTATTGAGTGGTGGCCGCCGCTGAGATCTTTCCCCACCCGCCGTGCATGAACACGAGCGGACGCTCGTTCACCAGGCTGAAGAAATGTTCCCCATATGGGTTTTGCAGACAATGGACCGGGTCGATCACTTCTTTTGTGGCCGCCCATTCGAAATCGGCTGAAATGAGAACGGCGATCATGGCATCCATGGCCCGCTGGGGTTGGCGGTATCACTTTCAGCCGGGGGCAGGTGATGTCGATGCCCGCGATTACTGAGAACCGCGTGGGGGGCCGAATTGAGAGCGGCGTCATGCAGGATCGTTGCTACCTTGTAAGCTGAGTGAGGTTGGCCGATGCGGGCCGCGTTGGCAGCACGCTTTTTGAGAAGTTCCTGGTCATGCATAAGCAAATGGCTCAGCTTCTCCAGAATAGAAATTGGGGCATCGGCAATATCCGCTGCGCCTAAGGCGGTGGCGTATTCGGCATTGCCGGTTTCTTGCCCGGGGATGATTTCGATCAGGATCATGGGCAGGCCACAGGCCAGAGATTCAGTGACGATCAGCCCGCCGGCTTTGCAGATGATCAGGTCGGCCGCGTGCATCATTTCAGGCACGTTGGTAACAAAATCATAGACGTGGGCGGGGATGTGCCAGTCAAAGTATTTCAAGGTATCGAGCAGTTGTTCGTCTTTCCCGGCTACGACGGCCAGTTGGATGGGACCGCCAAAATGATTGATAATGTTCAGAGTATCCACCAGACGTTCGACACGCTTGCTGCCTACTGCAAGTACGGTCGGGATATCAGGTGTCCAGCCCAGGCTGGCGCGGATCTCATTTTTGCTGCGTGTTTCTCGAACGACGTTCGGGTTGACTGGGATGCCGGTAATGGTGATCTTTTCCGGGGCAACACCATAGCTGGTGGCCAGGTCGGCGACCAGACTGTTGGGTACCAGCAGCCCATCTACTTTGCGATGAAACCAAAGCCGGTGCACAGTCGAAAGGTCCGTGATCGCAGTGAACAGGGGAACGCGATAGCGTTTGTTGTGGAAAATAGTGGTCAATACTGGGGCATACATGGGGTAGGTGGAAAGAATTGCATCCGGCTGATATTTTTTTGAGAATGTTGCGCATGGTCTCATTCATCAGTACAGCCAGCGTGCTTTCCATAAGTGCGGTGGGTACCAGAGCATCGCTGGCATCATAGCCGAAGCGGTAGAGTTCAGGCACACTGCGTACCCACTTGGTGTAATCCGCCTGGCTGTCACGCAGGAAGGCCGGAGTTTGTTTATCATCCAGTGGATTGACGATCTCGTAACTTAAATCGTCTGAATATTTTTCCTCGATGGCGGCTGCAACGGCATTGGCGGCACTGCGGTGCCCAAAACCGGCATCAGCCGTCAAGATCAAGATTTTCTTTTTCTCAGACATAAGGATCTCCTCGGAATTTCCTGATGAATGAAAGTTAGATTAGATTTTCCCCCGACCAGGTTTCGGGAGGCAGTTTTCCTTCCAGGTACCAGACGACCAGTTGCAGCGCGGCTTCGGCTGAGGAATCCTTGTTTTGCAGCCGATCCCCTTGCCAGCAGAAATGCCAGGCCCATTCCCCATCGGGCGCGCTCATGCCGATCCACACAGTTCCCACTGGCTTCTCGGGGGTGCCTCCGCCAGGGCCGGCAATGCCGCTGATCGACATTCCTAGAATTTGCCCCAGCGGGAAACCTCCGCTGAGGGCCGAACGCACTCCGCGTGCCATTTCGAGCACACATTCGCGGCTGACAGCGCCGTGTTGGGTCAGGGTTTGATTGCGAACCTTGAGTAATTGTTCTTTGACCTGGTAAGCATAGGCAGTGACACTGCCCAGATAGTATTCAGAAGATCCCGGCACATTGGTAATGCGGTGACCAACTAACCCACCCGTGCACGATTCAGCAAAAGTGAGCATCAATTTACGTTCATTGAGCAGTTTCCCAATTTGATTTTCCAGTGGATAAGTAGACAACGTTACTCCCGTTTTTGGTTTAAATTATATCTGTAAAAAAACGCTGGTAAATGTTTCCTGCTTCCTATTTTGTGGGTTTTCGAGAGTGACTGCGTGCAGATTAATCAATAGTCAATGTTTCTCGGGTAGAATTCACTTGTATTTCACTTCGCTTTTGTGAGGATCTATGGAGATTATTCAAGCCATTATTTTGGGGATCGTGCAGGGGTTGACTGAGTATATCCCGATTTCGAGTTCTGCACACCTGATTATCATTCCCTGGCTGTTCAACTGGACCGATCCGGCCATTACCAGCCTTTCCTTTGATGTGGCTCTACATCTGGGTACACTCGTGGCCGTTTTATGGTTCTTCGCTCGCGATTGGGTACGCCTGATTCGGGCCTGGTTTATCAGCATTAAAGAGCGCAAGATTGCTGGTGATCCTGACCGGCGGTTGGCCTGGTACATTGTATTGGGCTGTATTCCTGGCGGCATTGCCGGTGTGCTGGCAGAGAGCAAGATCGATCAGTGGTTTCATCAGCCCAATACCCCGATCAGCAAGAATGCCATTTTAGTACTGGCGATCATCATTTTGCTGCTGGCGTTTGCCCTTTTGATTGCTGAGAAGTTGGCAAAGCATACGCGCTCGATGGAAGGGCTGACCTTTAAGGATGTGGTGATCATTGGTTTGTCTCAGGCGTTGGCGGTTTTCCCGGGGGTCTCTCGCTCGGGGAGCACGATTACCGCTGGCCTGGCGCTGGGATTGAAGCGTGAGGATGCGGCCCGTTTTTCTTTCTTATTGGGCGCGCCGATCATTGCTGGGGCAGGGGCGAAAAGCCTCATTGACCTGATCCAGGCAGGGTTTACCGGGAATGAGTTGATCTTGTTCCCTATCGGTATTGTGGTGGCCGCGATCACGGGATATTTCTGCATCAAGTATTTGTTGACCTACTTGCAGAAACACTCTACGGATATTTTTGTCTATTATCGCTGGGCGTTGGCGGGGCTGATTGTGCTGGTCGCTTTCTTGCGTGCCTGAGAATCAGAGAAGCCCCGGAATGCTCCGGGGCTTCTCTTTTTAGACGCTGAAGTAAATCTTTTTCTGATCCAGCCACCAGGCTACCCAGGTGAGCGTTCCTAGAAGTATTCCGGCTTCGAGAAGTACCAGCCACACCGGGGCATTCGCGTAAATAGCGGGGATATCCGGGAGGTAGACGATTCCCAAAAGCAGCATGTGCAGCAAGTACATTAAAAGGGGGTTCTTCCCCCACAATGCCAACAGATGGGAATGAAAGTGAAAAGCCGTGGTCAATATATTGATTGCTGAAAAGATCAATCCGCTCAGACCCAGTGCTAAAACGACATAAGGCATGGAAACGCGGTTTTTGCTGACGGGGGTCCACATGGTTAAGGCCAGTGCAACAATCACCAGCAGCGCTGAAAGCCCGATTAAGCGGCGTGGCCCTGCCGTGGAATTGAAGAAAATATCGGCCATGACGGTGGCAAGCAGTAGCATGGCCGACCAGCTAATGGCGCCTAACAGCCCGCCGTGGGGATTGCTGAGTACGGTGTCGAGCCAGAAAAAATTGAGCATGAACTGGTAACCGACCAGGATCAGGCTGCCGGCTGTGAAGCGCACCCAGGTGGGGGTGCGGATGAAGCACAGGGTGACCAGACCGGCAACGCCGATGGCTTGCAGCACTCCCCAGTTGATGGTTTGCCCGTCGACTGCCATTAAAACCTCACCGGCGCTGAACAGTGCTCCCATGCCAAGAATGGCGCAGAAACGGATGATGAAGTGTTGGTAGGTTTTCCCGGCGCCATCGTGCTTCAGCCGTTGCCGAAAGGAGCGGCCATAAGTTAACCCGATGGCGAAGAGGAACATGGGGGCAACCAGATCGATAATTGTGAAGCCGGCATCTTTGGCGTGTTTGAACCAGGGCGAGATCCAGCTTACCCCGGCCAGATAATTAGCCAGAACCATACCCAAAATAGCCAGTCCGCGAAAGACATCAATGGAATGCAGTCGATTCCCATTCATAAGGGCCTTCTTTTATTGCAATGGGGGAAGCACGAACTCAATGGAGATTCCGCTGGTGTAGGGCAGCGAAATTGATTGGGCAGAAGGGAACCCATACTGCAGGTTGCATGTGCTGTCAACAGCGTTGCTTTGACAGTTATATCCGTTGATCCCGATGGTATAGTTCCCTTTTAATGAAGCAGGCAAATAGAGGAAGTACTCTCCATTGGCATTGGTCAAAGTGTTATCCTGACTGTTTTGATCTTCCGCTGAGAAGAGAACCACCGAAATTCCAGAAAGACCCTGCCCTTGATTGTTGCGTACATGCCCACTGATCAGACTGGCGTTATTGTCACTCATAAAGGGCAATTCTTCTGCGTCTCCGGCCAGGGTAATGTATTCTGACTTCATCCATCCGGCCAGGTGATCGGAGGCAACTACGTAATACCATCCAGACCCCGGGGTTTGCCCGTAGACTTCGACGGTTGAGTTTTCTTTATACAGGGCAATCGTGTCGAAATAAAAGCCCGGCCCGCTGCGCAATTTGAAGTTATCTGCACCAATTGTGCCGCGGATAGGGGCAAACGGAGTCACGGTTGCCGGAATGGCAGTCGGGCGTGGGGTGGGGGTGGGTAATGCCGCTTGGGTAGCTGCTTCAGTAGGGGGGACTGTTATGGCAGGCAGAGAGGTTGATTCTGCTGGGGCTGTTGCCGTGCTTGTTGATGAGATCAGGCGGCAAGCGGTAGTAACCAGTAAAAGGAAAACCAGAAAAAAGAGAATGGGTAGTTTTTTCACAAGTGCCCTCCGGTCAATGTTTTAATTTTACCCGAAAGGCGTGTCTCTTGGCTTTGAGGTTATCGACAACGATAGTTGAAAACTTCCTCGATCATTTGCGCACGGCGAACTTCTTTGAATTCGAACGGCAGGCTGAAATCAGCAAAATGGCTCTCGATTTGCAAGACCATTTCTTCGAAAATTGTACTGGATTCACTTCCCAAAAAGATCATGTCTGCGCCGCCCAGCGCGGCGACCATTGCGCCGATGGTTTCGATGAGATTGTGCAGATACATTTTTTGAAAGAGGGCACCCTTCTGGGAGTCATTCCAGAGATCGCGCAGCGGGGTCTGTCCGGCAAACACCTGCCAGCCAGAATGGTGATACAGCAGGTCGCTGATTTCGGTTGCAGACTTTCCTTGTTCTGCCAGGAAGAGCACCACGCTGGGATCGATCTCGCCGCAGGTGGTTAAGCCGGGCAGACCTTCCAGATGGCTGTATCCCTGACTGCTGTCGACTGCTCTTTCTTCGCGGATGGCAGCCACGGACGGGTTTTCGCTTAAATGCACCGAAACGAATTTACAGTCTTCTGCGTGAATCTGTGCAGCCCATTGATGGAACAGGCCATCTCCGCCAAAACGGCGGTAGCCATTTTGGCGCAATTCTGCCGGTAAAGCATAGTATTTCTTTGCCTCAGGTAAGGACTGAAAAAAAGCCGTTTCACAGGCAACCCAGTGATGCTGAAAATGAGCTGCTTCAGCTGCCTGGACCATCGTCTGGATACTTTCGCGATCTTCTGTTGGCCAGTGTTTGCTGCAGGCTTGCAAGGTGTCCAGCAGGGCGGGCTCGATCCGGGTGAAGGTTTCGGGGAGGAAGTTTCCACCACGTGGCAATATGTGGAGGGTTTCTCCACTGGCGATGCAATAGCTTTCAGTCATGGGTAGCCTCCAACAAGCGAGCGGTTTCACTGGCAATAACGCTTTCTTCATCGGTTGGGGTAACCAAAATGTGTACGTTGGCCTGCTTTTGCCGGATGTCACTCATGCGGTCAAGGGGTGCAGATTGGTTGGCCTGCGGGTCCAGTTGAACCCCGGCCCATTCCAGACCGTGGCAGGTGCGTTCGCGGATGACCGGATTTTGTAAGCCGATATCGTCGGTAAAAAGTAAAGCATCGAATTTCCCCAGTAACGCGGCGTAACGGCCGATCATCTTACGCAGGCGCATGGTATACATTTCAATGGCCAGGTGTGCAGCCGGATCGTCGTTCTGCGCTTCGGCTTTGAGTAAGTCACGAATGTCACTGGAAAAACTCGAAATGCCCAACAGGCCAGATTTCTTGTTGAGCGAATCCGAAATGTCTTGTGGGGTCTTCCCCTGTCTCAACAGATCAAGGACAATACCTGCATCCAGATCACCGCTGCGGGTGCTCATCATTAATCCTGCCAGCGGCGAATATCCCATGGAGGTGTCGATCGAAATTCCTGAGGCAATGGCGCATACGCTTGAACCGCCCGTTCCCAGGTGACAGGCAATTATTTTTAACGAATTCAGTGGTTTCCCTAAAAAACGGGCCGCTTCACGCGAAACATATTGGTAAGAAAGTCCGTGAAACCCATATTTCCGGATGTGATCTTCTTTGAATAAGGCTTCAGGGAGAGCATATCGATAGGCGGATTCTGGTAGATTGGCGTGGAAAGCGGTATCGAAGGTGAGCGTTTCGGGAACGTCGGGGAATTTCTCGCGGCACACTTGAATCACACTCAAAGAGTTGGGGTTATGAATTGGGGCCAGCGGTAATATCTGCTCAAGCTGGCTATATTTTTCGGGGGTAAGACGAATGGATTGGGGTGAAAAGCTGCCCCCCGTGGACGAAACGGTGCCCGATGGCATCAAAATGCTGTTGCTTTTCTGCGAGGAACTGCAGGATCAAATGAGCAGCATGGGCGTGGTCGGGAATGGGAACAGTTTGGCGAAAAGTTTCTTGTCCAAGGGTGTGTTCGATGAAAGAGGGTTCACTCCCTTTTACCCCGACCCGGTGTGCCTTTCCCTTGCAAAGCACTTCCAGATGGGTTCCTTCAGCTCGATAAAATTTGTAATTCTGGGACGAACTGCCACAATTAAAGACAAGAATTTGCATCGTTCCTCCGCTTGCGAACAGCTTCAGTTATAGCACGAAAGCGAGTGAACGAACAAGGAAGGGCTTCTGTTTGAAAGGGGCTATTGTTCATGATTTTGATTATTAGACTTGTATAAGAGTTTGAAATTCTCCTCTAGACAGAGATAGTTCGACGGTGTATAGTTCGACATCGTACTATTTGAGAAGAGGAACTATGCATGATTTCAGTTGTCATTCGCCTGAAGGGAAAGCCAAATTTGTTGCTATGAAGCAAATGTGGCGCGAAAAAATGCAGGAGTTCGCTGGAACAGCGGACACCCGCAGCGTGGAAATTTCCGGGATGATTCGTCGCCTTTCGAATATCTATGATGCAATCTATTTAAATGATGAGAAGGGGAACGAATTGACTGGGCCCCGTCTGGGAATTCTGGTCAGGCTCTATGTGAATGAGAAGATTGAAGATGGAGAAGGGGTTACCCCAACTTTGTTGAGCCACATGCAAAATGTGAGCAAAAACACCATCAGTTCTCTGATCAAGGGTCTTGAAGACCAGGGATTGGTAATACGAGAAAATGACGCTCGGGATCGCCGGATTTATCGTTTGCACCTCACAGATACGGGCCGAAATTATGTAAAAGAAATGACTCCCCGGCATCTTCAATATATTAATTCTTTGACGGAAGATCTTTCAAGTGAGGACAAAGATCAATTGATTGCGCTGTTAGGGAAGCTGACTTCTTCCTTAATCGAAAGAGGGAATCTAAAGCGTCCCTCTCACCCCCAATTCTAATTTCATCCCAATTCGAGAAGCAGCGTACAACTTACAAAACTGCTCAGCGTAGATAAGTAGTTGAGAATGGTTTTATTGTTTAACAGAGAAGACTTGACAAAGAGGTAATTTAGATAGATAATTTCTTTCAATAATATTGAATTCAATATTATTGAAAACAAAGAAATCTAACTCGTGCTGCGGGTTTTTAGAATGTTTGCAGCGTCATAAGCACAGAACGTTGAAATTATCAGATTTTGAAAGGAGTTATCAAGGAAAATGGTACGTTTAGCGAAATACTTGAAGCCATATATTTTATTGATTGTGGTGGCAATTGGCCTGCTTTTTGTTCAGGCGATGGCCGATCTGGCATTGCCTGATTACATGTCAGATATTATCAATGTAGGTATTCAGCAGGGAGGGGTTGAAACCGCTGTTCCGCAGGCAATCCGCCAGAGTGAGATGGATAAGTTGACTCTCTTCATGACAGCAAATGAGAAAGCCTCGGTTTTTACAGGACTATACCCTGACCGATCAGAATGCTGCAGATTATGCAGAGCTGGTCAAAACCTACCCGCAATTGGCCAGCGAACCGATTTATGTCTTAAATTCGATTGACCAGGCAGAAACGGATCGTTTGAGCCCAATCATGGGGAAAGCTTTCCTGGCAGTTACCGGGGTGAATACTCTGATGGCGGATCCTTCTAAGTTGGCCCAAATGGGGTCGGCGATGGGAGTCGATTTGAGCAAATTGCCCGCAGGTATGGATCTTTTTACAGTGCTGCAGAAATTACCGGCGACTACACTCACACAAATTACTTCGGCCGTCAACAGTAAATTCGCTTCGATGAGTGACAGCATGATCGTGCAGTCAGCAGCTTCTTCTGTCAAAGCGGAGTATGCTGCTTTGGGCATGAACACAAACAAGTTGCAGTCGCAATACGTTATTCGTATTGGTGCTTTGATGTTGCTGCTCACCCTGGTTTCGGTGACCTGTACTATCGCAGTAGGTTTTCTATCTGCGCGGGTGGCCGCAGGAGCCTCACGAGATATCCGTCAGGCGCTCTTCCGCCACGTCGAGAATTTTTCGAAGACCGAATTCGATAAGTTTTCCACGGCATCTTTGATCACCCGTTCGACCAATGATGTGACGCAAGTGCAGATGGTCATCATTATGCTCATTCGCATGGTCTGTTATGCGCCTATTCTGGGTGTAGGAGCGGTGATCCGCGCTGTGGGCAAGAGTCCTTCTATGTCCTGGCTGATCGGTCTGGCAGTGGTGGTATTGTTGGGATTGGTCTTATCGGTGTTCTCGGTGGCATTGCCTAAATTCAAGATCATTCAGAGTTTGATTGACCGCTTGAACCTGGTGACTCGTGAGAATCTCTCGGGCATGATGGTTATCCGTGCTTTTAATACTCAGAAATTTGAAGAGGAACGGTTTGACAAGGCAAACGTTGATCTAACTCAGACCAGTCTCTTTGTGAACCGCATCATGGTGATCATGATGCCGATGATGATGTTCTTGATGAGCGGTTTGTCATTGCTTATCATCTGGGTTGGGGCTCATCAGGTGGCGAATTCTTCGATGCAGGTGGGCGACATGATGGCTTTCATGCAGTATGCCATGCAGGTAGTGATGTCATTCTTGATGCTGTCGATTATGTTCATCATTCTGCCGCGTGCATCTGTTTCTGCTACACGTATCGCAGATGTACTGTCTGTTGCTCCTTCCATCGTGGATCCGCAAGAGCCTCAGCATTTCCCTGCGGATTCTCAGGGTAAAGTGCAGTTCGATCACGTCAGTTTCCGCTACCCGGGTGCTGAAGAAGATGTCTTGCACGACATCAATTTCACGGCGCTGCCGGGTCAGACAACGGCCATCATTGGCTCAACTGGTTCCGGCAAGTCTACAGTGATCAATCTGGTTCCGCGTTTCTACGATGTCACCGAAGGTGCTATTCGCGTGGATGGGATCGATATCCGCGAAGTCAACCAGAGCGAGCTGCGCGATAAGATTGGTTACATTCCTCAAAGGGGCATGCTCTTCTCTGGCACGATCGAGAGCAACTTGCGCTATGCTGACGAGAATGCCAGCGTGGAGACGATCGAACTGGCGGCCAGCATTGCTCAGGCACATGAATTCATCTCGACCATGCCCGATGGAATGAATACTGAGATTTCACAGGGTGGAACCAATGTTTCAGGCGGTCAGAAGCAGCGACTGGCAATTGCGCGCGCTTTGGTGAAGAACCCGCCCATCTATATTTTTGACGATAGTTTTTCGGCTCTGGATTTCAAGACAGATGCCGCACTGCGAAAAGCGTTGAAAGAGAAGACCGGGCAAAGCACGGTGATCATTGTGGCTCAGCGTATTTCCACGATCAAGAATGCTGAACAGATCGTTGTTTTGGAAGAGGGCCGTGTGGTCGGGATTGGAACTCACAAGCAATTGATGGATACTTGCGAAACTTACCGTGAGATTGCCCTTTCGCAGTTGAGCAAGGAGGAATTGGCATGACCATGCAAAATCAAAAACCTCAACAGCAGCAGACTTCTCGGCGTGGCCCGATGGGTGGGGGCCCAATGGGGCCGGGGATGATGCGTGGCGGTGAAAAAGCACGTGACTTTAAAGGTACGATGAAAAAGTTGATCCAGTACCTTTCAGTCTACAAAGTTTCAATCATTATTGTCTTGATATTTGCGATTGCTTCCACGATTTTTTCGATCGTCGGCCCGAAAATCTTGGGCAATGCCACCACCAAGTTGTTCGAAGGAGTGGTCGCTCAAATCGCGGGTACGGGCACGGGCATCGATTTCGTTTACATTCGCAACATCATTCTGGAATTGTTAGTCCTGTATCTGGTCTCGGCTGCTTTTAGCTATGTCCAAGGCTGGATCATGACCGATGTTTCGATGAAGGTGACTTATCAGTTCCGTAAAGAGATCTCACAAAAGATCAATCGGATGCCTTTACGCTATTTCGATGGCACCAATCACGGAGAAATTCTTTCACGTATCACCAACGACGTGGATACCATCAGCCAAACCTTGAACCAGAGTATGACCCAGATCATTACCTCAGTGATCACCATGCTGGGTATTCTGGTAATGATGCTCTCGATCAGCTGGATGATGACCCTGGTGGCGGTGCTGATTGTGCCTCTCTCGGCAGTGATTATTGCCCTGGTGGTCAAGCAATCGCAGAAGTTCTTTAAGCAGCAGCAGGATTATTTAGGCCATGTCAATGGCCACGTCGAAGAGATGTATGACGGCCACATTGTTATGAAAGCCTTCAATGGCGAGAAGAAGAGTGTGGAGCAGTTCGATGTGTTGAATAACACTCTTTACAGCTCCGCCTGGAAGTCTCAATTCCTCTCAGGAATGATGATGCCGATCATGACCTTTATTGGCAATCTGGGCTATGTGCTGGTGTGTATCCTGGGTGGTTGGCTGGCGGTCACTGGCTCGATCACCGTTGGTGACATTCAGGCCTTCATCCAATACGTCCGCTCGTTCACTCAGCCGATTTCTCAGATCGCCAATATCTCCAATATTTTGCAGCAAACGGCAGCGGCAGCGGAACGGGTCTTTAAATTCCTCGAAGAGGACGAAGAAGTTCCTGATCCGGCCAACCCCGTTCAACTGTCAAATGTAGAAGGCCGGGTTGAGTTCCAGGATGTTCATTTTGGTTACAATCCTGAGAAGATCATCATCAACGATTTTTGCGCTGATGTGAAGCCCGGGCAAAAGATCGCGATTGTGGGGCCTACGGGTGCGGGCAAGACCACCATGGTAAAGCTGCTGATGCGTTTCTATGACGTCTACAGCGGAGCCATCCTGGTGGATGGCCACAATATTCAGGAATTCAATCGTGCCGACCTGCGCCACATGTTTGGGATGGTGCTGCAGGATGCCTGGTTGTACAACGGTACAATCATGGAAAATATCCGCTACGGTCGTTTGGATGCTTCAGATGAAGAGGTGGTTGAAGCAGCGAAGACCGCTTACGTTGACCATTTCATTCGTACCCTTTCTGAAGGATACAGCATGGTACTGGATGAAGAGGCCTCAAATGTCTCTGCGGGGCAGAAACAGTTGCTGACCATTGCCCGTGCGATCCTCGCCGATCCTAAGATCTTGATCCTGGATGAGGCGACCAGCTCGGTCGATACTCGTACCGAGGTGCTCATTCAGAAAGCAATGGATGTCTTGATGAAGAATCGTACCAGCTTTATCATCGCTCATCGTCTTTCGACCATTCGCAATGCCGACCTTATTTTGGTGATGAATAATGGCGACATTGTAGAACAGGGAACTCACGAGGGTCTGTTGGCGAAGAACGGTTTTTATGCCTCTCTGTACAACAGTCAGTTCGAAGCAGCAGAAGTTTTCTAGCACAGCAGAAATAATTTCATCCGGTTGCGTAAAGCAACCGGATGAGTGTTTAAATTGCATAAAAAACGAGTAAAGCCTCTTTCCAATTTAGCATATTAATATATAATTTATACGTAATTTTCTCTGATTTGACCTTTTCTGCTTTAATACTTTGCATAACTCATCGATGGGAGAAAGTTTTTTTGCATTTTTGCTGAATTTTCAGAATTTTTTTCTCCTGAAAGCTTTTTGCATCAATCCCACCGAATCAAACAATTGAATACGCTTGCAAATAACAACTATTGAAGAGAGGGATTGTATGCAAAAATTTATCAAAATTCAGCTGGCAATTTTGACCCTGGCAGCACTTGTTTTTGCACTGCCGCAGCACTCAGTTTCAGCAGAAGAGATTACGTACCCGGCTGGCTTGAATGAGTCTTTTACGCCAATTGCCATCTCTGCGGGTGGGGTATCTACCCTGACCATTGAGATTTACAATCCAAATTCTTTCCCATTGATTCTCTCTTCCAGCCCGGCAGCGTTTACCGAAACTTTGCCGGCGAATTTATATCTTAATACCCCGGTCAATGCCTCTACTACTTGTGGAGGCATCGTCACGACTTCGGGGACAACCTCTTTTTCTTTGATCGGTGGCACAGTACCTGCCCAGGTGTTAGGCGTGCCGGGTTCCTGCAAGATCTCCATTGATGTTACCTCAACCATTGCGGATACTTACGACAGCAAGATTCCGGCGAACACTTTGCTGGCTACCAACCCAGCCGGAACTTTAAACATCTCGAATGATGATCCCTCTTCAGTCACCCTGACTGTTAACTCAGTACAGCCTCCTTCTCTGAGCAAATCTTTTAGCCCCAATACTATCTGGGTAGGGCGTACCAGCCAGATGACTGTTCGCATTACAAATACCGATCTGAATAGTGCTTTAACGAAGGTTTCTGTAACCGATTCTCTTCCCACGGGTATCAATTTGAGCACGGCGGCTTTTACCAGCAGTAATTGCGGTTCTCCAGTGGTGACCCAACTGGATGGTTCAGCTTTGACCACTGCTTCTACCGGGATCAAGATCAGCGATGCAATGATCCCGGTCAACAGTTCTTGTTCGGTGGTCTTTACAGTAACTTCGACTACACCTGGAACTTACTTGAATTCTATTCCGGCCCACGCGGTTCAATCTCAGCAAGGGGTGACCAACGCTTCGGCAGCTTCAGCGCCTTTGAATGTACAGAACATCAGTATCAGCAAAAGCTTTTCCCCAACCAACGTAGAAGCGGGCGGAACCAGTGTGCTGACTGTCACTTTGCAGAACCCTTCTGGCGCTGATTACACGGGTGTCGGTTTCACAGATACTCTTCCTTCTGGAATGACGATCTACCAGCCGGCTGAACTTTCTACTACTTGCCAAACAGGGGGTTCTCCAGCGTCAGTCACGACAGATGGGGCTAATGGCAAACTGATTTTGAGCGGCGGCACCATCCCGGCAGCAAATTCCAGCGGAACTCCGGGAACTTGTGTAGTGACAGCCAGAATTACGGTTGCCATCTCAGGTTCTTACACAAATACGATCCCGGCTGGCAGCCTGACCACGGATATTCCTGGTGTGACCAACGTGACTGCGGCTACGGCCAATATCAGCTCTTATGGCGAAGGCTACGGTCTCTCTGCCTCAAAGAGTTTCTCTCCTTCCACGGTGGGTGTAAATGGCACATCGCGGCTCTCGATTTCTTTGACAGCTCCAGCAGATACCGGCTTGAGCCAGGTTTCTGTGGTGGATGCATTGCCTGCGGGAGTTCAGGTAGCAGCAACACCTACCAAACAGGTAAATGCTAACTGTGGTTCACCGACCTTTAATCCTCAGGCGGGCGATACTCAACTTAACTTTTCAGGTGGAACGATCCCGGCGGGCAAAAGCTGTACTTTCTCGGTGCTGGTGGTGAGTTCCGCACCTGGAACTTATACCAACACGATCTCGCGCAGTAATATTTCTACGGCTGAAGGACGGAATATCAGTGGGAATATTTCGGCGAAATTGACGGTCAGCGGTATTTCGGTTAATAAATCTTTCACACCGACAGCCGTCAATAAAGGTGGAATTTCGACTCTGACGGTGATAATCACCAACATTAACTCGGAACAATTGAATGCTGTCCACTTTCTGGATACCCTCCCCAGTGGTTTGGTGATTGCCCCAACCCCGAATTTGCTGAATACCTGTAATGGTTCCGTGGGTGTGACTCCCGGGGGTTCGACCATCGAGTTGACCGGTGGGGTGATCCCATCTCAGGTGGGAAGCGTGGCCGGAATTTGTACTGTGAATGTAGACGTGCAGGCATTGACTGACAATAATAAAGTAAATACGATCGCTGCCGGGGCCGTGACTGGAACACTGGCGCTTTCGAATATTTCTGTTTCCAATCCACAGCCGACCAGCGCAACCTTGAGCGTGCATACGCTGACCATCAATATCAATAAAAACTTTGACCCGATCTTGGTAGCCGGTTACGGTAGCTCTACTCTGACTGTATTATTGCAAAACCCCAACAATTATCCGCTGGTGGGTATCGGATTTACAGATAATCTGCCTCAGAGTGCGACAGTGGGTGAAGGGGTCACGATTGCTCCGGCACCGAATGCCTCTGTTGGAACTTGTGGCGGAACAATCACGGCTGCTCCGGGCGCAACTTCATTTACCTATAGTGGCGGTTCCCTGGATATCAACAAAAGTTGTACTCTCTCTGTAGACGTGATCATGAACTACGATGGGAACCTCATCAATGTCATCCCGGTCGGGGACGTGACTTCGACCAACGGGGGAACCAATGATAAAGAGGGCCGTGCAACTTTGACCAATATTCCTGGGGCTTCAGTGATCAAGAAATTCTCGGCCGTGAGCGGACATGACGCAACCTTGACCATCACGATCAATAATCTGAACAGTTATCAGATCACGAATGTTGGCCTTTCTGATACCTTCCCTGCACACGTTTCAGTGGTCAGCGCGGATGCCAATCAGTGTAACGGTACGGTGAGTACTACGGCTGGCTCCGTAACCCTGGCAGGTGGTTCGATTGCAGCCGGCGATAGTTGTGACGTGACTGTACAGGTGACAACCGATCAGGCGGGCAGCTACCTGAATTGCATTCCGGCTAGTTCTTTGACGGATGAGCAGGGGGCGACGAATGCTGAGGACGCCTGTGATACGCTGACGACGACTGATCCGGTGAACCCACCTCAGATTACAAAGACCTTCAGCGCTGCCACGATCCCCTTGGGCAGCAGTTCGTTGGTGACTTTCAGAGTGGTCAATTCCAATTCGGTGCCGCTGACTGGAGTTACTTTCAGTGATACGTTGCCCACGAATATGACCTTGACCAGCATTATTAACGTGGCTCAGTGCGGTGGAACGGTCTCGAGTTCTTCCAGTGGGCTTTCATTAGCCGATGGGGTGATTGCTGCGAATACCACCTGTACGATCGTGGCCAATGTAACCACTTCAGAAGCAGGTTCGTTTGTAAACGAGACTTCAACGGTGACTTCTGCCAATGGAGGAACCGGTAATTATGCTTCAGATGATTTGTCGGTGATTGCGCCGCCACAGATTTCTAAGTCTTTCTCACCGGCAGCTATTGGAGCGGGAGAAACTTCTACGCTGACCTTTGTCATCCAGAACCCCACGGTCAACGCAGTGAGCCTGACCGGGGTCAGCTTCACTGACGCTTTACCGACCGGCGTTGTGGTGGCTTCTGACCCGGCACAAAGTATCTCTTCTTCGTGCGGTTCCGCAACTTTTGCCCCAGCCGCTGGGGATACAACTTTGGCTTTTAGCGGTGGAACAATTGCCGCATCAGGTTCCTGTACGGTCAGTGTAGACGTAACCGCCGCGAATGGCGGAACCTACTTGAATACCAGTGGCAATGTGACCTCGACAAATGGCGGCACAGGAAACACAGCCTCCGATACGCTGGAAGTTTCTGGTCCTGGGCTGACACTGCAAAAATCCACCTCGGCTGCCAATTATCAAAAGACTGGCGATACACTGGCTTATTCTTACTTACTGACGAACTCTGGGAATACTATACTTTATCCTCCGTTTGTGGTGCACGATGACCACATCACTGGGGATATTGATTGTACAAACAGCTTGGCCTCACTCGCTCCTGGGGAGACTACAACTTGCACGGCTTCTTATACGGTGGTTGACGCTGATGTCACTGCCAAATCAGTGACTAATCTGGCGACTGCGGTTGCCAAGGATGAACTCGGTAATGATGTAACCTCCAATCAAAGTTCGGCAACGGTGGATGCCGCTGCTTTGACCATCGATAAGGCGACTTCCACGGTGAGTTATCTCTCGGTCGGGAATAAGATCAATTATTCCTATACCCTGACCAACACGGGTAAAGTGACTCTGTATGCTCCCTTTACCGTGACTGACGATCACATTGGCACTCCTTTGGGAACGCCGTTTAGTTGTGGAACCGCAACTTCGCTGGCACCTGGGGAGAATGTGACCTGCGCATCGGTATATACAGTAACTGCTGCTGACGTCGCCGCGGATAATGTGGTGAACCAGGCCTTTGCAACGGGTTATGATGCAGCCAGTGGTGGCAATGAGGTGAAGTCCAACATGGATACGGTGACCGTTCCCAAGGTGACGCACGCTATGATTACCAAGGCTTTCGACCCGGCGATCATTGCCATTGGTCAGACTTCGACAATGACGATCACTATTCAAAACCCCAACCCGGTTCCGTTGACCGGAGTAAACTTCACGGATACCTTCCCGGCTGGGTTAACGGTGGTCAATACTCCAGATGCTGCCCAATGTGGTGGGACGGTAAGCTGGAATTCCAGCACTGGCACTTTATCCCTTGCGAGTGGTTCGATCATTGGCACTTCTTGCACCATCACTGCATTGGTTACCTCGGATGCAGCGGATGTTTACACGAACACTACCAGTACTGTTAAAACGACCAATGGCGGCACGGGAAATTCAGCGACTGCCGATCTTACCGTTGTACAGGCTGCGGTGATCACGAAAACGTTTACTCCTTCAACTGTTTTACAGGGTCAGACAAGCACTTTGACACTTGTGATCAACAATCCTGTCACAAATACTCAAGATTTAGCTGGGATCTCCTTCACTGATCCATTGCCGACGGGAATGTCAGTAGCCACCGATCCCCAGACAACTTTGACGAATTGTGGCTCTTTGGCTGTGTTCAACCCGATTGCTGGAGATACCTCACTTGCCTTCAGTGGTGGGTCGCTGGCAATTGGTGAAAGCTGTACACTTACAGTCAACGTTATTGCCCCAGCTGCAGGAAGTTACGAGAATACCACTTCGGCAATTACCTCGACAAATGGGGGCCCGGGTGCTCCTTCGAATACCGCCACTTTGCTGGTGAACAAGACGACTGATCTGGCCATTACCAAGACGGATTCCCTCTTGGATGTAACTCGTGGCGATACGGTCACTTATAGTGTTGTGGTAACTAACAACGGTCCAACAGATGCCGTGGGAGCCACGGTGACAGATTCTTTGCCTGCCCAATTGACTTCAGCTACCTGGACCTGTACTGCTACTGGAGGGGCCACCTGCACTGCATCTGGCACAGGGAACCTTTCAGATACTATTGACATTCCGGTAGGCGGAGTGGTCACTTACGCGATCACAGCGACTGTGGCCGGTTCGACTTCTGAGAGCATTGCCAATAGTGCTGTTGTTTTACCCCCGACAGATCTCACGGATATTAACCCGGCAAATAACTCGGCCAATGATGTGGATGATTGGAACTATTTGACAATCACCAAATCAGCAGATCGCTCGACATACGATCAAGCCGGAAACGTCATTACCTATACTTACACAGTGAAAAACGATGGCAACTCGACTCTTAAGAGTCCATTTGCTGTTGTCGATGATAAATTGACTCCTGATTGCCCAAGTATGCCTTCTACTTTGGCTCCGGGGGCTACCTTCACCTGTACCGGAACGCATGAGGTAATCGCCTCTGATCTGGATAATGGATTGATTACCAATTCCGTTTACGCCACGGGGACTGATCAGGATGGCGATTCAGTAAAATCGAATACGCCCAGTGTTACGGTGAACGCGAATCAGGAACCCTTGATCGGCTTGGCGAAACGGGCGGTCTCGGTAACGAAGGTAAGCGCTAATACGTACGATGTGCTGTATACCTTTGTGATTGAGAACTATGGTAACGTGACTTTGCATGATTTGCAGATCACAGATAACCTCAACACGACTTTCCCCTCTACGACCACTTACTCAGTGCAATCAGTCAGCAGTGCCGATCTGGTCGTCAATGCCGGCTTTGATGGGGATGGTGATCAGCAGTTGCTCGGGTCTGGAAATACGTTGGCTGCGGGGGATAGCAAAACTCTGGATGTGGTGGTGCGGGTTGTCCCCACTGTTCACGGCATTTTCTACAATACCGCTACGGCAACGGCAAAGGATGTTAAGAACCATGACATTACTGATATTTCACAGAATGGTTCTAATCCCGATTCAGACGGTAACGGTAATCCGACCAATGACTCTGAACCAACGCCGGTGGATTTCGGCACACATATCTATGAGCCACCCTACGGCGTCAAGACTTTAAGTACCTCTCAGATGCCGACGATGACCTGGACGATGAACTGGCTCAATAATCAGAATATCCTGCCAATTACCAATGTTGTGCACGACCCAATTCCTGTTGGCACAGAGTATTTGGCAAAGTTCACAGATAGCAGGATCGATCCCCCGGCAGGTGCTCCTGCTGGTTCAACTTCGGCGGGTGTGGAGTGCACAGTCTCGGGTAAATCGACGACGACGCTGTGCTATTACGAAGGCCCGACGACTGAGAATCCGCGTGGTCAAGTAGTTTGGTCTGGGGTTCTGGCCCCTGATTATGGTGTGACGGATCCTGCCCTGGCAGACAACAAAGTAACGATCACTTTCTCGGTGACGTATCAGCAGCATACCCCGGTGGTGAATAATACGGCTACTATTGATACGGATCTGAACGGGGATGGTGATACTGTCGATACTGGTGAGCAGCAGGTGGCCAGTGCCAGTGCGGGTTGGGTCTACGAGGCGATTCTTTTGCCGGCTACAGGTTTTGCTCCGAACAGCATCACCCAATTGCCGGCACAGCCCAAGGCTCTGGCTTACTCCGCTATGGATGAGATGTGGATTGAGATTCCCTCGTTGAATATGCAATCCACGATTGTGGGTGTGCCTTCTACTGCTACGGGCTGGAATCTGACCTGGATTGGCAAAGACACCGGTTGGCTGAACGGCAGTGCCTTCCCCACACATGCCGGGAATGCTGTCCTGACGGGCCATGTGATGGATGCTAATGGCAATCCTGGCCCGTTTGCTGACATCTCTCAATTGAAATATGGCGATCAGATCATCATCCACGCCTGGAATGAGCAATATGTCTATGAGGTAAAAGAATTCGACACAATCGCGCCGAGTGATTTCTCGACAGCTTTCAAGCATGAAGATCTTTCTTGGATCACCTTGATGACTTGTAAAGATTATGATGCTGAATCCAGTACCTACTTGCAACGTTATCTGGTGCGGGCGGTATTGATCAAAGTTCAATAGAAAGCGAGGGAGCTGCTTCATGTGTGAGCAGCTCTCTTTTTATATTAATCCCAGCCAGCGGCGGATTCGTTTGCGGTTCATCATTCCCAGACGTAAGTATTGGTAGGCGCTTAGAAAAAGTGTCACTCCGCCGGCGAGATACTCGTGATTGGCAAATTGGGTTTTGGAAAGGCGCCGGCGTGCGCTGGCTAGCCCCACCTTGTTTTCCAGTTCTTTACGTTCTGTAATGGCGGCTTTCAGGTAGTGCTTGGCTTGATCATATTGCCCATTTAAATAGGCAATTTCTCCCAGTTGCTCATCTTCGTCCGAGACACCGCGCGGATCGTGAATTTCCTGGTAAAGCTGTCTGGCGCGTATTCCAAGGGCTTGCGCAATTTCCAGCTCGCCTTGATCGATCTTGATCCAGGCCAGGTGATGAATGGCTGTGGCAATCTCGCTTTTGGATTGGGTGGCGATGCCTCGCTGCGCCAGTTCTTGCAGGTAGGCGCTGGCTGTAGAAAGTTTACCCAGCCTCCTGGCAATTACTCCGCTCATTTGCAGAGTATGGCTGGTAGGAGTTCCATCTGTCAGAATCTCATAACGCTCGATCTCTTGATAGATTTCTTCGGCCTTTTCGTACCCATCGTGATCAATGAAATAAGAGGCTTCCTGGCTCAGGATGTTATAGTACGCACCCCAGTTTTCAGATTGCTGATACAGGGTCATGGCCTGGTGAATGTGGTCAAGTGCGGGTTGGAAGTTGCCCTGATTGATTTCCAGTGTGCCCAGGTGAGAAAGCGCATCCGCGAGCGTACCGGGGGCTCGTGTTTGCGCCAGTTCCACGGCCTGCACGATTTCTTCCTTTGCTTTTCTCCAATCCCCTGCCATGAAGTGAGCCTGATAACTTAAAATCAGCAGTCTGGCACGCTGATCGGGGTTTTCTTGACTGATTTCCAGACAGGTGGGCAGATATTCCAGCAGAGTGGGCAGGGACGAGAGGGCGGTAAAGTATCTGGCAGTCCCTAAAACGAGTGAAACCAAAACAGCTTTCTCTTTAGCGGTAGGCTGTGCGTTGAGCCAATCGAGCACATTTTTGATGTGATCAGTTAATAGACTGAATCGAGTCAGGGAAGCGCTTTGCTCACCCAATTCACGCACAAACATTTTGGCTTGATGCAGATAGAAGTGACTTTCTTGGTTCATTCCCCCTCCTGGAATGAAAGTTAGTTTTCTTGCTGCCAGAGTGATTTGGCCAGCATGACCAGCAGAGCATGCATTTGAAAGACTTGTTGATCAGGCACGTATTCGAGCAAGCCGCGATCTACCAGAGCTTTGATGACGGGTTTGGGGTCATCCATTTGCCAGGTATCTTTCAGGAATTGCAGGTCAAAACGTGCCGGGGATGGTGCGCAGGTACCCAGATAAGCATAACGGTCACAAACGGATTTGTCGAGGTGGTTGAGGCTTTTGATCAATAATGCGGCTACGGTAGGGGAAGTTTCTTCTGCCAGAAGATTTTGACCAACCATAGCCTTTTCTTCGAGAAGGCGTTGCCCTTCCTGAATTTCAGCAATCAAGTCAGTGACTCCAAACCCCATGGCGTGCTCGGCCTCGAGTAATCGACCAGCTACCTGTAAAGCCAGGGGTAATTTGCCTACTTTCTCGACCAGATCTTGAATCTCTTGGGGATGTTCTGCGGTTACCTGAGGAGCAATCTTTTGCATCAATTTGAGAGAGGCTAAAGGCGATAAAACATCCAGGGCGTAAATTTGCTCAGAAAGGGGCGAGATTCCCGTCGCGGTCTTTAGGGACCGGGTCGTGATAATCGTACCACAATCTGTTCCGCCCACCTTAAAAGGTTCGACGTGGACTGGGTTCCAGGCATCATCAATGATGAGGAAAACCCTCGAATTCTGCAGATGGGTGGTCAGGCGCCACGAGGCCTCCGGGATGGATTGAATTCGTGAAAAATGGGGAATATCCAGCGCTTCTCCCCAGGCGATCAGCCCTTTGAGCAGATCTGGTTTTTGCCCAAGTGAAATGAACAGCACCCCATCAGGGAATCGCTGCATGATCTCTTCATCGTAGGCAAGAGCTGTAGCCAGCGTCGTTTTGCCTACCCCGGGCCAGCCGCGGAGAATGATCAGAGCTTGCGAATGAGGCGCCAGGATCGATTCACACAAAAAGAGATGTTTTTTGACATCCTGAATGTCTTGCTCGCGGCCGATAAAGATCTCAGGCCGGTGCGGAGCCAGCCCTTTCCGCGCGGAAGTAATAGGAAGATCAGTTTCATAGCCAGGGCGATTCTCGTGAACTGCATTTGCATTCCCTTAAATGAAGGGGTTCGGTTGTAAAAAACGTCCACGACGGTGTTGTTGATTGGGTCGAAGGGCAGGTGCCCTCCGCTGCCGGCACGGATTGGGGTGGCGGTTACTTTGATTTTGGGGTGAGGCGGCTCATTTTCAGTCGGTAGGGGCGAAAGCGGCGTTTCTTCTGACAGCGGCAGCACTTGCTGAATTAATTGAGCGCTGATATCAGGCAGGCCAATGTATTGAATTTCATTTTCTTCTGGGTTTCTTAAGCCTGCAAAGGCAAATAATTCATTCGCCTGAGAAATAGTCTCGATTCCTTTGTACGACACCAGTATTTTGACGATTTTTTTCAGGTCAGCTCGTGATTTGGGCGAAAAACGGCTTTTCCCGCTTTCCCATTTATAGATTTGGTCACGCGTGATGATCGTATCTGGAAGTTTGCTCATTTCATCTGCCAGGTCACTTTGCGAGAGGGGTCTTCCATTGGGCTTACGGGTGCAGTTGCGGTAGTACTGCAGACGTTTACCAAATGGATTCTCTTCTTTTTTTACAACCATTTTTCCCTCCTTTACGCTGCAAAAACGACGCAAACACGCGTGAGTTTTCGCGATTTTTTGAACAAGCGAAAAGATTTAATATGATTGCGTAGCTACGTAATAAAAGAACGGTTCTTTTCCAACCAATTCGTTGTGTGTCTCGAGGTTCAGGCTCTGCCTGAATGGGTACCCCACTAGACGAAACTTTTCTGAGATAAGGAGAAAAGTATGACACGCACGAAAAAGTTGACCATCGCTGTATCGACCTTCCTGGTGTTGGCGCTCGCCGTGGTTTCCCTGGCGTTTGCCGTGCCGCAATTTGGTCAAATGATTGTGGCTTCGGTGGGGGGCAGCAAAGTGAGTGCGCCGATTCAGGCGGCGGCTCCGGGTTGCGGTGCTGATCAGACTGCCTGGGATTGCCCCGGCTGCCCTCCCATCGGCCCCACCTAATTCAATCAAATAACAGTTTTACCAGATACTGGTATGCATCGCATACCAGTATTGATTAATGGGCTTTAGCCTGTCGAGCGAGCGAAGCGAGGGAGACAAAAAACCACCCGCTAAGCGGGTGGAGACAAGAGGTTAAACCAAGAAACCACCTAAGAAGCTAGAATAGTGATTGTTCAAGCCACTACCGAAGCAGAGAGGTGATTTCATGGGAAGTACAGAAGATAGTTTAGCGCACACGAGGTGGATGTGCAAATATCATATAGTATTTACGCCAAAATATAGGCGAAAGATAATCTACAACCAATACAAAGAAAGCATAGGGAAGATATTACGAGACTTATGCAAGTATAAAGGGGTAGAGATTATCGAAGGGCATCTAATGCCAGATCATGTACACATGCTGGTAAGCATACCGCCCAAAATAAGCGTATCGAGTTTTATGGGATACCTGAAAGGGAAGAGTGCGCTAATGATATTTGACAAGCATGCCAATCTGAAATACAAATTTGGGAATCGGCATTTTTGGTCAGAAGGATACTATGTGAGTACAGTAGGGTTGAATGAAGCAAACGATCAAGAAGTATATATCAGAGCAAGAGAAACAAGATATAGCAGTAGATCGACTGAGTGTAAAAGAATATGAAGACCCCTTCAAGGGGTAGCTAGTGACAAAGCCCCTTGAGGGGCAAGCGGAAGAGATAAAAGCGAAGTGGCTTGAACGAAGAGAAAGCCAGCGCCTTGAGGCGCTGGCTAGCATTAAAGGCTTATAGCCGCAGAGCAAACCACCCGCTTTACGGGTGGTTGTGATTTTAATATTAAATTATCGAAAAATCTGTGTGAAAATTCTGTTTAACTGAAATTTTACCGAATGCCTGCGCAGATAAATCCGGCCCAGGTGTCAGCAGGCAGATGTTGGTCGATGAATTCTCTTTGCGTCAGCGCCAGAGCCTTAGCTGGGGCAAGGAGTTGATCATAATGTGTATAGAATCGAGCCATGAAATGAGCAGCGTGAGCATCTTGAATGGGCCAGCGCGATCCAATAACCGATTGGGCCCCGCCGCGCAGACAGGTAATCACCAGCCCGCTTTGTTCATCTCCGTTGGTAACGTGGCTATACAGGCTGCTGCATCCCGACAACGTTACCAGTGCAGGCAGGGGGGCCAGTTCCAGCAACTGGTCCTGGTAGATCGTTTGATCCCAGAGCACCAGCCCCCCCAATTTTCCGTTGACAGAATCTGCCAGAAAATGACTGGCAATGTGCAGAGCAGCCGCCGGGGGTTGCCCCGGTCCAGTTTTAAGACGAGCCTGCACATTTGCCCAGGTGGCCGTTTCGTTGAACAAACAGTTTTCCTGACCGAAATGGGGGACAAGTGCCTTGATTTCTTCTTCCACGAGGGGAAGATCATGGTGAGCGCCCCTGAAATGGGAAACCCCACACAAAAGCCCGGTATGGGGGTGAGAAACAGGCGTTTTGCTCTGCCTTTGTAGCAATAAGAAGGCACTGCTGAGAGAAGGGAGCAACAATGGAGTGCACAACTGCGCCAGATATTTGCCCTGCTCAGGGAAGTAGAACGCGGCCCAGGGGAGTGGATGCAGCGGTCCGGAGGGAGAGATTAGCAGCATCGTTTCTGGGTGGAGATATTCACGTAAAGAAGCCGGGAGCAAGAACTGTCCCAGAAGCTCCAGGTCGTTTGGCTCAGGGGTGTGTCCGGTGGTCAGGGCGTTTACACAGGTATCGATAGCTAAATGAATGCGTGGGGGGATCTCAAGAATGAAATTGCTGAATTTTTCGGGAGTGATGGCTACGATGTAACGTGTTTCTCGATCACGGCATAATCCAGTGCCAGCCAGTTTTTCCCATAAGCGGCGGAGAAAGTTTCTCTGATCTGGCTCAGGTCAACCAGATTCCCTTGGGTATGCTGTTGGGGAAGAGATTTTCTTTCCAGACGGGCGCTGAGGGCTGCAAATTCCTGATTCTTCTGGATCAATCTTTCGCGCAGGCTCCGATTTTGCAGGACCGATTTGAGAGAATAAGCAGAATCTCCATTGGATTGCATCTGGTTGCGTAGCCAGTTGATCTCGGCTTTTAAGTTTTCCAGATCTGAGTTTGTAGGGCAGGCAGAATTCCATGGGGTTTGCTGCAGTTGGCGCAGGAACGAGTTGGCTTTGCCGGCTTCGATAAAATGAAATACGTCCAGATCGGATTGCTCGGCGATGGCCAGGGGAATAGCGCGGGCAAATAAATTGGCAGGATGAACAGCGTAGCTGCTGGCAAGCTCGACTTGCCAGAAATTGTCACGGATCGCGTTCAGACTGATTAAGGCGTTGTGGTAATTTCGCAAGGATTCCAGATAAAGGCCGCGGCTTTCATCTGCACGAGCCAAACCGACCCAGGCTCTCCATTCGATTTCATTGAAAAGAGACTGGCTGAGGTGCAGTGCTTCTTTATATCGGGCTGACGCACGGACATATTTCTTTTGGGCTAGTTCATATTCTCCCCACTGTAAAGCACAAACTGCTTCGTAAAGGGTCATGCCCATTTCGGTAAACAGGGCCTGGGCTTTTTGAAGATGGGGGAGGGCAGATTCGGCCTGTTCGGAATGAAGCAGTGTTTCAGCCAGATACAGTTGGGTTTGTGCTTCCAGAGGCCGTAAAGAGAAACGTTGGCTCCTTTCCAGTGCATCCTGAAACGAAGTCAGTGCTTTTTCGACTTCTCCTTCAATGAAGTACATTTGCCCGCGCAAATTGATCACCGAGATCAGCGAGGCATTTTGCTGATATTCGGTATACAGAGCTGCTGCGTTTTCCAGCGCATTGAGCGCAGGCGCGATTTGATTCAGCCGGTACCAGGCCAGGGCAATGTTGACCTCATTATCGGCTATGGCCAAAAGATAGCCGGTGGGTTCGATCATTTCCACGGCTTTTTCCAGATGTGCCAGGGCATCTTGATATCTCCCCAGGGTCAAGAAAGCTTTACCTTGATTCTCTTGATCCACAGCCGCGGAGAGATCCTGCCCAATGGCCAGGTGTAGTTTTTCGGCCTGTTTGAAGGCCGTCAGCCCGGGTAAGGCTTTCCCCTGGTTGATATAAAGCAGCCCCGTTGCGGTCAGGTTATCGGCCAGCAGTCCGCGGATGTGCATTTCGCGGTAAATTTTTTCTGCTTTTCTGAAAGCTTCTTCTGATTGAGCCAGTTCACCGGTCTGGATCAGGGTCATTCCCAGATAAGTTTGGCAGCTGGCGTGCCACAGGTCAAGTTCCCCCCGTTGAAAAACGAGATCGGCTTGCTGAAAAGCGTGCAGTGTTCTGGCGTAATCAGGGGTGCTGAATAGAGAGTTTTTCCCGGCTTGATAGAGAATCCGCCCGTACAGCAGCATGAAAGGGGAATTCTCCAGATCATTAAGCAGTTGATCGATCTTCTTTTCAGCCTCAGTATAACGATTCAGACGCTGCAGCAGACTGATTTCAGCGATTTGTGTGCGAAACAGAGCGCTATGATCCTGTTTGATGGTGAAGAATTGTCGGCACTGGCGGATGTTGCTCTCTGCGGCGGCGATTTGCCCGATGGCGATCTGGTTGTTTGCCAGCGCCAGGCGGCATTGGTGTGCGTAACTCGAGAGCATACTCGTATCCAGCGTGGTCAGGGCTTTTTCGAGGATTGCGGCTGAATGAATTTGATTAACGTGGGTCCAATAAAGTTCGTGGGCTTGCCAGTCACAGGCAGCGACCCAGGCATTCAATTTCATCTCTTTGAAGAGGGGCCTGGCTTCGTGGATGGCGGCTTTCACAAGTTGGGGACGTACCCAAGCATTGGCCTGTTGGGCTAGCTGGAAAGCTGAAAAAGCCTGGAGTTCAGGGGAATGGGTTTGCTGTGCTGCCAGATACCCCCACACGGGCTATGCACCAGGCCTTGTGCGGGAGGGCAAGGCTGCAAGATTCCGCCTCTCGCGATAACTCATCCAGAGCATGGGCATCAAGGGGCGCTAAACTTAGCAGTTTTTCACTGATTTGAAACTCATTGATCTGGCGAGAGAATAGGGACTCTGCCAGATGAAGAAAGTCACCTGCTGTCATGATGGTTAACGGTTGGAAGCGCTCAGGGTAAGGTAGAAATCTGATTTTACGGACGTGATTTCTGAATCGAAGACTTGCTCCAGCGGAATATCGGGCAGCGGACATTTCCCTTGATCGTTGAGGGTGATTTCTGTGGCATAGTCGCCCCAATGAATGCTGGCTTGAATGGGAAAGGCTTCTGGCAGATCCTCCGTGTTGCTGGTCAGGGTGATATCGGCGCTCAGAGCCTCGGTTTGTTCCTCAGAGAGGGAGCTTTCAATGAGTACGGAATAGGTGACTCCGCCCAGTGCAAAATCTTTGCGCAGCAGCGAATAGATCGGTTTAGCTCCCGGGTCCACGACCTCGCGGTAAACTGCCTGCGCTGGGAAGAAGATCTGGGCCAGTTCATGACGTGTTTTCGACAGGAAGATTGGCCAGTCGCTTAAACTGGGGAGATTTTTTCGCAGAAAAGAGAGGTCAAGCTTGTTTCGATCCAGATAGGGGTCGTGAATTGAGCGTAATTCTGGCGAAAGCAGGGCCAGGGAGTCCATGAATTGTTCGCGCAGGGTACTGCTGTTGAGCAAATTTCGAAACAGTTCCGGGAATTTCACGCGAATATCCACGCCCTTGATGGCCTGATCGATCAGCAAGTCAAACATTTCATCTGAAAAAGACTCACTGCGAGTGTCCATTTCGGATTGATATTGCTTTAAATCGTTCATTATCCCCCGCAAATATTTCTCATCAAACTCCGCATTTTCGTTATTCATTAAGAACTATTCCCGATTCTACCAATATCTTGCGAATTTCCTGAATGGCATAAAACTGCAAACTGTAGATGGCATCCAGCGTTTTGCCTGTCTTTTTGGCAATTTCTCGTGGGGCCAGTTCCTCATAGTAGCGCATTTTCAGAATTTCTTTTTTGTTCTCCGAGAGTTGACTGATGGCCTGATTAATAGCGATCATAAGCTCTTCTTTTTCCAGCTTGAGGTGAATGCTGGATTCTTCTCGCCCGGTGACCAGTTCTTCCTCCAGGGGTACTTGTTTGTCGTTCGGGATCTCTGATTTGCGCAGCTGTTCTCGCATATATTTGTAGCACTGGTTTTGGACGATCTTGTGCACCCAGGCATCGAACTCGACGTCATACGGAAAGTGACCTGTCAAGATTGCCGAAGCACAGCGCCCGGCACATTCTTCTGCCAGCAGGTGGGTGTCTTCGTTGGCGGCAAAGTGTTTGAAGATCAAAAAGCGGTAACTGGTATCAATCAAATTTCCGTACAGATTGCGCCATACTTCAGTTTCACGTTCTACTTGCACAGCGTAAAGGTGGGGATACCACAGGTTGTAGTTCTGGATGATTTCTTGCAAGTGAAACTGGGTTTTGTTGACATCCCCGCGCGTGAAAGAGTGGAACCGTCGGGTTCCTTGCGTGCTTAATACGATCGGACGGATTCTCTGGATTAAGTCTGAACCATATTGGTCTTCCAGGGCTTGCAGCGCCGTTTCGATTGAGCGAATGAATTGTTCGGAAGGACCATCCATGACGAGCAGTAACCAGAGAGTAGATTTTTATTGCTTTAACAACATTATACACTTTTCTCTTTCGGGGAATGAAATCGATTTCTTTTTTAGCCAAGAGAGGAGCTGTTCATGTACTAAAAAGGGAACTCGCGTGGTAATTTAAATTCCAATTCAGTTTCATGCAAAGATATTTAAAAGCCACGAAAGCATAATGTGGAATGGCCAGATAGAGGTGAGGTTTCAGCTGACAGTGGTATCGTGTTCGGGGGAATCCATTCGTACTTTCGTTTACGGTAATGTTTTCATCAAAAATATGCGCTTGTGCCCGGCAGGCAGATCATTCAAGGTCCCAAAGATGGTGTAACCCAACCCTTCATAAAACGGAAGTGCCTGAAAGCTCATGGTATCCAGATGTACTGCGTGACAGCCTCTGCGAGTTGCTTCCTGTTCTGCTTTTTGTAGCATCTGTCTGCCGTATCCCTGTTTTCTGACGGATTGATCAATCCAAAGGATGCTGATATGCAGCCACCCCCAGTAAGTTTCACCCAGTAGACCTCCCAGAATAGTACACTCTTCTGAACGCAGGAAGATTTGCAGAGGTTGGTAATTATCAGCGGGCGCATACAAAAGATTATATTGGCGCAGCGCATTGTTCACAAAATCCACATCCTGAGAAGACGGCTCATTTTCAATTGAAAGTGTAAGGTTAAAAGAAGGCTGCATGATTCTCAACTCATTAGTTTGAAGTTTTCTGGATTTTCTCTGATTCTTTATTATATAAACTTCCGCAAAATGCCCCCCAATATTTATTTTTTTGCAAGGAATTATATGGTTCTGGAATATATATATCAGACGGAGAGAATTAACCCTGGTCACCGGCAGAGGGGAGAGCCGGTGACCGAGGGGGGGATGCCTCCCTTTTTTATTTAACCAGGCAGCGGATATTTTCAGCAGGGATATACATTTCTACATTTTCGCCGATTTCGAATTCGCGTTCGCTGAAGAACGAGAACGATGTCTGATTTTTTAGCTCCACTTCGATCTGGTAGGTATCCCCTTTGAATTGACATGAAATACATTCTCCGTGCAGCCGGTTGCCTTTCTCAGCGGTGGTTCTCAGCAGGTTCCCGACGGGAGTGATCACTGTATCAACCGTGTCCCCGGGGCGCAGAAGCTGGCTGTCGGAAGTGGCCTGCAGCCGCCCGATCGCGCTATCGAGAACCAGCGGATTTACCTGCACAACGGTTCCCTGCAAAAAGTTGGTCATGCCTAAAAATTCGCCTACCCAGCGGGAACGGGGAGCGCGGAATAATTCTTGCGGTCGACCTTCCTGCACGATCTTGCCCTCATGCAGGAGTGCCATGCGATCTCCCAGCGCCAGGGCTTCTTCTTGATCGTGGGTCACGTATAGTGCCGGGATTCCGGTTTGCTGCAGTACCTGACGAAGCTCACCCTGGAGCTGCAGCCGCAAGGCCCGGTCTAGCGCGGCCAGCGGTTCATCCAGCATGAGCAGGCGCGGCTGGGGGGCCAGTGCTCGCGCCAAGGCGACCCGCTGCTGTTCTCCCCCTGAAAGATCGGTGACCCGCCGTTTGGCAAAAGAACTCATGTTGACCTGTGCCAGGGACTGCACGCTGCGCTCTCGAATTTGCTCGGCGGGCAGGTGCAGCATGTGCAGACCAAAGGCGACGTTTTCTTCTACATTTAGATGGGGAAATAACGCATAATCCTGGAACATCAAACCAAAGCGGCGCTGATGGGTGGGCAAAGCGCGGATGTCTTCTCCATCCCAGAGAAGGGAGCCGCTTTCAGGGGTTTCCAGACCGGCAATGATGCGCAGTAAAGTACTCTTGCCGCTGCCTGAGCGTCCCAACAGACACAGGGTTTCACCTGAAGAGACTTGCAGGTCGATGCCTTCCAGCAGGGGATGCCCTTCATAGGTTTTAGAAAGTTCCTTGATCTGTAAAGTGTGGTTTCAGCCATAGTCTAGATCTCTTTCTCGCCGGGAAGCTGGATTTTTTCGAGCAGGAAGATGGCCACTCCGCATACCAGCATGAGCAGGGTCGACATGGCCATGGCTTGCCCGTAGTTCAGATCGCCGGGCATGGAAAGGTAGCGGGCAATGGCAATGGGCAGGGTAGGCCGGTCAGGCCGTGCCAGAAAGGTGGTGGCCCCAAATTCGCCAAGCGAAATGGTGAAGGAAAAGATGGCTCCTACCAGGGCTGCTCGGCTGAGGATCGGAAACTCCACTCGCAGCCAGGTCTGCCAGCGTGAGGCACCCAGAACGGCAGCAGCGTGGCGCATGTTTTCAGGTAGACCGGCCAGCACGGGCTGTACGGTGCGCACGACGAAGGGCATGGCAACCAGAGTATGCACAATGGGGATGAGCAATGGGAAGCTTTGCGGGTCCAGCGGTGGCCGGTTGAAGGCGACCAGAAAGCCTAATCCCAGGGTGACCGCGGAGGCTCCCAGTGGCAGCATGATGAGGGTGTTCAAGACATTGGCCTGGCGCGGGCTGCGTGTGATGGCGTAGGTGGCGACCAATCCGATGAGCAGTGAGAAAAGCACGGTGAACCCGGCGTAATACAGTGAGTTCAATGCGGCCTGGGCGGGGGCTACGTAGAAGATGGACTGGTTGGAATTGATAAATAATTGTCGGTAATACTGCAGGGTGAAGGCAGGCATAACCATGCCAAATTCGCCGCGGTTGGCGCCCAGTTGCAAAAAGGAGCGTACTACCAGTGCGACCAGGGGCAGGCTCAGCAGCAGAAAGAGCAGGGTATTCATGCCAGAAACGAACAGCTTTTCGCTGACTCGCTGGGGAGCGCGTTGCCCTTCTCCGCTCAGGTGAGGCAGCAGTGGAATGCTGCGCCGGGTATTCAGGTGGTTGTACAGGACGGTGATCGAAAAGGTACAGAATAGCTGCAGGATCGAAAGCAGCCCTGCCAGGGGCAGGTTGAGCATGGAAAGACTTGCTGGTAGATGGCAGTTTCGAGGCTCGAAAAATGAGGACCGCCGACGAGCAAAATGACTCCGAAGCTGGTGAAATCAAAGAGGAAGACGAGCAGGGCCGCTGCCAGCAGGGAGGGCTTCAGCAGCGGCAGGGTGACTTCTCGCAGCGTCTGGCGCAGCGAGGCTCCGAGCACGCGCGCGCTGTTTTCCCAGCGCGGATCAAGCTGGGCCCAGGCGCTGCCCACTACGCGGATGACGATGGTGGTATTGTAGAAGACGTGCACCAGCAGAATTCCCCCTAGGGTATTCATTAATTTCAGAGGCGGGGTGGTGAGCCGGAACAATGCCATCAGGCCCAGGTTCAGCAAGCCATTGGGCCCGGCCAGGGCGTTGAAGCCGGCGGCAGCCACCACTGTAGGCAGGATGAAGGGCAGGGTGGTTAGCAGGCGCAGGAAAGATTTCCCCTTGAACTCGTAGCGGGCAAATAGATAGGCGGCCGGCAGTCCCACGATCAGTGTCAGCAGCGTCGAGAGCGCTGCCTGCCAGGTGGTGAACCACAATGGTTCCAGAAGCTGCGAAGCCTGGATCGAAGCCAGAATATTGCTAGCTTCATTTGCGAAGGCAACACACAGAATTTTGCCGAGGGGGAAGAAAAAGAAAAAGCCGACGAAAGCCAGAGGGATCCCCCACAAGAGGATCCCTGAGGCATCAAAACGCGCTGTTCGTCGTCGCAAGGTCAATGCAGAATGGCCTCATTCCAGTCGTTGAGCCACTGATCGCGGTTTTGGGCGATCTCTTCCGGGTTGAGTAGAGCGGGCTGCTCTGGGGTTTGCGAGTATTTCACGAAAACATCGGGCAGTTTAGCGGCCGGGTTGACCGGGTAAACGAACATTTGCAGGGGCATGTCTTCCTGAAATTGCTGGCTGAGCATGAAATCGACGAATTTCTGGGCCAGTTGTTCATGTTTTGTCCCTTTCAGAATGCCAACGAATTCGATCTGGCGGAAGCACATATTTGTGCTCACCAGAGAAGCGGTCGGGGCATCCGTGACCGGTGTGGAAGCATAGACGACTTCCACGGCTGGACTGCTGGCGTAAGAAACGACCATGGGCTGGGCACCTTTTCCTGAAGAAGCGCTGAAATTGGTGTAGTAGGCGGTTTCCCAGCCATCCACCACGACCAGCCCATTTTCTTTCAATTGCTTCCAGTAATCGAGGTATTGCTCTGGACCATATTGGGCGATGGTAGCCAGCAAGAAGGCCAGTCCGGTAGAAGAAGTAGAAGGATTCTCAACGACGAGCATTCCCTTATATTCAGGTTGGGTCAGATCGGCCAGGCTTTGGGGCAGAGCCAGATTGTGGGCGCTGAAGTAGGCTTTATCATAGTTGATGCAGACGTCGCCATAATCTACCGGAAGTGCGCTGTCAGTGCTGTCGACCTTGAATTCATCCGGGATTTGCGCGAGCAGGGGGGAATCATATGTCTCGAAGATGCCCTCGCTTAAAGCACGGGAGAGGAAGGTGTTATCCACGCCGTAGAATACGTCGGCTTGCGGGTTGGACTTGGTCAGGATGGCTTTGTTCAGGGCAGCTCCGGCATCTCCGCTTTTGACGAAGACCAATTTAACGTTGTTCTCTTTTTCGAAAGCAGCAATGACGTCTTCGCTGGCGGCGAAGGAATCGTGCGTCATTACGGTCAGCGTTTCGGGTTCGGCATTTTTGCTTTGGCAGGCACTCAGCGCCAGGCTGGCGAGGGTGAGTATCAGGACGATTGCAATGATTTTGTTTTTCATTTTAGCTCCTCTGGGAGGGGATTGGGGGAAGAATAGGTATGGATGCACAACAGGTCGCCGCTGGTAATGCTTACCCCGGCTTCTTCGCTGGTCATCACGTTGCTGATGCCGCGCGTCCGCTCAGGATAAAGCGTTTCGGCATGCAGAGGGTACAGCAGGGCCTGTGTGGTAACGCCGCGGACCTCTCCCCACAGGGGCAGCAGCGAAACGGTCTCCCCTGCGCTGCCGTGCAGAACGGCTTGCTTGCGAATGAGGAACACTTCTTCCTGGCCATCGTCGAAGCGTACCTCGATGTCGTGCAATTCAGGTAATCTCAATAACGACAGGTTGCCAAGCGTCTGATCGAGCCGTCCTCCCAGAGCCGCGGCGACGAGGATCTGCCTGGCGCCTTGTTGGGCGGCCCGCCAGCAGAGCCAGTTCGAGGTCGGTTTCATTCTTGCAGGGGGGAGAAGCGGTGAATCTGGCAACCGTGGGCCTGAGCCCAGGCGACCTGCTCGGTCGTCACCGAGTCGAGATCGCCAATCAACATGTGTGGAGGAATGCCCATCTTTTCGAGGTGGCGCAGACCGCCGTCCGCGGCAATGATCTGGCTGGCTGCCGCCAGAATCGGCCGCAGCTTTTCAGCATGAGGCAGGTCACCATTCGCAAAAATAACGATTTGCTTCTCGTTCAACGAAAACACCCTCCGTCGGGGAGGGTGTGAGAAAGTCGCGTTGAGAAATCCCTCCGCCGGCATAATCCGGATCAGGTAATGCGGGTCGAGAACCTGGCGTTCTCCTCTCAGCCCAGCGATTTGGGCTCCCCGTTCAATTGATAAGGGCAGTATAGATCATTTACAGACAGAAGTCAAGCAAACAATCTTTTGTACAAATATGCTGTTTTGTTATTTAATTGTGTAAACCAGTTAAAACTGGTTATTGGGTGGCACACTTAAATATATATGACAATAAGTTTTGCATGGCTGACTTATTGTTGGGGTGTTAGCTATGGATAAAAATGCTGAGCTAAATCTGATTTACAACGATATTATCGAATTAAGTTCCATTATATTGTCTTTAGAAGGAGATCCAAGGGCAGGTTACTTAGGCTTGGCTCTTTCGTCTGTGGTCAGTTTTGTAGTACGAGAAAGTGATAGATATTTTTGTCAACGCAGAATTAATAATAATAGACTTGAATTATCTGATGGCTATAAAGCTGCAATAGCAAAACTACGAGCTTTGCTAAAAATATTCGAGAGTAACGATGGAGGGATAACAGAATTAGTTTCTTCACTTACTTTTTTTCAACGGAAAACATCAGAGTGGTTGAATTTTAACAACGCTGGAATCAAGGGTTACTTGAAAAAAAATATTATCTCCGGATATTGGGGTTTTCTTCATTGACCAGGACCCAATATTTATGACTCCCACAGGCTTTTTTTTGTTCGGGATGAAAAAAGCAGAGATTAATCTTATTAATGGAGATGGTTTTCAGAACATCATGCCGAAAATGAAGCTGTATGGGGAGACAGTAGGAGAATACATTGGCTCAGTTTTACTGTTTTTCAATGACCTTGATTTTTCTTATGCCACAAGTCATGTAAAGGTACTTGCTCCTAATATTTGTTTAACTCACAATGATTTTTACTCAAATGTGCTTTATAGACAAATCATAAAGCGAGCAAAATTGTGCGAAAAGCGTATGGCTCCTGCTGTGTTTTTTTTGTTGAACCAAATAAATATTGCTTATAGCTTATTACCAAAAGTACTTTTATCCAAATCCAATCTTTTACTGAGAATGCAATTTCTTACTGCTTATCACGCAACAAATTCTTTGAAAATGGTAAATGGCTTTGACTCCAGAGATGAAGCAGTTGTTAATCAAACAAAATGTATTAACAACTATTCCTGAGGTTTCCAAAATAAGGAATTTATTGGCTCATTATGGGTTTGGTGAAAGTAAAAAATTTGTTAAGGGAAATTCTGATCCTATGGATGAATTAATAACGGGTTTATCTGGCTTATCGAAAAGAGAACTAACTGCAGGTGTAGACGCATATTTAGGCGAACTCTCTAAGTGGACACAAAGCAAATTTTCTAAATCACAATTACAAAATACAATGCGATTTTGGGCGATAATACCTAGGTTTGATCGGAAATTCGAACCAAAATTGGCTTGTGCTCTGTTAAAACAGGACGAAAATATCTTTTAACTCCATCAATTGAGAAAAGGATGTCTTGCCATGTTCGAATTTTTGAAACGTCACCCAGCGGAACCAAAAGATCATTCAGATGCTGATGAAATTCGCAAGTACGCCAAGGTCAAGTTTGTGACCCCGGCCCGGCAGAAGGGCGAAAAAACGGTTGTGTTTTCCGCCTCCGACATTCAGGGTGGATTGGGCCATAACGTTCTTACTGCTTCGGTGTGTAAGGCGATCGATGCTCAAAAGTTTGCCGAATTTGCCCGGGTAAAACTGGTCAAGCGCAGCGGTCCGCGCCAGGGCGCGGCGACTCGCTGGACCTTCGAGATCTAACCATACAATTTCTTGGGCAAAGCTTATATCAGCCAAAACTGCCTGTTGGGGCGAGCAGTCTTTCTGAAATGCACGAATTTGGAAAATATTCGGAATTTTCAGATATAATTCGCATCATGCGGAAAGTGCTCATTGTCATTGGGGGCATTCTTTTCCTCTTGTTAGCCGGTTGTTCCGGTCGATCACAGGAGGCTGGCTCCGCAGTTACTCCTTCCCAAAATAATGCTTACATCGAGAATAAAGGCTCCGATACCATCGTAAATCTGGCGCTGGCCTGGGCCGAAGCTTATCAAAAGGTTGAGCCGGGAGTGAGTATTTCCGTGACTGGCGGCGGTTCGGGCACCGGGCTGACGGCGCTGGTCAATAAGACTGTGGATATCGCCAATGCTTCCCGACAGATCAGCCCTGAAGAGCTGGCTTCCGCTCAAGCGGCCGGCTTGGACCCGCAGGAGTTCGTGATCGCGCGCGATGCGATTGCGGTGATTGTCAACCCCGAGAATCCAGTGGAACATTTATCGCTGGAACAGCTTTCCAAAATTTATCGGGGTGAGATCAATAACTGGAGCGAGGTGGGCGGTGAAGATCGCCCGATCGTGCGTCTGTCTCGTGAGACCAATTCGGGCACCCACGTCTATTTTCTTGATGCGGTGGTGCGTTTAGGCAACAGCCAGGACAAGGCCATTTTCTCGCGCGATACGTTGCTCTTGCCTTCTTCAGAAGGAATCATTGCTGAGGTACGCGATAACCCCAATGCGATTGGTTACGACGGTCTCGGGTACGTTACCTCAGAGGTCAAGATGGTAGCGGTCTCTGGTCTTGAACATCCCGATGACTACGTGCTGCCTTCGGCTGCGACGGTCACCAACGGGACTTATGTCATCAGCCGTAGTCTTTACATGTACACGCAAAATCCCCCTGTGGGTGCGATCAAAGATTATCTCGATTGGATTCTTTCGCCGGATGCCCAAAAGATCGTAGTTGATCTGGGCTTTGTACCGGTGAAATAGAAGGGCGCAGGATGAAGAAATTCAAGCTCAGCGGCGATTCAGTGATTTCTGGGGTCATCAAAATATGCGGTTATTCCAGCATCCTGTTCGTCACGTTGATCTTGATCTTCTTGCTGCGCGAGGGGTTGCCTGCACTGGCAAGTGTGCCCCTTTCCTCTCTTTTCAGTACAGTTTGGTATCCCATTGAGGGTTATTTCGGCATCTTGCCGCTGATAGGTGGCTCACTGCTGGTGACCATTGCGGCGACGATCATCGCTCTGCCCTTTGGCATTGGTACGGCGGTTTATCTTTCTGAGATCGCGCCGCGCTGGATGAAAGAGATTTTAAAGCCGGTGGTCGAAATTCTGGCAGGGATTCCTTCGGTGGTGTTGGGCTTCATTGGCATTCTGGTATTGGTGCCTTTTCTGCGCAAAACCCTGCATCTGGCGACGGGCCTGACCGGTTTCACCGGTGCCATCCTGCTGGGACTGATCGCTATTCCCACCATCGTTTCCATCGCGGAGGATGCGCTGAATAACGTCCCTCCGGCTTATCGCCAGGCAGGGCTGGCGCTGGGGGCCACCCGCTGGCAGACCATGTGGGGGGTGACGCTGCCCGCTGCCAAGACAGGGGTGTTGACCGCGGTTATGCTGGGCATTGGGCGCGCTTTGGGCGAGACGATGGCGGTGATGATGGTCACCGGCAATGCGCCAGTCATGCCGGATCAATGGAATTCGCTCTTTTTGCCCATCCGTACCATGACCGCTACCATTGCCTCCGAAATGGGCGAAGTCGCTACCGGCAGCGCTCATTATCAATTGCTTTTCTTCATCGGAATTTTGCTTTTCTTGATGTCTTTGATCATCAATGTGGCTGCCAGCCTGGCCAGCACCAAACAGCGCAAGCGGGCAGAACGCATTTTGTCGTGACGATATTGTGAAAGAAATGGGTGAAACCTCGGCATGGATAAGAAAGGGATTTCATCAGAGCGGGTGATCGAGCAGATCGGCTTTATGGCGTTGCGGCTGATCACTTTGCTTACCGTGCTGCCGATTTTGGGGTTGGTGGGCTACATCATTGCCAAAGGTTCACCGGCCCTTAACTGGGGCTTCCTCACCCAGATGCCCACGGATGGCATGCGCGCGGGCGGGATTATGCCGGCTATCGTGGGTACCCTCTACCTGACTTTGGGAACGGCGCTGTTTTCGGTGCCGCTGGGAGTGGCTGCGGGCATTTATATTGCTGAGTACGCTGCCGATAACCGTGCTACCCGGCTGATCCGCATTGCCATCATCAACCTATCGGGCATTCCCTCGGTGGTCTACGGCCTCTTTGGTCTGGGATTGTTTGTGATCTTTCTTAAATTCGGCACCAGCATTCTGGCGGCGTCGCTGACGCTTTCGATCATGACCCTGCCGGTCATTATCAGCACTACCGAAGAGGCGCTGCGCGGAGTGCCTAATTCATTCCGGGTGGTCTCAACCTCGCTGGGCGCCACCCGCTGGCAGACGGTCTGGCATGTCACTCTGCCGCAGGCCCTGCCGGGGATCATTACCGGCATCATTCTGGGCCTGGAACGGGCCCGCTGGCGAAACCGCCCCTATCCTTTTTACCGGGGCCAGTTTCTTCCTGCCCATGCTGCCAAAATCGATTTTCGATGCCACCATGGCCCTCCCATATCACATCTTTGTCATTTCGACTCAGGTACCGGGGATGCCGGTGCGGATTCAGTACGGCAGCGTGTTGGTCTTGCTCATCTTTGTGCTCGGCATGAATCTGGCAGCGACCATTATCCGTTCGCGTGCTCGTGCCCGGAGGCAGTGGTAAGCCATGAAGAAATTTCTGGTGGAGAATCTTTCCGTCCGTTATTCGGATGATAACGAGAGCCTGCGCAGCATCAACATGGAAATCGAGGCCAACGCCATCACCGTCCTGTTTGGGCCGGCGGGCGGCGGTAAATCTACCTTCTTGCGCGTGCTCAACCGTCTCAATGATCTGGCTGACGTCAAGGAAATGAAGGGGCAGGTGCTCTTTAATGGGGTGAACATTCTTGACCCCAATTTGGACGTCATCGATCTGCGCCGCAAGATCGGCATGGTGTTTTCACGTCCGGTACCGCTGCCGCTCTCGATCTATGAAAACGTGGCTTACGGGCTGCGTATGGCCGGGGAACGCAGCAAGGCGAAACTCGACGATGCTGTGGAAAAGGCTTTGCGGTTGTCAGTGCTGTGGGACGAGGTCTATGATCGTCTCGATGCGTCAGGCTATGCTATTTCGGGTGGGCAGCAGCAGCGTTTGTGTTTGGCCCGCGTTCTCGCGCTGGAACCGGAAGTTATCATGCTTGATGAACCGACCTCAGCGCTTGACCCGGTCTCGACCTCGAAGATCGAGAGTTTGCTGATCGAATTGAAGGAGAAGTACACCATCATCCTGGCTCCGCATAACGTTCAGCAAGCCGCGCGTGTAGCGGATGATGCCGCTTTCTTCTTGATGGGCGAGTTGATCGAGTTCTCTTCCGGCAAGGAAATGTTCATGACGCCGAAAGATAAGCGCACCCAAGATTACGTTATGGGTCGGTTTGGATAAAGAGTAAGGCTGACTGTGTTAAATCAATTCTCCCCTGCAAATTTGCAGGGGAGAATTAGTTTCAATCGGTTATTGATTTCTTTCTTGAACCAGCTTCTGCGCCATTAAAGCTCCGTCGCGGATCGGTTCGTAGCCGGTACAGCGGCACAGGTGCTTGTTGAGCGCGTTTTCCAATTCTTGTTGGGTGGCATTCGGGTTGCTCTCCAGCAGGGCATAGAGTTCCATGATGATACCAGGGGTGCAGAAGCCGCATTGCACAGCGCCTGATTCAGAGAGGGCTTTCTGGATGGGGTGCAGTTCCATGCCTTTGGCCAACCCCTCGATGGTGAACAGGGTGGCGCCGGCTACTTTGCTGACCGGGGTATTGCAGCTTTTGATGGCTTTGCCGTCCGCCACCACCGTGCATGTCCCGCAGGTAGAGTTATCGCAGCCGTGCTTGGTGCCGGTGAGGTTCAATACTTCACGGATCACGTCCAGCAGCATCATGTCGGGTTCTACGTCCACAGTGGTGAGAACTCCGTTCAGGGTAAAAGTAATCTTTTCGCTCATTATTTCACCTCCGCTTTTTTCTCGAGAGCTTGCTTCATCATGGCAGGGGTGACCGGAATTTCGAAGAAGTCGACACCGGTCGCGTCATAAATGGCGTTCAGGATGGCTGGGGCCGGGCCGATAACAGAGTGTTCGCCGATGCCGCGCGCGCCAAATGGGCCGACTGCGTCCGGGGTCTCGACGAATTCCACGTCCATTTCGGGGGCTTCTTTGTAAGTGGGCAGGTGGTACTTGAAGAAATGGGGGTTGGCCAGTGTGCCATCTGGCTGGAAGTCCATCTTCTCGTACAGGGCCGCGCCGATCGACATGAGCGAGCCGCCCATGACGGAACCGCGAATTTGTTTGGGGTTGATGACCTGGCCCACGTCGAAGACGGAAGTGAATTTATCCACGAAGATCTTGCCGGTCTTTTTCTCGATGCGGATTTCTGCGGCCTGAACACCGAAAGTATACGAGACGCCGCATGAACCCTGTCCGTTTTTATCCGGGTTGGAGTAACGCGGCAGGCGTGCGTCCGAGACGGCATGGGCGGCTTCGCCGATGGTGATACCGTCGCCGGTAATGTAGCCGCGGTTGATGTCTTGCACCGAAACGCGGATGTCGGGATCATTGCGCAGAAAGACGTACTCACCGTCATAATCCAGATAGTCGGGGTCAGTCTTGAGAACTTGCGCGGCTGTGTTCTTGAGGATGGCGATCAGCTTATCTGCGGCGCGGATGATGGCGCGTCCGCCCTGGGTGGTGAACATGGAGCCGATGGTCTGCCACTCATAGGGCGAGAATTGTGTGTCGATCTCGCTGTACACCTTGATCTTCTCGGGCGGAATCTTGAGCGCTTCGCCGGCGACCTGACGGATGACGGTACGCAGCCCCTGACCGACTTCTGCGCCGGCCATGTTAATGGAGATACTGCTGTCGATGTTCATCTTCATGTAGCAGCCCTTGGTAGAGAAGGGAGCCCCTTTGGGCGATTTCATCACGGCAGCAAATCCGCGACCGTAGTAGAAATTTTCATCTTCATTGGGCTTGGCTTTGCTGAAGACTTTTTGTTTGACCAGATCGGCGCATTTATAGATGTTGCCGTGCGACTTCCACATCTTTTCGCCCAGAGCATTGACCTTGCCTTCGCTGAGGAAGTTCTTTTCGCGCAGTTCGAAGGGATCCATGTTCAGTTTGCGCGCCAGCATATCCATCATGCGCTCGGTGGCGAGCTGGCTTTCTTGGTGACCATAACCGCGGTAAGCACCCACGGCGGGGGTATTCGTATAGACGGTGTAGCCGATCAGATCGCAGTGCGGAAATTCGTACGGGCCGGTGCAGTTGTGCGTAGCCGCCATGGTCACGTTGACCGGAGTATCCGCGTAAGCGCCCCCGGAGTGATAGATCTTGGCCTGGATGGCGACCAGTTGGCCATCTTTCTTGGCGCCGATCTTCATTACAGTGCGGATGCCGTGACCGATCAGGGTGGAGGTGTAATCTTCTTGTCGTGATGCCACCCATTTTACCGGGCGGCCGGGGACAAATGAGGCGATCCAGGCGACTGTTTGTTCCACGGTGATGTCGGATTTGTAGCCGAAGCAGCCGCCCACGTCGGGGATGTGCACGCGCACGTCCGAAACGGGTACTTCATACGAATGGGCCAGGTCTTCACGGATGATAAAGGGGCAGATCGAGGAGGACCAGGCTTCGATGGTCTTGTCTTCTTTGAACCAAACGATGGAACCGTGGGGCTCGATGGCGCTGCATGACCCGAACGGGAAGAGGAATTCCCCTTCCAGAACGACGTCGGCTTCTTCCATCCCATCTTTGCCCTTACCCTTGACCAGATGATACTCGTTGGCAATGTTGGTGCCGGGGACGGGTTTCAGGGTGGGCAGGTGCCAGTATTCGCCGTTTTCTTCGTGAATGAGCGTCGCGCCGGGTTTCATGGCCTCGCGGGCATCGATGTACACGGGCAGCGGCTCATATTTCACCTGAATGGTGCGCATGGCCGCATCGGCGTGAGCGAAGGTATCGGCGATGACCGCAGCGACCGGTTCACCAATATAACGTACCTTATCGACGGCCATGGGCACGAGGTCGCGAATGTTATCCCCGTAATGGTAGTGGCAGTCTTTGCCGGTCACTACTTTGACCACCCCGGGCATCTTTTCGGCGGTTGCGGTATCAATGCTCAGAATTTTGGCGTGCGCATACTGGGGGCGCAGAATGGCCGCGTGCAGCATCCCGGGCAGGCGTACGTCATCCAGATAGATGGCTTTGCCGGTCACTTTGCTGATCGCGTCCGGACGATTGTAGTTCTTCCCCACATACTTGAATTCCATGGTCACTCCTTGCCTTGATGGATTGAGGAATTGTTCGTCATTGGATGGAAAACCCCCATGTAAAACTCTGGGGGTTTGTTCAGATTAAATTATACGGTTTTGTTTTTCTGGGTTCAATTGGTTGTGGGCGTCATTCATCACGTCTTTTTGCTGTTGAATGGCACAAAATAAACATCGCGAGCATAAAATTCACCGGCGCAGAATCTCGCAAATCAGAAAAAATTATGATAGAATCTGTACGTTGTACTCTTTGGGCGCGTAGCTCAGTTGGTTAGAGCGCACGGTTCACATCCGTGAGGTCCGTAGGTTCGAGCCCTATCGCGCCCACCTTAAAAGGAGATACCTGAGCTGGTATCTCTTTTGGTTTAAAGCATAGCTGCTCGAACCGCAGGTTCGGGCCACCTGTCCCCGCAGCGGCGCTTTTCCGCTCCGGGGATATCGCGCCCACCTTAAAAGGAGATACCTGAGCTGGTATCTCTTTTGGTTTAAAGCATAGCTGCTCGAACCGCAGGTTCGGGCCACCTGTCATCGGAGCGGGGGTGTTTCCGCCCCGGGGATATCGCGCCCACCTTAAAAAGAGATACCCAAGTTGGTATCTCTTTTGATTTAAATCATAGCTGCTCGAACCGCAGGTTCGGGCCACCTGTCATCGGAGCGGGGGTGTTTCCGCTCCGGGGATATCGCGCCCACCTTAAAAGGAGATACCCAAGTTGGTATCTCTTTTGATTTAAATCATAGCAGGTGTAGGTCGACTCGTCTTGCTTTTAATCTTTCATACCTTATGGGGAGCAAAGCCATTGGCAAAGAGCGTGACCTGGAATTCCTCGCCAGCACATGGATTACTGAAGAACTTCACTTCGCAGCCAGAATACTGGCGGAGAAGATCTCGGGCTGTCTCAACCTCTGAGGGTTCCAGCAGCCCTCCTTTGAGTTGAACCAGAAGGTTCTTTGCCTTTCCCAGAGAAAGGTTCGTAAGATTGAAGCCGATGGCATTCTGAAGAGCCGCTAGGGCGCTTGAACCCGTTCCACTGGCTAGAAGAATCCGTTTTCCCTCTTTCCAGAACGTGCGCAGCGTCTCGCTTCCGTTGGCGGAGGTGTACAACTCAACAATGCCCTCGATGTTGGTGTAGAGCAGATCGTTGATGATTTCGAAGGCGCTGAGCAAGCGGGTATTCCGATCAATTCTTGATAACAATTGATCATTATAGAAAACGGCCAGGGCATCCACGTTATTCTGCAAGCCAGCTTCTCCCCAGGCGCCGTTCCTTGCCCGGTGTTTACCCTCGAAATAGAAGGGTTGGGTGACGAGCGCGATGGTCAACGCACCGGATTCTTTCGCCAAGCGCGCCACGACGGGGGTAGCTCCGCTGCCTGCGCCTCCCCCCAGGGCCGACATGAGGAGAACTAGCTCGCTGTTCTGAAATGCAGCGCTAATTTCCGTGCGCGCATATTCTGCCGCCTCTTTGCTCTTCTCTGGGTCGCCATCCCCGTCCAACCCTCTTCCGCTGCGATTACCAAGCGAGATTTTCTTGCTGGCATTCGATCTTTCCAGTGTTAGAGGATCGGTATCGATGGCGAGACTATCAATGCCTAGCAGTCCTTTTTCGATGGCATGGTCCAGCAAGATGCAGCCGCCCCTACCTACGCCGATGAGCGTTAAAGTGGGCCATACCTTGGGTTGAGTTTGCGCTTCCATTTGGCCTTCTCTTGAGCAATCCCGGATTGGGCTTCATGAATACTATACCTCTCTTCCTCTTCAATAATTGTGTTTTTATAAACACAAGATTAAAAGCGCATAAACTTTTATCTGGCGTTAATTCCTCCTTTATTTGCATGTTACAATGAAACAATCCAATTTCTTTTATCGCGGGGGCCAACTTGAGACAAATTGCCTCGATTGCAATCAGCCTGATCCTACTGGCTCAATCCTTTGGCGCGGTTTCTGCGAGTAACACATTAAGCGCAACGGAATATGTTTCCATTCAGTCAGATGGGTTGACGCTGCCTACTGGTTCACGTGCGGAGTATCCCTCGGTCAGCGGGGATGGCCAATACGTCGTTTTTATGTCCCGCTCCAACGATCTGGTCCCCGGGGATAGCGGTAATAATTGCGACATTTTTCTCAAGGATATGTCCACAGGCAAGATTGCCATTCTCTCACACGCGGCTGATAATACCCCTGCCAACAGTTCTTCGTACTGGCCAACGATCACCCCGGACGGCCGTTTTGTCGTTTTTTATTCGGATGCCAGTAACCTGGTCAGCGGCGATACCAACGGCGCAACTGACGTCTTCATCGTCGACCGGGGTACCGATGATAACGAAACGAACAATTCGATCGAGCGCATTTCCCAGACCCCCGCTGGGGCAGAGATCAAGGGGTATCCTTCTTACATTCGCAAGAGCGCGATCAGCGACGATGGTAATTACGTGGTCTTTGCCACCAATGCGCCCGGCACTATTATGACGGGGATCACCGATACCAATCGCAATGATGACGTCTATCTTTGGGAGCGCAGTACCGGGACGGTTAAGCTCATCTCTCACGTTCCAACTTCCGATACTACAGCGGCCAATCAATCCAGCACTGCCCCGGTCATCTCTGGGGATGGAAAGTACATTGCTTACCTCTCCATCGCCACCAATCTGGATGCGAATATTGGCGGTGCCGGGCTGAGCGATACCAATAATGCTTATGATGTTTTTCTCTATTCTGTAGCCGATAACACCAGTAAGCTGATCTCACTGACCACGACCAATCAGATTGTTGCGATGGGCAGTCCCTCCAACCCGGATATTTCCTATGATGGAGATCGTATCGTTTGGGCAACCAATGCCATGCTTGATCCGGTCAAAGATACCAACGGCACGCGCGGTACAGACGTCTACCTGTACCAGCGTTCCACCAACTCCATTGTTTTGGCTTCCACTTACAACTATGGTTCCGCCGGCCAGCATGATGTCTATAATCTGGCCAGCTATTTCCCCTCGATCTCTGCAGATGGACGTTATCTCTCATTTGCTTCGTTTTCGGTCAACCTGGTTCCCGGCAAGAATCTCTACACTATTGGCGATGTCTACATTCATGACATGAATACCGGTGACAACATCCGCGTGTCGGTTGCCGCGGATGGCAGCGAAGCGGAGAGCGGTTCCCCCTATAGCATTTCCACTGACATCAGCGCTGATGGTCAATACGTGGTTTACTCTTCTCTTTCCACGGGACTGGTGGCAGGGATTGACGACACGAATAACCAGTACGATGTTTTCCGTTCCCGGGCAGACTGGCAGGCGCCCACGGTGAGCGTGACCAGTCTGGTTAAAAAGTATTCCCTTGCCGGGCCTACCGAGATTCAGTTGACTTTTTCTGAACCCATGACTGCCCGCGACAGCAGCAGTCCTTATTCAGTGATCAAAAACGTGGGGGCCGAAAGTACAGCCAATTACGTTCTGCTGGAAGCGGGGGCCAATGGCGCCCTGGATTATTCAGCCTGCGGCATGGAAAAATCCGGGTTGGATGACCAGTTCATCAGTATCGATTCAGCCGTTTACGATAATGCGACTTACACCACCACTCTCACGATCAACGGGGGAGTACCACTGCCATTAGGTCAGTATCGTTTGCTCGCCTGCGGCCATACTCCCTATGCTCCGCCGGCCCTGCATGATGGGGTGGGCAATAAAATGGCCGCCGATTATGTTTATGATTTCACCGTGACTGCCCCCGGTTCCAGCCCTGCTGAGACCGCCACAGCATCTGCCGGTTCCCTGAATGTCGGCGGCTTGCTGGGCATTCCGTTAACGGGGTTCGCCCCCGGCAGCGTTCAGGCTTTGCCGCATCAGACGACTTCACAATTTGACTCCTCGACTGACTGGACACTGGCGATTCCCTCTCTGGGGATAAGTTCTCCCATTGTGGGGGTACCCCAGCAGGGAGATACCTGGGATGTTTCCTGGCTGGGTACTGCCGTGGGTTGGCTGGAAGGGTCTGCTTATCCTACCTGGGCCGGCAACACCGTTCTGACCGGGCACGTTTGGGATGCCGATAACCAGCCGGGTATCTTTGTTCGCCTCAAAGAATTGCAGTATGGCGACGAGATTCAGATCGTTACTCCAGAGGGTACTTATGTCTATGCGGTGAGAGAAAACCTCCTGGTTTCGCCGCAGGATGTTGGGGCAGTTTTCGAACACGAAGATCTGGATTGGGTAACTCTGGTCACCTGTGAAAACTTCGATTCGACCAGCGCAGCTTACCTTTCCAGACGTGTTGTGAAGGCGGTGCTGCTTCAGGTAATTCCTCACGAGTAAGGCTAGATTCACAACTTTCTCTCTGACTTTACGATGCCCTCCCGGTGACCGTTGCTGCTTCTCGCACTCCCGGTTATCATAGTGCGCATGGGACTTTTCTTTTCATTATTGGCAGCTTTATTTTGGGGAACGGGGGATTTTTGCGGCGGTCTGGCCGCGCGCAAACGCGATCAATATCTGGTATTGGCGGTTTCAGCATTTTCGGGCGCACTGGTGTTGGCACTGGCGGCCCTGATTGGCCGTGAGCCTTTTCCGCACGGGTGGGGCTTGCTCTGGTCAATTTTGGCCGGGTTGGGTGGGGCGGCTGGCATCGCTTCGCTCTATCGTGGGCTTTCCATTGGCAACTCGGCGGTGGTCGCACCTACTTCGGCGGTCATCGGCGCGGCACTGCCAGTGGGCGTGACTTTGCTTTTGCATGACGCTCCGCAAACGATCCAGCTGATCGGGTTTGGCGTTGCTCTGGTGGGCATCGTGCTGGTCTCCACTTCCATTGCTCACGGGGATTCTTCTGATCGGCGTGGTTTTGCTTTGGGCGTGATAGCCGGGATTGGTTTTGCACTCTATTTCATTTTCATTGCTCAGGCTGGGGAGGGGTTGGTTTTTACCCCCCTGGTGCTGGCCCGTACCTGTATGTTACTGGCGGCCCTGGCTCTGGTGGGGATCAGACACTTGCCATTGCCGCGCCTGCAGATGATGCCGGTGGCGCTGCTGGCGGGTGTCTTTGATGCTACTGGCAACGTGTTTTTCTTGCTGGCGAAGACTTCTTCCCGCCTGGATTTTGCCGTGATCTTGTCCTCGATCTATCCTGCCATCACCGTGCTCTGGACGGCTCTTTTCCTTAAAGAAAAATTGAACTGGCTCCAAAAATTGGGGCTGGTGGTTTGTCTGGTTGCGATCCGGTTGATCACCGCTCAATAATTTAGAGAAATTTTATTGTTATTGTAATAAATTGGTATTATTATATTAATCATTAATATAATAATATCTGGTGAGAAACATTATGGATGCACAGCCATTATTCAACGAAAACGAATTGACCTTCCGCATGGTGATCGAATCGTTTATGGATGCGGTCCTGGTGGTCGATTCTCGGGGAATTATCGTTCGCATCAATCAACAGCTTACCAGTCTATTGGGTTTTGCCCCGGTAGAAGTGATTGGCAAGTCAATTGATATTTTGATCCCTGAAGCCAACCGTGAAGCTCACCGACGACAGATGGAAGCCTACTGGCAGTCTCCGACCCATCGACCGATGGGGACAGCTTTGACCCTCAAGGCACGGACGCGTGAAGGGGAAACGGTTCCGGTGGACGTTAGCCTCAATCCGATTCAAAATTCCGGGCAGCCTTACGTGATCGTAACGATTCGCGACAATAGTGCCATCGTGGATGCTTATGAAGAAACTTTGGCGGGCTGGTCGCGGGCAATGGATTTTCGCGACAAAGAAACTGAGAACCATACCCAGCGAGTTACAGCACTTTCAGTAATGGTTGCCAGGCAAATGGGGCTTTCGGTCACCGCGATTACCCATTTACGCCGGGGGGCTCTCCTTCACGATATTGGCAAAATGGCAGTCCCGGACGAGATCTTGAATAAGCCCGGCCCGCTGACCGATGCGGAGTGGGTGGAAATGCGCAAGCACCCTGATTATGCTTACGAAATGCTGTATCCGATCCGCTTTCTTCGCCCAGCTCTGGATATTCCTTATTGCCATCATGAGCGCTGGGATGGCAGCGGTTATCCCCGCGGTTTGCGGGAGCAGCAGATCCCTATTGCGGCACGCATCTTTGCGGTGGTAGATGTCTGGGACGCGATTACTGCTGATCGGCCCTATCGAAAAGCAATGAGCAAGGCCGCGGCACAACAGTACATTCTGGAAAACGCGGGCAAACTTTTTGATCCTGCCGTGGTCAAAATTTTCTTTGAAGTCATTCAGCACGCCGAACAAAGCGCGTTTCCGGTTACCGCGGGCTGATTTTCTTAAGTCTGTAAATCTCCTGAATTCCCGCAGAGTCCAAGCATTCTGCGGGGATTTTTTTGTGTCTGTCCAGGCAGTAAAAAATATACATTCGTTGTAATATAAGTAATTTTTTAGTATTATTTCACTTATTTTAATTCCGTCTGGAATCACAAATCAATAAAGAAAGCTGGGAATATGGCAATGAACTTGTGTGACGTGCAAGTCAATTTTTCACAAGTGATCAACGCCCTGTGTGAAGCGACGCTTGTATTCGACGAGCAGGGCAAGATCGTGTGCGTCAATCCTTCTGTGACGATGGTATTGGGATATACCACAGAAGAGTTGATTGGTCAGTCGATTCAGATGCTGGTGCCGTCTTCTTTTCGGCAGACGCATGCAGCGCATTTCCAGCAGGGAGGGGCAATGGTCTCCCACCGGACGCCGGAAATGCTCATGACGCTCAAGGCGGTGAAGAAGGATGGAGAGACGCTCCCGGTGGATATCAGCTTTTCGCCTTTTCAGATTCACGGCCAGGCTTATGTGATCTTGATCATCCGCGAAAACAGCGCCATTCTCAATGCCTACGAAGAAACGCTGGCGGGCTGGTCGCGTGCCATGGATTTTCGGGACAAAGAAACTGAAAATCATACACAGCGGGTCACGGAGCTTTCCGTGCGTATGGCTCAAGCGATGGCTCTTTCTGAAATGGAGGTGACACACATCCGTTGGGGCGCGTTGCTGCATGACATTGGCAAAATCGCTATCCCAGATCAAATTCTCAATAAGCCTGGCCCGCTGACGGCCGAGGAGTGGGTGGAGATGCGCCGACATCCTGAATATGCCTACGAAATGCTGGCGCCAATTCAGTTTTTACGCCCGGCTCTGGATATTCCTCATTGTCACCATGAACGTTGGGATGGCAGCGGTTATCCGCGCGGCTTGAAAGAAGAGGAGATTCCTGTCGCGGCTCGTATCTTTGCTGTCGCCGATGTCTGGGATGCGCTTACCTCTGATCGTCCTTACCGAAAAGCACTTACGCCAATGGCGGCATTGCGGTATATTCGAGAAAACAAAGGAATCCTCTTTGACCCTGTGGTGGTTTCTGTGTTTCTGGAAATCATCCAAACTGAGGAGAACTTCACCCGGTCGGGTAATCCTGATATGGAGGAAAGCGAATGATCCAGGCAAAATATACTCATACCAATTTAATCGCTGTAGATTGGCGCACTTTGGCAAAATTCTACATTGAAGTGTTGGGTTGTGAACTGGTCCCCCCTGAACGTGACCTGCGCGGCGAACCGGTTGAGCGGGGGACGGCCATCCCAGGGGTGCATTTGAGCGGAGTGCACTTGCGTTTGCCGGGGGTTGGTTCTGATGGGCCGACGCTGGAAATTTTCAGCTATGAACCGTTGGCCGCGGCAGCAGCGAAAAAGGTCAACCGGCCTGGCTTTGGGCACATCGCGTTTGCGGTGGAGGATATTGACGCAGCCCGCGCTGAAGTACTGGCGCATGGCGGCCGTGCAGTCGGGGAGCTGGTGAAAACCCCCATTGGGGATACCGGCCACTATTATCGCTGGTGTTACCTTACTGACCCGGAGGGCAATATTCTGGAATTGCAGGTGAAAGAATAGATGGATTGTCGAGAAATGTCGAGGAGTATCGAGATTCCGAACTTTTTCTTTTGTACTTTCTTATAATGAGGAAAATTTATAGAAAGGGGAAGAAAAATGAATCCTGAAAACGAGCAGCATCCGCAGCCACCGCTGGGGAAGGATGGGAAACCCTTACCTCCACCGTTGGGCAAAGATGGCAAGCCATTGCCTCCACCATCAGGGAAAGATGGCAAACCCTTACCGCCGCCCCCAGGTGGTCCACACGGAAAGCCTCCGCTGGGAAAAGATGGCAAACCCTTGCCACCGCCCGACCAGAACAAAACAAAAGCTGTCTGAACAGAATACCCGCAGAAATGCGGGTATTTCTTCATTAAAAATGCCTTATTCTTTGCCTGACATCTGGTGCGGAAAGGGGTAAAATGCTTGCTTCGAGATCGTCTGATGAAGGAATTGGGTATGAATGCTGAAATTCACAAGCCAGAAGAAGATTACTATGACACCACCTCTTTGGAGCCAGTTTCTCCATTGAGTTCAACCCCTGTCCGCTCGACCAGGCCAGAAAAACCGTGTCAGGAGTCACTGACCCACCGCACTAAATTCTGGATGTGGGTAGTAATTGCGTTGGTGGTCATCCTGGTGTTTTTTACCCCGGTGCGGATCAACGTTTTGCTGCTGGGCATTGATCCGACTCACAACGATACCTTCCAGGGGCGCAGTGACACCATGATCCTCACTACGGTTCCACCGTTCAGTCCTTTCATGCACATGCTCTCGATTCCGCGTGACCTGTACGTGGATGTTCCCGGGCATTATCAGAACCGTATCAATACGGCCCATTTCTTCGCGGAAGTCGAAAAAGAGGGCTCAGGGCCGGCGGCCGCGGCTCAGGCTGTGGAAGTTAATTTCCACGTCTCGGTGCCTTTTACGGTTAGCATCAAGACGGATGGCTTCAAGAATATTGTGGATGCAATGGGCGGGGTAACGGTCAACCTCCCCTTTGATATGTCGGGTATGACTGCCGGGGAGCACACGTTGGATTCGACTCAGGCGCTGCGTTTTGTGCGTGATCGTACTGGCAGTGATGATTTCTACCGTCAGTTGCGCGGACAGATTTTCCTCAAGGCTGCTGCCGGCAAGATGCTTAACCCGATCAACTGGTGGCGGATTCCCAAAGTCATTGCCGCCGTTTCCAGTTCGGTGCGTACCAACGTGCCCGTGTTTCTGTGGCCGCGATTGGGGTACAGTTTGGCATTTTCCGCGCTCAAGGGGTTCGATATGCACTCGCTTGACCGCACCATGGTCCAGAACTGGGTTACCCCTGAAGGGGGGCAGGTGCTGCTGCCTCTATGGGATCAGATCAATCCACTGGTGAATCAATTGTTTCGCTAATTGATGGAAGAGAAATGACCGCCTGCTGGCGGTCATTTTTTTAGGAAATAAATATTGCGAATTGCATATTTCTATTTTATTATGCTATAAATAAAGTGAAAGTTACCTCAGATCAGGAGAAAGAGATGAGTGTTGCCCATATAGATTCCGCTGCCTTATCGGTGAAGCTGGTCCCGCGTCGAAGCACCTTCAAAAAAGCGATTGTGAAAATCGTTTTTTTCGTCTTGGGGCGTGGTTTGCAGTCTGCTTCAAAGCATGATCGCACCATTCAGCAAGAAGTGGCTACCTGGCCCGAGAACACGGTAGTTCTCTTTAAAGTCCTGCCCGATTCTCCGCGCATGGCGTTTCAGAAAACTTCTACAGGGCGTATTCATTACCTTGGTACCCGGGTACCTGAGGAACAGGCTACGATTACGGTGGCTTTCAAAAATATCGAGTGTGCTTTTCTGATGTTGACAGCTCAGGTGGGTACTGCCCAGGCTTATTCCGAGCACCGCATGGCGGTTCGCGGGGATCTGGTGCTGGCCCTCTCGATCATCCGTTGCCTGAACGTGATTGAGCGCTATCTCTTTCCGGGCTTTATTGCCCGTGGAATCCTGCGCCGCCTGCCTGCTATTCCTTTCTGGCGTCGCCACGGTCTGCGCTTATGGATCTACATATTGGGAATCGTTTTTGGAATCTAACCTTTCAAGGAGAATGTCTCATGTTTCCTTCTTACTATGAATTTTTTAGCCCGGTCAAGATTTGCTCTGGCCATAAAGCCTTGAACAATTTGCCTTTTGAACTCGACCAAATGGGGGCCAAACACCCGCTCATCATCACCGATCAAGGAGTACTCAAGGCGGGTCTGGTTCAGCAGGTGGTGGATACCTTCGCGGATTCTGGTATCGAGATAGCGGCGCTTTTTGATCAGGTGCCGCCGGATTCTTCCAGTAAGGTGGTCAATGAGGTGGCCGGGTTGTACCGTGCCAAAGGGTGTGATTCGATCGTTGCCGTCGGGGGCGGTTCAGTCATCGATACCAGCAAGGGAGTCAACATTGTCATTACCGAAGAGACTGATGATCTGCTCAAGTTTGCTGGCGCTGAAATGCTCAAAAAGCCTATGAAGCCGTTCATTGTCATCCCTACTACTTCGGGCACCGGTTCGGAGGTTACCTGCGTGGCCGTGATCTCTGACCCTGACCGTGGTATCAAGATGTCATTTACGTCGAACACGCTCTATCCGCGTGCGGCGATTCTTGATCCGCGCATGACGCTGACCCTGCCGCCACATATTACCGCTGCCACTGGCATGGATGCGCTAACCCACGCCATCGAGGCTTACATTTCTCTGCAAAAGAATCCAATGAGCGACGCTTATGCCTGGCAAGCCATTCGCATCATCCGCGCCAACTTGATCAACGTGGTCAAGAATCCCTCTGACCGGGAAGGACGTCTGGCGTTGGCCAATGCTTCTACCATGGCCGGTATTGCTTTTTCGAATGCAATGGTAGGAGTGGTGCACAATTTGGGTCACGCCACGGGCGGCGTGGCGCACGTGGCTCATGGTGTAGCTATGAACATTTACTTGCCGGTTGGCTTGGAATATAACCTGCCCAAGGCTGGGGAAAAGATCGGCGAGTTGCTGCTGCCGCTGGGTGGCCCGGAACTCTATGCTCAGACGCCGGCGGATCAGCGGCCCTTGAAGGTCATTCAACTCATTCGCGAGATGCGTGATGAACTCTATGAGTTGTGCAAATTGCCGCGTACGCTGAAAGAGGCCAACGTCGATCGAGCCAAGCTGCCGGATATTGCCGCCGCGGCTTTGAAAGATGGCGCGTCGATGTACAATGTGGAAGAGGTCGAGTACCAGGATGCTCTGGCGCTCATCGAAAAGGCCTACGAATAGTTTACTTTTCTGAAGATTAAAAAGGATGACTGTCCAGTCATCCTTTTTTTGTGAAGAGTTTTCGCGTAATTCCCCAGGCACCGAGAAGAAGGAGCAGGTCTCCTGCGTCGAACAGGATGAAGCGGGTCACGCTGCTGCTCAGGAGTACATGCCCTTCCGGCAGCAGACACCACAAAATCGTTTCGCCGATGACCCCGATGGCCTGCATTCCAATGGCTTCGAGCAGCGAGACCCGGTGGCGAATGGGATCGCTGAGAGCCACCAGGTAAGGGAGATTCCACATCACGAAGAGCAGCCCAACGCCCTGGATCATGGCCTCCCCAGCGGCTCCGCCCAGTTCGAACCCGGGTGCGTAATCCGCAGGGTGCAGCAGGAACAATACCGCTGCCTGCAGGTTGAGAAAGACGACCACCGCGATCAGCCCTTTGCTGATCCAGTAGGCGGTCGCGGGACGGCCAGAATTTTTGGAAGATACGGAATTAGTGGTCATGGTTCCTCGCAAAAGAGAGATATCGCTTATCAAGCGATATCTCTTATTATAGCGGTGCTCAAAATGGCTTGTATTCTCTACCAGGTATGGATGATCTCGGGATGCTCGAAAATATCATCCAGTTTGCGTAAGAAGGGGATCATGGCATCGAAGTCGATGGCACGGTGGTCAAAGGCCATGCACATGGGCAGGGTATTGCGGATGCCGATTTCTTTTTCTCCTTTGACATTGGTAAAGACCCCGGGTTTTTCTTGCATTGCCCCCAACCCAACAGCAAAGATCTGTGGGGGCACGATTTCGAGCAATGCAAAATTTCCCCTTTGCTCTTTGTAAAGAGAGCCGATGTTCGAGATGGTCACGGTTCCGCTGGTAAGATCATCGCCTACCAGACGATCTTTGGCCGGGATGGCATAGTAGGTTTGTTTTGCCAGGCCTTTCAAATGCTGGTTGAGCCGGCGCAGATTGGCAAAGATGCGGCGAAAGACTTCCAGATTGCCTTTCTTCAATTCATTGACTGTATTGGTAACCACGGCCTGATGGATCAATTCGTCGATGTTGGTGCGCTCGATGCGTTCTCCCAGTTCAAGCACAGCTTGATTGAGCTCATGCAGGCTGAGATTCTCGGTGTGATTCAGGGTGGGGGTGATCATACGTCCGTCCGTTAGCTTCCACGGAATACTGACGTTGATGGCTTCGCTGAGCATGACCTTCCCTCGTGCTCGCGGTAAATCATAATCGATCCACGCATTCAGGGTCGGGTCTGCCTTTAATCCTTCGATGATGACTTTGACCAGAATGGTGTTGATGGAAAGTCGGGTTCCTGCAGCGGCGTATTCGGCGGCCAGCTTTTTGAACTCATTTGAGAAATCGGTGACGTCCGGCTCATAGAGATAAGAAATGTGGGGAACGTTTTGCCACGACAGTGAGGTCATGTGCGCGACCATTTGCCGCTGAATGTCGAAGGGCTTGGTCGAGGAAGAAGGAAGTGCGAATTCGGTCATTTTGGCTCTTTATGCAGAAATACCAGTAAACGGGTCAGACTTTTACCAGACCAGCCCGGCAAAAGGAGTGAAACCGTAGGCCCACAGCACGGCAATCGAGATCAAGCCGGACATGGTGGCGCCAACGACGGTTTGCCAAAAGCTGTGCCCCTTGGCGGCCAGTCGGGCCCAGGTAACCAGCGGCAGCAGCAGGAGCAGCGGAGTAGCCCATATGCCAAAGATGTAGATCATTGAGGCAACTGGCCCCGAGACGCCGGCAGCGTGTCCGCTGGCTTTATAGTGCATCAGCAGGTTGATGACGATCAAGCCCAGGGTGACGAAGGTATAAGTGGCGGCTGTGGCCGTGAAGATGCGCGGGGCGTGGGTGAGTGCCAGCACCAGCCAGCCGACCGGGTAACTCACCAGCATAAAGATGAAGCTGACCACGCGTTGGCGGTGGAAGGTCTGTTCACGATTTTCGTCCTTCTTGGGGATGAAAAAGAAAAGACTGCCCAAAGGAATAATGCACAGGAATAACATGGCCCACACGTAACCACTGAGGGCATTGGCCTCATTCGCTGGGAGACGGAAATAAAGATAAGTCACCAGCGCGCCTGAAAGAACGGGCACGTTAAGCAATTGAGAAAGTACCTGTCCCACGATTCCACGAACTTTAAGTTGTTTTTCAGTCATTTTGTTTCTCCGTAATGAGTTGCTGCTAGTTTAGTCCTGCTACTTGCAATTCGCATGTGCCTTTTGGCATAGCATAGCCACTGAATTTTGGGGCAGGGATATGACCTGACCCGATGAATAAGTACGAAAGGTCAAAAAAAGACAAAAAAGATTGTGAAAGAAGAGAGAATTACGTCTTTTTTATCTCAATCCATTGAATTTGTTTGATTTTTTGCTATAATTTAACTGGTCAGACCTCTTACCAATAAACTGAATATCTTCAAGGAGTGGCATCATGGAACAATGGGACACCCCGTTGAAACCTGCTGAGTTAGCCGAAAACCGTTTGGTCGAAGCGATCCTGGATGGAACATTCCCGGTCAATTCTTATTTGCCGGCAGAACGCGACCTGGCCGAGCGTCTGGGTGTGACGCGCCCGACCCTGCGCGAGGTCTTGCAGCGTCTTTCCCGTGATGGTTGGCTCGAGATTCACCACGGCAAGCCCACCCGTGTCCGCGACTACTGGCAGGAGGGCAATCTGACCATCCTGGCCCACATTGCCAGGGCACAGACGCATGTCTATCCCGATTTTGTTTCTGATCTGCTGCAGATTCGTTTGTTGATGGCGCCGGCTTACACCCGTCAGGCTTTTGAGAATCATTTGCCTGAGGTGATGACTTTTCTGGAATCTTTGCAAGATTTACCGGATGAAGAAGCGGCTTTCTCCCGCAACGATCTTGAGTTGCATCTTCATTTCACTCGCCTTTCCGGGAACCCAATTTTCACCCTTATTTTCAATGGCTTTGGGGATCTCTATGCCAAGATGGCACAGCTTTATTTTTCCAATGCTGAGGCACGTCGGTATTCCCATGCCTTTTATGCGGATTTACTCGCGGCGGCCCGGCAGAACGATCCTGCCGCGGCAGAGGAAATCACTCGTCGCGTCATGTTGGCCAGTATCCACTTCTGGCAAATTTCCGCACAACCAACGAAATAGCGGATATCCCGTCAAATGTAAAGAACGAACAAAGAAGTTTGATGAGTACCCGGTCATTATTTTTACTCAAAGGAGTCTCTGATGTGGGAAAACGGTTGGAGAGAGTCGATTTGGAACGACATTGAGCAAGAATGGGATATTGTTGTCGTGGGTGGGGGAATTACCGGGGCGGGTGTCTTCCGCCGCGCTGTTGCTGCTGGCTTGAAGGTTCTTTTGCTCGATGCCGGCGATTTTGCCGGAGGCACTTCCAGCCGTTCCTCGAAACTGGTGCATGGCGGCTTTCGCTATCTAAAAAACAAGCAATGGAGCGTAACCCACGAGTCAGTGCGCGAGCGTGAATGGCTGTTGCATGAAGCGAAAAATCTGGTTACTCCCCTGGGATTTTTGATGCCCAATTTCGCGGGGGCCAACACTCAGAAAATGTTCGCGGTAGGGGTCGTGATCTACGATTTGATGGCTCCCAAGTGGCAGCATCAGGGGATGTCGCGGCAACAGTTGATCACGGCCTGCCCGCAGCTGGCTTCGGATCGGCTTGAAAGCGGTCAGCTTTATTACGACGCCGAGATGGATGATGCGCATTTGGTACATCATATTCTGCGCGAGGCGGTAGCGGCGGGGGGCACGGCCCTGAACTATGCCCGCGCCGAGAAGGTGCTGCGCGCTGTCAATGGTCGGGTTTGCGGAGTACAGGTGCGGGATACCTCGGGCCGCGGTGAGTATACTGCCGAGGTCAAAGCCAAAGTGGTCATTAATGCGGCCGGCCCCTGGAGTGATGAGCTGCGCCAGCAGGTGGGCGCCGAACCGCGCATCCGCCCGCTGCGGGGGTCACATCTCATCTTTACCCATGATCGCTTGCCTCTTCCGCACGCGGTAACGTTGCTGCATCCGCAGGATCACCGGGCCATGTTTGGCATCCCCTGGGAAGGGGTGACCATGATTGGTACGACCGATCTCGATCATCAGCCAACCCCGGGAGCGCATGAGCCGTACGCCCAATCAGAGGAGATTGACTATATCCTGGCGGCTGGCAATGCCACGTTTGAAAATGCTCACTTGACCCGGGCGGATGTGATCTCTTCCTTTGCCGGGCTGCGCCCGATCATTCGCAGCGGGGATGAAGATCCGTCGAAAGCATCGCGTGCTCATGTGGTCTGGGAAGAAGAAGGCCTGATCACGGTCACTGGCGGTAAGCTGACCATCTTCCGCATTATGGCAGAGCAGGCTCTGCAGATGGCTGCCGCTGCTTTACCCGGCGTGCCAGATTTCTCGCGGCGGGTACGCTATTTTGATCCCTTGCCGCAGGTCAATGCTCCAGCCGGCATGACCCTCAAAGATTGGACTTATCTGTTGGGCCGTTACAATCGCGAGACAGAATCCATGCTGGCGGCGGCTCAGCCCGGCGAACTGGATCACATTGGTCCCTTGCCGAACCTCTGGGCGGAGATCCGTTGGACGTCACGCTGCGGTGGTGTGCAGCATCTGGATGATTTGCTGCTGCGCCGTGTCCGTGTGGGCATGCTGCTCCCTGAGGGAGCTCGATCTGAGATGGCGCGCATTCGCCAGATTGCTCAGCCTGAATTGGGCTGGAGCGATGCAGAGTGGCAGCGTGAAGAAGAACGTTACTGGCGCATCTATCGCGCTTATTATTCCCCGGCTCCCACCGGGATCGAAAAATAAAGAGAGGAAACCATGTCTAAAAAAGTGAAATGCACTCCCCCCTGGTATGAACAGCGTGTCCCTGATGGCACTTATCGCTCTCTTTTTAAATGGGGTGCCCCCGACCAATTCAAGCACCCCAACAGCGGATTGGTGCGGTTGATGCTCGATACTTTTGGCATGTCCTGCACGGACATGATGGTGCCGCTCGATCTGGCCCTTGACCCGGTGGAGGTAGAAGTACCGGTCAAGCTGGCCGCCAAACACCTGGATTTCTTCCGTGAAGTCTGCGGGGCTGAGAATGTGCGCACCGATGTCTATACCCGCATCCATCGCTCTTATGGCGGCGGCATGATCGACGCGCTGCGCCTGCGCAAACACATTGTGCAGAACATTGCCGACGCCGTGGTGGCGCCGCGCAGTCAGGCTGAGATCGAAAAACTGGTCGAGTATTGCAACAAGAATGACGTTGCCATGTACGTCTTTGGCGGCGGTTCCAGCGTGACCCGCGGTTTTGAGGCGGTTAAAGGGGGAGTCTCCATCGATATGAGCGTCCACATGAATCGGGTGGTGCGCTTCAATGAGGTGGATCAGACCATCACCGTCGAAGCGGGCATGTCCGGCCCGGCGCTGGAAGACCTTCTGAATCACGCTCCTGAAAAGTTGGGCGCGCAGCGTCGCTATACCTGCGGGCATTTTCCGCAGTCGTTCGAGTATTCGAGTGTTGGCGGCTGGGTAGTTACCCGCGGAGCCGGGCAGAACAGCACTTACTATGGCAAGATCGAAGACATTGTCATTTCTCAGGAATACGTCACCCCCAGGGGTGTCTTCAAGACATGCGAAGTTCCCCGCTGCGCTACCGGTCCCGATTTCGATCAGATCATGATGGGCAGTGAAGGTACCTTTGGCATCCTTACCAACGTTACCCTGAAATTGAGCCGTTATCTGCCGCAGAACCGCCGCCGCTACAGCTACATGTTCAAGAACTGGCAGGATGCTCGCGAGGCTTGCCGCGAGATCATGCAGAGTGAGTTTGGCTTCCCGTCGGTGTTCCGTTTGTCTGATCCAGAGGAAACCGATGTGGCCATGAAGCTCTATCACATCGAGGGCACGATCGCTGATTCTGTGCTTAAACTCTTCGGTTACCAGCCTATGCAGAAATGTCTGCTGCTCGGTCACACTGAAGGGGAGCGCGGCTTCTCTCGTCACGTCAATGCCAAAATTCGCCAGATTTGCCGCAAATATGGTGCTTTTGATATTTCTTTCGCCCCGGTCACCAGCAATTGGGAGAAAGGCCGCTTCCGCGATCCCTACATGCGCGAGGACCTGCAGGATTTCGGTATTCTCATCGATACCCTCGAGTGTGCCGTGACCTGGTCTCAGATGGAACAGGTTCATAAGTCTGTGCGCGCTTTTGTGAAGAGCCGTCCGCAGACGGTGTGCATGACCCATCTTTCCCATGCTTATCCGCAGGGCGGTAATCTGTATTTCATCTTTATCGCGAAAATGAATACCATTAAAGAGTATCTGGATTTACAATATGGTATTCTGGAAGCGATTCAGAAGAGCGGTGCAGCGATGAGCCACCATCATGGCATGGGGAAGCAGACTTCCCCATGGCTCGAAGGGCAGATCGGCACCGCCCAGATGGACGTCATCCGCAGCCTGAAAGAACACTTTGATCCAAACTTCATTATGAATCCCGGCGGCACGCTGGGGCTGGATATGAGCCCCGAGCAGAAAGAAAAACGCTGGAGCAAAGACCTGGACAAGGAATAGATTAAATTGCCACATTTTCTGCGATCTTTTTTTGCTTCCGCTTTTTCTGCTGGCTGCAGCGCCGAAAAGTTTGTCGGTTGCCGTTGTGAAAATAAGGTAAGTCAGGAAGATCGCAGAAATTTTGTTAAGTAGAACTCTTTCTGATCCATCGCACCATTCTGTTTAATTAATCTCTTATACTCTGAAGAGGAGGGTAGTGAGGAATGACGAAAGAAATGCTCTTGGCAATTGATAATGGCACACAATCGGTACGGGCTTTGCTTTTCGATTTGCATGGAGCGTTGATCGCTAAGTCTCGGGTTCCCATCACACCATATTTCTCGACAGCGCCAGGGTACGCTGAACAGGACCCCGACGTTTTTTGGCAGGCGATTTGTCAGGCCTGTCAGCAGCTCTGGACCATGCCCGGGGTGGAGAAAGAAGCCATCGCCGGGGTGGCATTGACGACGCAACGCTGTACTTTGATCAACGTGGATAAAGAGGGGCAGCCTTTACGCCCTGCCATTCATTGGCTCGATCAGCGCCGCCAACCCGGGCAAAAACCGGTAGGTGGTGTCTGGGGAACTCTCTTTAAGCTGGCCGGGATGAGCGAGACGGTGTCTTACATGCAGGCGGAATCCGAAGCCAACTGGATTCGTATCAATCAGCCTGAGATCTGGCAAAAGACGCACAAATTCTTGTTCCTGTCTGGCTATTTGACACAAAAGATGGTCGGTAACTATGTCGATTCCGTTGCCTGCCAGGTGGGTTACGTTCCCTTCGATTACAAGAAACTGGCCTGGTCCAGTAAATCGGATTGGAAGTGGCAGGCGGTTCCCATGGATCCGGCTTTGCTGCCCGATCTCGTGCCGCCTAGCGGCATTTTGGGGCAGATCACTCCCCAGGCCGCCGCAGAAACGGGCATCCCGGTGGGCTTGCCCTTGATCGCTGCTGCCGCCGATAAGGCCTGTGAGGTCATCGGTGCCGGTTGTGTCGATCCGGCGATTGCCTGCCTTTCGTATGGTACAACCGCTACCATCAATACCACCCTTAAAAAGTATACCGAGGTGATTCCCTTGATCCCGCCGTATCCGGCGGCCGTGCCGGGGGCCTATTCGCTGGAAGTGCAGATTTACCGGGGCTACTGGATGGTAAGCTGGTTCAAACGTGAGTTTGGCATGAATGAAGAACGCCTGGCCTCAGAGCGCGGTGTCGAGACCGAGGAACTTTTTGATGATCTGGTGAACTCGGTGCCAGCCGGGTCTTTGGGCTTGATGCTGCAGCCGTATTGGTCGCCGGGGCTCAAAGTTCCTGGCCCAGAAGCCAAAGGTGCCATCATTGGCTTTGGGGACGTCCATACCCGCGCCTATATGTACCGCTCCATCCTCGAGGGTTTGGCTTATGCTTTACGTGAGGGCATGGAACGCACCGAGAAGCGCACGCATATCCCCATCAAAGAAATTCGCGTAGCCGGCGGCGGCAGTCAGAGCCCGGCCGCGATGCAGTTGACCGCGGATATCTTTGGTCTGCCCACTTCACGCCCGCACGTTTATGAAGCTTCTGGTCTGGGCGCGGCGATGGATGTGGCCGTGGGTATGAAGCTGTATCCTGATTTCGAAACAGCCGTTCGCCAGATGACCCATCCTGGGACAGCTTTTGAACCCAATCCCCAGAATCATAAGATTTATGATGAATTGTTCAACCGGGTGTACTGCAAGATGTACGAACGTTTGCAGCCGCTCTATGATGAGATTCGCGAGATTACCGGTTATCCGCCCCGCGATTGATTCTCGGTTGACCTGAATTTGCTGATCCCTTTCCTCCCTTTGTCATGCCTCGCAATCTCTCCTTGCGGGGCATGATCAATTAAAACTCTTTTGTCGGGGAATCCCTTGACAGCTGTGTGGGTGAGTGTTATATTGTGTATATACGATATGCACAGTTGTTGGGAGAAGTCGCTATGGAAATTCTTTCGGTTCAAAATCTTTGCAAACACTACGAGAAGTTCGATCTCAAGAATGTCTCGTTCAGTCTGGAAGAGGGCTACATCATGGGCTTTATCGGCCGCAATGGTGCCGGCAAGACCACGACCCTCAAGTCGATCCTGCGTCTGGTGCATCCGGATGCCGGGAAGGTGACCATGCTGGGCATGGATTACGCCGAGAACGAGCTGCAGTGCAAACAAAAGATCGGTTTTATGCTGGGTGGGGTAGATTTCTACCCCAAGAAAAAGCTATCCACGATCGTCGAGGTCACGCGTCGTTTTTACTCCGAATGGGATGATGCTGCTTACCGCCGCTATCTGGATCAGTTCGAGCTGGACCCCGAAAAGAAGGTCGATGAGTTGTCGGCAGGGATGCGGGTGAAGTTTTCGCTCGCTTTGGCCCTCTCGCATCATGCTCGCTTGCTGATCCTGGATGAGCCAACCAGCGGGCTGGACCCGGTCTCGCGTGATGAATTGCTCCTCCTCTTCCAGAACATTATCGAAGATGGCGATCACAGCATTCTCTTTTCCACGCACATCATCTCCGATCTCGAGAAGTGCGCCGATTACATTACCTACATTAAAGAGGGCGCGGTCTTTGCCAGAACGAACAAGGATGAGTTCATCGATGCTTACCGTTTGGTGAGCGGCACCTCAGCGCAGCTTACCGCTGATCTTAAGTCAAAGTTGATCGGGCTGCATGAACACAAGTTTGGTTTCGAAGGGATGCTGCGCAAATCAGATTTGGCTGCAGCCTCTGGCCTTGAAGTGGGTCCGGCGGACCTCGAAAACATTATGATCCATATCGAAAGAGAGTAAGTGCAATGAAAAACCTGCTGTATAAAGAATTCAAGCTGGCCGCTCATCCGACCACCTACCTGTTTCTGGTTTTATGTGCCATGATGCTGATTCCCAGTTATCCGGGCTATGTTGATTTCCTGTACGTTTGTCTGTCGATCTTTTTTGTCTTTCTGGCGGGCCGCGAAAACAAGGATATTTTCTACACGGCGCTCCTGCCCATCCGCAAACGGGATATCGTTAAGGCGCGCTGTTGGATGATTGCCATCATCGAACTGGTACAGATTGCCCTGGCGGTGCCGCTGGCGATCCTGGCCAATCATCTTTATCACAATGCCGGGAATCTGGCCGGGATTGATTTGAATGTGGCCTTTTTTGGTCTGGTCTTTGGCTTTCTGTCTGCATTCAATGTAACTTTCATTCCTCTCTTTTATCGGACTGCCTATAAACTTTCGACGGCTCTCATTGCGGGCAGCGTTGCCATTCTGCTCTATTACTTAGCTGCTGAGATGCTGGTCTGGATTCCCTCGCCGGTCAGTCGGTTTCTGGATACTCTGGATCCGGCGGCAATGGTCCGTCAGTTGCCGATCCTTTTTGCCGGGATGATCGTCTGGTTGGGCACGATGTTTTTCACCTATCACCGGGCTGCCGCCAACTTTGAAAAGGTCGATTTATAATCTCTTTATGGATATTGTGATCTCGAATACCTCGGATGTGCCGATCTATCAGCAGATCGTTGATCAGATTCGCGCCCAGATCATCAAAGGGGAATTGCTGAGTGATACCTGTCTGCCTCCGATTCGGACGGTGGCAAGTGAGCTGCGCATCAGTGTCATCACGGTCAAACGCGCCTGGGAGGAGCTGGAACACGCCGGCTTGATCTATACCATGGCCGGGAAAGGTTGCTTCGTGGCTCCCTTGCCACCCCAGGCACTGCAGGAGAAGCGCAGCGCCCTGGTTCAGGAGAGATTGGCCAGCGACATGGCTTACTACAAATCGCTGGGCCTTTCTCAAGAAGAGATCATTGCTTTGGTCAAAAAGAATTACGAAGATTAAGCCTCCCAATTTGGGAGGCTTTTTGCTTGCCAAAATCTTGACTTGTAGGCATAATCTTTCCAATTGATTTTGGAGGAGCGCTATGGTGAAGCAGGTACGTCTTGGTTTGATCGGTTTTGGCAACGTAGGGCAGGGATTGGCCCAGATTCTCGCGGAATCCGCTGCGGATTATGCCGCCGCTCGTGGTTTGGAGCTGCGGATCGTGGCAGTGTCGGATGCGCTCAAGGGCAGCGTTTATGCTTCCGAGGGTCTCGATGCGGCTCGCTTGCTCGAAAAAATCAGCGCGGATGGAAATTTCCACGGCTTGCCCGAGGAAAAGCCCGCCTGGGATGCTGTGGCCATGATCCGTGAGTCGAACGCGGATGTCATCGTTGAGATGAGCTATACCGATCTCAAAACAGGGCAGCCGGCGATCACTCACTTCAAAGAAGCGCTCAGCCACCGCAAGCACGTTGTCTCGACCAATAAAGGTCCGGTGGCGCTGGCCTATTCTGAATTGCAGCAATTGGCTGCTGCCAACGGCGTTCAGATGGGCGTGGAGGGTACCGTCATGAGTGGTACTCCTGCGCTGCGTCTGGGGATGGAGATATTGGCCCCGGCGCACATCCATCGCGTGATGGGCATTTTCAATGGCACCACCAATTACATTCTTACCCAAATGGAATCAGGCATGAGCTATGCCGCGGCTTTGGCAGAAGCGCAGAAGCTAGGTTATGCCGAAGCGGATCCCACTGGGGATGTAGAGGGCTTCGATGCTGCCGGTAAGGTTGTCATCCTGGCCCGGCTGCTCATGAATACGGCCTTGCGTCTCGACGAAGTGGACCGCACCGGCATCACCGCTTTGACCCAGTCCGACGTGGCCGCGGCCCGTTCTGCCGGCGAGCGCTGGAAGTTGATCGGCAGCCTCGAAAAAACTGAGGCTGGGCTCAAGGCTTCGGTCAAACCGCAGCGCCTGCCGCTGGCCCATCCGCTGGCGGGGGTCAGCGGTGCCACCAATGCTATCCATTTCAGTACTGACTATCTGGGGGAGGTTACCCTCATTGGCCCTGGCGCTGGCCGCCTGCCCACTGGATACGCGGTCATCGAAGATATTCTGGCAATTTATCGGGAGTAAACAGTTTCAGGGGATAAAAGGTCACGGATTTACTCGCCCATCGGGAAGGTTGAGAACGACTAAAAAAAAGCAGGGGAGTGGCTCAATAACGAACGAGGTGTGCCCAAAAGAGCACACTTCGTTGTTTTTTGCCTGTTCAGGATGAGAAAACTTAAAACAATTTGCACATTACAAATTTGTAATTAGGGGAGGGTATTTTGGGGGTAAGATAGCGAAAGAAAGTTTGCGGGGAAGACACTCAACATTACGGGGGAAGAAATGCAGCCATTCAAGAAAGTTATATTCATTGGGGCAGCTCTGTTGCTCATTGCCGTCCTGTTCACCACAGCCCAGGCAGACTATCTAGGTCCCAACCGGGTCATCGTCACATACGAGACCATCTACCAGCGCCAGGCCTGCCGCTTTGTGGACGTGCGTGACCCGGCTGGCCCGGGTGTCTGCGCCTGTACCATGACCGTCTACGTTGGGCCCAAGGACAGCTGCCCCGGCAGCGTGGATAGCCATTATTTTCATACCAATGTTTGTGGGTGGAGTTCAGAGAACCCCGATTGCACCGACGCCGGTTTGGATTCCATCAGCGGGCCCTCAAGCTCCATCCAGAGCTGCTCTCTGGGGGATCAGGCCTGTACCGCCGTCGTGATCGAACACCGCACCACCCTGGCCTCTGCCACCGTCAGCGGCGCCATCACCTGCTCCACTCCCGGCCAGAACGGCTGGTGCGTCGGCCCGGCCGTTCTCAACGTCAGCGGCAGTGAACCCCTCAGCGGCTACAGCATCCTCACCATCGAAGGTACCCGCAATGGCGAAAGCTTTGCCTGCCCCGGGGCCAGCTGCAGCAACGTTCCCCTCAGCGAAGGCAGCAACGACTTCCAGTTCTGGGCCATCTCCAGCTACGGCGACAGCTCCGCCATGGCCAGCGCCAGCGGCAGCGTGGATACCCAGGCCCCCCACCATCAGCGGCAGCCTGAGCGGCACATCGGGCGAGAACGGCTGGTACACCTCCGCCGTCACCCTCAGCGCCGCAGCCACAGACCCCACCCCCGGGTCAGGCATCGCCAGCTTCGAGGTCTCCGCGGATGGAGACGCCTGGCAGCCCTTCAGCGGCAGCCTCACCCTGAGCGACGGCGTGCATACTGTCTCCCTGCGTACCGCGGACGCAGCCGGCTGGACGGCCAGCGCCGAGCAGACCTTCTCGGTGGATACCCAGGTCCCGCAATTGAGCGCCGATCTGGCCGGACACCTCGTCAGCTCCGGACGTTACAACACCACCGCCACCCTCAGCGCCAGCGGCAGTGACACGGGTTCCGGGCTGAATCGCATCGAATATCAGGATAATTCCGGGGGCTGGACGACCTATACCGACCCCCTGGTCTTCTATAACGGCCAGCACGAGATCGAAGTACGTGCGGTGGACCAGGCCGGGCTGACCTCGGACGTCCAGACGTTCAGCTTCTTCGTCGAGAGCCGCGGGCCGTATATCACCATCCCGGATCACTGGCAGGTGGGGCAGACCATCTCCCTCTCGGTACAGGCCAACAGCTTCTCGCTGGGCAGCGTCAGCATCGTCGTCTCGGACCCGCAGCAGCGCTGGCCGGACGTGGAGCAGGTCTACCCGGCAGCGGGGGACTCCTTCACGACGGACTTCCACTGGGACGGACAATTCAATGGGCAGACGGCACCGGCGGGGCAGTACACGGTGAGCGTGTATGCTTCGGACGTGATGAGCAATCTGAGTGTGTCACACTCCCAGGTCACGGTACCGGTGGTGATCCCCACGGCGGTACCCACCCTGACCGCGACCGGAACTGTGGCCGCGGCAGAAAGTACCGCGGCCGTCACGGTCACTGCGCAGCCGAGCAGTACCCCGACGGCAGTGGTGGCGGGGGGTACCGGTGACCTCCTTCAGTTCCCCGGCGAGTCCGGTGACGCAGCCGGCGGCGACGCTCCCCAGCAACGTGCTGTGGGGAGGGGCAGCGGCAGCGGTGATCGGAGCAGCCACGGCGGCAGCGCTGGAGGCAGCCCGCAAGCGCAAGGAAGAAGAGGAGGCGCAGCGGAAAGCGGCAGAGGCGGCTGCGGCCCAATTCAATGCTGCGGAGAAGGTCATCGATGCGCAGATCGCGGCCAATCAAGACAGCCAGTGGCTGATGCAGCAGTGGCTGGCGTCACAGGGATTGCCGACGTCCTATCCAACCCAGGCAGCCCTGGTGGCGGCTTATGACGCGGCCCGTGAGGCTGAAAAACAAAAGGCTGAAGCGCAGAACGTCACTGCCGATTCAGGTGCGGGCAACGAACAGAATACGACTGCTGCGCCGACCGAAAAGGAAATCAAGCAATGGTATTCTGATGCCTACCTTAAGAACGCAAAAGAATATATCGAACCTGATCAGCTCACGCTGGAGCAGTGGCAGGAACTTATTAAAGAATTCAATGATTTACAAGTCCACAGCGGGCGCGACCTATATCTGATTCCAGAACCAGATTTGTTGAGCTTAGCCAAGCCGTTACCTGAAAGTTCCCCCAAAACCGAGGTTTGTGCAGTAAATGGGAATACGACCGCGTCAAAGTCAGGTGACGTGGCGCTTACGTTAACAAAACCCGAGATTGTTCCTATGCCCAGCATTTCAATACCCTCATCTCCAATAAATTCTAGCGGAACCACTGATAAGCACGATTCGGATACCTGGTGGGGAAAAACATTGAACTGGGTAGACAATCATCAGGTGGCAGTCTCTATTGGTATCGGCATCGCTGCTGGGGTTATCGTAGTCGCGACCGGAGGTCTGGGTCTGCCATTGGCTGCAGCAATGTTGGTTGGTGTAGGAGCCGCGGCAGGTATCGCAGCCGGAGGAACAATCGCGCTCAATTCCTATTATGAGCGTAATCTGACCCAGAATCTGATCAGGAATACAATCCTGGCTGGATCAACCGCTTATATCGCAGGAATGACCCCTACAGCTATCACCTGGACAGCCAGAAACATTACAGTGCTGGCACAGGCTTATTGGGGAGTTTCGTTTCTTACAAAAATTGCTCCTCCATTGATTGGCACGCTTACAGCAGCAGCCACTATGCTGGGATTGGAGGCCTTTAATTATGGAGCAGCGGAAAACCTGGATCCGACGATCTCTGATGAAGAAAAAGAAACAGCAAAAGAGGTAGGGAATCTGGGAGCGGCTGTAGCTATGGCAGGAATGTCTGTAATGCAGGCAGCAGCAATAGCGCCGAATTCTTCAAAGACATCGACGGAAGCAAATGAAGGGAATCAACCGGCAGGAGAAAAAACTTTAATAAAGGATCTCGTCCTTCCCAAAAAGCCATTGGATTTAACAAATAACCTACCCGAAGAAATATCCCTGCAATACACTGAGGCCACAAGTGCCGCTCAAAGAATAGTAGACTTGCATCCTACCAGCGCGGGGGACCTTGAACAGCCTGAGATACAGGAAATGATCTCTGTGATAGCTGAAAACTCGATTGTAAAAGTAGGGAATCCGCAATACCTGGTTACTGGGAAAGATGCTGGCTTCACGAATGGCTATATAGGGTTTGCAAACAATCACGATGGATACTATTATCATACATGTAAAGGCGTATCTGAACTTATCAATACTCTTCCAGCAGAAGTTCGCGAACCCCTGTATGAAATGATTAATAAACAGGCGGTGTCGCCTTTCCTGCAGCAAGAATTCCCAGTGGTAACAACTTTAGCTGACATACCGTTGGATAAAGCCAAAAGAATTGAATATGCACTTAAAGAGATTGCCAACGGAAATTTCTATGATGCTCGGCAGTTGTTTCAAGGAGAGCCCTTTCCATTTATGTTACGAGAAGCAGAATGGATCAAGCAAGCAGGATATACAGGAACTTTTGATCCAATCAATCAGATTTTCAATTGGGTGCTTAATAAATAAGGAGACGAAATGTACAACTTCAATGATTATATCGATGAAGCGATTCGCACCGGAGAGATCAATACCCAGAAGCCAGTCGATGAACTGGTTCGCCTGATCAAACAGGATATGCATCTGGATCGCTGGGGGTTTAGTATAACAAAAAAAGGCGCAAGTTCGAAGGTCATAAGGGTTATTCTTCGTTCAGAGATATGTAAGGTGAAATTATTCTGCACTCGAGATAACAGCCAATTATGTAGTATATCCTTGGATTATGCTCGTCTACATGCGCCAGATGAAGAGGGGACATATATGTTTCACGAAGATCAGAAATGTATTTGTTGGCATAATTTGTTTTTTGGAATTTTAGATTTTTTGGATGGAATGACGCCAGAAGAAGCGGTAAATTCTCATTGGAGCGGCAAAAAGATCATCGGATTGGAACAAGAGCCTAAAATTGCCAACCTTGGGAAATACAATCCAGAAAGGACCTTATATTTTCATGATGAAATCTGGACGCGTTACGCACCCGAATTATTTCAGCTCTTTGATCTGAGAGACCAGACCTTGTGGAAGAAGTATTACGAATTCAATAAGGAATACGTGCAGCTCAAATTTAGGGGGTCTGATCAATTCACTGTGCCACCAGAGATGATTTGCTGATCAATAAAGAGAACTTCATAGGAGGAAGAAATGGCCCCGTCTCGAAAACTTAAACGTTTACTTGCCCTTTTGATCGTCTTACTGGCGATTCTGCTGGGCGTGGCTTCTCTGTTCACCCGCAGCCGCTGGCTGCCCGTATTCTCCTGGGGAGTGATGGCCCTCAGCCTGGGGCTGGCCCTGGCTGCATTGGTTCAGAGCGATCGGCGGCAATTCCGGGCCGACCCGGCGCGTCTGCACCGCCGCATCCGTCTCGACGTGGCTGGGCTGCTTCTTTCCACTGCCGCCGCCGTGCTGGCTGGGAGGGAGGTGCTCCGCCTCGTGCCGGAGAGTGCTGCGTCCGCAGGCGGGAGTGTTCTGCTGGCCCTGGTGCTCAGCTTCGTGGCGGGCTTTGCCGCCGCGGCCCTGGTGCAGTTCCTCTTCAGCCGGGCGGCACGCCGCATGTTGCCGGCCTGATCGAGTCTGCAGCAATCACGATAAATAGCCACGGTAGGGAGGCGGCTGCGGCCCAATTCAATGCCGCGGAGAAGGTCATCGATGCGCAGATCGCGGCCAATCAAGACAGCCAGTGGCTGATGCAGCAGTGGCTGGGGTCACAGGGACTGCCGACGTCCTATCCAACCCAGGCAGCCCTGGTGGCGGCTTATGACGCGGCCCGTGAGGCTGAAAAGAAGGTAAAAGAGTAGGAAGCGCTCAATGATGCCTACCAGAGCTTCAAGCAGGCAGATCAGCAGAGCATGCAGGAGTACGAAGCCTATCAGGAAAGTTTGCGTGAGGCTGATGAACTTAAGACTGAGCAGCAGTATATCGATTATTTTGCTTCTGTGAAGGTTGATGTTGCTCCAGGTCAGTTTACCCTGGAGCAATTGCGGGACTTGAAGGCTAAATACGAAGATCTGCATGCGTACAGTGAAAGAGACCTTTCCACAATTCCAGAACCAGATCTTCTCTCTGATGCCACTCCGATCCCTTTAGGTAAGGCAAGCTCTGGCGGACCTGCCCGACACAATTCGGATACCGGTTGGGGAAAAACATTGAACTGGGTAGATAACCACCAGATCCTTACTTCCATAGGTATCGGTGCCTTAGCTGGAATTAGTGTAGCTTTGATACTCCTTACAGCTGGAACTGCTACTCCTCTGGTAGCCGCAGCATGGATCGGCGGAACTGCCTTGGCAACTGGGGCGGGAATCGCGGGTGGGACGGCTGCTCTGAACTCCTACTTCAATCGCGACTGGAAGCAAGGGATCTTGAGGAATGCCTTAATTGGAGCAGGAATAGCCTTAATTACAGGAGGTCTTGGTTATCTAGTCGGGTCTGCTGTATTATTCTCTTTAAAAAATGGGGGGTCAGGTATTGTAGCACTTTGCGCAACAAAACCAGAATTGTGTAAAAATGCAAAATTTGTATTAAATGCCATCAATCAGGCACAGCAAATATTCTCTGTAGGGCAATGTGTCTATTATTCAGTAACAAATGATTTGGAAAAAGCACAAGATTGTATCATCAATCTGTATGCGCAATCACTAATTTCTGGAGTTCAAGAACCTCAGGCTGTAAAAGATGCTAGCAGATCTATAACTCAATTGAGTGATGATGAACTAAAACTGGTTGCTCTATATGGGGATGATGCCCTGTCATTGCTGGATAAATATGGTGACGAAGCAGCCAACATCATCGGAACATATGGCAGGGATGGAATCGAACTGCTCAACAATTATGGCGATGATGCTTTATCATTGCTGGATAAATATGGCGTTAAAGCAGTCGATATCATCGGAGCATATGGCAGGGATGGAATCGAGCTGCTCAATAATTATGGCGATGATGCAGCTGAACTGATCTTGAAATATCAGACCCCTGCTGTTAATCTTCTAAAAGGATCATCTGATCCGGCAAAAACCATCGAAGAATTAAAAATAATAACTCCCAATTTGAAACCAGAAGTGGCCGAACTGGCCATAGAACAGGGAGGAAGTGCGATCAAGGCACTTTCATACTGGGGAGCTGCTGATCTTGCCACTTATGGAGATGAATTGGTCATGCGTGCTTCTTCCGATGCCGACGCTATTGCCAGAGCTACTAAGATTGTAAACCAGGTTCAATCGATAGAGGATCTGAACAAGCCAGAAGTGGCGTCTGCTTTGCGGGCCATTGCCAGTGATTCAACCATGACAATTGGGCAGGGCGATCATTTCGTAATTGGGAAATGGGATAACGGTTTGAATGGCGGGTATGCCAATGAAGCGTTAGTTAATGGTGGAAAGATCTATTACACTAACCCGAAAGTGTCAGAACTTATTAACTCAATTGATGACAAAAAACTGCAGGATGAAATTTATAAAAAAATCAATCAATTTGCGATTCAACCAGCGATTGATGAACACTTGCCTTTTGAGTTGACTTTGTCAGGAATGCCTACCAATAAAATAGAAATCATTACAAGTGCAATAGAACAAATTGCAACCGGAAATATTGATAATGCAAAAATTATATTACAAAAAGGTGGGGTAGATTATTCTTCTGTATTTGAAGAATTGGAAATACTTAATGCAAATGGATACAATTGTAAGTTAATTGGAGGTTCATTTATATGGCAATTCCCATAATGGAGGTCAGGAAGTGGGATTAGTAGACGAGATAAAGAGAGAATCTTGTTCAAAAGAAGAAAGTGACTTCTTATTGCGCACCATTTTAATTAGAATGGAAGATTACTTGCCGAAACACTTAGAATTGGAACATTTTGGATTTTATATTACTTCCAGACAAGCGATATGGAATCCAATTATGATTTATGATAATCAGTGGTGTCGAGTAAAAATCCAATACATGTTGGAAAGGCAACCCCGAAAGGATAGCCTTAATATCAGTTATGGAAGAAAACATGCTGTTAGCAATAGCGAAAAGATGATTTGGCAAGGGAAAGAATGCAGGTGTTGGTTTGGGGATTGGACAAAACTCGTTTCATTCATTGAAGGAGAATCTCCCCAAAAAGCATTAGAAGCTCGATTTAAAGTGAATACTTATATATCTGACTTTTGGAATCAACCAGAAACAGATAAGTTATATAAACAAAATATTTTTGAGTTTTGTATTCGAATGGAATCGGCAATTTGGAAAAAATATGCACCAGAATTATTCAAAATATTCGATATAAACCACCCTGAAATGTGGAGGCGTTTTTTTCAATTTAATTATGAATATGAGCAGCTCAAACTTCTGGAAAGAAAAAGAGAGCATCCTTCTGAAAATGAGTATACCCCACCGTTCTGGCAGATTTGCTAGATGTCTAAGGAATAATAAAGGGAACCATGAGCGAAGAATTATCTTTCAATTTCAGAGATTCCCAAGATCACTTCAGATCGCCAGAGAAAAGACAGGAGGATCTGATCAAGAAAAAAGCAGTATTTCGAATCAATTGTCAATAAGCAGATATTGCCTCTGGGAAAATGGGGCTTTCAATTGACCTATAAGGATTTTACCCCTTCATTTGTCAGTCGTACATTGATCTATGACAATGAATCCTGCCGGGTCAAAATTAAGTATTATCTTGAACGGCGTAAACAGGAAGATTATATCGAGGTGAGATATGGCCGCAAGCATGCTTCCAATACCGAGGCCACAATTGTTTGGCAGGGAAAAGAATGCCAATGCTGGCACATCATTCAATGGGATGTGATTCACTTTCTGGAAGGAAAATCGGTTGAAGAAGCAAAGAGAGAAATCTTGAACACTCCTGAGTACATTCAAGAGTATAAGGATTCCGTGGAAGGGCGTGAACTGATGAAGAAGTGGGGGCCAACGTATGATTTGAAGATAGAGTCTCTGATCTGGGAGCGTTATGGGCCGCAGTTGTTCCAGCTCTTTGATCTGAGAGATACCCGGCTGTGGGACAGGTACTATGAATTCAATAAAGAGTTTTATGCAACATATAAGCCATATGACCCGCATCTTATCCCCTTTGATAAGATATGCTAACAACCAAGGAAAGGAACAGTAGGTTGGGTCTTTAGGCCCAACGAATGATTGGAATTCTCTGATGAAGGGGGGTACCCATGAAGGAATCTCTTGAACGTTTGCTTGCCCTTTTGATCGCCTTGCTGGCGATTCTGCTGGGCGTGGCTTCTCTATTCACCCGCAGCCGCTGGCTGCCCGGTTCTCTTGGGGGGTGATGGTCCTCAGCTTGGGGCTGGCCATGGTGCAGTTCCTCTTCAGCCTGGCACGCCGCATGTCGCAGGCCTGAGCGAGTCCACGGCAATCACGACAAGTCATCTGGGGAGTATCTATTGTTTTGGGGATCAGAGACTGTCGCGGGCATTGGAATCTCTATATCGACAAATGCTTGAAAGTAAACCATATTCTTTTCACTCGGGTAGACAATACAGTGACGAAAATTACCCATACTCCTCATGACAGCAATAAAGGTGGGAACAAATGAATGCAGTGATTAAAGGCGTTCGCATTTCGCTCAAAAACAAGCACGCAGAGAAGGAATTGAGGAAAGGACATCCCGAGAAGACGCTGAAGATTGTCATGGAAGTACTCGAACTTGATGGTGCCAATGCATTGGCTCATTTTATTTGTGGAAATGCCTATGATCAGAAAAGAGAGTACAGACAGGCAAAGGAAGAATACAGCAAAGCAATCGAATATTCGCCTAAAATGATTTCTGCCTATTTCAAGCGCAGCCGGACGAATGCCAAATTGGGCCTTCTCCCTGAAGCGATTCTTGACCTTGATCATCTGGCAGCAATGGAACCGACAAAATCAGAGAAAGAAATTATTTTGGGCCAGCGAAGCATGCTAAGGTCAAAACAGCAAGATTTTGAGGGAGCATTAGAGGATGCAGATCATTTGATAGAACTAGGTTATAGAGGTGAAGGGTGCTTGATCAGAGAAAAAATATATGAAGAGATGGGAAAATATCCAGAAGCGATAGAAGATCTCACCCAGTTGATCAGAATAAATCCGTTTGATGGCTTTGCTTATTGCAAAAAGGAGATCCTTCTGGAAAAGATTGGCGAATACCAAAAAGCCAAGGCGGATCTCGCCAGGGGATTGAAGTACAAAATTGGCTGTAGTGATGAACTGCTTGATCAAGCAAAAGAGATAAAGCAAAGACTCGATGCTCTGGAATGAGGGTGAGCATGAACATAACTGCAGAAAATATCCCCTATCTTGAACTATTTCTTTTTGGATTAATCGGCTCAATTATTGGAATGATTCTTTTCAGGTTAATCAAGCGAATTAAGCATCATAATATACGAGATTAACCACCGGATGGGGGAAAAATGTACAACTTCAATGATTATGTCAATGAGGCGATTCGCACCGGAGAAATCAATACCCAGAAGCCGGTTGAAGAACTGGTTCGCCTGATCAAACAGGACCTGCATCTGGAGCGCTGGGGGTTCACCGTGGCCAGCAAGAAAATGGATGCGAAAGCCATTGAGGTAATTATCCAATCAGATCACTGCAAAGTTGATGTGATTTGCACCCGTGACAACAGCCACTTGTGCAGTTTCGATCTGGCTTACGCCCGTCTGCATGCACCGGATCAAGGAGCATATATGATGTATGAAGGTCAGAAATGTATTTGCTGGCATTACCTGTTTTCTGGGATTTTAGATTTTTTGGATGGAATGACGCCAGAAGAAGCGGTAAATTCTCATTGGAGCGGCAAAAAGATCATCGGATTGGAACAAGAGCCTAAAATTGCCAACCTTGGGAAATACAATCCAGAAAGGACCTTATATTTTCATGATGAAATCTGGACGCGTTACGCACCCGAATTATTTCAGCTCTTTGATCTGAGAGACCAGACCTTGTGGAAGAAGTATTACGAATTCAATAAGGAATACGTGCAGCTCAAATTTAGGGGGTCTGATCAATTCACTGTGCCACCAGAGATGATTTGCTGATCAATAAAGAGAACTTCATAGGAGGAAGAAATGGCCCCGTCTCGAAAACTTAAACGTTTACTTGCCCTTTTGATCGTCTTACTGGCGATTCTGCTGGGCGTAGCTTCTCTGTTCACCCGCAGCCGCTGGCTGCCCGTGTTCTCCTGGGGGGTGATGGCCCTCAGCCTGGGATTGGCCCTGGCCGCGCTGGTCCAGAGCGACCGGCGGCAATTCCGGGCCGACCCGGCGCGTCTGCACCGCCGCATCCGTCTCGACGTGGCCGGGTTGCTCCTCTCCACTGCCGCCGCCGTGCTGGCCGGGAGAGAGGTGCTCCGCCTCGTGCCGGAGAGTGCCGCGTCCGTGGGCGGGAGTGTTCTGCTGGCCCTGGTGCTCAGCTTCGTGGCGGGCTTTGCCGCCGCGGCCCTGGTGCAGTTCCTCTTCAGCCGGGCGGCACGCCGCATGTTGCCGGCCTGAGCGAGTCTGCAGCAATCACGATAAATAGCCACGGTAGGGAGGCGGCTGCGGCCCAATTCAATGCCGCGGAGAAGGTCATCGATGCGCAGATCGCGGCCAATCAAGACAGCCAGTGGCTGATGCAGCAGTGGCTGGGGTCACAGGGACTGCCGACGTCCTATCCAACCCAGGCAGCCCTGGTGGCGGCTTATGACGCGGCCCGTGAGGCTGAAAAGAAGGTAAAAGAGTAGGAAGCGCTCAATGATGCCTACCAGAGCTTCAAGCAGGCAGATCAGCAGAGCATGCAGGAGTACGAAGCCTATCAGGAAAGTTTGCGTGAGGCTGATGAACTTAAGACTGAGCAGCAGTATATCGATTATTTTGCTTCTGTGAAGGTTGATGTTGCTCCAGGTCAGTTTACCCTGGAGCAATTGCGGGACTTGAAGGCCCAGTACGATGGCGGATTAAATACTGGTATAGGGCAAAACCCGTTGCTGAACCTGCAGCAATGGCAGGAATGGGAAAGCTTACAAAATGATAAACATTTGATAATCACCGACCCACGACTTACTACATTAAATGAATTAAATTTTCGCTCTTCCTCCAATTCATCTGGATCTTCACAAAATCAAGTGGTAACTGTGGAAAAGACAAAGGGGTTCAAAATTGGGAGCGCAAATTCGAGTGTAAATTATTATAGTGACTACCCTAATGATCCAGAAATCGCCACAAAGAATCCTTTGGCTTTGATCCCAGCTATTCTAGATTGGTTCAGTAGATTTTCGAATCTACGAAAACCTCAAGAAATCCCTGATAACTTCTTTGTGTCATATCAATATACGATCAACGAACGGACAGGAGTGCTGACAATTGACGATTTATCAATCTCCAATCAATACTCTAGTAGTCCAGTAGTAATAAGGCGAGTAATTATTCAAAACGGTAATAATCGTTATGATCTAGTGAGAGATGACGTACAGTTGGAGAGTGGGTTTGGAGCAGACTTTGATGTGATAGAGTATGCTAAATCCCACTTCTATAGTTCGCCATCTGGGTTAAATGCTGATGTGAATAGTAGCGTTGATATTTTTGTATTTGGGATTGGTACTGAAAACTTAGGCAATGGACCGGATAATATGACGTATAAATTTAATATCACTATTCCAGGAGCAGAAAAGTGAAAACGATAAGGAATGTAAGAGTATTGTTCAGTGCATTGATAATGTTATCTATTCTTTCTGGCTGTCAATCTTCAGAAAAAGAAAAGACTTTTCTCGATCTATACCCGGGGGTAGATTTCAATCAGGAGATTGTACTGGACACTATGTCTTCGTCAGAGACCGATGAAAATTCTGCTCCTTGGGTCGAATTGGTTTTAGAAAATCATTCATCTGAGATTATCTCTTATAACTCACTGGAAGGTACCAACCTCTACACTTACTCAAAAGAAATGAAGAATTGGGTGCAGATAAAGGATCAATTGCAATATTTCGATAAACCGGATGATGACATTTTGTACCCCAAAGGAACTAGGAATGCCCTTTATAAAGCATTTGTCTTGGCGTCACCTGATTTAGACGGATATACTGCTCCCGTGGTTGTGAGAGTGATAGCCATCGGGCATCAAACGAGCGATGGCAAGCCGGTGGGGGCGTATTACGATCTGATATTGCTGCCGCCACAATGATAGATTCTGTAGTAAAACCTTTAGGTACAACGAATGATGGAAGGAAGTACCCATGAAGGGATCTCTTAAACGTTTGCTCGCTCTTTTGATTGCCTTGCTGGCGATTCTGCTGGGCGTGGCTTCTCTGTTCAGCCGCAGCCGCTGGCTGCCCGTGTTCTCCTGGGGAGTGATGGCCCTCAGCCTGACGCTGGCCCTGGCCGCGCTGGTCCAGAGCGACCGGAGGCAATTTCAGGCCGATCCCGGGCGTCTGCACCGCCGCATCCGCCTGGACGTGGCCGGGCTGCTTCTCTCCACTGCCGCTGCCGTGCTGGCCGGGACGGAGGTGCTCCGCCTCGTGCCGGGGAGTGCTGCCTCCGTGGGCGGGAGCGTTCTGCTGGCCCTGGTGCTCAGCTTCGTGGCGGGCTTTGCCGCCGCAGCCCTGGTGCAGTTCCTCTTCAGCCAGGCGGCACGCTGGGTTAATTGACTGGTAGTGCGTAGCCTCCGACCAGCGCCCGGGCCGTGGGTTCATCCACGATCAGTTCACGGATCAATCCGCCCCGAAGCGCGCCGGCCAGTCCGGCAACTTTGGCCAGCCCCGAGACCACGCATAGCCCATGTTTGTGCTGGAAAAGTTCGAGCCCGGGGCCGCTGGTGCGCTCGTTGAGCGGAATATTGTCGAAGCTGCCGTCTTCGCGGAAGAATACGGTGGCAATGTCCCCGGCCAGGCGCAGCCGTTTCAATTCCTGAAAATCTGTGCGTTCGAGGTAGCCGGCGCTGTACACGTGGCTGGGCACGCCAGCGTTGACGGCGCCGATGCTGTAGAGCAGCAGATCGGCTTGATTTTGCAGGTCCAGCAGACGCCGGATGCTGCGTTCGCGCCACAGGACGGCTTTGGTGGCGGCATAATCAAAGAAGGTCGGCACCGGGAAGAGATTGGCCACGGCCTGATAGTTTTGCGCAAAACGGACGATGATCTCGCTGGCGTATTCGATGCCCATGGATTGGGTGTTGCCGGCGCCGTTGAGCTGGATGATTTGGGAATCGTGAGTGGCTTTGGGCTGCAGGTGTCGGGCAATGCCGCTGATGGTCGTTCCCCAGGCAATGCCCATGATCATGTTCGAGTCGAAAAGCGAGTTCAGGTAGTTGGCGGCATACTGCACTACCCGGTTGAGCCATTCGCCTTCACCGGCAATCCCGGGTACGGGCACCACGTGGGCACGCTGAATTTTGAAGAGGTCCACGATCTTCTTTTCCAGCAATTGCGGGTGTTCGCTGGGATCGACGATCTGGATGTTCACCAGTCCTTGTTCGCGGGCAAAACTGAGCAGCCGTGATACTGTAGACCGCGAGACCTTCAGTTCGTGGGCGATGGCCTCCGAGGTCATATTTTGGTAGTAGTACATGCGCGCTACTTTGAGGGCATCCAGGCTCTTCTCGGCATTTTCCATCCGGTCTCTCCAATTCAATGAAAACTGCACGTTTGTGCAAGCTGAATGAAATTATTTGCTTGATTATACCCTTTTTGGCTGCACGTCTGTGCAAGTTGCGGTTCATTCCAGCTCGCTTTGCCTATAATTGGCTTAACTCTGAGAAACGCAGAGTACTCTTACCCTGGGATCGGACCTATGAAATCTTATGATGTGATCATTATTGGCGGGGGTGTGGTGGGATGTATGACCGCCCGCGCTCTGTCACGTTATCAGCTCTCGGTCTTGCTGATCGAGAAGGAGTCTGATATTGGTATGGGGGCCAGTTCAGCCAATTCTGCCATCATTCACTCGGGGCATGATCCGGTTCCCGGTACTCTGAAGGCAGAAATGAACCGCCTGGGCAATCCGCTTTGGGACCAGCTTTCGCAGGAATTGGGGATTCCCTTCAAGCGTACTGGGGCTTATATCGTGGCATTGGATGAACCCTGCGGCTGTCTGGATTCCCTTTATGATCGCGCTCGTGAGAATGGGGTTCCTGCTGAGATCATTTCTGGTGAAGAAATGCGCCGCCGCGAACCCAAGATCAACCCAACGACTGCAGGAGCTTTGTATACGCCCACGGCTGGGATCGTTGATCCTTTTGCTGCCTGTCTGGCTCCGCTCGAGAATGCGATCCACAATGGCGTCGAGGTGTTGACCGAGACCGCTTTTAGCGATTTTCTGTTCGAGGGGCGCAAAATTGTTGGCATCCGTACCAATCGTGGGGATTTTGCCTGCCGCTGGGTGGTCAATGCCGCTGGTTTGTATTCGGATGAGGTGATGCACAAGGCCGGGGTTCGCCCGGACTTCAAGATCACTCCACGTAAAGGGGAGTATTACATCCTCGATAAAACCGAGATGCAGATCGAGAATGTGCTTTTCCCGGTGCCGACAGCGGTCAGCAAGGGGATTCTGGTGCTGGGCAGCACTCATGGCAACACGCTGGTGGGGCCAAACTCGAATCTGGTACCCGAAAAAGAGGACCGCGCGGTTACGCCTGAGGGTCTGGCCGAAATTTGGTCCCATTCTCAGCGTCTGATTCCCTCAATTTCTCCGCGCAGCATTATTGCCGTCTTTGCCGGGCTGCGTGCTACCGGCAATGCGCATGCGCGAAATGTGGATTACAGTCACGATTTTGTGATCGAGGTTCCTGCTGAGGTGCAGGGTTTGGTCAATCTGGGGGGCATCGAGTCCCCGGGCTTAACTTCTGCTCCGGCCATTGCTCAGCGTGTGGTGGAATTGATGCAAGAGGCTGGCGAGAAATTTGTCGAAAAGAAAGAATTTGATCCCATTCGCCCGGCGCGGCCGCGTTTCAATCACCTCAGTCATGCGGAACAGGCTGCTTTGGTGGCCAAAGACCCGCGTTATGGCCGCATGATCTGCCGTTGTGAAATGATCACGGAAGGGGAGATCGTGGCTGAGATTCATGCGCCGTTGCCGGCGCATACTTATGATGCTATCAAACGGCGTACCTGGCTGGGCACGGGCCGTTGTTTGGGTTCGTTCGATATGCCGCGTGTGGTCGAGATTTTGGCCCACGAGCTGGGGGTATCACCGCTGGAAATCACCAAGAAGGGCGCCGGTTCAGAATTTCTGGTGCGTCCGACCAAAGATGTGGAGGGCTGAGAGATGACTCATAAAGAAAAATACGATGTTGTGGTCATCGGCAGTGGCCCCGGTGGGTTGGCAGCAGCCATTGCCGCTAAAAAGAATGGCGCGGACGACGTTTTGATCATCGACCGCGATATTGAGCCGGGCGGCATTCTGCAGCAGTGCATTCACAACGGTTTCGGCATGGAAACCTTCAAGCAAGATTTACCCGGACCGGCTTACGCTCAGCATTTTATCGATGAGGCGCTGCAGACTGGTGTCGAGTTTCTGCAGGATACGATGGTTCTCGAGATCACCCGCGATCACCGCATTTTTGCCAGCAGCAAAGAACACGGCTTCGTCGAGATTCAAGCTAAAGCCGTAGTGCTGGCGATGGGCTGCCGCGAGCGTACCCGTGCGCAGGTGCGTCTGCCGGGTACCCGTCCGGCGGGGGTCTACACTGCCGGCACGGCCCAGCGCTGGGTCAATGTCGAGGGCTATATGCCCGGCAAGAATTTCGTGATCCTCGGCTCAGGGGATATCGGCATGATCATGGCGCGCCGTTTGACCTTTGAGGGGGCGAAGGTGGAGCGCGTTCTCGAGGTAATGCCGTATCTTTCAGGCTTGACCCGGAATTATGTGCAGTGTTTGATGGATTTTGATATTCAGCTGCAGTTGAAGCATACAGTCAAACGCATTATCGGCAAGGATCGCGTCGAGGCCATCGAGGCCTGCGCGGTGGATGACAAATGGCAGCCTATCCCGGGTACCGAAGAGATGATTCCCTGCGATACGTTGTTGCTTTCGGTGGGGTTGATCCCTGAGAATGAGCTGTCACGCCAGGCGGGGGTGGTGATTGACCCCATTACCGCTGGCCCGCGCGTGGATGACGGCTTTCAGACGAACCTCCCGGGGATTTATTCAGCGGGGAACGTGGTGCACGTCTATGATCTGGTCGATTGGGTGACCGAGGCGGGGCTGACCGCCGGCAAATCGGCGGCGCGTCTGGTGCGCTTTGGTCCAACCGCGGATGGCCCGTCCATTGCGGTGAAGCCGGCTGATAATGTCCGCTACGTGGTACCGCAGACGCTGCATCCCACCCACCTTGAAACCGAAGAGATTCGTTTGCAGATGCGCGTGACCCGGCCCATTGAAAAGCCGGTCTGGGTCGAGGTTCGCAGCGGTGAAAAGCTCATTACCCGCAAGGGCGAACCTTATGCGCGCCCCGGCGAGATGGTGACCATCGTCCTGAAGCCGGATCAGGTGGAAGAAGTGAAAGCCGCTGCTGAGTTACAGGTAGCTGTGGTGGAAAGGTAGCTCAAAATGCCTACGACAATGGAAAAAGTGATTTGCACGACCTGCCCCAAAGGATGTACTCTCGAGGTAACCCGCGATGGGGCGACGGTGGTTTCGATTCTCAATGGCTGCAAGCGGGGCCATGAATATGCCCGTCAGGAGTTGACCGATCCGCGCCGTATGGTGGCGACCACGGTCAGGATCGACGGCGGCGTTCATCCGCTTCTGCCGGTGTATACCTCGGCCCCCTTCCCCAAGCCGCGCATTCCCGAATTGCTCAAGACTCTGCGTGAGGTTGAGCTGCAGGCCCCGGTCAAGATGGGCATTCCGGTGCTCCGGAATGTTCTGGGTACCGGGATCGATATTTTGGCTAGTCGCGATATGAAAACGAGGTAAACTAATAAAAGCGTCAGTGATGACGCTTTTATTCTCATTGAGTCAGCAAACTGTCTTCATTGCGGCAGAAAAGTTTCGCAGCAAAAGAATTTCATTATCCTGTTGAAGCGGAAGGAATCTGAATGATATGAAAAGAACCTGGCTCCTCGTGCTCTCTTCCATCCTTTGTATTGCGATTGCTGTTCTGGCCTATTTTTGGGTCACCAGCATGATCAGCACCAATTACGCTTATCGTTCCCCCATCAAAGATACTCCTCCGGCAGCCGGTTCCGCGCTGGGGACCGCTTCGACCCATCGGGTCGTGGTGGTGCTGATCGATGGGTTTGCGTTATGATACCTCCGTCAATGCCGCGGTGATGCCCACCCTGGCGAAATTACGCACTCAGGGGGCTTACGCTATGATGCACAGTCAGGCGCCCTCTTTCTCTGAACCGGGATATACGACCATTTTCACCGGTGCCTGGCCGTGGCTGAATGATGGCCCGGCTTTTAACCTCGATTATGGTGAGATCCCAACCTGGACTCAGGATAATCTCTTTTCGGCAGCGCACCGGGCCGGGCTGACGACGGCCATCTCGGGTTATTACTGGTTCGAAGAACTGGTTCCGCAGGCGGATGTCGATGTCAGCTTCTACACGCCGGGCGAGGACCGCAAGGCGGATGAAGATGTCATGGCGGCGGCACTGCCCTGGCTGCAACAGGCGAATGCGCAGTTGACCCTGATCCATCTCGATCAGGTGGATTATGCCGGTCATCATGAAGGAGGGCCGCGCAACCAGGCCTGGAATGAGGCGGCTGCCCGTACCGATGATGACCTGGCGCAGATTGTGGCTACCCTCGATTTTTCACAGGATACCTTGCTGGTCATCAGCGATCATGGGCATATTGACATCGGCGGCCACGGGGGGCAAGACGCCGTTTGCTTGAAAGAGCCTTTTGTGTTGGTGGGTGCAGGTGTGGTCCCTGGGGATTATGGGAACGTGAATATGGTGGATGTTGCCCCTACGCTGGCTGCTTTACTGGGAGTGAATATCCCCGCTTCAGCACAGGGTGAAGTACAGACTCGCATGCTCACTCTGCCGGCGGACGTTACCGCAGCTTTACCCGCGGCAGAGACGCAGCAGCAGACCGCTTTGTTGACCACTTTTGCACAGGCGATCGGCGCGAAATTAAGCGCTGACCAGATTCCCACGGGTTCAGAGGTGAGCCAGTATCAGGCAGTGATGAATTCCCTGCGCGCGCAGCGCCAGAATTCAGAGCGCTGGCCGCGCATTTTGCTCGTGGTGCTGGTGGCTGCGGCGGTGATCTACTGGCTGGTGCGCCAGTGGAAGAAAGGCGCTCTGGCCTGGATCTTTGGCGGGCTGGCTTTTCTGGCTTTGTTCAACTTCAAGTATGCCATCTGGGATCAAAAGACGTATTCGGTTTCTTCGATCATCAGTCAATCAGATTTGATCATTTCGACGGCGTTGATTTCGGCTCTGGCCCTGCTGATCGTGGCTGTGGCTATTTATCTCGATCAGCGCATGTTCAAGTATTCTCCAACGGAAACTGCTGAACGTATGTTCGGCTTGCTCTTTACCACCGCTTTTCTGACGGGCATTCCGGCGCTGCTCCATTTTGCCATCAACGGCGCTCTGGTCACCTGGACGCTGCCGAACTATCTCATTAGCTATCTCTTTATCTTGAGCGGAATTCAGGAGATCGTCATTGGTGTATTAGGGCTGATCTTTGTCGGGCTCTCCGTTCGGGTGACTGAGATCGTCGCAAACCGCGCGGCTGCTAAGGGAGGGAAGAAAAAATGATTCGAACACAGGGTCACTGGTTTAAGGACGAAACCGGGCGTACGTTGATCCTGCGCGGGGTGAACCTGGGCGGGAGCACCAAAGTCCCATTCTCGCCGGATGGGGCCAGCTATCGCCGCGAGGGTTTTTACGAGAATCGCAGCGATGTTAGCTTTGTGGGCCGTCCTTTTCCGCTCGAAGAGGCCGATGAACATTATGCCCGGCTTAAAGCCTGGGGGTTCAATTTCTTGCGCTTTTTGATCACCTGGGAGGCGGTCGAACACGCTGGCCCGGGTATCTATGATGAGGCTTATCTCGATTATCTCTATGCGGTGGTCAAGAAAGCTGGGGAATACGGCATCAATCTGTTTATCGATCCCCATCAAGATGTATTTTCGCGTTTCTCAGGTGGGGATGGCGCCCCGGCCTGGGTTTTTGATGCTGTTGGGATGGATGTCACGAAATTTGCTCCCACCGGGGCGGCCCTGCTGCATCAAATTCTCGGGGATGCTTATCCGCGCATGCAGTGGGTCACCAATGACTATAAATATGCCGCGGCTACTCTGAATACGCTCTTTTTCGGCGGCAATGACTTTGCTCCCCAGAAAATGATCGAGGGAATTCCTGCCCAGGATTATTTGCAGTCGCATTATTTCAATGCGGTCAAGCAGGTGGTCCAACGGCTGAAAGGTCTGCCCAATGTGGTGGGCTATGACACCCTGAATGAGCCCTCCTGTGGTTACATCGGGCAGGCAGATTTGTGTGATACTTCCGGCCGCATTCGGGTGGGCTATACCCCCTCGGGATGGCAGTCGTTTCAGATGGCTTCGGGTTACCCGCAGAAGATCAAAATTTATGATCGCGATGTTCTGGGGGAGCACCTGATCGGCGAAGAAGTGGTCAATGCCGAAAGGGCCAGCCTGTGGAAGGAAGGCTTCACCTGCGTCTGGCGTGAAGCGGGCGTCTGGGAGATATCTGCCAGCGGTGAACCTGAATTGAAACGCCCCGATTATTTTCATGCTGTCCGCGGCAAACCGGTCGATTTTCATCGTGATTACCTGATGCCCTTCTGCCGCCGCTATACCGAGATGGTGCGTTCGGTGGATGCCGAAAAGATCATTTTCATTGAGCAGATGCCGGGGAATCCCTCCCCTGAGGTGGCACCTGGGGAACTGGGCGAGCTGGTCTACGCCGGCCACTGGTATGATGACATGACCCTTTTCCTCAAATCCTATATTCCGTTCATGAATTACGACGTTTTGGCCGATCGGGTGATTTTGGGTGAAAAGAACATTCGCAAGACTTTTGCCCGCCTTCTGAATTCACCCAGGCAGGATGCGATTGAACGCATGGGCAATATTCCTACCATCATTGGCGAAACGGGCATTCCCTTTGATTTGAACGGCAAGAAAGCTTACCGCACTGGCAATTTCCGCACTCAAGAGAAGGCCTTCAACCGCACCTTTACTGGTCTGGAAGATAACCTGCTCAGTTATACCCTGTGGAATTACACGGCTGATAACACCAACGCTCGCGGCGATAAATGGAACAACGAAGATCTTTCTCTCTTTAGCCGCGATCAGAAGAAGGATCCCAGGGATATCAACTCGGGTGGCCGTGCTGTGCGCGTATTCGTGCGTCCCTTCCCGATCAAAACAGCCGGTGAGCCGACTCGCGTTGAGTTCAATTACCGCAGTGGGTACTTTGTCTACGAATTCAAGGGGGATCCGACGGTAACGCAGCCGACCGAGATCTTCTTCCCCAAAGTGCATTACCCGCATGGGGCCGTGGTCACAGTTTCGGACGGCTCTTTTGTCATTAACGCGGATGCTCAACTATTGACGTACACCGCTGGTGATTTATCGGTCCATCGCATCGAGATCAAAGCCAAACGATAGTAAAGCAGGATGTAGCCGGGAGAAATCCCGGCTTTTCTTTCTCTCTTTCTGCGAATCCAGCTAAAATAAATTCATCCTGGTTCTGCAACTCATTCCCAATTTAGTCCGTGTCTGGAGGAAAATGCGTCGAGTCAGCGGTGGATATCTCTTTGTGCTGAATGCCTACTGGATTGGGCTTTCCTTTATGTGGAACAGCCTGCACGTCACCATTCTGCCGGCAGTCTTGCTGAATTATGTGCCTTCAGCTCAAAAGAATACCTGGCTGGGCCTGCTGACCTTCTTTGGGTTGATCCTAGCTATGCTGATTCAACCGCTTTCTGGCGCACTCAGTGATCGCTGGATGAGCCGGCTGGGCCGGCGCCGGCCTTTTATCTGGTTGGGTACCCTCGGTGACGTCGTTTTTCTGGCAATTCTGGCTTTCGTGGGTGGTCTGCCCGCCCTTTTTGTGGGCTACATTGGTTTGCAGATTACCTCCAACATTGCTCACGGCCCCATGCAGGGTTGGCTCCCTGACGAGGTTCCCGCGGATCAACTGGGTATGGCCAGTGGCATCAAAACGGCGATGGATATGCTCGGCATCATCATTTCTTCGCTGTTGATCGGCTTTCTGATCAGTGCGGACCACGCCGATCCGAAAAAATCCGTGCTGGCGATCGTTGGCTTCCTGCTGGTCTTTGGTCTCATTACCTTGCTGGGCGGACGCGAAAAGGTGCCGGTTCAGGTACAGCCTCGACCCTTGCCCTTCAAGGGGTTATGGAAAGAGGTCTTCAATTTCAAAATGGAGGGCGACAAAGATTACTGGCGCCTGATTTTTAGTCGTTTTCTTTATCTGGTCGGGATTTATGGCTTTCAGTCCTTTGCACAATATTTTATTCGAGATCGTTTCCCTGGGCAGGATCCCATTGTCTTTACCCAGATCGTAATGGGAACTTTTGTGGTCGTGCTGATCATTTTCAGCCTGCTGGCCGGGGCCCTGGGGGATCGTTACGGCCGCAAGAAGATTCACATTCTTTCGGGTTTCATTGGCGCGGTGGGTGCGGTTTTGCTGATCTTCGCGGTGACTCCGGTTCAATTGATCGCTTTTGGCTGCCTCATGGGGGTGGGATTGGGGATCTTCATGAGCACGAACTGGGCCATGGCCAATCAGATGGCTCCGGCCGCAGAAGCCGGCAAATACATGGGGCTGACCAATCTGGCCACTGCAGGTTCAGCGGCGGTGGCTCGTCTCGAGGGCCCGCTGATCGATCACTTCAACAATTTGCACCCCGGGGTATGGCTGGGCTGGACGATCCTGTTTGCGCTTTCAGCCGTTCTGATGCTGGCTTCCAGTCTGGCGTTGCGTAAAGTACCTGAACAGCAGCCGGCGGTGCAGTCCCAGTCTTGAAGTATGCTCTTTCTGAACCGGGCACACGGGGTTTTTGGCCCCGTGTGTTTGATTTAACCCACCCGCTTGACATTGGATTGAAATATCTGTATAATCTATGATAACGTTATCACAAAAATAATCACAGGGAAAATATGAGCTCAAAAGTTACTGTCAGAGATGTAGCGAAAGATGCGGGAGTATCCAGCGCCACGGCTTCCCGCGTAATGGGGAACTACGGGTATGTCAGTGACGAGGTGCGAGCCGCGGGTACTGGAAAGCGCCCGCAAACTCGGCTATCGTCCGCATGCGCTTGCCAAAAGCATGGTCAAGGGCGAGACCAAGACGATTGGTTTTGTCGTGGGGGATATCGAAAACCCCTTCTTTGCCAGTCTGGCCAAATATGTCAACGCGCTGATCTCGTTGCAGGGATACACCATGATGGTGTACACCACCGATGAAAACGTTGAGGAAGAAGTTCGCGGCGTGGATAGCCTGCTGAGCAAACAGGTAGATGGCTTGATCATTGCTCCCTCTTCCGATAAAGAAGTCTCGCATATTCTGGCGGCCCAGAGTGCTGGGGTGGCTGTGGTTCTGGTTGACCGTCCCTTGCCCAATCTGGATATCGACTGCGTTTCCGTCGATAACGTTCAAGCCATGCAGGAGGCGGTTTCGTTCCTGCTTGATCTGGGGCATCGAGAGATCGGTTTCTTGAGTGATTCGCTTGAGATTTCTTCGAACCAGGAACGTTTGGCGGGCTACACCAAAGCGCACAATGATCATGGGCTGACCGTTGACGAGGCGCTCATTAAAGTAACCGGTTATACCGTGATGGATGGCTATCGTGGGGCGGTGGGGCTGCTCAGTTCGCCGCAGCGTCCTTCGGCCGTGGTGACTGCCAACAACTTTATGACCACGGGTTTCTTGCTGGCGGCGCACGACATGGGCATTGTCATCCCGGATGCGATTTCTTTGATCGGCTTCGATGAACTGGACTGGTACAAGTTGACCAATCCGCCGATCACCACGATTGCCCAGCCGATCAAACGCATTGGTCAGGAGGTTTCTCGTCTTTTGCTCAGCCGCATGGCCAGCAAAGGGGAGATCACTCATCCTGAAACGGTTTTATTGAGTACACACTTGACGCACCGCAACTCAACCAGAAAATTTGCATAGCACACTTTCGGCATCATAAACCTCTTTGAAAAGGGTTATTTCGAAATGAAAGCATTTACTTTTATCGAGCCAGGCAAAGGAAAGGTAAGTGAAAAATCGGAAGGAAATCCCGGTCTGGATGAGGTATTGGTAAAGGTAGCGGCATGCGGCATTTGTGGTACTGACATGCGCATCTGGCGGGCTTTGGAGCCGGCTACCCGCAATATTTCTTTGGGGCACGAGTTTGCGGGTGAAGTGGTTCGGTTGGGTGCAGGGGTCAAAGAGTATCAGGTAGGGGGACCGCGTGGTCGTGGACCCGAATATCTATTGTCACACCTGCGAGTTCTGTTTGAACGGCCAGGTCAATTTGTGTGAGCACCTGCGTGCGATCGGCGTGGACATCAATGGCGGCTTTGCTCAGTACTGCGTGGTTCCGATCACTCAACTGCAAAAAAATCCCCGATACACTTTCCTTTAACGAAGCGGCATTTGTCGAACCGATTGCCTGTGCTCTCAACGGCATCGATCGTGCGGAGATCAAGCCGGGTCAGTCAGTGCTGATCATCGGTGCCGGCCCCATTGGCCTGCTGATGTTGCAATTGGTGAAGATCAGTGGTGCCGGTCGGATCATGGTCTCTGAAAAAGTAGCCTCGCGCCGGGCGAAGGCTCTCGAAATGGGTGCCGATGTCGTCTATGACCCTGCAGCGACTCCTTTGGCGGAGCAGATCAGCCTCAAAGAACGCCCAAACGTGGTTTTTGAGTGCGTGGGGGCACCGTTTACTCAGGCTGAATCCATCCAGATCGTCAAGCGCGGTGGTACGGTTATTCTCTTTGGCGATGGGCACGAAAACGAAAAATTCGAGGTGGGTTCCTTCGACTTCTATTATAAGAATCTGGTGGTCAAAGGGGCCGCACTGAACCCCTATACCCAGACTCGGGCATTGAACTTATTGATTGGGCATCGGATTGATGTCAAGGCGTTACTTAGCCGTGTGATTGCACTTGATGAACTGCCGGCATTGCTGAACAAAGGCTATGGGCCAGAGGATATCAAAATTCTGGTTGACCCAGGCCTTTAATTTATCAAGGAGATAGAGAGCTATGTTGCGTTTCGAGAATAAGAAAGTGTTGATTACAGGTTCCGCATCGGGCATTGGCCGTGCCATTACCCGCAGTTTCGCCGCTGAAGGCGCTACCATTGCGATGGCTGATCTGAACATGGAGGGTTTGCAGGCCCTGGTGAAAGAACTGGGCCAGACACAGGGCAAACTCTTCACTTATCAACTGGACGTGACCAAAGCAGGCATGGTCAAGGAAGTGGTTGAGAAGGCTATTGCAGATATGGGCGGTATTGATATTTTGGTGAATGATGCCGGCGTTTCTACCATGCAGTACTCTTGGATGCTTACCGAAGAAGAGTGGGATTTCAACATGGATGTCAATGCCAAGGGGAACTGGCTGGTCTCGAAGAACGTAATTCCGCACCTGATTGCTCAAAAAGCCGGCAAGATCGTCAATGTGGCTTCGATGGGTGGACTGATCGGTGCTCCTCTGCTGGCTCATTATTGTGCTTCGAAATTCGCCGTTGTGGGGTTGACAGAGTCCATTGCCAAAGAGTTGGCTCCGTATGGCATCAACGTCAATGCGGTTTGCCCGGGGTTCGTGAAAACTTCCATGCAGAATCGCGAGGTGGTCTGGGAAGCCAAGTTGCGCGGCATCGCTGACCCCGAAGAAGTTCGTCAAGAATATATCAAATTAACCCCAATGGGTAGATTGAGCGTCCCTGAAGATATCGCTGGTTTGGTGTTGTTCCTCGCCTCTGAGGATGCACGCTTCATTACCGGTACCTCAGTGCGAGTTAGTGGTGGTCAGTAATTAGTTGAACCAACTTCATTTCATCTCACGTCTCGGAGGAAAAATGAAACACGCTCAGCTCAGAAAGGTTTTGTTCATCGCGATGATTCTTGTAACCATCGCCAGCATGCTCGCCGCATGCGCTCCAGCCAAACAAACGGCTGAAGCAACGGTGGCTGCTGATCAATCCACCGCCGCTGCTTCAGAAGAGGTCACTACCAACTCTTCTTCTGATCAGGTGGTGAATGTCCTTTTGGACTCTCATCCCTGGCAGCAGGTCATTGAGAAGCACATCCAGGAATTCACCGATCAGACAGGCATCAAGGTTAACATCACTGTCTTGGGTGAAGATGTGTACTGGGATCGTGTCAGTCTTGGTTTGAGCTCAGACAATCCCCCCTTTGATGTCTTCATGCTCTCGCCGAACCAGACTGGTTTCACGGGCTATCAGAACAACTGGATTGCCCCGCTGGATGATTATCTGAATGATTCCAACATGACCCCGGCTTCTTATGATTTCTCAGATATCTATCCGTACATTTCCGCCGGCTTCCGCTTCCCGGATGCGGATGGCAAACAGTATGGTATTCCCTTGACGATGGAAACCTACATGCTCTTCTATCGCAAAGATCTCTTTGCTGAGCAGAACATTGATGTTTCCACCTTGAAGACGGTTGATGACTGGATGGCTGCTCTCGATAAGATTCAGGCTGCCTACAAAGACCAGGGAATTTCCGCCGCTGTGATCCGTGGTCAAGATTCGACCATGCCAGATGAGTTGCTCGCTGCCGTCAACGATTACTGGGGCGATCGTCCTTTCCTGGCCCAGCGCATGTTCTACTTCGATGAAAACTGGACTCCTCAGTTCACCGACCCCGCGGTAGTCAATGGCTTCAAGCTGTGGGCCAAATTGATCTCGATGGGCCCTGTAGGCTCCACTTCCTTCACCTGGAATGATTGCGTGCGCCAGTTCGCGGATGGCAAAGCTGCCACCTACTGGTTCGATGCCAGCGTCTTCGCCAGTATCTTCGAAGATCCTTCCCAGTCTTCTGTGGTCGGCAAAGTGGGTTACGCTTCTGTTCCCGCCACGGCTACCGGTCATGGCACCACCAACTGGGCCTGGGGCCTCTCCATTCCCGAGAAATCCCCCAACAAAGATAACGCCTGGAAGTTCATCGAATGGGCGACCAGCCCCGAGATCGAAAAAGTGACTGCACCTTCCACTTACGGTCCCGTCCGCGCTTCCACCTGGGCCGCTATGGGCGATACCTTCGGCAAAGAATTCACCACTGCTGTTGACGAGAACCTGAAGATCGCTGTTCCGGGTTACATGTACTTCACCGGCTCTGGCGAGATCACCGACCGCATTACCGATGCTGTCATCCGCATTTCGCAGGGTGAAGATGCCGATACCGTCATGAAAGAACTCAACGATCAAGCGGCAGAAATTGTCAAACAGAACGGGTTAACCAAGTAATGTAAAGTCGTATGAAGGCGGGCGTAAATTCAAGATACGCCCGCCATTTTGTTCCATGGCAGGTGAATCGTGCTGCAAGAAACAATCAGTCTTCCCTCAAAATCGAAACGGGTCAGAAAGATCGACCAGAAGAAGTTGCTGGGGTATCTTTACCTGATTCCGGCCTTGCTCATTGCCGCGGTGATTATTCTCTACCCGTTGCTTTATGGCGCTTACACCAGCTTGTTCCAGTGGAACTGGACAGCGGGGATGCAGAATAAAGTCTTTGTTGGGCTGCAGAATTATTTCCAGTTGTTCTCGGATGACTACTTCTGGAATGCGATCAAGAATACGCTTCTCTTTACAGTCATCTCGATGACTGCCGAGTTGATCCTGGGGCTGGCCATTGCGCTTCTGCTCAACTCGATCACCAAAGGTTCATTGGTATTGCGTACGGTGATGATGTTCCCCTTGATGATCTCGGATATTGTGGCCGCTCTCATGTGGAAGATGTTGCTCGATCCGTCATCGGGCGTCGTCAATCAGATGCTGCAAATGCTTCACCTGGGTACTCCCAACTGGTTGGGGGATTCCCGTCTGGTCGTGCCAGCTTTGGCTATCGTGGATACCTGGTGGCAGACCGGGAACATCGTCATTATCTTGCTGGCCGGGCTGCAGAGTTTGCCGAGCGAGCCTATTGAAATGGCCGAAGTGGATGGGGCCAATGGCTTCCAGTTGTTCCATTATCTCATTTGGCCGCAATTGATCCCATTTGTCAAAACCGCGGTGATTTTTCGCTTGATCGACCTTATGCGTGTCTTTGCTTTGTCCTGGGCATTACCGGGGGCGGGCCAGTGCGCGCTTCCGAAGTGGCACAGTTGTACATTTACAAGGTGGGCATGGGCAAATACCTGGATATCGGTTATTCCATTTCTCTGGCGTTTACCTTTGCTATTTTTGTCTTCCTGGTTGTTTGGCTGGTCAATAAATTACTGCCGGAAAAGAACTAGTCGTATGAATAAAATTCGGAAACTGGTGATCTATCTCGTATTGATCTTGCTGTCTTTGCTTTTCTTGTTCCCGATCTTGTGGATGGCAATGACGGCATTGAAGACCCCGGCAGAGGCAACTAATTTCTTGTCGTTTCCCTCTACCCCCCAATGGCAGAACTTCGTTCAGGCCTGGCAGACGGCTGGTTTTGGGGATGCCTTCGTGAATACCTTTGAGATTGGTGTGGGCACGGTGTTGCTTTCCGTTGCCGCCGGGATCCCGATGGCTTATTCTCTGGTGCGCTACCCGGTCCGCGGTGCCAATTTAGCCGGCGGCAGCATGCTTTTCATGCGCATCATTCCTGAAACTGTCTTTTTGCTGCCCCTTTACGTGATTTACCGCCGCACGGGCCTTTTTGATACCAAAATAGGCATGATCCTGGCCTTTCAGATTGTGACCTTGCCCTATACGATCTGGCTGCTGCGCAGTTTTATCATGGGCGTTCCTGAAGAAATCGAGAATGCTGCCCGCATCGATGGCTGTGCCGAGATCGAGATTCCCTGGCGCATTACCTTGCCCTTGATTCTGCCGGGCGTGTTCACCAGTGCGATCCTGGCGTTCATCTCGGTGTGGACCTCACTGCTGTTCCCGTTGACGCTGGCTTATTCCAAAGCTGAAACGGTCTCGGTGGCCATTTCCAGCTTCAAAGGCTATGGTACTTTCAACTGGCCGGTCATGGCAGCTGCCGCTTTGTGCGTTACCCTGCCGCAGATCGTCATGTTCTCCCTCATCAACAAGTATCTGGTGGCGGGCTATACTTTGGGTGCTGTCAAAGAATAAAGAGGATCTCTCCTTCTTGCCCTTCCCCGTCAGACTCCCCTGACGGGGAAGTTTTTATTGCTCCCCCAGTTTCTTCTTTTAAAACAGGAAGAGGCCATCCACGGATGGCCTCTTCGCTGTGTGACGCGCCAGTTATGGGAGTCGGGACCCCTCCCAGGCGCCGAAAAGGGTACAGGTATGTGCCGCCGCTTGCGCGGCCAGCTCCATGCATTGTGCGATCTCTTTTTTCATTACCCAGTGAGCCAGGAACGTTGCAATGAACGTATCCCCGGCACCCAGTGTGTCGACCACCTGGATTTTTTTGGCGGGCTGGAAGAAGAGTTGCTGCCCATCATAGGCGATGGCTCCTTCGTTGCCCATGGTGACGACGACCAGTCGGGGACCGCGCTGATACATGCCGCGGGCGACTGATTCCGCTAGGTTGTGCTCCCCGGGGTTGGTCGAGAAAAAGGCGATGTCGACGAAAGCAATGGTTTTGTCGATAAACTCTTCTGAATAGCGTTCCCCAAAATCCATTGAAACGGCGTTGCCTTTGCCATTGTGGAACGATTTCAGATGATCTTCTGTACCGCCCAGCCAGGTGTTGTGGACTAAAGTAAAGTTGTGAATGTAGCGCAGGGCTTCATCATCGATACAGAGATCGGCGGTTGCGCCGCGGTCTTCCTGCAGAAAGTAACGATTTCCATCTTCAGCGAGTTGCACCTTGGTGAATGCGGTGTTTGTGGGGTAGGATTGGCAGTGAGAGACGTCAATGCCCCTGGCCGCCAGGGTATCTAATATCGCCTGGCCATCCAGATCCTGCCCCACAGCGCCCATATACGAAACGTCGCAGCCCGCGAGTTTCATATGGATGGCAGTGTTCAGCGCATTCCCACCGATGAAATGTTCATTCTTCGGGGGAAGGTAGCGGTCGATGCAATTATCGCCGATGCATAACGCGTTGCTCATGGCCAGGTGATTTCCTTACCTTTACCCATAATTCCATGGCCCATCAAGACCCGTTCATCCAGATCGTGGATGCCGCGCAGAACGGAGGAGTACACCGCAAACCACTGCAGCGGGATCATCAAGACGAAGGGGGCCAGCAATGGATCGAAGCCGGCGTAATCTGCTGCGTCGAAGGAGATGACTTTGGCGCCGTTGGTACCCAGGATTGCGCGTACGCGTTCGACCATCGGGCGGGATTCATCCGTTCCCAGCAGCACGACGGCGGTGGGTTTCTCGCGGTCGAGCATTTCTGCTGGCCCGTGGCGGAACTCGGTGGCGTCCATGAAAGAACCGTTGACGCGCATGTTTTCCATGAAGACGGTTAAGCCGAATTTGTAGCCAATGCCGTAGAGCGGGCCGCTGGCCAGGGTGTAGAACATGTGCTCATCAACGTATTTCTCAGCCAGTTCCTTGGCCTTGGGTTCTTCATCGATGTATTGCTTTGAGAACAGGGCCGGCAGTTTGTACAACTGGTCAATTACCGGTTGGACTTTGGCACCCTGCAGTTTGGCCACGGTCAGTGCGAACAGATAGACAGCCTCCAATGGCAGGATGTAAAGGGCCTTGGAGTTGTAATCGATGACCACGTCGGCTTCTTTGCCCATCAGGCTGTCGGCTTTGTCTACCAGCACGATGGTGTGGGCTTTGTGCTCTTTGGCGAAGCGCAGAGCGGCTGCGGTATCCTCGGTGGCGCCGGAGAAGGAGGCCAGGAACACCCAGGAGTTTTCATCCAGTTGTTTGGGGTTGCGCCAGATGAATTCGTAGCTGACGTAGCAATCGCTGGAAATGTCCGTATATTTGTCCAGGATATATTTCCCAGAGTACAGGTTGACCCATGAATTACCGCATCCCACCCAGTAAATATGGCTGACCTTTTTTTCTACGGCTTCCTTGGCTAATCCCTCGATGAAGGCGGATTTCTCTTTGAGAAACCTCTCTGAATGAGGGCCGAGAACAGGGGCTGTAAACAGCTTGCTGTCTCTTGCGATATCCACGTACTTTTTCACATCCATAGAACATTTTCCTTTCGAAAATTGAATTCAGTTGGAAATTATCTGATAACGCTATCACAAATTATATCATATCCATCCGGCTTTATCAATCACTTTCTTCTGATTTTGGAAGGGGAATTTCGCCTTTTAGAGCAATAATCAGGGGCAAATTCTGGAATTTCCCTGGGCTTGACCAAAAAGAAAGGGGGATGAGGGGGTGAGTGGTGAAAAAGAGAAAAAAAGAGCTGCTGATGGTTGAAAACAAATGTGAGAATGTCTCACATTTTACCAAACAAAAAACCGCAGAACGAAGTCTGCGGTGAAAAGAATGCTTGCGGATTGTAGCTCAGGCGGTAGCCAGAATGTCGGCGAGCTTCATGACTTCGAATGAGGGCAGAATGCGGTCGGCACTGCTGAAATCCATGGCGGCGGTCAGTTCGTTGGGCACCACGGTACAGAAAATACCTGCTGCTTTGGCTGCCTTGAGGCCGTTCAGGGAATCCTCGAAGGCCATGACCTCTGCGGGCTTAAGTCCCAAATGCTGTGTGGCGAGCTGATAAAGGGCCGGGTCGGGTTTGACGTGTGCGACGTCGCGCGCGGTAAAGATGGCTTGAAAATATTTGTTCAGGTCGAATTTCTGGATGAAGCCATTGACCCATTCGGACGCGGAGCTGGAAGCAACATCCATGGGGATGCCGGCGCGGAAAGCCTGTTCCAGAAAGTTTTCGACTCCCGGGCATAAGGGCTGTTTTTGCAACGAAACACGGATTCTCTCGCGGATTCGTTGGTGAATCTCGGCGACCTCGATCTGGTCCCCAAGCTGCTGCTTGAGTTCCGTTGCGGGGTCGTAGGTACTGGGCCCGGTTCCGATGGCTTTCCACCAGTCTTGCAAGGTGTAAGTCAATCCATATTCGGCGTACAGTTCCTGCCAGCATTCGAATTGCGGCGTTTCGGTATCGAGGATTAAACCATCGAGGTCAAAGACGAAGCCTTTGATCATGAGATACTCCATTGAAATTCGCGAGCAATGTCGGCGAAGGGGTTGAGATGACGGCCGGTTTTTGGCCATATGCCCCTGATTTTAACATTCTTTTGACTCCAGATTTTATGAAACGCTCTCACATTTCATAGTTTCGCGGGAGAAAAGACTGGGTACTTGTGAGATGGGGGCTCATATTATAAAATGGGAATGATAGAATTCTTCATGAGCGTTCTATATCTCAATTGATTCGAGGAAGTATGAAAAGAATAGCTGTATTAACCAGTGGCGGAGATGCACCCGGAATGAATGCTGCAATTCGTGCAGTGGTCCGTACCGGTGTCATGAATGGCCTGGAAGTCTACGGGGTGAAGGGAGGGTACGAAGGTCTGATCAATGGCAACTACGTTCCTCTGGGCACTCGCGAGGTGGGCGGAATCATGCAGCACGGCGGCACCTTCTTGGGCAGCGCCCGCTGTCTTGAATTCAAGACCGAGGAAGGTCAATTACAGGCCATCCGCAATATGACCGAAGCCGGCATTGAAGCCCTGATTGTCATTGGGGGCAATGGCTCGCAGACGGGCAATCTGGCGCTGAGCAAACATGGGTTCCCGACCGTGGGGATTGCTTCTACCATTGATAACGATCTCGTGGGCTCCGATACCACCATTGGGGTGGATACAGCTTTGAACATTGCTCTGGAAGCGATCGACCGCCTCAAGACGACGGCATCTTCTCATCAGCGTGCTTTCCTGGTGGAAGTGATGGGCCGCAATTGCGGTTATCTGGCTTTGCAGGCAGCCATTGCCGGCGGGGCTGAAGCGGTGGTGGTTCCAGAGATCGAAACGGATCCAGAGAAGATTGCCACGACGCTTGTCTCTGCTTATGAGCGCGGTAAATCCCACGCCATTGTGGTGGTGGCGGAAGGTGCCAAGTACAATGCGACTGCCCTGGCAGCCTATTTTGAGCAGCACAAAGATCGTTTGGGCTTCGATTTGCGCATGACCATCATCGGCCACGTGCAGCGTGGCGGCACCCCCAGTGCGGTGGACCGCATTTTGGCCAGCCGTCTCGGCGCTGCCGCGGTAGAACAGGTGGTCAAAGGGAACTTTGGCAACCTGGTGGGCATTATCAAGGGCGACATTGCCCTGACTCCGCTGCAAACCGCCGTGGGTACCAAGAAGCCGCTGGATATGTCTCTCTTCGAACTGGCGGACGTACTGGATTAATCTCAATATTTACGGATTATCTATGGGCCGGGGAGTATTCCCCGGCCTTTTGTTGATTGACAGGGTAGAACAGAAATACTATAATAGAACTGTTGCTGAAGATTCCCTTTATTGCAAGTGGAAGTCTGTTTTGCTGCCGATGCCGACCTCTGGGTCGGTTTTCTTCTTCTGGGTGGAGGAGAAGTCCGTTCTGTTTGTTGGGGGAAGGGGATGAACTTTTCACAAGCGGAATGGGAGGTCCCTCTGAGAGGGCGGGTTGTTTCCTGTGTTCAGAATTTATAGCGAGATTTTATGGCGAATCATCATATTATTCACGTGGATGGGCTTTCTAAATACTATCAGGTACCGGTTCGTGAAGCCGGGCTGAAGGCCTCGCTCAAGAGTTTGTTCAAACGCGAGTACAACGAGATCAAAGCAGTAGATCAGATCAGCTTCGCTATTGAACCTGGCGAGGTAGTGGGCTTTCTGGGCCCCAATGGGGCAGGCAAAACCACCAGTCTGAAGATGCTTTCGGGTCTGCTTTACCCGACCGCAGGGGCCGTGGATGTGCTGGGCTACACTCCTTCTCAACGCAAAGCCGATTTTATGCAGCAGATCACGCTGGTGATGGGCAATCGCTCTCAATTGAGCTGGGATTTGCCTGCGCTGGATTCTTTTGACCTGCAGCGGGCCATCTATCAAATTCCGGTCGCTGAGTTCAAGAAAACCCGTGATGAGTTCATCGAAATGCTCGATCTTCAAGAAAAGGTGAAGAAGCCGGTCCGCAACCTCTCTCTGGGAGAGCGCATGAAGGTCGAGATCGTTGGTGCACTGCTGCACAAACCCAAGGTATTGTTTCTGGATGAGCCAACTATTGGTCTGGATGTGACCATGCAGCGCCGCATCCGCACCTTTGTCCATGACTACAATTGCAAATATGGGGCAACGGTGCTGCTTACCAGTCACTACATGGCAGATGTCGAGGCGTTGTGCAAGCGTGTGATCGTGATCCATAATGGTAAATTGCTTTTCGATGGCCGTTTGAGCCAGTTGGTCGAACGCTTTTCCGCTTTTCGTACCATTCATGTGACCACCACTGCTTTTTGTGCCTGGGAACAATATGGTCAGGTGCTGACTCAAGAAAATGGGCAGGTGAGCTTGCGGGTTCCACATGCCCGGACTGCTGAGGTGACGTCGCGCATCCTCAATGAACAGGTGGTACAGGACCTGACGGTGGAGGCTCCTCCCATCGAAGATGTCATTGAGAAGGTTTTTAGTCAGAAAAGTGCTGAGGAAACCCCGGCATGAAAAGGCTGCTTGATTTTTATCTGACCAACATGCGCATCGCGGTTCAGGAGCAGTTCCAGTACCGCACCCAGAATTACCTCTTTATGGTGGGGATGATTGCGGAACCGGTCATCTATCTGGTGGTTTGGAGCAGTGTGGCTGCCAGTCAGGGCGGCTCGGTGGGGGGCTACACGGCTGGCGGGATTGCTGCCTATTACATCGTCTGGACTCTGGTACGTAATATGAATTTGGGCCTTTCCCCCTATAGCTGGGAGCATCGCATCCAGCATGGCCGTCTTTCGATCGAATTGATCCGTCCGATTCATCCGGTTCACACAGACGTGGCATATTTCGCTGGCTGGAAGGTGGTGGTCATTATTTTGTGGCTGCCGCTGGCGGCTGTACTGGCGCTGATTTTCAAACCCGTGCTGCATCCGACCGGGTTGCAGATCGTGGTCTTTTTCTTTGCAATCTGGGGTGCTTATCTGATCCGCACTTTGGCCATGATGGCACTGGGCATGACAGCTTTCTGGACGACGCGCATTGGCGCGGTCTTTGATCTTTATTTTGCTCTGGAACTGATCCTGTCTGGCCGTATGGTGCCCATGTCGTTCATGCCGGGCTGGGTGCAGCATATGGCGAACTTCTTTCCCTTCCAGTGGTCGTTTTACTTTCCGATCAACGCCCTGGTGGGGACCCCCACCACTTTTGAACTCTTCAGCGGTTTGCTGATTCAACTGGCCTGGATCGTGGGTTTTATCTTGCTGATCCGCTTGATCTGGCATTTTGGAATTCGTCGTTTTTCTTCGGTGGGGAATTAGGTGGCCGGTATGCGCACATTACGTTTGATCTGGAGTTACCTGCGAATAGGCATTGCCAATCAATTACAGTATCGGGCCAATTTCTTTACTCAATTGCTGACCTCCGCCATCAACCTGGCAACCGGGCTGATTGGTCTGCTGCTGGTCTTTTACTATACCGATACGTTGGAGGGTTGGACCCAACCGCAGTTGTTGACGGTAATGGGGGTGTATATCCTCATGGGCGGCATCATTCGCTCAATGATCCAGCCCAACATGCAGCTCGTCATGCAGGATGTCGAGGAAGGCACCCTGGATTTTGCTTTGACCAAGCCGGTCGATAGTCAGATCGTGGTCAGCATTCGCCAGTTCGAATTCTGGGAAATGGTGGATGTGGTGGTGGGTGCCGTGGTGATCGGCATCAGTATTCATCAGATGCAGGCAGTCATTCCCCCATTGGCCGGGATTGCTTTCTTGCTTGCTTTGTTGATGGGGGGCATTATGGTCTATTGCTTCTGGCTGATCGTGACCACCAGCGCTTTCTGGCTGACCCGGGTAGATCACATGGTGGATCTCTTTCAGGGGCTGTATGCGGCGGGGCGCTGGCCGGTGGGCATCTATCCCACCTGGCTGCGCGTTGGCCTGACTTTTCTGGTTCCGGTGGCCTTTGCGGTGACGATTCCAGCCGAGGCGCTGACCGCCCGTCTGACTTCCTGGACTTTGTTGGGGGAACTGGGGCTGACCCTGGTCTTCATGGTTTTGGCCCGTTGGGTGTGGCGGCTGGGAATGCGTCATTATTCCGGTGCTTCGGCGTAAGGGGCCCGACGCGGTTTGCCAGAGCCCCGAATCTCGCGTTTGAGGCCGGGCTAAGGTATAATTAACCGGTTACTGCCTGATTGTGAGGGATTTTTTATGGATTCTGGTTCTTTACAGCAAGTCGATATCGATGAACAAATGCGGTCTGCGTATCTCGATTACGCCATGAGCGTGATCGTGTCGCGCGCCTTGCCTGATGCCCGTGACGGTATGAAGCCGGTGCATCGGCGCATCCTGTATGCCATGGCGGATATGGGAATTCATTCCAACGGGTCATACAAGAAGTCCGCTCGTATCGTCGGTGAAGTGCTGGGCAAGTATCATCCCCATGGGGATGTGGCTGTCTATGACGCGATGGCACGTATGGCGCAGGATTTCTCGATGCGCTATCTGTTGGTGGATGGTCAGGGGAACTTTGGTTCCATCGACGGCGATTCCCCGGCAGCCATGCGTTACACTGAAGCTCGTCTGCATGCCCACGCTGAAGAAATGCTGGCCGATCTGGATAAAGATACGGTGAATTTTGTCGATAACTTCGACGGCTCCCTGCAGGAGCCCGAAGTGCTTCCGGCCCGTCTGCCGAATTTATTACTGAATGGCTCCTCTGGTATTGCAGTGGGTATGGCCACCAGCATTCCGCCCCACAATTTGCGCGAAATTACCGCGGCCATCGATTATCTGATTGATCATTATGACACTATCGATGATGTCTCGGTGGAAGATCTGATGAAATTTGTGCAGGGGCCTGATTTCCCGACCGGCGGCATTATCGTGGGCCGCGATAACATCTTGCAGGCCTATTCAACCGGCCGTGGGCGTTTGGTGGTGCGGGGGATGGCTCACATCGAAGAGATGAAGGGCAACCGCTACCAGATCGTCATTACCGAGATCCCCTATCAGATCAACAAGACCACGCTCATCGAGCGGATTGCTGAACTGGCCCGCGAGGGGAAGCTGGACGCGATTTCTGACCTTCGCGATGAATCCGACCGGCGCGGGATGAGCATTGTGATCGAGTTGCGCCGTGGCGCGCAGCCCAAGCAGGTGCTCAACCAGCTCTACAAGTACACTCCTCTGCAATCCACCTTCAGCGTTCATTTGTTGGCGCTGGTCAACAATGAGCCTCGTTTGCTTTCACTCAAGCGGGCTTTACAGATCTATATCGAACATCGCCAGGAGATCATCACCCGGCGTTCTCAATTCGAACTGAATAAGGCCAAGGCGCGCGCTCACATTCTGGATGGTTTGCTGATTGCTCTGGCCAATCTGGATGATGTGATCCGTACCATCCGTGAATCCAAGGATGCGGATGCTGCCAAGACCAATTTGATGGCTCGCTTTAAACTGGATGACGTGCAGGCGCAGGCAATTCTGGATATGCAGTTGCGCCGTTTGGCGGCTCTGGAGCGTCAGAAGATCGAGGCGGAATATAAAGAGGTCGAGGCGCGCATTGCTTACCTCGAGGATTTGCTGTCTTCCCCGAAGAAGATTCTGGCGGTCGTCAAAGAAGATTTGAATGAACTGACCACCAAATACGGCGATGAACGTCGTACCCGCATCATGGGTGATACCCATGAAGAACTCAAAGAAGAAGATCTCGTTGCTGATGAAGCGGTCTTGATCACCTTTACTCAAAAGGGGTACATCAAACGGGTGGCGGCCAGTATCTATCGCACCCAGGCCCGCGGTGGACGCGGAGTTTCGGGTCAGACCGTTCGCGATGAGGATGAGGTGATCCTCATGCTGCCGGCGCGTACGCTGCACACGGTGCTCTTCTTCTCAGATAAGGGCAAGGTCTATTCCGAGAAAGCCTACCAGATCCCCGATGCCAACCGTACGGATAAGGGCATTCCGATTGTCAATGTGCTTTCACTTGGCCCGGATGAACGCATTACGGCTGCAGTTTCTGTACCCAATTTCGATGATGCCAGCTATCTGACGATGGCCACGATCTCAGGACGTGTGAAGCGGGTGGCACTCTCAGAATTTGCCAGCGTTCGCCCCTCTGGGTTGATTGCGATTACCCTCGAAGACAAAGATGAACTGTGGTGGGCCAAACTCACCACCGGCAAAGATGACATTATTCTGGTGACCCGCGAAGGTCAGGCGCTGCGCATTCACGAGGATTCGATCCGCAGCATGGGCCGGCAGGCCGCCGGTGTTACGGGTATCAGGCTGCACGAAGGCGACCGTTTGGCGGCAATGGAAGTCGTTGAGCCAGAAGGAATGTTGCTGGTGGCAACGGAACAGGGCTTTGGCAAACGCACCCGTTTGGAAGAATACCCGGTCAAAGGCCGTGCTACCGGGGGCGTGGCGACCATCGATCAAAAAGCGCTACCCAAGATCGGCAAGATCGTGGGAGCTCGCGTCGTTCAGAATGACGATGAAGTGACCCTGATCTCTTCCGGTGGAATTATGCTGCGTCTCAAGACCAGCGGAATTTCCTCGAGCGGACGCGCAACCCGCGGCTTCAAGCTGCAGGACTTGGGCAAGGGCGATACGGTTGCTTCTCTGGCCCGCATTGCCGCTGCTGATTTGAAACAGGTCGATGCTGAAGCAGCAAAAAAATCTGAATAAAACAACGAACTGGCAGCTCAACTTGAACTGCCAGTTCTCTTTTTAACCCAAATTACTTCACGATCTAGATGTAGACTTTCTGAAACAGGATCAGCAGAAAGACGCCGAGGATGACCACGGCCAAAAAGAGGAACACAGAGATGACGAACCGCTGCGGGGCGGTCATTCCCAGCAGATTGCCGGGAATTCGCTGCTTCTGGGGTTCTTCTTCGACGGGCTCTTCCTCTAGAAATGGGTTGTTGGCAGAATTACGTAGATCATCAAGCATGTGTTTGCTCCTGAACGCCTCACTTACGCTTGAGTGGGGCTGAGATGAACGTCACCGACTTCGATCCGGTGCTGGATTCCATCTGAACTCTGTACCAACAGCGCTCCGGTTGAATCCACTCCGTACTCTGTACCTATTATAGAAGATTTTTCGCTTTCTTCAACTCGAATAATCTCCCCGCGGAAGGCCAGACGCCGTTCCCACTCTCTAAAAAATAGATCGCTCCCGATTTGTCCGCGCCAGGCCGCCAGTTGTTTCAGCACTTCGGCCAGCAGCTCAAAACGATCAACGGATTGCCGGGTATATTTCTCGATCCAGGTGGCGGGGAAGCGAGTCGTCGTGCCGGCAGGCAGTGCGCCAGCCTGGATATTGATGCCGATCCCCAGTACGATGCCCGCCAGTTGGCTGCCGCTCCAGGCGGCTTCGACCAGAATGCCGCAGCACTTTTGCCGCTCCAGCAGAACATCATTGGGCCATTTGATTTGGGGGTAAAGAGAATAGCGTTTTTCCAGCGCTGTCGCCACGGCGAGTCCGCACATGGGGGCAAAAAGGGCGCTCGGTGCAGCGGCTTCAACCACCGTAGGCTTCAGGATCAGGCTGAAGGCCAGCGAGGCATCTGGTTCGGTGACCCAGGTACGGTGCAGCCGGCCGCGCCCTTGAGTTTGTCGGTCAGCGATGACCAGGGAGAGATCTTCCGCGCCGGCATCGATCCATTGCAGGGCTACGTCATTGGTGGATCCTGTTTCCGCAAGCGCGCGCACGGCAAAAATGGAAGTATCTTTCAAAGCGCGGGTAAGGGCTTCTTCATCCATAACTTTGATTGTATTCCATCTGCTTCATTATGAATATTCTTTTCTCCACAGACCTCCATAATATCTTCGCTTTTTCTTGGCGAGGTTTTCATAGAATCAGGATGTAATTTAGTTTGAAATCAATGGAGATAAAATGAAAAAGAGCTTTCTGATTCTTTCGATATTTTTGATATTGGCAATGAGTGCCTGTAGCGCAGCCCCTGCTGCCACTACAGCGCCCACTGCCGCTGCCGCGACGGCTGCGGCTACCTCGAGTACAGCGGCGGCGACTTTGAACGCCGATTATGAAAATGCCGTTTCGGTAGCGGAACAACTGGTTCTGGGCATTTTAAGCCTGGATGGAACGGCCAATCAGGTCACTCAGGATCAGGTCACCCAGTTGCTTTCGCTGTATGAAACCTGGCAAAGCCAGACCGCGGGTTCCGGACCGATGCAGAACGGCGGCCAGGATGCCCAGTCAACCCCAGAGCCTCAAGCAACCGTGGACCAATCTCAGACTGATTCCTTGCTCCAGCAAATAGAGTCTGTGTTGACGGCTGATCAGATCAGTGCCATTGCTGCCATGCAGATCACTCAAGATTCCGCGGCAACGATTATGCAAGACAAAGGAATTTCCACCAATATGGGAGGAAATGGTCAGGGCATGGGGCCAGGCAATGGCCAAGGGAATGGCCAGGGTCAGTCGGGCGGCAATCCGCCGCAGGGTGATCAATCCACGCCTTCTGGCGATGGGCAGCAACCTTCTGGCAACCCGCCTTCTGATGGCAGTGGTCAGGGCGGTCAGCCCCCGGTGGCTGGCACGGATCAGGCCAATGGCGGCGCTCCTTCTAGAGGCCAGCCGGGCAGCGGAAATATGCTTCAGCCTGGATTGGTCAACGCGATCATCCAGTATCTGGCGAATATCGCCGGTGTCGAAGTTCCTGCAACAACTTCACAGAATACCAATGGTGCACCGGGAGGTGCACCAACTGGTTCTGCGAACGGTTCGAGCTCTTCCTCAGCAATTACCACAGTTGCGGCTACTTACACCGTAGACGGTGAGACGGAGAACCAGAGTGGGCAAAGCTATTCCGCTTCCGATCAGGATACTTCGGCGATCTTTGTGACCAATGGTGGTTCTCTGACCTTGAACAATGCCACGGTGACCACCAGCGGTAATACTTCCTCCACGGATAACAGCAGCTTTTATGGTTTGAATGCTGCCGTGCTGGCAAATCAGGGATCTTCTCTGACTATGACCGGCGGAACCGTGACTACTTCAGGCACCGGCGCCAATGGTGTTTTTTCTAGCGGAACGAATTCCAGTGTGACCTTGTCCGGTCTGACCATCAATGCTACCGGCGATGGCGGGCATGCGGTCATGGCGACTCAGGGTGGGGTCATGAACATTTCCGATGTCAACATGACCACCAGTGGGGGCAGCGCCAGCGCAATTGCTACCGACCGCGGCAGCGGCACGATCAATGTCACGGGCGGCACAGTCAGCACTTCTGGCAATAATTCCGCTGGCATTTACTCGACCGGTGTCATTACGGTAGACGGAACCAACTTCACCTCCAGTGGGGCTGAGGTGGCAGTGATCGAAGGAGCAAATTTGATCAAGTTAACCGATTCCAGCCTGACCGCGACGGTCGCGGATAAATGGGGCGTGATGATCTATCAGAGCATGTCTGGGGACGCAGAGGGCACCGAAGGAACTTTCGACATGACCGGCGGTTCGTTGACCCTTTCTGGCCTGAACGGACCTCTCTTCTATGTGACCAATTCCACCGCCAATATCCTGCTCAAAGGGGTTGCCTTGAACGTGGCATCCGGGAATCTGATCGACGCCGCTGCCGGCAGTTGGGGCAATAGCGGCAGTAACGGCGGCAACGTGGTCCTTACCGCCGATGGTCAGACTCTGACTGGCAACTTCATCGCTGATGCGATCAGCACGATCCAGGCGACTTTGCAGAATTCTTCGACTCTAACGGGCGCGATCAACGCGGAAAATACGGCGAAAAGTATCGTGCTGACGCTGGATGCTTCGAGTCTTTGGAACGTAACCGCTGACTCTCATCTCACCTGTCTCAACGACGAGGCGGGGATCAGCGGAACCACCATCAGCAATATCAACGGCAACGGGCACACGATCACTTATGATTCTGCCTCTTGCTCGGTCCTGAATGGGGCTACTTACACTCTGAGCGGCTCTGGAACGTTGCAGCCGGCACAATAAATTACTGGTAAAACAAATTTCCCCGATGAGTGATCTCATCGGGGAAATTTTATTTTCTTTACCGGCCGGGGAGTGAGCGCCTGCCGGAAAGCATTCATTGGTTACTTGGCAACGATCTTGATCGTGCGCGGTTTGGCTTCTTCGGCCTTCGGGACAATCACAGTCAGTACGCCGTTGCTCATGCTGGCTTCGATGGCGTCATCTTTCACGGCATCGCTCAGCTCAAAGCTGCGGCCAAAGCGTCCGGCTGGGAATTCATCCACCAGCACTTCCACTTTCTCGTCGGCAGCATCAGCTTTGTATTCGCCGTCGATGGAGAGCACGCCGTTGCTGAACTGGATGTTCACTTCTTCAGCGGTCAAGCCGGGCAGGAAACCTTTGACGGTATAGGCTTCATCGGTTTCGGTCATCGATACCGGGAAGGTCATTACCCGGTCACTGGCAAAATTCTCGTCGAACATGCGGCGCATCATTCGGCGACGGGCCTCAAGCACTGCAGATGGGTTAGCTACGTAAAGAGTCATTTCAAACCTCCGTTTGTTTATTTATGATGTTGCAATGATGATATTGCGCAAATATCGGAGGCCTGTTAACAGATTGTTGTAGTTATATAAGAAAAGATTGCTCCAGCCCTGCGGTTCTATGGTATTATCTCAACAGTGGATACTCGAGAAGACCGCATTACCATAATTGAAGGTCCTCCGCCCGTTTTTGAGCCGGCCAATGAAGAGTGGGTAGCCGGCATTGGCGAAGGGGCTACTTTTCACGACGCGGTACTGACCCGTTTGCGCACGTTCAATGGGCCGGCACTGGTCGAACGCTGTCATCGTGCCTGGAGTAAGAGCGATGCGATCTTTTTGCATTACCGCAATCGTCTGGGCCTGGAGCAAAAAGTGCCGATTCTGGCGGCTCGTTCAGATGAAACAGAGGGAGGACAGGTGCTCTTTCTGTGGACGGTGAAGCCCGAAAATGACGAGGAAGAAGAGGAGTTCGATTCTTCCGACGACGACTGGATGAATTAAATTCTTGCCCTTAAATGATAAACACCCGGGTGAGGGGGGCACCCAGATGTTTATCAACCTTAATATACCAAATTGACTCCTGAATTTCAATAGGCAAAACCTAAGAGTTTCTTAATCTGCTATCACATCCAGGGCCTCCCGCGAGGCTCTTTTTTTTGTCAGGAGTGCGAATTTTGTGTCTGTAGAGGAGTGCCCCGGGAGAGATTCGAACTCTCAATCTAAGCGTTAGGAGTGCTTTGCTTTATCCATTGAGCCACCGGGGCAGGCAAAAAAATTATAGCATTGCCATTCCGCCCCGGCAAGAGCCGGGAGTTCTGCTCAAAATTCGTGTAGACTAAATGAATTCACAAATTGGCACATTCCTTGCTATAATCAAACAGATTGTAGGAAGTGATTATGGCCTTTTCTGATCAAAATCAGTCTTTCTCTACTGACCCGGAACCCGAGCCGTCTGGCAATCAGCCAGGCGCGACAGGGCCTCGTACTTCTTCTCCGCGCCGGGCGAGCTCGCTGCAGGGACGGGTAGGGCGCTTCAGCCTCTGGAATGCCATCCAGATCGTGGTGACTTATGCTTTTCTGGCAGCAACTTTGTTGACGCTGTTTACCCCGACGAATCTGTTTACTGGTCAGATGGTAGATCGGCTCTTCTCTGCCTGGCAGGCCAACCCGACCTCGATTGCCCAGATAACGGCTCAGGCGCAAAGCACTGAGATGCGCATCGGCATCGTGGCCGGCCACTGGAAGAATGATTCTGGCTCAGTATGTGCCGATGGCCTGACCGAGCAGGAAGTCAACCTCAAGATCGCGACTCTGGTGCAGCAGAAACTCGAGTCGGAAGGATACACCGTAGACCTCCTGTCAGAGTTTGACGAACGCCTGTCGGGCTACAAGGCAATTGCGCTGGTCTCCATTCACAATGATTCCTGTACTTACATCAATGATGAGGCTACTGGTTTTAAGGTCGCGGCGGCCATGCATAACGCTTATCCAGAAAAGGCTTCCCGGCTGACTGCGTGTATGATCGATCGTTATCATGCGCGGACGGGCTTGCCTTTCCATGCCAATACAATCACCAACGATATGACCAATTACCACGCTTTTGATGAGATCGACTCCGAAACGACGGCGGCGATCATCGAAGCGGGCTTCTTGAACCTGGATCGCAAAATTCTGACCGAAAACACTGATCTGGTGGCGCAGGGAATTGTCGATGGCATCGACTGTTTTGTGCATAACCAGAGTATCTCTCCCACAGCGACGACAAATCCATGAGCGAAATTGACCCCCTCGGCGCCCGACTGGCAATTCAAAATGCACAATTTGCTTTGCAGAAGAAGCAATTTGTCGAAGCGCGTCGTTTGGCGATGGAGGCGGCTCAACTGGACCCAGATTTCGAGGATCCCTGGCTGATTCTGGCTACCCTTTCCAGCCCCAAAGCCAGTGTGGCGTATTTACAGAAAGCTCTCGAGATCAATCCGCACAGTGCGCGGGCGACCAAGGGCATGCAGTGGGCACTTGAGCGTCTGGCAACATCCAATGACCGTGAGGAGGTGAACCGTCATCAAACGGCACCCTTGCGGCCGCCTGAACAGGCACAGGCTTCTCTACCCGCCACGCAGCCCGTTGCTGTGGTTCCTCCTGTGGTGGAGGATACCCAACCCACAGTCCCCCAGCGCCCGGCGGGCGAACTGGTAACAGATGCCGATAAATATGCGGCTTTCAAAGTACAGGAAGAAAAGTCTCACGAAGATACCCAACCGCTGCGGGTCAAAGGCGGCGGTGCCGGGAAGCCTCCGGCTGGCCGGGCTGCAGCGGCGTCCGCGGCCAAACCTACCCATCGCGCGTCTGGCTTTTTGATTTTTACCCTGGTCCTGATCGGGTTGTTGGCGGTCCTCTGGCTGGCCTTACCTTCCTGGGCTGCGCTGGCGAACAGTGCTTCTACTGATTTACCGGCGGATGTGCTAGCTAAGCCCAGTCTTACCCCCACGAACACGGCTACCGTCACGCCTTCACCGACGCCAACTGAAACACCTACCCCTTTGCCTACTGCGACCCCGCTGCCTACGGATACGCCCTGGCCGACGGCCACGGCAGTGTCTTACGCGCCAACGGCAGATACGAGCTATTCCAGTTATGTGCAGCCTACCCTTTCTGCCGATACCTCCGGCCGTTGGATCGACGTGGATTTGACCAACCAGATGCTGTATGCCTATGAAGGCAGCACGGTGGTGGCTTCTTTCTTGGTTTCGACCGGGGTGGCCGCCTATCCCACGGTGACCGGGCAGTATTACATTTACGTCAAGTACGTGTCTACCCTAATGACCGGGCCGGGTTATTACCTGCCGGATGTGCCCTATACGATGTATTTCTATCAGGGCTATGGTATCCACGGCACTTACTGGCACAACAATTTTGGCACCCCCATGAGCCACGGCTGCGTGAACATGCGTACCTCAGATGCGGAATGGATGTTCAACTGGGCTTCGGTGGGTACCCTCGTCAATATCCATTATTGATCCCTATGCTCACTCAAGTTGACCTCAGCGGTGTTTCCAGACGGGAGTTTCTTAAGCTCAGTGGAGCTTCCCTGTTGGCGTTGTTTGCCCTCTCCACCCCCCGGCTGGTCAGCGCCAAATCCATTGCTGCGCAGGAAACCGATCTCTCGATGGGGCGCATTGTGACCAACAATGTGAAAGCCTACGATGTACCCGCCTTGGAGGGTAACGAGGTCAAAACCTATTACAAAGACCAGGTGCTCCCGATCGATGCGGTGGCAATTGGTACCGGCGAGCCTGCTTATAATCAGGTCTGGTACCACATGAATGGCGAAGGATATGTGCATTCTGGCTCAGTGCAGCCGGTGCGCATTGATCTCAATGCAGTGGCGTCGTCGATTGCTGAAGGGGGGCAGTTGGCTGAAGTGACCGTTCCCTTTACCGATGCCATCTGGAACCCGGTGCTTAAGAAACTGGTGGCTTACCGGCTCTATTACCAGACCACTCACTGGGTAGTGGGCACTCTGACGGATAATGAGGGTCTGATCTGGTACGAGATTCTCGAGGACTTCTACAACTTCCATTACTTTGTCAATGCGACGCATTTGCGCATGGTCACTGCTGATGAGGTGACCACGCTTTCCCCTGAGGTGCCGGCAGCCGAGAAGCATCTGCGTGTCCATCTGGATGAGCAGGCAGTGGTGGCCTTTGAAGGGGACACCGCCGTGCAGATGTTCCGCTGCTCCAGCGGCACCAAATATTTCAATACCTATCTCACCCCTACAGGCGATTTTACGACTGATTACAAGCGTCCTTCCCGCCACATGGTCAATGGCAGCAAGGCGGCCGCGAATACCTATGATCTGCCCGGAGTACCCTGGGTCAGCTTTTTCAATGAGGATGGGGTTTCTTTCCACGGCACTTACTGGCACAAACGATTTTGGGCGTCCGCGCAGCCACGGCTGTATCAATCTGCCTTCTGAGGCGGCTAAATGGGTCTACCGCTGGACGCTGCCCAACGTGCCTTTTGCTGACCAGACTTTCTACAAACGTCTGGGAACGGCAGTCACGATCACCAAGGGTTGACCTGCCTTCTTTCCAACACACCTCTAACAAAAAACTGATAAAAATCACAGAGACTATGTCTTATAATGGTAGCAGGAGTTAGAGAGTATGAACAGCGAACCTTTATTTAAGGGGTTGGTGTTTGATGAAAATGATCAGCCGGTCAGCACTGCGACGATTGGAGAAGAACCCTGTTACGTGGTGAATGACTCTGGTTTCCTGCGCCACATTCCTTCACGGGATGTGGATTTGAAGGTGATCGATAGTCTGAAAGGCCAAATTACTGGTAATGAAGAACTGATTGCTGACCAGACGGCAAAAATGCTAGGGCAGGAGGATCTGTTTACTCATGCCATCATTCAGAACCAGCTAAAGAATCTGGATCAGCATTTCGATCAGTTGCTCGAAACCGGTATTCCCGAGGAAGCTCGTCTGTATCTGGGAATGACCGGGTTCAAAGTGGTCATCGATGTCCACGGTGAACTGATGCGGCTGGAACAGCCCAGCGCGCCCGCCCAGGACGGCGGTGATGAAGGTGATGAGTAATTTCGCGAGACCTGATGTGGAGTGATCCCTGCGATGTCTGAGAATATTATTTCTGTCAATGAAGCAGATTTCGAATTTGAAGTCGTGGCCTATTCCCAAAATACGCCGGTGATTGTCGATTTTTGGGCGGATTGGTGCCGTCCGTGCAAGCAGCTTTCCCCTCTGCTCGATCGTCTGGCTGAGGAGGGCAACGGCTCATTTCGCCTGGCCCGGGTGGACGTGGATTCCAACCCGAACCTGGCGTTGCGCTGCAAGGTGCGCACTCTGCCCACCGTGATCGCTTTCAGCGGCGGCAACGTGGTGGGTGATTTTGCCGGTATGCAGCCGGAAGAACGTATCCGCGATTTTATCAATCAGGTACTGCCTCCCAGCCCGGCTAATTTGCTGGTCGAGAAGGGCGATAGCCTGCTGGCGGTCCAGAAGCTGGACCAGGCTGAGGCCGCCTATGCGGATGCCCTGTCACTGGAAGAAAATTATCCCGGCGCATTGTTGGGCTTGATGAAGATCGCTTTGCTGCACGGGAATTCGCTGGAGGCGAATCGGCTTTTGCACATCTTCCCGGCGTGTCGAGAATACAACCAGGCAGAGCAGTTGCAGCCCCTGACCCAGGCAATGGAAGATTTCAAGAAAGGCATGCTTTTCCATGAAAATGATCTGGATGCAGCTTTTGCCAATGCCATTCGTCTGGTTATGAGTGGCAATCTTTATGCTGGGCTGGATGGTCTGCTCGATATCCTGCGGCAGGAAAAACATTACCGCAAGGATCGCGCTCGCCTGGTGGCGCTGGCATTGCTTGAACTGCTTGATCCGCAGGGCAGTGAAACCCTGCAGTACCGCAAAGAATTGACTTCCATTCTCTTCTGAAAATCAAAAAAGGCTGCCGCGGCAGCCTTTTTCAGTTTAATGGGCTTTAGCCTGTCGAGCGAGCGAAGCGAGGGAGACAAAAAACCACCCGCTAAGCGGGTGGAGACAAGAGGTTAAACCAAGAAACCACCTAAGAAGCTAGAATAGTGATTGTTCAAGCCACTACCGAAGCAGAGAGGTGATTTCATGGGAAGTACAGAAGATAGTTTAGCGCACACGAGGTGGATGTGCAAATATCATATAGTATTTACGCCAAAATATAGGCGAAAGATAATCTACAACCAATACAAAGAAAGCATAGGGAAGATATTACGAGACTTATGCAAGTATAAAGGGGTAGAGATTATCGAAGGGCATCTAATGCCAGATCATGTACACATGCTGGTAAGCATACCGCCCAAAATAAGCGTATCGAGTTTTATGGGATACCTGAAAGGGAAGAGTGCGCTAATGATATTTGACAAGCATGCCAATCTGAAATACAAATTTGGGAATCGGCATTTTTGGTCAGAAGGATACTATGTGAGTACAGTAGGGTTGAATGAAGCAACGATCAAGAAGTATATATCAGAGCAAGAGAAACAAGATATAGCAGTAGATCGACTGAGTGTAAAAGAATATGAAGACCCCTTCAAGGGGTAGCTAGTGACAAAGCCCCTTGAGGGGCAAGCGGAAGAGATAAAAGCGAAGTGGCTTGAACGAAGAGAAAGCCAGCGCCTTGAGGCGCTGGCTAGCATTAAAGGCTTATAGCCGCAGAGCAAACCACCCGCTTTACGGGTGGTTGTGATTCTAAATCAGGAACTTACTTGGTCAGGACGATCTCGCCCCAGGTGGTCGGGTCGACCAGAGAGCGGTACGGATCGGAGGAGACCATGGTCTGCTGCACGTTCTGGCTGGTGTTGTCGTTGTCGCTGACAGAGACCACAAAACCCAGATGCATGCCGGCAGTGGGGTTGATGCCAAAGACTGACCAGGGGATGCGTGCCTCATAGCGGTAGATACCGCCGGCTTCAGTGGTGAAGCCAATGGTGACGTCGCTTTTGGTGCCGTTCGATCCGGAGGGGAACCACAGGTAAGCGCTGGCGGGAATGCCGGCACTGGAATTCCCGGCGGAGATGCCTAACTGGTAATCGTCGGAATTCAAGGCCTGGGTGTAGTAATCACCTTGCAGGTTTTTATCCACCAGAATTTCGATGCTGTCGCCTTTGTAGATGTCCGCCCCGGTTGCGTTCTGGGCATAGACGTCGTCATAGACTTTGACGCCGACGTACAGGTAGTTGTAATCCCATACAGCGCCGTAAGAGGCTTCGAGATCGCTTGAGCCGGTCCAGTTGCTCCGACCAAATACGACCGAGGCTACCGGGTACAGCGTGGTGTAATCTTTCCATTCTGCCCACGAACCGTCGATGGTGGGGGTGACGGAGGCAATGTAGCCTGCCTGCATCACTGTGCCCGGACGCTGCATGACCGGCACGGCGGTTGGCGCCGGCGGTAGATAAACAGCAGTCGTCGCGGTCGGAGCTGTGGTGGCGGTGGGGGGAATGGCGGTGGGCGCTTCAGTGGGCACGGCAGTAGCGGGTCCTGGCGTGTTGGTAACCACCACATAGATTGGGGTCACCGTGGCCGGAATGTTCTTGCTGGTGTCGAATAAAGCGGTCAAAGTCATATTGGGTGTCAATTCGGTATTGCTGCTCTGATTTCCCGGTAAGAGGCTGCAGGCAGAGGCAACCAGAATGACCAAAAGAAAAGTGATGAGTACAACGAGCGATTTTTTCATTTTTTCCTCCTGAAGCGGACAGGGAAGATTCCCTCTACCCTATACAACAATTATATTGCATTAATCAAGCGTTGTTGCAACCTTTGCGCCAATTTGGCAGGTAGGGGCACACCTGACTTACTCGAATTAGTGTCCTAAAGGACGTATAGCTTCTTATTTTGTATTCAAACTGCCCTTAATTACAGGATTTATCTTAGTGCGCTAAAAATTGATTTTTTTGAGATCAAAATTACGATATTTATACAAAAGTGAGCAAGTCTGGTATTGCATTAATCAAGCGTTGTTGCAACCTTTGCACAAATTTGATTGGTAGGGGCACAGCATGCTGTGCCCGCTCTGTATCCACAGGTCGGGTCTTAAGGCCCGATCTACCTTGCCCGCAATGAATGGTAGAAGCGCGGTGCCACCGCGCCTCTAAGGAGTTGCCTCTTGCATCCCATTGTATAATTAAATATAGAACACAAATTCTATTGTCGAGGTCCTATGTCTCAATCGCCTGCTTTACCTGCTCACCGCCACCGTGGTGCCCAACCGGGCAATGCCAATGCCCTTCGTCACGGATTCTATGCCCGCAATCTGGATCGCTTTTCCCCACTCGCTTATGACGAAACAGAAATGCGCAATCTGCTGGGCGAGGCTGCCATGCTCAAGGATTATATGTATCGTCTTTACTCTGCCAACATTGATACCCATGACCCTACGATCATCCAGGAGACCTTGCATTCCCTATCTCTGGCAGGTCTGACTCTTGCTCGTCTTCTTCAGGTTCACAATGATATTCGACTCTTCTCGAATGCTCATTCCTCGCTTGACACGCTTCTTACTGCCATTGATTCTCCTTCTTCTAAGGATACTTCACACTCGCTATGAATGGATTCGTTTTGATTCGTTCCCGCAGTTATCGAAACCATGACGAATATCGTAATTTTTGTCTCTTCGCTGCCCTTTATTTTCGGTACCGGAGTGCTATTGTCTCTGCATGCTAGGATCTGCCTTGGCTTGCATTGATCTGGTAGCTTTGACCCATTTTGAATAAGGTAGGGCGCGGTGCCACCGCGCCTCTAAGAGGTTATCCCCTTCAGGTTCGCTCGTCCTCGTTTTTTGCGGGTTTCCTTGGTTATCGAGCCATGACGAATGTAGGGATTTCTGGTTCTTGGCTGCCCTTGATTTTTGGAACCAGAGTGCTATTGGCAGCGTACCTGCAGAAGTCCGTGCAGGGTGGTGAGGGTGTTCCAGTTGCGCACGGTACCTGCTCCCCAGATCCGAGGCAGGGCAGCGGCCACTTTTGAATTGCGGATGCTGCAGTGCAGCAGCAGATAAAGTTCACGGCCGTGCAGCCGAAAATCCTCGCCAATCGTGCACAGCGCGGCAAGACGGTCAGCACAATCGGCCGGAGCGGCAGCGGGGAAAAGGGAGACGTAGAAACTTTCACCTTCCTGATTGGCTGCCTGCGCGGTGGCCAGTTCGGCGGGCGAATAGGGGCAATCCGCGATCAGCCGGTCGATTTCCGCGGTGCTGCGCAGGATGACCTGAATGGGGAAGCCGAAAGTTTCCGCCAGGTGAGTTTCAAGCCGGGGACGCAGTTCGGCTTCAGTTACTGGCGAGGCAAAGATCACGTTGCCGCTGCGGATGTAGGTTTCGACCTCCTGCAGTCCTAGAGCCGTGCAGGCCTGCTGCAGGTCGGTCATCTTCACCTGATTTTTAGGCCCTACGTTGATGCCGCGTAACAGAGCCAACCATAGTGTCATTGAGCTTCTCCTTTCAAGGTTTTCTGGCGCGCAGAAAAAGGAACTGCGGTCTTTTCGTCAGGCGCTGATAGACTTCCGGCTGCGCGGCTCGGAATTCCTCGGTGGGCATCGGTTCGCTTAGCTTTTCGAGGAGGAAACCAGCCTCGAGTACAGCGGTAACGATCCGGCTGAGCGGCCGGCGGTAAAAGTGGACCTTGACCGGCCCGGAAGTCGTGTTCCATTCGTCCTCGAGCAGTTCGGTCAGGAAGTAATTTTCACGTTTGAAGACGGTGAAATCCATGAACGGGTGGTGCACCGAAAACACCAGGGTACCGCCCGGCACGAGAATGCGGCGAAACTCGCTCAGCACCTCTGTCCAATCCTTTAGATAATGCAGTGTCAGTGACGAAAGGACGACGTCGAAGGAGGCGTCGGCGAGATCATCCAGCGGTAGGTTGAGATCGGCCTGCAGGATGCGGGCGCGTTCCCCGACGCGTCGGTGGGTTCGCTCCACCATGTTGGGGCTGAGGTCGACAGCGGTGACCTGTGCTCCGTGATCGAGCAGCCAGGCGGTGTACCAGCCGGCCGCGCAGCCGGCATCCAGCACCCGTTTGCCTTTGACTTCGGGCAATAATGCCAGTGTGCCCGGACGCTCGTAATAAGCGTTGAAGGGTTTGGTATCGACATAGCTGAAGTAATAATCTGCCATTTGCTGGTAGGAATCCAGCGAAACAGAATCTGGATGGATCTTCATAAGAGGGCTTCTTTCTGCTTACTCGGCGCGGCAAATTCTGCCGGAATATGGGGAATCCACGCTGGGGGCGGCGACCTCGCTGAGTGCTCCGGAGCGGATCATGGATTGCAGTCTCAGGTACAGCCAGCGGTCGTTGGCCCCGGCGATCTGGTTCAACACTCTGCCGATTACTTGAGCAACGCTGACTTCCTCCGCAGCCGGGAGATGGGCGCGCAGGGCAAAATCGTAGAAATCCGCCGGTACGCTGGTGACGCTGCCGTTCAGAACGACGCGCAGTGGGGCGTTTTCTCGGCCAAGTTTCTCCCACAGCTCGGCATAGAGGCTGCGCTGCGTCGGTTCCAGGGGGGTCTCATATTTCAGCAGCGCCGGCAATTCTGTTGGGGCGATCTCGCCGACCCCATGTACCTCGACCAGACGATCTTGCCGTTCGATCCACTCAGGCACCCACACGACGGAAAACAAACAGGGAGAATCTTTCAGCCGGTGACACAGAAAGTACAACCCGCAGACTTCCATTGGATTGCCGGCGCGGACCCACACCCGCACGGGTTCCGCTGTGACACTGGCGGTCTCGAGATGGGTGATGGTGGCCAGGTTACCCTGCCAGATTGCCTCCGCCACCCCGGGAAAATCGGCAAAGAGGGAGGCGAGCGCCGTCTGGCGCAGCTCCAAACTGGCTGCGAGGGGAGCGATTTTCCCGATCTCGGCATACAGTGATAGCGCCAGTACTGTATGCGGTTGGTTGGTGATCAGCCCCTGATGCTGGGCTGCCTTTAACGCGCCGGCGGCGCTTTCTCCAAAAGCGAGATCGATCATCATGGAATCCTTTCACTGGCGAAGGCTGGTGAATTGTCCAGCATTCTATTCTGCTTTGTACTCAGCGATCAACCGGGCGGCCCAGATAAACAGCAGTGCGGAAAACCGGTCGAACTCGTTCTTGGCGAGTTGAGGCTGCTGTTTGAGTCGGACCCCAGTCTGCAGGATCTCCCGCTCCTGCGGGGCCAGCAGCGGTATCAGTTCCGCTTTATGCCTTACGTAGGTGCCCGTTTGCAGTGTATTGACCGCCTGTATGGTGAAGGCGGCGGTCTTATACAGGCCGATCAAGGTTTGGACGTCTTTTTCGTGGACGATGTTGTGCCCGCACGCGTGGTAGAGGTTACAGGCACCGATGCGCACCGCGCGCCGGATGTCTTCCTGGCTGATCAATGGCTGTACAAAGTCGATGCTTCCGAAGAGGGGCGTGGTGTCGTAATAGAACTGAAAGAGGTCGGAGCGTTCCCAATTGACCAGCTCCTGCCGGCCCGAGATGAAGCCGCACGCTTGCTCCCGGTGGGGAAGTGTATCCAGCAGGGCACTGTAGGCTTGGAGATCCGCAGGCTCGACCTGATCGAGGATGACCACGGCATCGATGTCGCTGTTCTCGGTCGCTTCGCCGCGGCCGTAACTGCCCTGCAGCCCGACGAATTGCAGCCGAGAGCCAAATTGTGATTTCAGTTTTTCCAGATAGGCTTTTATCCAGGTGTCGATATCCAGGTACATGCTTCACTCGCTTTCTTACTTCCGGTAATCCTTCCTGACGAAAGGTTCTTCGATGGTTTCTGCGGTCAGCAATTTATATTTCTGCGGGTGACGGTAAGCGTTGCCGTGGACTTCGTTTTTTCTATATTCCCTGATCTCGTCCATTGGGAAGTCGGCCAGATAAATCCCTTCCCGTTCCCCGGCTTCGATGATCAAAGTGTCCCTTGACCCGGGTTCGCAGGCCCGGTAGGCCATTCCATCGAAGGCAGTCGAATGACCATGCAGTCAGGCTGCCCCAGAGGATAGTTCACGGTGGCAATGCCCAGCATGTTTTCATAGGCGCGTGCGCGCAGTTGAGAAAGGCGGTTGATTTCCATGGGGCAGGCATTGGGCACTAGAATGATCTCGGCCCCCTTCAGCATCAGAATTCGTGCGCTTTCCGGGAATTCGCGGTCGTAGCAGATCATTGCTCCGATCCTGACGCTTCCTTGCACTGTATCCAGATCAGCAGTGAAAAAATCATCCCCCGCGGTCAGCCGGCATTCTTCACTGAAATCACAGGTGTGGACTTTGGCGTAAGAGAGTACCTTTTTGCCGAAGCGGTCAAAGACGCACAGGGCGTTCCGCGGGGACGGGGCATACTCTTCCAGAAAGGTGATGCCAATGGCCATGTTGAGAGACTTTGCCAGTTGGCCGAAGGAGTTGACGAATTCGCTGTCCGCGGGCACGGCTTTGGCTTCCAGTTCAGCCGTAGCTTCAGGGATGGTGTAGCCAGTACTCCACATTTCAGGGAACAGGGCAATGTCTGCCCCCATCTCTTTTGCTCTTTTAAGGTTGACAATACCTTTATGCAGATTCCCTTCCAGAGTGTTCTCCGGTAGGAGCTGCAGTAAAGCAACTTTCAGACTTTTCATGGTGGCTCCTGGCGTTGCTCGAACGAGTTTTTTGAATTCCTAGGTACGCTCCAGCAGGCAGATGCACTCGATGTGATAAGTCTGCGGGAATTGATCGAAGGGAGTGACCTTCTGCAGCGTGTAGCCGGATTCAGTCAGCCGTTTTACGTCGCGGGCCAGGGTAGCCGGGTCACACGAGACGTAGATGATGCGCGGTGGGGCCTGATGGATCAGGGCTTCGGTCACGCGGCGATCCAGACCGGCACGCGGTGGGTCGATGACCACCAGATCCGGCGGCACGTCGAGGGCTGGCAAGACCTGCTCGACCGCGCCGACATAAAGTTCTACGTTATCGAATTCCTCCAGATTGACCGCAAAATCATCGCAGGAGGAATCAGAAAGCTCGATGCCGATAAGACGCTGCGCGTACTGAGCCAGAAAGGCCGAAAAGAGGCCAACCCCGCAGTAGGCGTCAATGACGGTTTTGCCGCTCAGATCGCCAGCCAGATGCAGCACCTGTTCGACCATTTTCCCGGCCTGAGCGAGATTGGCCTGAAAGAAAGATTTCACCGATACCTTGAACGTACGGCCGTTGACCTCCATCAGAATGAATTCATCCCCTGAGAGGACGGTCTGCCCGTCCAGGGAGGTATAAACCACTGAGATGGGGAAGTCTACCGAAAACTCGGGCGGCTGCGCGGCAGAGGATTCCAGACCAAGCAAAATGTCGCCTTCTTCGCCTTCGCGCAGCACGGCCCGCTCGATGCCGCTGTCGGCGGCAAAATCGAGCTGCGGCCACAACTCGTTGATGCCGGTCTGGGGCAGGTAGCATTCACTGATCTCGACCAGATCGCGTGACCCGGCACGCTGAAAGCTGCATTTGCCGGCCGGAGAAAGGTTTAAACTGGACCGTGTTGCGGTAATTCCAGGGAGAAGGCGCGGGTACCACCGGCTCCACCGGGAAATCGGCGAATCCGCCCAGACGTCTGAGCTGGTCTTTGACGATACTTTGCTTGAGCAGGAGCTGGTCAGGATAGGAAAGATTTTGATAGCTGCAGCCGCCGCATTGTCCAAAATGGCGGCAGCGTGGGCTGATCCGCTGCGGAGAGGGCTGGAGCACTTCGAGCAAACGAGCGCGGGCGAAGTTTGTTTTCTCTTCGAGCAGACGTACTTTGACGGTTTCCCCTGGCAGGGCAAAGGGGACGAAGACGGCGCGGCCATCAGGCAGACGCCCCAGAGCATCGCCGCCGAAGGTCATACCCGTGATATCCACGGTAAACTCTTTTTCCATACGCGCACTCCAACTCTGCAAGATGCTCTCATTTTACCTTAGTCAGTTGTGAAATTCGTGCTCTGGAAATCTGGATTAAAATTAAATATCAATGGTATAATTTGCCCGCTCGATCATAAAGGTCGATGGAGAGGTAGCGCAGTTGGCCTAACGCGCCCGCTTGGAGAGCGGGTATACCGCAAGGTATCGTGGGTTCGAATCCCACCCTCTCCGCTGATGGTTCAACGGACAGCAGATTAATTCTGCTGTTTCTGTTTTAATGGGCAATCTCAGGGCAAGTTCTGGATCTTTTCATATATGCGTCTGAATCAGAGTCTGGTAGCCCTAAAAAAAAATATTAAAACGAATGACAGGCCTGGGGGGGACAAGCCTGTCATTCTTCAGGGAGGGATATCCACCTTGCGGTGGATGACACCATATCCATACCATTAAGTAGTGTCTAAAAGATAATATACACCTTAATTGTCAGAATTGTATTAAAAATATATTAGGATTTATTTCTCCGGTTTATGCTTCTTTTGCGAAAAGATTTCCAGCCATTCGTCCACTTCGGCGCTGCTGAGCCGACGTTCACTGCCGGTTTCCGAGTGCGGCTCGGGTTGCAGCAGGGTCTGCGTCAGCTCACGGGCAAATTGCTCAGAAGAGATCACGGCAGCCCCAAGGTTGTGAGATTGGTTTTGCACATAGTGATCAGAGCTGATCAGGGTGTAATTGCGGCTGTCACGGCCTTTTTGCATAAAGAAATCGATGATGGCTCGATCCGCGCTGCTCGATTTGGAAATGACATGGATGTGTACGGCTCCGCCTTTGGTGGGTTGGGCAAAGCCGGGCAGTCCCCCATCGAAGAAAAGCTCGGCACGAGTACGCTTGCGGCGGCAATATTCACGGATCATCTCGGCCAGGCGCGGTTCATCATCCAGATCGCTCAAGTGCAGCCCGGGAACTTTGGGGATGAGATTGTGTCCGTCGATGACCAGAATCATGCAAAAATTGCCTTTCCTTTGCTCCCATTGTACTTTTATTCTATACTTGAAGCCAGAATGAGGAAAAAAATGAAACGACTCTGGCCCTTTCTGATATTGAACGTCATCATTTCTGCTGCGACTGTGCTGATCGTGCTGGCCATCTGGAGCAGTTCGCACCCTTGCGTCAGCAGTGCCCTCGTGAATGCCGCGGCTCCGGGAATCGTGGTGACGCAAGCCCCCACGGCTACTCTGCCGCCCCAAGGGGAGTCACTGTTTGAAATTCAGGCGGTGATCGGTGCTGGGGATATTCAGAATGAACACATCCAGATTCAGTATTTGGGCAGTGAGCCCTTGAGCCTGCAGGGATGGCAGATCTCTGATGGTAAGAAACATACTTATACCTTTGACAATTTTGTTATCTATAAAAAGGGAGCCTTCGATCTCTATACCCGCAGCGGCTATGACACCACCATCGAACTGTATATGGGCTTTACTCAGGCGCTCTGGCAGGATGCCCAGACAATCACGTTGCTCGATTCTTCTGGGGTCACGCGGCTCAGTTATTCCCTGACAAGATGATCTTAAAAGCCAGAACAACCTGCCTGGATTCGGGTAAAATGAAGGCGAGTTGAATTGCAATGAAAGAAAGGACAGCGTATGACCCAGGCACTTTATCGTAAATGGCGTCCCCGTAAGTGGGATCAGGTAGTGGGGCAGGAGCACATCGTGCAAACCCTACGGAATGCTATCGCCACCGATCGAGTGGGTCATGCCTACCTGTTTGCTGGGCCACGCGGGACGGGCAAGACCACAACCGCGCGCTTGCTGGCCAAAGCGGTCAACTGCCTTTCCCCAGACCTCGAAAATCGTCCCTGTGATGAATGTGCCAACTGCGTGGCGGTCAACGAAGGACGTTTCATGGATTTGATGGAAATCGATGCGGCTTCGAACACCAGTGTGGAAGATGTGCGTGACTTGCGGGATAAGATCAATTTTGCTCCATCTGAGGGACGTTTCAAGGTTTACATCATCGATGAAGTGCACATGCTTTCGACGGCGGCCTTCAATGCCCTACTCAAAACCCTCGAGGAACCTCCGGCCCATGCCATTTTCATTCTGGCAACCACTGAAGTGCACAAGATACCAGCGACCGTGCTGTCGCGTTGTCAGCGCCACGAGTTTCGCCGGATTCCGGTGATGGAGATCGTGGCGACACTTAAGAAATTGTGCGCAGCAGAGAAAATCGACGCTGACGAAGAAGCCTTAATCCTCATTGCCCGGCAGGCGACCGGGGCCATGCGCGATGCCATCAGCCTGCTCGATCAACTGGCCTCTACCGGAGAAAAGATCGATCTGGAATTGACCCAGCAGGTGTTGGGAACGGCCACCAATCAAACCGTTCTCGATTTGTACAGCGCACTGCAGCAAAGCGACAGCAGTGCCGGTCTGGAAACGATCCATCGCGCTCTGGATGGCGGCAGTGATCCGCGCCAGTTTGCCCGCCAGATGGTCGAGTATTTACGCAATCTTCTTTTGGTAAAGATGGGCAATGACGATCAGGTAGATGCCGGCAAAGAAATGAAAGAGATGATGCGCAGCCAGGCGAAAATGCAGGATACGACTGTGCTGCTGGAATGGATCCGGCTTTTCAACCAGACGATCACTGACACGCGCACCAGCTGGCAGCCCAGCCTGGCACTGGAAATGGCCCTGGTGCAGGCAGTGGCGGCCCCGGCTGTGGTGCCGAACCCTGCCTCCGTTGTGGTGCGGTCTACTAATCGGGCAGCGGTGCAAACGGCCCCTGCCGAAGCACCCCAAATGCATACGGTTCCGAAAGAGCCTAAGGCAAAAGAAGCTGCTCCCCAGCAGGTTCAGAACACTGTTGACGCAAAGCCGGCTGAAGAGGAAGCGGCGACAGAAACTGCTGCTCCGATGGCAGAACTCAACCTCAGTGTGCAAAAGCTTCAAGAGAATTGGGGATTAATCCGTGCAGAAGTCAAACGAGTTTCACCGCAAACAGAGGCTCTTTTGAATTCAACCAAGTCGCTGCAAATCAAGGAAGGTTACCTGGTGATTGGCTACAGCAGCGAAATTCTGAAGTCTAAAATGGATACTGCCGACAATTTATCTCTAACGCAGGATGCCATTTTGAAGGTGTTGGGCGTCAAGGTACCGGTCAAATGCTCCGTTGTTGGTGCCAAGGCCGGCGGGGTGACCGGGGATATGGGGGTGGATGCCGATGGGATCGTCGGCGCGGCCCTGAACCTGGGCGGTAAACTGGTTCATCGGGAATAATTCGATCACAGGAGTTGAAAAAATGGCAAAAGGCTACAATCGTCCAATGGGGGGCGGCGGCGGGATGGGCAATAGCGGTATGATGGCCCAACTGCGCAAAATGCAGGAACAGATGGCGGCGGCTCAGGAAGAGCTGGCCGTTGAGACCGTTACCTCGAGCGTAGGCGGCGGGGCGGTAAAGATCACCATGACCGGCGATCAGCATTGCAAAGGCGTGGAAATTTCTCCGGATCTGCTGAAGGATGCCGATGCAGAAATGCTGCAGGATCTGATCTTGAGCGGAATCAATCAGGCATTAGATGATTCGCGCAAGATGGCCGAGGACAAAATGGCGCCTTTGAGCGGCGGTTTGTCAGGGTTGGGATTCTAGGATCATCCTTTCATGGCAATTCTGCCTGCTCCTGTACAGAATTTGATCAACGCGCTTGCGCGGCTGCCTGGGATCGGCCCGAAAACAGCTTCGCGGCTGGCCTTCTATCTGCTGCGTTCTTCGGATGATCTAGGAGAACAACTGGCCAGGGCGCTGACAGAATTGAAGTCAGCTACCGGGACGTGTTCGATCTGCTATAATATCACCCTCGCCGGGCAAGAACACTGTGAAATCTGCGCCAATCCGCAGCGGGCAGATGGGACGATCTGCGTCGTGGAGGAACCCATGGATGTGCTGGCCATGGAACGCACGGGTGGTTTCAATGGCCGCTATCATGTTTTGCAGGGTGTATTGTCTCCGATCGAGGGAATTGGCCCGGATGATCTGAAGATTCGACAACTGGTCGAGCGTGTTCGCAACGGGGAGGCCAAGGAAATCATCCTGGCGACGAATCCAAGCATGGAAGGGGATGCCACTGCACTATATCTACGCCAGCAACTGCTGAGTTATCCAGTGCGGGTAACCCGCCTGGCCCGTGGCTTACCGGTAGGTAGCGATCTGGAATATGCGGATCAAAACACATTATTGCGTGCTCTTGCCGGCCGACAGGAAATTAGTTAAAAAGAAATCGGGATTCAAACATGAATCCCGATTATTATTTGCTTGTTTAAAAATTATTTTGTGAATGCAGCCACTTCGATGGTCTGACCGTTGTTCTGGATGCGGTAGTAGGGCATCCACGCGACGCCAAAGACTTCAGAAAAAATGCTGCTCTTGGTGGGGGAGAGCGGGATCTCACTGATCTGACCGATTTGAGTCCCCCATTTGTCATTGACGGTTTTCAAAGCGGCATCACGGGTAGTTTGAAGCTGCTGCAATTGCTCATGCAAGTTTTCCAGATCGAGTTTCTCTTTTCCTAGCTTATCTTTGGCAGTCTGGCGCATTCTCTCTTTCGAAACGGATGAAGACAGACTTTTCTTGCGGCCGCCAAGCATACTGAGGGCGAAAGCGCCGGCGCTGGCAACTTCTTCGAGAGTACGCTGATTGACAGAATTCTCGGCAGTCTTGACATCCATTTCCTGCGCTTCGATCTTGTTCTGCAGAGTCAGGATTTTGGTCGAGTAGGTCTGGTTGATCTTGTCGAGCTCGGCCTGCATGGCAGTAGCGACAGCTTGCTGGCATTGTTGCTGAAAGGCTGCGTCAGTAACTTCGGGGCCGGCATATAGTTTGAGCAGGTTGTTGGCCTTGACCTTAAGCGTGCACGAACGATAGATCCAATCCAGAAAATCTTTGCTGGTGTCACTCAGTTTGGCTTTGTCATTCAACCAGCCGGGGACGACATGGTAAGCCGCACCAGATTGGGGTTGGGCTGAGAGCTTTTGGGGGTCAACCGCGGGCAAAGTCATATCTTCCCAGTGAATCAGGCCACTGCCAGGGTCTTCGACCACGGCAGCTACTTTGCGGGAAGTGTCAATGTTGTATTGTCGGGAAGTATAGCGTACCTCTGCCTGGGCCAGCACTGCGGGGCGATAAACCAGATCGGCCGTAGTGACTGTCACTGGCTGATTGGCGGCACTGACTGCTTCATTGGCTGTCAAAGAGATGGGGAAGAAGTATTCCGAAACATTGCCCAGAATGGCGGGACGAGAATTGACGATATCGCCAGCGCTGCCTGACCTGGCCGGCTGAGTATTGGGCGCGGGAACGGCCGGAGTCGTTGGAGTGTCAGGGGACGACGATTGGGCAGAGGCAACAGTCAGTTTGGCCCCCACCAGGGCATTCAAAGCCGGAATTTGATTTCGGGTTAATGGACCGGCCAGGTAATTCAAAGCCCAGCGCGTGGTGAAAGGAGTAGGGGCAGAACGGTAGACGCTGTGCCACAGAAAGACGCGCTTCTGCAGCCCAGAGATCATTTTGTCATATTCAGCGACGTTGATGGCCCCACTGGCCGAAGACAGGCCTTCGAGCAAACGCTGCTTATCCTGGTCGGTTTGCAGGCGGCCGATCATCCAGGTGCCGGTATTGGAAAGAGCCTTGTAATCCACGTCCACCGGATTCTGGGTTGCCAGCACCAAGCCAACCCCAAAAGCGCGGGCCTGCTTGAGCATGCGTAGCATGATCGTTTTCGAAGGTGGGTTGGCGACGGGCGGCAGGTAGCCCACGATCTCGTCGAAATAGACCAGTGCACGCAAACTGCTGGTGCCGCGTTGGGCGCGCATCCAGGTCTCAATGGCGGCAAAAAGCAGGGTGACGAAAAACATGCGTTCATTTTCGCTCAGATGGGCAATGTAAAAAATCGAATGGCGCGGTTTGCCATTGGGCAGATAGAGAAGCGATTGAATATCGAGGGTTTGTCCGCTTTGCCACACCTGGAAGGAAGGCGAAGCCAAAAAGTTATTGAGCAGCATTGCCAGGGAGAAGCGGTCCTTTTCGGGGAAGAAGGAATCCATCGGGAAAGCACCCAGGCGATCCATCGGCGGATTTTGAACTTGCAGGATCAGGTCAGTCAGGGTCAGAGATTGTTTCTTACTCCAGGCGTTTTCGACCAGATTGGCCAGCAAGATATGTTCGCGCGAACGTAACGGATCAATATCCGTCATACCAACCAGCCCAAGCAGGGCGGTAATGGTGCTTGAAATGCGTTCGCGCAAACTCTCAGCGTTTTCTTCCCAATCGACCGCTGGGGCTTCGAAGGAAGAAAGGATATTTACTGGCAGCCCCAAGCTGGACCCGGGAGTGTAAATTGCAAAATCCACTTTCTTTTGCAGTGCGGCCAACTGTTCGGTGCCGAGGCCCCAATCGCTCAACCCCTTTTTCCACTTTTCGGCGATGGCCGCGGCTTCATCGGGAACAGATTTCCCGTCTGTTCGGGCCACATCTGGATCAACCCAGGGCTCAAAATCTGCCGGGCGTAATTCTGGAAAGTGCAGCAGCAGGTTGGTGAGATCACCTTTGGGGTCGATAATAATCGCAGGAATGTCGTGTAATGCGGCTTCTTCGAGTAAGCCGATGCACAAACCGGTCTTGCCTGAGCCGGTCATGCCGGTAACGAAAGCGTGAGTCATCAGATTGGTTGGGTCGAGCAAAATCTGCTCGGCAGTTGGGGTTCCGCTTTTCGGATCAACGGCTTTGCCTAAAAAGAATGAATTTGAATTAGATGCCATAGTCTCCACCTGTGAGTTTCTGTTGGCTTGATTATAGACGATAATAGTCTGGTTTGGCAAAATGGCGCGATTCTTGTATCCATAAGGGCAAGCCAGTGGTTAAATCATTGGTTGTATAATCTAAAAGCAAATCACGAACAGGGATGGCTGTGCTGTGTTTGATCTGAATATTTATTCCTATCCAAGCGAAAATTCGCAAGACCCCGGGCTGATTGTGGTTCCTGCCACGAGTAAGGTTGCCCGCGGCCGCGAGAATAATCTGCTGATCGTTTACTTTACGCTATCAGGGCAAACAACCATTACACCGGATCGTCTGCATAGCTGGATGGAACAAAAAACAGCGCTATTCTATAAGAACCCGGGGACGGTAACTGCCGGAATGCGCGAATTGATCGAAGCAGTCAATGCCGATCTCTTCGAACGCAATTCCCGCCCAGATCACCAGAATGGGCAGGTCGTGGTCCATTTACAGGTAGCAGTGGTCAAACGGGATATGCTGTACCTGGCGACCTGCGGCGCAGGGCAATCTTTTTTCGTGGGGGCAGAGTCCTCTTTTTCAGCAAAATAGCGTGGATGAATCCCTGCGTGGGTTGGGATTAACTCAGGCAGCACCGGTGCGCTTTAGTCAAAGCCTGATCGTGCCCAATGATCTGCTGGTGCTGGCCGCACAGGCACCAGCGGCCTGGACGACTGATTTGATGGCGGGCGGACAATCGCTTTCGATTGAAGCTTTCTCGCGCCGCTTGTTTGCTGTTCCCGGCTCAGTGGGGCAGGGCGTATTGATCCGCTTCAGCGAAGGAAACGGTAAGGCAAATCTACTCCCCATAGGCACGGCAAAATCGACTCATGTGGAACCCGCTATCCCAGCGGCGGAAGGGGAGACCACTGTTTTGAAACGGATCCAGGCAGAAGCCAGTCAGAGAATATCAAAGGAACCGCGGCAGGTGCCAGCCGAAAAAAACCGAACCCCAAGAAACGGCTGCAAACCCTATTGCAGAATCTCACCAGGAAATATGGCCCCGGCATGCAGAAAATCAAGCAAAGCCGCTGACGTCTGAAGAAGAAAGTGTGCCTGAACCGGAAAAGGAACCAGTTAATTCTGGCGCGGTGGTTCTTCCGGTGATCCAAACGGATCAGATCAAAACAGCAGTGAATAAGGCACTTAAGGGGAGCGCTCAGGCCAGCAACAAGGCTTCTCAATGGTTCAAAGAAAATTTTCCGAAGGTTTTCCCTGATGAGCCGGAAGAAGAGCTGGGCTGGTCAAAGGGATTGCTCATTGGTGTGGCAATTATTATTCCTGTAGTGATTGTGGCCATTGCGATGACCCTTTATTTACGCAATGGAGCTACCGGACGGGCAAATGACATGGTGACGATCGCCCAACAAATGGTTCAGCGCGCCGAAAGCCAATCGGGAGACCCGGCTGCCCAGTTAGAATCTTTGAATGAATCGATGGATTGGCTGGACAAAGCCGATTCTTATGGGAAGACCGATGCTTCCATTGCTTTGCGCAATCAGGTGCAGTCCGGCATCGACCAGATCGAGAATGTCATCCGGGTGGATATGACCCAGGCCACTGATCCACTGCTGCCTAACGTCAACATCACACAACTGGCCGCTAATGAGCAGGACCTGTACGCGCTCGATAGCATTTCAGGCCGGGTATTGCGGTTTACTTTGAGCGGATCTATCTATGTGCAGGATACCAGTTTCGATTGCGGTCCAAATTCTGATAGCCCCTTGAATTCGATTGAGGCGCTGGTAGATATGGTGCCGATCTCACAGGATAATTCCTATAACGCGACGGTACTGGCTGTGGACGCAGCCGGGGATATCGAATACTGTGTGCCTGGCGAAACCGGCTACGTGGCGCATCTGGCTACCCCCGATATGGGCTGGAATACCATTCAGTCGATTACTTATTCTGACGGGAATCTTTACGTGTTGGATGGTAAGGGGAATGCAGTGTATCGCTTCCAGGGTTCGGGAACCGATTTTGCTGAAAAACCAACTCTCTTCTTTGACGAAGAAATTCCCCCGCTGGCGGATGCCCTGGATATTGAAGAGATTGGCTATGAACTGTACATCCTGCGCGGCAACGGACAAATGATCAAATGTACCTACAGCCCCATCAAGGATATGAAATCGACCGAGTGTCTGACCCCGGCGCCCTTCCTGGATGCGCGGAGCGGCTCCACTGTCACGGTTAATTCTTTCCCGGAAGCACAATTCATCCAGATGCGCATGACCGATGCACCGGATTCTTCTTTGTATCTGCTGGATGCCAAAAGCGATACGGTGTATCACTTTAGCTATGCTCGCAGTCTGCAGCGCATTCTTCATCCACGGATGGAGGATGGCAATGACAGCACTAAAATGATCCCAACAGCATTTGCCGTCTCCCCCAGTCGACTGCTTTTTATCGCTTACAGCAACCAAATCTATTACGGACAAATTCCTTGATGAGTTCATTTTCTGAAGGCTTACTCGATTCCATTACCACTCCGACACTGTTGCTGGATGAAGAAATAGCGCGTCGAAATCTCAAACAAATGGCGCAAAAAATTCGTCTGGCCGGAGTACGTTTTCGCCCCCACTTTAAAAACTCACCAATCCGCAGTCATCGGTGAGTGGTTTCGTGCTGAAGGAGTTACAGCCATTACCGTCTCTTCAGTAGAAATGGCAGAATACTTTGCTGCTGCGGGGTGGACTGATATACTGATTGCTTTCAGTCTGAACCTGCGCCAACTCGAACGTGTCGTCCGGCTGGCGGAGAAGGTGCAGCTTGGCGTGCTGGTCGAGGACGCAGACACCGTTCGCGAACTGGAAAAAGAAGCGTTGTCACAGATGGATGTGTGGATCAAAGTTGATGTGGGCTCGCATCGTACCGGATTGAATTGGGAAGATGTCGAGTCTATACGCGAGGTACAAGAAACTGTTTTGCGCTGCCCTCATTTGCATCTGAATGGGCTGCTGACCCATTCGGGGGCTACCTATCACTGTGAGACCCCAGAAGAGGTGGTACAAGTTTTTCGCGAGGGGGTCGAGCGGTTAAATGAGTTACGCGCTGAGTTAGAAAGCGGTGACGTACGTCTGAAAATTTCGGTGGGAGATACTCCTGGCTGCTCCTTGTGTCCGGACTTCAGCGGGATCGATGAACTGCGCCCCGGAAATTTCTTATTCTACGATGCGCAGCAGCTTCTCATTGGTTCTTGTACAGCAGAGCAAATTGCTGTGGCAGTTGCCTGCCCTGTGGTAGCGGTGCATCCCCAGCGCAATGAAGTTGTGGTGTATGGTGGTGCCATTCATCTTTCAAAAGATTGGGTAGATCTGCAGCAGGGAATGTCTTTTGGCCTGGCTGCATTGGATGTAGGCGGTCATTGGGGGAGTCCTATCCCAGAGGCGATTGTACGCTCGGTTTCTCAAGAGCACGGCGTGATCCGTTTTGGTGGGGGATTACCCGAAGGGGTAAAGCCGGGTGATTTACTGTACATTCTGCCAGCCCACTCCTGTTTGACAGTGCAGGAACAAAAAATTACCTCACTCTGCAGGGTGAGGTAATCTCCACGATGAACAGTTGATCTTCTGGCTCAAGAAATGATCGCCAGTGGAATTGGTGAAAAGGTCAGAATGAAGACGATCAGAGCGATGATTCCCAAAGCTTTGCGTTTGCTATCCAGTTCTGTGATCTGATCAAGGGGTTCAGCATAGGATTGCCCGAAGAGAAAGACCAGAAAAGCCCATAACCACCAGCCGGACCAGCCAAATCCCAAAGCAATCAAGATGATCTCGATTACGGGTAGAACCTTGCGAGCGTTATTCTGTCCAAAGAGCAGATGGAACACGTGTCCTCCATCCAGTTGGCCCGCAGGGATCAGGTTCAACGAAGTGACCAGCAGCCCCACCCAGCCTGCCCAGGCTACCGGTGAAATGGTGACGTCGAGGCTGCCCAGCGGGGAAGGCGTGCCTGTGAAAAAATAACGGAGCCAGTGAGTCAGCAACGCTGTTCCGGTAATTCCATCTGGCTGCGGCAGCAGCAATCCAAAACGCAGATACTTCAGCAACAGATAGATTAGCGAATTACCTTCCATCTGGATTCCCTGACCGGCGGGAAAAGTCAACGGGATCTTATCAAGCGTGGAACTGCCCAAACCAATCCAGAGCACAACTAAAGAGGCCACAAAGCCAGCCAAGGGGCCAGCCACACCAATATCCATCAAAGCGCATTTATTCTTGGGTGGGCTTTTCATGCTGATGAAGCCCCCATCGTTCCCAGAGAGGTGAAGGGCATGGGAATGAAAAAAGGCAGGGTTACTTTTACCCCGTGAGCCCGGCCAGCGAAATAATGTCCAAGCTCATGAATGCCCAGAATGGCAATCAAACTGACTGCAAAGGGCCAGCCATTGCGGAAAATAGCTGGAATTAACTGCTGGAGCGGGAGGGTGAGGTCAGTATTGGGATTGTAGATTCCGCCTGAGATCAAGACGCTGATCAAAGTCAACACGAATAATAAAATGACCAGCCAGGTACGCGTTGGCCTGGCTTCTGGTAATTCGGGGATGAGCAGGATCAGGTGAGTCGGTCCTTCTTTGCGGAAAAGCGGGGTGAAATGGTAAGGACGCAGACTTTCAGCCAGTTGGTCGTAAGCCTGAGCTGAATTGGCCGCGACGAGTTGACCACGGTAGCGGCGAATGTAACCCTGCTGCATTGTGCCAGCGGTGATATCGTCAATGCGAAAAATGCGCCTGACCTGGGCATCAATTAAATCAAACTGATCAAGAGAATCCATGGTTCCTCCTGCAAAATTTCTATTGGATTTCAGTATAACGGGGAATTATAGGAATGCGATTAGAGAAGAATGATCCGAGAAAACCCAGGGCAGCAGTGCATAAAACCACTGGGCAGTGGCCGTCATGAACCAGCCGAAGAGAACGCCCAGCACAATGCCAGCTATAACATCAGAGAGGTAATGCACGCCCATCCATACCCGTGCCAGACTGACCAACAGCATCCAGACCAGCAGGAGGATTCCCAGCCAGGTGAAACCCAGTCCCAATGCTAAAGTTGCCAGCATGGCCGTACGGGCTGCGTGGCCGGAAGGAAAGGAGTGGGGATCTGTGTTGCGATAGATAGCTCCCCATTCGCCATCGGGGCGCTGGCGACGGATGGTGAATTTGATGCCCAGTACCAGAAGCGCCAGTACGACCACCGCTCCAGCCATGAGCGCGACCATCTGGTGGAGCGCGCCTACTGTAAAGAGCCAGAGAAGAAACAGGGCAATCTCGATGAACCAGGAATCCCCAGAATGTGCAAAGAAAGCCGCAAAAGGTTTGAAACGATTGGTCTCGGGGTTCTGGATGCGGATGCGATCTGAGAGGGTGGCGTCGAGGGTAAGGATCTTCTTCAAATTCATGGAAGCTATTTTACCTTAAGAATGCCATCCTTCCAGAGAGTCTATTTCGCTTTTCTTTTCATATTTGAAAGCAGGGAGAAATTGACTTTGAAAGGGGATAACGTATAATGAAAACGATTCGCCTTGGCGGTCATCCGAATTCTTCTAATAGGGTCGCGCATGAAAAAAACATATTTCGGGATCGTGGTTTCATTGTTGACGATCAGTTCGTTAATTTTAGCGAGCTGCAGTGTAAAGACGACGATCGTGGATAACGTCTCGAGTTATACTCCGCTGCGGGTTTCTGCCAAAAGCTGTGATTACGGCGGGGAGATCAAATCCGTGGCCGCGCTCGACGAATATACCGTTAAATTTACCCTGTGCAACCCCGATGCTTCCTTCCCGGCCAAAATTGCTGCTCCGATCTTTGCTATTCAGGATCAGGATTTTCTGAGCAAGAATGAAGGAATCTCAAAGAATTTGACCAAGAACGTGAATGGGACTGGCCCGTATAAGCTGATGAAAGATACTCTGGTGGGGCAAATTCAGCTGCACACCGCCGAGAATTACTGGGGCATGATCGGGGGAACGCAAACGCTGAATTTCAACTTTATGAGCAATCCTAAAAATGGCCCGAGCACAACGGAACTCAATCAAGCCGATGTCATCACTTCTTCTTTGACTGGCCAGGCGCTTTCTTTCTTGATGAACAATGAAATTGATTTTCAAGCAAAAGCTCACCCTGCGTTGAATCTGGTTTATCTAGGCTTCAGCAACAAAGTCGCTCCGATGGATAAGGTGGAGGTGCGGCAGGCATTTGCCATGCTGCTGAATACTCAGACACTGGTCACGGATGTATTTCCACAGGGTGCCAAGGCTGCTTCACAAATAGTCTCAGCAGATTCTCCAAGCGGCTATGATGCTTCACAAACCTGGTATGAAGTTAATGTGAATACCGCCCAAGATTTGCTCAACAAGGCAGGGTTCGACTATAACCAGACCATTACTCTGGCATTTGTTCAAGATTCTTCTGAATTGATTCTTTCGCCGGCGGTGCTGGCTACGGCGATTCAAAAACAACTGGCGGCTGCCAACATCAAAATTACCCTGAAACCACTTAATCAGGCCGAGTTCAATCAGGCGCTTTCTAACGGGTCAGAGATGATGTTTCTGGATAGTTTTACCGCTCTTTACCCGGATGGAGCGGCTTTCTATGAGTATCCTTTTGTACGTCAGGCCAATCACTTTGGCAACAGCTACCCGGATCTGGTCAATGGACTGAAGAACGTACAGAGCAAGATGGATTCTTCAACGCGGTTGGAAGCTTTTCGCGAATTGAATCAATCGTTCAAGACGCTGATTCCGCTGATCCCGATTGCCAACGTGGCTCAATGGAGTTTCTTTGGCGAAGATGTCAAAAATGCCACCGTGAACGGGTATTTCGAGGCCTTTGAATTATTGAGCAACGGCAATCCTTCCCTGAATATTCTTGAATCGAGCCGTCCACTGAGTTTATGGCCAGCGGATGAGACCGATGCAGACACTTTTCGCCTGACCCGGATGCTCTACGATACGCTGGTTTCTTACTCGTTCGACTCGAATGAATTGAAATCTGATCTGGCGGATAGCTGGAAGAGTAATTCGGATGGGACACAATGGACTTTTACCCTGCGCTATAACGTTCACTTCACCAATGGCGCGTTGTTGGATGCCAATGACGTGGTTGCCTCGTTTGCGGCGATCTGGGATTCAACAGATACCAATCATCATGGTCGCAGCGGGGACTTCACTTATTATCGGGATTTGTTCGGTTCACTACTGAATCAATAAGAGAAAAAAAGAAGCGCTCAAACGAGCGCTTCTTTTTGGATCAATTACTTAAATTCCAACGTTTGATGGCGGAATTGATGATCTTTTGCACAATATCTTTGTAAGTATAACCGGCTGCGCGAGCAGCATAAACCAATGAAGCCTGCTCCGGGTCAGGGTGCATAAGCGGAATGGGGTTTACCTCGAGAATGTAAGGATTCCCGTCGGCATCCATGCGTAAATCCATTCGACAGACGTCTTCCAGCTCCAAAACGTGCTTGGCTTTCAGAGCAATGGCCTGAAATTCGCGTGTCTTTTCTTCAGGAAGGTGTGCCGGGCAAACACGATAGACTTCACTGTCAATGTCTTCTTTCTGCTCATTGGAATAAAACCCTGTGGGAGACACGATTTCGACGATGGGCAGAACTTCTTCCCCCAGAATACCGATGGTGAATTCACGGCCCTCGATATACTGTTCGACCAGAATATCCGCGTGGATCGTTTCCCAGACCCAATCGACCTGCTTTTTTAGATCTGCATAGTTACGGACCAGGGCACTTTCGTTGATGCCAATTGATGAGCCTTCGAAGGCCGGCTTCACAAAGAGCGGAAAATGCACGGAATGTCCCTCGAGTTCATCCGGGTGCTGCAGCACAAAGAAGTCAGCAGTGGGCAAACCGGAGTAACGGAAGATCCGTTTGGCAATGTGCTTGTTGTGAGAGAGTGACATCCCCAGCACGCCGGCGCAGGTATAGGGGAGGCGAAGGATATCCAGAATGGCGGGCATCTGGGCTTCGCGTGAGGAACCAAAATGACCCTCGCTTGAATTGAAGCAAAGGTCAGGATGAAAACTCTTGATGCTTTCGATTGAACTTAATTCTGCCGGGAAATACTTTGCCTCGATCCCTAAAGCAGATAACGATTCCAGAATAGAATCGACAGTTATCTTGTCATCTAGGTCGTCCCACCGCCCGGGAGGGTCTTCGGGTGTTACTGGTGCATCTTCTTTTAAGTTTGCCAATACTGCGACTTTCATATATTAAAATATTCACTCCTGTTTGTTTTAATAAAACAAGTTGATTATAATAACAAATCGTTATTCGACAAGAATCCAAAATGAGCATTTTATTCACTCACAATCAAGCGATAATAATGTAATTCAAGCTAGTTTTAATATTATTGACGTAGGATTGAAGTTGGTTCTTTAGCCTTTCTTTATTGTCACAATTGAATAAATTGGTAATTATCCTGAGATCCCTTTAGGAGGAAGTTCATGGTCTATGTATTGGTCGCCGTGGGTATTTTGGTCTGTGCAATACTCGCGATCCGGTCGAAACGCTTACTTATTTCAGCTATCTGGTTAGCCGTTACCAGCGCTCTTGTAGCTTTGATGTTCTACATGTTGGGCGCAGTTCAGGTGGCTGTCATTGAATTAAGCGTCGGCGCGGGGTTGGTTACCGTGCTTTTCGTTTTTGCAATCAACATCTCTGGTGAAGAAGGGATGAATTTAAAACCGGTGATGCCCAAGCCTTTGGCCTGGGGGCTGGTCGCTATTGCAGCCGGGCTGACCATCTACCTGACCGTCCGCGATGGTGGATTGGCGCTGGTAATTACTGCGACTCAGGAATCCCCAACGATTTTGTGGGCTTCACGGTATCTGGATATTTTGCTGCAAATTGCTTTGATCTTCACCGGGGTACTGGGGGTTTTAGGGCTACTTTCTGAAGGGAAACCAGAAATCCAAAAGGAGGATGAGGCATGAGCTCTTTACCCATCCCATTCATTGTGATCTTAACTGTGATCGGTTTGGCTGGAATTGGCTTGTATTGTTTGCTGGCCACTCGCAATATGATCAAAGTGATCATCGGGTTGCAGCTTCTGATCAAGGGAGTTGCGCTGGCGTTCGTGCTGGGCGGTAGTCTGACCGGGCAGCTTAACCTGGCGCAGACAATGGCGCTGACCGTAATCGTTGCAGACACGATCATCGCGGTGATTGGTTTGGCTTTTGCCGTTCAGGTACGCCACCGTTTGGGTACCCTGGATATCAAAGCACTCTCCACGCTAAAGAGGTAAACAATGAATCCAATTCTCATTCTTCTCGTCATTGGTTTACCCTGGTTGGGAGCAGCAATTGTCTTGCTGGCCGGGGACAAACATGAGAAATTGCAGCATACGCTGGCAGTGCTCTTTGCCCTGGCTGCAGCGGTAGCCGCCGTGTGGATGCTGCCTTTTGTGTCAAAAGACACCGTTTTTTTCGCTTGATGCCAGTACTGTCTTTGGACAGTTCACTTTCATGGCTGACGGGCTGGGCGTTTTCTTGACCGTTATTGCGACCGTGATTGGCAGCCTGGCGGTAATCTTTTCGACCAGCTACATGAAAGGCGAAAAACAGCTAGGCCGTTATTATGCTTTCGTCTTGTTCTTCATTGGTGCCATGGCCGGTCTGGTGCTGACCAGCAATATGCTGCTGATGTTCTTCTTCTGGGAAATCACCGCTCTGTGCTCTTATGCTTTGATCTCCTTCAACAATGATGATCCCAAAGCGGTGCGCGGCGGCATGAAAGCCCTGATCATTACCTCTGTAGGTGGGGTGGGGTTACTGTTAGGTGCCATGCTGCTTTACATCTACAATGGCAGCCTAGATTTCAATACCTTCCTGGCAGACTCAAGCAAAGTGCCCGCCAATGTGCTGGGCATCCTGGCGTTCGGATTTTTGATCGCGGCCGCAGCCAAATCGGCTCAGTTCCCCTTCCAGACCTGGTTACCGGACGCGATGGAAGCTCCTTCCCCTATCAGCGCGCTGATCCATGCGGCGACGATGGTCAATGCCGGCGTTTATTTGCTGGCGCGTTTCTACCCGGCTTTCGCTGATGTTCCTGGATGGCGCGATGCTGTGATGGTGGTGGGTGTGCTCTCCGCGCTGATGGCGGCTATTATGGCGCTGGTCTCAAACGATCTCAAACGTGTGCTGGCGTATTCTACAGTCAGCCAGTTGGGCTATATGGTGTATGCCATTGGCACGGGAAATATTCTGGGCAGTCAGTTTCATCTGCTCAGCCATTCCATTTTCAAAGCATTGCTCTTTTTGGGCGCCGGCGCGGTGATCCACTCAGTGGGGACTCGCGACATGACCTTAATGGGAGGCGTGGGCAAAAAGCTTCCCTTTGTGAAATGGACTTTCTTGATCGGGGCTCTGGCCCTTTCTGGAATTCCGATCTTGAATGGTTTCTGGTCGAAGGAAATGATCCTCGAGGGTGGCTTGACCGGCGGATCGATAGTTTATTATGGCGTCATGGTCTTTGTGGCGGGGCTGACGGCCCTGTATACGTTACGAATGGTATGGATGGTCTTCTATGGCGATCCGCGCAGTGATTATCACGCACACCCCACAGAACTGGCCATGAAAGTGGCACTGGCTCCGCTGGCGTTTGGTGCACTGGTTTCCTGGCTGATCATTGGACGGTTCTCGACGATGCTTGAAAAGAGCTTGCCCTATCATTCACTTGAGGCCCTGGGAATCCGCGGAATGGTTCACGAGGTCGTTTCCTGGCCAACCCTCATTGCGCTGGGAGTGATCACGCTGGGTATTCTGTGCTGGGTTTTCCGGGAGAAATTGACCGGGCTGAAGAAGGCTCTGAACTGGATGCGCTGGTTGGCTGAACATTCTTTTGGCTTCGAGGCGATCAATACAGGCGTGGTCGATGGCGTCAATGCTTCAGCAGAAGGGTTACGGGTGACTCAAACCGGTCTCCTTTCATGGAATTTGCTGGCGGTGTTAGGTACGATCATTATTTTCTTTACTCTGTTTGCGGTGGGAGCCTGATATGAAGACAGATTTGATGACAATCGGCTTAATCGGAATCCCTCTGGTGGCTTCACCGATCATTTATCTGCTGGGCCGCTGGACGGCGCGTACACGCCGCATTCTGGGCATGAGCCTGGCAAAACTGCTTTCGCTGCTGGTACTGGTGGTGGAAGGGGCACTGTTATTCCTGTCAGTGATGGTCTGGACGCAGGGCGGCACGGTCAAAGCAACAATTGGGGACGTTCTCGTTGGGCTGGACGGCATGGGGTTGATGGTGGGGGCCATCGCTGTAGTGCTGGGCTTCTGCGTGATCTTGTTCTCATTCGCGTATATGAAAGATGAGAACGGGGAAGAGAAATATTATGCTTTGCTCATGGCGTTGATCGGATCGATCATCGGTCTAGGCTGCGCTCAGGATCTCTTCAACTTGTGGGTGTGGTTTGAACTGATGGCCGTCAGTTCGTTCTTCCTGGTGGCTTTCTACAATGAACAGCCTGCTTCTCTGGAGGCCGGGTTCAAATATCTGGTGCAATCAGCGCTGGGGTCAACTCTGGTATTGTTTGGCATTGCAATCCTGTTCGGAATTACCGGAACCGTGGGCCTGTGGAATATCTGGGCTACCGTGTCAAATCATTCACCGCTGGTGTATGTGGCGGGTGGCTTGATTGTGGTTGGCTTTGGCATCAAGGCTGCGCTGGTTCCATTGCACACCTGGCTGCCGGATGCCCATTCACAGGCACCGAGTGGTATCAGTGCCATGCTTTCGGGTATCGTCATCGAAGCCGGTCTGGTGGCTATGCTGCGCTCCTTGAGCATTCTGGCACAGAGCCAGTTCCCTGCCGGGACAGTGTTGCTGGTTTTCGGTTGTATCAACATCCTCTTCGGCAACCTGCTGGCTTTCCGACAGGTCGAGGTCAAACGGTTGCTGGCCTTCTCGAGTGTTGCTCAGGTCGGCTACATGCTGGTCGGTTTTGGCGTGGCGGTACTTTCGAGTAGCTACGTGGCGGCGGCAGGCGGTTTCTTCCACATGATGACCCATGCCATGATGAAAGGTCTGGCCTTTTTAGCGGCCGGAGCTTTCTTGTATGTACTGCACATTGGCAAGGGTGACCATGCTCCGTTGGTGATGGATGATCTGAATGGCGCCTCGCGGAAATATCCGGTAGTAGCATTTTTCCTCAGCCTGGCTCTATTGGGCCTGGGCGGCCTACCGCCAATGGCCGGTTTTATGTCGAAATGGCAAATTTTGGTGGCGACAGCAAGCGTAAAGAGTACGTTGATGATTTGTGTGATCGTCTTCGTAGCGCTGAACAGCGTTCTTTCTCTGGGATATTACGTTCCGATGATCAACCGTATGTACCGGCTGACGCCTTCTGAAACAGTAGCTGCGGGTATGCCGGTGAATTGGGTAATGATCGTCCCGATGGTGATCCTGACGCTGGGAATTCTCGCCTTTGGCATCTGGCCGGGTTGGGCGAATTTGCTCAACTACAATGCTGCTGCCAGCTTCTTGTATCCCTTTGGCTTATAGGAGAGGAAAACAATGTCTATTTTATTAACTCCTCCATTAGCGTTTCTGATCTATATACCGCTGGTCTTTGCCATCTTTTTCGTTGGCCGCGGGCTGGCAGGGAAGGGTACCCCTTCAGAAGAGAAATCCAGTCTGTACAGCAGTGGTGAAGAGGCCCCGACGGCTTTGGCGGCCCCGGGTTACCGGCCTTTCTTTTTGGTGGCGTTTTTCTTTGCCATCCTTCACCTGGGAATGCTGGTTCTGGCGACTGGAACGTTGGATGTCAAAATGATCCCCTATCTGGTGGGTCTGGTTCTGGCCCTGATCGCACTGATCCTGGGATAGTTTACCGGTAAAGGAGAAGAGCAATGGCTGATCCATTTCAAGATGTAATCGAAAAAGTAAAGACCTGGGCAAGAGTCAATTCGCCCTGGGCCATCCATTTCAACAGTGGTTCGTGCAACGGCTGCGACATCGAAATTCTGGCGACGCTGACGCCACGGTATGACGTAGAGCGCTTTGGCATCAAATTGCAAGGCAGCCCACGACATGCTGATGTGTTAATTTGCACCGGGCCGGTGAGTTTACAGGCCCGAGATCGTTTGATCCGTACCTATGAACAAATGCCTGATCCGAAATTTGTGATCGCGGTAGGCTCGTGCGCTCTCAGCGGCGGAGTTTTTCAGGGCTGTTACAATGTCGTGGGAGACATCAGCGAGGTGATTCCGGTAAATGTATACGTACCGGGTTGCCCGCCACGCCCGGAGGCAATCATTTATGGGGTAGTTCAACTCTTGAAAACCTTGCAAGGGGAATAGGAGAAATTATGGCAAAGAAAACTGTTGTGAAAAAGCCAGAAGAATTGCTCCAGGAGGCCCGTGAGCTATTGAAGATGTGGACGGTTTCTGAAAATACCCCTGAAGAAAATCGTCTGGATATCGTGATCAATGGGAATGAGCTGAAAGAATGCGTGCGAGCCCTGGTAGCCGCCAAATGGGGTTATCTGGCAGCCATTTCCACTCTGGATCATCCTGAGTATTCAATTGTGGAAAGCTCGAATGAGAAAGCGGTGGTGCCTGACCGGGGCTCTGTTGAGGTGCTCTATCATTTCTGCAATGGCGCAGCGATCACTACTTTACGAGTCACATTACCCTACGAGAATAACAAGGTTGAAAGCATCTGCGATATCATCCCTTCCGCGACTTTGTATGAACGAGAAGCCATGGAATTGATGGGGATCGAGTTTGTGGGTACCCCCAACGTAGATCATTTATTGTTACCTGATGGTTGGCCCGCGAACACTTATCCGTTACGGAAAGCATTTACTGGTTAGAGAAAAAAGAGGAGAAATAAGATCATGGAAACGAATAAAGCCCCTGAAAAATTCATTGTTTCCATTGGCCCACAGCATCCGGCGCTGAAGGAACCTGGTCATTTCGAGTTTACCGTTGATGGTGAGATTGTCAAAGATGCCAGTGCCCGCCTGGGTTTCGTCCATCGCGGGATGGAGAAGGGCACCGAAAGCCGAAATTACGTGCAGGATCTGTATTTGATGGAACGCGTGTGTGGAATTTGCTCTCACGTGCATGCGATGGCTTTTGCCCTTGGTGCAGAAAAATTAGCTGGGGTACAGGCTCCGCCACGAGCGCAGGCTATCCGTGAACTGGTAGCTGAACTGGAACGTATTCACAGTCACATGCTGTGGTTGGGTGTCGCAGCCCACGAGGGCGGTTTCGATACTCTGTTCATGTTTTCCTGGCGTGACCGTGAGACAGTCATGGATTTGCTCGAGCAGGTGACTGGCAACCGGGTCAATTATTCTGCCAACATATTGGGTGGGGTCAAGGTCGATCTGGATGACGTCAAGAAAGATGCCCTGCTCAAAGGAATGGATTTTCTTGAAGAACGCACCCAGCACTATTTGAAAGTGGTAACTGAAGATGAGACTTTCTTGGGGCGCACCCGCAAAATTGGCCTGATGACCAAGGAGCAGGCAGAACTTCTGGGCGCTGTTGGTCCAACGGCACGGGCCTCAGGAGTTGAGCACGACGTACGCGTGGATTCTCCTTACGCGGGTTACACGGAATTCCCGACCAGGCTGATCACAGAACCTGCCGGCGATCTGGAAGCGCGTTTTGTGGTGCGCATCAACGAGCTTTTCGAAAGCTACCGTCTGGTGCGGGAGATCGTCGAGCATATTCCTGCGGGTGATCTGGCTGTGCGTATGCCGCGTCGCATCCCGGAAGGCGAAACAGTCAGCCGGGTCGAAGCCCCGCGCGGAGAACTTTTCTATTTCATTCGCAGTAATGGAACCGATCAACCCGAACGGGTCAAAGTACGCACACCCAGCCTGTGCAACTGGGCTTCGGTGCTGACCTTAGCTGTCGGGCATAAGCTAGCCGATATGCCGATGATTCTGGCGGGAATTGATCCCTGCTTCTCCTGCAACGATCGTATGGTCACCGTCAACCGCGGTAACGAGATGCAGGATTGGAGCTGGGAAGACTTACGGAAATACGGGATCGCTTATTACAAATGAACCTCACAATTAACCCCATCCTCGCACTACTTATCTTTCCGGGCGGAATCTCTCTGCTGATTTTTGGCCTGGTGTATGAATTTGGTGATCGCAAACTGGTAGCCCGGTTCCAGAACCGGGTTGGACCGCGCTGGTTCCAACCGCTGGCAGATTTTATCAAGCTGCTGGCCAAGGAAGAGATCATTCCGGCGAGTGTCAACCCGGCGCTGTTCATCGCTTTGCCAATCGTGGCATTGGCTGCTGCTCTGACGGCAGCGCTTTACGTTCCCATGTTTGGCTTACAGCCGGCCTACAGTTTCTCTGGCGATCTGGTGGTTACCCTGTATCTGCTCAGTCTGATGACCCTGTGCATTGGTCTGGCCGGGGCGAATACCAATGACCGTTTTTCTCTGGTGGGAGCCACTCGTGCCCTGACGCAGCTTTTCTCTTATGAGGCACCTTTTCTGCTGGCAATGCTGGGCCCGGCGATCGCGCTGGGAACCTGGGATATCACAGCAGTCAATGCTTCCGCTTCGCACAATTGGTGGTTCTTGCTGACTCAACCCTTTGGCTTTCTGGTGGCTTTGGTGGGCTTGATGGGCAAACTGGAATTACCTCCCTTTGATGCCCCTGAAGCTGAAACCGAGATTGTGGCAGGGGCTTTGACAGAATACAGCGGCCGCGGTTTGGGAATTTTCAGAATGGGCCGCAATATTGAACTGGTCATTGGGCTGACTTTGATTGCCTCTTTCTACATGGGCGGGTTGACCTCTCCGTTGGATTTCTTGTGGAAGACGCTGGTCTTGCTGCTGGTTACCGCTTTGCTGCAGAGCCTGTTCGCTCGCCTGCGCATTGATCAGACCGTGGGTATGTGGTGGCGTGTGGGCACGATCCTGGTTCTGGTACAATTGCTGGTGATCATTTTGGGCAGAAATCTGTCTCCCTTGATTCAGCCCTTGATCGGAGGTTAACGGTATGACGATTGGATCGATGTTTGGTGATGTGTTCAAATCTCTGTTCAAGAAACCAGTGACGGAAAAATATCCGTTTGCTGAATCGGTAACCCCAGAGCATTTCCGCGGCAAACTGGAATGGGATCCTGAAAAATGTACTGGCTGCCAGTTGTGCGTGAAAGATTGCCCCTCCAATGCGATTGAGATCATCACGATTGATAAGGTCAACAAGAAGTTCGTGATGCGTTATCACATGGATCGCTGCACTTTTTGCTCACAGTGCGTCCTGAATTGCCGTTTCAATTGCATCAATATGTCTGAGGATGAGTGGGAACTGGCTTCAGCAAAAAAGGAGCCTTTTGAAGTGTTTTATGGAAGAGAAGAAGATGTCACAGAGCTCATGGCACGAGCTGCTCGACCAGAAACTGGCGAAGGCTGCGCAGAGGAAAAAGCTCAATAATTCTTCTCCAAACCAGACCCTCAAGGTTGCTCTGGTGGGGGTGGGAAGTGAGTTGAATGGCGATGATGCTGCCGGGAATCAAGTTGCACTCCAGTTGATGGATTGCGCTGAACTCCCGGCGCATTTTATTGCTCTCAATGCAGGGAGTATTCCAGAAAATGCCAGTGGCCCTTTACGGCGTTTTCAGCCGGATCTGGTGATTTTTGTGGACGCGGCGGATTTTGGAGGGGCGCCCGGAGAAATCTGCTGGCTGGAAGAAGAGCAAATTGAGGGACTGAGCGCATCCAGCCACACACTGCCTCTCTCGATGTTGGGAGGCTATTTACGGGAAGAGCTTCATTGCCAGATCGAGTACCTTGGAATCCAGCCGCAGCGGATTGAGTTTGACGAATCTCTCTCCCCATCAGTTCAGAGAGCTACCCAGGAACTCGTCGAAGAAATAAAAAAACGATTTTGTTGAAAAAGCGCCCACAGATGGTTGTAATGCACCCCATTAGTTAGACAAAAGTTAAGTAGGAATGAAGGACTGAGTTCGGAATTGAACAGGACTCAGTCCTTCTAGTTTAATCTTGATCCTGCGATTATTGTAGTAATCAATGTACTCAGATAACTCTTTTGAGAATTGTTCTACGGAGGAAAATTTCCGGTGGTGGTAGAACTCAGTTTTAAGAATACCAAAGAAGTTCTCCATGACACTGTTATCGTAGCAATTGCCCTTTCTGGACATGCTTTGGCGGACACCTTTGTCTTTCAACATTTTTTGGTATGACCGCATTTGGTATTGCCAACCTTGATCTGAGTGAAGGATCAATTGGGTATTGTCGGGTATCTTCTGGAAGGCACTTTTGAGCATTTCAGTAACCGGGTGGAAACTTGGGCTGCTTGAAAGAGTGAAGCTAACGATCTCACTATTGAACAAGTCCATGATCGGGGAAAGATAGAGCTTCTGTCCCAATAGTTTGAATTCTGTGATATCTGTGGTCCACTTTAAATTAGGTCTCACAGCTCTAAAATCTCGCTGCAAGAGGTTGGGAGCGATCTTGCCCACTTCACCTCGATAGGAACGGTACTTCTTTTCCCGCAACATGCAGGTAAGATGAGCCTGCTTCATGAGTTTCATCACCAACTTATGATTGACTTGAAACCCTCTATGATGCAGTTCAAGCGTGACTCGCCGGTAACCATAGCGGCCTTTATTCTCCACACAGATCTGCTTGATTGCTTCTTGCTCGTTACTATGCTTTTCAGGTTCACACAGATGGCGTAGATGATAGTAATAACTGCTCCTGGGAAGGTGCGCTATTTTCAAGAGCAATGCTAAGGGGTATTTTTGCCTCAGTCCAGAGATTACAACTATCTGTTCTCTCTTTCGCGCTTTTCCCGCTCTGCAACCAAGGCATTCAATTTTTTTAGGTATTCATTCTCTGCTTCCAGATATTGAATCCTGTCCAGCAACTCTTCTTCCCTGGTCTTGGGCGGTTTTGGTTTTTGAACCCTTGGCCTCCGGCCTTTTTTCTTGTTTTCTAATCCCTCAATCCCGTTTTCCAAGTATCTGTGCTCCCAATTTAGGATTGTGCTATGTCTTATTCCCAATAATATTCCGGTTTCAGTGAAAGACAATTGGTTCTCATGCATGTATTTTAGTACTTCATATTTCTGCTTCCCCGTCCAACCATATACATGGTTCTTAAGTCCTTTTCCCCCGTGTTCTCTAAAGCTCCTTACTTCCCATTTCAGCACCGAATTGCTTATCCCATATCGTCTGGCTGCTTCCGCAATACTTTCTCCTGCCTCTACTGTTTTTATTGCTGCGATCTTCTTTTCCTTGCTATGCTTGCTCATAATAAAACTGCACCCTTTCTGTTGGTTGTGTCCAACTTTTGGGGTGCAGTTCAGGTTTCTGTGGGCGCTCATTTTACTCTGTTTGCAACTTTTCGTTGGCCATTTTCTCGATCACACTGATCACTGCGGAGTTATCAAGATTACCCTCGCCAGCCTGCAGCATGGCTGTATAGAGTTGCATATCTACAGCAGCCGAAGGCAGGGGAATGCCATATTCGCGGGCAGTTTCCATGATGATGTTTAAATCTTTGGCCTGCATGGAGGCTTTAAAGCCGGGCTGGCGGTTGGCGGCAAAGAGTCGATCCGGTTTAACATCGAGAGTCCAGCACTGGGCTGCCCCAGCTTTAATAGCCTGCACGACTTTTTGCGGATCAGCGCCAGCCTTCTGGGCAAAGATCAGCAATTCGGCCATAGCCACCATTTGAGCTGCCACCATGATCTGATTGGCAGCTTTGGCAATTTGCCCGGCTCCTGAAGCACCCACGTGGGTGATGGTCTTGCCCATCACGTTCAATACCGGGCGGACAGTCTCGAGCGCTTCTTCTGGCCCTCCGATCATGATGGTGAGGGTAGCATTGCGCGCGCCGATATCTCCACCACTGACTGGAGCATCCAGCGCTTGAACGCCGTCCTGGGCCAGCGCTGCGGCGATCTTGCGGGCTGTGGCTGGGCGAATAGTCGAATTATCCACAAAGATCAAACCAGAGTGTGCCCCGGCGATAATTCCTTTCTCGCCAAGGACCACTTTCTCGACATCTGGGCTATCGGGCAGGTTGGTAAAGACCACATCTACCTGGCTGGCAACTTCTGCTGGGGAAGAAGCGCGTATCGCACCCAGCTCTACCAGTTCCTCCACGGCAGCCTGACTGCGGTTATGCACGACGAGTGGAAACCCGGCATTCAAAATGTTTTTGGCAATGGATTTTCCCATCAATCCCAGACCGATATAACCGATTTTCATTGTTTTCTCCTCAAGATAAGTTACCGATAACCCCTACAACTTCATTTTGCTTTTTGCGTATACTGATTATAACGAAACAAAGGATGAATTATGGAAAATCAATCTGGAATCCCTGAATATTCCTCTGAACCCAGACGGCATCATCACCGCTCCGGCAACATCTGGTGGGCGCTGGTATTGATCTTTGCTGGTGCTATTCTTTTTGTGCAAAATTTGCACGTAGCTGAATTCACTTTTAACTGGTGGGCACTCTTTATTTTTATCCCTGTCATCGGCAGTTTATCTGCGGCGTGGTCGCAACTACGCGACGATGGCTATTATTCAGCCAAAGCTGGCGGCAGCATTGGCAGCGCGATCTTCATGGGCACCATTGCTACGATGCTGATGTTTGGCATGGATTGGTCAATCTGGTGGCCGCTGGTGATCATGGCTGCCGGTCTCTCGGCGCTACTGACCGGTATTGGCCGCTTGAGCCAGCTCGATAACCGCAGCCTTTCCGCTTTTGCTCGTTTGAGCGGTTGGTTTGGTTTGGGCGCATTGGTATTGGGGTTGGGTTTTCTGGCACAGACTTTACCGATCGCTGCTTTGCAGACTTACCTGATCCCACGCTGGTGGGCAGTGCCAATTTTGATCGCTGGGGCAGGTGCGCTGGTAAATATGCTGGTCATGTTCTTCCAGAATGGCGCTCGCATGAATTGGGCTGCCTGGTCAATGGGGCTGATCGCCGTTTTCGTCGTGGGAATTGGAATTCTGGCACTTTTTGCGCTGGATTGGAATCTGCTTCTACCAATCGTACTCATTGCCTGCGGTCTGGTCATCCTGGCGGGGTTCTTCAGCAACCGTAATTAACGCTGTCTTTGCACTGGAAATACGGACTGTTTTCGGTTACACTGTTTGGGCGATTCTAAGAAAGTAATCAATGGTGAACATGGAACAACCTCAAACAAAAATCCTGGTACTGATCCCGGCGTATAACGAACATGAGCACATCACTCGTGTGGTGAGCCAGGCACACCGCTATTTGCCGGTGCTGGTGGTGGATGATGGCTCTGCAGATGAAACTTCAGCACTGGCACGCGAAGCCGGAGCAATTGTGGTGCGGCAGGAACCCAATCAGGGCAAAGGGGCTGCCATGGAACGCGGCTTCAAGTATGCCCTGCAAGAAGGCTACGATGCTGTGATCACTGTGGATGGGGATGGGCAGCATAACCCAGATGAAATCCCCAATTTTGTCACTGAATTTCAGGCTCAGAGAAGTGATCTGATCATTGGCGAACGGGATTTTCGAAAGATGCCATTTGTGCGCATGTGTTCGAATACCGTGGGTACCTGGATGTTTTCGTGGGCGATGCAGCAGTACATCCCAGATAATCAGTCGGGCTACCGGCTGGTCTCAGCTAAATTGATGCGGGAAATGATCGAGAGCAGAAACCACGGTTTCGAGTTTGAAGTTGAAATGATCCTGCGCTGCGTGGTGGCAAAACTAAAATTGAGCTGGATCCGTATTCAGACGATCTATGCAGACGAGCATAGCCACATCACTCCCCTTCGACATGCCTGGCGATTTATTTTGATCACTTTCAATACCCGCAAGGTGGTCAGAGCCTACAAAAAAGCCTCAAAAGGGAAATAATCAAAAAAGACCGGTGCGCCGGTCTTTTTTTGTTAATGGGCTTTAGCCTGTCGAGCGAGCGAAGCGAGGGAGACAAAAAACCACCCGCTAAGCGGGTGGAGACAAGAGGTTAAACCAAGAAACCACCTAAGAAGCTAGAATAGTGATTGTTCAAGCCACTACCGAAGCAGAGAGGTGATTTCATGGGAAGTACAGAAGATAGTTTAGCGCACACGAGGTAGATGTGCAAATATCATATAGTATTTACGCCAAAATATAGGCGAAAGATAATCTACAACCAATACAAAGAAAGCATAGGGAAGATATTACGAGACTTATGCAAGTATAAAGGGGTAGAGATTATCGAAGGGCATCTAATGCCAGATCATGTACATATGCTGGTAAGCATACCGCCCAAAATAAGCGTATCGAGTTTTATGGGATACCTGAAAGGGAAGAGTGCGCTAATGATATTTGACAAGCATGCCAATCTGAAATACAAATTTGGGAATCGGCATTTTTGGTCAGAAGGATACTATGTGAGTACAGTAGGGTTGAATGAAGCAACGATCAAGAAGTATATATCAGAGCAAGAGAAACAAGATATAGCAGTAGATCGACTGAGTGTAAAAGAATATGAAGACCCCTTCAAGGGGTAGCTAGTGACAAAGCCCCTTGAGGGGCAAGCGGAAGAGAAAAAAGCGAAGTGGCTTGAACGAAGAGAAAGCCAGCGCCTTGAGGCGCTGGCTAGCATTAAAGGCTTATAGCCGCAGAGCAAACCACCCGTTTTACGGGTGGTTGTGATTGCCAAAAGGTTATACAAAGATTGGTCATTACTACCTCTTTTTTGTAAGATTAGGACAGAAAGGAAAGTGGATGATGAGAAAAATCAATTTCGTTCTTTGTTGGTTCTTGTATCTGTCATTGCTACCCTTGTCATCAATGCATTGGCCAACATTTTGCCTCTCAATGGTTTAGAGACCGGGCAAATTTCTGACCAGTTTAAGGTTTTCTTTGTGCCGGCGGGATACGTATTCTCGATCTGGGGGCTGATCTATTTGGGGTTGATTGCATTGACGATTTACCAATTTACGCCTGAAGGGCGGCAATCGGTACGGATGCAGAAGATTCTGGCCCCCTTTCTTGTGGCCAGTGCAGCTAACTGTGGCTGGATCTTTTTATGGCATTACCAGTTTTTCTACTGGACACTGGTCGCCATGCTGGTATTGCTCGTCTCTTTGATCGTGATCTATCTGCGGCTGCGCCAGGAGAATGCTTCAGTTTCAAAACTCGAGAAATGGATGGTACGAATTCCTGTTTCGATCTATTTGGGCTGGATCAGCGTGGCTACCATCGCCAACGTAACTGATGTGCTCGATTATGCCGGGTTCAAAGGCGGAATGCTTTCTGGACAGGTTTGGGCAGCCATTTTGCTGGGAGTGGCTTCACTTCTGGCTTTGTTGATGACCGTTATTCGCAAAGACGTTGCTTTTGTGGCAGTTCTGCTCTGGGCGTTCATCGGAATTGCCGTCAAATTCAGTCAGGAGCCGGTGGTAACCACTGCTGCCTGGATCGCCAGTGGGCTGATGATTGGATTGATGCTGGTGAGCGGAGTTCTGGCACAGCGAAAACTGGCATAGGCTTTGGTCTTAAAGAAAAAGGAGAGCTGATATTTCAACTCTCCTTTTTGTGTTGTGTACTTATTTGCTCAAGGCAGAGAGCTGCTGGCTGAGCTTTTCGGCGGTCAATTTGAATTGATCTAGCCGACCACGCTCTTTTTCGACTACTTGCGCTGGAGCTTTGCTGCCGAAATCACTGGCAAGCAGTTTCTCGAGCCGTTCGATCTGGTTCTGCGTCTCGGATAGCTCTTTCTCAAGGCGGGCTTTTTCTTGTTCAGGATCAACCAGATCGGCCAGAGGCAGGAAGACCTCAATGCCAGCCACTACCAGAGAGACAGCATTTTCTGGGGTCTGGGCGGGGTGAGCGGTGATGGTGAGATGACTGGGTTCTAGGTTCACCAAAGAACATAGAATGCTCTGCTGTGATTCAAAGATCGGTTGTTTCTCACCAGCGGCAATGATGGCGCCAATCTTTTTGGCAGGAGCGACTCCTTTTTCGGCACGCAGATTGCGGATCGCCCGGACTACTTCCTGAATCAGGGAGAAATCCTGAATGGTCTGATCTTCCCAGCCCTCTGGCTCATCGGCTTCGGGCCAATGGGCAATGATCAGTGCTTCTTCCCAGGTCAGGTGAGAATTGTATGGAGTGAAACCGGCTTCCAGTGAGGCGGATTTGAGGGCCTGCCAGAGTTCTTCGGTGACGAAGGGAGTGAAGGGGTGCAACAGGCGCAGACAGGCATCCAGCACGCGCACCAGAGTAGAGGCGGTGTAATAAGCGCGATCACCGCCTTCAGCAAGCTGGGTCTTGGCAATTTCGAGGTACCAATCGGCAAACTCTCCCCAGAAGAATTCATAGATCTGCCGGCCGGCTTCACCGAATTGATAATTGGTGAAGAGGCGGTCTGTTTCGCGGATCAGGGCATTGAGGCGAGCCCAAATCCAGGAATCCGCCAGCGTCCATTGCGGAGCAGCGGCGGGTTTGGCAGGAGCCTGGGTGAGCGAACCGATGACGAATCGGCCGGCATTCCAGATCTTGTTGGCAAAATTGCGATTGCCTTCCACTTTCTTGAGGCTGAGATTGCTATCTTTGCCGGGGGTGGAACCCACCAGCAGGGTAAAGCGCAGTGCATCCGTGCCCAGATCTTCCATGACCACCAGCGGATCGATCACGTTGCCTTTGGTTTTGCTCATCTTCTGGCCTTTTTCATCCAGGATCAAGCCGTGCAAATAGATGGTGTGGAAAGGCGGTTTCCCGGTGAACTCGATGCCGAACATCATCATGCGGGCGACCCAGAAGAAGAGGATATCCGCGGCGGTCTCGAGTACCGAGGTTGGGTAGAAGTATTCCAGGTCAGGGGTTTTCTCGGGCCAACCCAGTGTCGAGAATGGCCATAACCCAGAAGAGAACCAGGTATCGAGTACGTCTTCATCTTGATGGATGGCATGGCTGTGACAGTGAGCGCATTCACTGGGGTCTTCGCGTGCCACGGTCATTTCGCCGCAGTCATCGCAGTACCAGACCGGGATGCGGTGTCCCCACCATAACTGGCGGCTGATGCACCAATCGCGGATGTTTTCCATCCAGTTGTAGTAAACCTTGGTAAAACGTTCCGGGATGATGCGGGTTTGGCCAGTCTTCACGGCTTCGAGCGCTTTATCGGCCAGAGGCTGAATCTTGACAAACCACTGGGTCGAGATCATGGGTTCGACGATTTCGCCGCCGCGCTGAGAACGCGGTACGTTCAGGGTGTAAGGCTGCTCTTTGATCACCAATCCCTGTGCGCGCATGTCTTCCCACAATTTCTTGCGGCACTCGAAACGATCCAATCCGGCATACGGACCGCCGTTCTCATTGATGTGAGCGCTTTGATCGAGGATGTTGATGAATTCCAGCTGATGATTTTGCCCAATGGCATAATCGTTGGGGTCGTGGGCCGGAGTGATCTTTACCGCACCGGTACCAAATTCACGATCCACGTATTCATCGGCGATGACCGGAATATGTCGGCCCAGAACAGGCACTACCAGTTCTTTGCCCAGGAATTTATGATAGCGGTCATCTTCAGGATGGATGGCTACTGCAGTATCCCCCAGAATGGTCTCGGGGCGAGTGGTGGCTACCGGGATGTATTCGCCGGAGCCATCGGCCAGCATATATTTGAAGTAATACAAAAAACCGGGTTCCTCAGAATATTCCACCTCAAGGTCTGAAACAGCCGTGCGCAGAGAGGGAGACCAGTTGATCATACGCGGCCCACGGTAGATCAGCCCTTTTTCGTAGAGGGTCACGAAGGCTTCGCGTACGGCCTTTGAAAGCCCTTCATCGAGGGTAAAGCGCTGGCGCGACCAATCGCATGAAGCCCCCAGACGGCGAATCTGGTGGGTGATGCGGTTGCCATATTTCTCTTTCCATTCCCAGGTGTGGCGCAGGAATTCCTCGCGGCCAATTTCGTCGCGCTTGATGCCCTGCTTGGCCAGGGATTTTTCCACAAGCATCTGGGTGGCAATGCCGGCATGATCGGTGCCTGGCACCCACAGGGTAGGCACTCCCTTCATGCGGTTGTAGCGGATCATCAAATCTTCGGTGGAGACGAACATGGCATGCCCCAGGTGCAACTCACCGGTCACATTGGGCGGCGGGATCGAGATGACGAAGGGTTTCTTGGTCGGGTCGAAGTTGGGCGTAGAAGGGTCGTTGGTAGGCTTGAAATAGCCTTTTTTCTTCCCACATCTGGTAGAGACGCTGCTCCACAGAGCGAAAATCGTACGTTTTTGACATTTCTTCGGTCATAATGACATCTCCAGTCGAAATTCGAGATAATTAAATAAAAAACCTTTCATCCTGTAGAGGACGAAAGGGAAGCTTCCGCGGTACCACCTCGATTTGCCCTGATAAGGGCACTCTCAGCCGAACGAACATTCGGTTTCGCTGTAACGGGCTTCCCGTGCCGGTCTAGTTTCGCAACCAACGGATTTCTTCGGCAAGAATGATCAAATGACTTCGGTACCCTTGCACTGAAGAGGCTTTCAGCCATTGGCCTCTCTCTCTGACAGGTGAGGAGCAACCTACTCCTTTTGACCTAACTCGTATAAAATTGATGCTGTGATTATACAAACTTGGCAGCTTTTCGTCAATTGCTGATTTGTCTATGCTGCCCAAAACAAGGATGACCATGATCAACGAGGAACTGCTGCGCTGGTCGCAGCAAATTCAGGCGATTGCCCAAAACGGCATGGCTTATACTTCCAACGTGTTCGACCTGGGGCGTTTTCAGGAACTGCGCCACATTGCAGCAGAAATGATGGCGGCAGCCACCGGAGCTGAGTTGGCCGAGGTTTCCAGTGTGTTTGATGTGCAATCGGGTTATGCTACACCCAAGTTGGATGTTCGCGGAGTAGTGTTTAAAGAGGATAAAATCTTAATGGTCGAGGAACTCAATGACCATAAACGCTGGACTTTGCCGGGCGGTTGGGTAGATATCAATGAGCCTCTCAGTCAGGCTGTAGAAAGAGAAGTGCGGGAAGAAGCCGGAATGATTGTCAAGGCACGCAAAGTAGCGGCGATCTTTGATCGCAACCAGCACGGGCATCCGCTTTATCCCTTTCACCTGTATAAGATCTTCGTGATGTGTGATCTCATTGCTGAGGCGACCCCTGACCCGACCGAGACGGCGGAACCCTCATTCTTTGCTTTGGATGAGATCACCAATTTGAGCGAGGCAAGGGTAACGCTGGAAGAACTGAAGCGCCTTTTTGCTCACCACGAGCACCCAGAATTACCGACAGAATTTGATTGAACGATAAAGGATTATTTTGAAAAGGAAGATTCTTTTAATCTGTGCCATTCTGGCACTGCTAAGTCTGGCGGCCTGTCAGGGAAATATTCCTGCTGAGCTGACCCCAAGCGCAACTTCTCCATCTGTGTTAACCGAAGAAGCAGCGACGGTAACGCCCACTGCTCAAACATTGACTGTACAACCCGGTCAGTTGCAGGGTACGCAGATCTTCTTCATGCACCCCTGGGCGGGGGACACCGCTACTTTGATGCAGGCATTGGTGGATGAATTCAATCAAGGCAATTCCTGGGGAATTCGGGTAAATTTGATTACCTCAGGCTCTACTGGTTTGCTGATGGATGATCTTTACGATCGGCTGCAGACCTCCGTGCCCCCAGACGTAGTAGCTCTCCCCATTGATGAACTGGTAGCGCTGAACCGCAACAGCCAGACTGTGATCGACCTGACCTCGTTCGTAAGCTCCAGTGAGGTTGGCTTTTCTCAGAGTGACATTGATAATTTTTCCCCGCTATTCTGGAATCAAGACGAGATCAATGGCTACCGCTACGCCATTCCCGCTCAGCGGACGGCCAAGGTGTTGATCTATAACCGCACCTGGGCACAAGAACTGGGCTTCGAAAACCCACCCAGTACGCCGGAAGAATTCCAGACACAGGTTTGCGCTGCCCATGCGGCCATGAAGAAAGATACCGACGTCAGCAATGACGGTCTGGGCGGATATTACGTCGATACTGACGCCATGACCCTGGCAAGCTGGGGCGAGGCCTTCGGTGCAGATTATGTCCAGAACGGCAAGGTGAGCTTCAACTCCAGCCCAATGCAAGAGGCTCTGGCATATTTACATGACCTTTCCACGGCCGGGTGTGCCTGGTGGAGCAGCGATCATGCAGCCCCTTACGATTATTTCGCCGCCCGCAAAACGCTGGCGTATAGTGCTGACCTGCAGGATCTGCAGCGTCAGCAAAAGCTGATGGTGCTGAACGGCAGCGGCGATGATTGGGTGGTCATTCCGTTCCCGACAGAAAGCGGAACCCCGACTGTGCTGGCACAGGGCCCTTCGTATGCCATTCTGGCACAGGCAGCGGATAAACAACTGGCAGCCTGGCTTTTCATCAAATGGCTGAGTAATGCTGATCGCAGCGGCCTGCTGGTGAAATCGGCGGCTACCTTGCCTTTGGGAGACGCTCTGATCAATTATTCCATCGAACTGGGGGATTCACTGCCGCAGTGGACGCAGGCGGTCAATCTGATGCAGTACATTCAAGTGCTGCCCGTCAGCGCGGACTGGCCCAATGCACGCATGGTGCTGGAAGATGCCGGCGGACAACTTTTCAGCGGTACGGTGACGGACGAGCAAATCGCAGCGTTGACGCAGCAGATGGACGATACGCTGGACGAATTGATGGGTAGATAACATGACTGAGACGATCATTTATACGGACGGGGGCTGCGATCCTAACCCGGGGCCGGGAGGTTGGGCGGCCTTGTTGATTTACGGAGAGGCACGCAAGGAGCTTAGCGGCTTCGATCCGCAGACGACCAATAACCGCATGGAACTCACCGCCGCCATCCAGGCGCTGCAGGCTTTGAAAAAGCCAGCTAATGTGAGGCTGTACACTGATTCGCAATATCTACAGCGCGGCATCGAAGAATGGATGCCCGGTTGGCTCAGGAAGAACTGGCGTGGCAGCAGTGGGCCGGTGGCGAATCAGGATCTGTGGAAAGAACTGCTGGCGGCAATGGCTCCGCACCAGGTGAAATGGGAATGGGTGCGCGGGCATGCGGGTAACCCTAATAATGAACGTGTCGATTGGTTGGTGCATCAGGCACGCAAGAATCATTAGATTGTCAGTTGGCTTTCTGCTGATCTGGTTTGCATCAAAATTGCCCTGGCTTCTGTCAGGGCGTTTTCGTCGCTTAACGCCAGCAGCGTATCCCCGGATTGCAGTACGGTGCTGCCATTAGGCTGCAAATGTTCCTGACCCCGGTGGATCAGAATGATGAGATAACCCGCGGGTAATTGCAGCTCCATGATTGACTTCCCGGCACAGGTGGCATCCACTGGGAGCGTTGTTTCGATCAACTGGCTGGAAAGCGCTTCGGGGTGGATCAAAGCCAGGGGAGATTCCACCTTTTCTGGCCCGGGGACTTCCAGTTGGAGCCAACGCGCCAATTGCGGAATAAATGTGCCTTGCAGCAGGACCGAGGTGATCACCACGAAGAAAACGATATTGAAGATTAGATCAGCATCCTGCACTCCGGCTACCAGCGGATAGGTAGCCAGCACAATAGGAACCGCTCCGCGTAACCCCACCCAGGAGGTAAATAATTTTTCTCGCCACGAGTATCGGAAAGGAAGCAGGGTAAGAAAGACGGCCACCGGGCGAGCCAGAAGGACCAGGCTCACGGCCAGCAAAAGGGCTGGGCCGGCTACCTGGATCACGCGGCTGGGAAAAACCAGCAAACCCAGGGTCAGAAAGAGAACAATCTGAGAAAGCCAGGCGGAAGTATCCAGAAAGCGCATGGTACTGTGGCGGTGCAGGAAGTCTTTCTTGCCCATAAGCAGGCCCAGAAGATAGACCGCCAGGAAAGGGCTGCCTTTGAGCAGGCTGGCGACGGCAAAAGCGATCATGACCAGGGCCAGGCTGAGCACTGGATACAGGCCTTCGACACCAAGTCTGAGACGATTGATGAGAAAGAGCGCCAGTTGGGCAAAGAGCCAGCCTACCACCACTCCTACGACGATCTGCAACACCAGCAGCCCCAACAGAGAGAGCAGGGAAGTCTGGGGTGCGGTCATCAACGTGAGCAGGGATACGGTCAGAATGACAGCCATCGGGTCATTGCTGCCGGATTCGAGTTCGAGCAGAGAGCTCAAGCGCTGCGGCAGGCGAACCCCGCGGGAACGCAGGATAGAGAAAACCGCAGCCGCATCCGTGGAGGAAATGATGGCACCAATGAGCAGAGATTCAATCCAGGTCACCCGGAGCAATGCGTGGACAATGACTCCAAAGACCGCAGCAGTCAAAATTACCCCCAGCGTGGCCAGCAGAATACCTTCACGAGCTACTTTGCGGATGTCTTTCCAGGCGGTGTCCAGACCGCTCGAAAACAGGATCAAGGCCAGACAAATGTTGGCAATTTGCTGGGTCAAATGAGGATCATCGAAATAGATCCCGCCAATACCTTCTGAACCGGCCAGCATGCCAATGCCGAGAAAGAGAAGCAATAAGGGGATGCCGAAACGGTCCGAAACTTTGCTGATCAGGACGCAAAGCAGGAGGAGTGACGAGACGATAATCAGTAGAGTTTCAAAAGGAATGTTCATAACAGAATTATAACGAAAAAGAGGCGTTGCCGCCTCGGGAGGGAATTCGCGAACTTGCGATATTAAATAAAAAGAGGCGACGATGGGATTTGAACCCATGATCAGGGTTTTGCAGACCCTTGCCTTAGCCTCTTGGCCACGTCGCCTGGAACGATTGCATTTTATCAAAGACCCGTGCGCAGGTCAAGGACAAAAGAAAAAACCCCTGAATCAGGGGTTTTTTAGAGCGGGCGATGGGACTCGAACCCACGACCTTCTCCTTGGCAAGGAGACATTCTACCAACTGAACCACGCCCGCATGCTTGTTTCACAAGCACCCCCGATTCTACTAAAGAACTATTTCTTCGTCAACCCTTTTGGGGCAAACTGGAATATTAAAAAATGGCTTGCAAAAAATACTTGATGATCTAGAAACCTTCACTATAATCCTCTCATCAGGACTACATCATTCTTGCAACTAAACAGGAGAGTACCATGAACCGGAAAGCAATACCAGTAATTGTGTTGGTTTGCCTTGCTCTCATGCTGGCTGTCTCACCCGGTGAAACAGCTTTCGCATCCTCTCAAAGGCAGGCCGATCAGGGAATCACGGTGGTTTCCCGTCAATGGAGATACGGTCTTCACGAGCACGGGTCTGAATATCGAGGATCTGGCGGGCAGTCAAACGATAGATGGGAAGATTTATCCGGCCGGGTTCGCGGCCAAAGAAGTTCAGTTCATTGGCAATGGGGTGCGGGTGGAAGGCCATGATTATGGCCAGGCCAGCGTGTGTTTTGCGTTCCCAACCTCTGAAAATGGTTGGGTGGGAAACGTTTACCAGTGGAACGGGGAAAAATGGAACAAGCTGGCAACCACTTTGGTGAATAATGGCGAAAACACCCCTACAGCATGCGCTAATTTTTATGGCAGTGGAGAGCTGGCGCTGCTCGGTGGATATGCGGGGCCGGCCGAAGTTGCTCAACCCTTACCCAGTTGTATCGATCCAGACGGGGAAGATGTGCGTGAGGGATATTATTCGGTCTTTCCCATGCCGGGAATCGTTGGGGAAGATGGCGGTGTTCTTGTGGCAGGATACTCTTTTTATACTTTTCAGCGGCAGCGGGAGTTCTCCGGTGATCGTACCGAATATCCCCGTTGAAGCCTGGATACAGGGAGCGACTCCAGATGACGTCATCGTGGTGGTACAGGGCCACGGCAGCGGCATTTCGAACGCACTGGGTGCTACAGACGTGCTGGTGAAATTTAAGCAAATCAAGGAAGGCGATTTCGATTTTGCGCTGCACGTGGTGGTCGATGGAAAATGCCAGGTAGATTTTCACTGGCTCAAGTAACTTAAATAAAATGCCTCGCGAGAGGCATTTTATTTTTAAAGAGTATGAACGACTCTGCTAGAGGTTTTCGCGAATGGATAGCACTTTATCAGCATAATAGTAGCCCACGTTGTAGGGGCCATAGGCTTTCAAGGCATCACGCTCGTTGCCGTATTTTTGCAGCAGGTTGGCCAGCATGCGAACGCCATAATCCACGTTAAAAGACGGGTCGAGCAGTTCCTGGGTGGTCGGGCGGGAGGCAAAGCAGGGACCATTGGCACACATGAACCCCGCGGCGATGCCATCGCTGGGCATCACCTGCAGCAGGCCAACGGCGCCTGATGCCGAGATCACATCGGATTGGCCACCGCTTTCTTGCAGCATCACCGCTGCGATCAAATCTGCGGGAATGGCATAATTTGCTGCAGCCGCCTCGATCAATCCGCACCAGGGCTGGATGGAGGCAGGCAGAGAGAGGGAGCAGCCGGTGTTCTCGGCGACGGCTACCGCGGCAGTCGGCTCCGCTGCGGCAGGGGTGGCCGCGATCACGGGCTGGGTGGCGGTAAGCAGGCGGGCAATGAGAACCAGCAGCGCACTGCCGGCGAGAATGCCGGGAAGGATGACCTTTTGTGGGGAAAGTTTCATAGAACACTCCTTCTATAATCTGCAATGATAATAGCACGAGTGTTCTAATAATTCAAGTGGGAACTGGGAAGAACTTCAGGAAACCAAAGGAAAAGAGAGGCTTTAAGCCTCTCTTTGTGATATTACCGTTCCATGCTGACGACCTGGTGCTCCCAGCGGTGCCAGCCGTTGAAGCGCTCGTCCATGATCTTCTTGCCCTCGCCAGGGTTGGGCAGATCGATCAGCTCGAGATCGGCATCCACCATGATGCGCACCAGTTCGTGGAATTTCACCTTTGGGGTCCAGCCCAGTACGTGATTGGCTTTGGAGGGATCCGCCAGCAAATAATCTACTTCGGTGGGGCGGAAGTAGCGCGGATCGATCTCAACGTACTTGTGCCAGTCCAGGCCGACGTAGCCAAAAGCTTCATCGAGGAATTCGCGCACGGTATGCGATTCACCGGTGCCGACCACGAAATCATCTGGCTGACTGCGCTGCAGCATCATCCACATGGCCTCGACGTATTCAGGGGCATAACCCCAGTCACGCTTGGAATCGAGATTGCCCAGATAGAGGTGCTTCTGGGTACCGGCCATGATGGCGGCCAGCGCGCGGGTGATCTTGCGGGTGACGAAGGTCTCACCGCGGCGCGGGGATTCGTGATTGAACAAGATGCCATTGCAGGCAAACATGTTGTAGCCTTCGCGATAGTTGCGGGTGATCCAGTACGAGTAAACTTTGGCGGCGGCATAGGGACTGCGCGGCTCGAAAGCGGTGGTCTCGCTCTGGGGTGGGTTGGCGCTGCCGAACATTTCGCTGGTGGAAGCCTGGTAGAAGCGTTCTTCATAGCCTGAGCGGCGGATGGCTTCGAGGATGCGGGTGGTGCCGAGGGCATCCACTTCGCCGGTGTATTCGGGCATATCGAAGCTGACGCGCACGTGGCTCTGAGCGGCCAGGTTGTAGATCTCATCCGGGCGCACGTTGTAGATAACGTTGACCAGGCTCTCGATGACCGAAACGTCACCGTAGTGAAGATAGAGCTTGACCTCTTCGCCGTTGCGGTGCGGATCGTGATAGATGTGATCGATGCGGCGGGTATTGAACGTGCTGGCACGGCGGATGATGCCGTGGACTTCGTAACCTTTCGAAAGCAGTAACTCGGCCAGGTATGAACCGTCCTGCCCGGTAATGCCTGTAATCAGAGCTTTTTTCATTAAGCCCCTCCATTCTGGGTGGGTGATCTATTACTGAAGCGTAAGTATAATCATTGAAATCAGGTCTGTCAATTAATTTTTTTCGGACGATTGACCGCCGATTGGCCTGCTTCTGCACAATTCTCTTGCCAAGTCAGGCAAAGGTGAGCATAATAGAGGCGCATCCACGGTGCTTGACGCTTGATTTTGGCTGTGCTATAGTGACCCCGCCGGTGGAAAGGCCCAAGCGGCTAATTCTGAAACACAGAAGAGGGTATGAGTACATTTATCGTCATTCCGACATATAACGAGCGCGAGAATCTGCCGACGCTGGTGGAACGATTATTTGCGCTGCCTATCGATGATCTGCAATTGCTGATCGTCGATGACAACAGCCCGGATGGAACGGGAAAGCTGGTGGACCAGATGGCGGCCGAACAGCCGCAAAAGGTGTTTGTGCTGCATCGGGCCGGCAAACAAGGCCTGGGAACGGCTTATCTGCAGGGCTTTCAACGAGCGCTGGAACTGGGCGCCGACCGGGTGGTGCAGATGGACGCCGATTTTTCGCATCCGCCGGAGAAGATCGTCGAATTCATGAAAGAGATCCCGAATTACGACCTGGTGATCGGTTCGCGCTACATCGCCGGCGGCAGCCTGGATGAGTCGTGGCCGTTTTATCGCAAGCTGCTTTCGGGTTTCGGCAATTTCTACGCGCGCACCCTGCTGGGCGGGCACATCCGCGACATCACGGGCGGGTTCAAAATGTGGCGGCGTGAGGCGCTGGAACGCATGCCGCTGGACCAGGTCAAATCGAACGGCTACATGTTCCAGGTGGAGATGGGCTACATCGCTGAGCAGATGCACCTGCGCATCAAGGAAGTGCCGATCTACTTCGCTGAACGCATCCACGGGCAGTCGAAGATCGATTTCTCGATCCAGCTTGAGGCGGCGATCAGCGTGTGGAAGCTGCCGGGGCGGTACCGTGGCCTGCGCAAGGAAATGCACCAGCGGGCGCGCTGATAAGATAATCTTGGCCTCTCTGAAGAAGAGAGGCTTTTTTATTGCGAGAGACGGTTAGTACTGCGATCACAGTGGGCGAGGGCAGGTTTTCATAAGACAAATGCGGAGGCAGGGCCCAAACCCAAAAAACACTGGCAGCGCCAACCAATTTCAAGATCATGGTTTCGATAACTGCGGGAACGATTAGAAACGAATCAGGTGCAGTTCACAGTTTAGCGAAATGGAGACCTAAATGGGAGATGGCACTCAGGGAGAGAATGAATTGCAGCACAGGCCCTGAAATATAGAAAATAGATTCTAATATTAATTATACTGCGGGAGGCAAGGGGAAAATGGTGCGAGCGTAAAGCAGGGTGCAGTACTACTGCACCCTGCGGAAAATGTTATTTTTGCGGAGAGAAGACGGCGAGCCCGTAGCTGACGAATGCACCCAGAAACCCGAAGGCCATCAGCAGGGAACTGAGATTGCTGCCGCCGTTCGAGACGAAATCCGAGCCGGAAAGGGCGGCCAGCAGGGTGAAAACGAGGCCAAGGCTGGAGGCAACGATCCACTTTTTCTGATGATCCAGGATCGCCAGGACCAGTGAAGCAATCGAGACCAGCAGCAGTAAGGTACCGAGGACGGCGTGGATCGCGATCACGGGTGAAGAGGAGAAGACCCAGCTCCAGGCGGCTGAACTGGCGAGGCCTTCAGGAATCTCCAGATAAAGATTGGCGATCATCCCCAGGACGAAGAGAACCAGGAGAGTGTGAATGGTCCCTTTGGTAGTGCTGAGATAGGCTTTTTTCAATTTTTCAGAGTTTTGCATATTTCCTCGATCATTTTTCTTCTATAATACGACAAAAAGTGTCAGAATTGCATATGAATAGGATTGGATAAGCAAAAAGGGGACTGCAGGGGCCGCCCCGTAATTTTTAGCGGGTGGTCAGAGAAAAAGGGCGACGGCAAGTCATTGTCAAACCGGCCATGATAAATCATTTGATGTTATTGCCTCCAGAATGCTTAACAAATGTACCTGCAGGGAGACAAAGGCGCGGGGCATAATCTCACAAAGGAAAATGAGGTATGATAATTGAAGTAAGGGGAGATTTGAAATGAGTCGAAATCAGGAGGCAGTATTGCTGCAGCTACTTCTGAACAATATAGTAAAGCGGTTAAGCCTTATTAGGCGTTTTAAAGTTGAGATTTGGTATCTAGGGTAATAAGTAATAGAATATTCTGGGATACAGAAAAATGGATTAGGTATCTAACATCAGAAAGCATGTTTTATTGATTGAAACATGGAAAGAGGGGTCTATTTTCGCAGAAGGATTATAAACGAATTTTCTTGATTGATAATAATATGGGGATAGTATGAATGATTTACATATTTTGCTTGCAGATGATGAAAAGGGGATAATAGATTATCTTGCGCCTTTGCTGGAACGGTCAGGATATGCAGTTTCTCTTGCTTATGATGGACAAACCGCTCTTCAAAAAATTCATAATTTACATCCTGACCTAATAGTTCTAGATATTCTTATGCCAATTATGAATGGGCGTGAGGTATGTAGACAATTGAGGTCTGAGGGAAATTGGATACCAATTATTATGTTAACTTGTGTATCTGAAACGGCGGATAAAGTAATGAGTTTGGAAGAAGGGGCCGATGATTTTATCTGTAAACCTTTCGAACCTCAAGAGCTGATTGCTCGTATAAAAGCAGTACTGAGAAGAAGAACCGATGCACCGATCATAAAATCCCTTAATGACGCAGAACGTTTAAAGTCTTCAAAATTGATATTGGATAGATGGAAGCAATGTCTTGAGGTTAATGGGAAAAATATTCCCGTTTCAAACAGGGCATTTCAGTTGCTTGAACATCTCATGCTCCATCCAGGACAAATTTTTACCAGAGAGCAGCTGATGAATAGTGTATGGGGTTGGTCACAGCCAATAGCGAGTCGCGCTGTAGACGTAAGAATTGTCGAACTTAGGCATGCGCTTGAAGATAACAAGGAAGCTCCTAAATATATTGAAACTGTAATTGGAGTCGGATATCGATTTGTGGCGAAGGTTGAAATAGAAGGCAATTCATGAACAAAAAACGCTTGATAATCCCTCAAATTGGCTTTTATTTCCTTCCCTTTTTAATTGGTTTATTTATTGCGTTAATTTTTCTTTCCATTCCAAAACTCAATCCAATTTTTCGTTTTCAAGGCCGAATTGATTTAAGTGTGCTTATATTTCTAACAGGACTGATTTTGACGTTAGTTTTTGCTTTCTTAGGGATTAATAGAAAGCGAAATGCTCAAAGAAAAGCACTGTCTATAAAAGCAGTTCGGGAAGAAACAAAACAGACACGCCGGCGTTTTATTAAGAGATTGGATCATGAATTAAAGAATCCAGTGACAGCTTTACATGTTCAGTTGGATTATTTATTGGGCCAGGAAAATCACTCATGCAACGATCAAGTAATCAATGATATGAATGCTCAACTGGAACATCTTGATTCCTTAATTACTGGGCTGCGTCAATTGGCGGAACTTGAAGAAAAACAGATTGATTTTGTCCCAGTTGATATTGAAAAGCTTTTACACGAAGTGGTCGAAATAGCTCAAACAAACCCCCTTTATTCAGATCGAAGAATTAAACTCACTATCCTTCAGGTGCCATGGAAATTCAAATCAGTTCGCGGTGATTATGCATTGCTTTCCCTAGCCATTTATAACCTTCTTGACAACGCTCTCAAATTCACAGATTCTGAAGATAGTGTTGAATTGAGAGCTTTTCAGGTATTTCCCTGGCTAATTATCGAAACAATTGATACTGGTTCTGGCGTTGCGAAAGAAGATTTACCATTTATTTTTGAAGAGCTCTATAGAGGAGAAAATGCTCGCGGTTATGCCGGAAACGGTATAGGTTTAGCAACGGTAAAGGCAATTATTGATCATCATGCGGGGAATATTTCCGTAGAAAGCCACCCACAACAGGGCACGGTTTTTTTCCATTCGACTTCCTCTTAACGCAGACTACTAAAAGCTGTTACAAGTTGTAACAACTTTGCAACATTTCTTAAACAGCAGCGTGCTATATTGACATTAATTTAGAGCAGTCTAAATTTTGTTTCAAGAGGAATTCAATGAAAACAAAGAGAATTGCCCGAGTTCTAGTAATTGCTCTGTTTGTCATCAGCGCGTTTCAAGCGTCCCTTTGTCTGTTAAGGCGCAAAACGAGAGTCTGTATGAAACGTTGTTTTTTGTTCCAACGGGCGAAAATGGAATACATTATGCTGGAGTTGGTATTCCTGAAGCTCTTACTTGGGGGCCAGCAGCTTTAACTATTTCCAACGATGGAATTTTTTGGATAACAGATACGGTCGCGGGTAACCTTCTTGCATACAATTCAAAAGGTGAACTCATATCAAAAATTGACCTCAATGGATTGGTAGTTGGGGCAACTGATATTGTGGTGAAGGATAATAATATTTTGTTTTAGACCAAGCTTCTCTTCCGCCCAAAATTGTTGAAGTTGATATGAGAGGAAATGTACTTGGGAGTCATGATCTTCCGAACGGGTTGTATCTAGAAAACGGACTGACTGGAATAACAACAAACAATCATGGTGATCTGCTCGTTGAACGTGAGTTCGGATCATTGGTTACTCAGTTTTTAGGTGACAATGGAGAACTCATTCAGAATGTTACGATTAACGGCTACATTCAGAATGGTAATCAATACTCAGCACATATTTCTGGCCTAGCTTCAGATAGCCCAAAACACGGAGAAATTGATGTCGCAAACACAAAAAATCGATGTTGAAACTGCAAATGATTTGGGAGGCCTACAAATTCTAGGATTTGGAGCATCAGGAGACTTTTACGTTATTGTAGAAGAACTTACACAAATTCCTGAGTTGCAAGTGGACCAGACAATTCGGCATTACAGCATTGAGGGGAATTTGCTGGGAATTGCTCGGATGCCCATTAATGACCAATTTACTTATGTCGCGCAGGATTTTGCTTTAAGTCCAGACGGGAATTTATATGCTCTTGTGACCCAACCTGATCGCGTTGATGTCGTCAGGCTAAATTTCTTCGAAAAGTTGGAGCCAATTCTAAAGGTTGATAACACAAATCCAAGCTTTACAGTAGGTCAAACAGGAGACTATAGCCCACTATCGTGCGTTTCAAGAGACACTATGATAAGTACCGCTGCCAGCTATCGTAATAACTCAAAGTATTTTAATTCTACCAATACCGATGGAACATGTTCTGGCCGCGGGAAGCCGCGTTACATCAGTGGAGCAGGAACATATTCTAGCGTTCCATATGATTATAACGGTTTTGATTCTGTGAGCGGTTTTAATGGATACATGGATCCCAATAATTATCAAGCTGGTGATATTGACACAACTGCGTCAGAAAGTTGTTCAAAGGGAGTCGATTGTTCTGGCTATGTGAGTCGAGCTTGGCAGTTATCATCCAAGTATGACACGTGTACACTCGAGGATATTTCTACTCTTCTTTCTTCAACCAGTCTGTTGCTTCGTGGAGATATCATAAATAAGTGTAATGAACGCACTATGATTTTTGTGAGCTTCAGTGGATCAACAGGTTTTTATGATTATGAATCCACCACCTACAATTCATATGACCGTGTTGTGTACATAACCAGTACATGGACCCGTGTTTCATCTTATTCACCTCGCCGGTACAATAATGTCTGCTCTTAAAGTTTATGAGTTTGCATGCAATTAAGCTTATTGGGGGGGACGGAATAATCAATCTATGGGGAAGAATTCGAACCCCCCACTTTGTTTATCCGTGCCTCCAATTTTGAACAATAGTGGTAGCTCAATTTCCACGATGATTATTTCCTAGCCACTTCGTAATTCTTGTCTTTAAGGAATAATTTATGAGAAAGAAAATTGCTTTTTTCTGCTTGGGCTTCTGTATTCTGTTTAGCGCATGCACGTTCCCAATTTCTCGTAATCAAACGATCGATGAACTGTATACTTCCACCATTACAGTTTCTGTGCAACCAACTGTAAATGTGCCAACGCAGTCAGATCTTTGTCAGCCGATAATAATATCACCGTCTGCAGATAAAGTTCCCGTCTTTGTTTTTCTCCAAGATGAAGAACTATATGTTCAGGTAGATGGTAATTCGTCCACAAAAATTGGTAATTACTTTGATCTGGGTTCGATTAAGGAAGCCCGGATTATTGATGGAATTCTATATCTTCTTCAGGAAAACGGGATTCAACAAATTTATCTCGACAGTTGTGTCAAAAAAGTACTTCTGCGCTTCAACAGGCCTATTTCTTCTGGAATGTTGATGCCTGAATCTAGAGATCCCCGGGTATTTTATAACGGAATTACCGCTGATCTAGGAAATACTTTGATTGGCTATTATGATCCTTCGAACAATTCCGTAAACACAGTGTTAAATTACCAAGATCCTTTGGTTACACTCCGATTAGTTGGGACAAGCGAGGATGGTCAAGGTCTCTACTGTTACCCTGTGGGCCAAGATTCAGATATTGGGAAAATATTGTTGCTCAATATATCTCAAGGAGAAGTATCAAAGGAATTACCAATTCAGGGATGGTCCTATATAGCCTTAGCACCCAATTTGCGCCTCTTAGCTACATTTGCCAGAATTCCTGATTCTTCTGGCCAAATGGAGAATAGTATCAATCTCTATGATCTTCCTTCACTTCCACTGACCTCTCCACGTATTATTTCTTTTCAGAATTCGTCAGACGGAGTTGGTTATGGAGGTTTGCATTGGTCTTCAGACAGCAGTAAGATTTATTTTATTATGATCGATAATGTTGATGACCCATCAGCCTCGACTCATGCGGATTTGGTGTATCTCGATGTGAAAACAGGAGTAATTCATAAAGCAGTACCAGTTTCTGATCCGACAATTCATTTGGGTGGCATAAGTCCAGATGGGAAAAGAGTCCTATTACGTCAAGAGACAAATGATGAAGCGATTTTAATTGACACAGCAGACCAAGAAATGCATTCATTTACTGTCCCACTTGATGCAATTTTGGTTGATTGGAGATAAAGTTTGCTTCCATTGAATAAAGCAAAATTCGGTTCACATTTTATTTCTGCCTTTTTATTGATATCTTGCGTTGCTTTGTTGCTTATTTCAGCCTGTGTTCCTACCTTTGAATTGAAAGTTACAATCCAAAATCAACCTTTGTTGACGCTTGGGAAAATAGCCTATATTAATGGCGGCGATATATGGATCTACGATCTTGATAATAGCCAAACGACACGATTAACCCATGATGGATATAACAGTCAACCACAATGGTCGGAAGATGGGGAGAGAATTGCGTTTATAAACAAGGGCCAGCTTTATGTTACTAATGCTACTTTGTATCAGCCCCAGTTAATTGATAGTCGCCCAGTTGATTGGTTCAACTGGTCTCCTGATGGAACATACCTTGCCTATTTCATAAATAACGTTGGTATTTTTATTTGGAATGAGGCTTCACAAAACAAAAAAATAATATTGCCGGTTTTTCATGACAATAATCCTAATAATTTCTTCTGGAATAATAGTGGATTTATTACTTACACAATTGGTTCGGTCATTAATGGGGATTACTGGGTATCAATTAATCGAGTTGGATTGAGTGGCGGGACTGTTGAAACTATCTTCACGACCAATGAATTGCAAGGCGTTCCTTTGTTAGCAAACGTATCTGCTGATGAACAGTGGATTACTTATTGGCTATGGGATACAACTGTCAGCTTTCCAGAACAAGATGGTTTGTCAATTTGTTTATTACACGTTACAGATAAAAAAACTTATTGCACGAAATCACAAACAATACCCTCAAACGATTTCATAAATTGGACATTTGGTAGTTATGTAGCTTTTATTTCAACAAGAGCCAGTACAAACCAATTTAAAAATAGTTTAGTCGTTACCAACAGCACCAATTCGTCAGAATCGGAGTTGATCAAATTTACCGACGGTCAAGCTCCCATCCATCCTGAAATATCCCTGGACGGAAAACTTATTGCTTTTAGTGCTGAGCCTGAACTAAAACAAAATACTTTTGAAACACAAAAGCAACAGAGTGAAATTCCCTGTAACCGCCGGATTTGGTCAGTAGATATTAACACTAAAATCATGCATCAATTAACTTCAGATGAAGAATACTGTGATGATGATCCGGAATGGTCTGTAGATGGAAGGCGATTGCTTTTTTTACGTGTAAGTGACCAATATGCCAGCTTATGGTTGATTAACTCGGATGGTCGAGATCTCCACCAGGTTATTCCTGAATTAACCCCAAAGCCTGAACCTATTGGAGAGTATGGTTACATCAACAAAACTTATTGGTGGGATTGGTGGCGTCCCAAATCTTCATAGGTATTATTGCGAGCTATTTGACTTGTGTTTGTTCACAAAAATTAAAAAAGCAAGGCAGAGGAGCCAAATGGAAAAAACACTGGCCATTCAACCATATTGATGGATGAAGCCAGAATAGCATAAGCCTTTGCTATCTGGAACGAAAAAAATCAAGTTGTTTGGCGCTGGGTGAAAGAGGAACGTAAAGTTCTCTAAACTACATTATTGTTGATCGGATCAACGTTTTTTGTTAAAGTAACACAAACTCCGAAGCATTATGCTTCGGAGTTTGTAATTGAGACGAAAAGGGTAACTACTTTTGAATACGATCTCTTTCTTTTCGGGGTCGAGATCGACGGTGACGGTGTCGCCTTCGCCGTATTCGCCGGAAAGCAAGCTGATGGAAAGCGGGCTTTCAACGTATTTCTGGAGGGCGCGTTTGAGAGGACGGGCGCCGAGGGCCTGATCATAACCTTCGCCGGCCAGCCAGTTGCGGGCGGCGGGGGTGAGTTCAACCTTGAGGCCGTGTTCTTCGAGACGGCTGCGGATCTCTTTCATCTGCAGGTCGACGATCCTTTCCATTTCTTCTTTGGAGAGGGCAGAGAACATGATGATCTCGTCGATACGGTTGATGAACTCGGGGCGGAAGGTGCTCTTGAGGGCCTTCTCGATCTTGTCGTGCGCTTCGCGGTCTTCGTCGGTGTCGTCCTTCTGCAGGAAGCCGAGAGTGCCGGCGTGGCGGACATATTCCGTGCCAAGGTTGCTGGTCATGATGAGGACGGTGTTGCGGAAGTCCACGGTGCGGCCCTGACCATCGGTGAGACGGCCGTCGTCGAGGATCTGCAGCAGGGCATTCCAAACGTCGGGATGGGCTTTTTCGATCTCGTCGAACAAGACCACGCGGTAGGGACGGCGGCGGACGGCTTCAGTCAACTGGCCGCCTTCTTCATAGCCAACATAGCCCGGAGGGGCACCAAAGAGGCGCGAGACGGTGTGCTGCTCGTGGTATTCGCTCATATCGATGCGTACCAGAGCATCTTCATCGTCGAACATGAATTCCGCGAGGGCCTTGGCCAGTTCGGTCTTGCCGACCCCGGAGGGGCCGATGAAGATAAAGGAGCCAATGGGACGGCGCGGGTCTTTGAGGCCAGAACGGGCACGACGGATGGCATCGGCGACGGCGTGAATGGCTTCTTCCTGGCCGATGATGCGCTCGTGCAGACGATCTTCCATGTGCAGCAGGCGCTGGGCTTCAGTTTCCAGCATCTGACTGACAGGGATGCCGGTCCACTGGGCCAGGACCTGGGCGATATCGTTCACGTCCACGACCTCATCCAGCTTGTGTTCGGCTTCCCAGGCATCGCGTTTGGTATTGAACTCTTCTTCGATGCGCAGACGCTCGGCTTTCTTACGGGCAGCGCGCTCGTAATCACGTTCGACGCCGGCCTGTTCTTCTTCCGCGGCCATCTTATCCAGCTCCGATTTCATTTGCTTGAGTTCGGGGGGCAGCGAGTAGAGAGCCACACGCAGTTTGGCTGCGGCTTCATCCATCAGATCGATGGCTTTATCCGGCAAGTGGCGGTCGGTGACGTAACGAGAGCTGAGACGGACGGCGGCCACCAGGGCGTCATCCGAGAAATGTACTTTGTGATGGGCTTCGTAACGATCGCGCAGCCCTTTAAGCATCTCGATGGTGTCTTCTTCATTGGGTTCCTCGACCAGAACCGGGGCGAAACGGCGTTCGAGAGCGGCGTCTTTTTCGATGTGTTTCTGGTATTCATCGAGGGTGGTGGCGCCGATGCACTGCAGCTCACCGCGAGCGAGGGCTGGCTTGAGCATGTTCGAGGCATCCATGGCGCCCTGAGCGGCACCGGCCCCAACAACGGTATGCAGTTCATCGATAAAGAGGATGATCTCGCCGTTGGAATGCTGCACTTCTTCGATGGCGGCCTTGAGGCGTTCCTCGAACTCCCCGCGGAAGCGGGAACCGGCGATCATGGCGCCCAGATCGAGCGATACCACTTTTTTGCCGATGAGGATTTCAGGCACGTCGTTGGCGGCAATCTTTTCGGCCAGGCCTTCAACAATTGCGGTCTTGCCAACGCCGGCTTCACCGATGAGCACCGGGTTGTTCTTGGTGCGGCGGGAAAGAATCTGCATGACGCGCAGGATCTCTTTATCCCGGCCAATCACCGGGTCGAGCTTGCCCTCACGGGCTTGCTGGGTGAGATCACGGGAATATTTCTCAAGGGTGCGGTAGCGGGTTTCGGCCTGCGGATCAGTGACACGCTGGCCGCCGCGCAACTGCATGATGGCATCGAGAACACGATCACGGGTAATGCCGGTGGTCTCGAGCAAACGGGCCGCCGGGGTATTCTTTTCATTCAAAATCGCCAGAAAGATATGTTCGGTGGAAATGTACTCATCCTTGAGCTTGCTGGCCTCTTCATTGGCCAGATCGATGATCCGCTTGACACGAGGGGTGATGAAGATCTGCCCGGCCCCGCCGCCGCCAAAAATGTTGGCTTTCGGGCTGGTCTTGAGAATGTAATCGAGACGTTCGGCCAGAATCTTCGGATCCACCTTGAGGATTTCTAAAATCTGCGGAACAACGCCTTCGGGCTGTTCGATCAATGCCAACAGCATGTGCTCGGTATCGATCTGATTGTGCCCGTAGCGCTGGATAATTTCGGCTGCTCTTTGGGCAGCTTCTTGGGCTCTTTCAGTAAAACGGTCAAATCGCATCATTTGGGGTTCCGTCCTTAAAACAGAACTAATCTTATCTGGTGATTATAGCATCGGGTGGATAAGAGATTTGCCTGAAATCTATTAACAACGCATCAGAATTGTTTATAAACGACTTTTCCTTCGACCATGGTCAGATGAACCTGCAGCTTTTCGTCCACCAGCACCAGATCAGCATCGGCATTGCGGCTGAGATGGCCCTTATGTTCTTCGAGATGGATGGCCTTGGCGGGATTAAAGGAAGCAAGTCTAACCATTTCTCCGAGGGGGCGACCGGTGGCGGCCACGATGTTGGCCAGGGCGCGTTCCATGGTGAGGATGGAGCCGGCCAGGGTGCCATCATCCAGGCGAACGGCGCCGTCTTTGACGGTAACGTGGGCATCCTTGAAGAGGTAATCACCTTCGGGCATGCCGGCCGCATTGATGGAATCCGAGATCAGGATGACGTGGTCGATGCCTTTGGCTTTCACCAGCAGCCGCATGGCTGCAGGGTGCACGTGGATGTTATCCGCGATCAACTCGCACATCAACTGCGGGAAATCAAGCGCTGCGCCAACGGTGCCCGGCTCGCGGTGATTGAAGGGGCTCATGGCGTTGAAGCAGTGGGTGACCTGGGTCACGCCCATCTGGATGGCAGCCTGAATCTGCGCATAGGTAGCGTTGGTGTGGCCGGCAGAAACGGTGATGCCGCGGCGGGCACATTCGCGGATGAGCCACTCGTTTTCGGGAACCTCGGGGGCGACTGCGACCAGACGGATGAGATCGGTGTTGAGAAATTCAAGCGCTTCTTCGCGGCCGGCGGGGCGGATGAAGGATTTATCCTGTGCGCCGCAGCGAGCGACGCTGAGCCAGGGGCCTTCGAGGTGGGCGCCGAGGATCTTGGCCCCCACTTCATTGCCCATCACGGCACGGGTCACTTTGAGTGCGTCGCGGATGGCCTCGTGCGAAGCCGTCCAGGGGGTCGCCAGGAAGCCGGTCACCCCGTGACTGGCGTAAAAAACGCGACATTTCCTGCAAGCCCGGTTCGGTAATGCCGAGCATCTCATGCCCCAGGGCGCCGTGGGTATGCACGTCAATGAAACCGGGAAGAACGGTAAGCCCCTGACCGTCTAAAACAAGATCGACCGGAAAATCTTTGGGTTGTCCTTTGCCCAAACTGCGAATTTGGTGGCCTTCGATACTGATCCAACCAGTGTTCCGGTTATCCTGTTCGTCAATGAACTGAACGTTTTTAAGAAGGATCGTGGTTTTGCTCATACGCTGATTTTATCCTTTTCGAGCGAACCCTGTCAAATTCAGGCACGGGAATCGAGTGCTGGAGGGGAAGGGCAAATTTACTTCCGGTTTTGATCCAGCAGCCTATTGACTTTGGTTTTGAAAATCATTATAATATTTTTAACTAACACGTGTTACTACTCATAAATATGACAAAAAAACGCGTAACCAGTTTCGATGTTGCTGAAAAATCAGGGGTTTCTCGATCCACTGTTTCTTTTGTATTAAATAATATTACCGACGTCCGTATCAGCCCCGAGACGCGCCAGCGTGTGCTGGATGCTGCCCGTGAGTTGGGCTATCATCCCGATTCCGCGGGCAGAAAACTGGCCAGCGGTCGGTCGAACACACTGGGGCTGATCCTGCGTCAGAGCCGCGAACAGGTTTTCGCGGATGCGCTGCTGCCACAGGTCGTGCTGGGAGTGGGGGAAGCGGCCAGCCAGGAAGGTTATCAGGTGCTGCTGGAGGCCATCAGCCCGGAAAATCAGAATGGGTACATGCATCTGATCCAGGAAAATCACGTGGACGGCATCATCCTTTCTGGCCCACAGCAAAACGACCGCGAAATCATTGATCTCTATAATGAAGGTTACCCCATTGTATTAATGGGACAATTACCCGAAAGCTCACTGCCTTACGTGGATATTGATGCCATCGATGGTTCTTACCGGGCAGTCAAACATTTGATCGAGGCGGGGCAATCGCCGCATTGGCCTCATTACCAATGCTCCTCTGGAATATACCTCAGCCCAGCAACGCTGGGATGGTTATTGCAAAGCACTCAGCGAAGCGGGGATCATGGTGGAAAAAGAACTCATGCGGACGGGGTATTACACTCCGCAGAGCGGCTACAGCGCCATGAAAGAGCTGCTGGCGCTTGCGGTCATCCCGACGGCGGTGTTCATTGCCAGCGACGTGGTAGCGCTGGGGGCCATGCAAGCGATCAAAGATCAAGGGCTGCGCATCCCCGAAGATATCGCGCTGGTCGGCTTCGATGATATTCCACTGGCTGAGTATTTCGACCCTCCGCTTTCCACAATTCATACCCCTTCGTATGAGCTGGGAAAAACGGCTGGGGAAGCGCTGCTGTGCCTGCTGCACGGGAAGACGCTGGAAAACAATACGCAATTGCTTGATTCCGAACTGATCCTTCGGCGGTCAAGCCAGCAAAAAAACAATAACGTGTCAGGTTGAGTTTTCTTATCTCAAATCATTAACACGTGTTACTAGGGCTAACATGAAAGTCTACTTGAAAGGAGGTCGGTCAAAGCGAAAAATTTGTATCGAGTGCTCGTTCCGTAGCGCAAAAAAAGTTTCGATATTCTAAGGAGAGATGAGAAACATGAACACAAAATTCGTGAAAGTTTTTGGTTTGATTGTCGTCGCCACCATGCTGCTTGCGGCATGCGGCCAGGCTGCAACCACGGCAGCCCCTGTGGCTACCACTGCCGCCGCAACTACTGCTGCTCCGACTGAAGTAGCTACCACTGCCGCTCCCCACCGCGGCTGCCGCTACCATTGATTGCGGTGAAGCCAAAGCGGGCGATAGCCTGACCCTGGTCTATCAGTGGTCTGGTTCTGAGGAAGAAAGCTTCAACACCATCCTCAAACCATCGAAGATGCCTGTGGTGTCACGGTCACTGCCCAATCCACTCGTGATGATGCTGTTCTCGATACGATGGTCAAGAGTACTCCCCCAGATGTTCTTTTCTGGCCGAATCTCTCACCGATGAAACTCTATACTGATAAACTGATGGCTCTGGATACTGTCAGTGCCAACAAAGACAACTATGCTTCCTTCTGGATGGACATGGGTTCTGTGGACGGCAAGTGGGTCGCCATCCCGGTAAAAGTAGATGTCAAATCCATCATCTGGTACAGCCCGACCCAGTTTGCTGCCTTTGGCTATCAGGTCCCGACCACCTTCGATGAATTGAATACCCTCGTCGAGAAGATGGTTGCGGATGGCAACGTGCCCTGGAGCATGGGCTTCAACAATGGCGGTGCCGCTGATGGTTGGACCGGTACCGACTTCGTTCAGGATATTCTGCTGGCCACCAAGGGACCGGCTTATGTCAACGATATCATCTCTGGCAAAGTTGCTTACGATGACCAGGGTGTACAGGATGCCTATGCCACTTATTACAAGTGGGCTTCGGATGCCAATACACCGTGGGTGGTGCAGATGGTACTGTCAACACCAAATTCCTGGATGCTATCTACAAAGTCTTCTCCAATCCTGCTGAGGCTATGATGGTCAAACAGTCCGGGTTCGCCGGCGGCAGCATTGCCACCCAGTTCCCCGATCTGAAATACGGCACGGATTATGACTTCTTTGAATTCCCGGGCGTGCAGGGTTTGCAGGGCGGCGCTGACTTTATGTTCTCCTTCTCTGACAGCGCGGCTGCCAAAGCTCTGGTTTCTTACCTGACCGGTACGGTCGGTGGTCAGAACTGGGCCAAAGCCAACTTCGGCCTTTCCCCCAACAAGAATGCTGACGGCAACTACTCTGATCCGCAGTCGATCAAACTGAGCACCATCCTGAGCGGCGCGACTGGTTTCACCTTCGATATTGGTGATGCTATCGGCGCTCCGTTCAATAATGCTGAGTTCAAGGGCGTTGTGGACGTGGTCCAGGGTAAGGATATTGCTACTACCTTAGCCACAGTTGCTGCTGCACAAACAGAATCCCTTAAATAGTTTCTGACGATTGAATTTCGGGGCATGGATTGTCGTACCATGCCCCGAAGGTATTCTTGAAACGGTTTGGTAGAGGAGGTAGGACCCATGGTACCCAAAATCATGCGGCAAGGGAAGCTGGCGCCCTGGCTGTATTTACTCCCCGCCTTTTTAATGATGGCAGTCTTCATTATTTATCCCACTATTGCGACAATTCGTTTGAGCTTTCTCGACAACACGGGCACTAATTCGGCGGCCACTACCTGCGCGGCAGGGCAGCCCTGCTGGGGCGTCTTCGAGAATTACCGCTATGCTCTGACCAACCCGGATATGCTGATTGCTCTGCGCAATAATGCATTATGGTTATTACTCATGGTACCGGCAACGGTAGCCGGTGGGTTATTCTTTGCCATTCTGGCTGATCGAGTTCCCTATGAAAAGCTGGCCAAGTCGATCATTTTCATGCCGGTGGCAATTTCGTTCATTGGCGCCGGTATCATCTGGCGTTTCGTCTACGACTTCCAGAGCGGCGGCGGAGCGCAGATCGGCATCCTCAATGGCATTATTACCGGGCTGGGCGGCTCCGCGGTGACCTGGCTGAGCAACCCCGCCATCAGCAACTTTTCCCTGATGATCGTGGGAGTGTGGCTGTGGGCCGGGTTCTGTATGACCATGCTCTCGGCGGCCATCAAGAACGTGCCCAGTGAAATTCTGGAAGCAGCCCGCGTGGATGGGGCCAATGAATGGCAGGTCTTCTGGCAGATCATGTTCCCCACGATCTTGCCCAGCGTGATTGTAGTCTCCACGACCCTTTCCATCATCATCTTGAAGATCTTCGATGTGGTATACGTGATGACCGGCGGCAATTATGGCACCGAAGTCATCGCTAACCGCATGTTCAACCTGATTGTGACCAACACCGGGCGCTCCACGGCGCTGGCGGTGCTGTTGATCGTGCTGACGATCCCGATCATGATCTTCAACATTAAACGCTTCCGCAAAGAGGAGGCATCACGATGAGACCTCTTTCACGTTTGAACCTGTTCTTCAAAAAAGTACCGGTTAACCTGGCCGTGATTATTATGTGCGTCCTGTGGATCGTACCGACCCTGGGTCTGTTCGTGACCTCCTTCAGAACGCGTGAAGCGGTGCGCACCACCGGCTGGTGGACAGTCTTTGCCGGCACCCCCAAAGTGCTGGGAACCACTGAGTATGACACTTACTGCGCTTCTTGCCACGGCAACGATGGGAAAGCTATCACCGCTGCGGATCTGAGCGACGCCAACGTGGTATCGCAGTATCCGAGCGCCTCGAGTTTGCTGGTGATGCTGCGCCAGCCTCTGGCGGATGGGACAGCCCACGTTAACAACCCGGCGCTGCCCGAAAACACCAAAGATGCCATCGGCACCCTGTCGGACGTGACTTCTTATCTGCAAACGCTTTCCGGGCAAAAACAGTCGACCAACCAGTTTACCCTGAAGAACTACGTGGATGCTATTGTTGGCTATAAAGGGACGCAGGATTATCTCTCGGATTGCGAAAAACAAGTCACGAGTACGCTGGCGGTTTACAAGTGCAACGCCAGTGACATTCTCAATTCGGCGGGCATGGGCTCAGCCATGATCAATACCCTGATCGTGACAATCCCGGCAACGCTGGGGGTGATCTTTTTGGGCGCGCTGGCTGCTTATGCCTTCGCCTGGCTGGATTTCAAGGGGCGGCAATGGATCTTTGCCCTGCTGATCGGCCTGCAGGTTGTTCCGCTGCAGATGGCGCTGGTGCCTATTGCCCAGCTGTATACCCAACTGGGGATGCAAAGCTCTTTCCTGGGCATCTGGCTGTTCCACATTGGTTTTGGCCTGCCCTATGCCATCTATCTGATTCACAACTTCATCGTGACTATTCCACGTGACCTTTTCGAATCGGTTTACCTGGATGGGGCCAGTCACTGGATGGCCTTCCGCAAACTGGCACTGCCATTGGCCATGCCGGCCATCGCCTCGCTGGGAATCTTCCAGTTCATCTGGGTGTGGAATGACTTTCTGGTGGCCAAGATCTTCCTGACCACACATCCGGTGCTGACAGTGCAGATCACCAATTTGCTCGATCCGCGCGGACAGAACTGGCACATCCTGACGGGTGCCGCGTTCCTTTCGTTCATCATCCCGATGATCGTGTTCTTTGCTTTCCAACGTTATTTTGTTCGTGGCCTGACTGCTGGATCAGTCAAAGGTTAATTTATCGAATCTCAGAGGTTAATGGTTTATGCGTTCCAATCAAGACAACTGGTACCAAAATGCAATTTTTTATGAGGTGAACACACGTTCGTTCTATGACAGTAACGGCGACGGCCAGGGAGACCTGCTGGGAGTACGGGAGAAGCTGGATTATCTCAAGGGGCTGGGGGTAGATTGCCTGTGGTTGCTGCCCGTGTATGCCTCTCCGATGAAGGATGGCGGCTATGATATTTCGGATTTTCGCGCCATTCGCCCCGACTTTGGCACGCTGGACGACCTGAAAGAACTGGTCGTGGCTGCGCATACGAAAGGCTTACGTGTGATCATGGACCTGGTACTGAACCATACCTCTGATCAGCACGAATGGTTTCAGAAGGCGCGGGCGGACCGACATTCGCCGTATCGCGACTATTACGTGTGGCGCGATGATGAACAAGGATATCGAGACGCCCGCATCATCTTTCTAGATAGTGAGAAATCCAACTGGAGCTGGGATGAGAAGGCTGGTCAGTATTACTGGCACCGCTTCTACTCTTTTCAGCCTGATCTGAATTACGATAACCCACGTGTCGTCGAAGAGATGATTGGGGTAATGGATTTTTGGTTAGCGCTGGGGATCGATGGTTTTCGGGTAGATGCCGTGCCGTATTTGATCGAACGTGAGGGCACCAACTGCGAAAATTTGCTCGAAACCCACGCCGTGCTCAAAAAAATGCGTGCATTCGTTGATGAAAAGTATCCGGGACGGGTGCTGTTGTGCGAGGCAAACCAGTGGCCGCACGATGTGCGGGCTTACTTTGGCGATGGGGATGAATTCCAGATGGCGTTTCACTTCCCGTTGATGCCACGGATGTATATGGCACTGAAGCAGGGTGATTACGCGCCCATCCGTTGGGCACTGGAAAACACCCCACAAATCCCGGAAAATTGCCAGTGGTGCACCTTTCTACGCAATCACGATGAATTGACGCTGGAAATGGTCACCGAAAAAGAACGGCAATGGATGTGGCAGCAGTACGCGCCAGAACCTGGGATGAAGCTCAATCTGGGCATTCGCCGTCGGCTGGCTCCCCTGCTGGATAATGATCCGCAGCAAATCGCGCTGGCGTATGCGCTGCTCTTTGCGCTGCCGGGGTCGAATGTGCTCTATTATGGGGATGAAATTGGTATGGGGGATGACATCCAACGGCCTGATCGAGATGGGGTGCGTTCGCCGATGCAGTGGGATGCCAGCAAGAACGCGGGCTTTTCGAGCGCAGATACCCTTTTTGCTCCGGTACTGGGCGGCGATTTTGCCCCAGCGAGGGTAAACGTAGCGGCCCAGCAAACGGCCCCACACTCGCTCTTCAATCAGGTACGCAAAATGATCGCGGTGCGCAAAGCCCATCCGGCGTTCGCCAGTGGAAAATACACAGAAGTGGCTTCTCCTGCTGATGCAGTGGCGGCCTTTCTGCGTTCGGATGAAAATGAGCGCATCCTGGCGGTGCATAATCTGGGATGGGAAGGGCAAACCTTTGAATTTCCACAGGAACAGGCCCAACGAGGTTTGGAGGACTTGCTGACCGGGGAGTGCTACACTGCTGTGCAGGGGAAATACGCTTTGAAGCTGGCGGGGAAATCTTTCTGCTGGTTGAAAATTCTCTAAGTTGCTATTCTCTCGAACAACTTATTTGCCATGACATCCGCCCGGAATTACCCGGGCGGATGTCGATTTACGGCGGTGAGAAAAACTTCAAGGAAATTGTGTAGGTTTGTCAAACATATTGGACAGAGTTAAGGAAGAATTGTCTAGGAGAAAGGAAGCCCAGAGGGCGCATGGGGGTATTGTTAGAGCGCTGATTGTATCTTTTCAGCTGATTGGCGAAATCTGCAAACGAGTAAAACTTGGCAGAGTTATATAACCTTTTCTGATCTTCACGATGGCTTCTTTCGACTTTGCCATTATGTCTCGGTGTATAAGGTCGAATGTATTTGTGGCGGATCCCCAAACTTTGCAGTCTTGCTTCAAATAGAGTCAAGTTGTCTTCGTCGCGAGTTCGCAATAACCGTTTGGTGAATTCAGTGCCATTGTCCGTTTGCACACATTCGATCTTGATCCCTTGCCTGGCATACCAGGCAAGGGCATCCTCCAGAAATTGCAGAGAAGAGTAAGTGTTTACTTCCTCAAAGGCTCCCAGGTAACGTAAACGGCTGTACTCATCAATGGCTGTGTATTGATAAAACTTTTGCCTCTTTTCTCCTACAATACACTCTACTGGCACCCATTTCACATCGATTTGAACTCGCTCTCCTGCATGGCTCATCTGCTCGTAGGGTTTGGCCTGATATTTCTTCTTCACGCTCTCTTTAGGAGCGAATAACCCCAGATGAACCATCAGTCGAAAAAGGCTTACATAATGCCTGCGATAGCCTCGTTCTCGCAGTTTGAACCAGAACTCCATTAGTCCAAGTTGTGGGTTCCGTCGCCGCATATCGGTGACCAGTTTGATCTCTGCCTCGTTTTGCTGGTTGGGGTGCCTGTGAGGACGGCGGGATCGATTTGCCAAAGATTCAACTGTCCCGTCATATCTTCCCAGCCAGAAGTAGATATAGGATCGGGCCTTGTTGTACTTCCTTGCCGCTTTCGTTACTCCTTTGTCCTGAGCATATTTCACAATTGAGTTCCGGTATTTCATTTCCTGTGTTATCGTATTCATAGCAGGATTTGGTGACCTCCGTTTTGTTTTGGTTTCAGCGCTATAACAATAACGGTTCTTCCCTTTTCCTGCTATCTTTTTATTCTCCTCTGTCCAATATCTACTGTAATCCTACAACTTTGGCGTAACACAAGGAAATTGCTGCTTGACAGACGGGAATCCATTCGCTAAAATGAGTTTGTTAATAAAAATCTTATGAAAGGATAGGCGCAGCATGAATCAGATCGACAGCAAAGCAAACAGCATCGTTTTGATGTTCGGCCTTACCAATGGTTTCGTTGGTGGGGTTGCTCCTTCTCGTAATGCGCCTGTTTCCAGATAAGATTCAAGGATCGTCCAACTGGCCACGGCGCGTTACCGCTCCGTGGCTTTTTTCTTTAAATCCATCTGCCGCGGAGCCAACAGCCGCGGCCTTTTTAATTAATAAAGGAGAGAACATGGCAGAGGGAATGAAAGTAAAGTGTCGTTCAAGGCAGTAGCCTGGTTGTTTTTTTTTGTTTTTGATGGTGCAGGGAGGCCGAAATGCTAGAAGCATTACTCAAATTCGGCGGATATCGAGTAGATCGATTTTTTCAAAGCTGAACAGAGCGGGGAAGAGTTTGCTCTGTATCTTTGTTCATGCCAGCAGACAAACGGGAATTACTGTCTGGCCGCCAAACACCAGCTTCAGTATGGGCTGGTGCAGATTCACGCGCATGACCAACTCAAGAACCTGGCGGGAATCTACATTGATATCAATTTGCCTGAACAACTCAATCGGCCGGCTTATCTCGAACTCAAACGGGATCTGCGGCAGGGAAAATTCCAGCATGTGCTGGTGCTGGAAGATGAGCTGATCGTAGGCAATTGTGATGTGGAACGGGACTGGCAGGCCCTGGCGGCTGAGATTTCCGGACTCAAATTCTTCACCTTTGAGCGTGGAGAATGGACTTCAATCGTAATGCAGCAGCATCTGGCATTCGATATTGCAGGATAGGTGAATCCGATGACCAACGCAATTGTGGTTGAAAATGTATATAAAAAATTTGGAAGGAGCCATGCTCCTCTGTGGAAACGTCTTTTTCAGAAAGACGCTCTGGATGTTCAAGCGAACACCGGTACAGAAGAACGCGAACAGGTGCATGGGCACCGGCTGATCGTGGCGGTTGATCACGTTTCGTTTTCTGTTAAAGAAAGAGAAATCTTTGGCGTACTGGGGCCGAACGGGGGTGGCAAATCAACCCTGATCCGGCTGATCTCGACGCTGATGATCCCCGATCAAGGGAAGATCACCGTGCTGGGCTTCGATGTGGTCAAGAACCCAATGAAAGTGCAGCAACTCATCAACCGGGTTTCGGTGGAGGCGTCTTTCTTCAAAAAGCTCAGCCCGCTCGAAAACCTGATGTACGGCGCGCGCTTGTACGGCATGGATAGCCGGCAAACCCGTAAGCGCATCTTCGAAATTCTGGGACGGCTGGGATTGGACAAACGTACGATCACCAGCCCCATGGAGGAGATGTCGCGCGGAATGCAGCAAAAGGTGGCGATCGCGCGGGCGCTGCTGTCGCAGCCGCAGCTTCTGCTGTTGGACGAACCCACCACTGGCCTGGACCCGCGTTCGAAACGGGATGTGCAGGCAGTGGTGCGGGAAATGCGCGAGAACGACGGCACTACAATTCTGCTGACCACGCACGACATGGCAGAGGCCGAGAACCTGTGCGACCGCATCGCCATCATGTCGAGCGGTCGGGTAATCGCGCTGGATACCCCACAGGGGCTGAAACGACTGATCCAGTGGAAGGACGGCAAGGAACCTTCGCTGGAGGACGTTTTCATCGAATTGACTGGCAAACCTCTGGTGAACAAAGAGGAAGAGGAGCCGGACGACGAAGAAGAATAGGCCAGGGCAAGCCGGAAACCACCGGCCTCCCCTGAGAAAGTGACGGACACAATTATGGCAGTACTGACTCAACAATTCCGCGCTTCGTATGCTTTTTTCGAGCGCAATATGAATCTCATCAAACGTTACTGGTCGTGGGAAGTGGTGTGGCTGGTATATTCCACCGCGGACTGCCTCTCGGTCAGTTTCATCGGCCTGGGCATGCAGCAGATCAGTGGCAGCGAGATCAGCAATACCAGCTACATCGTGCTGTATTTACTCATTGGAACGCTGGTGTGGCGTTTTCTGTCGCAAATTTTTTACTGGATCACGGACCTCATCAACATCGAGCGCTGGGAGGGAACCATCGAATATACACTGATGGCCCCGGTGGCGCGCATCACTCACATGACCGGACAAACCGCTTTCGCGGTGGTCTACGGTTTCATCTTTACCGGCGTCATTCTGATCATCACCGCGCTGGTCTTCAAGATCGACCTGAGCAATGCCAATCTGCTGGGTGGGACGATCGTCTTGCTGTCAGGCAGCTTCAGCTTCGTTGGGATCGGTATCATGGCTTCCGTGCTGCCGCTGCTTTTCCCGGAGCGCGGTTCGCAGATGACGCACGTATTCATTGCCCTGCTGCTGCTTGTCTCAGGCGTGTATTATCCGGTATCGGTGCTGCCGGAAGTGCTGCGCAAGGCTTCCGTGTTCAGCCCGGCCACTTACGTGCTGGACGGCGTGCGGAAGGCGCTGCTTGAGGGGGCACCCACGGCGCAGCTCTGGGGCTATGTCTGGCCGGTACTGCTGATGGGGGCGGCCTTGATCCCGCTGGGACTGGTCATCTTCAAACAGGCGGAATTGTACGCCAAACGCAGCGGAAAGCTGCATCGCAACGGCTAAAGTTAAAAGAAGGGCATTCACTGCCCTTCTTTTGATATACTAGTACCCGGTCAAGTCAAGGAGTATTCTTTCCTTTCCATCATCAAGCTTTTGTTTTATTATCAGTGCAGCGAAATCAAAGAATAGGGTTAGCCGAAAACATCCGTACTGCTCAGTCATTGTGCTGACGGCCGGTGCGAGAAGAAAAACATCCTGGGGAAGGTGAGCATGGTTTCAGAGATCAAAGCAGTCGTCTATGACATGGGGGGAGTGATCCTGCGCTCCGCCACTTATGAATACCGTGATGCTATTGCGGCACGGTACGGCATGAGCCGAAAGGAACTGGAAGCTTTGATCTTCGACAGCCCTTCTGCTATCGCAGGGACATTAGGGAAAAAGACCAGTCGGGAGCACTGGCAATTTGTATTCGATACGCTGCAGGCGACGGCTGAACAACGGAAGACCTTTGAAAGTGAATTCTGGGCCTGCGACCAATTGGATCACTCCCTGGTGAAATTTCTGGGAGATCTGCGCCCGGAACGCAAGACCGGACTGCTCAGCAATGCCTGGACAGGTACACGCGAACGGCTTTTTGTGGAATATCACTGTGAGGATGTGTTTGACGTCAGTCTGTTCTCGTACGAAGTGGGGCTGGCAAAACCAGATGAGGCTTATTACCAGATGATCCTGGACCAGCTCGGAGTGCAAGCTACCGAGACGATCTTTTTGGATGATAATGCCGAGAACGTCGTCGCGGCGGCCCAGATGGGCATGAAAGCCATCCGTTTTCGTAACCATGACCAGGCCATCGCCGAAATGCAGGCGCTGCTGTAATGCTGGAATACGAATCCTTCGCGCCGCAAAAAGACCCCTTTTGCATCGCTGTTGTGGCGGATAGCCATATCCCTGACCACACTCGCGCCTTCCCGGCGGGGTTCGATACAAGGCTGGGTGCAATCAAGCCTGATCTGCTGCTGCACGCCGGCGACATCATTCTGCCCGAGACGTTACGAGCACTTGCAGCGTTCGCTCCAGTGCGGGCTGTCAAAGGCAATCGTGATTTTCTCTTTGGCAAAGAACTGCCGTTGGTGCGAGGAATTGCGGTATACGGACAAAAAATCGTGCTTACGCACGGACATCTAAATACGGCAGTGTACTGGCGGGATAAAGTTGCTTTTGCCCTGCGCGGATACCACTTTGAGCGCTATCTGCGGCGCTTCGAACACTGCTTTCCGGAGGCTAACGTAATCGCGTTCGGGCATACGCACCGCTGCGAGAACCGATGGGAAAATGGGCGTTTGTATCTGAACCCGGGTCTGCTGAGCGGTAGGGACCAGCGCTTCCCGACGCCGCACATCGGCGTACTCAACATGTATGAAAATGGTACAATAGAGGCAAACCTGATCCCCATCGAAGGAGAAGGACAATAGAAATTGTGTGGGGTTTTTACCCGATCAACCGATTCACTCAATTCGACGTGAAGGTATTTCCTATTCTTGACCGGTTCGTACAGTCTTGATATAATTGAGGTTTGCATATCCCAGCCACCATTTTGCCTGGGGTCTATCTATTCTTTTGCCAGGTTTGAAATCTTTTAGGAGAAACCTATGGCTTCTGCTCTTCCAACTAAATCTTACGCTCGTATCCCTGTCAACTTTAACATGCCCAATCTGATTGAGGTGCAGCTGGATTCTTTCCGGCGCCTGAAATCAGACGGTCTCACGGATCTCTTCGATGAGATTTCGCCAATCGAATCTTACAATAAGGGAATGAAGCTTTACTTCCCGGGCCGCAGCCCTGAGGCGCAGCAATGGGGATTAAAGTACTGGTTCGAGGAACCCAAACACAGTATCGACGAATGTGTCGAACGCGATCTTACCTATTCAAGCCCGCTGTACGTTTCTGTGCTGCTGGCTGGCCCGGACGTTCCTCAGCCCGTGAAATCCGATATCTTCCTGGGCGACTTCCCAGAGATGACCGACAAAGGTACCTTCATCATTAACGGTTCGGAACGTGTTGTCGTCTCTCAGTTGATTCGTTCCCCAGGTGTGTATTTCGAAGCTCCAGTTGACCGCGCCACCGGGCGTCGCCTGGCAATGGCCAAACTCATCCCGGACCGCGGTGCCTGGATGGAGTTCGAAACACGCAACAAAGATTTCGTTATCCTGAAATTTAACCGCAAACGCACGGTTCCCATTACGATCTTCCTGCGCGCGCTGGCGGCAGTTGATGACATGCTGCCCGGCGAAAGCCCGCTGAAGACCGGTTCAGATGAAGAACTGATCGCTTTGTTCCACGATATTGATACCAATCCCGATCGCCAGTTCATTGCCAAGACCATTGGTCAGGAACCGGTATGGGATCTTTCGGATGGACAAACCATCGCACAGGCTGCTCTGATCGAATTCTTCCGCCGCATGCGCCCGGGCGATCCGGCCAATCTGGAAAACGCCAAGCAGTTCCTCGAAGAGCAAATCTTCGATATGCGCCATTATGATCTGGAACGTGTCGGCCGCTACAAACTGAATCAGAAGCTTGACCTGATGGATCGCATCCCGGTGTCGCACCGCAGTGTGACCAAATGGGATATCGTCTATCTGGTGCGCCGCATGATCATGATCAATAACGAGCTGGAAGACAAAGATGACATCGATCATCTGGGTAACCGCCGTGTCAAGACCGTGGGTGAATTGATCCAGAACAAGCTGCGCATCGGTATGCGCCGTATGGAACGCGTTATTAAGGAGCGTATGTCCATTCGCGATCAGGACCAGGTTTCACCGGTCAGCCTGATCAACATTCGCCCCATCGTTGCAGCTCTGCGCGAGTTCTTTGGCTCGAGCCAATTGTCGCAGTTCATGGATCAGACCAACCCGCTGGCAGAACTGCGCCACAAACGCACCCTGTCTGCTTTAGGCCCTGGCGGTCTGCGCCGTGAGCGTGCCGGTTTCGATGTGCGCGATGTGCACAACTCACACTACGGCCGTATCTGCCCCATCGAGACCCCAGAAGGCCCGAACATTGGTTTGATCGGCCGTCTGGCCAGCTACGCTCGTGTCAATGAATATGGCTTCATCGAGACTCCTTACCGCAAGGTAATGAAGAGTCTGAGCAGCGAAGACAGCCGTTTGCTGGACCGCAAACTGCGTGAAACCTTAACCGATGAAAAGACGGGCGAGGAGATCGCTAAAGAGGGCGAGCGCATCACCAAAGAAATGCTGCCCAAGATCAAGAAACTCAAACGAGCCACCATCTTTGTGGTGCCATTTGTTTCAGAAGAAGTCGAATACCTTTCTGCAGATGCAGAAGATAAATGGGTCATCGCGCAGGCGAATACCCCATTGAACCTGAATTACGAATTCGAAGCAGCACAGATCTCTTGCCGTCACCGCGGTGATTTCATCACCTCCGGGGCGGACGGCGTCAACTTCATGGACGTGGCTCCGCATCAAGTCGTGGGCATCAGCGCTGCGTTGATCCCTTTCCTGGAGCACGATGATGCGAACCGTGCCTTGATGGGTTCCAACATGCAGGCGCAGGCAGTGCCGTTGATCAATCCGGATATTCCGTTGATCTCGACCGGCATGGAGCGCTACGCGGCTCTGGATTCCGGTCAGGTGCTGGTTGCGGAAGAAGACGGTGAGGTGGTTTCAGTTACGGGCCATCTGGTGAACGTCAAGAACGCTGAGGGCAAGGTGCGCACTTACACCCTGCGCAAATATCAGCGCTCCAACCAGAGCACCTGTATCGATCAGCGCCCGGCTGTGATCAAGGGCCAGCGCATTCATAAAGGCGACATTCTGGCGGATTCCTCCTCAACGGTAAGCGGCAATCTGGCCCTGGGCCAGAACGTCGTGATGGCCTTCGTTTCCTGGGAAGGTGGTAACTTCGAGGATGCGATCCTGATCTCGGAACGCCTGGTGCAGGATGATAAGTTTACTTCCGTGCACATCGAAAAGTACGAAGTTGAGGCCCGCGATACCAAATTGGGCCCAGAAGAAATCACCCGAGATATTCCGAACGTGGGTGAAGATGCCATCAAAGACCTGGATGAACAGGGCATCGTGCGCATCGGCGCTGAAGTTGGCCCGAATGACATTCTGGTTGGCAAGATCACCCCGAAAGGTGAAAAAGAGTTAACCCCTGAAGAGCGCTTGCTGCGTGCCATCTTTGGTGAAAAGTCTCGTGACGTGAAAGATACCTCTCTGCGCATGCCTCACGGCGAGCGCGGCAAGGTGGTGGACGTCAAAGTATTCACCCGCGAAGATAACGTCGACCTCTCGGCAGGTGTGGATATGATGGTACGTGTTTCAGTGGCACAGCGGCGCAAGCTGACCGCTGGCGATAAGATGGCCGGACGCCACGGAAATAAAGGTGTCGTCTCGCGCGTCGTGCCAGTGGAAAACATGCCGTTCTTGGAAGACGGGACCCCAGTTGATATCATCCTTAACCCGCTGGGTGTGCCTGGTCGTATGAATATTGGCCAGGTACTGGAAGCTCATCTGGGCTGGGCAGCCAAGGAACTGGGTTTCGAAGGAATTACCCCGGTCTTTGATGGCGCCAATGAGTATGAAATTGAAGCTGAACTGGCGCGCGCCTGGCTGATGGATTATGCCTGGAAAGTGGCCGGTGAGAAATCATGGGAATGGATGAACGGTCAAGACTATGACCCCGAATCCATCAAAGATGACGAAGAAGTGCGTCTGCTGTATCTGGAGCAGGTGCTGGGCAGCGGGTACGATGTTTCACGCATGGCCACCGATAAGGTGTATGCGCGACGCGCTAACCTGGAATTCTGGCTCAAGGATAGTGGCTACGAACCTGAGAGCCTGTTGAGCTTCGATAACCTAAAACCGGGCACTCCCGAATTCACTGACAACGACCAGAAAGCCATCGATGTGTGTCTGCGCTTCTGGCTTGAGAGTGAAGGGGTGGACATCAGCGGCATCAAAGAAGAAGATCTGATGACACGCGCTGAACAGCACACCCTCGAAACCGGGCATCCGGTGCCGACCCTGGGCAAACAAATCCTGCGCGATGGGACCTCGGGCGTGGAATTTGATCAGCCGGTCACCATTGGCGTCATGACCATGCTCAAGCTGCACCATTTGGTCGAAGATAAAGTCCATGCTCGCTCCACAGGCCCTTATAGCCTGGTGACCCAGCAGCCGCTGGGTGGCAAGGCTCAATTCGGTGGTCAGCGCTTTGGTGAAATGGAAGTGTGGGCGCTTGAGGCCTACGGCGCGGCTTATACCCTGCAGGAAATGCTCACTGTCAAATCGGATGATGTGCAGGGTCGTGTTAGCACCTACGAAGCTATCGTCAAAGGCCAGCCAATCGAAGACCCGAGCTTACCGGCTTCCTTCCGCGTGCTGGTGAAAGAGCTGCAGAGTCTGGGCCTGGCCGTTGAAGCGGTCATGGATAACAAGGAAGTGATCCGCTTCGGTAAAGATGAAGAGCGGGTGAAACCTCCCAAGATGGAAACCGGCCTGTTAGGGCTGGGTGAAGAGCTGGAGGGCCTGCTCTAAGAGAAAAAGCGGCGATGAGTGATCCATGGGGTTGCTCTGGGCGAAAAAAGAATTCTTGACTGCCTTTTTGCCCCATGATATAATCATGCGCCGTTGTGAATTTTGTGGTGATCAGAGTCCCTGGAGTCAATCCGGCGTGGCCATCATAGCAGGCGATGGCCTCGCCCTATTATGTAAGAAGTTAGGTAACGGCATTAATTTTACGGAGGCTAAGAGACGTGCCAACAATAAATCAGTTGATCCGAAAAGGACGTGAGACCAAAAAGGTCAAAAGCAAAGCCCGGCTTTGCAGTATACGCTGAACTCGATGAAGCAGCGACGTACACGCCAGGATAAAGGTGCTCCTCAGAAGCGTGGTGTTTGCACAGTCGTGCGTACCATGACTCCTAAGAAACCGAATTCGGCGTTGCGTAAGATTGCCCGTGTTCGTCTTTCCAATGGTCTGGAAGTGACCGCATACATTCCAGGCGAAGGCCATCAGTTGCAGGAGCACTCTGTCGTGCTTGTCCGCGGTGGTCGTGTGAAAGACCTGCCTGGTGTGCGTTATCACATTGTGCGCGGCACATTGGATACCACCGGTGTTGCGAAACGGTCTCAGGGCCGTTCCAAGTACGGCTCTAAAAAGCCGAAAGAATCATAATACTATTTAGCCGGAGAGTTTGAATGCGACGGACTAAACCAGAACCTAGAGAAGTTCCTGCTGATGTGCGCTATAACAGCGTGCCGGTGAGCTTTTTCATCAACCGGATTATGAAACGCGGCAAGAAAAGTGTTGCGACCACCATCGTTTACGATGCGCTGGATATCGTCAAAGAGAAGACCGGCAAAGCGCCGATCGAAGTCATGGATGCCGCTTTGAAAAACGTCGGCCCGATCATGGAAGTCCGCCCACGCCGTGTGGGTGGCGCGACCTATCAGGTGCCTATGGAAGTTCCCGCCAGCCGACGGATGACGTTGGCCATGCGCTGGATCATTGATGCGGCTGCTGCGCGTACGGGCAATTCCTATGCTGAGAAGTTGTCGGCTGAGTTGATGGATGCCGCCAATAATCAGGGCGCTGCTGTGCGTAAACGTGAAGAGACTCACAAGATGGCGGAAGCGAACCGCGCTTTCTCCCACTTTAGAGTGTAATTAAGAAATTATTTGTAGAGGAATCAGGTTTTTCATGTCACAGAATTTTCCACTAGAGAAGTGCCGTAATATTGGAATTATTGCTCATATCGATGCTGGCAAAACCACGACGACTGAGCGAATTCTTTTCTATTCCGGCCGCACATATCGTATTGGGGTCGGTCGATGACGGCACCACGGTTACAGACTGGATGGTTCAGGAGCGCGAACGTGGTATCACCATTGTTTCGGCTGCTGTAACCGCTGAGTGGAAGGGCTATCAGATCAACGTTATCGATACCCCAGGACACATTGACTTCACTGCTGAAGTGCAGCGTTCTTTGCGTGTTCTGGACGGTGGCGTAGTCGTTTTCGATGCCGTGCAAGGGGTCGAGCCACAGAGCGAGACCGTTTGGCGGCAGGCTGATCGTTATAGCGTACCGCGTATCTGTTTTGTCAACAAAATGGATCGTACCGGAGCCTCCTACGAATATACGATTGGGACGATTAAATCCCGTTTGGGCGCCAATCCAATTTCTATGCAATTGCCAATTGGCAGCGAATCTGCCTTCAAGGGCATGATCGACCTTCTGGAAATGAAGGCCATCTACTTTGAGGATGAATTAGGCAAAGAACCCAAGGGTAACTGAGATCCCGGCTGATTTGAAAGCCAAAGCTGAAGAAATGCGCGGCCAGATGGTCGAGAAGATCGCCGAACTGGACGATGACCTGACCATGAAATACCTGGAAGGCGAAGAAATCAGCATCGATGAGATGAAGACTGTGCTGCGACAGGCAGTCATCCAGAACAAGGCTACTCCTGTGTTCTGCGGTTCTTCCTTGAAGAACAAAGGCGTTCAACTGGTGTTGGACGCAATCATCGATTATCTGCCCTCTCCGCTGGACATTCCCCACGTCAAAGCTACTTTAACCAAAACCGGAGAAGACGTCACTTTCCCGACGGATGAGAATGCTCCGTTAACGGCGCTTGTCTTCAAGATCGTCGGTGATCCCTACGTAGGCCGTCTGGCTTACTTCCGGGTGTATTCCGGCAGAATCAAGACGGGTGAAACTGTCTACAACTCTTCAAAGGGCAAAAAAGAGCGCATTGGCCGTTTGCTGCGAATGTACGCTGATCGCCGTGAAGACATCGAAGAGGTCAAGGCAGGGGATATTGGCGCGGTGCTGGGCTTGAAGGAAAGCTTTACCGGCGATACTTTGTCTGATGGAGATAACCCGGCATTGCTCGAGAGCATTTCGTTCCCGGAGCCGGTCATTTCCATTGCCATCGAGCCGAAATCCACCGTCGATCAGGAAAAGATGGGCAATGCCATCCAGCGCCTGACCGAAGAAGACCCGACCCTGCGCGTCCGTACCGATGAAACCACCGGTCAGACCGTTGTCTCGGGGATGGGTGAGCTGCATCTGGACGTTTTCGTGGATCGTTTGAAACGCGAGTTCAACGTTCAGGCCAATGTGGGCAATCCGCGTGTGTCTTACCGTGAGACCATTACCCGCCCGGTCAAAGCGTATTCCTATAAATACGTCAAGCAATCCGGCGGCCATGGTCAGTACGGTCACGTCGTCTTCGATCTGGAGCCATTAGATCGCGGGCAGGGGATTGTCTTCGAGAATAAAATCTTCGGCGGGTCAATTCCGAAAGAATACATCCCCGCTGTTGAAAAAGGTGTCAAAGAAGCTGTCGAGGCGGGCGTGTTGGGGTATCCCGTGGTGGATATGAAGATCGCCCTGGTCGATGGTTCTTATCACGAGGTCGATTCGAGCGAAATGGCCTTCAAGATGGCCGCGATCATGGGTTTCCGTGAGGCCATGCAGAAAGGCAGCAGCGTTTTGCTGGAGCCGATCATGAAAGTGGAAGTCACGATCCCGGAAGAGTACCTGGGTGAGGTGTTAGGTCAATTGACTGCCCGCCGTGGTGAAATTCAAGGAACGGACGTCCATCCAGGCAACACCCAGGCAGTGCGCGCGATGGTGCCTGCTGCCGAAATGTTTGGTTATGCGACCCAGTTGCGTTCAGGCACACAGGGCCGTGGTGTGTTCACGATGGAATTTGACCACTATTCACCTGTGTCTGATTCGATCAAAGAAAAGATCTTAAATAAATAATTGAAATTTTTCTGAGGATACTCAAGGAGCTTCTGGAATTATGGCCAAGCAGAAATATGAACGAACGAAACCACATCTGAATGTGGGAACAATGGGTCATATTGACCATGGCAAGACCACTTTGACGGCCGCGATCACGAAGTACTGCGGGATGTTAGGCCATGCTGAATATCGCGCGTACGATCAGATCGATAACGCGCCGGAAGAGAAAGCCCGTGGTATTACCATCAACATTGCCCATGTCGAGTACGAAACGGATAAACGGCACTATGCCCATGTGGATATGCCGGGACATCGTGACTACATCAAAAACATGATCACTGGTGCGGCTCAGGTGGATGGAGCTATTCTGGTAGTGGCGGCGCCGGATGGCGCCATGCCGCAGACCATCGAGCACGTGCTGTTGGCGCGCCAGGTGGAAGTGCCAAGCATCGTAGTGTTCCTGAACAAGATCGACCAGATGAATGATCCAGAACTGCTGGAGTTGGTTGAGATGGAACTGCGCGACATGCTGACGAAGGAAGGCTTCCCTGGGGATACGACCCCGATCGTGCGCGGCAGTGCATTGAAAGCACTGGAAAGCACCTCGACTGACCCGAACGCACCGGAATACGCCTGCATCAAAGAGCTGCTGGACGTAGTGGATAGCTACATTCCGGAACCGGTACGTGAGCTGGACAAACCCTTCATGATGCCAATTGAAGACGTGTTCTCGATCAAAGGCCGCGGCACTGTGGTGACCGGTCGTGTGGATCGTGGCGTCATCAAAGTCGGCGAACCGGTAGAGATCGTTGGTCTGCGCGAGAAGAGCATGAGCAGCGTGGTGACCGGTGTGGAAATGTTCCACAAGATGCTGGATGAAGGTGAAGCTGGAGATAACCTGGGCCTGCTGCTGCGCGGTATTGAGCGCACGGACGTGGAGCGAGGTATGGTGGTTGCCAAACCGGGCAGTATCACCCCGCACACGAAGTTCATGGCACAGGTGTACATCTTGAAGAAAGAAGAAGGCGGACGCCACAAACCATTCTTCAGTGGGTATCGACCGCAGTTCTACATCCGGACAATGGATGTGACGGGATCGGTGAAGCTGCCGGAAGGGGTAGAGATGGTGATGCCGGGTGATGATGTGACGATGGAATGTGATCTGATCATCCCGGTGGCGTTGGAGCAGGGTTCAAAGTTTGCTATTCGCGAAGGTGGTCTGACGGTTGGCGCCGGTGTGATCACTAAAATCTTGGCATAGGTAGAGTTATGATGGCAAAACAAAAAATTCGAATTCGTCTAAAAGCTTATGATCACCGCGTACTCGATCAATCCGCCAAGCGGATTGTCGAAACTGCGGAACGCAGCGGGGCACAGGTTGTTGGTCCAGTCCCCCTTCCGACACGTGTTGAGCGCTTCACTGTTCGTCGTTCAGCATTCATCGATAAAGATTCGCACGAACATTTCGAAGTCCGTACGCACAACCGTTTGATTGATGTCCTCGATCCAGATGCCAAGACCATTGATATGCTGATGCGTCTGAATCTACCGGCTGGCGTGGATATCGAGATCAAGATCTAAATTATTACCGACGGATTCGTATTTTAGTATCGGTAGATCACCTTAAAAACTGGTAATACACTGGCTATTTACTGCGTTTCGCGGTAAAATAGTTCGGTTTTGGATATCGCAAGATATCCGAGAGGCAACTCAAGAGCGACTGTGTAGGCGCACGCGACAAAACTACCAGTGACGCAGCAAGTCGCTGACTGAGTTGTACAGGGATGATGCAACCTAGCCCAGGTTGACAGTCTCTATACAAATACTTTAAGGAGTACAACTGAAATGTTAAAAGGGCTGATCGGGAAGAAAATCGGCATGACCCAGATTTTCGATGAAAATGGCGCGGCATTACCTGTCACGCTCATCGAAGCTGGGCCATGCTTCGTTACCCAGATTCGCACGGTTGAGAAAGAAGGTTACTCAGCCGTTCAATTGGGTTACGAAGAGGTCAAACCGAAACGTTTGACGAATGGTGAGATTGGTCACCTCAAACGTTCCAACCTGCCCCCACTGAAATACCTGCGCGAATTTCGAGCTAAAGAGGTCGAAGTTAAAGAAGGCGATAAGCTGGACGTAGCGGTATTTGTGGTTGGCGAGAAGGTGGATGTCTCAGGTACGAGCAAAGGGAAGGGTTTTGCTGGGGCCGTGAAACGCTATCATTTCCGTGGTGGACCGAAAACACATGGTCAATCCGATCGATTGCGTGGGCCAGGCTCTCGTGGTTCAACGACCACTCCAGGTCGTGTCTACAAGGGTACTCGTGGGGCAGGTCACATGGGCAGTGACGCTGTAACCGCACAAAATCTTAAGGTCGTCCTGGTCGATGCCGAGCGCAACGTGATCGGCGTAAATGGTTCTGTTCCGGGTGCACGTGGCGGCCTGGTCGTGATTCGTGAATCACGCAAACAGTAAGCATTGAGAATCATTTACCTGGACTAAGGGAGCTAATGACTATGGAAGTTGATGTCGTAAACATGGAAGGCAAAAAGGTCAAGACCGTGGAATTACCGGCCGAGATCTTCGAAGCCCCAATTATTGTTGATCTGATGCACCAGGCATTTGTTCGCCAAATGAATAATGCCCATCTGGGTACGCATGAGACCAAGACCAAGAGCTTTGTCTCTGGTGGTGGCCGCAAACCCTGGCGACAAAAAGGGACTGGCCGCGCCCGTCAGGGCTCCACGCGCTCTGCGCAGTGGTCCCGTGGCGGTAAGATTCATACTCCCCATATGCGCTCGTACGTGGTTTCGATGCCGCGCAAGATGCGTCAGGCTGCTTTGCGCTCGGCTTTGTCGAGTAAAGCTGCTGAGAATCAGATCGTGGTGGTTGATGAATTGAAACTGGCCGAACCCAAGACCCGCCTGATGGCTGGTGCTTTGAATAATTTAGTCGGTGAAGCGAGCGCTTTGGTGCTGATCCCGGGAACGGAATCCTTCGAAGACGTGATTCGCTCGACCAGAAATATTCCAGACGCAAAAGTGCTGCACGCGGGCTATTTGAATATCCGCGACCTGCTGGTCTTCGATAAAGTATTGTTGCCAGTGGCAGTGCTCGACGTGATCAAAGCGAATCTGGGATAGGTAGGAGATAAAAATGAGCACGATTTATGAAGTACTCCACCGCCCTATTGTGACTGAGAAGTCAAACTATCAGGTAAACCGCCTGCATCAGTATGTTTTTGAAGTTGCCGCGGATGCAAATCGCACCCTGGTGAAAGATGCAGTTGAACTCCTCTTTCATGTAACAGTTGTACGGGTGAACATTATCAATGCTCCTGCGAAGCGGGGCCGCAACGGCCGTAATCGCCGTGTCGACATCAGCAATGCGGGGTATAAGAAAGCAATCGTCACCCTGAACCCGGAAGATCGAATTCCGTTATTTGAAGGGGTTGAATAATGACGATTAAGATTTATAAACCAACGACACCCAGCCGCCGTGGAATGACCGGGTACACCTTTGATGAAATCACCAAAGACACCCCGGAACGGTCGCTGATTGTTTTACGAAAAGCCCATGCCGGTCGTAACAATTATGGTCGTGTTACGGTCCGCCACCAGGGTGCTGGCCAGCGCCAGTTCGTCCGTATCGTCGATTTCAAGCGCAAGAAGCTGGATATTCCAGCGAAAGTGGCTGCCATCGAGTACGACCCGAACCGCACGGCACGCTTGGCTTTGCTGGTCTATGCTGACGGCGAGAAGAGCTATATCATCGCCCCGCTGGGCCTCAAAGTGGGTGATACTGTCATGTCCGGCCCGAATGCAGAAATTCGTCCCGGCAATTGTTTACCAATCTCGAACATTCCGGTTGGTACCATGGTGCATAACATCGAGATGCGCGAAGGCAAAGGCGGTCAATTAGTGCGTTCCGCCGGTACTTCAGCCCAGTTACTGGGTAAAGAGGGTGATTACGCTCAGGTGCGTATGCCTTCTGGCGAAGTCCGCCTGATCCGTCAGAAATGCTATGCTACTGTTGGCCAGGTAGGCAATACGGAACACAGCAATGTGAAACTGGGTAAAGCTGGCCGCAAACGTTTGATGGGTATTCGCCCGACCGTTCGCGGTACTGCAATGAGCCCACGCGACCATCCGCATGGTGGTGGTGAAGGCCGTCAACCTGCTGGTATGCCGGGTCCGAAGAGCCCCTGGGGTAAACCCACCCGTGGTTACAAGACTCGCCGCAACAAGGTCACCAACCAGTTTATTGTTCGCCGTCGCAATGCCGGTAATCGGTAAGATTGGTGAGTCAATATCTTAACCGAGAGAGAGGGACGAAAATATGTCACGATCGCTTAAAAAAGGGCCGTTTGTAGCCCCTAAGCTGTTGAAAAGAATTGAGGCAATGAATGCAGCGGGTGAAAAAGAAAGTCATCCGTACCTGGAGCCGGGCAAGCGTGATCTTCCCGCAGATGGTAGGGCATACTATTGCTGTGCATGATGGCCGACGGCACGTACCCATCTATATCACCGAAAACATGGTGGGGCACCGTTTGGGCGAGTTCGCTCCTACCCGTCATTTCCGCGGGCATACGAGCTCAGCCGATAAAGCCGCAGGAGCTAAATAACTATGGCCACTGATATCCGTGCTGAATTAAAGAATTGCGGTGTCTCTGCGCAGAAAGCGCGCCTGGTTATTGACCTGGTTCGGGGCAAGCCAGCTGTTGAAGCCTTGACTACCTTGAAGTTCACCAACAAAGTTGCCGCCTACCACGTGGGTAAACTGCTGGCTTCAGCAGTCGCCAACGCAGAAGAGAACTTCGGCCTCAGCCGTGAAGATCTGGTTATTTACAAGATCACGGCTGATGAAGCCCCCACCCGTAAGTGGCGCCGTTTTGGTGCCCGTGGTCGCTTCAAACCTTTGTTGCGACGGTCTTCTCACATCACAGTAGTACTGCGAGAGAAAGAGTAAAGTCAAGCGGGGCAGGTGAATAGCCGCCTCGATCGAGAAAGACACCAGGAGAAATTATGGGTCGTAAAATACATCCAATTGGTTTTCGTCTTGGAATCAACAAACCCTGGGAAGGGCGCTGGTTCGCCGAAGGTGGTGAATACCGCGATCAGCTCCATCAGGATTTGGTAATCCGCGAAATGGTCCGCAAGGAAGCAGATAAAGCAGGTATCTCGGCCGTTGAGATCGAGCGCTTCCCCGGTAAGGTAAAGGTAGTGGTTCACACTGCCAAACCCGGCATTTTGATTGGCCGCAAGGGTGATTCTGTCAAGAAAATCCGCACCGATCTTGAGGCTTTGACCGGCAAGAAAATCGATCTTGAGATCAAAGAGATCAAGAACCCGGATTGCGATGCTTATCTGGTGGCAGTGAATATTGCCGGACAGATCGAACGCCGTGTCAGTTATCGGCGCGCAATGAAACGTGCTTTGCAGCAGGCCATGCGCCAGGGCGCACTGGGCATCAAAGTCTCTGTGTCTGGCCGCTTGAGCGGTGCTGAGATGGCGCGTATCGTGTGGCTGCGTGAGGGACGTGTTCCTCTGCAAACCCTGCGTGCTGATATCGACTTTGCCCGCGCCGAAGCTTTGACCACTTATGGCCGCATCGGTGTCAAAGTCTGGGTATATAACGGTGAAGTTTTGCCGGGTGTGGAAGAGAAAGTTGAATCCACCGAAGGTGTGTACGTTAGCGAATAGACTCCACGCTGAGCAAAAAACTCACGTGAAACGAAAGAGGTAGCTGCTATGTTGATGCCAAAACGTGTAAAGTGGCGTAAAGCTCAACGCGGTCGCATGAGAGGGAAGGCTCTGCGCGGCGCAGATATGATCTATGGTGAATATGCCTTACAGGCGTTGGAGCCAGGCTGGGTAACTGCCCGCCAGATCGAAGCTGCCCGCCGCACCATCGTCCGCGCGATGAAGCGTCACGGTAAAGTATGGATCCGGATTTTCCCCGACAAACCATATACTCACCGTCCGCCCGAAACCCGTATGGGTAAAGGGAAAGGCGCCGTGGAGTACTATGTTGCAGTCGTGAAACCCGGAAGAATCGTGTTCGAGATCAGTGGTTTGGATCATGACGAGGCAATTGAAGCTTTGAATCAGGCCTCCTACAAGTTCTCGATCAAAACCAAGATTCTCTCTCGTCATGAGGGAGCAGGAGAGGCTGCATGAAAACTTCTGAGATTCGTCTTCTATCCACTGATGAAATCAAGACCAAGCTGGGGCGACGCTCGGAACGAATTGATGAACCTTCGTTTCCAGATTGTTACCGGGCAACTGACTGATACCAGCCGTCTGAAGATCATCCGCCGACAGATCGCTGTTTACGAGACTATTCTCCGCGAACGCGAACTCGGCAACGTATCGGAAGGTGCAAAATGAACGAACGACGTCGATTAACCGGTGTAGTCACCAGTAATCGGATGACCAAAACGGTCGTGGTGGTGATTTCGAGAACCTACCGCCATCCGTTGTATCGCAAGGTTGTCCACACCAGCCACAAAGTGAAAGCTCATGATGAACTGGGCTGCCACATTGGTGATGAAGTCACTGTTGTGGAGAGCGCTCCGTTCTCTCGTGAGGTGTGCTGGGTAGTTGAATCCATCGTCAAACGCGAGGGCAAGACCCTTGACCTCGCCGAGGAGGCGGTTCAATGATTCAGCATGAGAGTCGTCTAAAAGTTGCCGACAACACCGGCGCGCGTGAGCTGCTGGTGTTCCACATCGAGGGTGGTTCCACCCGCAAGTATGGTGGGGTGGGCGATATTGTGGTGGCCACTGTTAAATCTGCTGCCCCGCAGGGTTCCGTCAAGAAGAGTGAAGTGGTGAAAGCCGTGATCGTGCGCACCGCTAAAGAGTGGCGCCGCGAAGATGGTTCCACCATTCGCTTCGATGACAATGCGGCCGTGATTCTGGATACGGATGGTCAGAACCCCAAGGGCACCCGTATTTTTGGCCCAGTTGCCCGCGAGCTTCGTGAAAAAGGTTTCATGAAGATCATCAGCCTGGCACCAGAAGTGATCTAGGCCAGGAATCAGGAGCGATAAGATGAAAGTAAAAATTCGCAAAGGTGATCAGGTAGAAATCGTCACGGGCCGAACTGAAGACAAAGGCAAACGTGGTGAAGTGATCAAAGTGTTGCCTGAGGAACAGCGCATTGTGGTGCAGGGAATTAATATGCACACCAAACATCAGCGCCAGGTTCAATCTCAGGGCCGCACGGTCAATCCTGGAAAAATTCGTTATGAATCTGACATGAGCATTTCGAATGTCATGTTGGTCTGCAAAAAATGCAACAAACCGACCCGGGTCAGCCTGGTTCGTGAAGACAACAAGACCAAACGAATTTGCAAGAAATGCAATGCGGACTTGGACCTGTAGTCCAAGGCGGAGTAGATCAAGATGAATTATTTGAGAGAAAAGTACGTAAAAGAAGTATCTCCGGCCTTGATGAAAACATTGGAACTTACCAATGTGATGCAGATCCCTGCGATCAAAAAGGTCGTGGTCAATATCGGCCTGGGTGAAGCAATGGATAACCCCAAGGCTTTGGATGCGGCAGTTGCTGACTTGACCGCCATCACCGGGCAGAAACCCGTGATCACGAAAGCACGCAAGAGTATCGCGAACTTCAAACTGCGTGAAGGCCGCGCCATTGGTACTTCGGTTACCTTACGTGGCGACAAGATGTGGGCTTTCTTAGACCGTTTGATGAACATCGTGCTGCCCCGTGTGCGTGACTTCCGCGGTGTTTCAGATGAATCTTTCGACGGACGTGGGAACTATACCCTGGGTCTGCGCGAACAGATCATCTTCCCGGAAATTGAGTATGACAAAGTGGATAAAGTGCGCGGCATGGAAATCACCATTGTCACCAGCGCCACCTCTGACGATCAGGCTTTAGCATTACTGCAAATGCTTGGCATGCCTTTCAGGAAGGATTAGTATGGCGAAGAAATGCATGGAATATCGTGAACAACGGCGGAAGTATGATATTCAGGTTCGTAACCGCTGCAAGCGTTGTGGGAGACCACGTGGTTATATGCGCCGATTTGGCTTGTGCCGTATTTGCTTTAGAGAGTTAGCTCTCGAAGGCCAGATCCCCGGCGTGACCAAATCATCCTGGTAGCGCCCATTCGGAGGAAGAAACATGAGTGTTAATGATCCAATTGCTGATATGTTGACCCGTATCCGGAATGGCGCCATGGCAGGCCAATCCGTAGTGGCTATGCCTAACTCCAAGATCAAGGTAGAAATTGCCCGCATCTTGAAGGAAGAAGGCTTCATCGAAGGGTATGAAGTAGTCGATGGCGAGAAAGTCTTTATCAAGACCTTGCGCATCAAGTTGAAATACGTGGGTGAACGCCGCCAACGGACTCCAGTGATCACCGGGCTCGAAAGAGTGAGCCGACCTGGACGTCGAGTTTACACACAAAAATCAGACATTCCCTGGGTGCTGGCTGGCATGGGTATTGCCATTCTGTCCACGCCAAAGGGTGTGATGACCGGCCAGAGAGCCCGCCAACTGGGTGTTGGTGGTGAATTACTCTGCAAGGTCTGGTAACCCGGTGGAATGAAGGAGGTTTGAAACGTGTCTCGTATAGGTCGGTTACCAGTTACAGTTCCAGAGTCGGTGAAAGTTGATATCAACGGCTCTGAGGTTCACGTGAAGGGTCCGAAAGGCGAAATGAGCCGAGCTTTTTCGCCGGCGCTGGGCATTGCTTTTGAGAATGGGGTGATCAACGTCACCCGCAGTTCAGAAGAAGCTACAGTGCGCGCTCTGCACGGAACCACCCGTGCTTTGATCCACAACATGGTGACCGGTGTTTCTACCGGGTTTACCAAGGTGTTGGATGTCGATGGAGTTGGCTACCGTACAGAGATGGACGGTCAGAAACTCGTTCTCTATGTCGGTTACTCTCATCCGGTTGTGATTGAACCCCCGGTTGGGGTGAGCTTTGAAGTGGATAGCAAGACTCGTGTCGTGACCATTCATGGTTATGATCTCGAAGTTATTGGCCAATTGGCTGCTGACATCCGCAAGATTCGACCACCAGAACCTTACCTGGGCAAAGGGATCCGCTATCATGGCGAGAAGATTCGTCGCAAAGCGGGTAAAGCTGGCAAAGGTAAAGGCGCCGGAAAGAAATAGGTGAATGCATATGTCTAAATATTCACGCAGTGAAGCAAGAATCCGCAGACATGCGCGTGTTCGCAAGAACATCAGCGGATCTGCAGTCCGGCCGCGCTTAAGCGTATTTCGCAGTCTGGCTGAGATTTACGTTCAGGTAATTGATGACGAGCAGGGTGTCACTCTGGCCTCTGCTTCGAGCATCGATAAAGAACTTCGCGAGAAGGTACAAGGCCTGAAGAAGGTTGAACAGGCTCGCCTGGTAGGGGAGCTGGTAGCCAAACGTGCTCAGACCAAGGGGATCAAACAGGTTGTGTTTGATCGTGGTGGTTTCCGCTTCAGCGGGCGCGTAAAAGCATTAGCTGATGCAGCCCGTGGGGCTGGCCTGGAATTCTAGGCGACGAGATAAAGTGAGGGCCTAAATATGGAGCAAATGGAATACCAACCATTAGAACAACAATATGACGAGCGCGTCATTGAAATTGCTCGTGTCGCAAAAGTTGTAAAAGGTGGCCGTCGGTTCCAGTTCCGCGTCACAGTTGTGACCGGTGACAACCACGGGAAGATCGGCATCGGCATTGGCAAAGCCAATGCTGTGCCAGATGCCATGCGCAAAGCGACCGAGCGTGCACACAAAAATATGCACCAGGTGACCTTGGCCAATACCACGATTCCGCACGAAGTCACCGGCCGGACCGCAGGAGCAATCATTTTGCTCAAACCTGCTTCCCCGGGTACCGGTGTTATCGCTGCAGGTGCTGTTCGTGCCGTACTGGAAGCTGCTGGTGTGCGCGACATTCTGACGAAGAATCTGGGTAGTTCAAATGTTTTGAATGTGGTGAAAGCTACCTTCGAAGCACTGGGCCAGTTGAAGTCGCCGGAAGTCGAAGCCGCTCATCGCGGGAAATTAGCCAAAGACCTGGCCCCTTATTGGGAACGGAGGAACAATGGCTAAAAAAGCACAAACCCCCAAGATGCTGCGCATCACTCTGGTGAAGAGCGCAATCGGTTACTCTGTGAAACATAAAGAGACCATCCGCGCGCTGGGATTGCGCCATTTGCATCAGACTGTGGAGCAGGCTGATTCTTCAGCGCTACGCGGGATGCTGCGAAAGGTCAATCATCTGGTGGTAGTGGAAGAACAGGAAGCAAAATGAAACTACACGATCTCATGCCGAATGAAGGCGCCAAAAAAGAACCAAAGCGCAAAGGGCATGGCATTTCTGCCGGTCAGGGTAAGACGTCAGGCCGCGGTACAAAAGGTTTGGGTGCTCGCGCCGGTTCCGGTGGTCACCTGTACCGCCAGGGCGGCAACCTGCCTTTCTTCCGTCGCTTACCATTCATGCGTGGTGAAGGGTTCACCCCTCCTGCGCGTGTCGAATTCAATGAAGTCAACCTTGACCAACTGGCCGCTTTCGAAAAAGGGAGTGTCATCACCCCTGAAGTGTTGGCCCAGGCAAAATTGCTGCACAAGCCGGGTAACCCGGTAGCAGTTTTAGGTAGAGGAGATTTGAAAGTTGCCCTTACCGTTCAGGTGCACCGTGTCACGAAATCTGCCAAGGCGAAGATCGAAGCTGCCGGCGGCAAGATTGAGCTGATCGCCTAAGCGGTAAATGAAGGAGTAAGTACTCATGAAGCGATCATCAGCTTGGCGCTACTTATGGAAGTCTGAAGATATTCGCAAGAAATTGATCATCACCGTGCTCTTGCTGGTGCTCTATCGGCTGGCAGCGAACATCCCCGTGCCAGGTATCGATCGTTCAGTGATTTTGTCACTGGCGAACAGTACCAACACTGCAGCGGCGAATCTGTTCAACATGCTGGATTTGCTCTCAGGTGGTACGATCTCGAATTTCTCTATCCTGGCGATGGGCGTGTATCCCTACATTACCGCTCAGATCATCATTCAGCTCCTGGTCCCGATTATTCCTGCGCTGGAACGGCGTATCAAGGATGATCCGAGACAAGGGCAGACCTTGATGGAAAAGTGGACCATGATCCTGACCATCCCGATGGCTTTCTTGTCGGCAATCGGTCAGGTGAATATCTTCAATTCCATGCTCACCAGCGGCAGTGTTTTGCTCACCCCCTTTGGCTTTACCGGTGCTTCATTGCTGCCGACACTCACCATTCTTTTCAGCATGGTAGCTGGCACAATGTTTGGCATCTGGCTGGGACAATTGATCTCTGAGTACGGTATCCCGAACCAGGGCCTTTCTCTGATCATCTTTGCCGGTATTGTTGCCAAGATCCCTTCGAAATTGGGAAGCATTCTGGCTGACCAACAAAATGGTTGGTGGATGTTCTTGCTGATGATTTTGATCTTGACCTTGACCATCTTCGCTATTGTCTTCGTTCAACAGGGACGCCGCAATGTGCCGGTGCTGTTCCCTGGCCGTCGGGTGGGTAACCGCATGTCGATGCCAGTACGCAGTAATTTGCCCCTCATGGTCAATATGGCAGGCATGATCCCGTTGATCTTTGCTCAGACGATCTTGTCGTTCCCGGCTCTGGTGGCAAGCTATTTCATCAAACCGGGTGTGACCACAGGCTTCTGGTATGGCGTGTATTCGCTGTTTGGTGGTTCAGGCTGGCTGTACCCGGTGCTGTACTTCCTGTTCGTCGTTGGTTTCACCTTCTTCTACACGGATGTTTTGTTCACCCAGCAGAATTATGGTGAGACTCTCAAAAAACAGGGTGCGCAGATCCCAGGTGTGGTACGTGGAGCCCCCACTCAGAAGTATTTGACCAAAGTTCAGCGCCGCATCACCTTCCCGGGTGCTTTCTTCCTGGGCTTCGTGGCAGTGCTGCCTTACATTTTGATGCTCTTCCTGCCCTTATCACAGTCGACTCTCTTCGTGATCTCTGCGGCTGGCTTGCTGATCGTTGTGGGTGTCGTTCGCGATACGTTCACGATTATCGAAACCGAGCTGAAGGTTCATGGTTACGAAGACAGTATCATCAAAGGCTAACATGGCGAGATTCTACGTCTTACTGGGGCCCCCAGGGGCTGGAAAGGAACTCAGGCAAAGGTTATTGCCGAGAAGTATGGATTGGTCCACATTTCTTCGGGAGACCTTTTCAGAGAGAAACCTGAAAAATGAAACTGAATTAGGAAAGCTTGCCCAGGGCTATATGGCCCGGGGCGAGCTTGTTCCCGATGATGTCACCATTGCGATGGTGCGTGATCGCATCTCCCGACCTGATTGCAAGAAGGGTGCGTTGCTGGATGGTTTTCCCCGCACACCGGCACAGGCGGATGCTTTGGCGACGATGTTAAAAGAGTTCGACAGCAAAGTCGAGCTTGTTCCCTTGATCGATGTTCCGGCGGAAGAACTGATCGAACGCCTGAGCGGACGCTGGACCTGCCGCAAGGAAGGTCACGTGTTCCATCAAAAGTTCAATCCCCCGCAAAAAGCTGGGATTTGCGACATCGATGGTTCCGAGCTTTACCAGCGCGACGATGACAAGCGTGAAACAGTGGAAAACCGCATCAAGGTTTACACTGCTCAGACCGCCCCATTGATCGAGTATTACAGCAGCCGTAATCTTTTGGTGAAAATTGACGGCCAAAAATCAATTGATGAAGTGACGAAAGATTTGCTGACTGCTATCGAGAAAGCGTGATGTTATGTCTTGGGATAGACAAATCACTATCAAAACAGCTCATGAGATTGAATTGATGCGCGAAGCGGGCCGGATCAATGCGGAAGCATTGGCGGCAGCGCGGGCAGTCATTCGGCCGGGCGCGACGACAGGTGATTTGAATGCCGCAGCGGAAGAAGTGCTGCGCAAACATGGTTGTTACAGCCCTTTTAAAGGGTACCCAGGTCCATACCCCTACCCGGCCAGCACGAATGTAAGTGTAAATCACGAACTGGTGCATGGCATTCCAGGCAAGCGAAAGCTTAAAGAAGGGGATATCGTTTCGGTGGATTGCGGCTGTGTCTATGAAGAGTTCGTGGGCGATGCCGCTTTTACCGCCGGTGTGGGCGAGATCTCTAAGGAAGCGCAGAGATTGATCGACACCACCGAGGGTGCTCTTTATGCCGGTATCGAAAAAATGGTTGCCGGCAATCATCTGGGCGATGTCTCTCACGCCATCCAGGAATATTCTGAAGGCCGCGGATATTTCGTGACCCGTGAATATACCGGGCATGGGGTGGGACGCCGGATGCATGAAGGACCGATGGCACCGAATTTTGGGACGGTCGGAAAAGGGATCGTCTTGAAAGTAGGAATGACCATCGCGCTGGAACCCATGTTGTTGGTCGGTACTGAAGAGACCTATGTGTTGCCTGATCAATGGACGGTTTCTTCTGCAGATGGTTCTTTGACTGCACATTACGAACACACGATCGCCGTTACGGAGAATGGTCCCCTGATCCTCACTACGCAGGGAGATGGTTCCATTCCTAGACGGAATTCCGAAGAGAAGGTATAATCCTAACTTCGGATTAACAGCAATTCTTTTAAGGAGTTTGTACCATGAAAGTATCACCATCCATTCGTAAGCGATGCGCAAAATGCAAGATCGTGAAGCGCAGTGGCAGATTATATGTGATCTGCGAAAACCCAAAGCACAAACAGCGACAGGGATAAGGACATATGGCGAGAATTGAAGGTGTTGATCTTCCGCGTAATAAGCGGGTCGAAGTCGCTCTGACTTACATTTTGGGATTGGTCCCACTCGTGCCAGTCGGATCGTTAAGGAATCGCGCGTTAATCCGGACACACGCGTCAAGGATTTGACCGAGAACGAAGTGAATGCCTTGCGCGATTTCATTTCGAAGAACTATAAGGTTGAAGGCGATCTGCGCCGCGAAGTGCAGATGAACATTAAACGCCTGGTTGAGATTGGCTGCTATCGCGGCATGCGCCATCGCCGTAATTTGCCAGCTCATGGTCAACGGACACGCACGAACGCACGTACTGCTAAAGGCCCGAAGAAGACGGTTGCCGGTCGCGGTCGTCGCCGTGGCGCTGCTAAGAAGTAATTCTGTTGAGCTGAGCATGGTCAGGTGGGGTGCCCTTCTCCCCCGCGGCGACCTGACCACGTGATCTCACAGTGTTTACTTGGAATTTAAGACAAGAGGTTAACGAGGAATTATGGCTCAAAATGTACGCTCTACGCGTCGCGCAGGCGCAGCCCGAAAAACGAAGCGCACCGTTGCCTCGGCACAGGTTCACGTTTTTGCATCTTTCAACAACACCATCGTGACCGTGACCGATCAGCAGGGGAATGCACTTTGCTGGGGTAGCGCTGGTTCCGCGGGTTTTAAGGGGTTCACGCAAGAGTACGCCGTTTGCGGCTCGTCTTGCGGCTGAACAGGCCATCAAGGCTGCCCAAAATATGGGTGTTCAGGAAGTGGATATCGTCGTGAAAGGACCTGGCCCTGGCCGTGAGTCGGCCATTCGTGCTGTTCAATCCACTGGATTGAAAGTCCATTCGATTTCAGATATCACCCCAGTCCCACACAACGGTTGCCGGCCTCCGAAGAAACGCCGCGTGTAACAAAGGAGAAGGAATAATATGGCTAAGTACACTGGTCCGGCATGTAAACTGTGCCGGCGCGAAGGTGAAAAAACTATTTTTAAAGGGCTCTCGCTGCTTTTCTCCGAAGTGCTCCTTCGAGAAACGCGGGTTTGCTCCTGGTCAACATGGCCGCACACGCCAGGGTCGCTCTGAGCGTGAGTCGGTTTATGGCCATCAATTGCGCGCCAAACAACGCGCTCGTCGCGTTTATAACGTTTTGGAACGACAATTCAGCCGCTACTATACGATGGCGTTACGCACTCGCGGTATGACCGGTTTCAACCTGTTACAGACACTTGAACCCGTCTGGATAATGTTGTCTTCCGCATGGGTCTGGCCGAGAGCCGGAACCAGGCACGTCAGTTGGTCAATCATGGTCATTTCAAAATCAAACGGTCGTCGTGCAGACGTCCCCTCGATGCTGGTGAAACCTGGGATGTGATTACCGTCAGTGAGAACTCAAAATCAACCACTTATTTCAAAGAATTGGCTGATGTTGCAGAGAAACGTCCTTGCGCGGTCTGGATGGATCGCGATCTCAAGGGCCTTTCCGGGCGCATTTTGCGCTTGCCGGAACGGGCTGAGATTGACGGTAACATTGATGAACAGTTGATTGTTGAGTACTACTCAAGATAATGTCCACGATGCCGAAACCAGGATACGAGAGTGTATCGGAAAGGGGCAAATTGTGTGTGCTCTAACTAATATGGTGACTCCAAAAGTTGAACGCGAAGCAGAAGCGCGCAACTATGGGAAATTTGTAATCAGCCCCCTTGAAAGAGGGTTTGGCGTGACACTCGGTAATGCACTTCGCCGTGTGCTGCTTTCTTCCCTGGATGGCGCTGCGATTACTTCCATGCGGATCTCGGAAGTTACCCATGAATTCATGGATATCCCGGGCGTACGCGAGGACGTGATCCAGGTCATGCTGCAGATCAAACAAATTCGCTTGATCTTGCATGAGGGTGAAACAGCTCACCTGCACTTAGATGTGCGCGGAGAAGGTGTGGTGACCGCAGCAGACATTCAAACCCCTGCTGAGGTCGAGATTGTGAACCCGGATCTGTATCTGTTCACTGTGGATGATGCCAAGACTCGTCTGGATATCGATTTCACTGTAGAACGTGGCCGGGGTTACTCGCCCTCTTCTGACCGCAGTGGCAAGCTGCCGATCGGTGATTTGCCCGTCGATGCAATCTATGGTCCTGTAAAGCGTGTGAACTTCACTGTCGCTTCGGCGCGTGTAGTACAAAGCACCAACTATGACCGATTGATCCTGGAAATCTGGACGGATGGGACAATCAGCCCGGAGAAAGCTTTGGGGACTGCCTCGAAGATCATTATCGATCACCTGCGCTACATCTCTGGGATCAGCGAAGAGACTCTGCTGGTGGGTGCCGAGAAAGTAGTTACCGGTAGCCATCTGACCAGCGAAGCCGCTGAGACTCCCATCGAGAATCTGGATCTTTCCGTGCGGGTCTACAACTCCTTGAAACGCACCGGTATTCAAACGGTGGGTCATGTGCTGGAGTTGCTCGATAAAGGCGATGAAGCAGTCATGTCCATCCGCAATTTCGGCGAGAAAAGTCTCGACGAACTGCGTGAGAAGATGCAAGAAAAAGGCTTCATGCCAGACGATAAAGATGTGGAGTGAGTTAAAATGCGCCATCAGGTAGCAGGTTTTAAATTAGGACGAAGTAAAGGTGAACGTATTGGCTTACGCCGTACGATGGTAAATCAATTGCTGGAGCATGGTCGGATTCAAACCACCCATGCCAAAGCGTTGTTCATCCGCGGCGAAACTGAGCGTTTGATCACCCTGGCCCGCCGCAGCAGCAAAGGTACCGCTGAGCAGAAAGTCTCTGCCCGCCGCATCGTGGCTGCTCATCTTGGCAACAATGCCGCCATGGTGAAGAAATTATTTGACGAAATCGCCCCGCGCTATGAAAATCGCAACGGCGGTTACACCCGGATTTCTAAATTGGGGCCACGTCAGGGCGATGCCGCTGATATGGTCGTAATTGAGCTGATCGAAGAGTAATCCAACCGGCCTGGTTCAGGACGGTATAAGGATGGCACGTTACCAATTGAGGCTTGCTTATGACGGGACCCAGTTCTTTGGGTTCCAGAGGCAAGGGAATACCCGTACAGTGCAAAGTGTGTTCGAAACTGTGCTGCGTGAACTGGGTTGGCAAGAAGAAGCAATTCTTTTTGCGGGCCGCACCGACACAGGGGTACACGCTGCAGGGCAGGTAGTGGTTTTTTCACTCGAGTGGCCGCACGGCGATGAGAAGCTGATCAAAGCGATCAACGCCAAGCTGCCAGAAGATGCCGCGGTACGCGAGATTCACCGGGTTGCTGCTGATTTCCATCCCCGTTATGATGCAGCAAGCCGGAGTTATCTGTACCGCATCTACCAGCACCCTCAGCGCGATCCGCTCGCGGATCGCTTTGCCTGGCAGCAATGGCCAATGCTCGATCTCGAGCGTTTGAACCAGGGCGCCAGTTTGTTGATCGGGAAGCACGATTTTGCTGCTTTTGGTCGGGCGATGAAACCCGGGGCGAGCACTTTCCGTGAGGTGAGGCAAAGCCACTGGAGTGAAGAAAACGGCCAGCTGCAGTATTTCATCGAAGCCAACGCTTTCTTGTATCACATGGTACGGCGCAGTGTCTATGTGCTGGTGCAATTTGCTCGTGGCAAGATCAGCGAAGTGGAACTGCGCAAGGGAATCGAAGAAGCAATTCCGATGAAACCCGGGTTGGCCCCTGCCAGAGGATTATCACTTATCGAGGTGAGCTATCCTCTTCAGAAAAGCAGCCGCAAGGGTGACGAAGAAATCTTAGATAACATAGCCTAATACTTTAGGTTGATGGAGAAAATATGGTAGATAAGACTTACGTCCTGAAAGGGACTCAAGAACCAGAGTGGCTTCTGGTAGATGCAAAAGGTCAGGGTGTTGGCCGCTTGGCAACGCAGATTGCCCGCTATTTGCTGGGTAAACACAAACCCACCTATACCCCAGGTGTAGACATGGGCGATGTGGTCGTTGTCATCAACGCTGCTGATCTTTCCATTACGAACAAGCGCCTCGAGACCAAGACTTACTATGGTCACTCAGGCTATCCCGGCGGTTTGAAAGCGGTTGGGATGAAAGAACAGATGCGCGTTCACCCCGAGCGTGTCATCTTCGCTGCTGTGTGGGGCATGATCCCGCATAATCGTATGGGTCATTCGATCATCAAACGATTGAAGATCTATCCTGGCAGCGAGCATCCGCACACTGCACAAAACCCGAAGCCGGTTGCATAAAGGAGCAGGTGAATTATGGTTCAATATTTTGAAGGCGTTGGTCGCCGCAAAGAAAGCACTGCCCGTGTTCGCTTGATGAGTGGTAGCGGTGTCTTTACCGTCAATGATCGCCCGGTGGAAGAATACTTCCCCCGCACCGGTGATCTGGATGCCATTCTGAGCCCGCTGGGTGCAACTGGTCAGGATCGCAAGACCTTCGATATTACCGCAACCGTTAACGGCGGTGGTGTTACGGGTCAGACTGATTCTGTCAAGCTGGGTTTGGCCCGTGCCCTGGTCAAGCTGAACGCTGAGAACACCAGTCTCTTGCGCAAATACGGTCTTCTCACTCGAGATCCCCGCATCAAGGAACGCAAGAAACCAGGTCTCAAACGCGCCCGCAAGGCACCGACCTACACCAAACGTTAGAATTTTTCAGGAATATTTCCTGATACCAGCGAGATACAATCCGGATGGCTGATCGCAAGAAGCATACCTTTCGATCAGCCGCCCTCGTGATTGTATCTTGTTGTTTAAGAAGAAATGAGGCAGCATGAGTGAACAGAAGTTATGGATTGTAGGGGTCGAATCTCAGCCGGATCAGGCCAGAAAACTTTTGCGGGATGCCAGTGCGGTACTCTACCGCGGAAAACTGGCGGAGGCCTGGCTCAAAAAACTGGATTGCGGAAAATTACCGGCGCGCCTGATCGAACCGGGCGCCCCAGAAGGAATGCAGCAGGCGCTGGACGCTGCGGCAGAGGGGTGGGTTACCGGCAAGTCTGTGGTTTACGTCACTGCGATCCAACCTTTTGCTGCTGACGTTTTTGGTCGAAGTTTGCGCGCAAAACTCCCTGACGCTGAAATGGAGATGCTGCCTGGAATGGACCTGAGCACCCAGGTGCTGCAGCGAATCGGAACGTTGGGGGAAGAGGTTTTCTTGACTTTGGATGGGCAGCGGCTGGCCGGAGTGCATCACCTGCCTTACGACCCGACCCAGGCCGTGCTGATCCACTTTGCAGAGGGACTGACAGATGCAGCGTGGGTCGAGGCGCTGCTGTGCGACGTTTACCCGGCTGGACACGAAATCTGGCAGGCACGGGTTAATGATTCCGTTGAACTCCGCTGGCAAAAAATCCTTCTCGATCAAGGGGAGCATCTTTTGCAGGAGAGTGTGGCGTTATTTGTGCCGGCGCGCTCAAACGATTCTTCTCTGGTCAGCTTCGAGGAACTGATCGCGCACTTACGCGCCCCTGTGAACGGCTGCCCGTGGGACCGCAAGCAAACGCATGATTCGCTGCGTACCTATCTGTTGGAAGAGACTTACGAGGCGCTGGATGCGTTAGATCGTAAAGATCTGGAAGGATTGCAGGAGGAACTGGGGGATATCTTGCTGCAACTGGCCCTGCATGCCCAAATCGCAACAGAAAATCACGAATTCAACTTCGAAGGCGTGATCGAGGGCATTCACCGCAAACTGGTTTACCGCCATCCGCACGTGTTTGGCGAAGTCCAGGTGGACGGGGCGCAGGGAGTGGTACAGAACTGGGAAAAACTCAAACAACAAGAGCGTAAAGAAAACGCTGAAAAAGCTAATAAAGGGCTGCTGGATGGGATTCCGCTGAGCTTTCCGGCGCTGGCACAGGCACAATCGATCCAGGATCGCGCGGCACGGGTGGGTTTCGACTGGAAAGAAATCGAACCAGTGGTGCAGAAAGTGATCGAGGAGTTCAATGAGGTCAAGACGGCCCCGAATGATGAAGAGCGTGCCAAGGAACTGGGCGATCTGCTGTTCGCGGTGGTGAATCTGGTGCGCTGGTATCACGTGGACGCAGAATCCGCGCTACGAGGAACTAACGTCAAGTTCCGGCGCCGGTTTGCTTACATCGAGCAAAAATCGCAGGAACTGGGCAAGCCAATGCAGGAGATGTCCCTCGACGAAATGGATGGCTACTGGAACGAAGCCAAAAAGCTGGAAAAATAACTCTGCTTACTGGCCAACGCGCCAGTGCTTAACGAAATTGATTTGAAAATCGGATTCAGGGGAACTCTTCCAGGGGGTATCGGTCTGTCGGCGCAGTTCGGGGATGCGCTGCAGCGCGGCTTCCCCTGAAAGTCCGTGGCGGACGAGATAGCAGCCGACTACGGTGCCTGTGCGGCCCACACCCCCAACGCAATGGAGGTAAACTTTCTTGCTGGCGGTCAGGTTTTGATCGATCAGATTCAGGATATCCGTCATCATTTCTTCGCCGGGAATGTCGTAGTCGACAATCGGAAAGCTGTAGCGTTTGACGGAAAGGTTGTATTCTCCCGCTTCCTGAGTCAACATGCCCTTGTAGGGGAAATAAACGTCGCTGTGCTGAGTCAAATCCACGAAGCAGGTGATACCGGCACGCAATAAAGACTGAATCTTCAAGCGGCCGACATTTTCGTCTGGTGAGCTGGGGTAGGCGCCGGCTGCAAACTGGTTTTCGAGCACCCAATATGAATCTACGTTGGGGATAGCGGTCATGTTTTGTCTCCTAAAAGGAATGGGTCAGTGCCGTTTGACCTTTTTGGGGGGTAACGTAGCGGCGCCGGTATTGCAAGAGTAAAACCAGCAAGAGAAACTGGTAAATCGCGAAAGCAATGGTCGAGAACTGATCGAAATAAAAGGTCAACAAATTGACCGCGGTCAGAGTAACCAGCAGATCAAAAATCCCTAGCCAGGTGGCCATCTCTTCGTGATGCGTAAAGAAACAGATACCACTGGCCAGCGCGATCAATCCCATTATACCTTCGAGCAGAATTTGTACCTCGAACCAGTTCATGCCGCCGGCATCACGGATGAGCCTGTTTTGGGTGAATTGTTCGACCAGAAGCTGGAATTGCTGCGCATCGTGAGTGCTAAGAAACATCACGGTCTGTGAGACCAGGGCCCAGCCTGCCCAAAGCAGCAGACCCAGGATCACAATGCGGCGTAGATTCTGCCGGGTCAACCAGCGCGATTCAAAACGCCGATAAGCGGCTTGAATACGTTCGACCAAAGTAGGGTCGTGAGGGGCAATCTGGGGCCGCTGCTGGAGAAAGGTTTGCAGGCTTAGCGCCAATCCACGAAGCTGATCGTCGCTGCAATCTGCGAGAACTTCTTCCAAACGAGTGTTCAGTTGTTTGAACTCGAATTCTGAAAGGTCCCGATCGAGTACTTCAACGAAATCTTCAAGAATGGCATACATCTCGGCGCGGTGAGAAGGCTTGCGCTGATGCCTGACCTGTACAAATACAAGTACGGTCAGA
>Ga0268356_10976_pt1 | contig 193082 bp, 188 predicted proteins | sample BioMet10_FD_194415 | JGI IMG/M metagenome (GOLD analysis project Ga0268356, IMG submission 194415) | Sewage microbial communities from Oakland, California, United States - Biofuel 10 (PacBio Assembly) | ecosystem: Engineered > Wastewater > Sewage > Unclassified | place: USA: California...
ATGACGGTGTAGTTTGGCGTGAGCTGGAGATTGGGGCCGTGGTTGTACTCCTCGGCGTCGAATGCAAAGCTCGGGACCTTCATCGTCTCGCCAAACTTGAGCGCAGCCTCGGTCGCGATGCCCGTAGGCTTGGTCAAAGCCGAGCGCGTAGTGCACCGTGATGGAGGGTCATCTCCTTGAAGCGCTCCTCGTAGAACGTAGCCGTCCTTCTTTGGACCTCGCGATGGAGGTCGGGGATGACGTCAAGATCTTGGTAGATCCGGGCATGCCTCTCAGCCGAGAGAACTTTCTTTTCGAGGGCGGCCTCGACCGCAAAGAGCATGAGGAACTCGGTCAGTGCGGACAACGCCCTTTGTCACGTAACCGACGACCTCAGCACCGACGCCATAGTCGACGAGAAGGTCGCTGTGATCCTTGAAGTCCGAGCTCACGTTGCCCGTAAGACCAACCGCCGGTCGCCCGAGCTCGCGGAGTCTGTCAAGCGCGGCGATGGAATTGGTAGAGCAGCCGCTCTGCGAGACGACGAAGCAGAGCGTGTCCTCTGGAGGAACGAAGTCGGAGAAGATAAACGACGACGGACTCACGACCTCGACGTCGATCTTGAGGCAGCTTCTCATGAACGGGCGCGCGCACCAGCTCGCGTTTGCGCTCGACCCGCAGGCGATAATCCAGATGGCACGATAGCCCCTGGCGAGAAACGCATCGACGAGTGACCCTGTGAGCTGGTCGCGTTGGCGGCGCTTGCCTGGATTCGCGCCGGAGTCTCCTCTACGTACGTGAGCATCGTGATTCCGTCGTACTCAGCCATGTTCTTCTCCCTCGGTTATTCCGTCTCGCCACGTAGGAGCGCGATGACGCCCATGACGCCAAAGGCCATGGACGCGGCTGCGAGCGCGAAGTTTACATAGAGAAGGATGCCGACAAACTGCTGCTGGCAAGCGTTGAGTGCAAGGAGCGCACCGAGGGCAAGCATGATGATGCTCGTCCGAACGGCTCGCTGGCGTGGCATGGTCGCGAAGGGGGCCGGCGCCCCGGTTTGTCTTTCTCTGGGAGTCGTCATTGGGGGCGAGGGTCGAGCGAAGTGAGAAAACTGAAGTAGAAGTAGACCTGCAACACCACGAACGAGCCGATGCCAACCACCAAGCCGATGGGAATGCTCTTGAAGACGCCCCAGACGATGCAGCCGAGGGCGATAGCGATCATGTGCCGCCCCGACAGGTTTGTGTATGCGCGTCGCCGGTCGTAGGGGATGTAGAAGCTCTTCTTCAGAAATGAGTTGTAGTAGACGACTCTGCCGTTTGCATCCTGATAGGTGGAGTGGCCAACGAAATCAGGCCCGTCAGTCTCTTTCTGTGCCACGAAAGCCCCCAATGTCACTGCGCTCCAGCTCCGACGTATCCGAGTATAGCTTGGAAAAGGTGACAGGTATCTTCTCCAGGTCGAGCTGTTTCGCATACCCAAAGCCTACGGTCTCGTTGGCCATGTATTCCGTCTCGGTTCGAGAGCTCAAAACGAGTCGACGCGCATACCCAAAGCAACCACCAAAACCTGGAAAAGATACCTGTCACCTTTTCCAGGACAACCGCTCAGGTATGAAACACAAATGTGCAGAACAAGTGATAATAGCGGTCAATAGAATCGTCATCACATTATTCAGCCGCTTGTTCCGGACGGTCTCGTAAGAACTGCGCATGGAGGTGATGCAACTAGTTATGAGCCTCAAGGGGGACGTCATAAGCAGGCATTCCGTGGGTTTCAAGAGAGGGGGAGGTTATGAAAAACCTGACGCTCGTACGAATCGATGACCGCTTGATACATGGGCAGATCGCAACGCAATGGCTCAAGACGACGCACGCAAACAAGGTTCTGATCATCGACGAAGCTCTTCCGAGCAACGCACTTCAGGTTCGCATCCTCAAGGCGGCGGCGCCGGCGGGCATAAAGGTGCTCGTCAAGAACATCGACGATGGCATCGAGTACTGCAAAAAGGAGCAGAGGGAGGACGAGATAATCCTCGTTCTAGTCAAGGTACCCGAGGTCATCGAGGCAATGATCAAGGGAGGCATATCGTTGCCCACGGTCATTCTCGGCGGTATGGGCTTCAAAGATGGTCGCACGCGTATTAACAAGAACATCTCGGCCAGCTCAGAGGAAGTCGAGTGCATGAAGAGAATCGTTGCCATGGGAACAAAAATTGTCTACCAACTGGTGCCCTCGACGGCACAGATCAACTTTGAAAACGCATTGGAAGGAAGGGAGTAGTCATGAACTTTGCACAAGCATTGCTGTGCGGCATCTTCTATTACCTCAATGCAGGCCCTTGGTGCTTTGGTGCGGGCTTCATGATCTTTGGTAAGCCGCTGGTCCTCGGTTTCCTCGTAGGCCTCGTGATGGGTGATCCCGTCCAGGGAACCATCGTAGGCGCTACGATTCAGCTCATCTATCTCGGTCTCATGTCCACGGGTGGTTCATATCCCGCCGACTCTGCCCTTGCGGGCATCGTTGGCACTGCGGCTGCAATCTCTGGTGGGCTGACCGCTGCGCAAGCCGTTGCCATCGCAGTGCCCGTTGGCCTGGCCGGCACGGTTCTCTTCCAGCTCCGCATGCTCTCGGCGGTTCCGTTTACGCACATGGCTGACAAGGCGGCTGCGGACGGCAATACACGTGCGGCATTTATGGCTAACGTCGTGTGGCCTCAGATCGTTCTCGCGGCAATATACGTGATTCCATGCACCATCATCTGCATGTTTGGCGTTGACGCTATCTCTGGTCTCATCAATGCCATGGCAGGCACCACATTTATCCGCGTGCTTGGCGTCATCGGGGGAATGCTCTCGGTAGTCGGTATCGCAATGAACATGAAAGCAATCTTTAAAGGCGAGGCAGTCCCGTTCTTCTTCATCGGCTTTCTGTTGGTCGCCTACCTCGGCCTCGACATGATTGCCATATCCTGCTTCGCTCTGCTTTTTGCAATGGTTTATGCCAACGTCAAGGGCGGTGGCATCGATGCCGCTATTCTCGCCGCCACCGATGAGGAGGAAGACGATGAGTAACGAAACCGAGGTCGAAGTCAAGAGGGTTTCCTCCAAGACCGCCCGTAAGGCCTTCTGGGACTGGCTTTTCTTTGCGCATTCCTGCTACAACTACGAGCGTCTCCAGGGCACTGGTTTTCTATATGCGATGTGTCCGGTTATCGATGAGCTCTATGCCAAGGATGATATCGATGGCCGCAGGAAGGCCATGGAACGTCACACTGCCTTTTTCAATACCGAAGTTCGCCTCGGCGCCGCCATCGTGGGTCTTTCTGCCGCAATGGAGGAACGCATCGCTGCGGGAGAGACCGAGCTTGCAGAAGATCTTATGCCGTCCATCAAATATGGCCTCATGGGTCCGCTCGCTGGTATAGGGGATACCATTGTCCAGGCCATCCTCACTCCCATTCTCCTCTCCATGGCAATCGGTCTTGCCATGGATGGTAACGTCATGGGCCCGGTACTTTACTCCGTGATTTTTATCATCATCCTTCTTGCCATGGGCTGGTATTCCTTCCATCTCGGCTACAAGAAGGGCGACGAGGCCCTCATGAACTTCCTTGAAAGCGGCCTCATCAACAAGATCATCATGGCCGCCGGTATCGTGGGGTGCACTGTCATGGGGGCTCTTGTGGCGAATTACGTCTCGCTCAGTACCGTTGTTTCCTTTGAGCTCACGACTGGTGCCTTCAACCTGCAGACGGACGTTTTCGACGTAATCATGCCCAAGCTTCTCCCGCTTCTGCTTACGCTGCTCACGTTCTGGCTCATGGATAAGAAGGGTGTCTCCTCGCTGCGAATGATGCTCTTCCTGATTCTCGGCGGTTTCGTCATTGGTTACCTCGGCATTATCTAGACCACCAGAGAGGCGTGGAGGGGCTGAGCCCGTTTGTCGTCAGCCCCTCCACGATGAGCTCGAGAGAAGAAACGGAGCATCAAGACATGGAAAAGATGAAGGTCGTTGCCATCACCGGTGATAGAGAAACGAGCATCTGCGAGATTGACAAACCCATTCCGGGGCCTGGCCAAGTGCTTGTTCACATTCACGCCTGTGCTCTCTGTACATTTGAACAGCGGGTCTTTACACAGGTTACCAAGAAGGCGTTGCCTTACGTGGGTGGTCATGAGTGCGCCGGCGTGGTTGAAGGGTACGGTGAGGGGGTTGATCCAGAAGACTACCCACTCGGTCAGAAAGTGGCCATTCGCATCCTGCAGAGCTGCGGTCGCTGTCCCGAGTGCCGTAGGGGCCAAGAGAACCTCTGTCGCAATTCATATAGAAAGTCGGCGGCATCGGCAGGTCAGCTTCTTCCCAATGGCCTTGGCGAGTACATCTGCGTCAACGAGACCCAGCTCTATAGGTTGAGCAACGACCTACCCTACGAGCAGGCGGTTCTCGTCGAGCCTTTCGCCTGTTGTATCAACAGCATCGAGCGAGGCACTATCCGCCTCGGTGATGACGTGGTCGTGATTGGCGGCGGCGTAATGGGCATTCTCCATGTGATTCTCGCCAAACTTCGCGGTGCGCGCGTGATTCTCTCCGAGCCTGATGAATCTCGCAGAGAAATGGCCAGACATTATGGTTGCGACGACGTGATTAATCCCAAGGAGGAAGACGCCGTTGAGAAGGTACTGCTTCTTACCGACGGAGAGGGCGCCAACGTGGTGTTTAATACCACCCCTGTTTCGGCCCTCTCTGATCAGGGCATCAGGATGCTTGGCCTCATGGGCACATTCGTGCAGTACTCGAGCATGCACCCCGATAAGCCGGTCGAAGTCTCTATGAACAGCATTCATAACACCGAAATTACGGTCACGGGCACTAGGTCACCCTCCATAGAGGCTTTCGAGACAAGCTCGAAGATCCTCTCCAAGTGCATCGTCGATCTTACGCCCCTGCTCACCGAAACATACCCCATGGAGGAGGCCACGAGGGCCTTTGAGAGGTCCACGAGTATGGACACCTTCCGCGTAATGATTGCGTGGTAGCAACTAAGTACGGCTCAGACACTACGTATTCCAAGGAGTAAACGATGTTCACCTCAATGATTAATCTCATGAAGGACGCCAAGGCCAATCACTACTGCATTCCCGGATGTGCCGTGGAGAACGAGCACTCAGTCAGAGCCATCCTCAACGCTGCTGAAGAGAAAGATTCTCCCGTCATCCTCATCTCGCTCTACAAGGTCAATCCTGACATCAACATGTGGGGCAGAATTGTCGAAGACATGGCCCTGCGCGCGAAGGTACCCGTGGCTCTGTGCCAGGATCATGGCGGAACCTATGAGGAAGCCATGAAGGCCGTCCACGCCGGATTTACCGACGTCATGGTAGATCGCTCCGCACTGTCGTTCGAGGAGAACGTTGCCCAGGTGGCGGAGGTTGTCAGAGTGGCTCACGCCTGCGGCATGGGCGTCGAGGCCGAGCTCGGCCACGTGGGCGTGGGAACTGTCGAGACCGACCTCTACACCCAGCCCGACCAAGCGGTGAGATTCGTCGAGCTTACGGGCTGCGATGCCCTGGCGGTGGCCGTTGGCACCACGCACGGCGTATACAAGAACGGGACCCCACACTTGGAATTCGGCCTTCTCCAGGAGCTCAGCGAGAAAGTCCCCGTGCCCCTGGTGCTGCATGGTGGTTCTGGCACCGGAGATGAGGCGCTTGCAAAGGCAAGCACGATGGGCATCACCAAGCTCAACCTCTCCAACGACCTCAAGAGGGGTGCCATCAACGAGCTCCTGAGTCTTGGCGATGATATCTTGGGCATGGGCGCCTACCAGATGTACCCGCGTCTTACTAAGGGTTACCAGGAGGTCGCGGCCCGCTACATGGACGTCACCGGCTCGACGGGCAGGGCAGTCAACTTTCGCTAGTCCTCACAGGGTCCCGCGGGAGGAGGTCTCGCCACGGGCATGGTCTTAAGGATGCTCAATGTCACAGGTTGTCGTTACGGGAAGTGGAAATCTCGCATGCAGCATTCGCCTGACCCTTGAGGCGGCGGGCATCGAGGTTGTCGACGAGGGGGGCTTGGTTATTCTTGCTGATGACAGCTCTGACGAGATGAGGGCAGCGCTCGTCGAGCGTGCCGACAAAGATGTCCAGGCTCTCTGCCTTACGCAGCTCACCGTTCAACAGGGCGCAGAGTACTCGGAAATCGCGAGGGCCGCTAGGATTGATTCGCTTTGCGGTGTCGTGATTGGTCTCTACTCCGATTTGGGCACGCCTAGCTCCATTGTTTGCTACTCGGGCAGCAAGAGTGTGTTCTCCGCTTTCTCAAACGTGGTAGACGCATTATGTGGTGCGCGCTGGCTGAGCGAGAATCCCGCCTTCGCGGCGCTCATGTCGTTTACGGCAAACGGCGTGCACTACTCCACGGTCCTCGGGCTCTACATGGGTATTGGAATGTGCAAGAAGTATGGCTTTCCGCTCGAGACGTTCTATCGCGTTACTCAGGACACCATGCCGTTGCTCTCAGAGGGGGCCTATCGCAATGTCTGGGCGGGTCTCAACGGCCCTCGAACTTTTGAGGACGTTGATGACGTGATTCATGGTATGGAGATGCTTGTGTGCCTCATGAAGAGGACTGGTGGCGATGCTGAGATAAGGGATAACCGCGAACGACAGATGCTTCTCAATGAGGCCCTTTCCGCGCACTGGAGCGGTGTCATGACCGGTTGCGCGGGAGAGGTGGGCGACGCATGTCACGCATAACTGTTGTGGGCTGCGGTGCGATGGGAGGAAATCTGGTCGACGCCTTCATGGACCACGGCCACGAGGTTACCATCGTTGATGTCAACGAGGAGTCTGCTGCGCCGCGCATTGCTCGAGGCGCTCGCTTTGCCACCTCTCTGGAAGTTGCGCTGGATACCAAGTTCGTGGTGTTCAGCTTGCCTGACGACAACGTGGTGCGTGCGGTTCTGGCCTGTTGTCCCGAGGGAAGTCTTGCCGGCCACATCTTTGTGAACACCTCTTCGGAGGTGCCCTCGGACGTGCTCGACGTGGAGCGCGTCGTGGTCGAGGCCGGCGGCAGCTATGTTGACTCCACCATCCTGACCTACCAAGGTGAGGTGGGCACTACCTACGGCTATCTCACCTACTCCGGTGACGAGAGGGCGTTTCGCACCATCGAGCAGGACCTCTATGCGCTCTCGGATCCACCCATCTGGCTTGGAAGCGATGCTTTGGTCGCCGCGGAGATCGTGGACCTTGTGGTTGTCACGTCGCACTTCGGATTCTCATATACACCGCTCGAGGGCATTGGTCGCTGCGTTGAGCTGGGAATCGATGTTGATGACTACCTTCACGAACTCACCTGGCTTCTCCCCGAGCTTTCGGGGATCGACCTAAGCGTTAAAGAGGCGAAGCGTATCGTGGCTGCTTCCGAGGACGTGGCTTTGAGGGGCGTCGTGGACGCCATGGGCAAGGCGGATGTCTTTGATCGCTTCAATGATGACTGGCTTCGCGACACCAACAAAAGTGTGGCAAACCACTACACGAAGATGCTTACCATCGCAAGATCAGGCTTCGAATATTGAGTTTGAATCGCTAGGGAGACCTGAGGAGGATTTCCACCATGCTTAATGACTACGTTCAGTGCAATCCCAGCAGAATTATCTTTGGCCACGGCGCCGAGGATAAGGTCGCAGATGAGATTAAGGCGCAGGGTGGTACGCGCGTGCTCGTTCACTATGACGCCGGAGACTTTATCAAACCACTTATTGCCAAGGTCCGCAAGGTACTCGAAGACGCCGGTCTCGCTGTGTTTGAACTGGGCGGCGTTGTTCCCAATCCCAAGATCTCGCTCATGAGGCGAGGCTGCGAGATGGTGCGGGAGAACAGCATCGACTTTATTCTGGCCGTAGGTGGTGGGTCCACGATGGACAGCTCCAAGTACATCGCGTGTGGGACCTACTATGCTGGCGAGCTATGGAATCACCCTAAGTTCACGCCCATTGCCACGCCCGTGATCAGGCATGGCGTCATAGTCACCATGCCCGGAACGGGAAGTGAGGTAAGCACCGCGGGCGTATGGAGAGACGATACTGTGGAGCCCGAGCGCAAGACCTGCGTATTTGCTGCCGAACTGCGCTTTGACTTTGTTCTCCTCGATCCCGAGCTTACCTACACGCTGCCTTCGTTCCAAACGGCCGCGGGCTGCTTCGACATCATCTCGCACTCCATGGAGGACTACTTCTGTGCACCAGACGGTGTGGAGTTCTACCTTGCGGCCTACGAGGGGGTGATCAACGAGGTGAAGAAGAGCCTGAAGGTCGTGCTCAAGAACCCGACCGACTACACCGCGCGCGCCAATATCTGCCGCGTTGCCTACGTACCGCTTGAGGATGTCATCAACGCCGGCCAGGTGCACGGATATTGCGTGCATAACCTCGAGAAGCCCATGACCGGCACGTTTCACCGTACGCACGGCGAGATGCTCGCCATTCTCTTTTCAGCATGGATGAAATATGTCTACAAGCGAAACGTCCCTCTGTTCACCCGCATCAGCGTGCAGTGCTTTGACGCAAGGATGGATTATTTCAATCCCGAGACGACCATTCTCGAGGGGATTAACAACCTCGAGCACTTCATCGAGGATATCGGGCTTCCTACGCACCTTGGTCAGGTTGGAATCACATCTGATGGCTTTGAGTACTGCGCCGATCTTGCCATTGAAACGGCTGGTATGCCATACATCGGCAACGCCATCAAGTGTTATAGAGATGACATCATCAACGTATACAAGATTGCCGAGTAAGCCATGGGCACGCGAACCGTTGTCATCGTCGCTCCTTGACCTGGAAAAGGTGACAGGTATCTTTTCCAGGTTGCCTCTCAGGTGACGACATCACGCCTCTTCCAGTCGGATGATTTCTGATGCCGTCATGGAGTCCGTTACGAGACAGTTTGCTAGGCCACTCTTTAGCGCGGTGTGTATGCCACGGACCTTGTCATGTCCTCCAGCTATGCAGAGCACTCGATCGATGTCGTGCAGACGCTGGATGCTGATGGCGTTTCTCATGAAGTTCTCGCCGAGCTCTATCTCGGAGCCGTCCGCACGGAAGTACGTGGTGAGCACGTCGCCTACGCTGCCCGATCGCGCCACAAGTCCGCGATATTCGTCGGTAGCTTCGTTGAGAGTGAAGCGGTCCGCCTCCGATCGGTAAGGAACGCCAAGGCCCATGACAACGGTGTCCACCTCGTTCCAGTGGCTGACGAGCTCTTGGTAGCGGTGTGCAAAGAGATCGCTTTCCGACTCCGCGCTGTCAATGACGATGGGCACGTTTGTGAAGTAGCGACTTGTGGCAAATGCCGATGAGATGTTATCCACGATGATGTTCGACTGCATCTCGGAACGTGTTGTGGTGGTTGTGCCGATGGCAGGGAGAATGAGTATCTCGTGCGGTAGTGGCGTTTGTGCGAGCTGACGCGACATCGTGTCAATCGTCTCGCCAATGCCGATGGCCACCGTATGCGCGGACGAAAGGAAGCCAGGAAGGACGGAGGCCGCCTTGGTGGCGATGCAGTCGTTGAGCCGTCGGCCTGATGTGCCCAGGAACTCCGCGCTCGAGACACCCTCTATTGCGACAAACCTGAGGCCGAACAGTTCCTTCAACCGTATGGCGAGACTATCCACAACGTGGTCCATGGGGTTTGTCACCACGAACGTGACAATGCGACGCTCTTTGGCGCGGTCGATCAAGCGCGAGACGTATGAACGGCTGAACCCTACGGATTTGGCCACATCGTCCTGTGACATCCCGTCGATGTAATACATCTTGGCGACCTGGTAAAGGAGAGTGTCGTTGTTTGCTTCAGGAGTATTCATTGTGCGGCCGATCTCGAGAGGCGAATGCGTATAGAACATATGATATGCACAAATGATATATATTTGCAGAGAAAAGAGGATCGATAGCGATATTTCCCCAATGAAATTGTCAGTGTGACATTTGAATGAGCGGAATGTGTTGGGGAGAAGCGGCTTGGGTCTAGGCCTTTCGCTGCAATTTCGCCCTAACGGACATTCGCGGTTGTCTACGTTGGCGCTTGGTTCTCACACTTTAAGCCTTGATGACAAAATAATCCTCCGAACGACGTCTGGCATTGTCATTGAGGCCTAAAGAACGCTAGCTAGCGAGAAAGTCTCTCCGTGCACCAAAACCTGGAAAAGATACCTGTCACCTTTTCCAGCTAAAATGGTCGCGCATAACGGAGGGGCGTCACGGGAGAACGCATGGACAGGGATCGCTTCGCGCGGCAGAGAGACTTCATCCTCGAGATTGACAAGGAGAAGGAGATCTTGCGTCAGACGCACATCGCGGGCTATGCGCGACAGGAGGACGACGCCGAGCACGCCTGGCACATGGCCGTGATGGCCTATCTGCTGCGTGAGTATTCCAACGAACCCGTCGATATCGCCCGTGCCATGATCATGTGCCTCATCCACGACGTGGTCGAGATAGATGCGGGCGACTCCTATGCCTACGATGCCGTTGCCCAGGCGAGTCACGTGGAGCGAGAGATCTGCGCCGCAGACCGCATCTTCGGTCTGCTTCCTGATGACCAAGCCCGTGACCTGCGAAGCATTTGGGATGAGTTTGAGGCAGGCGAGACAGTGGAGGCGCGCTTTGTCAAGGCCATGGATAACGTGCAGCCGATGATGCTCAACGACTTCAACGGCGGACGCGACTGGTCCGCTCATGATATTGCCATCCGGGACACCCGTAGACGCAACGCCAACACGAGGCTCGGATCCGAGGAGCTTGCGTCATACGTAGAGGAGCGCTTTGAGGCAAACGTGCAGAAGGGCAGTCTGCTGCCATAGTGCAGCGCGTTTGAGAGGAGGGCCCCATGGGGGTTGCGATCGTTACGGGCGCGTCATCGGGTATGGGTCGCGAGTTCGCGCGCGCACTTGCGACGCGTAGCGACGTGGACGAGGTCTGGGTCGTGGCGCGCCGTGTCGACCGTCTCGAGGCCCTTGCGGCCGAGCTTTCCGTGCCTACTCGCGTCATCGTCGCCGACCTCTCGTGCGATGAGGGGCTGGCGGTCATACGTGCGGCACTCGACGAGAACAACCCGCAGGTAGATTATCTCGTCAACGCAGCAGGTCTCGGTAAGGTCGGCTCATATGCAACCGTTTCCGCGACTGACGCGGCGTCTATGATCGATGTCAACTGCAGGGCCGCCGTTCTTCTCACCCAGATGGTGATTCCGTACATGATCCGCGGTTCGCACATCCTCGAAGTGGTGTCCTGCGCATCGTTTCTGCCCCTTCCTCACCTTAACGTGTACGCGGCGAGCAAGGCGTTCATGCAGAGCTACACGCGCGGTCTGCGCTGGGAGCTTCGCGGTGCGGGTATCTGCGCCACGGCGATATGCCCCTTCTGGGTGAGGACCGAGTTCGTGGAGGTGGCCCAGCGCACGGAAGGGGCGAGAGACGTTCGACACTTCCCGTTTGCCCAGCGTCCGCAGACCGTCGTGCGTCGCGGGCTTCTCGCCAACCGACTCCACTTTGCTGTGGCGTGCTGTGGCGTGGCTTCGTTTTTCTTGCGCGTGGCGGGAAAGTTCATCCCGTGGTGCGTCGACATTGCAGGCTGGGAGCTCCTGAGGCGCGTGTGACTACAGCGCCGATTCGTAGATCGCGCGCGCGTCTGCCATGGTGAGGCGGCGAAAGTCGCCGAACACCGCGCCCTTGTTCACCTCGAGCGTGGCGAGAAGCGCGTCGATTGCGTTGGCAGCCACGCCCAGTTCGGAGAGGGTGCGCGGCATACCAAGCGAGACGAAGAACGTCTGGAGCTCGTCGATCGTGGCGCAGACGGCGTCAGCCGTGGCCTCCTCGGGGGTGACGTCCACGCCGTCCTCGGCTGGGTCGACCGGCTCGATGCCAAAGACGTCACGGCCGAAGGAGAGGAAGCGGTCGGGATTCTCTTGCCATACGTAGCGCATCCATGCGGGGAAGATGACCGCAAGACCTGCGCCGTGCGTGATGCGTGGGTCGTGCGCGGAGAGCTCGTGCTCGAGGGCGTGGCTCTCCCATCCACCGGCGCGGCCGTTTGGACTGGCGTTGCGTCCGAGACCCGCGAGGTCGTTGTGCGCGAGCATGCCGGCCCACATGATGTTGGCCCGTGCGTCATAGTTCTCGGGCTCGGCGAGCGCGCGCGGTGCCTCGTCGATAAGGGCGCGCACGATTCCGCAGGCGATGTTATCGGTTACGGGGACGGGACGCACGCTCGAGAAGTAGCGCTCCATGACGTGGGCGATCATGTCGGTCACGCCAGCGGCGGTCTGATAGGACGGTAGCGTGAAGGTGAGCTCCGGGTCCATGAAGGCGATGACGGGACGATGGAGCTCGGTGGAGAGACCACGCTTGAGCTGCAGCTCATCGTTTGTGATGACGCAGGATGCGCTCGCCTCCGACCCGGCCGCCGGAATGGTGAGCACGCAGGCCACGGGAAGCTTGCCTGTGGCGATGGGCTGGGCCCTCTTTGAGAAGAGGTCCCAGACGTCGCCCTCGTAGGGCACCCCGACCGCGATGGCCTTGGCCGTGTCGATGGTCGAACCGCCGCCAACGGCAAGGATCAGGTCGACCTCCGCCCTTCGTGCTGCGGCGATTCCCTCGCGGACGAGGCCGACTTCTGGGTTGGGACGTGCGCCGGGAAGCTCGTCATGGGTGACACCTGCGGCGTCAAGCGTTGCGAGCACACGACCGAGCGTGCCCGTCCGGATGACGGAGCCCTTCCCGTACACCACGAGAGCGTGGTGAAAGCCTGCGGCCGCGAGCTCTTCTCCCACGCGATTCGTGACGCCGCGCCCAAAGACGAACTTGGTGGGTGAGCAGAACGTGAAGTCGTTCATGAGGGATCCTTTCGCCGAGCATGTTGAGAAGAGCTTACCGTACCTGTCCTCGCCGACGTGATGCCCTGTTCAGCGTTTTGGGTGTTTCCGCTGCTGGGATGCCCCGTTTTTGCCGCGAGCCCTGTTCTTGCCTGACCTTTCGGGCTTGTCGGGACGAATGAGGCACTTCGGTCCGTAGCCGATGAGGTCCTCGCGGCCCGCCTTGTGCAGCGCCTCCACCACGAGGTCGTGATTGTGAGGGTTTCGGTATTGGATGAGCGCGCGCTGCATGGCCTTCTCGTGCGGGTTGGTGGGGCAGTAGACCTTCTTCATGGTACGTGGATCAACGCCCGTAAAGTAGATGCAGGTGGAGACCGTGCTCGGCGTGGGATAGAAGTCGGAGACCTGCTCGGGGTTGTAGCCGAGATCGCGGCAGAACTCCGCGAGTCTCACGGCCTCGCGCAGGGTCGAGCCAGGATGCGAGCTCATGAGGTAGGGCACCACGTACTGCTCCTTGCCACAGTCCCTGCTCGCCTTGTTGAACTCGCGAACAAACTCCTCGTACACGTCGTTCGAAGGCTTTCCCATGACCTCGAGGACGCGATCGCTCACGTGCTCGGGGGCAAGGCGAAGCTGACCGGAGGTGTGGTACTCGGCAAGCTCGCGGATGAAGGTGTGGTCGGGGTCGAGAAGCGCGTAGTCAAAGCGGATGCCGCTGCGCACGAAGACCTTCTTGACGCCCGGGATGGCACGAAGCTCTCGGAGGAGCCGGACGTAGTCCTCGTGGGTCACGCGCAGATTGGGACAGGGCTTGGGCGAGAGGCAGCGACGGTCCACGCAGGCGCCATGCGTGAGCTGCTTCTCGCAGGCTGGGATGCGGAAGTTGGCCGTGGGGCCACCCACGTCGGAGAGGTAGCCCTTGAAATCGGGATCGTGCGTCATGGCACGCGCCTCGCGAAGGATTGACTCGTGGCTGCGGGCTTGGATGATGCGGCCCTGGTGAAAGTTGAGCGCGCAGAACGAGCACTGCCCGAGGCAGCCACGGTTGCTGCAGAGCGAGAACTTCACCTCCCTGATGGCGGGGATGCCACCCCTGCCCTCGTACATGGGGTGGAAGCTGCGCTCGTAGGGAAGGTCGTAGACCGCATCGAACTCCTCGGTGGTGAGGGGCATGGCGGGTGGGTTCTGCACCACGTAGACGCCGTGGGGATACTCCTCCACGAGCGCGTGTGCGGAGAAGGGGTCGAGGTTGCGCGACTGCACGCCAAAGCCCTCGGCATAGTTGAGCTTGTCGAGCTCGAGGTCGTCCCAGGTGGGGAGCACGATGGCGTCGTCGAGGTCTTCGACCGAACGCGTGCGGTAGACCGTGCCTGCGACCCAGGTGATCTGGCTTATGGGAATGCCGCCAGCAAGGGCATCGGCGATCTCCACGATGGAGTGCTCGCCCATGCCGTAGCTGATGAGGTCGGCCCCGCTGTCGAGAAGCACGGAGCGCTTGAGTCGGTTGGACCAGTAGTCGTAGTGCGCGAGTCGCCGCAGGCTCGCCTCGATGCCGCCGAGGACGATCGGGGTCTTCTTGTACGTTCGGCGAATGAGGTTTCCGTAGACCACGGTGGCATGGTCGGGGCGAAGACCCATCTCGCCGCCAGGGGAGTAGAAGTCGGTCTCGCGGCGATGCTTGGCCACGGTGTAGTGGTTGACCATGGAGTCCATGTTACCTGCCGAGACGAGAAAGCCCAGGCGCGGCTCCCCGAAGACGGTCATGCTCACGGGATCGCGCCAGTCGGGCTGTGCGATGAACCCCACGCGGTAGCCATGAGCCTCGAGCAGGCGGGTGATTATCGCCGCCCCGAAGGAGGGGTGGTCGACGTAGGCGTCTCCGCACACGTAGACGAAGTCGACCTGATCCCAGCCTCGATCGAGCATCTCGTGCCTGTTGACGGGAAGAAAGGCCATGCCGGGGGACTCCTTTAGCTGGGAAGCACTGCCCCCAGATTATAGGCGCGCGCGAGACGTCATGTCCTCGCCGGCAATCGAGCCGACGCCGAAGACGCAATCCGCGTCCATATGGAATGATGTCCGACATTTGGGTTACCGTATGGGTACGTAAGTTGGGACGCAGAAACGAGCTACGAGAACGGAGCATCTATGCGCGTACTTCTCGCCGAGGACAACGCAAGCCTCGCGCGCGCCACCGCAGCCATCCTTTCCAAGAGCGGGCTTGAGGTCGAGCATGCGGCGGACGGTGGCGAGGCGCTCTCCATGCTGAGGGGTGGCTACTATGACGTGGCCGTTCTTGACATCATGATGCCGGTCATGGACGGTCTCGAGGTTCTGCGGTCCATACGCGCTGACGGCAACTCGGTTCCCGTTCTTATGCTCACCGCAAAGACGCAGGTTGACGATAAGGTCGTGGGACTTGATCTTGGTGCCAACGACTACGTGACGAAGCCGTATAACGCGCGCGAGCTCGTTGCCCGCATCAAGGCGCTGGGACGACCGCGCTCCGGTGCGACCTCGCTCGTCAACTTTGGTGACCTCACCATTCGCGCAGACACCCTCGAGCTCTCCACGATGCGTGGTACCCTCCGCGTGGATCCCCACGAGATGTCGTTCGCCTCGTTGCTCGCTCGCGCGGGTGGTCGCACGGTGAAGTCCACCTGGCTCGTCGAGCGCGTGTGGGAGGGCGACGCCCCCGATGGTACGCTCTCGCTCTATGCGTCGTTCCTCAACGGAAAGCTGCAGGCGCTCGGCTCGCTCGTGGCCGTAGAGGGCTCAGACGACGAGGGATGGAGGATGGTGAGCCCCGATGGAGAGACGCCTCAGGATTAGGCTCATCGTCTCGGTCTTTACCTCGCTTGCGGTACTGCTCGGTCTCATCCTGATCGTTTCGGTAGAGATGAGGAAGATTCAGCAGGAGGCCTCCGCCGACGTTTACCTCAACATCATTCTCGACAACAACGGCGTCTTCCCAAAAGACGCGAGCAGCAATCTCGAGGACGAGGCGGAGGGCATCCTCGATGCGCGCTTCTTCGTCGTATGGCTTGACTCCAACGGTACGGTGACCTCGTCGAACCTCGATCAGATCTCGACCGTGAGCGAGGATCAGGCGGTGAGCTACGCCCATCTCGTCCTTGCGTCTGGACGCGATTCGGGCAACCTCGGAAACTACCGCTACCTTATCCGCGGTCAGTCCGATGGCGGCCACGCCGTGGCCTTTCTCGATAGGTCCCGCCAGAACAGTGACAACCCAGTCGAGCATTACGAACGAGGCGCTAGTGATGTTTGGTGGCGTTCTCGCCGTGACGGGCATCCTCATCCTGCTCTCCAAGCGCATCGTGGCGCCCCTGGTCAAGGCTCAGGAGAGCCAGCAGCAGTTTGTGATTGACGCGGGCCACGACCTGCGTACGCCCGTCTCCATCATCTCCGCCGACGCCGACGTCCTCGCCATGGACATCGGCGAGGACAACGAGTGGCTACGTGACATCAAGCATCAGGTCGGCGTCATGAGCAACCTCACCGAGAGCCTCATCGTGCTCTCTCGCGCCGCCTCAGCTGACGGGCGCAGGGGTGAGGTCGTCGACTTCTCGGCCATCGTGGTGGAGGAGGTGTCCTCGTTCAAGTCGCGCAGCCTCCTCGAGGGGCATGAGGTTCGCCTCGACATCGAACCCGAGGCGCTCGTCCACGGCAACGCCCAGTACCTATCACGCATGGTCGGAGCGCTCATCGACAACGCGATGAAGTACTCGTCGAGCGGCGGTGCCATAGACGTCTCCCTCTCGGTCAAGCGCCGTCAGGTCCAGTTTGACGTCTCCAATGCCGTTGACGGCATCGATCCCGCCGAGGTGGACCGCTGGTTTGACCGCTTCTACCAGTCCGACCAGTCGCGCACGCACAAGAAGGGTGGCTACGGCATCGGGCTCTCCATGGTGAGGGCCGTCGTGGCCTCGCATGGCGGAAAGATCAAGGCGACGGCCGCGCCGGACGGTTCGTCCGTAACCTTCTCCATTACGATTCCCACCACGAAGGGTGATGCCAAGTGACGCCAGAGGACTACTACGCAGCGAGCTATCCTGCGCTCGTCGCGGCCCGCGCCCAGCTTGATGCCCTGGCAGACGAGTTTGCCAGCCAGCACGGCAGCTCGGATGACTTAAGGCCGGTCGTGTATCACACGTCGCGCATCAAGAGCCCGGAGAGTCTCACGGAGAAGATCTTGCGCGAGGGCGGAACGGGCACGGCGTTCTCTGACGCCCTCGAGATGGGCATCAATGACGTGGTCGGCATGCGTGTTATCTGCGCGTTCACCGATGACGTCTATGCCGCCGCCGACTGGTTGCTTGCCCGCCCCGAAGTTGAGCTGCACGTCCGCAAGGACTACATCGCCAACCCCAAGCCCAACGGGTATCGTAGCCTTCATCTCATCCTGCACCTGACCGAGGGTCCCGCCTCGATGCTGCCCGCCATTGAGGTGCAGCTCAGGACCATCGCCATTGACTTCTGGGCCACACTCGAGCACAAGATGAAGTACAAGAAGTCGATTGCCAACTCAGAGCTCATGAGCCGAGAGCTCAAGCGCTGCGCAGACGAGATCACGGCCGTCGATCTTTCGATGCAGGCCCTGAGAAACGCCATCCGCAACGCAGAGTAGCCCGGGGTGCCTTGGTGGGAACGAATCCAGCGCGAACGCCTTTGGATATGTCGTCTTGCTCGAAATGAGGCTCAAAAACGAGCGACGTCACAGAGCCAAAGCGGGTCAGCGGTGCGCCTGCGTGAGCAGGGGGCTCAGGTCGCCCTGAGAGATGAGCGTCACCCTGTGCATCGCGCGCGAGACGGCGGTGTAGAGACGGCGGCGCGCGAGGGGCGTGTCGGGATAGGTCTCGGCCTGCGCGTCGGGCACGATCACGTGGTCGAACTCTAGGCCCTTGGCCAGTGCCAGGTCCATGAGAACGACGCCTGCGGCCGGCAGCTTCTCGCCGCGACCCATTACGATGGCTTCAGCCCCGAGCTGTCTCGAGAGCCAGTTCACGCGGCTGGCGTTGTCGGCGATTATCGCGGTGAGGCCCTCCTCGCCGCCCGACTCGTCCACATGGCGTCGCAGCTCGGAGAGGTAGTCTTCGCGCTCGGCGCACACCACGACCTCGGGTGCCACGCCCGGGCGGTGTACCGAGGTGAGCCGTCGGCGCTCGTCGGCGTCAAGCAGGCTGCAGAAGAGCTCGGTGATCTCGGGACTCGAACGATAGCTCGTGAGCAGCTGGCACTCCTCGACCTCGCCGTGCGACGAGGCAAAGACGTCGCGCACCTGGGCAAACGTCGCCGTGCCCTCCTTGATAGCCTGGTGTTCGTCACCCAAGAGCAGGAAGTGCGCTCGCGAGAAGTACCGCGCGAGCACCATGAGCTGCGTCACGGTGTAGTCCTGCACCTCGTCGACCATCACGTAGCGGGCGTTCTTGTCGCCAGAGCCGGTGATGAGAATCTTGAGGTAGACCCACTCGGCTGCGGAGAGGTCGCTCTTGTGGAGCACGCGCATGCCAATGCGGTCGATGCGCAGCCAGCTGAGTCGCTCGACCTCGTCATGTGCGGAGGAGTAGCGGCTCTCAAGGTATTCGAGGGCGCAGGCGGCGGTCTCCTCCTCGTCGGCGGGGCTGATGGTACGCCCGAAGATCTCGACCTGCTCCTCCACGTCGAGGCCGAGCATCTCCTCCTGCACCTCGTCGTCCTTTGACATCTGCGCGAGACGACGGTCGACCTTGTCGTGCAGCTCGTCCTTGACCAGCGCGATAAGCCTCGGGCCCACGGGAAACTTCGAGAATTTGCCGATGGCGCTGGAGACCTGACTCACCTTGAGGACGGTGAGCTCATCGACCTTCACGGCGCGCAGGTCCTGCTCCTCGATGACCGCGCTCTGGATGGTGAGGTCGAGCTTGGCCAGCTCGGCGGGGTCGATGTCCTTGCCCGTGCCGTGGTCGGCCAGACCCAGGCTCGCGAGAAAGCTCCGCCACGTGAAGATCTGTGGGTTGGACTCGCCCAGGGTGGGAAGCACGGCGTCGATGTAGCTCTCGAAGACCTGGTTGGGCGTGAAGAGGTACACCTGGTCGGGCGAGAGGGTCTTGCGCTCGCGATAGAAGAGGAAGGCGATGCGCTGGAGCAGCACCGAGGTCTTTCCCGAGCCTGCGATGCCGTTGACGAGCAGGACGGGCACGTCGGCGTGGCGCACCACCTCGTTCTGCTCGCGCTGAATGGTGGCGGTGATGGCCTGGAGCTTCTCGGTGTGCTGCCTCTTGAGGGCGTTGAGCAGGAGCGAGTCCTCGATGGCCACGGTGGTGTCGAAGTACATGTTGAGACGGTCGCGCGTGATGTCAAACTGACGGCGCAGCTCGAGGTCGACGGTGCGCCTGCGGCCATCGACCTCGTAGCTCGTTTCGCCGTTCTCCTGGTTGTAGTAGGTCTCGGCGATCGGCGCACGCCAGTCCACGATGAGCGGGGTCTTGTGCTCGTCGGTGATGCCCGCCGCTCCGATGTAGACGTCACGAGCGGGACGGCCGGGGCGCATCTTGAGGCGCACCTTGGCAAAGTAGGGCTGACGCAGCAGCAGCGAGACGCGCTCGAGCTTCTCCACGGAGAAGTCGTGATATTGGTTGTACGTGTCGATGACGGAGTTGAGCGTCTCGATGGCGGCGAGCGTCTCGATGGTCTCGTCCGCCCCGCCGAAGTCGATGCGGACCTCCTCCGCCATGTCCTTGAGATCCTTGGCGGCGTCATGATGCATGACCTCGACCTGCTCGACGAGGGCGTCGCGAATGGAGACGAGCTTGGCGTATACCTCGCTGAGATGTGCCTGCTCTGTTTCGAACGTCTGGTCCATGAGTCCCCCGTGCGTTTCGCCTGCTGAATTTGAATAGTCAATCGTACCGCAGACGGGGCCTCTGGTGGTCGATCGGACCGATTCGTCCCTAATTCGCGAGACGGGCGGTCCCTTGGGCAGCCTGCGGAGACGATGCCCCTGACGGGGTAAAATAAAAGCATTGGCGACGGCGGAGGAGACACCATCATGACAGACCAGCGACCGACGGCCGGCATGGGCGGAGACATCTACGTTCCTTACGAGGCTCGCATGGGCAACGAGTCCATCGTCTACTTCACGCGTGACCTCTCCTCGGAGGGTCTGCGGCGCGTCTACGAGAAGGTTGCTGCGGGCATCGTGGGAAGGATGGGCGTCAAGCTCCATACGGGTGAGCCACACGGTCCCAACATCATCCCGCGCCCATGGGTCAGAGACCTCATCGAGACCGACCTACCCGGTGCAGGCATCGTGGAGACCAACACCTTCTACGAGGGTGATCGCCACACCACCGCGCAGCATCGTAAGACCATCGAGACCAACGGCTGGACCTTCTGTCCCGTAGACATCATGGACGAGGAGGGCACGGTCGACCTGCCCGTTGCGGGTGGCAAGTGGTTCGACCACATGTCGGTGGGCAGCCACGAGCTCGACTATGACTCCCTGCTCGTGCTCACGCACTTCAAGGGGCACGTGGCGGGCGGCTTTGGAGGGTCCAACAAAAACATCGGGATCGGCTGCGCCGACGGCCGCATTGGCAAGAAGATGATCCATCAGGCAGACACGAACGAGCAGTGGGGCGTTGCCCAGGAGGAGCTTATGGAGCGCATCTCCGAGAGCTCCAAGGCCACCGCGGACCACTTCGGCGACCGCATCGCCTACGTGAACGTCATGCGCAACATGAGCGTGAGCTGTGACTGCGAGGGCGTTGCCGCCCAGCCCGTGGTCACTCCCAACGTGGGCATACTCGCCTCCACCGACATTCTCGCCATCGACCAGGCCTGTGTCGACCTCGTCTTTGCGATGAGCGAGGACCAGCATCATGACCTCGTCGAGCGCATGCTCACGCGGCACAGCATGCGCCAGCTCTCCTACATGAAGGAGCTTGGGATGGGCAACGACCGCTACGTACTCATCGACCTCGATAACGGAGGGCAGCGTATTCAACCCGTCGATGCCGTGGCGGGCGTGGTGCCCTTCACGAAGTAGCGAGGGGCTCACGAGTGGTGGGCGTGGGAGGTTTGAAGTGGCGCTTGAGAAGAGGTCTGCGCTCGTTATAGCGTTTGACTCGACGACCGATGCGCTGGCGGCCGAACGCGAGCTTGGCGTGCGTGGGGTGGCGGGTCGAATCATCCCGCTTCCGCGCGAGGTCTCGGCGGGCTGCGGCCTTTCATGGAAGGCCGCGCCGGACGCTCGCGAGCGCGTCACCGCCGTGCTTGACGAGGCGGGAATTGCTTGGGCCGGCGCGTACGTACTCACGATCTAAAGGGGCGCGCATGATCTATCTCGACAACGCGGCAACCACCATGCGCAAGCCCGACTGCGTCGTTGCGGCAGTGACAACCGCTCTCACCACCATGGGCAACGCCTCGCGGGGCGCTCACGAGGAGTCGCTCGCAGCATCGCGCATGGTCTTTGGGGCCCGCGAGAAGGTCGCCCGGCTCCTTGGATGTCGGCGTGCCGATCATGTGGCCTTTGCGGCCAACGCCACCGAGGCCCTGAATATCGCCATCGCAGGTACCGTCAACGCGCACGAGAACGTGATTACGACCGACCTCGAGCACAACTCGGTGCTCCGACCGCTCTATCGTCTGGAGGCGGAGAGGGACGTCTCACTGGGCTTTGTTCGTGCGGACGAACACGGTCGTCCCGTCTACGACGATTTCGAGCGCCTGCTGCAACCAAATACGCGCGCCGTCGTGTGCACCCACGCCTCAAACGTTACGGGTGATGTGGTTGACCTGCGACGCGTTTCCGCTTTTACCCATGAGCACGGGCTTCTCCTCATCGTCGACGTCTCTCAGACGGCGGGCTGCGTGCCGCTGAACATGGATGCGCTCGACCTCGATCTGGTCTGCTTCACGGGCCACAAGGGACTCTACGGGCCCCAGGGTACGGGCGGCATCTGCGTGCGCGAGGGTGTGGAGGTGCGCCCTTGGAAGGTGGGGGGTACGGGTGTGAGCTCCTTCTCGCACGAGCAGCCGCCGGCCTATCCCACGCGGCTCGAGGCGGGGACGCTCAACTCCCACGGCATCGCGGGCCTTTCGGCAGCGCTTGACTTCATCGAGGAGACCGGCGTCGAGACGATCGCCACGCATGAGGCCGCACTCGCCGAGCGCTTCTTAGGCCAGGTGGCCCCGCTCGACGGCGTGACGGTCTATGGTGACGCGCTTCTGGCAGACCATGCGCCGCGCACGGCGATTGTCAGCATCAACGTGCGCGACTACGACTCTGGTGCGGTGTCCGACGAGCTCTCGCAGGTCTACGGCATCGCCACCAGGTCCGGCGCCCACTGCGCCCCGCGTATGCACGAGAGCATGGGTACGGCCGAGAGGGGAGCGATACGCTTCTCGTTCGGATGGTTCAACACCGTCGAAGAGGCGGACGCTGCCGCTGCAGCCGTCCGTGAGATAGCAAGCTAGCCCTTGCTGGCCTGCGCCTCCGTGAGGAGGAAGTTGACGGCACGCATGAAGGTGGTCGTGTTCTGGTTGACGCCTTCGGCCGTAATGGGATGGTCGCAGGCGGCCTCGAGGAGCTGGCGGAGGGTAGCACACCGTGAGGTCTACGATCAGGCGCATGCCGTCGCCGTCCATGCCGAGGTCGGCGCCATAGGGAGCGAGCACCTTGAGGGCTCGCGAGCGCAGGTCGCCCATGAGCAGAAGAGAGCACGTGGAACCCGTGGCCGTCTCCAGCATCATCGGATAGATGGAGTAGTACTCCTTGACCATGTCGTCGAGAGAGGCGGCATGCTCGCTAAAGAACAGGTGGTAGAAGACCTGAGGCTTTTTGAAGGCATGCCTGCAGAAGATCTCCCACGCGCGGACGTAGACCTCGTGGTGGTCGGCCGTTCTTTCGATGATGGGTCCGAGCTCATGGGCGTACTGCTCGAGGTAGGTGACGCAGGCCATGAGCGTGAGCTCGCTCACGTCGGAGAAGTACAGGTAGAGCGTCGCGCTGCTGTAACCAGCCGCCGACGAGACGCGACGAATGGAGACGCTCTCGAGGCCGTCCGTGTCGATGATGCTCTGAGCCGCCTGAATGAAGGTTGCGACGATGGTTCTGCGTTCCTCATTGGAGTACTTGGTACGGCCCATGCTGTGCTCCTCACGATTGATGAACACCGATTATAATATCGCGTTCAGAAGAGCCCGGGCATTGGTTTGCGTCTTCACAGCTTAGTCGCAGGACTCCCCGATACGCTTGCGGAGCTCATCGATGCCGAGGTTGGTTTCCGACGAGGTGACGATCATCTGCGCCCGGTCGATGCCGAACTGGCGGGCGAGCGAGGACGCCTGCTGCTCCTGCTTGCCGCGAGAGAGCTTGTCCGCCTTGGTGAGCGCCACCACGAAGGGTAGCCCCTCCTCAGCAAGGAAGGAAAGCATCCGCACGTCGAGCGCCTGGGCATCGTGGCGGATGTCGACGAGAGCCACGACGAGGTTGAAGCTGCGCTCCTGGCTAAAGTAGCCCGAGATGAGGTCAGCCCACCGCTGCTTCTCCGAGGCGGAGACCTTGGCGTAGCCGTAGCCGGGAAGGTCGACGAAGCGGATTCCGTCGCAGGAGAAGAAGTTGATGTTGGCCGTCTTGCCCGGGGTCGATGACACCTTGGCGAGAGACTTTCGGTTGAGCAGGCGGTTGAGCAGCGATGACTTGCCTACGTTGGAGCGGCCGACGAACGAGACCTCGGGAGTGGTGGGGTCGGGCAGGCTCTCGATGGTGCCGAAGGACGCCTCGAAGCAAGCGGTGTTGTAGTTGATGGACATGGACCCTCCGGGATCATCGCGGTCGTCGGTTGGCGAAGAGGTTGCGTGGGTTCGTAACGCCGGTCTCCTGCCGTCTGAAGTTCTCTCTAGGATACCCAACGTAACGTGAAGACAGCGATTGTGCGAAAATTCCTGGAAAAGGTGACAGGTATCTTTTCCAGGAATTAAGGTACCTTACTACCTGGAAAAGATACCTGTCACCTTTTCCAGGAAGGAAGTCATGCTCGACGAAACCGTCTCGCTCGGCCAGCTCATACCCTGGCCCGACTCAAACAGCTACCCCAACATCCCCGCAGAGGATGCCCTCGAGCTCTTTCTCGGTTGGGTTGAGACTCGGGGCATCAAGCCTTGGCCACACCAGGAGGAGGCGCTCCTCAGCCTGGCCGCCGATGATCACGTGATTCTCGGCACGCCCACCGGCTCGGGCAAGAGTCTGGTGGCGCTCGGCATGCTCTTCATCGCCAACTGCACCAACCGCCGTGCCTACTACACCGCCCCCATCAAGGCGCTGGTCAGCGAGAAGTTCTTCAACCTCGTTGACGTTCTCGGCAAGGATAACGTGGGTATGATCACGGGCGACGCCTCCATCAACGCCGGTGCACCAGTCATCTGCTGCACGGCCGAGATTCTGGCAAACCAGGCGCTTCGCGAAGGAGAGAGCACCGACGTGGGCTGCGTGGTTATGGACGAGTTCCACTTCTATGCCGACCCCGACCGCGGTTGGGCCTGGCAGGTGCCCCTGCTCACCCTTCCGCACGTGCAGTTCCTTCTCATGAGTGCGACGCTTGGCGACGTGACCGACATCGCTGCCTCGCTTGAGGGGCATACCGAGAGGACCGTCGACGTCATCGCCGACGCCCCGCGTCCGGTGCCTCTCGCCTACGAGTACGTCGACACCGCGCTCGAGGGCACGGTCGAGCTCGCCCTGCGTGACGGAGACGCGCCGCTCTACATCGTCCACTTCACGCAAGACGGTGCGCTGAGCTCGGCGCAGGCGCTCGCGAGCTACGGCGTGTCCACGCGCGAGCAGCGCGATGCCATCAAGGATGCCATCAGGGGAACGCGCTTCTCCACGAGCTTTGGCAAGGTGCTTCATCGGCTGCTCCTCGCCGGCGTCGGAGTGCATCACGCGGGCATGCTCCCTCGCTACCGCCTGCTTGTGGAGAAGCTCGCGCAGCAGGGGCTTCTCCCCGTCATCTGCGGAACCGACACGCTCGGCGTCGGCATCAACGTTCCCATCCACACGGTGGTGCTCACGGCGCTTGCCAAGTTCGACGGCCACCGGATGCGCCGGCTCAACGCCCGAGAGTTCCACCAGATAGTCGGACGCGCCGGGCGTGCGGGCTTCGACACCGAGGGCCGCGTCATCGCCGAAGCGACCGAGTATGACATCGAGAACGCCCGCGCGCTCGCCAAGGCAGGCGGCGACCCCAAGAAGGCGCGCAAGATCAAGACGAAGAAGCCGCCCGAGGGTTTTGTCGGCTGGAACGCACAGACCTTCGAGCGCCTGCAGACCGCCGTTCCTGAGAAGCTCCGCCCGCGCCTACGCGTCACCAACTCGATGGTGCTCGCCGAGGTCGAGCAGGGCGGTGACGCAGCCGCCCGCATGCGCAGGCTCATCGAAGACTCCGCGCAGACCGACGACGATAAGTCCGCGCTCTCGCAGCGTGCCGACGAGGTCTTCGCAACCCTCATGGATGCGGGCGTCGTGACCTGCGAGGAACACGCAGACGGTTCGGCGGACTACTTCACCACCGTCGACCTACCCGATGACTTCGCGCTCGACCAGCCCCTCTCGCCCTTCCTCATCGCCGCGCTCGAGCTTCTGGACCAAGAGTCCGAGACGTACGCGCTTGACGTGATCAGCATGGCCGAGGCGACGATCGAAGACCCCTGGCAGATCCTGCGTGCGCAGGAGAGGGAGGCGCGTGGCCGTGCCATCGCCGAGATGAAGGCCGACGGCATCGAGTTCGACGAGCGTATGGAGCGGGTGCAGGAGGTTACCTACCCCAAGCCGCTCGACGAGCTCCTCGAGGCGGCGTACGTCGAGTACTGCACCAAGGTTCCTTGGGCGAGCGACTACGCGCTCAGCCCCAAGAGCGTGCTGCGGGACATGGTGGAGACGGCATCCGACTTCAAGACCTACATTCAACGCTATAACATCGCGCGCTCCGAGGGCACGCTCCTGCGCTACCTCTCCGAGGCATACCGTGCGCTCGACAGGACCGTGCCGCTCGACAAGCGCGATGAGCGACTCGACGACATCATCTCATGGCTCGGACTCGTGGTGAGAAGCGTTGACTCCAGCCTCGTGGACGAGTGGGCGAGTGCGGGGGAGCTCGAGGACATGGCGGCGCCAGCGGCGGCCGACGAGGTCGTGCGCGACCGCCGAGGCACGACGCTGCTGGTGAGAAACGCTCTCTTCTCGCGCGTCCGCCTTGCCGCACAGGGGCGCACGGACCAGCTGGGTGCGCTCGACGAGGAGTGGGGCTACCGTGAGCTCGTATGGAAGCAGGTACTCGAACGTTTCCATGAGGAGCACGAGGCGATTCTCATCGACGCTGATGCTCGCAGTTCCGCATACCTCTCCATCGACGAGGGGGACGAGAAGGCCGCTCACGTCTGGCACGTGCACCAGGTCTTCCGTGACTCCGATGATGATCATGACTTCGGCATCTGGGGCGACGTGAACCTCGATGCCACGCAGGAGGAGGGGTCCGTGGTCTTCTCGCGCTACAAGGTGGGCTTCATCGACGACGTCCTCTGACCTGGAAAAGGTGACAGGTATCTTTTCCAGGTTTCTACCCTCGTCCGCCCGATGACGTACTCGATGGTTCCCCTTCCGATTCCCGTCAGGCGCTCTATCTGCCTGGCGGAAAGACCTGCCTCGTGAAGCCGCGTGCACAGAGGATTTCTCCTCGACCTTTCCAGGGTCTTCAGGCTAGCCGGATCGATTCCGCCAAGCACCTGCTGCGCAAATCCGAGCACCTCGCCATCCGGTACTCGGCTGCTCCCCTCGAAGCGATAGCCCGTGCGGTCCACGTCGTTGCTGAACGTGACAAAATTCCCCACGCTTCCGTGAAGGTCGAGAAGAACGGAGGTCTCCGCCGTTCCTGGACGCCCGAGGTACTCCCCGTAGCTGCTCCATCGATAGTCGAGCGTCGCGGAAAGCCCTCCCTTGAGGGGGTTTTGGTGGATGTAGCGCGCCGTCGTCAGGAGGCTCTCGTCATCCTCAACCGGCTTGCTATAGAACCTCTCCTGAAAGAGGTGCCCGACATGCTCTGTGCGAGAGTTGTACCGCTTTGCATATCCGCAGAGGACCTTCTGCATCATTGGGCTCAGGGCCTGGGCATCGTCCCTGACGAGGAGATGCACGTGGTTTCCCATGAGGCACCACGCGATGGTCGACATGTCGGTCTCATCGAGCGCGGACTCATAGAGACCAAGAAAGCGCGTGCGATCGTTGTCATCCTCAAAGATGAGCTGCCTACCGTTGCCACGACAAACGACGTGGTAAAAGCCTGACGCTGAGAACTGCCTTGGATTTCGAGCCATAGTACCCCCATCAGAATAAGGTTGACGGGGGTCTGTGTTTTGAAGGAAGGATAGCGCATATCTCAGTGGTTCTAGAAAAAAGCCGCTCGGGCTTCTCGGCGACCGTCCGCCGAGTAGTTCGAAGGAGGAAAACCTGGAAAAGATACCTGTCACCTTTTCCAGCTAGACCCGGGCGACCAGCTCTTCTTCTGCCTTGCGCTGGAAGTGCCTCGGCGAGGGCTCGGCATCGTCTGCCGGATAGCCGATCGGAAAGAGGGCGACGAGGTCATAGTCGGCGGTCTGTGGCAGGAGCTCCTTCATCGCCGGCGCATCGAACTTGCCCACCCATGTGGTGCCAAGGCCTTCGGCGGCAATCTCGAGCATGAAGTGCGTGGCGGCAATGGTCACGTCGACGTCGGCGAAGTTGCGACCGTCATAGGCGCGTACCCAGGCCTCGTCCGCCTTCGCGCCAAAGAGCACGAGCTGTCGTGCCCCAAACGTAAAGGGCGTGACGGCACCGAGCTTGGCGACAACATCCGCGTCCGTGATGAGCCAGGCATGCCACGGCTGCCTGTTCACTGCCGTGGGTGCCGCGATGGCCGCTTCGAGGGCGCGCTCGATCTTCTCGGGCTCTACGGGATTGTCAGAGAGCTTTCGGCATGAGTAGCGATCGTGGGCGAGCTGGATGAATTCGGGCATGCTGGTCTCCTTCCCGACGTCCCCTCGGGGACGGCGACTACTGTGAACAGTCTGGCACATGCAGGGAACGTTTTGTCTTGTTGACGCGACGATCATAGGTGAGCAGACCGTTGACCTCTTCCTCCACATCGGTGAGCTGCGTGTACACGTAGCCGGCAAGCCCCGCCGCCTCGAGGGAACCGGCCTCGGCAAGCTTGGCCCGCACGGCATCCGCGTAGTCCGTCATGTCGTCATATGCCTCGTAGCCGTAGTCGTGTGCGAGAGAGCTGTGGTCGTCCACATGGCAGGCGAGCCCGCCAAACTCGCTGATCACGAAGGCGCGGTCACTCCTGTTGGGATATACGCGCAGGTGGCGGAAGTAGTTGTGGGCTCCGACGAAGTCGCCTGCGCCTTGGTCGTACCAGCCGCTGTTTGAAAGGACGGGGCCGCGTGGGGGTCGAGGTCCCAGACCATCTGCGTGTTGGCCGCCGAGTCAAACTGCCCCCATGACTCGTTGAAGAGCACCCACGTGACCACGCTCGGGTGGTTGCGCAGGGACGAGACCGTGGTCCTGCAGGTCTCGCACCACTCGGACTGGTAGGCGAGGTCTTCCGCGGCCATGGCACGCTGGTGCGCGAGCGTGGTGTCATCGTAGCCGGTCTGTGCGCGACGAAAGAGCGTGGGGAGGTTGAGCGAGCGCCAGGGATCGAGCGTGCCGCCGCCTGAGGGCATGTCCTGCCATACGAGCAGGCCGAGCCTGTCGGCCGTGAAAATACCATCTGTCGGACTCCACCTTGATGTGCTTGCGCACCATGGTAAATCCCAGGTCCTTCGCTGCGACGATGTCCGCTGCCAGGGCCTCGTCCGAGGGTGGGGTGAGAAGACCGTCGGGCCCGTAGCCCTGGTCGAGAAGACCGCGCAGAAAGAGGGGCTCGTGATTGAGCATGAAGCGAGGCGTTCCTGCGGCATCTCGCTCCACGCAGACCGTGCGAAACGCGCAGTAGCTGTGCACGCGATCCTCACCGTAGGCGACCACGATGGGGTAGAGGAAGGGATCGTCGGGGCTCCAGAGGTGGGGGCCGGAAACGGCGAGCGCAACTTGTTGCTCGTCGCCATAGGCCATTGGCCCGCCGTCGATCGAGACGCCGAGACGCCCTCCGGCAGTGCTCGTCCTTGCGCTCACCGTGAGCGTTGCCGTGTCGGGGTCGGCGTCAATGGAGAGCTGCTCGATGTGCGCCTCTGGTACCTCCTCAAGCCATGCGGGCTTCCATATTCCCGACTGCGCCGTGTACCACATGGTGCCGCTGGCGAGCTTCTGCTTGCCGCGAAGCTGCGTGCCCGTCTCGCTGGGGTCCCAGACGCAGAGCTCGAGGATGTTCTCGCCGTTGAGCAACCAGTTGCTTATATCGAGAACAAGCGGCAGGTAGCAGCCTCTATGCTCGCCGATCTTCTCGCCGTTGAGGTAGATGGAGCAGGCGTGGTCCACCCCGTCGAGGTGGGAGGAGGGTGCGCCGTCCTGCCAAGGGCGAGAACTCAAGTCTGCGGTGGTACCAGAGGAGCTGGGCGGGCGTTAGCTGACGTTCCACCCGTGAGAGCGGAGCCTCGGGTGAGAATGGCACCACGATGCGCCCATCCCATGAGGACGGGGGAACGGCATCCTGCCAGTCGGTGCCCTCGACGATCGCGTACTCCCACCATCCGTCGAGCGAGCGCCATGACTCGCGTTCCATCTGAGGTCGTGGATGAGGTTCGAGCATATGCTCTGGGTCGAGCGCATCGCCCCAGACGGTGGTGAGACGTTCGAGCTTCTCGCCGGGCTCGCGCTCGCCTGGCCTGCTCGTCGCCACCCTGCGCAGATCGAGGTCCATCCGTGCTCCTCTCGCCTTCGTCCTTGTCGAGTCTACCCTCCCAGGTCATGCGCAACCTGCGAGCTGTATCCTTGTGGACGAGAAAACCGCGGCGGAGGGTGCAACGATGGGCAAGGGAAAGCGCAGGGAGGCGGCAAAGGCCGCCGAGGCGGCTCGCGTCGAAGCATGGAAGGCCGAGAACAAAAGCACTGCCGACGCCGGTCTTAAGCTCTCGGATAACGACCTGATCAAGGTAGCCAAGAAGAAGATCGAGGCAAGCCCCGGCGACAAGAGCGTGACGAGTCAGGGCGAGATGCGCACGCGCTTCATGCTCGACATCGTGCTTGTGGTGGTGACGGTGGCCGCCGCGGCGGAGGGCGTGAACCAGACGATCGGCATCACCGAGAGCAGCTCCGACATCCCGTTCTTCGGCAAGATCGGTGCCATCGTGGTCTTTGTCGCCCTGGCCTTCCTCTTTGGCATGCGCGCTCGCGAGTGGAAGACCAAGATGTAGCGAGCCGTCGTTGTGGCGAGAAGGACACGATCTCTTTGGATATGTGATACTTCTCGAAATCCCATCTCAAAACGGCCGCAGGCGCATATCCAAAGGCGAGAAACCCTTGGGTATGCGCCTGCGGCCGTTTCTCAGCGACGAAGGGGCGCTCCACTCAGCACGCCCTGGCCGCGTCCATGATCATCTCGCTCACGGTGGGATGGGGGTGGATCGTCGCGGCGACGTCTTCTGCGGTGGCACCGAGGTGGATGGCGAGCGCGAGCTCGGCGACGAGGTCGGTCGCACGCGGACAGACGAGCTGCGCGCCCAGCACCCGACCGGTCGCCTCGTCGCAGACGAGCTTGACGTAGCCCGCCTCGCTCCCCTCCACGAGGCATTTGGCGTTGGCACCCGCGACCTGCTTGGTGCAGCGTACCGCGATGCCCGCAGCCTTTGCCTCGTCGGCGGTGAGCCCGACCGACGCCACCTCGGGGGAGGTGTAGACGCAACTTGGCACCACGGCCTCGTCCACCGGCGGCTCCTCGCCGCAGATGGTGGCTACGACGTTGCGTGCCTGCGCCGACGCCACGTGCGCGAGCTGGATGGTGTGGGCCCGGACGTCACCGATGGCATAGAGGTGGGGGTTGCTCGTCAGCCCCGCGGCATCCGTTACCACGGCCCCCCGCTCGAGTACGGGCTCGGCCCCTGGTGCGAAGAGCCCCTCGGTGACCGCCCTGCGACCCGTTGCCATGAGCACGGCCTCACCGCACGCCTCGCACGTCTCGCCTTGCTTGTTCGCATAGGTCACGACCATGTCTCCCGGCTCACCTGTGATGGCTGTCACCTGCGCCTTGGTCTCGATGGCCACCCCGTGCCTCTTCAGGAGCATGGAGACGCGCTGCGAGATCTCGCGATCCATGGGCGGCAGGATGCGTTCCATGGCTTCGAGAATCGTGACCCTGCAGCCCAGACTCGCGTAGATCTGGGCGCACTCCACGCCGATCACGCCCCCGCCTACGATGACGAGCGAGCGTACGTCAAGGCCCGTGCCCTCCAGAAGGTCATCGCTCGTGCCAACGCCTGCGAGGTCAAAGCCCGTCACGGGTATCCGGCTGGGTTGCGCGCCAGTGGCGAGAATGACGTCTCCGGACTCGAAGGCCTCGCCGTCGCAAGTGACAACCCCTCCCGTATTCACTTGGGCGCGCCCGTGCACCACGCATACTCCGTCGTCGCGCATGAGCTTCTCCACGCCCGTGCGAAGTCGCGCCACGACGTCGTCCTTGCGGGCGTGCATGGCAGCGAAGTCGTATGTCACGGCCCCGCACGTCACGCCAAGCTCACCTGCCCTGCGCATGTCAGCGTAGGCCTGAGCGGCGTGGATGAGCGCCTTCGTGGGAACGCAGCCGCGATTGAGGCAGGTGCCACCCATGAGGTCGGCTTCGAAGAGCACCACGGAGCGACCTCTGCTCGCAGCCTCGTGCGCCGCCGTGTAGCCACCGGGGCCTCCACCAATGATCGCGATGTCATAGCGCATGGTCGTCTCCTTCCACGTGCGTTGCCAGTCCGGCGAGATCCCCTGCCATCTGAAGGGACATCCCCGCACCCTTCACGAGCGCTTCGGTGATGCGCGCCATCTCGATAGGTACGCCTACGAGCGCCTGTGGCGCCGCGTCCAGCTCGTCGGCATCGAGACCGTCAGACCAGAGTGCCGCACGGGCGATGGAACCGTTCGTCTCGGCAAGCTCCAGTCGCACCGTGCCCCAGTCGAAGCGAGCCTCGTGCGAGGTGCCAAAATGTCGCCCGTCCTTGTCGAGCCACGCGCGCGAGGCAAACCGTGCCGTTGCGGCCCGAAGCCTTTTCTCTCCGACGTCTGCCACCAGAAGCTCTTCGGCATGCCTGCCGTGGACCTCCTCGAAGGCCTCGCGAAGCGCTTCGGCGAGCTCTCCCACGGAGAGGCTGGGTACGAGGTCGCAGAGGTTGCACACGCGCGAGCGCACGGAGCGCACGCCCTTGTCCCGAAGCTTGAGCGGTGAGACGCGCAGGTAGCGTGAGAGGGGTTCCGTATCCACGGCCACCATGAGGGTGCCATGGTGGTAGCTCTTGTCGCCCGTGTGGTAGTAGGCGTGACCGGAGAACTTGCGGCCATCCGCGGTGAGGTCGTTGCGCCCGGTGCGTTCGGCGTTTACGCCCACTCTGCATACGGCCCGCAGGATGGTCTCGGTCTGGGAGCTGACGTCAAAGTCGGCAGTGGGTACGAGGAAGGTGAAGTTGAGGTTGCCGAGGTCGTGATAGACGGCGCCTCCGCCCGAGAGACGACGGGCGAGGTGCCCGCCGTCCGTCTCCAACGCCGTCACGTCGCACTCGTCGCGTGCGTTCTGGTTGCGGCCGATGACGACGGTCCTCTGGTTCTGCCACAGGTAGAGTATGCACTGGCCCGGTGCCACGTCGTGCAGCAGGCACTCCTCCAGCGCGATGTTGCGGTAGGGGGAGGTGCCGTCAGCCTCTATGACGGAGATGCGTTCGATCACCGCGCCTCCCGCTAGTCTGAGAACTCATAGCGAAGCTTGGGGTGGCGTGCCGCCTCGACCTCGTCCGGACGTCCGATCGCGCAGTCGAAGGGGGCACCGTGGAGCTTCTCGCCGTCCTCGTGCGCCTCGTCCAGAATCTGGAGCATGGCGGTGACGAACTCGTCGAGCGTGGTCTTGTCCTCGGTCTCGGTGGGTTCGACCATGAGGGCTTCGTGCACGATGAGCGGGAAGTACATGGTGGGTGGGTGGATCCCAAAGTCGAGCAGACGCTTGGCCACGTCCATGGCCGAGACGCCCGTCTCATCCTTGAGCGGGCCCACGTCGATCACGAACTCGTGCATGCAGGAGTCGCCGAAGGGTATCGAATAGCTATTCTCCAGGCGCTTCAGCACGTACCTGGCATTGAGGACCGCGTTGACCGACGCCTCGGAGACGCCCCTTGCGCCGAGCGTCTTGAGATAGGCGAGGGCCCGCACCACCACGAGGAAGTTGCCGTAGAACCCGCGAACCCTGCCCATGGACGCCTCGGGCTGCGAGAACGCGTATGCGTCCCCACGGCGTACCACGATGGGGCCGGGGAGATACTTCGCGAGAAAGTCCTTGCAGCCCACGGGGCCCGAGCCCGGACCGCCGCCGCCGTGCGGCGTGGAGAAGGTCTTGTGCAGGTTCACGTGAGTGCAGTCGAAGCCCATGTCACCAGGGCGCGCCTGGCCCATGATGGCGTTGAGGTTGGCGCCGTCGTAGTAGCACAGACCGCCCGCCTCGTGCACGATGCGACAGATCTCGACGATGTCGGGGTCAAAGAGTCCGAGCGTATTGGGGTTGGTGAGCATGAGGCCCGCCGTGTCGGGCCCGACGGCCGCGCGAAGCGCGTCGAGGTCGACGCCGCCCTGGGCATTGGATGGTACCGAGACCACGGTGAAGCCCGCCATGACCGCCGACGCCGGGTTCGTGCCATGCGCGGTGTCAGGGACGATGATCTTGGTGCGGTCCGTCTCCTCGCGCTCCTGGAGGTAGCGGCGAACGAGAAGAAGGCCGGTGTACTCGCCGTGGGCGCCCGCCGCCGGCTGCAGCGTCATGGCGTCCATGCCGAGAATCTCCTGGAGGTCTCGCTGGGTCTCCCACATGACGGCGAGGCAGCCCTGTGCCGTCTCGACCGGCTGGAGCGGGTGGATGTCGGTGAAGCCGGCCAGCGCCGCGATCTCCTCGTTGACGTGCGGGTTGTACTTCATGGTGCACGACCCGAGCGGGTAGAAGCCGTCGTTTACACCGTGCGTCTGCTTGGCGAGCTCGGTGTAGTGGCGACTGAGGTCGACCTCGGAGAGCTCGGGCAGGCGTGGCACCCGGGTGCGCATGAGCGACTCGTCGAACCTGACTGCGGGCACGTCGAGCTCGGGCACGAGGGCCGCTCGGCGGCCGGGTACGCTGCGCTCAAAGAGGAGCCTCATCGTGCGCTCACCTCCCTTACGGCGGCGACCAGCGCGTCTATCTGGCTCCGCGTGTTCATCTCGGTGCAGCACCAGAGGATGCCGTCGTCAACGGGAAGTCCTGCGAGGATGCCCCTTCCGGCCAGTGCGGAGACGAGCTCGTCTGCGCGTGTCGGGCATTCGGTCAGGAACTCGTGAAAGAAGGGACGAGAGCTGCGTAGCGAGAAGCCCGGCACGCCTGCAAGCCGCTCGGCGAGGTAGTGCGCGTGCGCGGCGCTGGACTCGGCCACCTGGCGGATGCCCGAGGGACCCATGGCGGCGAGGTAGACCGAGGCGGTCATTGCGCAGAGCGCCTCGTTGGAGCAGATGTTGGACGATGCCTTCTCGCGACGAATATGCTGTTCGCGGGCTTGGAGCGTGAGAACGTAGCAGCGATTGCCGCGGGCATCCGTGGTCTCGCCCACCATGCGGCCGGGAAGCTTGCGCATGAGCTCGTGCCGTGCGCACATGATGCCGAGGTAGGGGCCACCAAAGGAGAGGGGAAGGCCAAGCGGCTGTCCCTCTCCCACGGCGATGTCTACGCCCATCTCGCCGGGCGTCCGCAGCATTCCGAGGGCGATGGGGTTGAAGCCCATGACCACTTTGGCGCCGTGGTCGTGGGCGACCGCGACGATCGCCTCCACGTCTTCGATCACGCCATAGTAGTTGGGGCTCTGCACGTAGACGGCGGCGACGTCGTCTCCCGTCTCGGCTGCGAGCGCGTCGACGTCCGTGGAGAGGTCTGCTGCGGGCGGCACCACGATCACGTGGACGCCGCGACTTTCGCAATAGGTCTTCACAACAGCGGTTACCTGCGGGTTCGTGGTACCAGAAAGCACGACGCCCGTCCGTGTCCGGCCCTTGCACATGAGCACGGCCTCGGCTGCGGCGGTGGTGCCGTCATAGACGGAGGCGTTTGAGCTGTCCATGCCCGTGAGCTCGCAGATCTGCGTCTGGTACTCGAAGATCGACTGCAGCACCCCCTGGCTTATCTCGGCCTGGTAGGGGGTGTATGCGGTGACGAACTCCTCCTTCGACGTGACGGAGGTCACGATGGCTGGGATGTAGTGACGATACGCGCCTGCGCCGCGAAAGACGCTCGGGAAGCGCACGTTCTCGTCCGCGACCGCCTGCATCTGCGCACGGACCTCCATCTCGGAGAGGCCGGCGGGAAGGTCGAGATGCGCGACGCGCGCCTCGGGGGGAATGACGGCAAAGAGGTCGTCTGTGGATGAGAGCCCGCAGGTCGCGACCATCTCCTCGCGTTGCTCCTCGGTATTGGGTACGTAGCTGCCCATGGGCTACTCTTTCCCACAGAATGCGACATAGGCTGCGGCGTCGAGAAGCTCCTCGATGTCGGAGACGCCTTCGACCCGTGCGATCCAAGCCCCATACGGCGTCTCGTTGATCATCTCGGGGGAGTCTGCCAGCGCCTCGTTTACCTCGGAGATGGTTCCCGTGACGGGGGAGAACACGTCGGAGACGGCCTTGACCGACTCGACGTCGCAGAGGGTCTCGCCGGCGGTCACGCAATCGCCTTCCTGGGGCAGGTTGATGAAGACGAGGTCACCGAGGGCGTCTTGGGCAAAGTCGGTGAGACCCACCGTATACGTGCCACCTTGCTCGGATATCCACTCATGGGACTTGGTGTACTTGAGGCCTTCGGGAACGTTTGCCATGGTCGTACCTCTCTCTTGGCTGCTGGTTTGTGGCGGGTGCTATGCGTGCTTGTAGAAGGGCATGGGGACGATGCGTGCGGCGAGGTGGCGACCGCGGACGTCAACCTCCACCTCGGTGCCCACCGCGGAGTGGGCGTCGTCGACGATGGCCATCGCGATGGCCTGCCTGAGGTGCGGGGCGAAGGTGCCCGACGTGGTGGCGCCGATGCGCTTGCCACCTGCGTAGACGTCTTGATGCTCGCGGATGATGCCGCGGTCCGTCGCCACGATGCCCACGCGGATGCGTCTGGGCTCGCCCGCGGCGAGAAGCGCGTCTCGACCGATGAACTCATCCTTGGCGAGCTTGACGCAGAAGCCGAGGCTGGCTTCGAGCGGTGTGACTTCGTCATCCATCTCGTGGCCGTAGAGCGGCATCGAGGCCTCGAGGCGCAGCGTGTCCCGGGCGCCCAGACCGCAGGGGAGAAGACCGAACTCCTCGCCCGCCTCGATGAGGGCGCCCCAGAGCGCGACGGCGTTTTCCGCCGAGGTGTAGATCTCATAGCCAAACTCGCCCGTGTAGCCGGACTGGGAGACGAGACAGTCCGTGCCCGCCACGCTCACGTGGCGGGAGAAGGAGTAATACCTCTCGGGGAGCCGGGCGGGGTCCGCGATTCTGGAGAGGATGTCGCGCGACCGCGGACCTTGGAGCGCAAGCTGGGCGATGCCGTCGGAGATGTCCTCGACGGTCGTGCCCGGGAGGGCGTTGGCGACCATGTGCGCGAAGTCCTTCTCGCGATTGGCGGCATTGACCACCACGAAGTACTCCTCGTCACCAAACTTGTAGACGATGAGGTCGTCGATGCAGCCGCCATGCTCGTTGCAGAGGACACCGTAGCGCATGCGACCCGTCTTGAGCGTTGCATAGTCGTTCGTGATGAGGTGATTGACGCTTGCAAGGGCCGTGGGGCCGGTGAGCATGACCTCGCCCATGTGTGAGACGTCGAAGAGGCCTGCCCGCGTGCGCACGGCCTCATGCTCTGCAAGGATGCCGGTGGGATACTGCACGGGCAGCAGGTAGTCCGCAAACGGAACGATTTTGCCACCCTCGGATACGTGCACCTCGTACAGCGGAGTCTTCTTCTCCATAAGTGACCTTTCTCGCGCAAAAGAAAAGGACAGGCGACACGCTGCGTGAACTTCATGCACCTGTGCCCTTGTCCTTAACCTGAAAGATTCTCCGCGCTAGCGGATTGCTTCTTCGGTGGCTTGTTGCGCCTTTCCAAGGTCTCGTCGAGAATCGGTCCTTTTGCCTGAGAGTTCCTGCTTCCCCTTCGGCTCCGCGGGCACGCCGCGGCCTCTCCCGACCCCGTCATCCGAGGTATTCGATTTTCTTGGGCTCAGTATAGCCAAGCGAGAAACGCGTTCACACGGCATGTCCGTAAAAGGTGTGCGGTCCCTCCCGATACGGCTCTGCTACTCCACGCCATAGCGCGCGTAGTAGCGGTCGAGCGCCAGCTTGATCTTGTCATCGATGACCACCCGGCCGTCTACCTCGTGGTTGTACAGCGCGTCTGTGACCTCGGTCATGTCGACGATAGCGGAGGTGGGAAAGCCATAGCGGTCCGAGATCTCGTCGATGGCCGCCTTCGTGCCGCCCTTGCCGACCTCCATGCGGTTGAGCGAGACCATGAGGCCAACGACCTCTACGTTCGCGGCGGCCTTGAGCTTGGGGAAGGTCTCCTCGATGGACTTGCCCGAGGTGGTCACGTCCTCGACCATGACAACGCGGTCGCCGTCGGAGAGGGCTGCGCCGAGCAGGTTGCCCTTGTCGGCGCCGTGGTCCTTGGCCTCCTTGCGGTCGGAGCAGTAGCGAGCCTCCTTGCCGTAGAGTTCGTCGAGACCGATGCAGGTGATGACGGCCAGGGGAATGCCCTTGTAGGCAGGGCCGAAGACCACGTCGAAGTCGAGACCAAAGCTGTCGTGGATCGCACGGGCATAGAAGAGGCCCAGACGATGCAGCTGGTCGCCGGTCACATAGGCTCCTGCGTTCATGAAGAACGGAGACGTGCGACCGCTCTTGAGCGTAAAGTCGCCAAACTTGAGAACATCGCTCTGAACCATGAACTCGATGAAATCGTGCTTGTAGTCTTTCATTGCTGACCTCTCGTTTTGTGTGCTCTGATACAGGATTCTATCCGAGAACGGATCTTTGGGCCACGTCCTCGAGAACGGAGGCAAGTCGTTCCAGGCCGTCGCGGTCGGCAGCCGAGAAGCGATCGGGGACGGGGGAGTCCACGTCGAGCACCGCAACCACGCGACCGTCGAGGCAGAGGGGGACCACGATCTCGGCCGTACTCGCGGAGTCGCAGGCGATGTGACCGGGAAACGCGTGGACGTCGGGCACGACGACCGTCTCGCCAGTGGCGGCGGCTTTTCCGCAGACGCCGCGTCCAAAGGGAATCCGCACGCAGGCGACACGTCCCTGGAAGGGACCGACCACGAGTTCGGGCGATCCGTCGGCGGCATCGCGGGCAAGGTAGAAGCCTGCCCAGTTGAGATGGGGGAGGGCGTCCATGACAAGCGCGGACGTATTGGACAGAAGGGCGATCCAGCCCGCGTCCTCCTCTGCGAGCGAGCGGACCTGTTCGACGAGAAGTGCGTAGTCGGTCATGCGGGAATCTCCTGTCGGCGAGGTATGGGCTGCCCCTATTGTCTCTCATTGATGAGACGAGATTTTGGATATGCGAGCCAGCTCGTTTCGGAACTCATTTCCAAGCGCGGCGACATACCCAAAGCCGAGCAGATCCTTGGATATGCGATTCGTGACGTTTGACGATGGACACGCAGGCCTTGTCCCCTGCGTCACATTCATGCCGCCCCGCGTCTCATCACGCCAACGCATCCGATTTGCGGTACTGTTGAGCGGTTGACGAAGGGCGGTGGGACCGCCCGCACGCATCCGTTCGAGAGGGGTCCGCATGGACCGTAACACCATTGCTTCTCTCTATGCCGACGAGCCCAGCGACACGAGCGTCACCGTGGCGGGCTGGGTCCGCTCGGTGCGCGACATGAAGAACTTCGGCTTCGTCACGCTCAACGATGGCAGCTGCTTCAAGGACTTGCAGGTGGTCATGGGTCGCGACAGCCTGCCTAACTATGACGAGATCGCCGCCATGGGCGTAGGCTCCGCCCTCGTGTGCGTCGGTACGCTCGAGTTCACGCCTGACCGTCCGCAGCCCTTCGAGCTCAAGGCCGACACGATCGTGGTGGAGGGGACCTGTGCGCCAGACTACCCCATGCAGAAGAAGCACGCCACGCGCGAGTTCCTCCGCACCCAGCAGCACCTGCGCAGTCGCACCAACCTCTTTCGCGCGGTATTCCGTGTGCGCAGCACGGCGGCCTTCGCCATCCATCGCTTCTTTCAGGAGCGCGGCTTCGTATACGTGAACACGCCGATCATCACCACGTCGGACGCGGAGGGCGCGGGTGAGATGTTCCGCGTGACCACGCTCGACATGGCCAACGTGCCCAAGAATCCCGACGGCAGCGTCGACTACTCCCAGGACTTCTTTGGTCACGCCGCCAACCTGACCGTATCCGGTCAGCTTCAGGCGGAGAACTTCGCGTTGAGCTTTGGTGACGTCTATACCTTTGGTCCTACGTTTCGCGCCGAGAACTCCAACACGCGGCGCCATGCGGCGGAGTTCTGGATGGTAGAGCCCGAGATGGCCTTCTGTGACCTGCACGACGACATGGACGTCGCCGAGGCCATGCTCAAGTATGTGATTCGCTACGTCATGGATGCCTGTCCCGATGAGCTCGCCATGCTCAACAAGTTCGTGGACAAGGGCCTTCTCGACAGGCTCGATCACGTGGCGTCCTCCGACTTCGCCCGCGTGAGCTATACCGACGCGGGTGGGGATTCTCGAGGAGGCGCAGGCTGCGGGCCGCGAGTTCGAGTATCCCGTGAGCTGGGGTGTTGACCTCCAGACCGAGCACGAGCGCTTCCTCACCGAGGAGCACTTCAAGGCGCCGACGTTCGTAACCGACTACCCGGCGCAGATCAAGGCCTTCTACATGCGCCTCAATGACGACGGGAAGACCGTGGCCGCGGCAGACTGCCTGGTGCCGGGCATCGGTGAGATCATCGGAGGCTCCCAGCGCGAGGATCGCCTCGACGTGCTCGAGCGTCGCATCAGTGAGACGGGGATGGACCCGGACCAGTACAGGTACTACCTCGACCTGCGTAGATACGGTGGTTGTCACCATGCGGGCTTTGGCCTGGGCTTCGAGCGTCTGGTCATGTACCTTACGGGCGTGGACAACATACGCGACGTCTTGCCGCACCCCCGCACCGTGGGCAGCGCCGACTTCTGATAGCGTCCCTGTGCCAGGTCGCAGCGGTACTACTCGTACTTGACCACCACGTCGAGAAGGCCGTTGTCCTGCGAGACGCGGGCGATGACGGTGCACAGTCTGTCGAACCAGGCATCCTGCTCGTGGTCGGTCACACGACGACGGTCTATGACGATGCGCGTGGGCTCGTCGATGTCTCCGAGGCAGTCGTTGAGCGCCGCAAGGTTGCCACCGTAGTAGACGGGAAAGTCGAGACAGCTCGCGAGCAGGTCCTGGACCTGCTCGGCCCCTTCGCAGTGTCTTTGGATAACAGTGATTTCGCGCATGTGGCCCGCTTCCCCTGGTGATGCTAGTAGAGTCGCTCGAACGTCCGGTAGTGGTTGTCGGAGTAGTAGATGAGGCCGTCGTTGGAGAAGACGATGCGCTCCGACCCGCGATAGCCTCCCGTGTAGTCTATGTCGCATTCTTTCCAGGTGCGACCGTCCGCGTCGGGAAGCAGGCCGTCGTCGTTGTAGAAGACGCTGCCACCGATGCTCATGCCGGGACAGACGTCATTGAGGTTGCCTTCGGAGGAGACCCAGCCCTCCTTGCGCGCCTTGGTCTTGGAGATGAAATTGGAGGGCAGATGCCCGTAGGTGTGAATGTAGAGCGCCACCTCGGCCTTGCTCGTGTATCTGCCGTCCTCGGTTACGCCGACAGAAGCGTCTGACTGCGACGAGGATACCTCTGAGCTGCTGCTCGTTTGATCGCTTGCCGCCGAGCAACCCACGGCGCCAAAGCCAAGCGCGGCAGCGAGGGCGAGCGAGAGGGCCGAACGGAGTATGTTTCGCAGCTTTTCGTTCATGGCCACATACTAGCGCAAGCCATCACCTGGCAGAAGGTGCGTATCTGGATCCCGCCCATGGACCTCCTCGTCCAGGCGACTGAGTTTTCAGAAATACCCCAGCTTTTCGCCGTGATTGCGACGGACTGCCACAAGGGGGTCCGTCGCAAAGGTCCGTTTCAGGCTTTCTGTCTAGTCTCATCTCAGCAGCAGGAGAGGGAGCCGCCCCATGAGCACTACCAGAAGAGTCTTCGTCATGTCGGCGCTTGCCTCGCTCGGTCTTGCTTGCTGCACGTCGGCGGGTGACGATACGGACGACGAAAGCTCGACGGAGGAGTCGACCTCATCGACCTCCTCCGACGCCCTTGGCGAGAACCCCGCCGACATGTCTGCGGTTACGATCGATCCTGCGGCGTGGTGCCATGACCTTGAGAACGACGTCTACTACCAGCTCGGCGTTCAGTATTGTTCCACGCCTGCCGCGTTGGCCTACGAGGCGATGGGCGTCTACGTACCCGGCGCGTACTTCGATGCGACGGACAACGGCGACGGCACCTTCACCTGCAGCGTTAGCACCTCTGGTGCCGTTGGCGGCTACACGGCTGCAACCGCACCCGTCGTGCTGCCCGTGAACACCCCCGGATACTCCGCGCAGGAGGCACCCACCACATATAGCGCCGACGGCCTCACCGACTACCTCGATGCCGGCCTCGTCTACGTCCTTGCCGGTTGCCGTGGTCGTGCCAGCGGCGAGAACGATGACGGGACGAGCTATGCCGGTGGTGCACCCTGGGGCGTGACCGACCTCAAGGCAGCCATTCGCTGCATTCGCTACAATGCGGCCGCGGTTCCTGGCGACAAGAGCCGCGTCTTCACCTTTGGCCACTCCGGCGGAGGCGCGCAGTCGGCGCTCGTGGGTGCGACCGGCGACTCCGCGCTCTATGCGTCCTACCTCAAGTCCATTGGCGCGATATTCTCTGATGCAGATGGCAACGCCATCTCCGATTCCACGAGGGGTGCCATGTGTTGGTGCCCCATTACGGCGCTCGACGAGGCGGACGAGGCATACGAGTGGATGATGGGCCAGTATTTCTCGGAGGACACGCGCGCGGCGGGCACCTTCACGAAGCTCCTCTCCGATGACCTCTCGGATGCGTTCGTCTCGTACGTCAACTCCGTCGGGCTTACGGCAAACGGGGGCACGCTCAACCTCTCGGAGGGAGGTGAGGGACTCTACACCGCCGGCACCTACTACGACTACCTGCAGTCCGTGATCGAAGACGCGCTCGACAGCTTCCTGGCGGATACGAGGTTTCCCTACACGGCGACGTCTTCTGCCGTGGTCGACGTCCCGGATGATGGCGCGTCCAAGGAGGGGGGCTCGTCTGGTCCTGGTGACACGAGAGGCGTCACGACCACCTACGAGACGGTCGGAGACTACGTCGCCTCGCTCAACGCGGATGAGGAGTGGGTCTCCTACGACGCATCCACCAACACCGCCGCCATCACGAGCGTAGGTGCGTTCGTGCGATGCTGCAAGCCCGCGACAAAGGACGTGGGTGCCTTCGACGCGCTCGACAGGAGTCAGACGGAGAACCAGCTCTTTGGTGATTCCGTCTCCGAAGCGCGCCACTTTGACAAGACCATGACGCAGCTGCTCTCAGAACACGCCAGCGACTACGGTGTCTGTCCCGACTTCTCCACGAACTACGCCAATGGCTACGCCACCGACATCGCGAGCACTGACTCCCTTGGTACCCTGCAGTCCACGCGCGTCAACATGTACAACCCCATGTACTTCCTGCTCGACAGCTATACGGGCTACGACACCTCACGGGTGGCGCCTTACTGGCGCATCCGTACGGGCATCGATCAGAGCGACACGTCGCTCACAACCGAGGTGAACCTTGCGCTCGCTCTTGTCATGTACAGCAAGAGCGTCGATTTCGAGACCGTGTGGGGTCAGGGTCACACCATGGCCGAGCGTACGGGAGACAGCACATCGAACCTCATAAAATGGATTGCTGGCTGCGCATAGGTTTTGGCCGCGCGGGGGCTCGGGCTCGTCGCGCGTGTGAAGACGGTACTCTCCACGTAAGAGAGGCCATCGCTTCAAGACCTCGCCTACGTCTTTCGACATGTCTGTTTCGTGTCCAATGAAAGTAACCACTCAAGTCTGGTGCAGTGGATTATTGTCTCGTACTGGTATCCTTGAGTTTCCATGCGGGCAGGTGCTCGCAGGCCTACGGTTCTTTCGGAGGTTGATATGGTCAAGACATTGGTGCTTGTGAGACATGGTGACGCCGAGCCTGCCGTCGACGGTGTTGACGGCGCGCTCCGCAATCTCACCCGTGCTGGAACCCTCGCCCTCGAAGCCGCGTATCCCGTCACGTTCGCGCAGCTTGACGCTACGGATGCAGCGATGTGGAGCAGTCCGGCCGTTCGCGCGCTTCAGACGGCAGAGATTGCCGCGCGCGCCATGGGCGTCTCCGACGTAGAGATTCACCAGTCGCTTTACGATCAGGACATCGACGCGTTTCTCTCCGAGCTCGACGCATCGAAGGCGCAGACCATCGTCGCCGTGGGGCACGTGCCCTTCATGGACCATCTCGCCGAGCGCTTGCTCGGCCAGCCGCACCCACTGGGCAAGGGCGGTGTCATCGCGCTCGGCCTGCCCGACAATCCCGCGCTGCTCTCCGCACTCCTGTGGTCCGCGGACGCCCCCGACACGTCTCGATGGGAGTCGCTCGGCACGGTCGACGCAGCCGTCGCGCATGTGGCCCAGAAGCTCGACGTCGCCACGAGCGCCTTTCTCGCCAGCCCCGCCGAGGCGAAGAACCTCCTCGAGCTACGTCAGGCAGTTCGCCGCATGAGGTCGATCTATGCCTTCCTTGAGCCCTGGCAGTCGTCCAAGCAAAACGAGTGTACCGAGAAGGCTCTCAAGGGCATGCAGTCGGCTACCAACCGCCTTCGCGCCATCGACATCTTCTCCGATACCGTGGACGATCTCGTGGAGACGGGCGAGCTGGGCAACAACAGCCTGCTGCCCATGGCCTGCGCCAAGGAGCGCCAGCTCGAGCTCGAGTCCGTGCTCGCGCTCTATAAGAAGAAGAAGACGAAGGACCTCCTCAAGAAGGCCCGCAAGATGTATCCCACCTTCAAGTGGCGCAGGTCCGTGTGTGCTGCCGGTCTTTCCGAGGCCGATTTCCAACAGCGTTTTGACGAGGTGATGGATGCTCTCGACGAGGACCTCTTCGGTCTTGACCTCACGGACGCGCGTGTCGTGAGCAACGCTCGTCGGGACGCCAAGGAGGTTCACTACGTGGCAAGCCGTCTCGGCGTGGTCCTGGGCCCGGAGCGCGCGCAGATGAGCTTCTACATGGGCGAGATTCAAAACGAGCTTGGTTCGCTCAGCATCGCATCAGACAATCAGAAGCTCGCACGAGAGTTCTCCAAGAGTCCTCGGTTCCGTGGCGTCCGCGCTGACCTGGGAGTGGTTGCACGTGACCAGGCGGAGGTCGTCTCTGCCATACTGTCGGGCCTGCGCCGTCGCGAGGCTCACGCATCCAAGGGCAAGGCGGGCAAGAAGGACAAGGATTCCAAGAACTAGGAGAACTGCATGGAGTATCGCGTCGAGCATGACTCGATGGGAGAGATGCGCGTACCCGAAGACGCCCTCTGGGGAGCGCAGACCGAACGTAGCCATGAGAACTTTCCCATTGGGACAGAGCGCATGCCGCACGAGATCATCCGCGCATTCGCCGTGCTCAAGAAGGCTGCTGCGTGCGCGAACGTCCGGCTCGGGCGCATGTCAGAAAAGGACGCCGCGCTCATAGGCCAGGTAGCCGATGAGATCCTTGCGGGAGCGCTGGACGAGAACTTCCCCCTCGTGGTCTGGCAGACGGGGTCGGGCACGCAGACCAACATGAACGTGAACGAGGTCATCGCCAACCGAGGCAACGCCATCGCGGGCGAGAGGCGCCTTCACCCCAACGACTCGGTGAACATGAGCCAGTCATCCAACGACACCTTTCCCACCGCCATGCACATCGCTGCCGTCAGCGCCGTGACGCACGACCTCCTGCCTGCGATCGATCGGCTCTGTGTCACGTTCCGTCGCCTCGAGGACGAGAACGCCGGCGTGGTCAAGAGCGGGCGCACGCATCTGCAAGACGCCGTTCCCATCGCTTTCTCACAGGAGGTCTCGGGCTGGCGTGGGCTTCTCGAGGGCTCGCGCGAGCAGCTCGTGGCAAGCCTCACAGGACTGCACAGGCTTGCGCTCGGTGGCACCGCGGTGGGAACGGGGCTCAATGCGCCAGCCGGCTTTGCCGACGTGGTCGCCGATGAGGTGGCGGAGCTCACGGGAGAGCCGTTCGTGAGTGACCCCAACAAGTTTCGCGCGCTCACGGGCAAGGATGCCATGGTCTTCAGCCACGGTGCCGTGAAGGGTCTTGCCGCCAACATGATGAAGATCGCCAACGACGTGCGCTGGCTTGCGAGCGGTCCGCGGCTGGGGTTGGGCGAGATAACCATCCCCGCCAACGAACCGGGCAGCTCGATCATGCCGGGCAAGGTCAATCCCACGCAGTGCGAGGCCGTCACGATGGTGGCCGTGCAGGTGATGGGCAACGATGCCACGATCGGCTTTGCGGCGAGTCAGGGCAACTTCGAGCTAAATGTCTTCATGCCGGTTATCGCATACAATTACCTGCAGTCCGTTCGGCTGCTTGCCGATGCCATCCGTTCCTTCGACGAGCGCTGCGCGAGCGGAATCACGGCCAATCGCGAGAAGATGGCCCGCAACCTGCACGATTCGCTCATGCTCGTCACGTGTCTCAACCCCTCGATCGGCTACGAGAACGCGGCTAGGGTCGCGCACAAGGCCTTCGACGAGGGAACGAGCCTGCGCGAGGCGTGCGTGTCACTGGGCTTCCTTACCCCCGAGGGGTTCGACGAGGTATTCAAGCCAGAAGAGATGGTATAGCGTGGCGCAGGGCTGTCCCCTGCGTCACTTACTTCGAGGAGCAGGAGAGGGCAACATGGAGCAGAGCATCGAGACGCGTTGCGTGCAGGCGGGATACAGGCCGGGAGACGGCGAGCCGCGCCAGGTGCCAATCATCCAGTCGACCACCTTCAGGTATGAGACGTCCGAGCACATGGGACAGCTCTTCGACCTCGAGGCCTCGGGATACTTCTACACGCGCCTGCAGAACCCCACCAATGACGCCGTGGCGGCAAAGATCGCCTCGCTCGAGGGCGGAACCGCGGGAATGCTCACAAGCTCTGGTCAGGCGGCCAACTTCTTCTCGGTATTCAACATCTGCGAGACGGGCGGACACGTGGTGGCGTCGTCGACGATCTACGGCGGCACGTTCAACCTGCTCGCTCACACGCTTCTCAAGATGGGCATCGAGACCACGTTCGTCTCGCCCGACTGCACGTCTGACGAGCTCGACGCGGCCTTCCGACCCAATACCAGGTGCGTCTTTGGCGAGACCATCGCAAACCCCGCGCTCACGGTCTTTGACATCGAGAAGTTCGCCGCGGGCCGCGCATGCGCACGGTGTGCCCCTCATCGTCGACAACACCTTCCCCACGCCCGTGAACTGCCGTCCCATCGAGTGGGGTGCCGACATCGTGACGCACTCCACAACCAAGTACATGGACGGCCACGGCGTTGCCGTGGGTGGCGCGATCGTTGACTCGGGCAACTTCGACTGGATGGCGCACGCCGAGAAGTTCCCTGGCCTCACCATGCCTGACGAGTCGTACCACGGCATCGTCTATGCGGAGAAGTTCGGCCAGGGCGGTGCGTTTATCACCAAGGCGACGTCGCAGCTCATGCGCGACTTCGGCAGCATCCAGAGTCCCCAGAACGCCTTCTATCTCAACATGGGTCTCGAGAGCCTGCACGTTCGCATGCCGCAGCACTGCAAGAACGGCATGGCCGCCGCCGAGTTCCTGAACACGAACCCAGGGGTCGCGAGCGTGCGCTACCCGAGCCTGCCCGGTGACGACTCCTTTGAGCTGGCACGGAAGTATCTGCCCAAGGGAAGCTGTGGCGTGGTGAGCTTCGAGCTTGCGGGCGGACGAACGGCCGCGGAGAAGTTCATGGCGGCACTCAAGATCGCGGCCATCGAGACGCACGTTGCCGACGCACGCACCTGCTGCCTGCACCCCGCGTCCTCGACGCATCGTCAGATGACCGACGACGAGCTGACGGCGGCTGGCATCAGTCCGGGCATGGTGAGGCTCTCCTGCGGTCTCGAGGGTACGGAAGATCTCATCGCCGACCTCGAACAGGCCCTTGACGCAGCGCGGCGATAGAGGGTGCCCACCTGCCACGGCCACGGAATGCTTCTGTCTCCACGAGGTGCCGGTGCTTCTCGTGGAGTCGCTTTCCTAATCGTGGTTCGTAAACATAATGATGCAGACTCTCTGTCAGAATCACGGATGTGTCGATGAGTAGCATCCTCCCGTCAGAACTACCACGTCTGCCGAACGATAGGTCATGACAGCTAGGGAAAACCATCTTTCGGCCTACCATTGCGTTTGGTTTTTTGTCGGATCGGCGGAGGGCCCTCCGCCGATTGGAGAGAGCAAAGAGGAGAGGACATATGGCTAGGCTTCACGTTATGGAGCGTAGCGAGGCCCAGGCCGTCATGGACGGTCTGCACGAGGCGCTGGGCAAGCGTCTCGCGGTGAGCTCGCTCGCCCCGTGCCCGGTGGAGTTCACGGCTGCCTACGTCGCCATGTGTGCGACGCAGAGCTGCGGCAAGTGCACTCCCTGCCGTGTGGGTCTCAGGACCCTGCAGGACCTGCTCGACGACGTGCTCGAGAATCGCGCCGACGAGCACACGCTCGACCTCATCGAGAAGACCGCACGCACGATCTACCTCTCGGCTGATTGCGCGATTGGCTACGAGGCAGGCGAAATGGCGCTCACGGCCATCCGCGGCTTTCGCGATGACTTCGAGCACCACATCAAGATGCATGCCTGCGGCTTCACGCAGAGCCAACTCGTACCGTGCGTCTCGGGCTGTCCTGCTGGCGTGGACATTCCCGGCTACATCAGCCTCGTGGAGGAGGGCCGCTATGCCGACGCGGTCCGTCTCATCCGCAAGGACAACCCGCTGCCCGCCGTCTGCGGCCTGATCTGTGAGCATCCCTGCGAGATGCACTGCCGTCGCGGCATGGTTGACGACCCGATGAACATCCGTGGTCTCAAGCGCTATGCCGTCGAGCACATGGAGTCTGACTACACGCCGAGGAAGGCCGAGGCCACGGGCAAGAAGGTGGCCGTCATCGGTGGCGGTCCCGCGGGCCTCTCCGCCGCGTACTATCTCGCGCTCATGGGCCATAAGCCCACGATCTTCGAGCAGCGCAAGCAGCTGGGCGGCATGCTCCGCTACGGCATCCCGAGCTACCGTCTTCCTCGCGAGGACCTCGACGGTGAGATTCAGTGGCTGCTCGACTGCGGCATCGAGGTCAACACGGAGACGCGCGTCGACTCGGACTTCGAGAAGCTTCGCAAGGACTACGACGCCGTCTACATGGCCATCGGAGCCCACAGCGACCATAAGCTCGGACTTCCGGGCGAGGACAACCCAAGCGTCATGTCTGCCGTCGACATGCTGCGCTCTATTGGCGACGACGAATATCCCGACTTCACCGACAAGCGCGTCTGCGTCATCGGTGGCGGTAACGTCGCGATGGACGTCGCCCGCTCTGCGGTGCGCTGCCACGCGAAGCGCGTGACGGTCATCTACCGCCGTCGCATCGATGACATGACCGCGCAGGACGAGGAGATCGTTGGAGCCCAGGCGGAAGGCTGCGAGATCCTGCAGCTTTGTGCCCCGGTCAGCATCGAGGTCCGCGAAGACGGATCTGTCAGGGGCGTTCGCGTCCAGAGACAGATCATCGGCGGTCTCAAGAGAGGGCGTCCCGCGCCGCGCGATGCCGAGGCGGGAGAGACCCTCGTCCGTGGCGAGGTCGTCATCGTCGCCATCGGCCAGGCAATCGACTCCGCCCCCTTCGAGGAGCAGGGCGTTCCCACCAAGTGGGGACGCATCGTCACCGACACCGACGGAGCGATTCCGGGCTTTGACGGCGTCTTCTCTGGCGGCGACTGCCAGACCGGCCCCTCGACGGTCATTCGTGCCATCAACGCCGGTAAGGTCGCTGCGGCGAACATCGACCGCTACCTCGGCTATGACCATAAGATCACCCTTGACGTCGAGCTTCCGCCCGTCCAGTTCAGGGGTAAGGTCTCGTGCGCGCGCTGTGAGATGACGGTCCGCCGTTCAGACGAGCGCACCAAGGACTTCAAGAACATTGAGATTGGTCTCAGCGACCAGGAAGCCCACCAGGAGGCCTCCAGGTGCCTGCGCTGCGACCACTTCGGATTCGGAGCTTTCCGCGGAGGGAGGATCGAGCAGTGGTAACCGTAACCATCGATGGGCGCCAGGTGAGCGTGCCCGAGCACACGTCCATTCTCGACGCCGCCCGAAAGGCGAACATCAACATTCCCACGCTGTGCTATCTCAAGGACCTCAACGAGATCGGTGCGTGCCGGGTCTGCGTCGTTGAGGTGGAGGGCATCGACCAGCTGGTGGCCGCATGCAACAACACCGTGCTCGACGGCATGGTCGTGCGTACCAACAGCCCCAAGGTTCGTGCAGCCCGCAAGATCAACGTGGAGTTTCTGCTCTCCCGGCATGACTCCGAGTGCACGAGCTGCGTGCGCTCCGGCAACTGCACCCTGCAGACCGTCGCCAACGACCTTGGCATCTCGGACCTGCCATATGAGAAGCACCTGCCTCATCAGCCGTGGAACCAGGACTATCCGCTCATTCGCAACAACGACAAGTGCATCAACTGCCTGCGTTGCATTCAGGTGTGCGAGAAGGTCCAGGCCACGGGCGTATGGGACCTCACCAATCGTTCGAGCCACACCAGCGTGGGCGTAAAGGGCGGCATGCCCATCGAGCAGTCAGACTGCGCCCTCTGCGGCCAGTGCGTTACGCACTGCCCCACCGGCGCGCTCCGCGAGCGCGATGACACCGAGCGCGTCTTCGACGCCCTCGCCGACCCCAGCAAGGTCGTCGTGGTGCAGGTGGCTCCCGCCGTGCGAGCGGCCTGGGGCGAGCCCTTCGGCCTGTCACGTGAGAAGGCGACGGTCAACCGCCTCGTGGCGGCGCTGCGGGTGCTCGGCTTTGACTACGTCTTCGACACGGACTTCTCGGCCGACCTCACCATCATGGAGGAGGGAAGCGAGCTCCTGGAGCGTCTCAAGGAGCCCGAGGGCAAGAAGTTCCCGATGTTCACGTCGTGCTGCCCGGGATGGGTGCGCTACTGCAAGGCGCATCATCCGGGCTTCGTGGACCAGCTCTCCACATCCAAGAGTCCTGGTCAGATGTTCGGCGCAATCGCCAAGAGCTACTATGCAGAGCTGCTCGACGTCGACCCGCACCGCATCTACTGCGTGGAGATAATGCCGTGCCTCGCCAAGAAGTCCGAGGTAAGCATTCCGGCCATGAACAACGCCTGCGGTGACCCTGACGTGGACGTATCCCTCACCACGCGTGAGGTTGACCGCATGATTCGTGCGGCCCATCTCGACGTGGTCGCGCTTGAGGACGAGCCCTTCGACCAGCCCCTCGGCACCGCCACGGGCGCCGGTGTGATCTTCGGTGCCACGGGAGGCGTCATGGAGGCGGCTCTCAGAAGCGCCTACTTCCTCGCCACGGGGACCAATTGCGACGCCGATGCGTTCAAGGCGGTACGCGGTCTCAACGGTTGGAAGGAAGCCACCTTCGACCTCGCGGGCACGCCGCTGCGCGTCGCCGTGGCATCTGGGCTCGGCAACGCCAACCGTCTGCTCACTGCGGTCGAGGCTGGCGAGGTCGTGTACGACTTCGTTGAGGTCATGGCCTGTCCTGGTGGCTGCGCGGGTGGCGGCGGACAGCCGATTCACGATGGTGAGGAGCTCGCGGGTGTGCGTGGCGACGTGCTCTGGGGACTTGATCGCGTCGCCGAGCTGCGCCGCAGTCACGAGAACCCTTCCATTCAGGCGTGCTATCGCGACTACCTGGGCGAGCCGCTCTCCGATCGTGCCGAGCAGCTGCTCCATACCAACCACCATGCATGGACGATGCCTGGCGAGGAGTAGGGAAGAGGCGTTCGTATGACGAGGGCCCCGGCTGCGATGCTGCTGCCGGGGCCCTCTGCATGAGACGATGGGTCTACGCTCGTCGTTTCGCCGTGCTACTCCTCCACCTCGAGAAGCTCGATGCTAAAGTTGAGAGCCTGACCGGCGAGTTCGTGGTTGAGGTCAAAGGTGACCGTGTCGTCGTCCTTGTCGGTGATGACGGCGGGGAAGGGGCGACCGGAAGGGTCGGAGAGCACGACCTTGTCGCCGACGCTAAAGCCCTCGATGCCGTTCATGGCGCCGAGGGGGATGGTCTGGACCATGTCGGGGTTCTTCTCGCCATAGGCGTCCTTGGCCTCGATGTGGACGTCGCGCACCTCGCCGAGCTCCATGGTTGCAACTGCGGTGTCAAAGCCCGGGATCATCTGCCCTGCCATGCAGGTAAATCCCAACGGCTCGTTGCGGTCACGGGAGGAGTCGAACTGGGTGCCATCGTCGAGGGTGCCCACGTAGTGGACCTTGACCTTCTTGCCTGCGTTGCTGCTCATGCGAGCTCCTGTCTGACTGTTTTCTCGGACTGGACTATCCTACCCTGCCGAGTGGCATACTAGTAGGACTACGTGGCGCATCAGAGGAAGTCATGGAAAACGGCCATTTCATAGGGGTGTTTGATTCGGGGGTGGGCGGCATCTCGGTGCTGCGGCATCTCGTGGCAGACCTGCCTCACGAGCGCTTTCGCTACTTCGGGGACTCCGCGAACGCGCCGTATGGCGACAAGTCTCGCGAGCAGATACGCGCCCTGTCCGAGCGTATCGTGCGCGACTTTGTCGACCAGGGTGCACGAGCCATCGTCATCGCCTGCAACACGGCCACGTCCGCCTCGGCATCCTACCTGCGCGAGAAGTACGCGCAGGTACCCATCGTGGGTGTGGAGCCAGCCCTCAAGCCCGCCGCCCTTCTCCCTCGCCATGACCGCATCCTTGTGATGGCTACCGCAGCGACGCTTCGTCTGGAGAAGTTCTTGCAGCTCGAGTCGGAGTGGGAAGCCGACTCCGAGGTCATCACCGTGCCCTGCGCGGGTCTCGTCGAGCTCATCGAGAAGGGTGACCTCGAGACGCCGGAGCTTCACGCGCTGCTGGAGAGCCTCGTGGGACGGTATCGAGGCAAGGTGGACTCGGTGGTGCTCGGCTGTACGCACTATCCCTTTATTCGCAGGCAGATCACCGAGGTCGTGGGAGACGTTCCGCTGCTTGACGGTGGCAGCGGAACTGCTCATCAGTTGCATCGTCTGCTCGCGGAGCGGGGGATTCTTGCCCCCGAGGACGAGGACGGTGCCGTTGAGTTCTTCTCCAGCCTTGCCGCTCCTGAGGAGCTTGCCCTCTACGAACGGTTCTTCTCGCTATAGCCGAGGTGCCCTCGAACTGTCCCTAGACGAGGCCGTCTTTCTTGTCGGCATCCGCTGCCTTGTCTGCAGCGGCCTTCTCGTCGGCCACGCGGATGGCCACGCGGCGAATCTTGCCGTTGACGGTCTTGGGCAGCTCATCAACGTAGTCGATGATGCGCGGGTACTTGTAGGGAGCCGTCTCCTTCTTGACGTAGGTCTGGAGCTCCTTGGTGAGCTCGGGGCTGGCCTCAAAGCCGGCGGACAGCACGATCGTGGCCTTGACCGCGCGTCCGCGAACGGGGTCAGGCACGCCGGTGACGGCACACTCGCGAACGGCTGGGTGGGTGAGCAGGACCGACTCGATCTCGGTGGGCCCTATGCGATAGCCGGACGACTTGATAACGTCGTCGTTGCGACCGACGTACCAGACGTACTCGTCCTCGTCCTTCCATGCGGTGTCGCCCGTGTGGTACCAGCCGTCATGGATGGCCTCGAAGGTCTTCTCGGGATTGCGATAGTACTCCATCAAGATTCCGTCGGGCGGGTCGTCTCGGTCGTAGCGGATGCAGATCTCGCCCGTCTCGCCGTAGTCGCACTCGCTGCCGTCGTCATGGAGTATCGCCATCTGGTACAGCGGCACGAACTTGCCCATCGAGCCGGGGCGAGGCTTGGAGTTGTTGAGGTTGCCGATGGTGAGCGGCGTCTCGGTCTGGCCGAATCCCTCGTAGATGGTGAGGCCCGTTTTCTGCTTCCAGAACTCAAAGAGATCGGGGTTGAGCGCCTCGCCTGCCGTGGTGCAGTAGCGTAGCGGTGAGAGGTCGTGCGCGTCGATGTCGGCCTGCTTCATGAGACGATACATCGTAGGTGGGCAGCAGAGCGTCGTGACGTTCCAACGAGCGATGAGGTCGAGGATCTCGTCGGCGTGGAAGCGGTCGAAGTCATAGGTGAGAACGCAGGTCTCCATGGTCCACTGGCCGTAGAACTTGCCCCACACGGCCTTGCCCCAGCCTGTGTCGGCGATGGTGAAGTGCGTGCCGCCATCGGCCACGGTGTTGTGCCAGAGCTTTGCGGTGACGGTGTGAGCGAGTGCATAGGTGCCGTTATGGAGGACCATCTTGGGCTCGCCCGAGGTGCCTGACGAGAAGTACATGATCATCGGCTCGTGGACCTTCGTGGGAACGCGGCTCCAGAACTCGCGTGCGCCGCAGACGCCGGAGTTGAAGTCGACCCAGCCCTCGCGCTCGCAGCTGAGCTCGCACACGTGCTCGGTGCCGGAGAGCCAGGCGTCACGCGTGCTGGTGCCAGCCATGCCCTCTTCGGAGAGGCCCGCCCCGCCGCCGTTGACGATGATCTTCTTCTTGAGCTCGGGGCAGTTGGACGCCACCCTGTCGCAGACGTCCGCGACGGTGCCGGTGTTGGTGCAGACGATCGTGGAGATGGATGCGGCCGTGAGACGGTACTCGAGGTCGTGCTCGCGGAGCATGAACGTTGCGGGGACGAGAACTGCCCCGATCTTGTGGAGCGCCAATGCGGTGAACCAGAACTGGTAGTGGCGACGCAGGATCACAAGCACCATGTCACCCTTGCGAACGCCCTGGTCGGCGAGGAAGTTGGCCGTCTTGTCGGACCAGTACCTCATGTCGCCGAAGGTGAACACGTGCTCCTCGCCCTCGGGATTGCACCACTTCATGGCGGGACGGTCCGGCTCGGTCTCGGCGATGTTGTCGACTACGTCATACGCCCAGTTGAAATCCTCGGAATAGTGCAGGGAGATATGGCAGACCTCGCCGTTTTGGTCGCGGGACTCGGACAGATAGTTCTCGCTTAGATATCGCATGATGATCGTCCTTTTCAGGAGAGGAGAAAGCCAGGCGGGCACACGAACGCACCATGTCGCTAACGACATGGTGACAGGGGGCTTGGTTGAGGCATCGTCCGCAGCGCAGACGATGCCTAGATAATCTCTCCGTCCTCAGGAAGAACGACCGCCAGCAGGTGAGCATCCTCGCCACCGATGGCGATGATGCCGTGACCACGTCCGGAGTCGTAGAGCAGGGTGTCGCCGGGACCGACATCCTCGATGTGGTCCTCGAAGGCAAAGCGAAGGTGGCCGTCAAGGACGTAGTCGAGCTCCTGGCCGCGATGAAAGCTCAGGTGGATGGGTGCGTTCTGGCTTTCGGGCTGGTAGGGCACCGTGACATAGAATGGCTCGCAGAGCCGCCCCTTGAAGTAGGGTGCCTTGTGGAGGTACTCGAAGTCGGAACGGCGGTTGATGGCCAGACCCTCGGCGGGATGGGTGATGGAATACCACTTGATGTGGGGGCTGTCGCCCGTCAGAAGCTCGGTGATGTCTACGCCGAGCTTGTGCGCGCACTTGTAGAGGAAGGTGAAGGTAAGGTCCATCTCGCCGGACTCACGGGCGGCATACTCCTTTGCGGAGCGACCCGTCGCCTGCGCCATGTCCTCGATCGTGAGGTCGTTGTCCTCGCGCAAGGACCTAATTCGGTTGGCGATCTCCTGACGACGCTCTGCCTCTGATTCCTTATCCATGCGCGCGGTCACCTTCCTTCGGCACTCGATAGCGTGTACGACCTCTTGTCGTATTGATAGGCAAAGTTATAGCACCGCGCGGGTACCACCCATCGTAAAAGGAGAGGATTTCTCGTTTGGCAACATTTGTACCCGCGACGAAAAACGTGGGGCCGTCTGGAAGACGACCCCACGAACGGTGAAGAACTCCTGCGAACACCTAGAAAAGGACCTACAGGTCGATGCCCATCTGCAGGGCGCGCCTGTTGGGCTCGAGGAGGTCGCGATGCTTGGCGGGTACGCACTTCTCGAGGGCGGCGTCGAGAATGGCACGGTCGCAGAAGCGGGTCTCCTTCCAGAGCTTGCCAAGGCAGATGATGTTGGAGAGGCCCTTGAGACCGTTGTCCTCGGCCGTCTGGGTGGCAGGGATCTCGAAGCGCGCGACGCCTTCCGCGGTGGCGACGTCCGTCGCGTTCATGGCGAGCGTGGTGTCGACCACGACGGTTCCGCCGGCGACCACCGTGTCCGCGAACTTCTCGAGCGAGGGTTGGTTCATGGCGATGAGCGCCGTGGGTCTGGTGATGAAGGGCGTACCGATGGCATCGTCGGAAAGCGACACGTTGCAGTTGGCGGTGCCGCCGCGCATCTCAGGACCGTAGCTTGGCATCCATGAGACGTTGCGTCCGTCGAGAAGGCCTGCGTTGGCCATGACCTTGCCGGCAAAAAGAACTCCCTGCCCACCGAAGCCGGCGAGCACGCAGAGCATCTCCCGGGTCTTGATGGAGGTCTCGTCTGCCATGGTTAGCTCTCCCTCCTCTGCTGGGCGATGGGACATGCGGCGCTGCGAGCGAGCGCAGCCTCGGCGGCGTTGGCAAAGCCGTCGGCCACGACGTCCTTGTACACGCCGAGCGGGTAGTAGGGAAGCATGTTCTCGCGAAGCCACTCGAAGGAGCCCTGCGGAGTCATGCCCCAGTTGGTCGGACAGGTTGCCACGACCTCCACGAAGGAGTAGCCCACGCCGTCCACCTGGTTCTGGAAGGCGCGCCTGATGGCCTTCTTGGCACTGCGAATGTGAGCGGTGCTGTCGCAGGAGACGCGTTCGATGTAGGCGGGGCCGTCGAGCGTGGAGAGAAGCTCGCACATGCGCACGGGGTAACCCACCTTGGAGACGTCGCGGCCGTACGGAGACGTCTGGGTGACTTGGTTGGGCAGTGACGTGGGGGCCATCTGGCCACCGGTCATGCCATAGATGGCGTTGTTGATGAAGATCACCGTGATGTGCTCGCCGCGGGTGGCCGCATGCACGGTCTCTGCGGTGCCGATCGAGGCGAGGTCGCCATCGCCCTGATAGGAGAAGACCACGGTCTCGGGATGGACGCGCTTGACGGCCGTAGCCACCGCGGGGGCGCGACCGTGCGAGGCTTCGATCATGTCGCAGTTGAAGAAGTCGTAGTTCATGACCGAGCAGCCTACGGGCGCGATGCCTACGGTAGTGCCCTCGATGCCCAGCTCGTCGATCGTCTCGGCGATGAGCCGGTGCACGATACCGTGCGTGCAGCCAGGGCAGTAGTTGAACACGACGTCGGCGAGGGAGTGCGGACGGCAGCTGACGATGGTCTCGCCCTCGTGCACGTCGATGCGGTCCTGCTGGTAGACGGGAAGCGTCTTTGTCCCTGCCATGCTACTCACCACCCTTTCCGAGCTTTGCCGCAAGCTCCTCGATCTGCTCGAGGACCTCCTCGGGCGTGGGAAGCACACCGCCGGTGCGTCCGTAGAAGGAGACGGGCACGCGCCCATCGGAGGCGAGCCGTACGTCCTGCACCATCTGGCCCATGTTGAGCTCGACGGAGAGAAACGCCTTGCAGCCGCCAGAGATGACGTGCTCGAAGGCGTCGGTCGGGAACGGCCAGAGGCTGATCGGGCGCAGGAGGCCGGCCTTGATGCCCTTGTCTCGCGCGGCGCGAACGGCCGTGCGGGCGATGCGGGAGGCGGCGCCAAACGCCACGAGCACGATGTCGGCATCGTCGCACATAATGAGCTCCTGGCGCTGCTCCTTGGCGATGAGGACGTCGTAGCGGGCAAAGCGCTCGCGGTTGGTGTCCTCGAGCTTCTGGGGCGTGAGATAGAGCGAGTTGACGACGTTGTGCTCGCGCTCCATGTGCGTGCCAGTGGTTGCCCAGGGCTTGGCGGGCAGGTCGGCGAGGTCGCGCGCGGGAGGTAGCGTGACGGGTTCCATCATCTGGCCGATCATGCCGTCAGCGAGGATCATCGCAGGCGTGCGGTACTCGTCGGCGAGGTCGAAGGCCAGATAGACGAGGTCTGCCATCTCCTGGACGGTGCTGGGGGCGAGGACGGGCATGTAGAAGTCGCCGTGCCCCATGGCGCGTGTCGCCTGGAAGTAGTCGGACTGGGAGGGCTGGATGCCGCCGAGGCCGGGACCGCCGCGCTCCACGTTGATGATGACGCCGGGGAGGTCGGCCCCCGCCATGTACGAGACTCCCTCGCCCTTGAGCGAGATGCCAGGCGAGGAGGACGACGTCATGGCGCGTGCGCCGGCCGCGGCCGCCCCGTAGACCATGTTGATGGCCGCGAGCTCGGACTCCGCCTGCAGGAACGTGCCGCCTATCTTGGGGAGCACGCGTGCCATGTAGGCGGCGAGCTCGGTCTGGGGCGTGATGGGGTAGCCGAAGAAGTATCTGCAGCCAGCGCGCATCGCCGCTTCTGCCAGCACCTCGTTGCCCTTCATGAGCACGCGCCCTTCAGTCTCTGCCATCTATCTCACCACCGTAATCGCAACGTCGGGACAGGTGAGGTAGCACGACGAGCACCCGATGCAGCCAGATGGGTCGACGAGTTTTGCGGGATGGTACCCCTTGGGGGTGATTCTCTCCATGTCGAGCGCGAGAACACCCTTGGGACAGGCGTCAACGCAAAGGCCGCAGCCCTTGCAGTGCACGTCGTCCACGATGATGCGTGGCATCTGCTTGCCCTCCCTCGTAACGCGGACGCTTGCAACCATGGGGCCAAACGCGATGCGATTGGCCACCTAGAAGGTATCCCATGGAGTGGACACATATTTTGGCATCACGAGAAGCTCCTCGTCCTGCTCGCCGTTCTTCGTTAACACGTTGAACACAACGCCGGGAGCCGTATTCGCGAGCGCGATCTCGGGAACGATGGTCGCGACGAGCGGCAGGCCGAGAAGGCCGGCGCACTCGCGTGCAAAGGCTCGTCCGTGCTCGACGTTGCGCAAGCTTGTCTCGACACCGAGGTTCGACGTATTGAGCACGGCGTTCACGCGCAGGTGGCAGTGGGTTTCGATGCCGGGGACCAGCGCGACCGCCTCGGCGGCGGTGGGGGTAAGACTGCGAAACGCGCTCACCACGTAAAGCATGCGGGCGGGTGCGGAGGCGAGGGCCTCGGCGTAACGACCGAGCGCGGTGGCGCCGTCCTCATCCCCACCCACGTCGATCACGAGCTTTTTGCCAGAGCCCGCCTCGATGCCCGCAATCACGGCGTCGAGCTCTCCCGTGAGGCTTGGCGTGTCGAGCGTGGTGCGCGCGAAGACCGGTGCCACGAGCTTTACCCCCCGAGAGGAGAGGAGCTCAGGGTAGTCGCTCGAACGAAAGTAGGGGTTTACGACGTCGCGAGTCGGCGAGGGTGACGTCGTCTCCGCGCTCGGCAAGCGCGAGCGCGATGCCGAGTGCGGTGTTGGTCTTGCCCACGCCGGCATGGCCGACGAGGATCGTGATGGGAGAAAGCCCCTCCATGAAGGGGGAGGGGCTTTCGAAGCTGCTGATCGTATCCACGTATCTCTCCTCGGCGCTACGCGCGCTTCTTGCCCCACCAGAAGGTGGCCACGGTCCCGGGGCCCGTGTGCACGCCGATGGTGGCGCCGATGCCAAAGGTGTAGACACCCTCTATCTTGGGAAACTCCGTGCGGATGAGATCCGCCACAGCCTTCGCGTCGTCAGGGCATTCCGACATCGAGATGAAGACCTTACCCGTATAGTTCTCGCCATCCTGGACGGTCTCGTGCATCATGTCCACCACGCGGCGAACGGCTCGTCCCTTGGTACGGATCTTCTCGATCACGGCAAGCGAGCCGTCGGGCGCCACGTTCATGACGGGGCATATGTGGAGAAGACCGCCAAAGTGGCCAGCAACCTTTGAGATGCGACCTCCTCGTACGAAGAACGTGAGGTCGGACGAGAAGAACCAGTGCTGTAGCTCGAGTTTGTGCTCCTCGCACCAGCCGTTCAGCTCATCGATGGAGAGACCCTCGTCGCGCTTGTCGGCCAGGGCGTCCATGAGCAGGCCGTAGCCGGAGCTTGCCGCGAGCGAGTCGATGACGTAGATCTTGCGCTGGGGAAACTCCGCGGCGAGGACGTCGCGGGCCGCGCAGGCAGAGTTGTAGGTACCCGAGATGCCCGAGGAGAGCGTGGGGTGCAGCACGTCGAGACCCTGCTCGAGATAGGGGCGCCAGAGATCGATGTAATCGCCGGTGGACACCTGCGAGGTCTTGCAGTCCTGGCCGGCGAGCATCTTGGCATAGAGCTGGGAGGGCGGGTTGGTGACCCCAAAGTCATCCTTGCAGGACGTGCCGCCAAGCTCATAGTTGAAGTAGACGTATTTGATGTCGCGCCCCTCGAGCCATTCGCGCGTGAGGTCCACGGTAGAACTGCAGCTGATTACATATCCTGGCATTGAACTCCCTCAAAATACGTAGTTTTGACTCCTACTAACTATAAAGCGTCAGGCAAGCTAACAACGAGCGCAGATGTCAGGTATATGTTTTTGACCTACTTTTAAAAAATGCGCGTTGTGAGACGCCGCTCCCTGAGAATCCTGATGCCGCAGGCGGAAGCTGCTGTTGTGTGGTAGAGACCCTGGCCCTTCCCGGCTGTCTGCGGGCACCTGTGCCAAAGCGGAACGATTCGTTTGGGTTTGGTACAGGCGAAAAAACCGACTTTGGTACAGCCCGAAAACGCCCTCACCTGCGGGTACCTATGTAAAACGAATCGTTGGGGTTTGGTACCCCCAGGTGGAGGCGTACCAAAGTCGGTTTGTACCAAAACGGAACGATTCGTTGGGTTTTGGTACAAACCGCGTATCCCCGAGATACAAAAAAGCCCGCCACCGCAGAGGTGACGGGCTTATGACGTGCTTGGATACCTAGGGATTAGGCGTTGAGAGCCTGCTCGACGGCCACGGCGCAGGCGACGGTGCAGCCGACCATGGGGTTGTTGCCCATGCCGATGAGGCCCATCATGTCGACGTGCGCAGGAACGGAGCTGGAGCCGGCAAACTGCGCGCTCGAGTGCATGCGGCCCATGGTGTCGGTCATGCCGTAGGAGGCGGGGCCGGCAGCCATGTTGTCTGGGTGCAGGGTGCGGCCGGTGCCGCCGCCAGACGCCACGGAGAAGTACTTCTTGCCAGCAAGCACGCGCTCCTTGAAGTAGGTGCCCGCGACGGGGTGCTGGAAGCGCGTGGGGTTGGTGGAGTTGCCGGTGATGGAGATGTCGACCTTCTCGTGCCACATGATGGCGACACCCTCGCGAACGTCGTCGGCGCCGTAGCAGTTGACCTGGGCGCGGGGACCGTCGGAGTACGGAATGGTCCTGACGATGTTGAGCTCGCTGGTGAAGTAGTCGAACTGGGTCTGAACGTAGGTGAAGCCGTTGATGCGGGCGATGATCTGGGCGGCGTCCTTGCCGAGGCCGTTCAGGATGACGCGCAGGGGCTTCTTGCGGGCCTTGTTGGCGTTGTTGGCAATGCCGATGGCGCCCTCTGCGGCTGCGAAGGACTCGTGGCCGGCCAGGAACGCGAAGCACTCGGTGTCCTCGCCGAGGAGCATGGCGCCGAGGTTGCCGTGGCCGAGACCGACCTTGCGGTCCTCGGCAACGGAGCCAGGAACGCAGAAGGCCTGGAGGCCCTCGCCGATGGCTGCTGCTGCCTCAGAGGCGGTCTTGGTGCCCTTCTTGACGGCAATCGCACAACCGAGGGTATAGGCCCACTTGGCGTTCTCGAACGCGATGGACTGGATGTCGGTCGTGATGTCGTATGGGTTGAAGCCGAGGTCGGTGCAGATCTTCAGGGCATCTTCGAGGTTGGCGATGCCATACTTCTCGCAGGTCTTGGTGATCTTGTCGATTCGACGCTCATAGCCTTCGAACGTAACTGCCATAGTGTTCAGCTCCTTTCTCTACTCTACGCGGGGATCGATGACCTTGGCGGGACTGTCCCACTGACCGTAGCGGCCCATAGCGCCGTCGACGGCCTGCTTGGGATCGGTGCCCTTCTTGAGGGCATCGGTGAACTTGCCGAGGTTGAGGAACTCAAAGCCGATGATCTCATCCTTGTCGTTAAGGGCGAGGTGAGTGACGTAGCCCTGGGCGAGCTCGAGGTAGCGGGCGCCCTTGGCAGAGGTACCGTAGACGGTGCCCACCATGGAGCGCAGACCCTTGCCGAGGTCGTCGAGGCCGGCGCCGATGGGCAGGCCGTCCTCGGAGAAGGCCGTCTGGGTGCGGCCATAGACGATCTGGAGGAAGAGCTCCCTCATGGCGACGTTGATGGCATCGCAGACGAGGTCGGTGTTGAGGGCCTCGAGGATGGTCTTCTTGGGGAGGATCTCGGCGGCCATGGCGGCGGAGTGCGTCATGCCAGAGCAGCCGATGGTCTCGATGAGACACTCCTCGACGACACCCTTCTTGACGTTGAGGCTGAGCTTGCAGGCGCCCTGCTGCGGCGCGCACCAGCCGACACCATGAGTGTAGCCGGAGATGTCAGAAATCTCTTTCGCCTGAACCCACTTGCCCTCTTCGGGAATGGGTGCAGGTCCGTGGTATGCGCCCTTGGCGACGGGGCACATCTTCTCCACTTCTGCGGAATACTGCATCTATTGCTCCTCTCCAGAACTCCTCGTCAGCACCCCGTGTGCCGACGCGTTGGTCGCCGTCGACGAGACAAGAGCGTCTCGCCGAACGAGCAGGCTACACGTAGTGTACGGCACTGAGGGGCCTGTTCCGTCGAATAACCGATATTCGTTTTGTACGTGGTGGCGGATGGTGAGAAGCATCTCATGCCAGGATACGTATGGCTTCTCGGTGAGGGCGGTGCGCGAACCATATAATCGGCACCATGATTAAATCCAAGGACATACCCGGCTGGGGCTGGAAGCTGGCCCTCGCGTCAACGGCCGCCATCTGGGGCGGCTCGTTCGTCGTGATCAAGGGTGCGCTCGAGGACGTGCCTCCCGCCTGGCTCATGGCCCTCCGCTTCGCGCTCGCGTCGATCGTTCTCGTCATCGTCTTCCGACGCAGGCTTGCGGAGAACTTCGATGGGAGCCACCTCGCCGCGGGGGGTGCTGCTCGGCGTCGTGGAGGGCACGGCGTTCGTGGTGCAGAACATGGGACTCGAGTCCACCACGCCAGGACGCAACGCCTTTCTCACGGCGGTGTACTGCGTGCTCGTTCCTTTCGTCAACTGGGCGGTGGCGGGAAGGCGACCTGGCGCCAACAACGTCCTCGCCGCCGTCCTGTGCATGGCGGGCGTGGGGTTTCTCTCCCTTGGAGACGACCTGTCGTTTTCGCTGGGCATGGGCGACAAGCTCACGCTCATCTCGGCGGTGCTGTATGCGGTGCACATCGTGCTCGTGTCGAAGCTTGCGGCCGCACATGACGTAATGACGCTCACCATCGTACAGATTGCGACGAGCGGCCTTGTCGCCCTGTGTTTTGCGCTTGCGCTTGAGCCAGCGCCGGACCTTAGCGTGTTCACGCCCGACTTCCTGGCTGCCCTCGCGTACCTCGTGATTCTTGCGACCTGCGTGGCGATGGTGGCGCAGAACTTTGGCCAGAGCAAGGTCCCGCCCGCGCAGGCGGCGCTGCTCCTCTCCATGGAGAGCCTCTTCGCCGTGCTGGCAAGCGTTGTCTTCTACCATGAGCAGGTCACGGACCGTATGCTGGGAGGCTTTGCGCTTATCTTCCTTGCCGTGCTGGCGAGCGAGGTGGGTGGAATGATTCTGAGACGTGCGAAGGACGGGGGCAGCGTGGTGCCCAGACCCGAGGGGGAACGATGATTCAGGATATCGGCGCACTGGATTTTGACAATCACTTCGAGTCGCTTGAGCCCGAGGCGACGAGCTACGTGCTTCACTACCACGACCGTGGAGCGCTCGTGAGCGTGGCGAGGCCCGGCGAGGGCGGGGCCGACGCGGGCTCGGCCGACGACGTCATCGAGCTCCCGCGTCTTGCCGACTACCCCGTACCGCCCAAACGCACCGTCTACCTCTTCTCCGTTGGTGACGAGAGGTACTTTCTCGCGCTTGACAACGAGGTGGTGCCTCCTCGGGGCTTTGGCTATGAGGCTATGAGCTGGATGCGCCACGCTACCCCCGCTCACCTGCTCTTCGCTGCGGCCACTGGTTATCAGCTCTCCAACTGGTATGCCGACAACCACTTTTGCTCGCGCTGTGGGCACACGACTGAGCTCGCGCCCACGAGTCGCGAGATCGTATGTCCGGAGTGCGGGAAGATCGTCTACCCAAAGATTCAGCCCGGCATCATCTGTGGCATCACGCAGGGCGATCGCATCGTGCTCACCAAGTACGCAGGGCGGGCGGGCGTGTGGTACGCGCTCGTGGCGGGCTTTACCGAAGTGGGCGAGACGGTCGAGCAGACCGTGCGACGCGAGGTCATGGAGGAGGTCGGGCTTCGCGTGCGCAACCTGCGCTTCTACAAGAGCCAGCCGTGGTCCTTCTCGGATACGCTTCTCATGGGCTTCTGGTGCGAGGTGGACGGTGGTACCTCGATCACGGTCGACCAGACCGAGCTCAAGGAGGCTCGGTGGTTCAGCCGTGATGAGATGCCTGACGAGCGCGTGAGCGATCACGCGAGCCTCACGGGCGAGATGATCGAACGCTTCCGCGCGCTTGGGCACGGGGTGTTCAAGGGGTAGCGCCTCGCGTCCGTTTGCCGCTCCGCCCACGGGTGGTGTTTGGGTGACATGCATCTCACACCCCATACTCTGCTTTAGCCGTGAACCTCGGCCGTCACCGTACAAGGAAAGGGTCTCGAGATGATGGACCTGCACAGCTTCGACTTCAACGTTCCCGTGCATCTGCTGTTTGGGCCAGGGAAGCTCGCGCGTCTGCATGAGCAGGCCCTGCCGGGCAACAAGGCCCTCGTCGTGATATCCAACGGCACGTCAACGCGGTCGAACGGGTATCTCGACCGTACGGTCGACGAACTCGTCGCCGCAGGCGTGGAACATGTCGTATATGACGGAATCGGAGCAAACCCCACCAAGGAGGCCGTCGAGGAGGGTGCTCGCGCGGCACGTGCGGGAGGCTGCGACTTTGTGGTCGCACTCGGCGGAGGATCGGTGATGGACGCCGGTAAGGCCATAGCCATGCTCGCCGTCCAACCATCCGATGACCTCTGGGATTTCACGGGTGGCATCACGGGCAGGGGACTGCGCCCCACGGTGACGCCCATGCCTTGGATTGCCATCACCACCACTGCAGGCACGGGCTCCGAGGTCGACACGGGCGCCGTCATCTCGCGTGTGGAAACCGCCGAGAAGCTGCTCGTCTTTTCCGACTTTGCGAAAATCGCCGTCGTGGATCCCGAGCTCATGCTCACCGTGCCGCCAAAATACACCGCCTACCAAGGGTTTGATGCGCTCTTCCACAGCATGGAGGGTTTCATCTCCAATGGCACGAACCTCATGGCGGAGCGCCTGCAGCTGGCTGCCATGGAAAACGTGGCCCAGTACCTGCCTCGTGCCGTGGCGGATGGATCGGACCTCGAGGCGCGGACCCGTCTGGCCTTTGCCAATACCATGAGCGGCTACTCCATGGACTTTGCGGGCTGCATCTCGGAGCATTCCATCGAGCACTCTCTCTCGGCGTTTTGCCCCAGGCTCCCGCATGGTGCCGGACTCATCATGATCAGCCTCGCATTCTATGATTTCTATGCGGGCACGCATGCCATGGACGATCGTCTCGTACGGGTGGCGCGCGCTCTCGGCAAGTCGGACGCGACGGTTCCGGCAGACGTTTGCGAGGCGCTTGCCAATCTGCAGGCGGCGTGTGGCGTGGATGGCCTGCGCCTGAGCGACTATGGCTTTTCTGCCGACGACATGTCCAAGGTCGCCCGCAATGTCATGGACACCGATGGGGTCTTCTTCTTCGATCCCGTCAGAATCGACTACTGCGACGTGCTCGGCATCCTTGAGCGCTCGTATCGATAGGCGGTTTGGTGCCGGGGAGGGTGGCTGCTGGGGAAGGCTGCTGGAGAAGGTGACTGCTGGAGAAGGTGACAGGTATCTTTTCCAGGTTTAGAAAACCTGGAAAAGATACCTGTCACCTTCTCCAGCAGTCACCTTCTCCAGCAGCCTTCCCCAGCAGCCACCCTCCCCGGCACCCCCCCATCGGGTCGAGGTCTTACGAATTGGGCACGGGGTGTATTCCCGCAATACATTCCCTGTCAGCTTTCGCTGGGAGGACGCAAAACATGGACGTGAGTGAGCTCATAAAGATCAGCGAGATGGCGAGCATGCACGGCGTCTCTCGCCAGACCCTCATCCTCTATGATAAAAACGGCCTGCTCACGCCCGCATATGTGAGTGAGAATGGCTATCGCTACTACAGCATGGATCAGATTCCTCGTCTGAGGCTCATCTGCCTGCTCAAGGGCATGGGGGTGCCGCTCTCCGAGATAGGTGGACTTCTGACGAGCCCTACCCCCGAGGGCATGCACGTTCTTCTCGAGCACAAGCGCGCCTCGATACGTGAGGCGATGGCGCAGCTCAGGCGACAGGACGAGGAGGTCGGACAGCTCGAGGAGATATTCGAGCACATGTCCGCCAAGCTCGCCGTCGCGGATATTCCCTATGTGTGCTGGCTGCCTGAGCGTCGAGCGATCTTTTCGCCCTATGTCGCGAGCGAGATGGACGTCAGGAAGCTGCACCTCACGCTCATGGACGCCTGGGGAAGGCTTCTCGACCATGGGATGATTCCTTCGAGAGGCTTTGGCTCCCTCCTTCGGACGGAGAGCCTCCCGAGCGATGATCCGCTCAAGGGGGCGGGCAGCCTCATCGTGCTGCCCAGAAACGAGGACGTGGACGGTCTTGATGTCATCGTGCTTCCTGAGGGCGACTATGCGGTCATGTACAAGGCGGCCATGCCCTATGACCCCGAACCTGCAAAACGGCTGCTGGTCTGGGCACGCTCCCGTGGCCTTGTGCCTGAAGGCGACGTCATTGATAGCTGCCTGCTCGACTCCGTCTTCCACACCGATGGGTGCGCGAAGGACTTCTGCCGCCTTGAGGTTAGGGTCAGGACGGATCATCCCCTCGAGTACCCCTCCTGCACTTCGAAATAATCTCAGGTTCTGGCTTGACTCGATACCTGCAACACCCTTCTACGATTGCGGCAACAGGTGAAGGGCCGAAGACGAGCTTCGGCCACCAAATCGTTGGAGGGTACACATGGCAGAGATTCATGATCTTCGCTCCGCGCTCGACTATCTCAAGACACAGCCTGGCCAACTCCTCGAGACCGACACCGAGGTCGACCCGGATGCCGAGGTCTCGGGCGTCTACCGTCACGTCGGGGCTGGCGGAACCGTTGCCCGACCGACCAAGGAGGGCCCGGCGATGTTGTTTTCCAACGTCAAGGGCTTCGATGATGCCAGGGTGGTCATCGGCATGCTCGCGAGTCGCAGGCGTGTGGCCCAGCTCATCGGCATGGAGGAGGAGCACCTCGGTATCGAGATGGGCAAGAAGCTCAGCCAGGTCATTCCTCCCGTCATGATTGGCGCAGACGAGCACGTCGACTGCCAGGAGGTCGTCTACAGGGCAGATGATTCCAGCTTCGACCTGCGCAAGATCGTACCTGCTCCCACCAATACTCCCGAGGACGCGGGCCCCTACATCACCATGGGCCTCGCCATGGGCACCGACCCCGAGAACGGCACCTCTGACGTCACCATCCATCGCTTCTGCATCGAAGACGCCACGACCCTCGGCATGTGGATTACGCCGGGTTCGCGCCATCTGGGGGCCTTCCTCGACAAGTATAGGAAGCTCGGCGAGGACATGCCCATCTCCATCTCCATTGGTCTGGACCCCGCTGTCTACATGTGCGCGGGCTTCGAGGCTCCAACCACGCCGCTTGGTTACAACGAGCTTCAGATCGCCGGCGCTCTGCGTGGTAGGCCCGTCGAGCTGGCGAAGTGCCTCACCGTCGAACAGGGCTGCATTGCCAACGCCGAGTACGTCCTCGAGGGATACCTCTCGGTGAGCGACGTCATCCAGGAAGACGTTAACTCCCATACGGGTAAGGCCATGCCAGAGTTTCCCGGCTATACCGGTGACGCCAAGCCAGCCCTCAATGTGATTCACGTCACGGCGGTCACCACGCGCGAACATCCCATCATGCAGTCGTGCATCGGACCGTCTCAAGAGCACGTCTCGATGGCTGGCATTCCCACCGAGGCATCCATCTATAGGATGGTCGAGGCGGCCATCCCGGGGCGTCTGGTCAACGTTCACGCCGCGCCCTGTGGCGGGGGCAAGTTCGTAGCCATACTGCAATTCAAAAAGAGCAGCAGAAACGACGAGGGACGTCAGCGTAATGCCGCGATGCTTGCCTTCTCGGCCTTCTCCGAGCTCAAGCACGTCTTCCTCGTCGACCCAGACGTGGATATCTTTGATATGTCTGATGTGATGTGGGCCATGACGACGCGTTTCCAGGCGGACACCGATGTCATCGCCATCCCAGGCTGCCACTGTCACGTTCTCGACCCATCCAATGATCCTTCGATGGACCCCTCCATTCGCGTCCATGGCATCGCCTGCAAGGCCATCTTCGACTGTACCGTGCCCTTTGACCAGCAGCAGGACTTCATACGCTCCCAGTTCCTCGAGATCGACGAGGACAAATGGGCATCTGAGCTCGCGTACTAGAAACCGTTAAACACCAGACCACTCCCGAAGGGAGTAATTCGTGAATCTCAACAAGAAGACGGTGGGGCTCTTCGCTGGTCTCATCGTGCTGGGGCTCGTATGGGTGGCACCGCTCAACGCCTTGGCGGAGATTAGCCAGCAGGGCCAGCAGTGTCTCGCCCTGACTCTCATGACCGTGGTGTGGTGGGCCTGCGGCGCGGCCCAGCCCGCTTTTGTCTCCGCAATCTACCTCGCTCTCCTCATACTGACTGGCACCTCTGACACCGCGACGGTTTTCGCGTCATGGACCAAGATGCAGATGTGGATGGTCATCGGCGCCTACCTCATCGCCGCCGCCGTGAAGGAGTCCGGTCTCGGCGAACGCATCGCCTACTGGTTCGCGATAAGGTTCGTCCGCGACTGGAAGTCTCTTGTCGTCTCCATCTTCGTCCTGACGTTTGTCCTTTCACTGCTCATTCCCCATCCCTTTCCCCGCGCATTTATGATTCTCGCTGTCATGCTTTCGATCTGTGATGCTGCGAAGATGTCCCAGGGTGACAAGAACAAGGTTGGCTTCCTCGTTTTTGCCGCCGCGGCACCCTGTTCCATGTTCTTTCTCACGGGCGACGCCACGCTCAACCCGCTCGTCGCATCCTATGCGGCTGACGGCGTCTCATTCATCCAGTGGTTCATCTACATGTCCGTGCCCATGCTCGTGGCGACTGTTGCCACGCTCTTTCTCGGCCTCTTCCTCTTCAGGCCCGAGAGGGACATGGAGATTGACTTCGATGAGGTGCGCGCAAGGCAGGATGTCCTCGGAGCCATCTCCACCAAGGAGAAGCGCACCATTTTCTGGCTCGTCATCGCCATCGCGCTCTGGCTCACCGAGTCGGTGACTGGTCTCAACATCGGCTTTGTGACGCTCATTATTGGCGCAATCATGGCGCTGCCCGTACTTGGCGAGGTTCTCACCCCCGCCACCTGGAACTCCGTGCCCATCAACACGCTCGTTTTCCTGACGGCTGCCATGGGCATCGGCACCGTGGGCGGTGCCACGGGCATGAACGCCTGGATCGCCAGCGTCGTGCTGCCCAGCTCCGTGCCTTCGAACATCTTCGTCCTCGCGTTGCTCATCGCCGTCATCACCGTGATCATCCACATGTTCATGGGCTCTGTCATGGCGGTCCTCGGCATCTGCATCCCAGCGTTTCTCGCCTTCACCTCGGGTTCTGGTGTGTCTGACATCGCCGTGGCGATGATGGTCTTCTCCGCGATCAACATTCACTACATCCTGCCGTTTCACAACCTCGCGATTCTCGTGGGCGAGGGACCGGATGCCGCCGGCTACTCCTCGAAGGACGCCATGCGCATGGGCATTCCCCTGACGGCGGTCGTGTTCGTCGTCCTGCTCGTCGAGGCCGCCTGGTTCCACCTGTTTGGCTTGATGTAGGCTCGCAGCTCCCTTGGACCAAAGGAACTCTCATGCGCAAGATCATCGTGGGCATCAGCGGGGCAACCGGTGTGCAGATTGGGTATCGCGTTCTCCAGGCACTGGCGGAGACGCCCGACGTGGAGACCCATCTCATCGTGAGCGATGGCGCGCGGCTCATATTCGGACGCGAGACAATCATCACGGAGGATGACGTCTGTCAGCTGGCGGACGTGGTCTACGACAACCATGATCTCGCTGCGGCCGTATCGAGCGGATCGTATCGCACCGACGGCATGATCGTTGCGCCGTGCAGCATGAAGAGTCTTTCGGCCATGGTCAACTCCTATGACGATGACCTTCTTGTGCGTGCGGCCGACGTCTGCGTGAAGGAGGGGCGCAAGGTCGTTCTCGTCCCGCGTGAGATGCCTCTCAACCGTAGCCATTGCAGAAACATCCTGCAGGCGGTCGAAGATGGCTACGTTGTCTGCCCGCCCATGCTCACGTTCTATAACGGCTGCGAGACCACGGCTCAGCAGGTGGACCACGTGGTGGGAAAAGTACTCATGCAGTTTGGCATTGAGTTTCGCTTCTTCAGGCCTTGGGAGGGCTAAGGTGAAGTGCTTCAGCGTATCTGCGGGAGAGGGAAGGCTTCACGTCACCCTCGACGTCTCTTCGACGGACGGCGAGGGCGCGTGCGCCTTTTTGTACGGAGGCGACCTGCCTCACGTGGGAGGCGTCGCACTCGCGGCGCCTGGCCCAGAGGTTCATGGGGAGCATCTCTCGAGCTGCGACCTATGGCAAGTGACGGTTCCGGGCCACAAGGACGTCGAGGCCGCAGCCCTTGTGGCTCGACGGCTCTGCAAGGCGATCGGAGCGCCCGTCTCGGTGACCTGTGGCGTGCATGTCGATGCGGCTACGCCCGAGGATCTCTCGAGCCTCATGCAGAGTTTTCGCGAGCTCGCCGAAGAAGCGGCGCGGTGCCTGGTGGCTGCCGGTGGGGGTGGGTGCTGGAGAAGGTGACAGGTATCTTTTCCAGGTTTTTTAACCTGGAAAAGATACCTGTCACCTTCTCCAGCACCCACCCCCACCGGCAGCCACCAGGCACCGGGAGGTTAGATCGTCCTTCTCACTGCCTCGTGCCAGCCAGCGAGAAGGACGTCTACCTGCGCGGGATCCATCCTTCTCGAAAAGACGTCATCGGACTCACGCAGCGCGACCAGCTCGTCGGTGCCACCCCAGAAGCCCGTAGCGAGGCCCGCGAGATAGGCGGCGCCAAGGGAGGTCGTCTCGGTGTTCTGGGGTCTGCGCAGCTCGCATCCAAGAAGGTCCGCCTGGAACTGCATGAGAAAGTCGTTCGCGCTCGCCCCGCCGTCGACGTTGAGCGTGGCGAGCGGCTTGCCGGCGTCTGCCGCCATGGCGAGGGACAGGTCGGCGATCTGGTAGGCGATGGCTTCGAGCGCGGCGCGCGCGATGTGCGAGCGCGTGGTTCCGCGCGTGAGCCCGTAGATGGCGCCGCGGGCATCGGGCTTCCAGTAGGGCGCTCCCAGGCCCGTGAAGGCGGGCACGATCGTGACGCCGCCCGCGTCGGGGACGCTTTTGGCCATATACTCGGTCTCGCTGGCGTTCTGGATGATGCCGAGCTCGTCGCGGAGCCACTGGATGAGGGCACCCGCCACGAAGACCGAGCCCTCGAGCGCGTATTCGGTGCCCTCCACCGACGGCGGCGATGCCACGATGGTGGTCACGAGGTTGTTGCGGCTCTCACGGGCGTTGCGGCCCGTGTGCAGCAGCATGAAGCAGCCCGTGCCATAGGTGTTCTTTGCCTGGCCCGGCTCAAAGCAGCACTGTCCGAAGAGGGCGGCCTGCTGGTCGCCCGCAACGCCGGTGATGGGCACGCCAGCGGGCACGCCTGGATAGCTCGTCTCCCCAAAGCTGCCGCTCGATCGGCGCACCTCGGGCATCATGGTCGCAGGTATGTCAAAGAGATCGAGGAGCTCCTCGTCCCAGCAGCCCTCGTGGATGTTGTAGAGCATCGTTCGGCTTGCGTTGGTGACGTCGGTGGCGTGCACGAGACCGCCCGTGAGCACCCACACGAGCCAGGTGTCTACGGTGCCAAAGAGCAGCTCGCCCGCGTCCGCTCGCTCGCGGGCACCAGGGACGTTTCGCAGGATCCATGCGATTTTGCTGGCCGAGAAGTACGCGTCGGCGAGAAGTCCCGTCTTGACGCGAATCTTTTCACGGACCTCGGGTGTCCCGCAGACCTCGTCGACGATCGCCGCCGTGCGCCGACACTGCCATACGATGGCGTTATAGACGGGCTGACCTGTGGTGGGATCCCACACGATGGTGGTCTCGCGCTGGTTGTCGATGCCGATGGCGTCAATCTGCGACGCCGCGAGACCGCGTCTGTTTACGAGCTCGGTGAGAGAGCCGATCTGCGAGAAGAGAATGTCCTGCGGGTTGTGCTCGACCCAGCCCGGCTGTGGGAAGATCTGCTGGAACGGTCGCTGCACACAGTCGACCATGCGTCCTCGGTGGTCGATGAGCACGGCGCGCGAGGAGGTCGTCCCCTGGTCGAGTGCGATGACGAACCTCTCGTCAACGGTTGACATGGCTACTCCTCACCCTCGCTGTCCACGTGGGCGTCGACCCACGTCGCAACGTCGTCATACACGCGAGCATGGTCGGTCTCGTTCAGAATCTCGTGGCGCATGCCCTCGTAGATGATGCAGGTAACGTCACTGGACCCGGCCGAGCGTGCCATGTCGACCGCGACGCGCACGCCGTCCCCCATGTCCCCTACGGGGTCCTTTGCGCCAGAGATAAAGAGGAGCGGCAGGTCATGAGGCACCTTGGCGGCGGTTTCCGGTCTGCACGCCTCGCCCGAGAGGGCTCCCACGGCGGCGTATCCACCTACGGAGAACATGAACCCACAGGCGGGGTCGTCGATGTAGCGCCTCACGTTGCCTTCGTCGAAGGAGAGCCAGTCGAGGTCGGTCTTGCGGTTGGGAACGGCTTTCACGTAGGCGCCCACGCCCATGCCGTCGACGAACTTCGACCTGTGGTCCTCGCCACGGAAAAAGCCAATGACCGAGGACAGCGTCTTGGCGGCGCCCGCCTTGGCCGGAGGGAGGTGACCGGTGCCGCAGATCACGGCGCCGGCGAGTCCCTCGCCATGGCGCGCGATGTAGCAACGGGTGACGAAGCTTCCCATGGAATGGCCGAAGACGACGTAGGGCGTGTCCTGTGTCACACGCGCCGAGGCGATTTCCCGCACCTTGCCCACGTCTCCGATGAGGGAGTCCGCACCCCCACGCAGTGGGATGCAGCCCCACTTGGCGGGGTCGGCGGAGTCGCCATGGCCTATCTGGTCGTGACCGACCACCACGTAGCCTCGGGTGCAGAGGAAGCAGGCGAAGTCATCATAGCGGCTGATGTGCTCGGCCATGCCGTGCACGAGCTGAATCACCCCGCGCGGGCGCGGTATCTCGCCCTCCGTCGGTGCAATGTCTTTCGGCCACCAGATGGTGCCGTGGATTGTCGACGAGCCATCGCTCGATGCGAACTCGAATGCCTCTCGAATGACGTCCTCGTCTGCCATGTCGTCCCTTTCCTCGAGCCGGTACTATTGAGATTCATTATCGCTGCGTCTGGGGTGCGTCCACCCTCGCATTCCCGCCGCCGCGTTCGGCTCGTCCGCGTTCGGCCAAAGGCGGCGGCTGCGCGAGGTGGTGCGCCGCCGCCATGCGGGACGTCGGTACTGGCTAGCCAGCAGCGGCTAACCGCGATGCCCCTTATGAAAGAGCGAGAGAAAGTGCTCGGAGATGGATGCCTTGCCCGTGGACCCATCGCGGATGCCCATCACGGGTCCGCCATGCGCGAGCACCATGAGCACGAGTAGCGTCACGGCGGCAATGGACTGGTAGACGTCACCGAAGATGATGCTCAGAACGAGCCATGCCACCGAGATCGTGATGGCTCCCATGCAGAGGTAGCCGCAGAAGAGCACCTCGACAAAGCCCGCGAGACACGAGACGATGCCAAGCACGGGATTGGTGAGGAATATGGCAGTGCACGTGGTGGTTACGCCCTTACCCCCGCGAAAGCGGTGCCATGCAGGGTAGTTGTGGCCGAGCGTGGCGCCGAGACCCGCCATGACGCCTGCCGTCGCCGCGTCTCCGGGGAAAAGCGCACGACACGCGAGCCATGCGAGAAGCGTCTTGCCGATGTCTCCCGCAAGCACGACAGCCGCCCACCTGACGCCCAGCTCATGGCCGACGTTTGCCATGCCGGGATTGCCCACTCCCGTCTCGAACGCGCTCTTGCCGCAGACCGTGCGACACACCACGTCGGCGGTGAGAAGCATGCCGCATGCATAGCCGATGGCGAGGCTTGCCAGAATCGTGATCCCCATCGTCCCCTCCGCTAGAGAAGCCATGAATGTAAGCTGATCTACACGGCACTTACGGTACCCTATGTACGGCAGCGACCTTGGGCGATGCCGTCTGTGGTAGGTCGTGAGATTACGGAAGGAAGCGTCAATGGTTCAGGGCGTCATCTTTGACATGGACGGGCTCATGTTTGACACGGAGCGCGTGTGGCAGCGCGCATGGGGGCCTGCGCTCGAACACTTCGGCTACGGTCCACAGCCAGGTATCGATGCGGACACCCGCGGGACCACGGGCGCGGAGTTCTCCGCGGTTCTCCGTTCCTATCTCGGTGATGACGTCGATGCCGAGGCGTTCTGGACGTACTTCTCCGGCGTCGCCAACGAGTCCTTTGCTCGCCGCATCGACAAGAAGCCTGGTCTTGATGACCTGCTCGCCCTTCTCGACGAGCGTGGCATACCGCGCGCCGTTGCCTCGTCGAGCAGCCCCGAGCAGATAGCCCACCACATCCGCGTGACGGGTGTGGAGAGGTACTTCACGATGACGGTCTCGGGCAAGGAGGTTGCGCACACCAAACCCGAGCCTGACATCTTCCTCGAGTGCGCACGTCGCATGGGTGTCGAGCCCAGCCGTACCCTCGTGCTCGAAGACTCGTATAACGGCGTGCGCGCTGGCGCCGCAGGGAGATTCATCACGGTTATGGTTCCCGACCTCGCAGAACCCAGTGATGAGATGCGTTCGCTCTGCGCGCGTTGCTGCTCGAGTTTATTTGAGGTTCGTGACCTTATCAAATCTGGAGAAATCGGTTAATGGGTGTAGTTTGCCCACGAAATGGTAATCTTCTTCCGTGCTAGTGTCTTTCGATGCGGAAAGAGGGACGGTGCCATGGCTGGTCTTCACTGCTCTGACTGCATCTACAGCACGTTCATGCTCAATGAGAAGACGCAGATGTACCAAGCGAAGTGTAGTCGTGGCTTCACGCTCGCCGATCCGCATGTTCGCACCGAGCCCGAGAAGTTCTTCTGCGAAAGGGCTGACGGGCTTGTTCCTGTGGTTGATCCCTTCGGCAAGGAGTATCTGCGGACGAGTAACGTGTGCGGCCGTTTCATGTGCTCTCAGGATTTCGTGCCAGACGAGAAGCCCAAGAAACACTTCTGGGACAAGTAGTCCACCAATAGCGGGAGGGTGTTCTCATGGCTACCATCAACCTCGCGGTTCTCACCTCGTCCGTTCCTGTGACCGGAGACACGACGCCCGTCGCCCTGATCGCTATCATCGCCGGCATCGGTCTTGGCATCGTGGTCGTGACGCTCATCCTGCGCCGCCGTCTTAAGTAGGCAGGTCCGGTCCCCTTTCTGCATATCTCGAAGGTGTCTGAGGCGTGGCGGGCGGCGCTTGGAATGGAGTGCGCTACCGCCTACGAAAAGAAATGAACACTTAGCGAAAAATAGCGTAAAATAACCCTCCATGATAATTCGAGATGGCGTTATGTGCCTTTTGTAGGGCCAGAAAGAGGGACCATGTCAAGACGAGCAAAGTCCGATAGCGGTGAGACCAGGCGCGGACTGCTGAAGGCGGCTGCCGCCGAGTTTGCCGCGCGTGGGTATGAGGGGGCGTCACTTCGTCAGATTTGCTCGAAGGCGGGCGTTACCACCGGAGCACTCTACTTCTTCTTCGAGAACAAGGAAGATCTCTTTAGGCAGGTCATCGCTCCTGTCACCGATCAGGTGCTCGGCGTGTTCTCAGGGCACTACGAGAGGTTCATCAACGTTCCCTCGTCCAGCGACCCCATAGATGGCCTCGCTTTTGACGAGATGACGAGCGAGCTCATCCTCGATCTGTTCTTTGGCAACAAGACCATTATCAACATCATCACCAACAACAGGAAGAACTCCGTCGTGGAGGAGTTCTTCAACCAGCTCGTGGGCATCATCTCGGATGGCGTACGCACCACGCTCGAGGAGAGCGGAAAGATTCTCGGGCAGAGTGACGATTTCATCATCACCTGGCTTGCCACCACCGAGATCAACACCGTGATCGACATCCTCGAAAACGACGAGAAGCGCTGTGACGCCGATAGGCACATGCTCTCGGTCGTGTGCTTCATCCGCAGTGGCGTGGAAGGCATAGCCACCGCGTAGTGTCCCGTAACTCGAACGACAGCTGGGCCCCAGAGCCAAGGGTTTCGAATTCGACCGATGGTTCTGGGGCTCCACTCCCTGGGCCGTCTGTGCTAGGAGTTCTCTGCCTGTTCCACGGCCTTCTTCATGCCCTGCACGTACTCGATGACCTCCTCCATGGCATCTTCGCCGTGCTCCGCAATCATGCGCACGATTGCGGAGCCCACGATGACGCCGTCGGAGAGGGAGGCCATCTTTCTGGCCTGAGCGGGTGAGGAGATGCCAAAGCCCACGGCGGTCGGGATGGTCGGGTTGGCCTCCTTGACGAGGCGCACCATGGCACCGACGTCGGCGGTGATTTCGGAGCGTACGCCGGTGACCCCGAGCGAGCTCACGCAGTACACGAATCCCCCTGCGTTTCTGGCGATGGTCCTGATGCGCTCATGGGATGTTGGGGCGATGAGACTCACCACGTCAAGCCCCTCGTCCGAGAACGGCTTGTCGAACTCCTGCTTCTCCTCAAAGGGGACGTCGGGCAGGATGACGCCTGACATGCCGACCTCGCGTTCGCGTCGGGCGAACTCCTTGGTTCCGTAGCTAAAGACGACGTTTGCATACGTCATAAAGACCAGGGGCACGTCACAGGTCCTGCGAACGCGCTCGACCATGTCGAAGACGTCATCGGTGGTGACCTTGTTTCTGAGGGCGCGCAGGTTCGCGTCTTGGATGACGGGGCCCTCGGCCGTGGGGTCGGAGAAGGGGATGCCGATCTCTATGAGGTCGGCTCCGGCCTCGGCCATGGCGGGAATAAGGCGTTCGGTGAAATCGAGCGTGGGGTCGCCTGCGGTGATGAACGGAATGAAGGCCTTGCCGTTGGCGAAGGCATCAGCGATGCTCCTAGTCATGGAGATCCTCCCCCCTGTAGCGGGCGATGGCCGCCACGTCCTTGTCACCGCGCCCAGAGAGCGTGACGACGATCGTCTGGTCCTTGTCCATGGTGGGGGCGAGCTTTATGGCATGGGCCACGGCGTGCGCGCTCTCGATGGCGGGGATGATGCCCTCGACGCGCGAGAGGTACTCGAAGGCGGCCACGGCCTCGTCATCGGTGACGGGTACGTAGTCGGCGCGGCCCGTATCATGAAGCCACGCATGCTCGGGTCCGACCCCTGGGTAGTCAAGACCTGCGGAGATGGAGTACACGGGTGCGATCTGGCCGTACTCGTCCTGGCAGAAGTAGCTCTTCATGCCATGGAAGATGCCGACGCGACCGGTGTTGACCGTCGCCGCGGTCTCCCACGTATCGGTACCGCGGCCTGCGGCCTCGCAGCCGATGAGCCTGACGCCCTCGTCATCGATGAAGTTGTAGAAGGAGCCAATGGCGTTGGAACCGCCTCCCACGCAGGCGACGACCGCATCGGGAAGCCTGCCCTCGCGCTCGAGGATCTGCTCGCGGGCCTCCCTGGAGATGACGGCCTGAAAGTCTCGGACGATGGTGGGGAAGGGGTGGGGCCCCATGCAGGATCCGAGGCAGTAGTGCGTATCGTCTATGCGATTGGTCCACTCGCGAAAGGTCTCCGACACGGCGTCCTTCAAGGTGCCCGTGCCGTTTTCCACGCCGATGACCTCGGCACCCATGAGGCGCATGCGGTAGACGTTGAGCGCTTGGCGCTCCATGTCCTTCACGCCCATGTACACGCGGCACTCCATGCCCATGTAGGCGGCCACGGTCGCGGTCGCCACACCGTGCTGCCCGGCACCCGTCTCGGCGATCAGGCGGGTCTTTCCCATTCTCTTGGCGAGAAGGGCCTGTCCAAGGGCGTTGTTGATCTTGTGTGCCCCCGTATGGTTGAGATCCTCGCGCTTGAGATAGACCTTGGCACCGCCGAGGTCTCTCGTCATGCGCTCGGCGTAGTAGAGCAGGGACGGCCTACCGGCGTACTCTCGTTCGAGACGGTCGAGCTCCGCGAGGAACCCGGGGTCCTCCCGGCAGCGGTCGTAGGCCTCCTCGAGCTCGATGACGGCGTTCATCAGCGTCTCGGGGATGTACTGTCCCCCGTGGACGCCAAAGCGCCCACGACTGGTGGTGCTGTTAGGCATTGCCTGCACTCCTTACTGCGGCCACTGCCGCACGAATCTTCTCTGGGTCTTTCAGACGAGCGGTCTCGATGCCGGAGCTCATGTCCACGCCCCAGGGATGGAGCTCGCCTATGGTCTGCGCGACGTTTTCGGGCGTGAGTCCTCCCGCAAGAATAAACGGCCTGTTCATGTCCTTGAGGAGCGACCAGTCAAAGCTGCTGCCCGTACCTTGGCCGCTGTCGAGAAGGACCATGTCGGCCACCGATCGATTGGCTCGCTCCACGTCGCCTTTGGAGCGCACCTGGACGGCTTGGATGATGGGGACCCTGGTGCGCAGGCGGAGGCGGAGGATGTAGTCGTTGTCCTCGTGGCCGTGAAGTTGAAGCACATCGAAACGTTCGTTGCCGCCGATGCTTGCCTCCGGCGCATCGACGCTCACGCCCACGGTGAAGATGTCCGGCTCCACATCGAGGGCGAGTCTGGCGGCATCTCTCGAGGGAAGGCTGCGATGGCTTTTGGGAACGTCCACGATGAAGCCGCAGAAGTCAGGCTTTGCCGCGTTGACGGCTACAACGTCTTGCTCGCGGAACATTCCGCAGAGCTTAACGCGACAGGGGCCACCCGTCGTGTGCAGCAGCTCCATGGCGAGCGCCTGTCGCATCGGGAGGATGTCGCTCATCGCGCAACCCCTCGCAGCTCGTCGAGGACAGCTCGTCTGTTGCCCGCCCGTACGAGCGTCTCGCCGACAAGCACGGCGTCAACGCCCGCCTGCTCGAGGCGAGCCACGTCGGCGCAGGTCTTTACGCCGGACTCGCTCACGAACACGCGGTCGGGCCCGACCAGGGGGCGCAGATCGATGCTGCGACCAAAGTCCACCTCGAACGTCCGAAGGTCGCGGTTGTTGACGCCGATCACGCGCGCATCTGCCGCGATGGCGCGCGGCACCTCCTCGGGCGCATAGGCCTCCACGAGCGCGGTCATCCCGAGCTCGTGGCAGAGCGCCACGCAGGAGCGAAGCCGCTCGTCGTCAAGAATCGAGCATATGAGGAGAACCGCGGAGGCGCCGATGACCTTTGCCTGGTAGACCATGTACTCGTCGACCACGAAGTCCTTGCGAAGCACGGGGATGGCGACCGCGCGGCTGACGTCTGCGAGGTGGTCGTCCGCGCCCTGGAACCACGTGGGCTCGGTGAGGCACGAGATCGCCGCAGCTCCCGCCTCCTCGTAGTCTCGCGCGATGGCGACGGGATCGAACTCGGGCGAGATGAGGCCCTTGGACGGGCTGGCCTTCTTGCACTCGCAGATGAAGCTCATGCCTGGTGCGCGAAGGGACCTCTCAAAGGGAAAGGTCTTCTCGCCCTCCGTCTCTGCGGCCGCTCGTGCGGCTGCGGAGACCTCGTCAAGTGGGTGGACCGTCTTCTCGTGCGCCACGCGCTCGCGGGTCTTGTCAGCGATCATCTCGAGGATGTCATCGTTTCCGGCCATTATTCGTTGCTCTCGGCGATGAAGGCCTCGAGGGTTCTGGCCGCGCTGCCGTTTGCGATCTGCTCGTCGGCAAGCCTGATTCCCTCTGCGATGTCATGTGCCTTGCCGGCTACGTAGAGCGCTGCGCCGGCGTTGAGTACGGCTACGTCGTGCCTGGGGCCTGCAAGCCTACCGGAGAGGATGTCGCGGACGGTCTGCGCGTTTTCCGCGGGCGTGCCACCGACGAGGTCGCCCTTCTCGCAGCGGGCGAGACCAAAGTCCTCGGGCCTGATGACGCTCGTGCGATAGTAGCCCTCCTTGAGCTCGCAGATGGTGGTGGGGGCGGAGAGGGAGATCTCGTCCATGGTGTCTTGGCCAAAGACCACGAAGGCGCGTCTTACGCCGAGGTTGGAGAGCACCTTGGCGACCGGCTCGACGAGATACTCGTCATAGACGCCGAGAAGGAAGTACTCAGGTCTGGCGGGGTTGGTGAGCGGCCCCAAGATGTTGAACACGGTGCGAAAGCCGAGCTCCCTGCGGATGGGACCGACGTATTTCATGGCGGTATGGTACTCCTGGGCGAAGAGGAAGGCGATGCCGCAGGTCTCGAGCTCGTCGACGACCTTATCGGGATTCTGTTGCAGGTTCACGCCGAGCGCCTCGAGGCAGTCGGCGGTGCCGCACGTGGAGCTGGCGGCACGATTGCCGTGCTTGGTCACCTTTGCGCCGGCGGCGGCGCAGATGATGGCCGCGGTGGTGGAGATGTTGAAGGTGTTGGAGCGGTCGCCGCCCGTGCCGACGATCTCGAGCGTCTCCATGCCGGGGTGTGGCACGGGGGTCGCCAGCTCGCGCATCGCGGCAGCGCAGCCCGAGATCTCGTTGATGGTCTCCGCCTTGGTCGACTTGGTGGAGAGGGCTGCGAGAAACGCCGAGTTCTGTGTGGGCGTCGTTTTCACCGCTCATGATCTCCTTCATGGTGGTGTAGGCCTCGTCGTAGCTGAGGTCGCCATGCTGGACGATCTTGTCGATTGCTTCTCTGATCATGCTTTGCCTCCTGATGGTGGTTGCTACGCGCGGTGGGCTTGGAATCGGCGCGCGATGGTTACGAAGTTTCGGGCGATGGTGGGACCGGCGGGCGTGAGCACCGACTCCGGATGAAACTGCAGGCCGAAGGTGGGGTGCTCCACGTGCTCGACGGCCATGACCTCGCCGTTGGCCGTGCTCGCGGTCACGCGCAGGCATGTCGGAAGCGCATCGGGATCCGCCTCGAGCGAGTGATAGCGGCCTACCTGCGAGGGGAAGGCGATCCCCTCGAAGAGCCTGCAGCTGGGGTTGAGGTCGGCCACAGAGGCCTTGCCATGCATGAGCTTCTTCGCGTGGATGACCCTGCCGCCCACGCCTCGCAGATCGCCTGATGGCCGAGGCACACGCCGAGGATGGGGATGCTACCAGAGAGTCGGCGAACAACGTCCTCGCAGATGCCGGCGTCTGTGGGTCTGCCGGGTCCGGGGGAGAGCACGATGGCGTCTGCGCCGTACGTCGCCGCCTCGTCTACGGTGATGGCGTCGTTGCGAACGACGCGAACGTCGGGTTCCACGGAACCGATCAGCTGATAGAGGTTGTACGAGAAGCTGTCGTAGTTGTCGATGAGCAAGATCATGCGATTCCTCCCTCCGCCTCGTGCAGCGCCTCGATGACGGCGCGTGCCTTGTTGAGGCACTCCTGGTGCTCGCGGTCAGGCATGCTGTCAGCTACGATTCCGGCACCGGACTGCACACAGACGACGCCGGCCTTCTTGTAGGCGAGCCGGATGCCGATGCAGGTGTCGAGGTTGCCGGAGAGGTCGAGGTAGCCGATGGCGCCCCCGTAGATGCCGCGCTTGGAGCCCTCGAGCTCGGCGATGATCCTGCAGGCCTCGATCTTGGGCGCGCCGGAGAGGGTCCCCGCAGGTAGGATCGAGTCTATGGCGTCGAGTGCGTCGCATCCGTCGGCGATGGTCGACCTGACGGTGGACCCGATGTGCATGACGTGAGAGAAGCGCACGACGTTCATGAAGCTCTCCACGCTCACCGAGCCGATCTTCGAGATGCGACCAAGATCGTTTCGTCCCAGGTCGACGAGCATGGTGTGCTCGGAGACTTCCTTCTCGTCGGCAAGGAGTTCGCGCTCGAGTGCCTGGTCCGCCGCAACGGTCGCGCCCCTCGGGCGAGTCCCCGCAAGCGGGTAGGTCTCGAGCGCGCCGTCGGTGAGCCTGCCGAGGGTCTCGGGCGATGAGCCTGCCAGCTCGATGTCATCGGAGCGGAAGTAGAACATGTACGGTGACGGGTTCTGGCATCTCAGCACGCGGTACGTGTCGAAGAGGCTTCCCGTGGCGCGCGCGGTGAGCGGGTTGGAGAGCACCACCTGAAAGACGTCGCCCTCGTAGATGCGACGCTTGGCCTCGTTGACCATGGAGGTGAACTCGTCCGCCGAGAAGCGGGGGGCAAGGTCGTCGATGAGGTGCAGGGGCTCGTATTCGCGACGGACGTCGCTACGGAGCAGGTCGTACAGGTGGTCGAGCTTGGTCTCGGCGTCAGCATAGGACGCGTCGATGTCGGAGCTGTCCACGTTGGCGATGAGGATGATGCGGCTCCGATAGGTATCGAAGACCACGAGCCTGTCAAAGAGCATGAGGTCCACGTCACGAAAGTCTCCGTGGTCAAGGTCGGGACGACGCAGGGTGGGCTCGGCGTACTTGAGGTAGTCATAGGAGAAGTAGCCGACGAGGCCTCCGGTGAGGGGTGGAAAGCCCTCTAGCCTGGGCGATCGGTTCTCTGCGAGAATCTGGCGGATGGCATTGGCGGGATGGTCGACCTCGTGCTCCTCCACACGGGGTTCACCGTTCTCGACGTTGCGGGCGATGCGCAGGTGGCCGTTAGTGCACGAGACCTCGAGCGTGGGATCGAAGCCAAGGAACGAGTAACGTCCCGTATGCTGGTCGGGCTCCGCGCTCTCGAGCATGAAGCAGTGGCTGCTCTCGGTGGAGAGCGCCCTGAACGCCTCGATGACCGTGATGCGGTCGGCCATGAGCTCGCGCTTCACTGGAACGCACCGATAGCTCCCCGACGTGGCGATGGCTCGTACCTGCTCGAGCGAGGGCTCGAGTGACTTGTCCATCATTCCTCCTCTCGGTGGGCAAAAGCGGGAAAAAAAGAGCCCGTCCTTGACCCATAGGTATGCCTATAGACGTCAAGGACGGGCTCATCAGATGCCCGCGGTGCCACCTTGATTCACGGCTCTGGTGCCGTGCTCTTTACGAGATGCCTTCACATCCCCGGCAACTGACGTATGCCTTACGTCGCGTCCTACTCGCTCCCGCTTTCAGCGCGCCCTCCGCGGCCCATTTGACAACCTGCATTTCGGTTCGGATCTCAGCTGCCCGAACTCTCTGTGCGCGCATATGTTGCCTTTATCCCCGCGTCATCGGTTTGGTGGAACTATTCAGTTGCAGTGCATCATAGACTGAGCCTCGCACATGAGCAAGATGCAATTTTGCTTGGTCTTGGTCTGGAAACAAAGTACGGGAGCGGGAAGCCGCTTACGTTCGCGCCCCTCTTCTCGGATGTATTCAGGTATTATTCAGGTTAGCCTGGGCCATTCGGCGCCCAGGAAGCGACGGCCATGCCGTTGGGGCACACCCGGAAAAGAGGTAGGACATGAAGGTGAAGAGGCTTTGTGCGGTGCTTGCGAGCGCGGCCGCGCTGCTCGTCGTGCTCGCTGGCTGTGCTGGCTTGGGCACTGACCTCGAGAAGCTCAAGAGCAACTACGTAGGCACGTGGGAGCTGTATTCCGCGGATTTCGAGGGGACGGAGAGCGACATCGATTACGATGCGTACCAGACCATGTCCGAGTCTTTCGACATACACGCCACCATCGACTTCGATTCTGACGGCAGCATGCTCGTTGACGTTTTCGGAACCCAGTATTCGGGCACGTGGACAATAAAGGACGAGAAGACCGTGACCCTAGAGGTCGAGGGCGATAGCATCGACTGTCCGCTCGACTCCAGCGGACATCTCATGTTTGACTACAACGGCGAGAGCATGGTGTTCGAGAAGAAAGACGATACTCCCGACATGCTCCACACCGACTCGACCACGACCCTGACCGACGACTCCTCAACCAGCTCTGAGACCTCCCTGTCCGACCTCAGTAGCTCTGAGAGCGACGCCTATGCCGACGCCTACATCGCAGACATCACCGAGACGGGCACCAAAGACGTTACCGTGGCGCAGGATGACTACGTTACGATTAAGGTCTACGCCATCGGATCCGACTTCGAGGGCGACTCCGGCTACCTCATGACCGTCTACAACAATACCGGCAACGAGATCTTCGTCGTAGGGGCCGACGATTTTAAGGTTAATGGCACCACCGTTACGGCCAACCTCTTCCGCCACATCAACTCGGCGGATACCAAGAAGTGCTACCTGTTCTTTGATCAGGACGAGGCCGTGCTCACGAACTCGTCTACCTGCACCGGCACCATCGACATCTACAGCACAGACTACTCCTTGCTCGGATCGTACGATTTCAGCGTAAAGTAGCACAGGGAACGGTTCTTCAGAGGGGGCGCCAGGGCTTCTGCCTTGGCGCCCCCTCTGCACTCGTGGCGCAGGCGTGGTTATCATCCATAAAGAGTGCATGTAAGGCCAGGGAGTGGCACATGCCAGCGGGGGGGGCTTCTGTCGTCAGTCGAGGAGTCCCATCGAAATCACGCATGCCGGGACCTCTCGCATGGCACCTATCTGCTCAAGAGGGGCTGGTCCTTCTGATGGGCACAGGCGCTACCTGGCACCGCCGGGGATTTCGCCTCCGCAATGCGGGCAGCGAGTGGCACCGGCCTTGACCTCCTCAAGGCAGTGCGGGCACACGGGAGTGGCTTCCGCCACGACCTCCTCCTGCTTCTTGCTGAGCGTCTTGGCCTTGTCGGTGAACTTGTTCATGCCCTTGACGAGCAGGAACACGATGAGGGCGACGATCAAGAAGTTGATGATTGCGGAGATGAATGCCCCGAAGTCGATCGTGGTCGTCTCGTTGACCACGATCTGCAGGCCACCGACTCCGGTGGAGCCACCCGTGATGAGGGTGATGAGGGGATTGATGATGTTGGCGACGAGCGATGTGACGATGGCGGTGAATGCGCCGCCGATGATGATGCCGATGGCCATGTCCATGACATTGCCCTTGGCGATGAACTCCTTGAATTCCTTCATAAAACTCTTCATGTGCGCTCCAAACACTCGTGATTGGTCTGCGTCACTCCCATGGCGCAATTCTACTGCGCTGCGCGACATGATACCTGGAAAAGATACCTGTCACCATCTCCAGCATGGAGATGGTGACAGGTATCTTTTCCAGGTATCATACAGACGTATGCGGCGCGGGCGGCAGCTCGCAGATGGGGGATGTTCGCAATGGCTTCCATGAACTCAGACGACATGCACAGGCTTCTCGGCGAGCTTCTCGTCGACGGCGAGGAGTACGAGGCGCAGGTATGGGCATCCGTTATCATGGCCGGCCCCTCGTACTATGCGATCTCACGTCTGTCCTGCGCCGAGAGGACCGAGCCGTCGATGATGCCGCTTACCAGCGCCTACTCCTACGTAGGCCTCACGAGGAATCACCTGAACCTTGCCATCATCAATGCATTCAGGGTGCACGAGGTCATGAACGTGCTGAGCATTCCCCTCGACCAGATCAGCTCCGTGCGCCAGGGAGGCATGCTTGCAGGCAAGATGCTGCAGATCTCCTGCGGTAAGTCCAAGATGCAACTCGAGTTTTCTGACTTCACGGCAGAATCCAACGAGCGCGCACAGGCCGATGACGTCTCTCGCATCATGCGCGGACTCATGACGCTCGGCTACCGCTAGCCGTTGTCGGGACGGAAGCCGAGCTCAGAGGAGTCGAGCATCATGGTGAACGGGCCGTCGTTTACGAGGCTTACGCGCATCTCGGCACCAAAGACGCCTCGCCCCACGTGCTCGGAGCCCAGGTCATTCTCGGCGAGCTCGCAGAAGCGCCCGTAGAGCGCCTCCGCCAACCCAGGCACGGCAGCCCCAGCAAAGGAGGGGCGATTGCCGCGGCACGCGTCGGCGTAGAGCGTGAACTGACTCACCACGAGCACGTCGCCTCCCACGTCAACGAGCGAGCGGTTGGTCTTGCCCGCTTGGTCCGCAAAGATGCGCAGGTCGCGGACCTTGCGCCAGAGACGTTCGGCCACGTGTCCGTCGTCGCCTGAGCCCACGCCGAGAAAGACGAGCAGTCCCCCCTCGCAGGAGCCTGCGACCGAGCCCGCCACTGTGACGGAAGCGCTCTCGACCCTCTGCACCAGCGCGCGCACGTTGGCTACAGCCCATAGATGGACGAGAACTTCTGGGTGAGGTAGTCGGTGAAGTACGTGGGCGAGAAGGGCTCTCCGCACGCCGCCTCCATGAGCTCGCCGGCATCCTTCGCGCGGCCCCACGTCCAGATGCGGGTGCGCAGCCACTCGCGTATGGGTGCGAGGTCGCCTGCCGCGCAGGCTCCGTCGAAGTTCACGCCGTCGTCGATCATCGCGGTCTTGAGCTGCGCCCCGAAGGCGCTGCCCAGGGCATAGGTGGGGAAGTAGCCAAAGTCGCCGTCCGACCAGTGGGTGTCCTGCAGGCAGCCGCGGGAGTAGTCGGGGACGTCGAGGCCGAGGTAGCTCTTGTAGCGTTCGTTCCAGAGGCCGGGGATGTCCTTTGCCGAGGCCTCGCCCGAGAAGAGCAGCTGCTCGATCTCATAGCGAATCACGATGTGCAGCGGATAGGTGAGCTCGTCTGCGTCACAGCGGATGAGACAGGGCTCCGCGCAGTTCTCGGCCATGTAGAGCTGGAAGGGGGTCACGCGTCCGAGCTGGCCCGGGAAGCGCTTCTTCAAGATCTTGAGAAGGGGCGTGGCAAAGGCCTCGCTGCGACCCACGTAGTTCTCGAAGAACCTGGACTGACCCTCGTGCATGCCCGAAGAGGTGCCTCCCTTGAGCGAGGTGAAGCGGTACGCGGGGTTGACGTTCTGCTCGTAGAGCGTGTGGCCACCCTCGTGAAGCATCGAGAATACGTTGGAGAGCAGGTTGTCGGGGTAGACGTGGCTTGCGATCACCACGAAGCCCACGCCGGGGCCGCCGGTGAAGGGGTGCTCGGTCTTGCCAAGCCACAGGGCGTCGGAGTCCACGCCCTCGAGTCTCATGAGGTCGCCGGCGACGCGCCACTGGCGCGCCTCGTCAAAGCCGCCGTCCACCATGGCATGGCTCGGTTTGTGCTTCGAGGCCTGGACATCGGCAAGAAGTGGCACGACGCATGACTTTACCTGCGAGAAGAACGTGTCATAGAAGCTGCGGTCCGTGCCGTGCTCATATTCGTCCAGCCAGACGTCGTAGGGGTCGGCATCGGCGTTCTTGTAGTTGGAAAAGCGCCGCTTCGTCTCTACGATGCGATCCACGTAAGGCTCGAAGCTCTCCCAGTCATTTGCCGCCTTGGCGCGGCGCCAGACGTCATTGGACTCCACGGGTGAGACGACTGAACCCGGCCTGCTCGTCCGAAGGCACGTCTACGAGTGACGCGCGATCGCGCTGGAGCACGCGCACCTGGGCGGCGCGCGTATCGTCGAGGAGCGCCGAGTTCTCGGTGAGACGGTTGAGCATCGCACCCGCATCGGCGGAGCAGAGCAGCTCCTGGCGCTCCTGCTCCAGGAGGGAGTATGCCTCGCCTCGCTCCTCGGTGGCCTTGACGGGGTCGATGGAGGGACCAAACGATGCGATCTCGTCGATTGCGTAGCGATGTGCGAAGAGGTGCCGCTCGAGATCGTCGAGGAATGCGATGTCTGCCCTGGGGTTTGCGAGCGCGGCATTCAGCCGTACGGTGTTGGCTGCGTCTGTCATGTGTCCTCCGTTTCCGAGCGGTGCGCGACTCGCTCGACTGGTTCGTTTGGCATTGAGTGTACCTAACGACCGGGGATGCGGGATACTGATTTGACCGACAAAACGTAAATGTCGCGGAGCTGTTGCGTGCAGCCTGTGAGAGGAGACGATTCATGGACAAGGTTCTTGGCATCGACATCGGCGGCACCAGCATCAAGGTCGGTCTCTTCACCCCCGAGGGCGAGCTGCTCGAGGAGCGGAAGATTCCCACGCCGGCGCTCGTGGACGATGACGCCTTCGCAATCGTGACCAGCGGTCTCGAGAAGATCGTCACGGCGCATGACTCCTCGTCCGACGACGTCATCGCCATCGGCCTGGACATCCCCGGACCAGTCGCCGATGACGGCACCGTGGGCTTTCTCCCAAACATCCGCCTCGATCCCGAGGGCCTCATCCACGCGATTTCCACCGCCCATCCTCGTGCAAGCGTCGCCTTCGTCAACGATGCCAACGCCGCGGCGCTTGGCGAGATGTGGGTCGGCGTCGCGCGTGGTGCCTCGAGCTTCGTTCTCATCGCCCTCGGTACGGGCGTGGGTGCCGGAGTCGTGGTCAACGGCCGTCTCGTCGCGGGAGCCTTCGGCGCGGGCGGTGAGATCGGCCACATCACCGTGAACCCTGACGAGACCCTGACCTGCGGCTGTGGTCGCAAGGGCTGCCTCGAGCAGTACGCCTCCGCGACTGGTGTCGTGCGCCTCTACCTGAAGGAGTGCGAGGACCGTGGCGTGACCCCCGTGGAGATCGAGCATGCCACCGACACCCTCTCCGTCTTCCGGGCCCTCGCCGCGGGCGATGACTGCGCCAAGATTGCTGTCGACCAGATGTGCGAGTATCTCGCACAGGCGATGGCGCAGGTCTCCTGCGTGGTTGACCCGCAGATGTACCTCCTTGGAGGCGGCGTCGCCGGCGCCTTTGCGACCTTCGCCCCCGAGCTTCGCGAACGCTTCTTGGCGCACGCGCTGCCCACGTGCAAGAACGTGGCGATCGAGGCGGCGAGCCTTGGTAACCAGGCGGCCATGTATGGTTGCGCCTACGAGGCGCTTCGCCTCTTCGGCGAGGACAAGAGCTAGAACCGTTTCGATGATGCTGTGCGGGGTCGGGTTTGGGGCGATGGCTCCGAATCCGACCCCGCTTTCATATGGGCCAGGAAGTACGGAGACTCCTTTCGGGCCCTCTGACTTAAAAATTATGGTTACTTTGCTTTAATTGCGATAACTGCAAAAACGAAGAAATAGATATATAGCCAGTTAAAATGCGATTATCAAGTAGATAACCTATGCATATAATCAGAATATTAACTTTCTAAAACTATCTATAAATATCTATTTATTTCTTGCAGCTACACGGCATACATGATATTATCATGGAGTTATTGGGTTTGATATGTGGAGAAATCGCATGTCACGCCCTAGGTAAAGGCGGTCGGCGAGGTCGGCCGCTGTCGGACAGGTGCCCGGGGGCACCTAACACGGAAAGGAGTGTCAGATGGCTGAGTACGACCTCATTGCTGCTACCGGTTGTCCCACAGGCATTGCGCACACCTTCATGGCCAAGGAGGCTTTGGAAAAGGCCGCCGAGGCTCGGGGTCTCACCATCAAGGTCGAGACCCACGGTCAGGTTGGCATCGAGAACGAGGTGACCCCGGCAGAGATCAAGGCTGCCAAGGCCGTCATCATCGCTGCCGACAAGGATGTTCAGGCAGAACGCTTTGCTGGCAAGCCCATGATCAGCGTCGGCGTCACCGCTGCCATCAAGGATCCGAACGGACTGATTGACAAGGCCCTGTCTGCCAAGGCCAGGGGCGAGATGACCGACGAGGTTGCCAGGGCATCTTCCGACGACGAGAGCGTCGAGAAGGAATCCATCGGTCACATCATCTACAAGCACCTGATGAACGGTGTCAGCCACATGCTCGTCTTCGTCGTCGCTGGCGGCGTGCTCACGGCTGTCTCCTTCCTCTGGGGCATCCACTCCTACGACTCGACCTCCACGGACTACAACACGTTCGCCGCCATGCTCAAGACCATCGGCGGCATCGCCATGAACCTCATGGTGCCCATCCTCGCCGCCTATATCGCCGAGTCCATCGGCAAGCGTCCGGCGCTCGTCCCTGGCTTTGTCGCGGGCATGATCGCCATCAACGGACTGCCGATCAGTGCTCAGACCGGTCTCATCGACGCTACGGGCACCGGCGTGGGCTTTGGCTTCCTCGGCGGCATCGTCGGCGGCTTCCTCGCGGGCTACGTGATCCTCGGCCTCGAGAAGCTCCTCTCGGGGCTCCCCAAGAACCTCGACGGACTAAAGGCGATCTTCCTGTACCCGCTCCTCTCGACCTTTATCGTTGGTCTCGTCATGCTCGGCATCTCCGGCCCCATGGCCGCCATCAACACCGGCATGATGAACTTCCTGAAGGGCCTCGAGGCCTCAGGCCCCATCGTCCTCGGCATCGCCATCGGCTGCATGTGTGCCTTTGACATGGGTGGCCCCGTCAACAAGGCCGCCTATGTCACCGGCACCGCTCTTCTCACCGAGGCTCTTGCCGCCGGCATTGGTACCGATACCTACAACTTCGGAACCAACTTCATGGCCGCCGTCTCCGCCGCCTGCATCGTTCCTCCGCTGATCACCACCTTTGCCGTTCTCGTCGGCAAGAAGTACTTCTCCCAGGAGGACCATGACGCTGGCATTGTGAACCTCATCCTCGGCTGCACGCACATCACCGAGGGTGCCATTCCGTTCATGACCAAGAACATCTGGCCCGTCATGCCGATCATGATGATCGGGTCCTCCATTGCGGCCACCCTCACGATCTTCTTCGGCGTCCACGACCCCGCTCCCCATGGCGGCTTCCTCGTGCTGCCGGTTGTTGACGGCGGTGGGCTGTGGGTGCTCGCCATCCTCATCGGCGCCGTCATCGGTGGCGTTCTCTTTGTCGTCTTCAAGCGGGCCGACTACCGCAAGCATGGTGAGGTTGTCCAGTAAGACGACCGTTCGCGTATCGACGGAGGGGCTCGACGTCCGCACGTCGGGCCTCTTTTGTGGAGTCTGAAACTACTTTCTAAAACTTTCGATTGCTGTCTGTTCTCTCACTATGATTAGCGGAGAGAGCGTCGAGAGGAGCTGTCATGATCTACACGCTCACCACTAATCCCGCCATTGACATGAACGTTACGACCGACACCATGATTCCCGAGAGGGTCAACCGCACGCGAGACGCGGTCTTCACCCCCAACGGCAAGGGTCTGAACGTCTCGTTCACGCTCAACCACTATGGCGTTCGCTCGGTCATTCTCGGTTTCTTCGGAGGATTTTCAGGCGAATACGTCGTGCGCGAGGCATCGAGGGTCTGTCCGGTAAAGGCGGTCGAGGCGGATGGCATCACCCGCGTGAACGTGTTCATCACGACGCCCGAGGGAGAGTACAAGCTTCCCAACGCGGGCGCACCCGTACACCGTGCCGCCCAGGAGAAGATGCTCGAGGTCATCCGTCAGGCAGATGACCTCGAGTGCCTCGTGGTTTCGGGAAGCCTCTCGCCCGAGATGGATTCGAGCTACTATGACGAGCTCGTTGACGTCGTGCGCGCGAAGGGGGCCGAGTTCGTGCTCGACGTCTCGGACGGGCATCTCGCGAACCTCGTGGAGAAGAGTCCTTTGCTCATCAAGCCCAACGACGAGGAGGTCGCCGAGATCTTTGGCGTGGACGTGAGCGACGAGTCCGACATCGTCTCCGCGCTGCATGCGATTCACGATCGTGGCGCCAAGAACATCCTGCTTACCCTCGGCAGCGAGGGGGCCTACTTCTTTAATGGCGAGCACGTGTGGCGTGCCAGCGCGGCAAAGGTCGACGTGCTCTCCTCCACCTGCTCTGGCGATGCGACCTTGGCGAGCTTTCTCTCGGCGTGGTTCTTCGATCGCTCGAACGTGGAGTCTGCGCTCCGGCGTGCCATGGCAACGGGGGGCAACGTTGCCATGTGTGCTGGCTTGGGCGACTTTGCCCTCGTCGACCAGATCTCGGAGACCATCGATGTCGATATTGTCGGTTAGGCCGCATCAAGGGGTGTCCGTCCGCCCAGAATAAGTTTCTTCCAACGAATTCCCCGGCAATGCGCAAGCTATCTGATGCGTCCGCGCGCGATAATGTAATAAGTAATGCAGGACATGATTCGAGGTAGATGTACATGCCAAACAAACAGCCTGCCAAAATGCTCGCGGTGGAGCGCCAGAGGAAGATTCTGGAGATGCTTGATGCGAACTCGTCGGTTCGTATCTCCGACATCTGCAGCACCTACGGCGTTTCCGCCGTGACGGCTCGTTCCGACCTCGACGTGCTTGAGCATGATGGCAAGCTCAAGCGTACGCATGGCGGTGCCGTTCCCGTGACACAGTACGTCATTCCGCGCGTACCCCAGCGTTTGCGCCGCAACGCCAAGGCAAAGCAGAGCATCGCTCGCTATGCCGCCAGCCTTGTGAGTGACGGCGAGATGATTCTCGTGGGTTCTGGAAGCACGACGCTCGCGTTCGTGAGGGCCCTGAGCGAGAAGAAGGGCATCACGATCATCTCCAACGATTGCAACGTGATCGAGTACGCCGAGCAGCATCTTCCCAATGCCACGATAGTCTCGACGGGTGGCTCTCTCGGTCGCGACTATCGCCACTACTATGGCTCGATGGTAGCCTCGAGCCTCTCTGACATCTATCTTGACAAGGTCTTTCTCGGTGCCGATGGCTTTGAGCCCGACTTTGGCTTCCTTGCCGAGTTCGAGCAGACCGCGCTTACCAAAGTGGAGTTTCTCAAGCATGCCCGCAACAAGATCATGCTCATGGACTCCACGAAGGTCGGTGCCGGTCGCTCCTTCGTGCGCTTTGCAAAGCCGAGCGAGTTTGACATCGTAATCATGGACAGAGATCCCGACGGCATCGTTGCGGCTGCCGTCGCCAACCCGGACCATGAGGTGAAGGTCATCTCGACGGAGATCTAGCCCGTGACAAGAATGCGCCCCCCGTCTGCGAAAAGGCAGCCGGGGGGCGTTGGCGTTTTATGGGAGACGGACGTCTTGGGAGCGCCTTAGGCCTTGTCGGTGGACCCGAGGTTGTCCATGTGGCTCATCACGACAGCCTGGATCTCGGCCATGCCGAGCTTGGACGGCTTCTTGGGGTCAAAGCAGTCGGGATTCTCGGTCATGAAGCCCATGAAGCCGCGAGTGTACGCCTGGCGAAGCTCGGTGGCGTAGTTCACCTTGCAGATGCCGTTGGCGATGGCCTCGGCAACCTGGTCGTCGGGCACGCCCGAGGTGCCGTGGAGCACCAGGGGGATGTCGAGACGAGAGCGAATCGCCTTGAGGACGCCCTGTTCGATGTGGGGGATTCCCTTGTAGACGCCGTGCGCCGTACCCACGCCCACGGCAAGGCTGGTGCAGCCGGTGCGTGCGACGAACTCCTCGGCCTGGTCCGGGTCGGTGTAGGGGTTCTCGCCCTCCACTGCCGGGCCGTCGTCCTCCTTGCCGCCGACCTTGCCGAGCTCGGCCTCCACGGGGATGCCGATGGGGCCTGCGACCTTGGTCACGCTTGCGGTGAGGGCGATGTTGTCTTCGAACGGAACGTGCGATCCGTCGATCATGACGGAGGTGTAGCCGGCGTGCATGGCCTGGACGCAGCGGTCGAATCCGTCGCCGTGGTCGAGATGGATGGCGACAGGTACGCTGGCCGCGTCAGCAGCCACCCTGCACATGGCGGCGAAGTAGTCGATGCTAGCGTATTTGATGGTACCCGGGGTGGTCTGCATGATTACGGGGGAGTGCTTCTCCTCGGCGGCAGCGACGACCGCCATGACGAACTCGAGGTTCTCGACGTTGAAGGCACCGACGGCGTAGCGACCCTCCTGGGCCTTGAGCAACATGTCCTTGGTGGTGACAAGCATATGAGACTCCCTCCTGCCTCGTCCGGCGCGTTGTGCCGGGCAGTTCTCTCTGACGATTTACAGTATACGGAGTTTTGTTTTCGAAGTATCTGGATCGATGACGTGACACTGGGCACAAATGAAAGTAAACGCAGGTAAGATGAGTGAAACTGACGCTACCGAAGGTCTTTTCGCTGAGATTGTCCGAGTAAAAGAAAACAAAGAATGGATGTATACTTGTCCTAGAAGAAAGCAAAGGAAACACAATTCATGCATAATCGGGGGTGCGGTGGACATGGGGGAGGGTGACCGGGGACTCTACGCTGCCGAGCGTCGCGCAGCGATTCTCTCGATGCTCGATCAGAGCTCATCGGTGCAGGTGGCGGAGGTCGCGGAAGCCTTTGGCGTCTCTCGCGTGACCGCTCGCGCCGATCTCGATGCCCTCGAGCGGGACGGCAAGCTGCGCCGCACGCATGGCGGGGCGGTCTCGCTTTCCAAGACGCTCACGGTCTCGATTCAGGATGCACGCGTCAACGTGAACGTGGAGGCCAAGCGCGCGATAGCCATCGAGGCGGCGGGGTTTGTCTCTGACGGAGATTCGATACTCGTGGACTCGGGCACGACGGCGCTCGAGCTCGTGCGTGCGCTTGGCGGACGCTCGGGGGTGACGGTGGTGACGGATGATTTTACCATCGCGGACTTCGTCGACCGCTCGATGCCCGCCATGGACGTGGTCATGCTCGGTGGAGCCCTGCGCAAGGGCCATCGCTACACGATCGGACCCCTTACCCTCGCCGCGCTCGGCATGCTTCATCCCGACAAGGCCTTCGTGAGTCCCACGGCATACGTGCCGGGGAGGGGCCTCATGACCAACTACCCGAGCATGGCCGAGCTCAAGCGCGCGTATCTCGGTTGTGCGGGTAAGACCTACGTGCTTCTCGACTCGGCGAAGGTCGGAGCTTCGGGGCTCCTGCGCTTTGGATCGCTCTCCGATGCTGATGCCGTCGTCATGGATGCGGACCCCACGGGGGCTGTCGCCGTCGATGTCGTCGAGCTTGACTGCGAGCTCGTGTTGGCAGAGGGTTAGACCGATCAGCATCGCAAAGGAGACACCATGCCAGTCAAGCTCATCCTTACCGACATCGACGAGACAATCATGCCTAAGGGCCAGACGTCCGTTTCGGTGCGTACCATTGCCGCCATCCATGCCGCGCAGGATGCGGGCATTCACGTCGGTCCGGCGAGCGGCCGTGGACGAGAGTGGATTCCACCCTTCTTCCGTGGCGACCAGGCTTGCTGCTCCACGATGCTTGCCACCAACGGATTGCAGGTCTACCTCGAGGGTGAGCTTATCCACGAGGAGCACTCGCCTCACGACGCCCTTGAGAGCGTGAGGAGAATCGTAGAGGCAACGCCCGGTGCCGGCCTCCTCGTCTTTGACGGAGGTACGCCTCTGTTGGTGGCGGGCACGCGCGAAGACCTCTCGTATCCGTTCCCCTCGTACGCCAAGGCCTGCAGGGACGTTGACGGAGTGCCTGACTTTCCCGTGGTCAAGTCCAACGTTTTTCTCAATGGCGACGACGAGGAGACCTATGCGCTCATCGACCTTCTCAACGAGCGGGTCGACGGGCTGGACTTCGACTTCGCCCGCACGGGCTTTTCAAACATCATGCCACGGGGATACAACAAGGGGTCGGGTGTGCTCGCGCTCTGCGAGGCGCTGCGTATCACGGTCGATGACGTGGTGGTCTTTGGCGATGCGGGAAACGACCTGGCGATGTTTTCCGTGGTGCACGACTCGGTGGCCGTTGCCAATGCGCAGCAGGTGGCAACCGATGCCGCTCGCTGGCATATCGGCCAGTGCAGAGACGATGCCGTTGCGTCGGCGATTGAGAGCCTGGCGGCCGGGGAATGGCCGTTCGTCGGCTGATGCCCGAATGGGGACAGGGATATTTTGGGACACTCTCGCTACGAGAATGTCCCAAAATATCCCTGTCCCCATTCGGGCACTCGACTACCCTCCAGCGAAAATAACGATACCTTCACGTTGAGAAACCTGCTGTTTACCAACCGAGGTCGAGGTCGGACCTACCATGGAACGTGTCGTTGAAGGAGGCCCCATGCAGGTCGTGCTCGCACTGGTTATCGTTCTTGTCGCCGCTCTCGTCATATGCGTGGCCCGCGCCCTCATGCTCAGACCCGCCCAGCCCAAGGGCGCCCCGATAGACGCCGGCGGTTATGCGGCGGGTGATGATGCCGTCGAACGTTTCCGCACCCTGTTGCGTATCCCCACCGTCTCGAGGGATGATCCCGTCCTTCTCGATCACTCCTCCTTTGACCAGTGGATTCCCATGCTGCGCGAGCTCTATCCCAAGACCCTGTCCACGCTCGAGCTCACGCGCATCGACGACTACGGCATCCTCATGCGTTGGGCTGGTACCGCGGCGACGCTCGATCCCGTGCTTCTCATGGCCCATCACGACGTCGTGCCCACCGAAGGCCAGGACTGGACCTATCCGCCGTTTGCCGCCGAGATTCACGACGGACGCATCTGGGCGCGCGGTACGACCGATAACAAGTGCTGCTTCGCAGCCATCATGGAGACGTTCGAGACGCTTCTCGGCGAGGGTTACGTACCTCCGCGCGACGTCTGGTTCTTTTCGTCGTGTCGCGAGGAGACGTCGTGCTCCACGGCGGACCATGCCGCCGCATGGCTCGCCGCGCACGACGTCCACCCCTACATAGTGCTTGACGAGGGCGGCGCCGTGGCCACGGGCGTGCCGCTCGGCGTGACTGCGCCCATGGCGATGGTGGGCGTCTCCGAGAAGGGGCACGTGGACCTGACGGTGCGTGCTACCTCGGCGGGCGGCCATGCGTCCGCCCCCTCCGACAACGACGCCCCGCGCCTGCTCGTACGCGCCGTGGAGCGCATCTGCTCGCATCCCGGCAAGCCGTACGTGGACGTCGCCGTGCGAGACATGCTCGTGGAGCTCGCCTCGAGGGGTCCCTTTGCCTATCGGATTGTCTTTGCCAACATGTGGCTCTTCCGTCCGCTCGTGGGGCACATCCTCGCCTCGGGTCACGAGACGGGCCCCCTGGTTCGCACCACCTATGCGCTCACGCAGCTCGAGGGCGCTACGGCCCGAAACGTCCTGCCGCCCGAGGCGCAGGCCAACCTCAACGTGCGCATCGCTCCCTTCGAGACCGTAGACGCGGCGCTCGCCCGGGCACGGGCGTCGGCCGATGCCGAGGCCAACGCCAGCGGCGCTCCGGGCTCGCTTACCGTCGACGTGGCCGAGAACAGCCTCTTCAACGAACCCGCACCTCTCTCGCCCCACGACGACGACGCCTTCGACTACGTCCGTCGCTGTGTGGCAGGCATCTATCCCGAGGCGGGCTGCTGTCCCTACGTGCAGACGAGTTGCTCGGACGCGCGCTCGATGAGCGTCGTGTGCACGCGCGTGTATCGACTCGCCCCGTTTCTCTACACGCCCGAGATGCGCTCTCGCATCCATGGCACCGACGAGTACATCCCCATCGAGTGCTATAAGCGTGGCATCGCCTTCTACATGGCATTCGTTCGTGCCCTTGACGAGCTCGGCGCCTAGCGTCGGGAGAGGAGACCGCCATGGCGGAGCTTGGTGCGGGAAAGCGCAGGACCCCCTTTGACTGGAGGCGCACGGCGATTGCGTCTCTGCCGTTTATGGGCATGATCTCGTTCTGGCAGGTGTTCGACGGCCTCGTTCCCAAGATGCTCGTGGGCACCTTTGGCCTCGACAACACCGTGACGGGCATGATCATGGCCCTCGACAACGTCTTCGGGCTCGTTCTCCTTCCGTGGTTCGGCATCATGAGCGACAAGTGCCGTTCGAGGTTGGGCCGTCGTACCCCCTACATCCTCGCGGGCAGCGCCGTGGCAGCGGTCGCCGTGCCCATGATCGCCGTGGCCAACAACGTGGGAAGCCTGCCTTTCCTCATCGCGATGATCCTCGTGACGCTCGTGGCGGTCTGCGCCTATCGCACGGCCACGATCGCCATCGTCGCCGACATCACGCCGCGACCGCTGCGCACCAAGGGCGACTCCGTCGACAAGATCGTGGGATACGCGGGCACAGGGGTCATGCTCGTTGCCATCAGCGTACTCGTGCCCTCGGTGGCCCACCCCGACTACCTGCCCGTCTTTCTCCTCCAGGGCATCATGATCGCGGGCTCCGCCGTCGTGTTCAAGCTCTTTCTCAACGAGCGCGCCACCGTGACCAAGATGCACGACGAGAGTCGTGCCATGGGCATCGACGAGGAGCAGATCGACGTCTCCGATGCCGATCGGGCTGGTGGGAAGAATCGTGTGAGCGATCCCGGGCTACGCCGTTCCATTGCGATTCTCCTTGCTGCGGTCTTCTTCTACTACATGTCATATAACGCGATGACGACCAACATCTCGCGCTACGCCTCAGACTTCTTCTCCATGCAGGGCGGATCCTATGCGATCATCAACATCGTCACCATCGCGGGTGGTCTCATCTCCTACGTGCCCGTCGCCAACATCTCTCTCAAGGTCGGCCGCAAGCGCGTGGCGCTCGTGATGGGCACGGTCATGGTGATCTGTCCCGTGCTGATCTGGCTCTTTCCGACGTTCAGCCCGCTCTACTACGTGCTGTTTCTGTTCATGGGCGCTTCTCTTGGTGCCGTTGACCTGTGCGTCTATCCCATGATCATCGAGGACTGCGGTGCGGCGTCCGTGGGACGCTATTCCGGCTACTACTACACGGTCTCCATGGCGGCCCAGGTGGTGACGCCGATACTCTCCGGAGCGATTATGGACGTCGCCGAGCCGCAGCTCTTTCTCTATGTTGCGGTCACGGGACTCGTCATGTGCGTGTTCATCGCGCTCGCCAAGCACGGGAACACGATGCTCATCGACGAGGTGCTCAGGCGCGAGGAGGAGAGCGCGGAGACGTCCACCGTAGGCTAAAAGGGCTAAAAGGGGACAGGGATATTTGGGACAGTCTCCGCAATCTCCCAGGCGCTCATTCGTTTTCGAGGTGTGGTTGACAAGGCGTCTGCATAGGTTTATAACCCTAGTAACATACTAGGAATTAAAGAGTCGGCAAGGCCTTGGGAGGAGAAGGACATGAGTGTTTTCACCGCGTCCTGTTGCTGCGACACCATGCAGAACCATCCGCCTCGCAGGGCTGCAGGATAGTCTCCGCTTCCAGCCATACGCGACCCGGATGGGCGGGTCGCCTCTGTCATTTCTCTGGGGACCCGCACGTCGGGTCCCTTTTTCATATGCAGACGATCGGAAGAGAAGAACATGACCAGCGCAAAACGTTGCCTTTGCCACCAAGCTCATCCATGCAGGTGCCACGACGGACCCAGCTACCGGATCCGTAAACCTGCCCATCTACCAGACCTCGACCTTTCGCCAGCGTGAGGTGGGTGGCGAGCCCGAGTGGGAGTACTCGCGCACGGGCAATCCCACGCGTTCGGCCCTCGAGGGTCTCATCGCCGAGCTCGAGGGGGGTACCAGGGGATTTGCCTTTGCTTCGGGGATGGCAGCCATTACCGCGGTGCTCTCGCTCTTCTCAGCGGGTGATGAGATCGTGATCTCGCACAACGTGTATGGCGGCACGTATCGCCTGCTCGACAGGATATTCTCAAACTTTGGCATCACGTTTCGCGTGGTCGGAGGCGGCCGTCCGCATGACTTCGAGGCCGCGGTGACCGAGCGGACCAAGGCCTTTCTGCTCGAGAGTCCCGCGAATCCGCTGCTCGAGGTTACCGACCTCGTGGCGGCCTCTGCCGTGGCCCACGAACACGGAGCCATCTCCATCGTGGACAACACGTTCATGACGCCCTACCTGCAGCGCCCGCTGGAACTGGGCGCCGACGTGGTGGTCCACTCGGCAACCAAGTATCTGGGCGGCCACTCCGACCTCGTCGCGGGCCTCGTGGTGGTCCGCGATGACGAGCTCGCCCGCCGCATCGCCTTCATCCAGAATTCCACGGGCGGGGTGCTCGCGCCGTTTGACTCGTTCCTTCTCGTGCGCGGCATCAAGACGCTTGGCGTGCGCATGGATCGCCACGTGGCCAACGCCCAGACCATTGCCGAGACGCTCGTACGAAACCCGGAGGTCTCTCGCGTCTACTTCCCGGGCCTGCCTTCGGATGCGGGCTACGAGATCAATCGTCGCCAGGCGTCCGGTCCCGGGGCCATGATCAGTTTCGAGCTTGGCGAGAGGCACGACTTTCGTCGCTTTTTCTCGTCGCTCGACCTCGTGTCCTTTGCCGAAAGCCTCGGCGGTGTGGAATCGCTCGCCTGCCACCCCGCGACCATGACGCACGCTGCGGTACCGCGCGAGATCCGCGAGAAGATCGGCGTCACCGACGGGCTCATCCGTCTTTCCGTGGGAATCGAGGATGCCGACGACATTCTCGCTGACGTCGGGCATGCCATTGAGATGAGTCGCGTCTAACGAGACGTCTCCTGATCGCATATGCAATCACAAGTGAAAGGATTACGCTCATGGCACGGTACTATGATTCGATGAGGGAACTCGTCGGCAACACCCCGCTCGTCCGTCTTCACAACGTGGGAGCTCCCGAGGGCGTGCGTCTCTTTGCCAAGCTCGAGCTCTGGAATCCTGCAGGTTCGGTCAAGGACCGAACGGGCGTCTTCATGGTGGACCAAGCCGAGAGGGACGGTCTTCTCAAGCGCGGCTCCACGATCATCGAGGGCACTGCGGGCAACATGGGGTTGGGAATCGCCTTCGCGGCCATCGGAAGGGGCTACCACGTGATCTTCGTGGTCCCCGAGAAGTTCTCGCAGGAGAAGCAGACGCTCATGCGCGCGTTGGGTGCGAAGATCGTCAACACGCCGCGCGCGGACGGCATGCTCGGAGCCGCCGCGAAGGCGGAACAACTCCTGACGGAGACCTCCAACTCGATTGCGCTTCGCCAGTTCAAGAACCAAGCCAACCCCGATGCGCACTTTCGCACCACCGGTCCTGAAATATGGGATGACCTCGACGGCGACATCGACTACTTCGTGGCGGGCGCGGGCTCGGGTGGCACCTACACCGGCGTGGCGCGCTACCTCAAGTCGCGCAACCCCGGCATACGAGGGTGTCCTGGCAGACCCCGTGGGATCCACCATGGGCGGGGGAGAGCACGGCGACTACGACATCGAGGGAATAGGAAACGACTTCGTGGCCGACACGATGGACATGGGGCTTGTGGATGACGTCTTCAAGGTGACCGACGACCAGGCCTTCGAGGGGTCGCGTCTGCTCGCGCGGGCCGAAGGAATCATCGCTGGCTCGAGCTCCGGTGCCGCACTCGCCGCCTCGCTCGAACTGGCCAAGCGGGTGAGGGTCGGTACGATCGTGACGATCTTCCCGGACAGGGGGTGACCGCTACTTCTCCAAGAACCTCTACGCGTGACAACTCGGACGGTGGCCCGGATGGGGACGACGGCGGCCCGGATGGGGACAGGGATATTTTGGGACATCTCCCAGAGAATGTCCCAAAATATCCCTGTCCCCATCCGGGCCGCCGTCCGGGCCGCCGTCTGTGCTATCCTACACGGTTAGGCAATGACGGAGAGGTTCGCATCTCGCGTCGGCGTCGGACAGAGAGGGCGCTCATCGGTTGAGAGGCGCCCACGACGCCTGAGACACGGAGTTCACTCCACCAGCTGCAACCTGAACGCGCGTTTTGTCCGCGCAACTAGGGAAGCCGTATGCCCCACGCAACGGGGTTTTAACGAGGGGGCTCCCGCGAGAGAAAACGTGGGTGTCAATCAAGGTGGTACCGCGGAGACATCCGTCCTTGGGCAGCAGTGCTCATGGGCGGTTTTTTGTTCTGGAAGGGGAATGCGCAATGGCGATGTCCGACGACCTCAAGGCGATTGAGGCGCAGGTCCAGAGAGGCCTCAAGAGCGTGGAGAGCCCGGAGGCGCTCGAGGCGCTCCGTGTGAACGTGCTCGGCCGCAAGGGTTCGCTCACGGCGATTATGCACATGATGGGCAAGGTCTCGCCTGAGGAACGTCCGGCCATGGGTCAGCTCGCCAACACGGTGCGCACCAACGTCGATGAGGCCATCAGGCAGCGCAGGGCCGATCTCGACCGTGCGGTTCTCGCCAGGCGCATGGAGGCAGATGCCGCCGACGTCACGCTGCCCGGCCGTCAGCTCACGCCCGGCACGCAGCATCTCATCTCGCAGATTCGCGAGGAGATCGAAGACATCTTCGTCGGGCTGGGTTACACCGTCGAGGATGGTCCCTACATCGAGACGACCTACTACAACTTCACCGCGCTCAACGCTCCCGAGGACCACCCCAGCCGCTCCGCGAAGGACACCTTCTATGTGGTGGACAACGCGCCCGAGGGCAAGGAGGCCCACGTGCTCGGGGAGTCGGACGTGCTTCTCCGCACCCAGACCTCAGGCGTTCAGGTGCACGTCATGGAGAAGAGGAAGCCGCCCATCTACATGATCTGCCCGGGCACCGTGTTTCGCCCCGACACGGCGGATGCCAACCACCTTCCGCAGTTCACGCAGGTCGAAGGCCTCGTCGTTGACGAGGGCATCACCTTCGGCGACCTCAAGGGCACGCTTGACTACTTCACGCGCGAGATCTTTGGCAAAGACCGTGCCACGCGCTATCGCCCCGCACTTCTTCCCGTTCACGGAACCCAGCTGCGAGGTTGACGTGTCCTGTGGCGTCTGCGGCGGCAAGGGCTGTCGCTTCTGCAAGAACACCGGATGGCTCGAGATCCTCGGCTGCGGCATGGTCGATCCCAACGTCTTCGCTACTGCGGCATCGATTCCGAGAAGTACGCGGGGTTTGCCTTCGGCATCGGCGTCGAGCGCGTCGCAGCGCTCCGCTACGACCTGCCTGACCTGCGCATGCTCATGACCGGCGATATGCGTTTCCTGAGCCAGTTCTAGGACACGCGCCCAACCACAACTTCCTCGCGGCCGAGCCGCGCTTCCAGAAAGGCAGATGCACAATGCGCGTTTCGTATGAGTGGCTCAAGACCATGGTCGACGTGCCCGAGGACCCGCAAGACCTCGTGGCGGAGTACGTTCGCACCGGTACCGAGGTCGAGGCCGTCGAGAAGGTCGGCGCCAACCTCGATCACGTGTACACGGCTCAGGTCGTGAGCAAGAGGCCCCATCCCGACTCTGACCACATGTGGGTGTGTCTCGTCGACGTGGGGCCGAACAACGTGGACGAGAACGGCAGTCCCGTTCCGCTGCAGATCGTCTGCGGTGCCCAGAACTTCAACGAGGGCGACAAGATCGTGACGGCGACGGTCGGTGCGGTTCTCCCGGGTGACTTCAAGATCAAGAAGAGCAAGCTTCGCGGCGTGGAGTCTTGTGGCATGAACTGCTCGGAGCGCGAGCTCGGTCTTGGTTCCGATCATGCCGGCATTATCGTTTTGCCAGCGGACGCTCCTGTGGGCGTGCCCTTCACCGACTACCAAGGCCTCTCCGACACCGTGATCGACTGCGAGATTACGCCCAATCGCCCCGACTGCCTTTCCATGACCGGCATGGCCGTCGAGACCGCCGCCTGTCTCGACGAGGATACGCACATCGATCTGCCATGCGTCAGACAGGTCCAAGGGCCTGACGCCCACGACCTCGTTGACGTGACCATCGATGACGTGAAGCTCTGCGGCCGCTATACCGCTCGCGTGGTTCGAAACGTCAAGATCGGGCCCAGCCCCGAGTGGCTCGCCCGCCGCGTGCTCGCCGCCGGCTCCCGTACGATCAACAACGTCGTGGACGTCACCAACTACGTGATGTACCTCACCGGCCAGCCGCTCCATGCCTTTGACCTCAACAAGCTCACCGAGCGCGATGGCAAGCGCCACGTTGTCATCCGCGCGGCTGCCGAAGGCGAGAAGCTCACGACGCTTGATGGCCAGGAGCGCACCCTCACCGCTGACATGACCGTCATCACCGACGATGGTCACACGCCCGTGGCGCTTGCAGGCGTCATGGGTGGCCTCGAGTCCGAGATCGACGAGGGAACGACAGACGTCCTTCTCGAGAGCGCCGTCTTCGATTCCGGCCACATCTCGCGTACGAGCCGCAGCCTCGACCTCATGAGTGAGGCGTCCATTCGCTTCGAGCGCCAGGTTGACGGTGCCAACTGCGCCAACGTCGCCGAGGTCGCCGCCGCCCTCTTCGAGGAGTGCTGCGGTGCCGAGGTCTGCCCGGGCGTCGTGGACGGGTATCCCGCGCCCGTGCCTGCTTCCGTTATCGCCATGCGCGCCGACCGCGTTCGTGCGCTTGCCGGCGCCGAGATTCCCGACACCTTCATGTGCGATCGCCTCGTCCGTCTCGGCTGCGCCATCGAGCCCGCCGGTGAGGACGTCTATACGGTGACCGCCCCTACCAACCGTCCCGACCTCACGCGTGAGGTCGACCTCATCGAGGAGGTCGTTCGTCTTTGGGGCGAGGGAGACATCGAGCCAACCCTACCCGCCGCCCGCAACCATGCCGGCGGCCTCACCGTGGAGCAGCAGCGCATTCGCAGGATCGGAGCAACGCTGCGCGCCTTCGGCCTTTCTGAGACGACCACGTACTGCTTCGCCGACGAGGATGACCTCGCCAAGCTCAACATGGGCGACTCTCACAGGGGCGTTCCCGTGCAGATCATCAACCCGCTCGTGGCCGACCAGGCTCAGATGCGCCGCTCGATGCTGCCGGGCCTTCTCCGTTCGGTGGCGTACAACATCGATCACGGCGTGGTCAACGTGGCGCTCTACGAGATCGGCCGCGTATTCTACGGCGGTGAGGGCAAGAGCCAGCCCGACGAGCCCACCTTCGTCTGCGGCGTCATGAGTGGTCGCCGCGCCGATGACGCGTGGGACCAGAAGTATCCCGAATTTGATTTCTTCGATGCAAAGGGTGCTGTGGAGCAGCTCCTTTCCGCGCTTCGCATCGAGCGAGTCCGCTTCAAGGTGGCCGATCCCGAGCACTACACCTGGCTGCAGCCTGGTCTCGCCGCCGAGGTCTATGCAAATAAGGGCGAGCTCATAGGCTGGGTCGGCAATGTTCATCCTACGTCGCTTCGCAGCTTCGGAGTTGACGCACCGGTTGTGGCCTTCGAGCTCTCCGTGGAGAAGCTCCTCGGTCTGGCCAAGCGCGAGCTTCCCTATGTAGAGGTCCCCACGCTCCCTGGCGTGAGCCACGACCTGGCCATCGTCGTCGATGAGTCCATCACCTGCGAGACGCTCGAGCAGCGCATCAAGAGCGCAGGCGGCAAGCTCCTCTCGGGTGTGCGCCTCTTTGACGTCTACCGCGATCCCATCCGTGTGGGCGTGGGCAAGAAATCGATGGCCTTCTCGCTGGAGTATCGCGCGGCCGATCACACCCTCACCTCCGAGGAGGTCGAGAGGACCCATGCCAAGCTGGTGGAGAAGGTCCTTCGCGCCACTGGTGGAGAGATCAGGGGCTAGTGTGCCGAGCTGGAATATCCATATTGCACACGTGGAACGGCTCCTCCGCGAGGGCGGGGGAGCGGATGGGCTCGGCGTTCGCGATGCCAACGAGTTCCTCTTCGGCAACTTCGTGCCCGACATCTACGTGGGCTACATGGTGCCAAGGCCCACGCGCATCATCGATTACAAGGTCACTCACTTCGCCACGGGCGACAGGATTCCGCTGCCTCGCTATGACGAGTTCTGGGATAGCTATGTCAAGGAAAGAGGGCAGGTTTCCGACCTCGTGCTCGGGGCCTGGTGTCATCTTGTGTGTGATCACGTATATAACGCCCATGTGCGCGCGTTCATCAAAAGCATCGGCGTGCTGTCCTCTGACGAGACGCGCATTCGAAAGCAGGATGACTTTGCACTCTTTGGCAAGACGCTGGCCATCTCCATGAAACCCGAGTTCACGCATGGTCTCGTGCGTGCGTCCGCGAACTTCCCTCAGTACGGCATCGATGAGAACGATACACTCGCCGCAGTGGATGTTGCTTGCAGAATCGTGGACGAGAACCAGCGCGACTTCATCTCGGGCACGCCCGCATATAGCCTGCTCACCGAGGAGTTCTTCTCCCGGGCGCGTGACGACGCCGACGCAATCTGCCTCTCCGGCATGAGGAGCTACGCATCTCGGATGCAGTAGGCGTCCAAGACGCGCCTTTCATGCGGGCACTAGAAAAGTAGGGTTACCCTGCGGTTGCGCGGGGTTCCGGCGGTGATACCAAACCTGTCGGCGGCCGAGCCGCTCAACGACCTGCAGAAAAACGGGTCGAATGGACGACTGACTTTGCGTACGTCCCGTCAAACTCCCTTTGAGGTAACAAAACTGCAGGAAACAATAGCCCGAGTGTGGACCGAGAGATAGAAAGGCGTACATTCGACCCGTTTTTCTGCAGGTATTCACAGCGCTGCTGTCTCTGGGTAGCCCTTGTACCAAATCCATCTGCGTTGCACTTACGTGGAGCCGCATCGAAAAGCAAGCATTTTGAACAGAATTACTTTGAGATGCCACTGAATACAACTGATAAATCATGTACTATAACTAACTAAGTCGTATATATCAGACGTAATAGGAGGCATAAGATGGTTCGTGATGCTTCGACAGATGCTATGCGGAAGATAGGTTCGAGCTTGAGGGCGTGGCGCGCGATCGGTGGGCTCACGTCGGATGAGTTGGCTACGGGTATAGGCGTCTCGCGTGACACGCTTTCTCGCATCGAGCGCGGCGACGCAAGCGTAGGCGTGGGTACGGTGCTCGACGTCTGCGGAGAGTTTGGTCTTCTCGACAAGGTAGTTGGCTCGGTTGATCCCTCCAACAGCGAGGTTGGCAAAATCGGCCTCTCGCGTGGAGTCCCCAAACGGGTGCGCAGGCAGCGCCAGGACTTTCCACAAGAATGGAGAGATGACATGAATTGGTATGAAGGCTCGCTCATCTATCAGATCTACCCCCTCGGTCTCTGCGGTGCGCCGTGGGCAAATGACGGTTCCGATGGGGGCAAGGCAAACGACGACGAGCACCGTCTGGTCAAAATCGTGAGCGACGGATGGGTTGATCACGTGGCCAAGCTTGGTGCCAACTGCGTCATGCTCAATCCCGTCTTCGAGAGCGACGCCCACGGCTACGACACGCGCGACTATACCAAGGTAGATGCGCGCCTAGGCACTGGCGATGACCTGCGTACGGTTGTCGATGCCTTCCACGAAGCGGGAATTCGTGTACTTTTTGATGGTGTCTTCAACCATGTGGGTCGGGGCTTCTGGGCCTTCCGGGACGTTATGGACAAGCGGGGCGACAGCCCGTATGCCAGTTGGTTCAACATCGACTGGAACGGCAACTCCGCCTATGACGATGGCTTTAGCTACGAGACGTGGGCGGGCGTGCCCTACCTCGTGAAGCTCAACCATGACAATCTCGAGCTCAACGAGTATCTGGGGAATGTGGTTCGAGGCTGGGAGGCTGACTTTGGCATCGATGGCCTGCGGCTTGACGTGGCATACTGCCTCGATCTGGGCTTCCTCGGTTACCTTCGCAGCATTGCCAACGATCTTACCGAGAAGCGCGACGAGAAGTTCGTTCTCGTCGGCGAGACCATGTTCGGGGACTACAACCGCTGGATGAACGACGGCGCCTGTGATTCCGTGTACAACTACGAGGCGTATAAGGGCCTCTGGAGCTCGATGAACTCTGCCAACATGCACGAGATCGCCTACACGCTCGAGCGTCAGAGCGGAGACAAGCCCTGGAACCTCTACACCGGAAAGCACCTGCTCAACTTCGTAGACAACCATGACGTGCCGCGCATTGCGACGCAGCTCTCGGACAGGAACCAGCTCAAGCCTCTGTATGGTCTGCTCTTTGGCATGTGTGGCGTGCCATGCGTGTACTATGGCAGCGAGTGGGGGATCGAAGGCGAGCGGAACTTTGGCGATCACGAGCTAAGGCCTGCGCTCGACGCGCCGGAGTGGAACGACCTCACCGAGTGGATGGCCGCGCTGGCGGCGGCACGACTTACAAGCGAGGGAGCCGAGGCGCTCTGCAGGGGAGACTACCATGAGCTCCAGTGTCAGCCACAGCAGCTCGTATTTCAACGAGCGATTGGTGGAAAGCGCGTAATCGTGGCCGTGAATGCCGCGAATGAGCCCGTGACGCTCCACTTTGACGCGGGCTGCGGGCGTGCAACCGAGCTCATCACCGGAGCCTCGCACGACTTTGGCGGCGGGTCGGAGCTGGCAGCGTATTCCACGGCCTACTGGCTGTGCGAGAGGTAGGAGCTGGGCCGGTGCGTGGCGCCTCACTGGGATTCGGCGCCTGCGAAAGAATCGACTTTGGTACGGGTCGGAAATGCGTCTACCTGCGGGTACCTTACTCCAACGAATCGTTGTGCCAAGGTACCCGCAGCTGGGACCGTACCAAAGTCCTCTCGTACCGAGGTCGAACGAAAAAAGCGACTTTGGTACCGGCTCGATCGGCGCGCCGGCCGCGAGAGCTTCGCGTCCTATTGCAGCTTGCCTCGCCATACCAGGTAGCTGTAGACGTATAGCCAGACGACTCCTCCGATAAAGACTCCCGCGGAGACAACGAGCGTGATGCGACCTCCGAGAATGTTGCCGAGAAGTCCTACTGTCAGCATCACGATGCCCATCACGATGAATACGATGCCACCCATGCGCTGGCTGCGATTCCAGACGTGTTCGTCGGCAAGTGCCCAAGGCGTCTTGACGCCAAAGGTGTAGTTCTGGCGCACACGCGGCATGTAGTTGCCCAGCACTATAAAGAGAATGCCCAGTGCGCTAAAGATGATGGTGTTGACCACGCCAGACCCGTCGCGGACGACACCAAAGCTGGAGAGCTCGGTTAGCCAGGAGGTGGCTATCAGGAAAAGCGTGATGACAGCAACAAATCCGCGCCAGATATCGCCGAACTTCTCGTAACTCTCCCGCCTGGGGTCAATATTCGGAACTATCGACATGAGGCCGAGAAGGGCGAGCGGCATGACGTCGAGCATGAGCGACTGCCACTTCTCGCCCCAGCCATCGATGTTGCCGTCGGTGCCCCAGTGGAGGGGAATCTGCTGGGGGAGAGACGGATAGAACGCGAGGTGCGCGGCGAGGCTTATGACGCAGACCACGACAAGAATGAGGTAGGTGCGCTTGTTGTTCACGGCTACTCCTGTTTCTTGGTAAAGCCGGTAAACCAGCGCATAAGCTCCTGGAAGACGGTTGTGTTGAGGTGGTAGACGAGGTTCTGTCCGTGTCGTTCGCAAGTAACAAGATCGGCGGCCTTGAGTACGTTCAGATGGTTGGAGACCGAGGGTTTGGTCATCTCAAAATGGTCGGCAATCTGGCCCGCCGTGAGGTCCTCGTCGCGTAGAAGCTCGAGGATTCGCCGCCGCGTTGGGTCGCCCAGTGCCCTGAACCCCTCTCCCATTATCCCCTCACCCCTTAATAGATATTTAGGTAATCATCTAAATATATGATGAGCCTATGCCACGCTGAGAAAAAGTCAATGGGTCGCGCGTCTGCTTCCGCCCTTGTTCGGCAAGGAAAGGAAGGTCCCTGGGCGCAGATGCACCTAGGGACCTCCCAGCAAATCTACTTACTGAACCTGCGCCACCATCACGGTGTTGGTGCTGGTGGTGTAGTCGCCTTGGCGCGGCGAGGTCTGCGCGTCGCCTGCCGTGAGGACCACGATGTCGCCTGAGTCCACGATGTCAAGCTCCTTGGCCGTGGTCAGCGCATTATAGAGCGTGGCTTCCAGCGAGCCCTGCTCTACGGTGCGGAATGCGTAGACGCCCCAGTAGAAGCAGGTGCGACGTATGGTCTCCTGGCTCGGGCTGGAGGCAAAGACCAGCAGCTTGGAGCGGAAGTTGGAAACGAGAAGCGCCGAGCGACCGGAGTGCGTGGGGCAGAGGATGCACTTGGCACCCACGCGGTCCGCGACCCTCGACGGCGGCGGCGCCAATGGCACTGTTCACGTTCTTGATGCCACCGCGACCATGGTAGGCATCGTGCTCGGGCATGTACTTCTCGGTCTCCTTGCAGATCTCCGACATGGTCTGGACGGCCTGAATCGGGTACTTGCCCGCAGCGGTCTCGCCCGAGAGCATGACGGCGTCGGTGCCGTCGTATATGGCGTTTGCGACGTCGGTGACCTCTGCGCGCGTCGGACGTGGATTGCGAATCATGGAATCGAGCATCTGCGTGGCAGTGATGACGGGCTTGTACGCATCGTTGCACTTGTGGATGATCGACTTCTGAATATGTGGTACCTGAGCCGCGGGAACCTCAACTCCGAGGTCGCCGCGAGCGACCATGATGCCGTCGGAGTGATCGAGGATGTTGTCGAAGTTCTGGACGCCGAGGGCGCTCTCGATCTTAGAGAAGATGTACACATGCGGTGCGCCCATCTCCACGCAGATCTTACGGATCTCGTCCACGGCGCCGCCGTCACGGATGAACGACGCGGAGATCGCATCGATGCCGAGCTCGCAGCCGAACATGATGTCGGCGCGATCCTGAGCGGTGACGGAGGGCAGGCTGATGTTGACGTTGGGAATGTTGACGCCCTTGTGCTCGCCGAGATCGCCGCCGTTGACGATCATGCAGTGCATGTCGTTGCCCTCGACGTGATCGACCTCAAGACCGATGAGGCCGTCGTCGATGAGGATGATGGAGCCCTTCTCGACCTCGGACGGAAGCTCCTTGTAGTCGAGCGAGAAACGCTCCGACGTGCCGATCACGTCGTCATCGGTGGTGACGATGACGGTCTTGCCCGTCTCGAGCGTGACCTTCTTGCCGTCCTTGAGGACGCCCGTACGAACCTCGGGGCCCTTGGTGTCGAGAAGGATGGCGACGGGGATGTTGAGCTCGCTCGAGATCTCCCGCACGCGCTCGATGTTCTTGCGATGGTACTGATGCGAGCCGTGGCTGAAGTTGAAGCGTGCGACGTTCATGCCGTTCTTGATGAGCTCGCGGAGGACGTCGTCGCTCTCGGTGGCGGGTCCCATGGTGCAGACGATCTTGGTCTTCTTTGTGAGTGCCATAGTTCTCCTTGTCGAATGCCGGTACTTGATCTCCACTTGCTTTTCCCAAGCAAAAATCGTCCCTGCAAATAAAGCTCGCCCCGGTGAACCTTCCTCCGGGGGCGAATGGTATCTGGCTAGAATAGCGTCCCTCTGTCACATTATGCGGGGTGCCGCGACCAAAGACAAACGAGAAACTCAAACGTGACAGCCTAGCAGACAATGCTCTTATCCACGAAGGGCGTGCCGTCGGCGTATGCCTGAGCGTTCTGGAGTGTGACCTGGGCAATCTGCGCAAGGGCCTCCCTTGTGAAGAACGCCTGGTGAGATGTCATGACGACGTTGGGGAAGGAGCAGAGGCGCGACTGTGATGGAGGAGCCCAGGATCTGGTCGGCGCGATCCTGGTACACGTTGGCGTTCTCCTCCTCAGTAGACGTCGAGACCCGCGGCACCGATCTTTCCGGAGCGAATCCCGCGAATGAGGGCGTTGAGTCGACGAGGGCGCCACGACCGGTGTTGACGAAGGATCACGCCGGTCTTCATCTTGGCGATGGTAGTCGTCATTGATCATGTGGTAGCTCTCGTTGTTGAGGAAGGCGTGGAGCGAGATGAGGTCGGCACGGGCATAGAGCTCGTCGTTGCTCACGTACTCGTCGATGACACCCTGGTCAATGAGGGACTGGTTGGGATAGAGGTCGGCACCGATGGACCGTCATGCCAAACCCCTTGCAGATACGGCAGAGTGCTGCGCCGATGCGGCCGGTGCCGATGATGCCGGCGGTCTTGCCATAGAGCGTCTCGCCGACAAGACCCTCGAGCGAGAAGTTGTTCTCGCGGATACGGATATAGCCCTTGTGGATGCGGCGGTTGGCACAGAGCGCAAGGCCCATGGCGTGCTCGGCGATCGCCTCGGGGGAGTAGGCGGGGACACGGGTGACCGTCATGCCCAGGTCCTTGGCCATGGCGACGTTCACGGCGTCAAAGCCGGCGCAGCGCATGAGGACGAGCTTGATGCCAAAGCCGTTGAGAATCTCAAGGGTCATGGCACCGGCATCGGCATTGACGAAGGCGCATATCGCGTCATAGCCCTTTGCGAAGGTCGCGGTGAAGGGATTGAGGTTGGCCTCGAGGAAATCGATACGGATGTCGGGGAAGTCCTTGAGCTCCGTTTCGAATGAATCTCTGTCATAGCTTGCGGTACCATAAAAGAGAATCTTCATGCTGAACCCTTTCGCCGGAAACCAAGACGTGGCAACGCCACGGGGCACATGCGTGCATCTCTCAGTTTAGCGCAGCGAGCAACCTGTGATATGAGATGTATAGGGTGACCGTCGAATTTTAAGGGTAGATTACGCGGTCCTTCAGAATGGCTGCAACATCATGCTGCTTCGCGGTTGTCTGTCCCACGCGACCCATCCTGTCCCTGGTTCTTGCCAAAGTAATAGACAACAGGCGAAACGCGACGGCTTGGGGCCTTCTTATGATTGAATACGACATGAACGACGGTAGGGCCACACAGATCGTGGTCGACGGCAGGCACTGCAGGCGCAAGGCGATAAAGACGCACCCCGTGCGTGATGAAGAGCCGCTTGACAGGATTGTTTCAACCTACGCCCCGCCAGGGAAAGGTTATGCGCAGGGAGCGGATCACGATCAGCGGGCGGGGTACGCCTCTTTATGGGCTCGCCTCCCGCTCTGACTGACATAGGATGCGTTCTGGGGTGAAACGCGAGGTTAGGGCAAATTCGGCGTTGGCCGCGCTATCCTTCGGGTAGCATGGTGTAGTGAGGTAAGCCGGTATGGCAACCTTGGTGAGCCCTTGCCCCTCCTGGGGAATTATGATCGGGCATCAATCTGCCGGCTCGGAAAAGGGCCTTCGCGCCCGCATACCAGGAGGGAATGCATGAAAGAGTACCTGCAAGAGGATGCTGACGTACTGTTGTCGCTCCATTCTGATGCCAAGTCTGGCCTCTCCCAGACAGAGGCGGCGTCAAGGCTCGAGAAGAACGGCCTCAACAAGCTCAAGGAGGCCGAGCGAACCCCGCTCTGGAAGCGCTTCCTTGCGCAGATGGCCGACCCGATGATTATCATGCTGATCGTCGCGGCCGTGATTTCGGCGCTGGTGGGTGTGGCCCAGGGCGAGGCCGACTATGCCGACGTGATCATCATCTGCTTCGTCGTCGTGGTAAATGCCGTCTCGGCGTCGTCCAGGAGTCCAAGGCCGAGGAGGCCCTCGCCGGCGCTCCAGGAGATGTCCGCATCCATGAGCAAGGTCGTTCGCGACGGCCAGATGGTCCTCGGTGCCTTCGGCCGAGCTCGTCGTGGGCGATACCGTGATCCTCGAGGCCGGTGATGCCGTACCAGCTGACTGCCGCATCGTGGAGTGTGCGTCCATGAAGGTCGAGGAGGCCGCCCTCACGGGCGAGTCCGTCCCGGTGGCCAAGCTCCTTGGGGCGCTCGTGCTGCCCAAGGATACGGATGATGTGCCGCTCGCCGACCGCAAGAACATGTGCTACATGGGCTTCCACGGTGGTCTACTGGTCGCGGTCGCGCCAGTCGTGGTCGCCACGGGCATGGACACCGAGATGGGCAAGATTGCCGATCGCCATCTCCCAGGCCGAAGGACGAGGAGACGCCTCTTCAGAAGAAGCTCAACGAGCTCTCCAGGATTCTTTCCATCGCCTGCATCATCATCTGCGTTCTCGTCTTTGCGATCACCTGGTTCAAGCACGGCATGGGCTTCTTCCAGAACATGCCGCTCGTGCTCAACACCTTCATGGTGGCCGTCTCCCTTGCCGTGGCCGCCATCCCCGAGGGTCTTGCGGCTGTGGTCACCATCGTGCTCTCCATCGGCGTCACCAAGATGAGCGAGCACAACGCCATCATCCGCAAGCTCTCCGCCGTCGAGACCCTCGGGTGCACGCAGATTATCTGCTCCGACAAGACCGGCACCCTCACCCAGAACAAGATGACGGTCGTGCGCCACTTCTCCGAGGACCAGGCCCGTCTCGTGTGTGGAATGGCGCTCTGCTCGGATGCCAAGTGGGATGTCGTCCAGAACACCGCCATCGGCGAGCCTACCGAAGCCGCCCTTGTGGCCGACGCCGCAAAGCTCGGCTTTACCTCGGAAGACCTTGACGAGGCCAATCCTCGCGTGGGCGAGGCGCCCTTCGACTCCGGTCGCAAGATGATGTCCGTCGTCAACCTGTCGCCCAGCGGCGAGTACGTTCAGCACACCAAGGGCGGCCCCGACGTCGTCCTGTCCCGCTGCACCATGATTCACACCAAGGACGGTGACGTTCCTCTCACCGACGAGTGGCGCACCGAGATCGCCACGCAGAACAAGGCCATGGCCGATGACGCCCTGCGCGTCATGGCATCTGCGCGCGTCAGCTACGGTAAGAGCTGTCCTGCGGACTTCTCGCCCGAGGCGCTCGAGCACGATATGACCTTCATCGGACTGTGTGGCATGATCGACCCCGTCCGTCCCGAGGTAAGGGATGCCGTTGCCGAGGCCCACTCCGCCGGGATCCACGTGGTCATGATCACCGGTGACCACATCGATACCGCCGTGGCCATCGCCAAGGAGCTCGGAATCATTCAGGATCGCTCGCAGGCCATCACCGGAGCCCAGCTCGACAAGATCTCCGACGAGGACTTCCTCACCTCCATAGAGAACTACGGCGTCTACGCCCGCGTTCAGCCCGAGCACAAGACCCGCATCGTCGACACATGGAAGAAGAAGGACAAGGTCGTCGCCATGACGGGTGACGGCGTGAACGACGCACCGTCCATCAAGAGGGCAGATATCGGCATCGGCATGGGCATCACCGGCACCGACGTCACCAAGGGCGTCGCCGACATGGTGCTCGCCGACGACAACTTCGCCACGATCATCAACGCGTGCGAGGAGGGTCGCAGGATCTACGACAACATCAGGAAGGCCATCGCTTTCCTGCTCTCGTCCAACCTCGCCGAGGTCATCTCCGTGTTCGTGGCGTCTCTCGTAGGCTTCACGATCCTCGAGCCCACGCACCTGCTCTGGATCAACCTCATCACCGACTGCTTCCCCGCGCTTGCCATGTCCATGGAAGAGGCCGAGCCGGGCATCATGAGGCGCAGGCCCCGCAACGCCACCGACGGCATCTTTGCCAATGGGATGGGCATGGACTGCCTGATTCAGGGCGCATGCATCGGTGCGCTCACCCTCGTGTCCTATTTCGTGGGGCTTAGCTTCGAGAACGTGTCTGTCGCTGACGTCATCTCCGGCGTCAACGCCGGTCGTGATGGCATGACCATGGCGTTCCTCACGCTCTCCATGGTCGAGATGTTCCATTCCTTCAACATGCGTAGCCGCCGCCAGTCGATCTTCAGGCTCCCCACCCAGAACAAGTGGCTGTGGATGGCCTTCGCGGGCTCGCTCGTCCTCACCTTCGTCGTCATCGAGACCCCGCTGGCCCTTGCCTTCGGCTTCGCGGAGATCAGCGTGGCTGAGTACCTCATCGCCATGGCGCTGGCGATTTCGATCATCCCGATCATGGAGGTCTACAAGGCCATCATGCGCTCCGCCGAGAAGAAAGCCGCGTAGCCGCGTGACACGCCGCCAGAACAATCGCACGCGAAAGTCGGGTGCCGGTGGGACCTCTCTGGTTCTGCCGGCACTTTCTTCCCTTGTTGACCTGCCCGTTTTCTCCGACCTTGAGCCCAGCGAACGGCAGGTTGCCGCCTGGGAGGACTGCGCGCGACGTGTTCGCGCTGACACGGGCAACGTGGCGGATGAGCTCGTGCTTGGCTGTATCGTCCGCCTTGACAGGGGCTTTCCTGCCGTGTGCACGGAGGGGGGGACCTTTCGCGCGGAGTTCTCGGCGCACATGACCAAGGGTGACAACTCTCGCGTCGCGGTGGGCGACTGGGTCTGCGCCCGCGTTCCAGAGACGCACGAGATGGGTCTCATCGAGGAGGTCCTTCCGCGCGAGAGCGACATCGCTCGCTGGCGCGGCGGGTCGCGTGGCGAGCGTCAGACGCTCGCCGCCAACGTAAACGTGGTGCTCGTGGTGCAGGCGCTTGGCGAGAGGCCCGTGTCGTGCGATCGCATGGCCCGTTCGGCCGTGATCGCGCGCGACTGCGGCGCGGACGTGGCGGTGGTGCTCACCAAAGCCGACAGGGCGTCGAACGAGGTGCTTGCACGTGACGTGTCTGCGATTCGCGACGTGCTCGGAGAGGGCGCGCGCTGCGTGCTCACGTCCTCCGAGGCAGAGCGTGCCGACGGAGACGAGCGAGATCGCATAACGGACGCGGCGGCGTCTTGCGGCGTGCCGTTCGGGGTCGACGCGGTGTGCGGTCTCGTGCCCGAGGGCGTCGTGGCAATCGTGCTCGGCGAGTCTGGTGCAGGCAAGTCCACCCTGCTCAACGCCCTTCTCGGACGAGACGTGCTCGAGACTTGCGCGGTGCGCGAGGCAGATGACGCAGGAAGGCACACCACGGTCGCGCGGCGCATGGTGCGCATCCCTAGGGGGGGCATCATCGTAGACGAGCCGGGGCTGAGGAGCCTGCCCATCGTGGGACATGAGCGCGGTCTGGCAAAGGTCTTTCCCGAGATCGCCGACGCGGCTCGGGGCTGTCGCTTTCGTGACTGCACGCATACACACGAGCCGGGCTGCGAGGTCAGGGCCTGCTTCGAGGCGGGTGACTTCAGCGAGGGGCGTCTCGGGGCGTATCTCGCGCTTGCCGCGGAGATGCGTTCGAGCGCGGGAACGCTCGATCCCGACGTTGTGATCTAGCGCAGAACGCCGTTACTTCCACAGGAGAAGACACACCAATTTACCTGCAAATACGACCGACTTTGTCAGATATCTGTCAGACGGCCGTCAGAAACCCGTCGGACTTTCTCGACTTTTTTCCAGAGATGGCATCGACGCACGGGAGAATGTCCCCAATCGGTTCGGGCGCGTCGCGTCCGAGAAGGGGGCGGTCTCATGTCGCGTCGGTTCAGGCTCATCCTCTCTGGGGCGTTTGCCCTGCTCGCCGTGGTGCTCTGCGCCGCGTATGCGCAGCACGTGCGCGAGGAGGCCGAGAGCGTTCGAGCGGAGGCCCTCGAGCGCTACGGTGGCGAGGTGGTGAGCCTCGTCGTGGCAGACGGCGCGATCGAGAAGGGGGACGTGATCGATTCCTCCAACGTCTCCGTGCGCGAGTGGCTCGCCGACCTCGCTCCGACAGATGCCGTCACGAGTCTTGATGACGTGATCGGTACCCAGGTCACGGTACCTGCGGCCTCGGGCTCTCCCCTCACGTCGCTCAACTTTCGCGATGAGTCCGAGATGACGGAGGTCCCATCGGGACACGTTGCCCTGAGTCTGCCCGTAACCGACAAGCTGGCACTGACGGGTTCCGTCTGCGCGGGGTACGTCCCTTGACGCCTATCGAGTGGTAGAGGGTGGTGCAGAGGTAATCTCCGGCTCCGTCGAGGTCCTCGTGTCGCCGGCAGAGCGCACGGGCGTCTCCTCCTCCGCGTCAACCATCACCGTTGCCGTGGCGTCTGAGGACGTTCCGCGCGTGCTCGCGGCCAGCGCAGAGGGAAGCCTGCGTCTCGTAGTGCCGGCGGATGACGTGGACGCGTCCAAAGAGGGCGCTGTGACCGCACCATCCGTCGTCAATGCGGAAGGAGGAGATGCGGCATGACCGAGGGCAGATGGCTGGCATGCGCCGACGAGCGCTGGAGAGATGACGTGACGCTGGTGGCCCGGTCGATTGAGCCGTCAAGCACATGCGAGTTTGTGGATGACGCGAAGACGTTTCGCGAGGAGGCGCGCTCCGGTGGCGGGTCGTTTCTCGGCGCCATCGTCGGCAGAGAGGACTCTGGCGTGACCGACGTCAACCTTGCCGCCGCGCTCGTCGCAGACGGCGGCGTTGCGCGCGTCGTGCTCGCGAGACGAGGCGCGTCTGGGTCGCTGAGGTCGCGGGCGCTTAGGGCGGGAGTTGACCTCGTGGTCGATCCAGGTGAGGTGATCACCGCGGTCACCAGGGGCAAGGAGGGTGCAGACGGGGGTCTGTCCCTCTGCGCTCCAGCACCAGTGCTCCTTGAGGAGGGCACGGTACGCAGCCCAGGGGGAGACGGGCAATGCCATGCGCCAATCCTGACGTTTTGTTCGGGGAGGGGTGGCGTGGGCAAGACGACGCTCGTTGCGACGGCCGCCGCAGTGGCGGCGAGCTGGGGCATGAGCGTGGGGGTGCTAGATCTTGACCTCTCCTGCGGCAACCTCTTCTCGACCTTTGGTCTCGCCCGCGGCTGCGATCTCGCGCGCCTCGTTGCGACCGGGCTGGCCTCCCCTGATGACATCGGCGCCATCGGCGTTAGTGCCTGCGAGGGCGTGACGCTCTGGGGTCCGTGCGACCTTCCCGAGATGGCGGAGACGGCGATGCCCCTCACGACCGAACTCGTGCGTGCCGTGGCGAGAGTCGCGGACGTGGTTTTCGTGGACACGTCGACGACCTTTACCGACGCGGTGGCGCAGGCGGCCCAGGAGAGCGACCGGCTCATCCTCGTGTCAGACGGCAGCCGAGGCTCCTCTTCGGCGCTTGCGCGCATGGGAGGCCTTGCGGTGAGACTCGGTGTCGCCCGCACGCGGATAGCCCGTGTTGAGAACCGGGTGAACCCACGGGCGAAGCTCGATCTCTCGGCCGGTAGGGCAGAGGTGGGTCTCGAGGCGGCGCGGGTGCTCCGCGCGTCGGAGGGGGGCGACGAGCTGTCCGACTACCTCGCATCGGGTGAGGTGGACGAGCTCGTCAAGGTTGGCTCGGAGTTCACGGACTCGGTGGGTACCCTGGTCGCCCAGCTCCTCTCAGAGCTGGGGAGGTTGCCAGAGCGCCCCGAGGCAGAGCGCGCCCTGGCGCGTGCCACCATGCATCATCGGTTTGGGTTGTTCAAGGCAAGGAGGGAGGTGGTCTAGGTGTCGGTGCTCGAGCGGGTGAGGATGCACGAGGAGACGACCGGCGTATCCAGCGGTGGGGTCGACCTGCGCGCACTGCGCGAGAAGCTCAGGTCTGCCCTCGTGGAGAGGCTCGGCCTGACAACCGTGGCAGAGATGCTCGCCATGGGCTCTGCGAGTCGTGCGAGGTCGGAGCTCGGAGTCGCCTGCGACGCGATTCTCAACTCGAGCGACTTTTCCATTCTCGACGAGACCCAGCGGCGACTTCTCTGCGAGCAGGTGCTCGATGAGGTGTGCGGGCTCGGGCCCATACAGTCGCTGCTCGATGACCCCACCATCACCGAGATCGTGATCAACGGGTGCGCCGCGCTCTTCTACGAGCGTGGTGGGGAGCTGCGTCCGGCCGAGTGCGCCTTCGACTCGTCCGAGCAGATCATGATCGTGATCGATCGCATCCTCGCACCACTCGGGCGAAGGCTCGACCGGAGCAACCCCATCGTCAACGCCCGCCTGGCAAACGGGGATCGCGTAAACGCCGTGGCCGCACCCGTGGCCATTGACGGGCCGGCGGTTACCATCAGGAAGTTCTCCGACAGGATCACCTCGCTCGAGAGGCTCGTGGAGCTTGGGGCGCTGCCCGCGTGGTTTGCGCGGCTCCTCTCGTGGGCGGTCAGGGCGCGTCAGGGAATCGCCGTCGCCGGAGGGACGGGCTCGGGCAAGACAACGCTACTCAACGCGCTCTCGTGCGAGATTGACGAAAACGAGCGCATCGTGACCATCGAGGACTCCGCGGAGCTGCGATTTGACTCGCATCCCGACGTGGTGCGTCTTGAGGCGCGAGACGCCTCCATCGAGGGTTCCGGCGAGGTCGCCATTCGCGACCTTGTCAAGAACGCCCTGCGTATGAGGCCTGACAGGATAGTCGTGGGAGAGGTGCGCGGCGAGGAGTGCATCGACATGCTCCAGGCCATGAACACAGGTCACGATGGCTCGCTGACCACACTGCATGCAGGCACGGCACAGGAGGCAGTGCTGAGGCTCGTCCTCATGGCGAGGTTTGGCATGGACCTGCCGACCGACATCATCGAGGAGCAGATCGCCACGGCCATCGACCTCATCGTGATGTCGCGCCGCCTCTCGGACGGGACACGCCTCATTACGTCAGTCTCCGAGGTCGGTTGGGTCGACGGGGAGATCCGTCTTGAGGAGTGCGTGGCCTTCGACCTGCCAACGAGAGCATGGAGGATGGTCCGCGAGCCGTCCTTTCTGACGGGGGCGGTCGCCGAAGGGGTTCTCGACGTCGAGGAGGTGAAGGCATGGAGGGAATGCTGCTTGCGGGCATCGCCGGTCTAGCGTGGCTGGCATCGATGGTTGCATGGCAAGATGGCGGCGTTCCCACCGCGATGGTCACTTCTCGGCTGCTGCGCGGTGCTCGACGGCGCTTTCTCGCCTTGCTCGCGAGGCTTGGTCGTCTCCGACTCGTCGATGTGCTTCTGTCCAAGCGATCGTGGAGGGTCACGGCGGACGAGCTTTCGAAGAGACTTGCGAGCAGGTCGGAGCATCTCGGCAGGTCGGATGCGTGTGCGCTTCTCCTTGTGGCTATTGCCATCGGTGCGACGTCAGCGGGGATTCTCTTTGGGTCGCTTGTGTCCGCGCTTGTTGCCGCCGTCGTTCTCGCGGCACTCGTTCCCGCGTACGTATCCCACGAGGATCGGTTTGTCGCACCGAGGAGCTCACCCGTGAGATGCCATCGATCTTCAGAACGCTCTCCATCGCGATGGGGTCGGGTCAGACGCTTGCCCAGGCCATAGACTACGTGGGTTCTCATGGGGAAGGTCCTGCGGGTGAGGGCTTTGCGAGGGCATCGCTGCGCCTGCGTTGCGGTGCCTCGGCAGACGAGGCGCTCGACGCGTTGTCGTGCGAGCTCGATGCGCCGGGCGTCGGCCTTCTCGCCACCGCCCTTGTCATCTCTCACCGTACGGGTAGTCCGCTGAGAGGGCTCTTCCTCCGTTCCGCCCGGCTCGTGGAGAGACAGGGGGAGTTCGAGCGGCTCCTCTCCGTCAAGACCGCCCAGGCTCGACTTTCGGTGCGGATCGTCTGCTCGCTGCCCGTGGCGATGGTCGCCCTGCTTTCGATGATCTCGCCCGACTTCCAGGCCGGTCTTGCCACACCGGTGGGCGTTGCGAGCGTGGTTATCGCGCTCTCGCTCGACGGCATTGCGCTGGCGATTGTAAGAAGCCTTCTCAAGGGGGTGCTGTGATGGGGTGGGAGTCCGTTGCGATGGTGGCGAGCGCCGGTGCGGCATCGTTTGTCGGGGCGATGCTCGTTCCTGGGAGGCATGGGCATCGCGGGGACCAGAAAAGCGTGTCATGGGGGCGAGTCGGCGAGCTTGCGCGTGAGGTGACGGACGCTCTTTCGGGGAGCCTCCCCGTTGTCGGCAGGCTCGCGGAGAGAACCCGATCGGAGTGCCTTCGCGAGATGCCCGCGATGATCGACATCCTCACGCTCGGTCTCTCCGCTGGACTCTCGTTCGACGCGTCGCTTGAGCTCTACTGCAGGCGAAGCGACAGCACGCTCGCGCGTCGCTTCGACGAGGCGATGCTCGAATGGAGGATAGGAGTTATGAGCAGGGCGGACGCGCTCTCGACGATGGCGTCAGAACTCGACGTGTCCGCATTGAGGAGCTTCTCGTCCGTGGTTGGCGAGGCGCTGGCGTTTGGCACGCCCCTTGCCGAGTCGCTCGAACGCCAGGCTCAGGCACTACGCGACCAGCAGCGCTCGGAGGTGGAGGAGCAGATAGAGAAGGTGCCCGTGAAGATGCTCGTTCCGCTCGGAACGCTCATCGTCCCGGCCATGCTCGTGGCGATTCTCGGGCCCCTTCTGGGGTCTGCGGCGATTATCGGTTGAATCATGCGGAAGAGGGGAGCGTGGGTCATGGAGAGACACGGCGTCATGGAGGTAGTGCGCAGCCACGTGCGGGAGGTGCTGACAAGCGACGAGGGACAGGGCACTACGGAGTACGCGATTCTCGTCGGTGTTCTCGTGGTCATCGCGATCGTGGCGATCCTTGCGTTCAGGGACAAGGTCTCTGAGCTCTGGAGCGCCATCGCGGATGGCGTCAATTCGCTGTGAGGCGCTCGGGGGCCTGGGTCGGCACCGTGGCCACCGCCTGCGCCGTCGTTTGTCTCGTCGCGCTGCCCGTGTCCCGATGCGTCGGGTTGCGGGCGGGTGTGGCGGACGATGCCGAGATGACCGAGAGGGATTGGCTCGAATCGCATGGAGTCGACCTCGATTCCGTCAGCAAGGGCGAGGAGTTGGGGTCGGGAGTCTCTGCCGCGACGGCGGCGTCGAGCGTGGTGACGGCAGAGTGTGCCCTCGACATTCATGACGAAGGCGCTGAGCTGCTCGAAGGGTATGCGGACAGAGGTGACTGCGTATTGGCGCAGTCTGGCTATCTCGACCTTCTCGGGAGGTCGTGGGGATGCGTCGTCCAGGGGGAGGGTTGGGTTGACATATGCATCGTTCAGGAGGGGCTGAACGGCGAGGGGAGCACGCGCTCTGTCATTCACATGGACGCGAGCGACGTCGCGGGGGAGCTGGGCGAGTAGACGTCCGTGACGACCGGGGTCAGTCGACGCTGGAGTACGCCCTCGTGCTTGTTGCGTTTCTCGCCATGGTCGTAGCCTTGGGTGCCGTGTGGCATGCGGCTCGGGACGGTCGGCTCCTCGACCTCGCCGTCGAGTCGGCGTCGCACTCGCTCTCGGCGGGCCTTGTCGCCGCTCTCCAAGACGTCCTGGTGTTCTGACGTGGAAGCGCGCGTGCGAGACGAGTCGGGGCAGTCGACGGTGGAGGCCGCTCTGCTCATCCCCACGGTCATGGTGGTCCTCGCCCTGCTCCTGCAGCCGGCATGCCTCCTTTACACGCGCTCCGTGATGGGGGCTGCGGCGGCGGAGGGCGTGCGGGTGATGGCTACGGGCGTGGGTGGTCCGGAGGCCTGCGAGTCTTACGTGCTGAGAAGGCTGGAGGCGGTGCCGTCCGTTTCCATCTTTCATTCGGGAGGCATGGACGACTGGGACGTGAGCGTGTCTGGGCCGGATGAGAACGGAACGGCGTGCGTGGAGGTCGTGGGACACGTCAGGCCACTGCCGCTCCTTGGCGCGGTCGTCTCGGCGCTTGCGGCATCCGATGGCGAGGGGGCGGTTCTGCGGGTTCGTGTGGAGGAGGGCGTTCGTTCGAGCTGGGTGGGAGGGGACTATGGCGACTGGGTCAAGATCTGGGGGTAGAACGCGCGTGCTGCGCCTGGGCGTGTCGGCGTTTATCTGCGACGAGGGAGGATATACGTCTGTGGCGGTCGCCATGGCCCTCCTCGTGAGCTTCTCGCTGGTCTTTGCTGCGGCGTCGGCCGAATGGGTCATGGCTAGGTCATCTGAGGTGCAGCAGGTCGCAGACGCCACCGCGATGGCGGGGGAGAACGCCGTCGCGGGTTTTGCGACGGTGGCGCAGGTCGTTGACGCCTGCGTGCTGAGCATGGGACTTGCGGGCATCGTCACGTACGGGGCGGGGCTGGTCGTCTCCTGCGTCCCTGGTGCCACGGTCGCGGGCGAGGCCATCGTCAAGGCGGGAGGCGATCTGCTCGACTCTCGGCGCAGCTTTGCGCGGAGCGCCGCCGCCGGCCTGAAGAGGCTCGAGACGGCGCTGCCCGCGCTCATCGTGGCCAACTCCGCGCTGTGCGTCTCGGCCAACTCAAGCGAGGGCATCGAATACCATGGCTGCGCCGTGCCCTATCCGGTGGAGTCCATGTCCGACTTCTCGTCCCTTGAGGCGGACGTGGATGACGATGCGCTCGAGGAGTCCGCGGAGAGCCTAGCTGCCGCGTCGGAGCGCGTGGCCGACGCGAAGTCGCGTGCCGACGACGCGCGAGAGCGTGGATGGGAGGCGGACTGCGGGAACAGGCCCTACTGTCTGTGGCAGCGCGCCTCCTCGCTCGCCGGCCTGGAGGAGACCCTCAACCCCTATCACCCGACAAGTGCCACGTGGAACTTCGGCGTGCCCCTCTCGCGCTCGCGCGCCTACTATGCCAGACGACGTGCGGACGAGGCGCCCGTCGGGTCGGGTGCAGAGGAGATCACCGACTCCGCCACGCGGGCGGCCTTCTATCGATACGCGTACGAGCAGGTGCGTCTGGGTCACTATTCTGAGTCGGTCGATGGCTCGGTTGACCTTGACCTGCCAGGCCTTCCGCATGACACCGACGAAACCAGATCCACCACGCTTTACACCCAGGCGACGTGGCCCTGCACCACCGAGAACGGGCGTACGGTGCTCCACTCGTCTCCTGCGTGTCCCGGTGCCGTGGGTCCCTCGGCGGGGCTCGCCTCGCTCTCTCGGATTGACGACGGGTCCGTGTCGAGGTGTCCCGTCTGTGGCATGGACATCGATGCCATGGGGCACGTGGCGTCTGCGTCCACATCCACCGATAACGGATACGAGCACTACTGGCGCATCATCGTCGAGGCCTCTCGCGACTATGAGGACGCTCGCAACGAGCAGGCGCAGGCTGAGTCCGACGCTCGCGAGGAGGCCGGCAAGAGCACGGACCTCTTCGAGCAGGCGATCGACCAGCTGGGAGTCGTAAGGCCTGAGCTCTGCCCGCCTGGCGCCTGGGGGTGCGTCGCCGTGGTCTGGCGGGGCGACGGGACGGCAGTTCCCTCTGAGCTCACAAGATCGTTTCTCTCATCGGCGGAGCTGCCAGCGGGGTGTGCCGTCTCGGCGGCGGTGCTTGCCCCCGACGACTCGACCTCCGAGAACAACGTGCTTGCAAGCTTCTTCGACGAAATCTCTGGTTCGGGCTCCTTCGCTGGTGGGGCGGTCGATTCCGTCATGAGTCTCTGGGGAAGGCTGCTCGTGGGTTATGGCGCTGCATACGGGGACGTCTCGGACGTCGCAGGGGAGTTTCTCGATGGGGTCGATGGCGTCTTCGGGGGGACGGTCGGCTCGTGGCTGCGCGGCAAGCTCAAGGAGGTGATGCACGCCACGGGGTTTCAACCCGTGGACATGCGTCTGCGCAAGCCCGTGCTCACGAGCACGGAGAACGTCCTCGAGAAGATGGGCGATGACTCTCAGGCGACCGTTCGCGACCTCCTGCGCTCGCTGCCGCGTTCTGGCACGACGGCGGACTACGTGCGAGCGATTGGTGCGTGGGGGCTTGACGAGCTCACGGATGGCGAGTTCACCGTGGCGGAGGTCACGATTCCCGGAACGGACATCTCGGTCCCGCTCACCATCGACCTTTCGGGGCTTGGTGGTGCGGCATGAGGGAGAGGAGGGCTGACGTCTCGTCGCCAGCGTCCGACGAGTCGGGACAGATGGCGGTCGAGCTTGCGGTGCTCGTGCCGGTCGTGCTCGTCGTGGCGCTGGTGATCCTCAATCTCATGCGATTCGTGGGGGCGTGCGCGGTCTTTGACAGGGCGAGCCTCGACGCGGTCGTCTCGCACGGTGTGGCGCCAGCGGGAGAGCAGACGAGTCTCGTGGCCGTCGATGAGGTGAGGGGCTGTATAGAAGCCGCGCTGAATGACAAGAGCTGCGAGGCCGAAGTGCGTGCGGAGAGCCTGTCGGGCGACGGGACGGGGACCTTCTCGCTCGTCTCCCATCTCACCCGCTACACATGCACGCTCGTGTATCGACCATGGCCCACGTCGATCAGGCTGCCTGGGATCACGTACCAGGCGCCGCTGTCCCTGAGACACGAGAGAACGCTGGTGGTTGACCGCTATAGACCGGGGGTGGTGCTCTGATGGTGTTTGCAAGACTGGTATCCGAGGGTGAGAAGAAGGACGTGACGTTCGTGGTGCTGTCATCGTGGGCCGAGCGTCTGCGCGGGCTTCTCGGCACGTGCGCCGACGCGGATCCCGTGATGCTCACGAGATGCGGATCGATTCACACCTTTGGCATGAGGTATCCCATCGACGTGGCGTTTGTCAGCGAGCGAGGAAGGGTGCTCCGATCCGTGAGGGCACTCGCGCCGCGCAGGCTGTTCTCTTCTCCCGACGCATACTGCGTGCTCGAGCGGCCAGCATCGAATGAGCCGTGGTTTGCGGAGGGTGACCACGCGAGAGCACTCTCGATGGTCGTGCCGGAGTCGGATTACATGTGCGAGGGATGGGGTGGTGCCAGATGAGTGACCAAAAAAATGCCAGCATGCCGTCGGGAGACTATGCCACGAGGGTCTGCCCCCGCTGTGGCGAGATGCTCTTTGCCGACATGGACGTGTGCTACGGATGCCTCTACGACTTCACGCGGGAGGAAGGCCCGGTGCTAGGCGCCCCGCAGCTGCCTGATCCCGCACTCTCTAGAGATGGAGGTTGGGACCTGGGCCTTCCTCCCGCCGAGTACGAGTGGAACGAGGATGACAACGCTCGACATGACCGAGTGCGCAAGGCTGCCGGGTCACACACGGGGCGTGACTACGCTCTGGATCCGCACGTCCTCGCTTGACGTGTGCGTTCCCGTTCCGGCCGCTGGGCTCATCATCGGACGTGACCCCTCGTCCGATGTCGTGCTTCATTCGCGGGCCGTGTCGCGCAGACACCTCAGAATCGTCCCCGTGCTCAGTGGTGTCGTTGCCGAGAATCTCGGCGCCACGAACCCTGCCGTCTTCCATGGGCGCGACGTAGAGGATGTCGTCGAGGTAAAGGTGGGAGAGACCGTCTCGCTATGTGGCTCCCTCGTCACCGTAGTCGGCGGTGAGGGGTGACGCGCACGGATGAGCATAGGTTGGAACGATGATGGGCACCACTCTTTGGTATCCTTTCATGAGCAACGAGGAACCGTTCGAGGGGTTGGTGCTTCATGACCGGAAGCTATCGGGGCGGCGCGCGCCGCAAATTCATCTTGGTTGCATGGGCGTTCGTGACGCTTGTCGCATCGCTGCTCGTCGCCACTCCCGCCCTTGCGGACAGCTACTCGATCGATGCCGTGAACATCGATGCCGCCGTGGCGTCAGATGGCACGCTCTCCGTCACCGAGACGCGCGACTTCGTCTTTGACGGGTCGTATCACGGCGTGTACTGGAAGATACCCAAGGGTGAGAACTCGAGCAACGGCAAGGACGTGGGCATCACCATCAACTACGTCGGCCTGCTCGTGAACGGGCAGGTCCAGAAGTTCGACCTTTCCAACTCAGGCGGGAACAGCACCTACCAGGTGAGCGACTACGGTAGCTACTACCAGGTCAAGCTCTACTCAGCCCAGGAGGATGACACCGCTCAGTTCGTGATCTCCTACAACGCCACGGGCATCGTGACGCGCTGGGATGACACCGGCGAGCTCTACTGGAAGTTCGTCTCGGACGGCTGGGACGTGGAGTCGCAAAACGTGACCTGCACCGTGACCCTTCCCGTGCCCGCGGGGGAGACCGTCACTGCTGGTGATAACGTGCGCGCCTGGGGTCATGGGCCGCTCGACGCCTCGGTGGCATTCAATAACAGCACCATCGTCTATACCGTGCCAGGCGTGGGAACAGACGAGTACGCCGAGGCCCGCATCACCTTCCCGACCTCGTGGATATCTGGTTGCGAGGTCACCTCGGGTAGCGAGCTCCCCACGATTCTCACCGAGGAGCAGCAGTGGGCCGACGAGGCCAACGCAAAGCGCGAGGCCGCCAGGATGGCGATAATCGTCAGCCTCATTGCCGCTGCGGCTGCCGTGGCGCTCTCGATCCTCTTTATCATCCGCATCAAAAAGAACTACCAGCGCACGCATACGCCCCTGTTCCAGGACAAGTACTTCCGTGACGTTCCCACGGCCGACCACCCTGCCGTTCTCGGGGCCCTCCACCGTGACGGCAAGGCCGACGTCGACGACTTCACGGCGACGCTCATGCGCCTTACCGACAACGGCGTCGTCAAGCTGGAGAAGGTCAATGTCAAGAAGGACGGCCTCTTCAAGGACAAGGTCGAGGAGGACTATCGTCTCACCCAGGTGAGAGAGCTCGACCATGCCACCGGCTCGCCCGAGGCGACGGCTGCCTCCAAAGTGGACGAGGCCGCCATCCACATGCTCTTCGAGAAGATCGCCCCGGCTACGGACAAGTCCTCGGAATCCTCCGAGCACGGCTCACCCCTGTACTTCTCGCGTATCGAGAAGTACGCCAAGGATCACCCGGAAGGGTATTCGAAGGCCTACGACAACTGGAAGGACACCATCGAGGGACAGTACCTCACCCGCTTCCGCGGCAGCACGAAGGATACGGGTCGCGGCAAGCTCGGCGTCGTTGTCGCCCTCGACTGCGTCGTCCTGCCGCTCGCATTCGTCCTGCTCCTCGTGGTCTTTGGCATGCCGTGGTACATCACCCTCGGCGTCATCGCGGCCCTCGAGGCGTGCGGTGCAGGTGCGATCGTCGTCATGACCAAGCTCAAGCCCCTCACCAAGGAGGGCGTCGAGGTGGCGGCAAAGCTCGACGGGCTCGAGCGCTGGCTGAAGGAGTTTACGAGACTTGACGAGGCGGTTCCTCGCGACGTCGTCCTCTGGAACAGGCTTCTCGTCATGGCGGTCGTGCTTGGAGTTGCCGACGAGGTCATCAAGCAGCTCAAGATGGTCGCGCCCGAAGTGCTTGACGACCCGATGATGAGGCCCATCTACGGCTGGTACTACTATGGCATGTACGGCGGTCTCGGAACCCCTGCCAGCGTGTTTGGCGGTTGCCGCCCGTGGAGCCCATAGCGTCTCGACGGCCGCGCTCGCCCAATCCGTCATGAGCTCGGGTGGCGGCGGTGGCGGCGGGTTCTCCGGCGGTGGCGGCGGAGGCTTGGCGGCGGAGGCGGTGGCGGCGCGTTCTAGCGAACGGCCTGCGCGTGCAGAATGGCCGATATGTTGGCGTTCTCGTACTGGTTGAGGGGACTCGGCATGGCGTCGAACTCCTCAGCCGTATAGAGCTGCTTGTACCAGCCCTGCGATTCAAAGTAGCTGCGAATCGAGGCATCGTTAAAACCACGTCCGTGCCGGGCGTATATCTCGTTTCTTGCGAGGACGAGCTGTTCGTCGGTGAGGCCTGCAAGCTCGTCTGCCGAGTAGTACCTGCTGTCACTGTCGGGGAGGATGTAGCTTGCCTCCGCTATCGGCTTGGACGAGCTCGCCTCGTCGCCTCCTGCGGTCGAAGCGTCGGTCGTGGCCGTGCCGCTCGGGGACGCATCGGACGTGTCCGCCGACGAGCTCGACTCCTGGCGGATCGATGGTGACGGGCCCGCGGGTTTCCTGTTGGCGAGAGAGGGGAGAATGAGAGCCCAGAAGCCGATGACGACCACGGCGGCGATGCTGATCGTGGTGACAATCGTGAGTACCGCATCATTGTCACCACGCTTGTGGTGGTGGATGTGCTCTGATTCACGCTTGTTTTCGGGAGCGGTAATCAGTGGCAGCGGCGCAGGCTCGGTACGGTCAAGCACGTGCCCGCAGTCGGGGCAGACGAGCTCCTCGTCGTTGACCTCGCGTCCACACTCAGGGCACTGCATGCGATCACCTGCCACGGTCGGGGTCCGGTGATGGCTTGATTATAGTTGAAGGCGTCCACTCGGTCGTTTGCACGGCAAGAATACGTTTCGTTACGCAGGGAGAAGGTAGACGTATGGGAGAGGTGCTTCGTTCGAGCCGGCCGTTCGTCACGTCGGCTCGTCTCGCAATCGCTCCGCGCACGATCGACGAGATGCGCGCCCTTCGTGACGTTGAGCAGGACCCCGAGATGCGCCAGGCGTATTCCGAGATGGTCGCTGCCATGGAGCCCCTGGGCGATGCCGATTACTGGGCCTGCGACTGGTTGATCTCACGTGCGGACGGCGCGTCCGTGGGCGGCATCGGCTTCAAGGGCGCACCTGACATTCGAGGCTGCGTCGAGGTTGGCTATGGCATTGACGAGGCATTTCAGAGACGCGGATACGCCACGGAGGCAACGCGCGCCATGGTGGAGTGGGCGCTCGTGCAGCCAGGCGTTCGCTCCGTCGTCGCACAGGCGGAGCCTCAAAATGCCATCTCGCAGAAGGTGCTTCTCGCCAGCGGATTCGTACGCGACGGCATGGGCGAGGAGGGTCCGCTGTTTCGTAGGCTCTCCTGCACGAGCGAAGATTCCGCGGGCACCCTTGCCATTCGTGACATCCGCGCCGACGAGCTCTCACTTCTCGAGGATTTCCTCTACGAGGCGATCTTCATCCCAGAGGAGATCACTCCTCCTCAGTGCTCCGTCATCCGCGAGCCGCTCCTCTGGCGTACCATCGACGGCTTTGGCACGCTTCCGGATGACCGCTGTCTCGTCGCCGAGGGTCGCAGGCCAGGTGGTGGGTGCCGTCTGGTGCCGAACGACCGATCAGTACGGACACGTCGACAGCGAGACGCCGTCTTTCTCCATCGCGCTCTATCCCGAGTTCAGGGGACGTGGCATCGGTACCGCCCTTATGCGCGCCATGCTCGTCCATCTCACGGAGGCGGGCTATGCTCGCGCGTCGCTTTCCGTGCAGAAGGCAAACTACGCCAAGCGCATGTACGAGTCGCTGGGCTTTGAGATCGTGGGCGAGAAGGACGGGGAGCTCGTCATGGTCCGTCAGCTCGAGCGGCACATCGGGCTTTGCGGTGACAACTGCTCCGCCTGCCCTCGCCGCTTGGCGAGAAGCGACGATGAACTCGAGCGGGTCGCGGAGCTCTGGGTAAGGCTTGGCTGGCGCGACGAGGTCGAGACGCCCGCGGCGCTTAGATGCGAAGGCTGCTCTTCTACGGGGGCAAACTGCGGCAGAGACGGACGGTGCGTGTTTGGGCTCTGGGAGTGCGTGGCCCGCGCACTCGGTCGGCTCGTGTCACGAATGCGCCGAGTGGCCGTGCGAACGACTACGCAGAATCGCAGAGGAAGGAGACGCACAGGAGGATGCCGTGCGAGAGGTCTGCACGCCAGAGGGGTTCGCGGTGCTCAGCCGCGCGTTTCTCCGCAAGCGCAAGAACCTGGGGATTGAGTAAGCCGTAAGGTATAGCCGCAACGCCATTCCCGACTCTCTCACGGAAGCCGAGACAGTTCGGGAGAGTTGGACATGTTCGAGAGCGTCCTCGTGTCCGAGCGCGGGACCCTCGTCAACGTCCGACCGGGAACGGAGTGCGTGGCCCACGTCCCCTACGTGTTCAACGGGACGGAGGAGACCTACTACCGGGACGTCCAGGACAGGAGGCTCACCATCGGAAGACTACGCGCGATGCCGAAGGTGCCGTTCTCGACACGTGACGGAGACAGATCGCATGCTTCATGCAGAGGTTCTCTGGCGGAGAGAAAAAAGCAGGCCAACGGATTTTATACCGTTGACCTGCGATTCCTTCTGGTGGCGGGGAAGGGAGTCGAACCCCTGACACGGGGATTTTCAGTCCCCTGCTCTACCAACTGAGCTACCCAGCCAAAGACTTGCTTTCGCAAGCTTGATAACTATACCAGACTCGTTCTGAAGGTCAAAGAGATATTTCATCGAGAACGTTCGTAGCGGAAAAACAACAAGCAGACCCGATGCCCCGAGGCCTGCGGTGAGACGTTCCTCTCGCCGTACCGAAGCCGCGTCTCTCGTTGCGTCGTGGTATGGGGGCGCTTCGGTACGGCCCCAACTGGGCGTACCAGAACCCGACGAATGGTCGGGCTAGGGTACCTGCAGGCAGGCGCGCTTCGGGCCCGTACCGAAGTCGCACTTTTCGCAGGCGCCAGACCCCAGCGAGCCCCGGCGCTTCGGTACCCGCAGGTAGCGCATTGAGGCCCCGCTCCGCGACCATTCCCCTCGCCGCACCGGGCCCCGACGCTTCGTTCGGCCTCGGTACCCGCAGGTGGGAGGGGTACCGAAGTCCCATGTCTCGTTGCGTCGTGGTACGGGGGCGCTTCGGTACGGCCCCAACTGGGCGTACCAGAACCCGACGAATGGTCGGGCTAGGGTACCCGCAGGCAGGGGCGCTTCGGGCCCGTACCGAAGTCGCGTCTCTCGCAGGCGCCAGACCCCAGCGAGCCCCGGCGCTTCGGTACCCATAGCAAGGCTGCCCGTCGCTCAGCGCCCGCCCTTCTCGCGGTACCAGGCGAAGACGTACTGCTGCTGAATGCCACCGTATCTCGCGTCCCAGCGCACGCCCGTCTCGCGCTCGGCGCGCTTGATCCACGTGTCACGGGGAACCGCGTCGAGGTATCCCAGCCCGAAGAGGCAGATGCAGCTCGCCACCTTGGGGCCGATTCCGGGCACCTCCTCGAGCTCCCCCATGGTCTTCTCGAGCGTCACGCCCGCGCGGTCCAGGCACGAGGGCCGCCAACCAAGCGCTCGCTCGGCGAGAGCCGCGAGATACGGCCTTCGGTAGCCGAGCTTGAGCCCCATGGCAAAGCCCTCGTCGTTGATCAGTCTGAGCAGCAGCTCGGGGGAGGGCACGCACCCACCTCCTGCGTCCATGAGCGCCCAGACCGTCCGCTGGATGCGCGGGATGTTCGAGTTCTGCGAGATCACGAACGACACCGCGGCGTCCCACCAGTCCTGGGCAAGCACGCGCAGACCCTGGTTCTTCTCGCGTGCCTCTGCAGGTAGTTCCAGCTGGTCGAGAATCGCCCTCGTAGTCCATGTCAAGCGCGAGGTACTGCCCCCAGTAGGCGAGGTCGTCCGCCGCGGGTTCCTCGCCACGGATCCCGCGCACCTCAAGCTCGTCGTCCTCCTGGGCGAGCACGCATCGCCGCGCCCCGCTCGCCACGAGCCATCGTCCGTCCTCGGTCTGGCGCCAGGTGAACACCTGCCCCGACCTCGCCACGGCATCGAGCGAGAGGCCCTTTGCCATCATCCGCGCCACGCCTCGCTCCTAGTAGAACCTGACGGAGAATTCCGTCTCATGGGGGTCGGGGATGACGTCTTCCTTCTCGTCGATGCGGTACACGATGTGGTAGCGACGAAAGCTCCCGACCAGTCCCGTGAAGAAGCGGCCGATGGCATCGTCAAGACCTTGGAGCTCGAGCGTGACGGAGCACGTCGTCCTCGTTCCTGACCCAGCCCGTGAGGCCGATGTTCGAGGCGATGTTGCGACAGGTCCAACGAAAGCCGACGCCCTGCACCTCGCCAACGAAGCGCACATGGATTCGCCTCGTGCCCTCGGGAAGCTGCGGAGCCTCCTTCTCGTGTCCGAACATGGTTTTCTCCTCGCGACTAGCGTTTTCTCGTGGTCGCATGGTACGGCTTTGGCCGTCGGCTGCGTCTACGCTTACAATAGCAGCAACCATCCGTTCGATTCGAGAGGTGGCATATGACTGTCAAATGCAACATCATGAGCGACTCCTGCTGCGATTTCACGCAGAGGCAGGCGGACGCGCTCGGTGTCAAGATCATTCCGTTCCACTACGTCGAGGCCGGCAAGCCCGATGGCGGGCTTCATGGTGACGACGACCTCTTTCAGTCCATCAGCGTCCATGACTTCTACAACGCGATTCGCAGGGGCGCCACGCCCATGACCTCCCAGCCCTCGCAGCTCGAGTATGACCAGGCCTTCCAGGCGGCCTACGATTCGGGGATACCCACCGTGCTCTTCTGCATTTCGAGCGGCATCTCCGGAGGCTATAACGGCGCCGTCACCGCGCTCGACCGCTTCAAGGAGGAGCACTCCGACGAGGAGGTCCGCATCTACGTCGTGGACTGCCTCCTCGCGTCAACCGCCCAGACCCTTCTCGTGGAGGAGGCCTGCCATCAGCGCGACGCCGGCCGCAACGCCGAGGAGATCGTGCTCTGGGCCAACGAGGCCCGCTATCACGTGCACACGGTCTTTCTCGTGGACAACCTCGACGCGCTCCATCGCGGGGGCCGTCTCCCCAAGGCGATCTCCGTCGTGGGCGACGCCCTTGACGTGAAGGCCATCCTCCACTTTAGCCTTGATGGCTCGCTTGGCATCCGTTCCGTGGCGCGCGGTCGCAAGAAGGGCATGCGCAAGTTCGTGGAGCACTTCGAGAAGAACAGAATCGTCGATCCGTACGGACACGTCGTGGCCGTGGGCGACGCCGACTGCCCCGATGACGGCTACCAGATCTCCTCCACGCTCCGTGAGCTCGACCCGGAGCTTCGCGTGCTGAGGCCCGCCATCGGCCCGACCATCGGCTCCCACGTCGGCCCGGGCATGTGCTCCTGCTGCTTCTGGGGAGACGACCGTCGCGGCGACAAGCAGGTCACGCACGTAAAGGGCATCCGCACCAAGTAACTTCGGCATTCGGCATTCGGCTTTCGGCACAAGGGAGAGTAGATGGACTGCACCAGAAGAGGCTTCCTCGCATTGGCGTCCGCGAGCACCGTCATGGGGCTTGCGGCATGCACCAGCGGCACGCAGGGCGGGTCGTCCTCGTCGTCTTCGTCCGACTCGTCGAGCTCGAACGCCTCTAACGTCAACCTCAAGGAGTTCGAGAAGCTCGCGATCAGCGCCTCGTCATGGAAGTACGACGAGGACAACGACGTCTACTACCAGCTTGGGCTCAAGTACTGCCTGAGTCCCGCCACGGAGACCTACGAGTCCCTTGCGATCTTCGTTCCGGGAAAGTTCTTCTCCGCCGAGAAGAACGGCGACAACTACACCTGCACGGTCGATGACAAGGCCGTGGTCGGCAGCTTCACGCCCTCGACGGCACCCGTCCTCATGCCGATCAACTCGGGCTCCATGGCCGCCCAGTCGAGCCCCACGAAGTACGGCTACGACGGCCTGGGCCCCTACATGGAGGCCGGCTGCATCTATGTCTACCCGGGCTTCCGCGGTAGGAGCGCGGGCTATGACACCTCCTCTTCCTCCAACGACCTCTATCCAGGCGGCTCTCCCTGGCCCATCGTCGACTTCAAGGCGGCGATTCGCTTCGTGAGGTACAACGCGGGAGTGCTGCCATGCAACACGTCCCGTATCTTCTCCTTCGGCTTCTCGGGCGGCGGCGGCATGAGCGCGACCCTCGGCACCTCGGGTGGTTCGCCGCTCTATAAGCCCTACCTCGAGAGCATTGGTGCCATCACTCACGATGCGGCGGGCAACGACATATCCGACGCGCTCTTTGGCAGCGCCTCATGGTGTCCCCTGACCTCGTTCGACACCCTTGACGCCTCCTACGAGTGGATTGCTGGTCAGTACGCCTCTAGCGGCACCCGTGCGGACGGCACGTGGACCAAGCAGCTCTCCAACGGCCTCGCACATGCCTACGGCGAGTACGTCAACGCCATGGATCTGCGCGACAGCTCCGACGCGCAGCTCACGCTCGACGAGTCCGAGGGTGGCTACTACACCCTCGGCAGCTATGCCACGCAGCTCGTCTCGACTCTTAACTCCGCTGCCGGCAACTTTCTCCAGAACACGACCTTCCCCTACACCTATACGCCGCAGCGCCTTGAGGACCCGTCGTTTCCCGGCGACCCCAACCTCGCCTCCACGCGTGCCGACGAGGCGGCGATCGCGGCCGCGACCCAGACCGTGGCGAACACCACCACCGACGGGTCCGTCTCCACGGATGCGGCGGCCGCCGACACCACCGTCACGACGGTGGCGACCACGGGCGCCACGATCGTCTCGTCCACGATCTTCAGCACGGTTCAGGACTACTTTGCAACGCTCAACTCCGACAACTGGTGGATCGACTACAACCTCAGTCGCGAGACGGTGAGCATCTCGAGTCTGCGCGACTTTGCCACGCACCTGCGTCCGGCCGACCTCAAGGTCTCCGCGTTCGACGCGGTGGACCGCAGCTCCAAGGTCAACCAGCTCTTTGGCATCGGCGAGGAGAGCACGCTCCACTTTGACCAGATGGTGGCAGGCCTCGTGGATGCCAACGTCGACGCCTATGCGGCGGGCACCGGCTGGGACGAGGCCTACGCTACGGCCTGGGATGACGACCTCGGGAAGACAGACTCCCTCGACGTCTCCATTGCCGACCGCGTGAGCATGTTCAACCCGCTCTACTACTCGAGCGGCCACTACGACGGCTTTGGCACGGCGCAGGTGGCGGCGCACTGGCGCATCAACGAAGGCGTCTTTGACACCGAGAACTCCCTGTGCGCGTCCGTTAACCTCGCGCTCGCGCTCTCGCACTGCGACGGCGTCACCGACGTGGCCTTTACTCCCGTCTGGGGCCAGGGTCACGTACTCGCCGAGCGCACGGGTACGGCGACCGCCAACCTCGTCTCCTGGGTCACGTCCTGCTGTGCCAGCGCATAGCCAGCGGGGACATTCGAGTTGCCAGAGACGCCCCGAGTCGCTTCCTGCGGCTCGGGGCGTCTGTTGTGGCACCGTGGGCGTGCATGTGACGAACGGATGGCCGTCCTTACCTGGTCGGGGTCGAGGCGGCCTTCTTGAGCTGGGCGAAGCCCACGAAGGAGAGAATCATCTCCACGATCACGAACATGAAGTACGGAATGAACAGCACGAGCGCCACGGCATAGAGAATCGCGCCCACCAGCGCGAACCCGGCCTTCTTCATGAAGAGGCCAAGCGCGTTGAACACGATGCCGATCACCAGGAAGATCAGGTGCGGCATGACCAGCGTGGCCGCGACCGCCGCGCCGGCGGCTGCCGTTCCCGTTGAGGGGCCTCCGACGGCACCGCCCCAGTAGACGATGCTATAGATGAGATAGGCGACGCCGATGATCAGGGAAATCAGCAGAGGGATGTTAAGCTTCTTCACGATTGGTGCTCCTTATGCAAGTGAGAAGGTCTGGGTGGCGACAGGGGTCTTGCTCAGGCTGACAAGCTCATAGACGTCAACCTCGACATTCGAGGCATCCGTCGTGCTATAGGCGAGCTGCACCTGTATGGAGGCCCCCTTCTGGAGCTTGCTCATATAGCTCGTGCTGTCGACGTCTGAGCAAATCGCGGTTTCGCACTGGACGCCGTTCTGATAGACCTCGGACCTATAGGCGAGCGCGAAAGACGTCGCGTCATCAGAGTTGTTCGTGAACGTGTAGGTGACGATGACACAGGGATTGCCGTTGTAGTCTGTTCCGACTGTCGCCCCGTCGATCGTTACGGCATAGTCCGACTGAGAGGGCGTCGCCGCCTCTGTCGTGGCAGACGAGTTCGAGTCGGCGCTCGAGTCCGAGCTGGAGCTGGTGGCGCTCGAGCTCCCGCAGCCGACAAGGGCAAGTGCAAGCGCAGCTGTTGATGCAAGCATCAGAGCCTTGGTCCATGTACTTTTCATCGATCCCCCTAGTGGGATAGTCCTTTTTGTCGTGAGGCGTCACGACGCTGAACACGATGCTAGAAAGAGTCTGAAGTCAATTCATTAGCTGCCAGCTAAATCGGGGACCTTTTCGGTCGGGATGATACGGCAGGGTGTCTCGTGACAACAAACCGGAGGTCTCGTCTTCGAGCCCTGCCCCGATAACCTTAAGGCCATAGGCTGGTATCGTAGACGCGTATCCCGACGATTGGACAAGACCATGGCTCTCTCGCACGTCAGACTCACTCGCAAGGAGTTCATATCCGCCTCGCTCGCCTTTGTCGCAACGGCTACGCTTGCGGCCTGCTCGGGGGCTGACACGAACGTAGCCACGTCAGACGTAGCCACGTCGACCGATGACTCGTCGTCGTCCACCCCGTCAGGTGACGTCTACTCGTCGGGCGTGCATCACGCCACCATTGACGTCGCGAGCTTTGGCACGATCTCGGTCGCGCTCAACGCCACGGCGGCGCCCATCACCGTCTCCAACTTCGCGGGTCTCGTCAACAAGGGCTTCTATGACGGGCTTACCTTCCACCGCGTCATCTCAGGCTTCATGATCCAGGGTGGCGATCCCAAGGGTGACGGGACGGGCGGCTCGGACGCCACCATCAAGGGCGAGTTCTCCGAGAACGGCGTCAACAACCCCATCAGTCACGTTCGCGGCGTGATCTCGATGGCCCGCTCGAACGGCTACGACTCGGCGAGCTCGCAGTTCTTCATCATGCAGAAGACCAACACCTCGCTTGACGGCCAGTACGCGGCCTTCGGCAACGTGAGCGACGGCATGAGCGTGGTTGACGCCATCTGCGCGTCCGTGCCCGTGGAGGACTCCAACGGTACGGTCGCTCCAGAAAACCAACCGGTCATCTCGTCGATCGTGATGGTCGACTAGCCCTGTGGGTCGTGTGACGACATCGGCTTGCTATGGAGAAACTTGTTAAGATAAGTTCATATGGACTTTCATTCAATAGCATATCCGCAGAAGGTATAAAAAAAACCACAGTCGTGCTATACTGAGCAGCAATTGAAAGGAGCTCATGTATGTACGAAATCGGGGAGTATATCGTTCATCCCGGTCAGGGAGTCTGTCTCGTCGAGGATGTGGTCGATAAGCCCGGCGCCACGTATCAGCTTCTGCCGGTGGGGCAGCGCCATCCCATGCGCATCAGCTTTCCCGTTGCGTCCGAGTCGCGACTGCGCCCCGTCCTCTCTCATGACGAGGCCGTCGACATCATCGCCCAGTATCCCACCATGCAGGTGGACGACTTCACCAACAAGAGCAACGCCCTTGAGGAGGAGCACTTCAGGGACAAGATTCGCTTGGGCAGCTGCCGTGACTCCGTCCGTGTCGTGAAGACGTTCCGCACGCGCATCGCCGAGGTCAGGGCGCGCAACAAGAAGCCCCCCGTGGCCTACGAGCGCATTCTCAAGCAGGCGAGCGAGCGCTCTCTCTCCGAGCTCGCGGTCGCGCTTGACTCCACCCCAGATGACGTTCGCATCCTCTTCGAGGACTTCTCGGACGAGCACGAGGCGCAGCAGAACTAGGGGCATCTCCCGGCATACGTGGTCTTTCTCGGACGCCCGTCTCCAGCGAGATGGGCGTCTCGCCGTTTTCTGGCCGGTCATCCTGCTTTGTCGTACGACTGTGACGATAAGTCTCGGCTCGACGCGACCCTCACGGCTCGTTTACAATTGGGGGCCAATGAGAAACCTCGGTACGAGGAGGAGCGCATGTCAACCAGCGACGAGGCACCTAAGGGTCGCGTCATCATCACCGTCCTCGGCTCCGATAGGCCCGGCATCGTCGCAGCCGTCGCCGGCATGCTCAGCGACCATGACGCCAACATCCTCGACATCTCCCAGACCATCCTGCAAGGCACCTTCACCATGACCATGCTCGTTGAGGTCGACGGCCTCGAGACGACGTTCGCATCGACGAAGTCAGCCCTCGACGACCTGGCCACCCAGCTCGGAGTTCAGATAACCATGCAGCGCGAAGAGGTCTTTCGGTTTATGTACCGCCTCTAGCGCTAGAAAGGAGGTAGCCGTGAGAGGCTTCCATTCCAAGGGCTCGATGGGAATCGGTCCTACGCTCACCAACGTCAAGACGTCCGCCCTCACGCACATCGCCGACGCCTATCCCATGCCCTCCGAGGCTCTTGGGATGCCACCCGTGTCTGATGGGCTCTACAAGGGCTTTGGCCAGATCGACGTCGTCGACGCCTCGCTTTACGAGAAGTACGACGTCAAGCGAGGCCTGCGCAACGCCGACGGTTCGGGCGTGCTCGTTGGCCTCACCACCATCTCCAACGTGCATGGCTACTCCAAGGTCGACGGAAAGGCGATTCCCGACGAGGGCGACCTCATCTACCGCGGCTATCATATCGCCGACCTCGTGAGCGCCTCGCAGGGCGAGGGGCGCTTTGGCTACGAGGAGGTCGCATACCTGCTCATCTCTGGCAGACTGCCCACCCAGGTGGAGCTCGATGACTTCGGCGCGCGCATCGACTCGCGCAAGCAGCTCCCCGAGGGCTATCTGAGCATATTCCCGCGAACCACCTACAGCCACTCCATCATGAACGTTCTGCAGCGCGCCACGCTGCTGCTCTACGCCTTCGACCCCACGCCCGATGACACGACCCCCGTCCATGAGGTCGACGTCGCGCTGTCGCTCCTCGGTCGCTGGCCGCGCACGGCGGCAATCGCCCACCGCGCCTATCTCGCCGACAAGAACGACGAGCGCCTGGTCGTGCCTCCCGCCCGCGAGGGCTACTCCATGGCGGAGACCGTCCTTGACGTTCTGCGTGGCGACGAGGGCTTTACGCGTGACGAGGCGATGCTGCTCGACGTCATGCTCATGCTCCATGCGGAGCATGGCGGCGGCAACAACTCGACCTTCTCCACCCGCGTGCTCTCGTCCTCGGGCACCGACGCGTACTCGGCCTATGCCGCCGCCCTCGGCTCGCTCAAGGGACCAAAGCATGGCGGGGCAAACACCAAGGTCGGAGAGATGATCTCCGACGTCGCCTACAACGTGGACGACTGGTCCGACGAGGACCAGGTCGCCGACTACCTTGCCAAGATCGTGCGCAAGGAGGCGTTTGACGGCACGGGCCTCATCTACGGACTCGGCCATGCGGTCTACACCAAGAGCGACCCGCGCGCCGTTCTCGTCAAGCAGTACGCGCGTGGTCTTGCCGAGGAGAAGGGCAAGCAGGACAAGCTCGCCCTCATCGAGAGCATCGAGAAGATGGGTCCTGAGGTCATGCGCGACGTGCGGGGGATCACCAAGCCCATCTGCGCGAACATCGACCTCTATACCGGCTTCATCTACTCCATGCTCGGCGTGCCCCAAGACCTCTTCACGCCGATCTTTGCCATGGCGCGTCTCGCCGGCTGGGCGGCTCATCGCATGGAGGAGCTGTACGGTCCCGCGCGCATCGTCCGACCCGCCTACAACTCCGTCTTCAACCTGCAGGAGTACGTCCCGCTGTCCGAGAGAGAGTAGCCCGGTGGCCGTCCGCATCGTCTTCGCCGATATGGACGATACGTTCCTTCACACCGACAAGACGCTCGTCGACGAGAACATGGTCATGCTCGACAGGCTGGCTGGGGAGGGAGTCGAGTTCGTGCCCTGCACGGGCCGCTCGCTCCTCGCCACTCCGGAGGCGGTGCGCCGTCATCCGAGCGTGCACTACTCCGTTTCCGTAAACGGTTCGAGCGTGTATCGCACGGCAGACCTCGTGCGCGTTCATGGCGTCACGGTGGGCAGGGAGCGGGCCCTCGCGCTCTACGAGCGCGTGGCGGATCTCAGGATAAGCTTCGACGTCTTTGCCGACGGGCGCATCTTTACCGAGCGTTGGCGTTGGGACCTCTTCGACCACCTGGGCATCCCGGAGCATCATCGGGCGTTCATGAAGCGCTCTCGCACCCCCGTCGACCTCACCGTGCCACAGATTATCGAGCGGGTGGGCGTCGTCGAACGCATCGGCGTGTACTGGACCGATGGCGACCAGGGCTCCGCCACTGCCGCCATGGTTCGGGAGGCGGTGGCGGCCGACTCCACGCTGCGTGGCACGACCTCCATGCGCATGGGCATGGAGATTCTCGACCGACGCACCTCGAAGGGCGAGGCGCTCGCCTGGCTCTGCGCGAGCCTCGACATTCCGAGGGAGTGCTCCGTCGCCTTCGGAGACTCGCCCAACGACATCGAGATGATTCGCGCGGCGGGTGACGGCGTAGCGATGAGCAACGCATACCCCGAGGTAAAAGCCGTGGCCGATCACGTGACCGCTACCAACGACGAGGCAGGCTTCGCCCGTTACCTGGAGTCCGTCCTCGGGTGAGAAGACGCTTGCCCTAGGTCGACGGATCCTCGCCGTCTGACTCGGTGTTCGTCTCGACCTCGCTTGCGAGGCCCTCGATCTCGTTGGGCTCGATGTCATCGTCGATGACGAGTGGCCTGAAGCTTGCCGTGTCGCCACCCACGAGGCTCGCGCCAACGCTTTCCGCGTTGAGCTGACGCTCGTCGCTCATCGAAGCGGCAAAGATGTCCTCGTCTTCCTCGACGTATGCGGTGCGCTCCGTAATGCGACTCGTATCGCCAGTCCAGCTGGGAAGGCTCGAATAGTCGATGCGCTTGAGCTTGTGCTGCCGCTTGGTCTTGGAGAACAGGGGAACGTACTCGAAGATGATGCTCGAGTTCTCGAGTCCGTACCAACGCGCCGGAGAGCCGCACACGCGACGGATGAAATACTTGAGGGACATGATGCGGTAATCAAATCCGGAGATGTCCGTCTCGGGAGTGAGGACCTTGCGGAGCAGGCAGAAGCGGAAGTCTCCGACGGTGCTATGCTCGCGGTAGATCGAGTACTTGTGGTTCTGCGGAGCAATCTGGTTGTGTGCCACAAGGTCGGCGACGATCTGGTAGAAGTACGTGTTGACGCGCTGGTTGACCTTGAAGCCAAGGCGAAGCTGCACCTTGAAGAGGAAGTCCGTGTCGTAGCTGTTGACCACGTACTCGTGGGTGTACGGCTCGTCGGTCACCTTCACGTTGAGGAAGTAGTACGCGCGGGCACGCTTGGGTCGCTTGTCCATGATCGAATAGAGGATGTCCCGATCGAGCTTGTCGAATGACGAGTCGTTGGTCAGGAACACGAGGTTGTCGGCAAGGTAGGGGTACGTCTCGTCATGGGAGAGGTCGAAGAGCTGGTCGACGTATTCGCTCACCGGCAGATACACGCTCTGCGTGTGCTCGATGGCCGTGCCGCGACGCCAGACGTACATGACCATGAAGAGCGTGGTGGCGATAAGGACGGTGACATAGCCGCCGTGGAAGAACTTCGTGAGGCTCGAGAAGAAGAACATGAACTCGATCGCCCCGAAGAAGATGATGAACGGGACGGCCAGAGCGGCCTTCTTCTGTATCTTGGTGATGTAGGTGAAGAGCAGGATCGTAGTCATGAGCATCGTCACGGTGATGGCGAGGCCGTAGGCGGCTTCCATGTGCTCGGAGCTCCTGAAGAGCAGGACCACGCCGATGCAGCCGACCCACATGATGCTATTGACCAGCGGAATGTAGATCTGGCCCTTGGTCTCCGAAGGATAGCTGATCTTCATGTGGGGCATGAGGTCGAGACGAACCGCCTCCGACACGATGGAGTACGAGCCCGTGATGAGCGCCTGCGAGGCGATGATGGCGGCGAACGTGGAGAGCACCACGGAAAACACGCGCATCTCCTCGGGAATCATCTGGAAGAACGGGTTGAGGTCGTCGATGCCGAGAAGGGCGGCGCTGCCGTTGTTGGCGAGGATCCACGCGCCTTGGCCGAGGTAGTTGAGGATGAGGCAGACCTTCACGAACGGCCAGCTCACATAGATGTTGGACTTGCCGACGTGGCCCATGTCGGAGTAGAGCGCCTCGGCACCGGTGGTGCAGAGGAAGACGTTGCCCAGAACCATGAGGCCAGCACGGTTGATGCCGCCGTCAAAGAGGAACATGATGCCGCGCACGGGGTTGATGGCGCGAAAGACGCTGAAGTCGCCGCCGATGTTCACGAGACCAGTGATGCCGAGGTAGAGAAACCACAGCGTCATGACGGGTCCGAAGAGTCTGCCGATGTTGGACGTTCCGGCCCGCTGCATGGCAAAGAGTATGCAGAGGATGATGATGGTGATGGTGACCACGATGGTCTGGTTGTCGCCGATGAGGGCATAGAAGAAGTCGATGGTGCGCAGGCCCTCGATGGCGGTGGTAACGGTTACGGCGGGCGTGAGGATGCCGTCGGCGAGAAGAGCCGCACCGCCGATCATGGCGGGCACGATGAGCGCCTTGCCGCAGTGCTTGACGAGGGCATACAGGGCAAAGATGCCGCCTTCGTTGTGGTTGTCCGCCTTCATGGCGACGAGGACGTACTTCAGCGTGGTGATGAGGGTCAACGTCCAGATGATGAGGGAGAGCGCGCCGAGGACGACGTCTTGGCTCATGGTCTCGAGTCCGCCATTGCCCGACATGATCGCCTTGAGTGTGTACATCGGGCTCGTGCCGATGTCGCCGTACACAACGCCAAGCGTGACGAGAATCATTCCAGCGGAGAGTGGGATGCCCGCCTTCCTCCGTATTCTCTTCGTGTCGATTGAAACGCCCTCTGTCTTTGCCGCTGCCATGCCGCTCCAATTAACAGAACTCGGATTGCGGTGGGGTAATGGTTGCTCGCCACCAGCTCGGATGAATGAAACAGACCTGTACTATACCGCTTCCGCGAGCGCGGGGCGAAGGGTTCCATATGGTTGGCAGCGCGAGGGGATGCAGGCGGCACAAGAACTCGGAGGCCTGTCGCCATTGTGTGGTGCTGCGTTTTTGGCTGCGCACGTCCTCCAACTTTGACGGTATATGGCCGAGAGCGCGCATGGAAGCCTAGAATGGAACCCGCTGAAAGCGACTCTGAGGAGGAAAGACATGGCTGAGGAAGAGAAAGATCCGAGCAAGATCTCATCGAGTGCGTTTATGAGCGTTCCCGCGAGCACGATGGTGGAGACGCCCGCTCCCGCGTCCGCGCATCTTACGTGGACGGGCGGTGCGGAGACGATTGGCTATCAGGCGACGGCCGCGCACATAGAGGTGCGCGACGATAAGGGCGCGCTCGAGGGCATGATGTTCTCGCTCGCGTATGTCAAGGTGGACGCCGAGGGCAATCCCGATCGCACGCGCCCCGTTACGTTTGCCTACAACGGTGGTCCTGGCTCGGCTTCGGTTGCCATAAACTTCGGTGGGATCGGCCCCCGCCGCGTGAGGACCGACGGCACAAACCACGTGCGCATGAACGCACCAGTGGAGGACAACCCCTCCACGTTGCTGCGCGATTCCGACATCGTCTTTCTCGACGCCCTGGGGACGGGCTGGTCGAGCGTGGCGGAGGGAACCGACCCGACCAAGCTCTTCGGCCTCGACGCCGATGCCGACGCCTTCGCGCGTGCCATTACGAGCTGGCTCGAGAGCAACGGGCGCTGGTCGAGCCCCATCTACCTCTTCGGCGAGTCGTACGGCACCACGAGAAACGCCGTGCTCATGCGCGTCCTCGGCGAGAGGGGCGTGGGCCTTACGGGTGTGGTCATGCTTTCCGCCATATACAACTGGGTCCAGACTCTTGCGGGGGAGGATATGTACTACCTCGGTATGATGCCCACCTTTGCCGCCACGGCGCAGTTCTTTGGCAAGGCCGGCATGGGCGTGGACGAGAACGAGTGGTTCGACCGAGCCATGGCGTTCACCGAGGACGTCTACGCGCCGGCGCTTCTTCGCGGCGACCGCCTTTCCGCGGCGCGCGAGCGTGAGGTCGCTGACCAGCTCTCCGAGTTCTGGGGCCTGACCGCGGAGCATATTCTGGAGCACCATCTTCGCATCGACCTCACGGACTTTCGCCAGAACATCCTCAAGGACGAGGGGAAGATCTGCGGTCGGCTGGACATGAGGTTCTGTTCGGACGCCCTGTCGCCCATGCAGGCCTCCAGCACATGGGTCGGTGGTGAGGACGCCGCTGACGATGCTGTCGAGGGTGCATGGACAAACGCGTTCCGCTCCTTCTGCCACGATGAGCTGGGCTACCGAGGGCCAGCGCGCTACCTCGCGAGCAACTGGGAGAACGTGGGGCACAAGTGGGGCTGGGAGCACAGCGAGCTGGGCACCGAGGACGGGGAGAGTCCCGTTCCCAACGTCGCGCTCGACATCGCCATCGCCCTTCGCCGCAATCCCACGTGCAAACTCGCGATCATCGGTGGCCGCTATGACGCCGCGACCACGTTCTGGAACGTGATTCATGACCTGAGCTGCCAGTACCTCTCGCCTGAGCTCAAGGAGCGCGTCAGCTGGTACCGCTATGGCTGCGGTCACATGGCATACGTGGACGAGCCTACGCTTGAGGCGATGGGCCGGGACATGCACGCGTTCTTTGAAAAGAGGTAGGGCGGTAAGCGTCTAGGGTCGGCGTCCGCTGGCTTTTCGTCTTCCGCGAGCCCTCAAACTTGAGATGGCTGACGACCTGTAGAAAAACGGGCCGAATGGACGACCCAGTACTCCAGGTGCATGTGAAGGCCAATCCTTTCCTGCGGATTTACCCTCTAAAGAGGGGCCTGGAGACGCAGGCCCTAGAAGTGTCGTCCAACCGTCCCGTTTTTCTACAGGTGTCTTGCCGAGACGCATGCGTTGGGTCGCTCAGTAGCGTTTCGTTTGGTAAAAAGGTGCCGGACTGGGGCTGACTCGCCCAGTCCGGCACCTTTTTGGATGGTATGCAGAAGCTATCGTTGTGGTCTGGATCCGCTGCCAGAGGGCTTTCCTCCCCGCGGTCTTGAGGAGCCTCCGCCCTGCGGCCTGGATCCGCTGCCAGAGGGCTTTCCTCCCCGCGGTCTTGAGGAGCCTCCGCCCTGCGGCCTGGATCCACCGCTGCTGGGTCTTCCGCCCTGGGAGTGAGAGTACCCGCCGCTGCTGGGCTTGCCGCCCTGGGGCCGCGAGGAGCCTCCGCCCTGCGAGTGGGAGTACCCGCTACCCTGCGAGTGGGAGTACCCGCTGCTGCTGGGCTTGCCGCCCCGGGGCCGCGAGGAGCCTCCGCCCTGCGAGTGGGAGTACCCGCTACCCTGCGGCCTGGACCCACCGCCGTATGACCTGCTGCTCCCCTGACCATTCGTTCCTCCGCTGCGCTGGCCCGTGCGCCCATACCCGCTGGAGCCCCCGCGACGATCTCCGGACCTACCCGTCTCGCCGTGTCCACCGCGGCTCTGATATCCGTTATGGCTAGTCGACCTGTAATCTCCTCGCGATCCGTCCTTCCTGTCGGCTCCCTCGGGCAGGGGGGTCCTCGTCACACGGAAGGTGTGGTGAACCTTGGGGTTGCGGGAGAAGTCCTCGGGAATGGTCTGGGCGGTGATGTCCTCGATCTTCACGCCGGTGCGCTCGAGCTTCTCCACGTCGGGCTCGAAGCTGCGCAGGTTGCACGAGAAGAGCGCGCAGCCGTTGCGGGTGAGAAGGCGAGAGATGCCGATGATGAGCTCGGCATGATCGCGCTGGACGTCCCATGAGTCCTTGTGCATGCGGTTTGAGTTCGAGAACGTGGGCACGTCGCAGAAGATGAGGTCCCAGCGATTCTTGGTACGGCGCTGCTCGTCAACCCAGCGCAGCACGTCCGCCTGCACAAACTCGTTGTCGTCGCTTTCGAAGCCGTTGCGGGTCATGTTGCGACGCGCCCACTCCAGCGACGGGCGGCTCATGTCCACCGTGGTCGTGTACTTTGCCCCGCCATCGGCCGCATAGCAGGTGGCGGTACCCGTGTAGGCGAAGAGGTTGAGGAAGCGCTTCGAACCCATCGTCTGCTTCATGAGCTCGCGAACCATGGAGCGGGTCTCTCGGTGGTCAAGAAAGATGCCACAGTCGAGCCTGTCAGTGAAGTTGACCTCAAAGGTGAGTCCGCCTTCGTCCACGAGGTGAGCTCCGAGAGGAAGCTCAACCTGGCCTGGCCGCGGACGCCTGTCTCGTCTGCCGCGCCCATCCCTGTTGTCGCGACCCTTCTCCCCCTCGTCGGAATACTGCGATCCGCCGCGCGACCGCGTGCGCACCCTCAGGTTCACGTTTTCAGGTGCGATGCCCATGACCTGCGGCGCAATTGCCAGAACGTCGAGAAGGCGCTTGTGCGCGAGCGTCTCGTCAATCTCTTTGGGAGCGGCGTACTCAGATACCTGCAGCCAGCGGCCCGGGGTGAGCGAACCCTCGTAGAGGTCAATCGTCACTGCGTAGTCGGGCAGGTCGGCGTCATATACGCGGTAGCAGGTGACGTCCTCGTCCTTCGCCCACTTCGCGCGGAGCTTTGACACCTTGGCGAGGCGTGTCGCGAACTGGTCGGATGCGGGCACGAGCACGGGGATTCTGCCGCCCGAGGGAAGGTCCACGAGGGTCTGCTCGGGCGTCTCGAGCGCGGCATCGTACCTGCGAATCGTTTCGTCGCGGCTGCCTACGAGCACGTCGAAGGTCTCGGCGGGGGAGACGCGCAGCGCCACGTCCACCGTCGTCGACGGCGCGAGCGCCACGGTCCTGCAGCCTGCGGCCGCACCGCTGATCGCAAGTGCGGTGGCCTCGCTGGCGAGGTCGTCCGGATCAAGCCACGAGAGGTCCACGGTCACGAGGCCGTCGCCGAGAAGCGCCACGGCATCCTCCGCCGAGACAAACTGCGGCTCCACGTCTAGGCCCGCCGAACGAAGCGACTGGCGCATCTCTCGCTCCGCACCACGGCGATGGTCGCATGCGACGAGCGTGCAGGGGTTTTCCGCACCCGCGCTGGCTCGCTTCTCTGCGTTCTTCACGAGGCGCTGCCAGACCTTCGGATCGTGACCTGCCCAGCGATCAAAGCCCCAGCGTGCACGGAGCAGCCCCGGGGCGTGGTCGAGTGCGAGGCCAGCAGCCTCCACGAGCACGTTGCCCGCTCCGGAGTACAGCGAGACGAGCGTGGGCTCGCCATGGCGCACGTCGCGAAACCAGCCGCCGGCGACGAGAAGCGCCGCGGCGTAGTCGGAGCGAAGGGGTGCCACCGGTGCGCGGTCGGTGCGGGCAGCCTCGTAGCCGCGACGGAAGAGAGGTGCGCCCGAGAGGTCTATGGCGACGGTGGCTCGGTTATCCGAGATGCGCACGGCGATCGTCACATCCGGGTTGACGGTGTCGACCTGGGGCTTGGTGCCGCGACGCGAGACCATGCGATCGCTCACGGCGTCCTTCGAGCGCTGGGCGGTGAACTGGGTGTTGCGCAGTGCGTCGTTGGTGCCGTGCGCGTCTATCACCAGCGTTGCGCCAGGCGTGAGGTGGTCCTCCCAGGCTATGGCGGAGAGCCCCTCGTAGAGCGTGTCGGAACTCGTCGCGTCTATTCGTGCGAGGACGAGCATCACGCGCGACGCCAGGCGCGACCACAGGCACGCCCGGTAGGCGTCTTTCAGCTCGCCTCCAAAGGCAATCTGGCCCTTGAGCGGTCTCACCTGGGGCGTTCTCAGCGAGACGAGCTCGTCGGCGAGTAATTGCTCGAAGCCTTTAGGACATGTTGCAAAGAATTCCATCGGGACACCTTTCGCCCGTAGCGTGGTACGGCGGCTTGCCGCCTCATAAGTATTTTTGATTGTGACACCCATGCACCGCGATGACGGGCCTCATCGACCGCCGCCAGCAACTTCCCACAACGTCACCGCTTCCCTTCGCCGCCCTGCTTCGACGTTTGGGGTATGCGACGCATCGCTTGCTTCTCACTTGGCTAAACTTGGCTCTAGGTCTGCGTCAGTTGGTACGGAATCGGTTCCGTGCCTAGGAAAAAGGGGACTCATATGGATTCCACCACCGAGGCAAAGGTACGGCTCTGGAAGGACAACGTTACCGAGGCCGACCTCAAGGCAGAGCTCGACGAGCTACTCGCCGGAGACGAGGAAAAGCTCAACGACGCCTTCTACCGTGACCTGGCATTCGGCACCGCGGGTCTTCGCGGCGTTCTTGGCGTCGGCACCAACCGCATGAACGTTCATGTCGTGGCTCAGGCCACCCAGGGTGTCGCCGACTATCTCAACGCTCACTACGACAAGCCCACGCTCGCGCTCGCCCGCGATTCTCGCCTCAAGGGCGAGGACTTCCAGAGGGTGGCAGCGGGTGTTCTTGCCGCAAACGGCATTCACGTCTACGTCTACCCGCGCATCGAGCCCGTCCCCACGCTTTCCTTTGCCGTCCGCTACCTGCACACCTCCGCAGGCATAGTCCTCACGGCGTCGCACAACCCCGCGATCTACAACGGCTACAAGGTCTACAACGACAACGGGGGCCAGATCACCGACGAGGCCGCCGACGAGATTTCGGCCAACATCGCCAGCGTCGACGTCTTTGGCGGCGTCAAGATGATCGGCTTCGACGAGGGCCTGGAGAGCGGGCTCATCGAGTGGACCCCCGAGGAGGTCCTGGACTCGTTCATCGACAACGTCAAGAAGGTCTCCATCCCCGGCTTCAAGGCCGACCCCTCCTACTCCGTGGTCTATACGCCGCTCAACGGCACCGGCATGGAGTGCGTCTCGCGCATCCTCAAGGAGGTCGGCGTCGACAACGTGACCGTCGTCCCCGAGCAGGCAAACCCTGACGGAAACTTCCCGACGTGCACCTATCCCAACCCCGAGTTCCGCGAGACGCTGCAGCTGGCGCTCAACCTCGCCGAGAAGGTCAAGCCCAGCCTCGTCGTCGCCACCGACCCAGACGCCGACCGAATGGGCACCGCCATTCCGCACGAGGGCGACTACGTGCTGCTCTCCGGCAACGAGATGGGCGTTCTGCTCATGGACTGGCTTGCCAAGATGGCCGCCGACAAGGGCGAGGACGTCAGGCGCAAGGTGGCCGTCACCACGATCGTCTCGTCCGCCATGCCCGATGCGCTCGCCAAGGACATGGGCTTCGAGCTGCGCCGCGTACTCACCGGCTTCAAGTACATCGGCGACCAGATCGACCAGCTCAAGGACGAGGGCGAGGAGGACCGCTACCTCATGGGCTTCGAGGAGTCCTATGGCTATCTCATCGGCACCCATGCCCGTGACAAGGACGCGATCGTCGCTGTCGAGATGTGCGTCGAGATGGCGGCGCACTACGCCGCTCAGAACATGGACCTCTTCGAGGCGATGGAGGAGCTGTACAAGAAGTACGGCTACTACCTCAATGGCACCGTCAACGCCTCCTTCCCCGGTGCCGCCGGTGCCGCTAGGATGGCTCAGATCATGGACGGCCTCCGCACGAATCCGCCTGCGGAGATTGCCGGATACAAGGTTGTCGGCATGACCGACTACGCCACTGGTCCCGAGATGCCACGCGTCTCCGGCCTTCAGAAGGAGGCGGCCCAGGTCCTGCCGCCGGCCAACGTCATCGAGTTCCGTCTCGAGGATGACAACAAGGTCATCTTCCGTCCCTCGGGCACCGAGCCCAAGGTCAAGGCGTACCTGTTCTCCAAGGGTGCCACGCGCGCAGACTCCGAGGCCGTCCGCGCCAAGCTTCAGGAGGCGTCCGAGAAGATTCTCTCGTAAGCTGCCAATCCCTGACGTAAGAATGGGGCCCCGTACCGTCTGGTGCGGGGCCCCTCTCATGCGGTTCTTCTCTGCGCGGCTATTTCGAAGAGGAGGACGAGGAATCACCAGACGCGGTCGTGGCGGTGAGCGAGTAGAGCATCGAGCAAGACGAGGCGAGCTTCGTGGCGGTCCACGAGACCGAGCTCACCTCGGTGGAGGTGGGGTCGTAGACCACGACCGAACCATCCTCGTTCTCCGTAACGAGCAGCACCCAGTGCGCCTTGTCCGTGAGCGTCCCCGCCTTGGCCTCGATCATGATGTACGTGCCTGCGTTGAGCACGGTCGTGAGGTTGTCAGCCGAGGACTCGTACGTCTTGCAGGTGATGCCGACGTCGGAGGCATGGTCTTTGAGGAAGCTTCCGTCCATGTGAGAGTCGCCCGTGGCAAGGCCGTCTGTGGTGACGAGCGAGGCGATGTCGGCGGCGGTCTTGTCCGTGGAGCCGGTGAGGCCCATATAGGCCATGGAGAGCGCCGTGGGGCCAGAACCCGTCACGCCAAGAGCCGATCCCGCGTAGTCGACGTTACCCCAGCGCGTGTCCCAGTCATAGAGCAGCGGGGCGCTGCCTGCGGTCACGGAATCGCCGTAGAGCTCTGCGGTCTTGTCCGAGGAGGGATAGGCGGCAACGAAGTCGATGGAGGCGGGTTCGTTGAGCGCGAGTTCGAGCATGGAGGTATCGGAGTACTGGTCGGCGTTTGCCGCGATCCAGGAAAGCTTGTCGTTGCGATTGAGCGCGTCGGCGAACTCCTGCGTGAGATCCTCGGAGACGCCCGCCGCCACGCGCGAGTCGATTTCGTTGACCGCGACGCTGTCCTGCTTGGTGGAGCAACCATGCACGCAGCTCGAGACGCCGAGGATGATAAGGATGAGAGCCGCGATGGCAACGACTATGATCAGGATGGTCTGGAGATTGCCACCAAAGAGCCTTCTCATGGCGGATTCCCGACCAAACCGAATGTTGTGGGACCGAAGGGAAGAGTAGGAGTTGCGTCTTTTGCGGTTGTCGGCAGACCTCAGGCGCGAACTGTTGCTCGAGCCGCTGTGACTCTGACGATTTGGATCGAGGTGCTGGCGAGAGGACCTGTCGGTGCCGCGAGAAGAGTTGAGGTGCTGGCGTCCACCGCTGTCGGAATAGGGCATCTTTCCTCCATGGGTAACGAGATGGTTCCGCAGATATTGGTGCATTCTGATTCTATTCGCATATTAGAACAGGGTCGGATGAATACACACGTCAATGTCGCGTGCAGTGCTCAGCGGTTAGCGGTTTGTGGTAAAGGAATGCGCTCCAGTTGAATGGTGGGCTTCATATGCGGTCGACAATCTGCTTGTGGCGCAAATTGTGAAAGGCTGTGCTTCTTTGTGGCAGTAAATGTATAATCTTGCACCAATATTACACATGAACGCGAACCCGTGATGAAACTGCGGGTCGTGCTTTGGGAGTTGAGGCGAGTTGGTGAAGCGCAGGAACAGCAGGCAGGACGCGATCAGAGACATCGTTCGTAGCAAGTCCGTGTGTACGCAGCGTGCGCTCGTCGACGAGCTGCTGGAAAAGGGCTTCAGCTGCACGCAGGCAACGGTCTCGCGTGACATAGCCGACATGGGGCTGCGCAAGCTCCCCGAGGGGATATACGTTCTCGCCGAGGATCTGCATCTCCAGCGCATGCTCTCCGAGTTCGTAACCACTGCCATGCGCGCCGAGAACCTCGTGGTCATCAAGTGCCAGCCTGGTACCGCGTCGGGTGTGGCAGCCGCCGTGGACGATGCGGGCCTTGCGCATGCCCTCGGTTCCGTTGCGGGAAATGATACGGTCCTCGTGATCGTTGATACCGCCGAGAACGCCGCCGCGCTACAGGTGCTCGTCGAGAAGCTCGGAGCCTCGCGATAGGGGAGGCGGGACTGGCGATTGCAGTCCTTCCGGCTATATGCGACTTGCTCGTGAGCAGGTCGATGGAAAGATCAAAAAAGAGGGCGGCCGGAACAATCCGACCGCCCTTCGTCATATACCCATGCGGTTGATTATGTCGGAGTGGTGGTCGTTCCGCCCGTTCCGCTGCCCGTGCCGCTGCTGCTACCGCTGTCACCCGTGCCGCTGCCAGAGCCGCTACCAGAGCCGCTGCCACCCGTGCCGCTGCCAGAGCCACCCGTTCCGCTGCCGCTGTCACCCGTGCCGGTGCCACTGCCAGAGCCGCTGCCCGTGTCGGTCGTGGGCGGCGTCGTGGTCGTGGTCGTGGTCGTGGTCGTTTCGTCTGTGACGGTCTCTACGACGCTGTCCGAGTTATCTGAGGAAGAGGTGCCCACGAAGGTCCAGGAGCTGTTGGGGAGGTAGCTCACCTTCTCGTCGGTGGTCGGGAACTCCTCGCGCGCCACGCCGGCGAGCACGGTGTTCATGTAGTCGACCCATATCGGCTGCACCGTCTCCTGCGTGGTTCCCGTCGATCCGTCGATCATCACCTCCGTGCGTGACGAGGGGTAGCCACTCCAGACCACCGTGCAGAGCTGCGGCGTGTAGGCGCAGAACCAAAGGTCCTCGGAGTTGTCGGAGGTGCCCGTCTTGCCGGCCACGGGTTGGTTGCAGTCGAAATAGTCATGGGCGTAGTAGCCCGTGGCGCCGCCGTCGGCGATGACGGTCTTGAGCACGTTGGTCGTCGCCTCGGCGACCGCCTCGCTGATGGCCTGGGTGGGGCTATCCTCGTGCTGGTAGACCACATTGCCGTTTCGGTCCTCGATCTTCGTGATGGCGACGGCATCGCGGTGGACGCCCCCTGCGGGCAGCGTCGCGTATGCCTCGCATGCCTCGACGGCGGAGATGCCCACCGAACCGAGGGAGACGGAGAGGTACTCGGGCAAGTCGGTGTCGACGCCCATGGCGTGGGCGATCGAGATTACCTTGTCGATGCCGATGGCCTCCGCCACCTGCGCATATCCGGTGTTAGACGAGATGGCCGTGGCGCTTTGGAGCGTTTGCGTCCCGTAGTCGTGGTTGCCGAAGTTCTTGACCTTCCACGTGGATGTTATCTGCATGGGTGACGAGCAGTTGAGCGTGATGTTGGGGTTCATGCCAGAGTTGATGGCGGCGGCGAGCGTGAACACCTTGAACGACGAGCCCATCTGCCTGTTTGTCGACGTGGCGAGATTGTACTGACTCGTGCTGTAGTCCTGCCCGCCGACCATGGCCACGATGTAGCCGGTGTCGGGATCTATTGATACGAGCGCGGCGCCGAGCTGGTCGTTTCCAATGTTATCGAGCACCGTGTTGCAGGCGTCTTCCGCGGCTGCCTGGTATGTGGGACTGATCGTGGTGTAGACCTTCAGGCCACCCTGGAGAATCGTGTCGGACGAGAAGTCCTTGAGCAGGAGCTGCTTTATGTAGTCGGTGAAATACGGGTAGGTGCCCACGGGGTTGGAGAGTTCGCCCTCGTTGAGGACGAGGTCCTCGGCCTGTGCGGCGTCATGTTCTTCCTGAGTGATGTCTCCGGCATCGAGCATGCGGTCGAGAACCGTGTTGCGGCGTGCCTTGGCCGCGTCGGGGTTTACCGTGGGGTCGTAGTAGGAGGGCGACTGCGGCAGACCGATGAGCGTGGCCGCCTCGGCGAGGGTGAGGTCGCTCGCGTGCTTGTTGAAGTAGATGATGCTCGCGGCCTCGATGCCATAGGCGCCATTGCCGTAGTAGATGGTGTTGAGGTACATGTTGAGGATCTGGTCCTTCGTGTACTCCTTCTCCATCTGGATGGCGAGGTATGCCTCCCTGACCTTGCGCTTGAGCGTGTGGTCGAACTGCTCGTCAGAGAGGATGGTGTTGCGCACGAGCTGCTGCGTGATGGTGGACGCGCCCTCCGAGCCACCCGTGAACGATACGACCACGGCGCGGACGATGCCCTGGGGGTCGATGCCGTTGTGGGAGTAGAAGCGCTTGTCCTCGGTGTCGACGGTGCCCTTGACCACGTAGTCCGAGATTGCGGAGAGGTCGACGGAGCGACGCTGCTGGAGGTAGTAGCTTGCGATCTCGTTGCCGTCGGCATCATAGACGGTGGTGGGTTCGGCCACGAGGTAGGCGTCCGCCGAGGTGTAGTCAGGCAGATCCTCCAGCCAAGAGGAGACCAGCGCACCCAGCGAGAGTGCGACGGTCACTGCGAGAAGGGCAATGAAACCGAGTACGCCAGCAAGGCTGAAGCCTACGATGTGCGTGCTCGAGTGCGTTCGTGCCCTTCGGGTTCTAATCCCCATGTGCTCCTCCTTGTCGTCGTGCACATCAGCCCATTATACGGCGCAAGCGGCATTTCGCCTCTTTGGGAATGGGCTGTTGTCGTGAACATCGTCGTGTTTTGCATTTTGTGGTGACGCACTTCTCGGGCCTGTCCTGCCGTTCTCGCGCCTCAGCTGCGTTATCCTGTTGCCTGCGCGACGGCGGGTCCGCCGTTCGCGAAGCGTAGATTTCACATGGAGGACAGAGCAGTGCTGCCAGTCGACGAGCAACTCAAGGTCATTACCTCAGGGACGATGCAGATCGTGCCGCTGGACGAGCTCAGGAAGAAGCTCGAGAAGGGCACGCCCCTCAACATCAAGCTGGGTGTGGACCCCACGAGCCCCGACCTTCACCTCGGTCACGCGGTTCCGCTGCGCAAGATGCGGCAGTTCCAGGAGCTCGGCCATAACGTCACCCTCATCATCGGCAACGGCACGGCCCTTATCGGCGACCCGTCGGGGCGCGACAGCACTCGTCCACCCCTCACGGAGGAGAAGGTCGAGGAAAACGCGCAGACCTACGTCGAGCAGGCCATGAAGATTCTCGATCCCGAGCACACGAGAATCGTTCACAACGGCGATTGGATCAAGCCGCTCAACCTGGGAGACATGCTCGAACTCATGAGCAAGTTCAACGTGGCCCGCATTCTCGAGCGCGAGGACTTTCACAACCGCTACGTCAACGGCCAGTCCATCGCCCTGCACGAGTTCATCTACCCCGTGCTTCAGGCATACGACTCCGTCGTGGTGAACGCCGACCTCGAGATGGGCGGAAACGACCAGATCTTCAACCTTCTCGCCGGTCGCGACCTCATGCGCGACATGGGCATGGAGCCTCAGGTGGCGCTCACGATGCCGCTTCTCGAGGGACTCGACGGCCACAAGAAGATGTCCAAGAGCTACAAGAACTACGTGGGTCTCACCGACGAGCCCGCCGACATGTACGGCAAGCTCATGTCGATTACCGACGAGCTCGTGCCACGCTACTTTCGCCTGTGCTCGACGCTCTCGATCGACGAGGTCGACCGGGTCGATGCCGAGTATGCGGCAGGCACCGCCGACCCGTACAAGCTCAAGCGCCAGCTTGCTCGCAACATCTGCGACCTCTATCACGGCGCGGGTGCCGGCGAGAGGGCCGAGGCGGCTTTTGACGCCCAGTTCAGGCGCAACGAGGTGCCTGAGGACATCCCCGAGCTCTCCGTCGACCTCACGCCACGCGACGACGGCTCCGTCTACCTCGCAGGCATCATGGTGGAGTGCGGACTCGCGCAGTCAGCTGGCGAGGCGCGCCATCTCATCGACGGCGGCGGCGTGAGAATCAACGGCGTCGCGGTTGTCGCCAAGTCGTACAACGTCAATCCCGTCCAGCTTGCGGGAAGCACGCTTCAGGTGGGCAAGCGAAAGTTCGTCAAGCTCGTCTAGCGAGAGGGTCATTTGCGCCCCGGCACGCGTGAGTCCTGCGGATGCCGCTTGCGTGTGTTTGTGCGCGTAGGCATCGCTCCTGATAGACTCTGAATGTTGGCATCCATATCACCTACGCTTGGAGGCAACCCTTGAAGGGCATCATCCTCGCCGGCGGGTCCGGTACCCGCCTGTATCCGCTCACCACCGTCACGAGCAAGCAGCTGCTGCCGGTCTATGACAAGCCCATGGTGTACTATCCGCTCTCCACGCTCATGCTTGCGGGCATAAAGGACATCCTGATCATCTCCACCCCCGCGCGACCTGCCCAACTTCGAGCACCTGCTCGGCGACGGGTCGGACTTCGGCGTGACCCTCTCCTATGCCGAGCAGCCCGAGCCCAACGGTCTCGCGCAGGCGTTCGTCATCGGTGCGCCGTTTGTCGACGGCGAGGCGGCGGCCCTCGTGCTCGGTGACAACATCTTCTACGGCAACGGCCTCTCTCGCCACCTGCGCCGCGCTGCGGGCACCGCCTCGCTCGGTCGTGCGACGGTCTTCGGCTACCGCGTCGACGACCCCGAGCGCTTTGGCGTGGTCGAGTTCGACGAGGACTACAACGCCATCTCCATCGAGGAGAAGCCCGTGCACCCCAAGAGCAACTATGCCGTGACGGGTCTCTATTTCTACGACGCGCGCATCACCGAGATGGCCGCCAGGGTGCAGCCCTCCGCACGCGGCGAGTACGAGATCACCGACCTCAACCGTCTCTACCTCGAAGACGGCTCGCTCGACGTGGTCACGCTCGGCCGTGGCTACGCCTGGCTCGACACGGGCACCATGGAGTCGCTCTTCGAGGCGTCCGAGTTCGTGCGTACCGTCGAGAAGGCCCAGGACCTGCCCGTCTCCGTTCCGGAGGAGATAGCCTTCGACAACGGCTGGATCGACCGCGAGAGGCTCGTCGAGTGCGCTGAGCGCTACGGCAAGTCCGACTATGGCAAGCACCTGCGGATGGTTGCCGAGGGTGGTATCGCCCCCAGCAGGAAGTACGGTGACTAGCGACATGAGCGCGTCGGACTCTGTGACGCCGAGCGCCATCGCCCCGCGTGTTCTCGTGATCATTCCCGCGTATAACGAGGAGGCCAACATCGCCTCCGTCGCCAGACGCGTGAGTGATGCCGGCTATGACTACCTCGTGGTGAACGACGGATCAGTGGATCGCACCGAGGACGTCTGCCAAGAGCACCATCTCAACTACGTGAGCCTGCCTGTGAACATGGGCATCGGCGGAGCGGTGCAGACCGGCCATCTCTACGCCTATGAGAACGGATACGACGTTGACATCCAGGTGGATGGTGACGGCCAGCATGACATCTCGTACGCCCCGCGGCTCATCGAGCAAATCGAGAACGGCGCCGATCTCGTCGTCGGTTCGAGGTTCGTGAGCCAGTCCGAGGGCTTTCAGTCCACGGTACTCAGGCGCGCGGGCATCAAGTGGCTGGAGAAGTGCATCCGTCACGTGACCGGTCTCACTATTACCGACTCCACCTCGGGTTTCAGGGCATCGGGTAGAGCGGCGATCGCGCTCTTCGCCAAGAACTACCCCGCCGACTATCCCGAGCCCGAGTCGATCGTCTCGGCCTATAGGCATGGACTCGACGTGGTCGAGGTTCCCGTGTCGATGCGCGAGCGTCAGGGCGGCAAGTCCTCCATCAATGCCAAGAAGAGCGTCTACTACATGATCAAGGTCTCGCTCGCGATCTTCATTGTGGGCAAGAGCGAGAGGAGGGGGCGGGTAGTCGTGTCCATCACCCTTCGTGTCGTGCTCATCGTATTCGCCCTGGCGTTTTTCTTCGAGATTTTCAAGCTCGTCTCCAGAGGAAAGCTTCAGCTCAAGTATTCGCTTCTATGGATGGTGCTTTCTCTGGCGCTCATGTTGTGCGCCGTCTTCCCGGATCTCGTGGGCTACTTCTCCGATTTTCTCGGTATCGAGGCACCGTCAAATCTCGTGTTCCTCATCGCGATCGTCGCCCTGGTCGGGATATGCCTCTCCCTCACGGCTATCGTGAGCTGGCAGTCTCGCGACATCAGGCTGCTCATACAGCGTGTCGCTCTTCTCGAGAAGCGCCTCGGCGAGCCTGACGCGTCCTCCGAGGAGGATGACGAGGCCGACCGCTAGCGTGGCTTGCTCCATCCGTCTTTGAAAGGTCATTCATGTCCACGGGGCACTCGTTTCTCCATACCCACGGCGTTCCCGAGCTGCTCGCTCCCGCAGGCGGTCCCGAGCCGTTCAACGCGGCGCTCGCCGCAGGCGCCGATGCCATCTACTGCGGCCTCGGCAACGACTTCAACGCTCGCCGAGGCGCCTGCAACTTTACCGACGAGACGTTTTGCGAGGCCTGCCGCCGCGCGCACCTGGCTGGCGTCCGCGTCTACGTCACGATAAACGTGGCGGTTTCGACCGACGAGCTGCCCCGTGCGCTCGAGCTCGCCCGCCGCGCGTGGGTTCTTGGCGCCGATGCGCTCATCATCCAGGACTGGGGGCTTCTCGCCGAGGTCAGGCGCACCTGGCCGCAGATCGAGACCCACGTATCCACGCAGGCAAACGTACACGACGCGCGCGGCGTGGCGTGGTGCCGCGACCTGGGCGTGAATCGCGTGACGCTCTCGCGTGAGCTTTCGCTGCCTGAGATGGCCCGCATCTCCCAAGAGGGCGTCGAGCTGGAGTGCTTTGGGCACGGGGCGCTGTGCTTCTGCTACTCGGGCGTCTGCATGATGAGCTCGCTCGCCGGCGGTCGCTCGGCAAACCGCGGCCTGTGCGCGCAGCCCTGCCGCCTTCCGTACGACCTCGTGGACGAGACGGGGCAGGTGGTCTCGGCGCCTGGTCGCACGAGGCCGCTCTGTCCCAAGGACTACTGCACCATGGACGACCTCGCCGAGATGCGAGACGCGGGCGTGGGCTCGCTCAAGGTGGAGGGCCGCATGAAGGCTCCCGACTACGTGTACTCGGTGGTCTCGGCCTATCGCGGCGCCATCGACGCGCTCGCGGCAGGCGATAGGGACGGCGCGGCCGACGCCCTGCGCCACCAGCAGCTCAGGCGCGCCTTCAACCGCGACTTCACCGACTCCTATCTGTTTGGGTCGGCCGACGACGGCATGATGAGCTATGAGCGCTCCAACAACCGCGGCGAGCTGGTGGGCGAGGTCACCTCGTCGCACAAGCTCGAGGACTCCCTCGTCCGTCGCGGTGGCGGCAACGGCGGCCGCGAGCGCACGCGTCGCCTCACACGTGCCGACGTGAGCCTGCGCCTGACGGCGCCGGTGGGGGAGGGAGACCTCCTCGAGCTCCGTCCGCTCGACGATCCGTCCCAGTTCCTGACCGTCTTCGCCCATGACGATGCCGTCGCGGGAGAGACCATCACCTGCCAGGCCTCGCGGCCCATGCCCGCAGGGTCCACGGTGAGGGTGATACGTTCTCGTCTCGCCATGAGCGCCGCGGCCAACGCAGCCGCGCGAGACGTTGCGCGCAAGCGGCGCGTGGCGGTTCGCGTGGTCGCGCGAATCGGCCGCCCCTTCTCCGTCGAGCTCACCTCGGAGGACGGGCTCGCGTCCGCCCGGTCGGAGGGGTCTGTCGTGGAGAGTGCTCGTACCAAGGCCGTGACCGTGGAGGACCTTGTCGAGCACGTGGGCCGCATGGGTCAGAGTCCCTTCGAGCCGGTCGCGTTTGACGTGGACATGGACGAGGGCTGCGGCATGGGCTTCTCGTCGGTGCACGGGGTGCGCGCCGAGGCGTGCCGCCTTCTGGAGGAGAAGCTTCTCTGCACGTATGCGTCTCGCGAGCGCACGACCGCGCAGGCCCCTTCGGCAGAAGACGTCCGTGCCCGCCTCGCTCCCGCGAGGGCCGAGGCGGGCGTTGCCCAGCCAGCCCCGGAGACTTCCGTCGCGGCGGAGGCCTGCGCCCTCGTGGCCACGCCCGAGAGCGCAGAGGCGGCCTTCGCCGCAGGAGCCTCCCGCGTCTACGCCACGGCTGACGACCTCGCGCGCGGAACCTGGCCGCAGGGCGTGATTCCCTGGCTAGACGAGGTGTGTCGCGAGGGAGACCACGACCACCTGGATCCCTGGGTGCGCGCCGGCGGGCCCGTCGGCGTGGGCAACGTGTCCGAGCTCGCGCTCGCACACGAGCTCGGAGCCCTACCCGAGGTTCGTACCTGCGTGCCCGTGCACAACGAGTCGGCCGTCGTGGCGCTGGAGGCTGCCGGTGCCGCAGGGCTGTGGCTCTCGCCCGAGCTCACGCTCGACGAGGTCTGCACCCTTGCCCGCTCCTCCTCCGTGCCCGTGGGCCTCGTCGTGACGGGTCGTGCACGCGCCATGACGAGCGAGCACTGCGTGCTCTCGACCACTGGTGCCTGCATCCACGACTGTGCGAGATGTCCCCAACGGGCCCGCCGGCTCTCTCTGCGTGACATCGACGGCAACCTCCTTCCCGTGCGAACGGACATCCACGGCCGCTCGCGCATCTGGGCGGCACACCCCCTCGACGCCACGCCGCAGACGGCGGAGCTCGTCTCCTCTGGTGTCATGCGTCTCATGGCCGATGCCACGCTCCTCTCTCCCGCCGAGACGACCTTCGCCGTCGAGCGTGTGGTGCGCGCCATCGTCGCGGCACGTGAGGGGAGAAGGCCTGCCCCTCGCATGCGGGGCGCAACGTCCGGGCATCTTTTCACGGGCATTGGGTAAACTAGTCACCTGACAACACAAGGGGTACAGGTGCGATCCTGAATTCTTTACAACATAGGCGCAACCATATGCGCAGGAAGGGACCATCATGGCAGTGAACAGGGAGCTCCTCGAGGCAACCATCGACGTCATTCGCCAGAGCCTCCAGGCGGACGGTGGCGACGTCGCGCTCATCGACTGCACCGATGACGGCGTGGTCACGCTCGAGATGCAGGGTGCCTGCGCCGGCTGCCCGCTCTCCTCGATCGACATGTCCGAGGGCATCGAGCGCATTCTCATGGAGCATGTGCCCGGCGTCACCAAGGTCCAGCCAGCCCTCATCTAGACTTCTGGAGACGCATCTTGTGGCTTAATGACATCTACCAATCGCTCAATCCGATAGCCGTCATGATCGGGCCGTTTGCCATCCGCTGGTATGGCCTGGCCTATCTCGCCGGCTTCGTCTGCGCGGGCCTCGTGATGCGCGCCCTCGCCCGGCGCTGGAAGCTCGACATCTCGGGCGATGACGTCGTGTCCATCATGATAGGGATCGCCTTCGGCCTGATCATCGGTGCGCGTCTCTTCTACGTGCTGTTCTATGGCGCAGGCTACTATCTCGCGCATCCGCTCGAGATCTTTGCCACCTGGGACGGCGGCATGAGCTTCCACGGAGGCCTCGTCGGCGCCATCGTGGGTGGCTACATCGTCTCGCGCGGCCTGCACATCTCCTTTGCCACCGTCTGCGACCTCGCCGCGTGTGGTGCGCCCATCGGCCTCTTCTTTGGTCGCTGCGCGAACTTCATCAACGGCGAGCTATGGGGCAAGGAGACCAGCCTTCCCTGGGGCGTCATATTCGCCGATACGGGCGGCGGTAGCGTGTATCGCCATCCCTCGCAGCTCTACGAGGCCCTGCTCGAGGGCATCGTGCTCTTCATCATCCTGTACGTGCTCTCTCGCAAGCGCCCGCCGCGCCCGCAGGGGACCTTCATCGGCACCTTTCTTGTCGGCTATGGCGTCTTTCGATTTCTCATCGAGTTCGTGCGCCTGCCCGACTCGCAGCTCGGCTATCTCCTCGGCACGAACTGGCTCACGATGGGTCAGTGCCTGAGCGTGCCCTTGGTGGTGGCGGGAATCATCGTGATCGTCGTGGCACGCAGGGTCGGCAGGGCCCAGACTGGTCACATCGGCTAGAGGCCGCTTTCGGTAGTGATACACTCAGACCCTAACTGCATATCACAACCGAGGGCACGGTTTGAACAGCTGCAAGGCCTAGTAGATTAAAAGGGAACCCGGTCAGAATCCGGGACAGCCGCCACTACTGTGTTTGAGGATAGCGAGGGAAGCGCCATTGGCCGCGCCCCGTCCGTTCCTGCGGGCGGTCCGGCAGAGAAGGCACCCCCGCGTGAGTCTCCGCGAGTCTCTCAATCAAGAGTCAGGAGACCTGCCTGCCCTCCACAAGGTTCCTCCGCCTCGGGCGTGTGAGCAGGGCACCGTGTCGTGAAATACGTTCCTGGCGGCAGCATGCCGCGAGGATGCGTCGACACATGCCCTCCCATCCCCTGGCTTGGAGCCGAGGTCCGTCGAGTCTGGCGGGAAAGGAGGGCGCCGCGTGGCACCCACAGAAAGAGAAACCCGTCTCTATCAGCGCGTCGTTGCGGGCGTGGTGACGCTTGCGCTCGTATTGGGCCTTGTGCCCACGGCTGCCCTCGCCGACGAGGTCGTGCAGCCTGCGGTCACGGAGACAACCGAGCAGCAGGTCGTCAAGTCAACCGACGAGACGGCGGACAGCCAGACGGACGCGTCCGCAGAGCAGTCTTCGGATGACTCTGGGACAGGCTCCGATCCGGTCGTGGAGACCGTCGACGTGACGTCCCAGGAGAAGGTCAGCGTCACGGCCACGATAGTCGGAGCCGACGGGAGCGTCTGGGCGACGCAAGCGGAGACCCTCGACAAGGGTGCCACGGCGGCTGACGCCTTCGAGGAGCTCGCCAAGCAGGCGGGCATCACTGCGGACCACGACGTCGACCCCACCTACGGATGGTCGCTCAACACCATCACGGACCCTGCGTCGGGCGATGCGCTCGGCTACGATGCGACCTCGGGCAAGTTCTGGCAGCTCTTCCACAACGGCAGCGCCGCCTCCCTCGGGGCGGGAGGCATCATCCTCGCCGAGGGCGACTCCGTGGTCTGGTACTACTCCGCATGGGGAGAATCCCTGCCCCAGGAGAAGGTCAGCGTCACGGCAACGATCATCGGCGTGGACGCCAATGGTAACGACGAGACCTGGGCAAAGCCCGTCACCATCACGCTTGACAAGGGCGCCACGGCGGCCGACCTCACCGAGCAGCTCCTCTCTCAGGCGCAGCTCTCGGCAAGTTACGGCAACTCCACCTACGGATGGTACCTCAGTACGATCACCTCACCTGACGGCGGTCGTACGCTCGGCTACGATGCGACCTCGGGCAAGTACTGGCAGCTCTTCCACAACGGCAGCGCCGCCTCCCTCGGGGCGGGAGGCATCATCCTCGCCGAGGGCGACTCCGTGGTCTGGTACTACTCCGCATGGGGAGAATCCCTGCCCGATAATCCCGACAAGCCTGTCTCCGGTGGCGTGACCGCCCCCGATACGGCCTCGGAGTGGCCTGAGACCGAGACGGCCGGCAACGTGACGACGGCACCCACGTCGTCTGCGTCCACCACGGTGTCCTGGATGGTCGACCTCAAGAACGAGGGCAGCCTCTGGGCAAGCGTGAGCGAGCCCCTCATCGTCGACGGCAAGCTCGTCGTGGCCGTCGATGGCACGCTCAAGCTCATCTCGAACACGTCCTCCACGGCGGCCGTGGAGAAGGCCCTTGCGCTCGATGGCTCCATCGACTACACGGCCAGGCCCGTCTACGCCGACGGCGTGATCTACGTGCCGCTCTCGGGAGGCGCGGTCGAGGCCGTGGACTACGGCACGTTCTCCAAGCTCTGGACCTCGGAGAAGACGGCCGAGAAAGAGCAGTCGTCCTGCTCCCTGCGCGTGGTGGATCTCGACGGCAAGAAGGCCGTGGTGTTTGGTACGGCCGCATACGGCCCCAGCTACTCGATTGCGTCCGGATCTCTTCTGGCGCTCGATGCAGCCACGGGAACCACGGTCTGGGCGAAGAAGAGCACGACTTCCGGCTGGTACTGGACGGGTGTCCTGCGCGTGGGGGACTACCTGCTGGCGGGTGACGCCGCAGGCACCATGTGCGCATACGCGCTCGACGGCACCGAGATCTCGTCGCTTTCCCTCGGCGCGGCCGTGAACTCCGACCCCGTCGCCTATGGTGACGGCGCCCTCGTGGTCACGCGTGACGGCGTGCTCCACAAGCTCTCTCTCTCGTCCTCGGGCCAACTCACGGATGTCTCACTCAAGGTCCTCGACGGCTGCACGGCGGCTCCCACGGTCACGGGCACCACGGCCGTGGTGGTGGGCGACACAGGTGATCAGGGCGGCACCACGACACTCGCACTCGTGGACCTCTCGTCCATGACGGTGACCCGCACCGTGACCTCGGCTGGCGGCACCGCGCTTTCCGCGGGCGCCATCAAGGCACCAGCGCTCGTCTCCATCCAGTCGAGCGGCACCTACGCCTACTTCACCGTCAACTGCTCGGGCGGCAACCTCTACGTCTATAAGCTCGGCGACCTCGAGGCGAGCCTACTCTATGCGCCGTCATCTGCCAACGCCAACTACTGCGACTCACCGGTCATCTGTGACGCGGCGGGAAACCTCTACTACCTCAACGACTCGGGTTTCCTCGTGCGCCTCTCCGCGGCGGACGCGGGCGGTAACGGCGGCAACGGCGGTGACAACGGCGGTTCCGGCTCCGCGTCTGGTACGGGCGGCCAGGACACCACCACAAGCAGCTCTCTCTTCTCCAACCTCCGCTCCTCTGACGTCACCTCCACAGAGGAAACGACCGACTCTGCCGGCGTTGCCGCACAGTCCACGGACGGCACCGGCACCGGCGAGTATGGCGTCGTGCTTACCAGCGAGGCCCCAGCGGAAACGCGGCCGGGGCAGTTGACACCACGCTCCCGGTCTGGCCGATCGTCGGCATGGCGGCCGGCGTGGCGGTGCTTCTGTGGGCGCTGCTCGGTCGCAGGCGCGGAAATGGTGGAGAGGGGGCATAAGGAATGGCGGAAAGCGATTCCAGCAAGAAGAGGCGCGCTCTCACACCGCCGCGCGCGATTGCGGCGACGCTCGCCGTCGTGCTCATGGCGTTCTGCGTGTGGGCCATGGTGCAGTACGTTCAGGGCAACAACCCGCTTGCCTTCGCGGGAGGTACGTCCGGGGCGCTCCAGACCGTGGCCGCGGCCGACCCGTCGTGGAGTGGGACCACGACGGACGCCACGGCGGATGTCGCGACGTCTACCGACCAGGGAACGTCAGAAGCGTCCTCCGACGCTACGACCACCCAGACGGACACCTCGTCAGGGTCGGGAGAGGCAGCCGCCGAGACAGGAGCCACGTCATCGACGACGGACGGTTCGGGCTCGTCGTCAACGGCGCCCTCCGATGGCTCGTCCGTCCCCACGGACACGTCGCAGAAGGCCTCCACGGTCAGCGTCTCGGTGGTCGTGGACGGTTCTGCCGCAGGTTCGGGCTCCGGCTCCGCGACCGTCACGCTGAACGCCGGCGCTTCGGTCTACGATGCCCTCGTCGCCACGGGCGCCAGCGTCAACGCGCGCGGCTCCGTCTACGGCATGTACGTCTCCGCGATCAACGGCCTGGCCGAGAAGGAGCACGGCGCAAACAGTGGCTGGGTCTACTCGGTGAATGGAATCGAGCCAAACACGGCCTGCTCAAACTACGTGCTTGCTGACGGTGACTCCGTGGCCTGGACCTACGTCAACGTGGAGTAAAGACCGTGACCTCACCCCGTGCACATGCATTCGAGACGTCGCACCCCGCTGTCCCCCGCCGCCTATCTGGGGGGCACCGTCCTCATTGCCATGTTCGCTCTCCAGCCCGTCCTCATCGCCCTCTCGCTCGCAGGTGCCCTCGCGGCCTCCCTTGCGTTCAGGGGCGTGCGAGCGACGCTGCGCGGGCTTCGCTGGCAGCTTCCCGCCGTGGGCGTGATCTGCCTCGTCAATCCGCTCTTCTCGGCATCTGGGTCCACGGAGCTGTGGCATCTTGGTCCCATGGCCATCTACCTCGAGAGCCTTGCGTTTGGCGCCTGCATGGGCGCGATGCTCGTGGCAGTGGTGCTCTGGCTCGAGTGCGCCTCGCGCGTGCTCACGCAGGATCGCGTGCTCGAGCTCGGCGCGAGGGCGCTTCCCACGGTCACGCTCATGAACCTCGATGACGGCGCAGCTCGTACCCCAGCTCGTGCGTCGCGGGCAGGCGGTCAGGTCGACGTATGCCGCCTGCACGGCCGCCTCCGGTACGAGGGACGCTCGCCACGCCCAGGTGCGCATGTCCGACGTGCTCGTGGCCTGGGCCATGGAGGACTCCCTCGAGCGTGCCGACGCCATGCGCGCGCGAGGCTGGGGCTCGACCGAGGCCCGCACGACCTATCGCTCCGTCGAGTTCCGCGGCCGTGACGCGGCGATGCTCTCGTGCGTCGTGGTGTTCCTTCTCGCCAACGCCTTCCTCGCGTACGTCGCGTGCTCGCAATGGCGCTTCTACCCCACCATGCCTCAGCTCGTGGTCTGGTGGGGATACGTCCCTTATGCCGTCCAGGTGCTTCTGCCTGCGGCGCTCGAGCTCATGGGGAGGTCAAGGTGGAGATGATGGAGACGGACGCGCCGGCGCTCGCGATGCGTGACCTGAGCTTCTCGTATGCCGTCGCCGAGGGGGTCCCCGCCAACGCGCCGGTGCTCGACCATGCTTCGCTCGAGGTTCCGCGCGGGGCATTCGCCCTGCTCACGGGAGACACCGGGTCGGGAAAGACCACGCTCCTGCGCCTCGCCAAACCCGAGGTGGCACCCGCAGGCGAGCTCGGAGGCAGTGTCGAGGTGCTCGGGAAAGACGTGCGCTCGCTCGAGCCCGCCGAGTCGGCGCAGCTCGTGGGTTACGTCCTCCAGAGTCCCGACAACCAGATAGTGTGCGACACGGTGTGGCACGAGATGGCCTTCGGGCTCGAGAACGTAGGCCTTCCCCAGGCGGAGATGCGCCGGCGCGTGGCCGAGACCTGCTACTTCTTTGGTATGGAGTCCTGGCTTCATCGTTCGTGCGCCGAGCTCTCGGGCGGTCAGCGCCAGATGCTCGCACTTGCCTCGACGCTCGCCATGCGGCCCGGTCTGCTCCTGCTCGACGAGCCGACCTCGATGCTCGACCCCGTCGCCGCGAAGGCCTTCCTCTCGCTTCTCTTTCGTGCGAACCGCGAGCTGGGCGTCACCGTGGTCGTGGCCACGCATTCCCCCTGGACCATGGGGGAGTACGCCACATGCGCCTTGCGCGTGGAGGGCCGCCGCGTGGAAGAGGTCTCGCTCGAGGGGCTGTCCCGGGAGCCCGAGCTGGGCCGTCTCAGGCCTCGGTGCCGTCCGATGGGCTCTCGCGAGGCGATCGGCATCGCGGACGCATGGTTTCGCTACGACCGCGACGCCGACTGGGTGCTGCGCGGCTGCGACCTTACGGTGGCCGAGGGTGAGGTCCGTGCGCTCATCGGCGGGAACGGCTCGGGAAAGTCGACGCTCCTCGCCCTTGCGGCGGGCACCTCCCGTCCCCAGCGCGGCAGGGCGAGAAGCGCCCTCTCGTGTCGTCAGGCGTTTCTACCGCAGAGCCCCAAGACGCTCCTTGCCCGCCAGTCGGTGGCGGACGAGCTCATGGAGTGGTCGCGCACGGCGGGCTACGGTCGCGCCGATGCGGACGCCATGATGGCGCACATGGGGCTTGCCGGCCTCGCCGAGCGGCATCCCTACGACCTCTCGGGTGGTCAGCAGCAGCTGCTCGCCCTCGCCAAGCTCCTTCTCACACGTCCTCGCCTGCTCCTTCTCGACGAGCCGACCAAGGGTCTGGACCTCGAGTTGCGCCGCGAGGTGGTTCGCGTGGTGAACGAGTGCCGAGACGACGGCGTGACGGTGGTCGTGGCGTCGCATGACGTGGCGTTTCTGGAGGAGGTGGCGGACCAGACGTCGCTTCTCTTCGACGGCGGCGTGACGCTCACCGGCAAGACCGGCGAGTTTTTCCGGGAGAGCTGGGTGTGGGGGCGCTCGTGAGGCTACTGGTCGTCCTCGTCGAGAAACTGCAGGAACGGCTCCTCCTCGTAGGCCTGGGTGAGGTCTTCCTCCGAGAGGTCCGCCAGCTCTTCGAGCGCGAGTTCGTCGTCATCCTCGCCCCACGCGTAGGCCGACCCGTCCTCGAAGCTCTCGTCCACGTCGGGTAGGGCGCCCGTGATGGAGCACAGGCCGTCGGCGGCGGGAACGATCTTCTGCCACTGCGTGATGATGGGTTCGGAGGGAACCTCTTCCAGCTCGACGAGGGTGTCGAGGTAGATCTGCCCCGCGCCCTCGAGAAGGTCGGAGCGGGAGCGCACGGCCTGCAGGTGGTTTGCGAACTTCTCCATGGCCTCGTCCGCGTTCTCGGCGGAGACGATGAGGGGCATGAGGACGAAGCTGTCCTTGTCGTCCATCTCGTCGTTGTAGCTGAAGTGTCCGATGTAGATCATGGCGGTCTCCTCGCGACGATGGCCTGTGATGAGTTGACTGTAGCACGCCTGGAGGAGGGGGTCGCCCGTCCGCGGACGGGAGGTACGACGCGGCCCTAGAATGGACGAAAGGAGGTAACGATGACGCAGGGGTTTACCGCTACGCGTACGGCTCGGATCCTGCACGCGCTCGAGCTGCCGGCCCTCGTGGCGGTGCCGGTCATCATGGCCACGTGCGTTCTCATGGACGTTGACGCCACGGCGCCGCTCACCGTTCTCGCCGTGCTTCTTGCCGTGGGCCTCCTGTTCGCGAGCGTCGAGGCGTCTCGTCCCGCCATGCGCCAGCTCATGCCGACGGTGGTCCTCGCCGCCCTCGCCGCCGCCGGCCGGGTGCTCTTTGCCGCCGTGCCCGACGTCAAGCCCGTCTCGGCCATCGCCATCGTCGCGGGTGCCACGTTGGGACCGCAGAGCGGCTTTGCCGTGGGAGCCCTCGCGGCGCTCGTCTCCAACTTCTTCTTCGGGCAGGGTGCATGGACTCCCTGGCAGATGTATGCGTGGGGTCTCGTGGGCTACGTCGCCGGCTTCGTCTGCAGGGGAGACGGACGGCGTACGCGCGTGGGCGTGTACGTATGGGGCTTCTGCTCGGCCCTCGTGTACGGAGCCATCCTGAACGGGTTCTACGTCATCGGCTTCGTGCGGCCGCTCACGTGGCAGACGGCCTTCGTCGCCGTTCTCGCCGCGTTGCCGTTCGACCTGATCCATGGCGTCTCCACGGTGGGCTTCCTGCTGCTCGTCTGGGCGCCGTGGAAGGCCTCCATCCGTCGCGTGGTGGCCAAGTACGGGCTCTCACCCTCCGAAGGGGTGCGCGAGGGGGAGGGCGGATGAGCGCAGGGCGCTTTGGGTATGCGATCCCGATCGGTCTGTCCGCCGATTCCGAGACGGGGAACATATCTGAAAAAGACGACTTCTCCGGAGGCGTGTCACGCTCCTGGGGTGGTCTGTCGAGAAAATCCTTCACAGTGCCTGCAAAAACCCGCATATATGGCTTTTCTCGGAGGGTGGTTTTTTGTATCGTATGAATGTTCAATGCCGTGCGCCGAGGGAGAGCCCCCGCGAGCGACTCATGTGATGGTAAACGTGCCCCAGCGGCAGCCTCCAGAGGCGGCTGTCAGCAGGCAAGAAGGAGATGTGCATGTCTGGACACTCTAAGTGGGCAACCACCAAGCACAAGAAGGCCGCTATCGACGCCAAGCGCTCGGCGCTCTTCTCGAAGCACTCGCGCAACATCACCGTTGCCGCCCGCGTTGGCGGTGACCCCAGCCCGGAAAACAACGCAGCCCTTTCCGCCGCCGTGGCCCGCGCCCGCATGGTCTCCATGCCCAACGCCAAGATTCAGGCCGCCATCGACAAGGCCTTCGGTGCCGGCGCCGAGGCGGTCATCTACAAGGAGGTCACCTACGAGGGCTACGGTCCTGCCGGCGTCGCGGTCTACGTCGAGTGCCTGACCGATAACATCAACCGCACCGCGGCCGACGTCCGCTCCGCCTTCTCGCACTCCGGCGGAAACCTCGGCACCACCGGATCCGTTGCCTTCCAGTTCACGCGCAAGGGCTCCATCGCCGTCGACAAGATCATCGTGAGCGACGAGAAGAAGGTCCCCGATCGGAAGAACGCGGTCGACGAGGACGAGTTCATGATGGCCGTCGCCGAGGCCGAGGGCGACGACTACGAGGATGCCGGCGACGAGTGGATCGTCTACACGCCCTACGACAAGATGCAGGACGTCGTGAAGGCGCTTGAGTCCCAGGGCATCGAGGTCAAGGGCTCGGAGCTCACCATGGTTCCCAATACGCCGACCGAGCTCGAGCTTTCCGACGCCAGGAAGGTCCAGCGCCTTGTCGACAAGCTCGAGGAGCTCGACGACGTCCAGAACGTCTTCACCTCCATGTCCGTCTCCGACGAGGTGGCCGAGGCGCTCGACGCCGACGAGGACTAGGCTCATCCCCCAGGCTCTGTGATTTCAGGCGGCGGTCCCACGAGGGCCGCCGCCTCTTTGCCGAGAGGACCGATTGAAGTCCCCGGTGAGGGGTATCCTCTAACTGTCAACGTCCCGACGGGGTCGGGTGAGGTCGACGGTGGGGAGAACGCATGGGTGGATTCAAGCGCTTCTGCATGTTCGTATTTGGGCTGGCAGGCCTTTTCGGCGTGTCGGCGCTTGCGCTGACATGGATTGGCCGGTGGACGTCACAGGCGAGCTCCCTGATGTCGCTTGAGGGCTACTTCTGCGCCGTCGAGGTCTGCGTCCTCATCGCCATCGTTGGTCTCGCCATCATCCTGCTCCGCTCGATCTTCATGCGCAGCGTCAAGACCATCGAGGTCACCACGGTCGACGGAGGCACGATCAGCGTCTCGCGAGACGCCATAGCCTCGCAGGCGGCCCACATCGTGGAGGCGGACGGCAGCTGCTCGGCAAGTCGCGTGGACATCAGGGCCAAGAAGAGAGGCTGCGTGCGTGTGCACGTGCGCGTGCTTCCGCACGAGACGGTCGACGTGGTCACGAAGGGCGCCCAGCTTCACGACGACCTCACGCGTGGTCTGTCATCCGTGTGCGGGGACAAGGTCGACCAGGTGAGCCTCGAGTTCGTGGAGCCCGAGTCGGTCACGCTCGCAACTCCCGCGCCTGAGCCCGAGCGCGCGCCCGAGGCCAGAAGCGTGTCCAGCCATGAACCCGCCCCTGGTCCCGCGTCCAAGCCCGAGGGCTCCGACCAGCCCGATTCCACGAGCGAGATCACCGTGCCGATGGGTGGCTCCCGAAGCGCCACCGACGCAGACGGTCAGGAGGCATAGCAGATGTCAGACGACGATCGCAGAGCTCCCAAGGCCAAGGTCGACCTCGTCGACGAGGACGCAGGGTCCTTCGCCGCCCAGGAGCAGCACGGCGAGCGAGACGACGCGAAGGACGAAGCCCCCGAGGCCTCCTCCGACCCCGTCAAGGATGGATTCGGCAGCAAGGTGTCTGCATGGGTGAGTCGTACCCTCCCCGGTCACGAGAACGCGTTTGTAGGCGGTGTGCTTGGTCTCGTTGCCGCGATCCTCGTCTTCTGCGTGGGTGCCCTGAACACCATCCTCATCGTGGTGCTCGTGATGGTGGGCGTCTCGCTCGGCCAGATCCTCGACGGCGACCCCAAGATAGTCAACGCGGTCATCAAGTTCTTTTCCGACAGGCGCGAGTAGCGAGGAGCGAACATGAGTACCGAGAGCACATCCAACGAGAGCGCCGTCGAGCCCGAGGTCGTGGTGTCAAAGGCCATCGAGCCGGTGGCCGGTGCAGGAGCCAGTCCCGCGGCCGTCGACGTCCAGCACGACATCGACCTGACCGCCGACGACGAGGACCTGGAGAGCGAGGACTCCCTCACCTTCTCAAACGGGGTCATCGAGAAGATCGTGGCCCTCGCCATGCGCGAGGTGCCCGACGTCGTGGGCATGAAGGGCAGATGGTTCAACCGCGTTCAGGAGACCTTCGGCACGACCGACACGACCAAGGGCGTCTCGGTGGAGGTCACGCCCGAGAGCTCCGTCAAGGTCAACGTCTCAGTCTTCATCAAGTACGGCGCGTATGCCCCGCAGGTCTTCGAGGACGTCAAGAATGCGGTGGTCAAGCAGGTCACGGGCATGACGGGTCTCGAAGTCGCGGGCGTCAACCTGCGCATCGAGGACGTTCTCACCCCAGAGGAGTACGACAAGTCCAAGACCTCGATCGAGGAGACGCCCGATGCCGACCTCTCCGAGGCCAGGCCCGTCGAGGAGAGCGCCACCGAGTAGTTCCCGCCGACAACCAAGCTAGGGGAGACACGTGTCGAAGGTCATCGTGTTCGGGTCCCTCAACATGGACCTGTCCGTTGAGTGCGAGAAGGTGCCCGGCGCGGGCGAGACGGTTCGTGGCTCTGGGTTTCTGACGAATCCCGGCGGCAAGGGTGCCAACCAGGCCTATGCGGCCGCGCGCATGGGTGCGGAGACGTACATGGTCGGTGCCGTGGGCGACGACGCGTTTGGCACGCGCCTCGCAAGGTCGCTCGGCTCCGCCGGCGTCTCCTGCGACTACCTGCATGTGCGTGACACCGCTCCCACGGGTACGGCGACCATCATCCGCTGTCACGGCGACAATCGCATCGTGGTAGATGCCGGGGCAAATGCGGCGCTCACCTCGGATGAGGTCTGCGCTGCCCTCGATGACCTCGCCGTGCCCGGAGACGTTTTCCTCACGCAGCTCGAGTGCGACTTCTCGACAACGGTGGACGCCCTTGCCTATGCCCGCGAGATGGGCCTCTACACGATGCTCAACGCAGCTCCTGCGGGCGGCGACCTTATGGGCATCTATCCCTCGATCGACCTGCTCTGCGTGAACGAGAGCGAGTGCATGTCGCTGACGGGCATCCACCCCACAGACGATGCGAGCATCATGAAGGCCCTCGTGGTCCTCTCGTCCTGGGGCGTCTCCACTCCCGTGATCACACTCGGCCCCCAGGGATCTGCCGCGTTCATTGCCGAGGGGTTCGTGTCCGTGCCCTCGCGAAAGGTCGAGACCATCGACTCCACGGGTGCGGGTGACGCTTACCTCGGTGCCCTTGCGGCCGAGCTTGCTGCCGGGAGGGAGATTGCGGAGGGCCTGGTCGTCGCCTCCGCCGCCGGCGCGCTTGCGTGCAGGGCCATCGGCGCCCAGCAGTCCATGCCGACGGCCGGTCAGGTTACGGCCTTCATGAGCTGCAGGGGGTGAGATGACCCTCCTCCGTCGCGAGTGGGGCGGCCGCACTCGCGATCAATCCCCATCGACTTACGAACGTAAATAGAAGCTATACTCATGGAAGCACGTTGCGGACGAAACGAAAGGCTTTCGCATGGCGAAGCGTGACTCGCAGATTCTTGAGATACTCACGGACGCAAAGAGAATCGATGTCGCTGGGCTTGCGGTGCGTCTCGGCGTCTCGAACGTTACCATGCGCAAGGATCTCGACGCGCTTCAGTCGCGCGGCCTCGTGATCCGCGAGCACGGACATGCCCTGCTCGCAAACCCCAATGACGTGAGCGGACGCCTTGCCTATCACTACGAGGAGAAGTTGCGCATCGCCGAGCGCGCCGCCCGGCTCGTTTCCGACGGATCCACGATCATGGTCGAGAACGGCAGCTGCTGCGCGCTTCTCGCTCGAAGGGTCGCCGAGGTCGCTTCTGGCGTAACCATCGTCACCAACAGCGCCTTCATCGCATCATACGTGCGTGACGTTCCCGCCGTGCGTCTCACGCTGCTCGGAGGCGCGCTGCAGTGCGACTCCCAGGTGATGGTCGGACCCCTCGTGCGCCTTGGCGCTCAGCAGTTCGTGGTCGACAACCTCTTCGTTGGTGCCGACGGATGGTTCGACGGAGTGGGCTTCACCAACAGCGACCAGATGCGTGCGGAGGCGGTGCGGTCCATGGCTGCCTCGGCCGTGCGCGTGGTGGTGCTCACCGAGTCCGAGAAGTTTGGTACCCACGGATCGGTCCCGCTCGGTCTGGGCGACAAGCCCATGACCGTGGTCACCGATGCTGGCATTCCCGATGCGGCGCGGGCAAGCCTCGAGCGCGCGGACGTCGAGGTCGTCGTGGCGGAGTAGCCTCCATGGAGTCCTTCCTGCGCGTCAGCGTAGACAATTGTTGTGAACGGAATAATAATTACTTACGAACGTAAGTATATCTTGACAGCTGCGCGGTTAGTCGATACAGTAATTGCGAACGAAAGTGATATGTATTCTGTACACAAGACATGGAGCGAAGCGATGGAGAACAGGGAGCACTTCGGCGCGCTGACCAGTCGCATGCAGGCCTTTCGCGAGGAGGTCCTCGACGAGAAGCCCTTCATCGATGCCGAGCGCGCCGTCCTTGCCACCAGGTCATACGAGGCGAGCAAGAATCAGCCCCCGGTCATGAGACGTGCGCTCATGCTGGAGAAGATTCTCGACAACATGACGATCTACATCGAGGACAAAACGCTCATCTGCGGCAACCAGGCGACCAAGAACTGCAACGCCCCGATCTTTCCCGAGTACACCCTCGGTTTCGTGATCGACGAGCTTGACGCGTTCGAGAAGCGTGACGGCGACGTGTTTCATGTCACCGACGATACCAAGCGGCAGCTCCGCGACATTGCGCCCTTCTGGGAGAACAACAACCTGCGTGCTCGTGGCGAGGCCCTCCTGCCGGACGAGGTCTCCGTCTTCATGGAGACCGGCGTATTTGGCATGGAGGGAAAGCTCAATGCGGGTGACGCCCATCTCGCCATCAACCATGCGCGTCTGCTGCGCGAGGGGCTCGCGGGCTACGAGGCCCGCGTGCGTGCGGCCAAGGCGGCCCTCGACCTCACCGACCCCGACTCAATAGACAAGTACGTCTTCTATAAGGCGGCCCTCGTCGTGATCGATGCCGTCCGACGCTTTGCCCTTCGCTACTCCGCGCTTGCTGCTAAGAAGGCTGCGGCACAGACCGATTCCGTTCGCGCCGCCGAGCTCGAGTCCATGTCCGCCATCTGCGCTCGCGTTCCCTATGAGCCGGCGTCATCCCTGCGCGAGGCCGTCCAGGCGGTCTGGTTCTCTCAGGTCATCCTCCAGATCGAGTCCAATGGTCACTCGCTCTCCTTTGGTCGCTTCGACCAGTACCTCTACCCCTACTACAGGGCGGATGTCGATGCCGGCAAGATCACCCGCGACGAGGCGCTCGAGCTTCTCACCAACCTCTGGATCAAGACGCTGACCATCCAGAAGGTGCGCAGCCAGGCCCATACGCTCTCATCGGCAGGCAGTCCCATGTACCAGAACGTCACCATCGGCGGCCAGACCGCGGACAAGCGCGACGCCGTGAACGAACTCTCGTTTCTCGTGCTTCAGTCGGTCGCGCAGACTCGTCTCACCCAGCCCAATCTCACGGTTCGCTATCATGCTGGCATCGACAGACGCTTTCTCGACGAGTGCATCGAGGTCATGAGACTCGGTTTTGGCATGCCCGCCTTCAACAACGACGAGGTCATCATCCCCTCGTTCATCAACTGGGGAGTGGCGGAGAGAGACGCGTACGACTACTCGGCCATCGGCTGCGTGGAGACGGCCGTTCCGGGCAAGTGGGGCTACCGTTGCACCGGCATGAGCTACCTCAACTTTCCGCGCATCCTCCTCGTCACCATGAACGACGGCGTGGACCTCACGAGCGGCAGGCGCTTTACCAAGGGCTACGGCATGTTCACCGAGATGAAGAGCTACGAGGAGCTTCTCGCCGCCTGGGACAAGACCATCCGCGAGATGACCCGCTACTCCGTGATCGTGGAGAACGCCATCGACAAGGCCTCCGAGCGAGACGTGCCCGACGTCCTCTGCTCCACCCTGACCGACGACTGCATCGCCCGCGGCAAGACAATCAAGGAGGGCGGTGCCGTCTACGACTTCATCTCCGGTCTCCAGGTGGGCATCGCCAACATGGCGGACTGTCTCGCTGCGATCAAGAAGCTCGTGTTCGAGGAGGGAAGAATCACGCAGCAGCAGCTCTGGGATGCCATCCTCGATGACTTTCAGTCGCCCGAGGGGAAGCGTGTTCGGCAGATGCTGGAAAACGACGCCCCCAAGTACGGCAACGATGACGACTACGTCGACAACCTCGTGGTGGAGGCCTACGACTCCTACATCGACGAGATCGAGAAGTATCCCAACACACGGCATGGTCGCGGGCCCATCGGCGGCATCCGCTATGCTGGCACCTCGTCCATCTCGGCAAACGTTGGTCAGGGCATGGGTACCATGGCAACTCCCGATGGACGTCGCGCCCACGAGCCCCTTGCCGAGGGGTGCAGCCCCGCGCACAACGCAGACAGGCAGGGTCCCACGGCGGTGTTCAAGTCCGTCTCCAAGCTCCCCACCGAGAAGATCACGGGAGGCGTGCTTCTCAACCAGAAGATGACGCCCTCGATGCTCGAGAACGAGGGGGACAGGCGCAAGCTCGAGATGATGCTCGGCGCGTTCTTCGACCGTCTGCACGGCTATCACGTGCAGTACAACATCGTCTCTCGCGACACGCTGGTGGACGCGCAGATACATCCCGAGGCGCACAAGGACCTCATCGTGCGCGTGGCGGGCTACAGCGCCTTCTTCAACGTGCTCTCGAAGGCGACCCAGGATGACATCATCGGACGAACCGAGCAGACCCTCTAGCTCGATGGGTCTGAGACATCGTGCCGATTGCGACTAAAACGCAATAGGATGCACATAGGTATGTTGCTGTGGAAATGTTCGATATAGGCAATATATTGCTTTAAAACAGATAAACCGTATAGGGGAGATGGGCGGGCGTCCTTCCCGTCTCCCGTTAGAGTCCGAAGCGCTCGTGGGCTGATTGGGCCGCCCTGAGATAGGTGGGCGTGGGTACGTGATGACGCTCTCCCAGGTGGATGACCTCGGTGATGAGGCCATCGTACTCGGATGCGCGACCCGCCGTGAGGTCGCGCTGCATGGACGTTGTCGCGCTCGGGTCAAGAGCATCGGTAATCGCGAGGTTGGCCGTCACGAGATCGTGGTCGAAGTCGATGCCCATGGCTCTGCCGATGGCGATGACCTCGCCAATGGCGGCGACAAACGTGTCCCGGGCTGCCCCTCCGCGTTGGACGTCACCGGCGGTGGAGTCATGGATGATGGCAGTCGCCCCCATGGGGGAGACGTAGCTGAACTTTTCCATGGCATCTCGTCGGATGTCGGAGGATGCGAGAACGTCAAGGCCGTTCACCGAGGCGTCGGCAGCGATGCTCGCCAGGAGATCGTCTTGGCCGTCGCGAGTCGCGGGATTACCAAAGAGCACACGACAGATGGGTGCGTGCTCGAGAAGAACGCCAGGGCCAGCAAGTTCGGCCGATACGTAGATGCAGCCATCGGCGCAAAGCGGCGCGAGCGGTCCCATCTCATCGTGCAGTCTCGCTCCCATGCGCCCACCCGTGCCATAGAGGTTCAGGAGTGGAATGACGACGGTCCTTTTGGTGCAGGTCCCGTGAAGGAGGGGGTAGGTGCTATCAAGCGAGTATCCCTTCACGCAGACGAAGATTACGTCAGGGGTGGTACGGTACTCCTCGGCGATGCAGACGCGCGGATTCTTCACGAGCAACGGCTCGAGGCCCAGCCGTTCGATGCGCAGCCCCTGGCTCCTCATGGCCGTAAGGTGCTCTCCCCGAGCAATGCCCGTGACGGACCTGCCGGCGCGCGTCAGTCGCTCGAAGACGCTCGCACCCACTCCACCCATGCCAAATACGGCGTATTCCATGTGACTCCCGGTGCCCCTCTGTCGTCTCGTCTCGTCGCGTGAGTGAGACCTTCGGCTTCCCTATGCCAGCTTCATGAGCGTCGTTGACCCCTGATGCAGCGTCAGTTCGTATTTGTTGCGCTTGCCGGGAGCGATGATGGTGCTTGCCTCAAACACCTCGTTACGGGCGTTCCTTGCGTCACGGCTGATTCGAAACGCCGGTGACCCCGGCCTGCACTCGAGGAGCTCGGCATCGACCTTTGCGAGCGCAATCGCCTCGTAGATTTCGCGAGCCTCGTTCGGCTTTGATCCAGACTCCTCCGCAATGCGCGAATAAAGGGATTCCTCGAGGTCATCCTCGTCCAGCACCGGACAGAGTCGGCAGGGGACGTAGGTCGTCTCGAGGAGAATCGGCATTCCATCACCCATGCGTAGGCGACGAATCTCCCAGGCGGGGGTGCCATCGGGCACCTCGAGTCGCTCGGCGATGCCGTCAGTGGCCTCGACGGACCTGAATCGTATGACCTTGGACGAGGGAGCGATTCCGAGCGCCACCATCTCGGAGGAGAAGTTATAGAGGGTGTCGAGACTCCTGTGGAGCTTCGGCTCGGCGACGAAAGACCCCTTGCCGGCGCGCCTCGTGACTAATCCCAGACTTACGAGCTCGGAAAACGCCTTGCGCACGGTCGCGCGCGAGAGTCCGAGGTCGCGGCAGATCGACTCCTCGGTGGGAAGGGGGTCTCCCACCAAGAGCGTGCCTGACGAGATGAAGCCAGAGAGTTGATCTGCGAGCTGGCGCCAGAGCGAGGTTGGTGAGGACTGGTCGAGCGGTTTTAGTGTGAGTTTATTTGTACCTAACATTACGTAACTTTCTCTTGACGCCGCAGACAGGCGACGGTATCTTCTCCTTAGACCTATTTGTACCATACAAATAGTAAAAAGCAAGCCGAAGATTCGGGGGGTTGTAGAAATGAAGCCATTCCTCAACTATCAACCGTCATCCGCAGACGTCGACTGGGACCGTCTCGCCCGGTTTCAGCACGCCATGGAGGGACGCGTGGCAACGATCTGTCCCGAGAGGGCGCTTCTCTACACCGAGTCCTTCAGAACCACGGAGGGGGAGCCCTACATCCTCCGCAAGGCAAAGGCATTCGCGCATACGCTGCGCAAGATGACGGTCTACGTAGAAGACGACTCTCTCATCTTTGGCAACATGGCAAGTCGCAACTTTGCGGCCCCCATCTTTCCCGAATACTCAATCGACTGGGTCATCGATGAGCTTGACGAGTTTGATGGGCGGTCGGGCGACGTCTTTCACATAGACGAGAAAACCAAGGATGACCTGCGCGGCATCGCTCCATACTGGCTTGGACACACGCATGCGGACGCTGTTGAGGCAACCTTGACCGAGGACATCCGCACCGCCGAGAGGCAGGGCGTTATTCATCGTGGGGGCATCTCCATGAGCGGTGACGGTCACATCGTCCCCGATTACGAGATGCTCCTCTCGCGCGGGCTCCGCAGCTTTGCGAATGAGGCGATGGAAAAGGAAGCGGACATCACCCTCACGCAGGACCAGCGGGACTTCTATGCGTCGGTTCGTATCTCCATGGAGGGCGTGCTTGACTTCTTCAAGCGCTACGGCACGCTTCTTTCCGATCGGGCGGCCTGCGCGGACATGTCCCGCAGGACAGAGCTCGAACGGATGTCCGCGATGGCATTCACGATGATGGAGCAACCGGCTCGGACGTTTTGGGAGGGTGTCGAGACCTGCTACATGGTTCACCTCCTTCAGATGATCGAGTCCAACGGTCACTCGTTTTGCTACGGCAGGTTCGACCAGTACATGCTTGACCTCTATGAGCGAGACGTCGCTGCCGAAGCGCTCTCCAAGGACAAGGCTCTCGAGATCGTGACCGACATGTTCATCATGAACTCGTCGGCCAACAAGGTCCGTCCCTACGGCCACACGAAGTTCTCGCAGGGCTACCCCCTGTATTCCAACCTCGTCGTGGGCGGCCTCAGGCCAGACGGTACCGATGGTACCAACGACCTCAGCTACCTCTGCATCGAGGCTATGAACCTAACCTCGCTCGCTGAGCCGAACTTCTCCGCTCGCTATCACAGGGACTCTCCCGAGGAATACCTGGAGGCCTGCGCTCGTCTCATTCGTACGGGCTGCGGCATGCCGAGCATGTTCAATGACGAGGTGGCCGTCAAGGGTCTCGTGGAGCTGGGCATTCCGCGCGAGGACGCGCTCGACTACTGTCCCATCGGCTGCGTCGAAACGGGCGTTCCGGGCAAGTACGGTCATCGCGCCACGGGGATGACCTATGTGAACTGGGGCAAGGTGTTCGAACTCATGCTCTATAACGGCTTTGATCCCAAGACGGGCATTCGCATGATTTCAGTCAACGACGGGGACGGGCAGGAGTCTCACTTCGGGTCCTATGACGAGCTGTGGGAGACGTGGGAGCGCTTCCTTAGGTTCTACTCCGACATCTCGGTGGAATGCGACAAGGTCTGTGACGCAGCACTTGAGGTCTACGATGCCGACCCGTTCGCAAGCGCTCTCATCCAGGATTCCATGAAGCTCGGCAAGACGCTCAAGGCCGGTGGGTGTCGCTATGACGTCATCTCGCAGTCCAACATCGGACCCTCCGTGGTGGGTAACTCTCTCGAGGCCATGAAGAGGCTCGTCTTCGACGAGAAGAAGGTCAGCTACCACGAGCTCATGGAGGCCATACGTGCCAACTGGAAGGGTTCGGAGGCGGCTCGCATCCATCAGCTCGTTTGCCGCGTGCCAAAGTTTGGCAACGATGATGACGAGGTGGACGGCATCGTGGCAGACGTCTTTGCCTCCTACCTCGACCTTCTGCCCGGGTACCATACGCTACGCCTTGGCAAGGGGCCCGAGGTGAGTTGCTACACCATGTCCACGAGCAACATCACCTCTTACGTCCCCAATGGATTCGTCGTGGGCGCGACCCCTGATGGTCGTGGTGCGGGGGCGCCGCTCAACGAAGGTTGCTCGCCTACGCAGGGAACGGACCACGAGGGGCCGACGGCCGTCATTAACTCGGTTGCGAAGCTCCCCAATGACCGCGTCGCGGCGGGACAGCTCCTCAACATGCGCTTCACCCCCCAGTCCCTTGCTGGTGAGGAGAACCTCTCGAAGTTCGTCAGCTTCCTGCGCGTCTCGCAGATGAAGGGCATCTACCACAATCAGTTCAACGTTATCTCGAGCGACGTGCTGAGACAGGCGCAGGCGCGTCCTGACGAGTACACAGACCTCATCGTAAGGGTCGCAGGGTACTGCGCCCAGTTCGTCTCGCTCATGCCACAGACGCAAGACGCCATCATCGAGAGGACGGAGAACAACTGGTGATGACGGCCGCGAGCGCTGTGAGAGGCTAGCCATCCGTCCGTCGGCCCCAAAGGCCTGTTGCACATAGGTACTGCCCACGAGCTGCCATCGACAGGGCACGCCCGAAAGGTGAGCCATGTCGTTTTCAACGAGAGAGGGATCATCATGCGCTATCTGCTTCTCATCAGCCACGGAACATTTGCCCCAGGACTCCACAGCGTACTCGACATGCTGCTGGGCAAGCGCGACGACATTCTCAGCTGCAGCATGGTCGACGGTATGGGGGCCGACGCCTTCACCGAGAACCTGAGGGTCACCATCGAGCCGATTAGGTCTGGTGACGAGGTTGTCGTCATGGCAGACATCATCGGGGGATCCCCGCTTACAAACACGCTCAACACCCTCGACGAGCTGGGACTGCTTGCGAAGTCGACAGCGTTTGTCGGAATGAACCTACCCATGGCCATCTCGGCTGTGATGGAGAAAGACGGCACGTCTCTCGCAGAGCTCGGGCGGGTAATCCTCGGCGAGGGCAAGGACGGCATGAGGGAGGTGGAGCTCAACCTCGGGGACGAGGACGAAGACGTATAGGGCGTCTCGACCGACGACAGGAAAACAGATATGGAGACCAGGCAGGCACTACGAAAGGAGGAAAGGTCATGGCAATCACGTTCGTACGCATCGACGATCGCATCATCCACGGACAGACCGTAACACGGTGGGCGATGGAATACCCGTGCGACGGCATCGTCGCCGTCAACGACAACGCGGCGACCAACTCGGTTCTGAAGGCGGCATTCAAGGGCGCGGCACCCGACAAGAAGATCTTCATCTGGACCATGGAGCACTTCAAAGAGAAGGCCCAATCCGTTCTTGACAGCAAGAGCAGGTATTTCCTCATCACAAAGAGCCCTATGGACATGAGGGAGATTCTCGTCGGCCTGGGGTTTGATCCCTCTGGTGTCAGACGCGTCATCGTCGGGCCCTGTAATGACCGTCCCGGTACCGTGAAGCTGGGGTTCAACCAGTCAATCACCGCCGAGGAGGCTCAGGCCTTCGAGGACATCACCAGGGCCGGCTATGCCGTGGAGTTCGCGCTCGTCAAGGAGAACTCCATCGGCGAGTGGCCCAAGTTCCGCGACAAGTTCGACCTTAGCTAAATAATCAGCTTAGTTTGAGAGGTGAAAGACAGCATGAGCATTTCCGTATTTCAGGCGGCCCTTCTGGGTCTCTTCGCGTGCCTCGCATCCCTTCCGGGCATGGGTGGCACCACCATCGGCAACTACACGCTTGGGCGCCCGCTCGTTGGCGGTCTGGTGGTCGGTCTCATCCTCGGTGACGTCTCCACGGGGATCATCGTCGGGGCGGCCATCCAGGTTGTCTACATCGCACTGGTTACTCCGGGAGGGGCCGTATCCGCAGACGTCCGCGCAGTCACCTACATCGGCATCCCTCTGTCGATCCTCGCCATTCAGGGCCAGGGACTCGACCCCATGTCCGCCGAGGCTGCGTCACTTGCCGCTGCGCTCGGTGCTGCCGTCGGCACGCTCGGCACGGTTCTCTACTACGGCACCGCGACCATCAACCTGGTCTGGCAGGGCATCGGCTGGAAGGCCATGGAGACCGGCGACTGGAAGACCATCAAGAGGCAGATTCCGCTCGTAGACTTCGTCTACCCCTGGGTCGGCCACATCCTGTTCTCATTTATCCCCACGTTCGTCATCTGCATGGCCGGCTCGCAGATGGTCCAAGTCATGAAGGACTACCTTCCCATGGATGGCGTCGCGATGAAGACGCTCTTCACGGTCGGCTCGCTCCTTCCCGCTGTCGGTATCGCGATCCTATGCAAGCAGGTCGTCACCAAACCACTTGATTGGCTGACCTTCGCCTTCGGTTTCACGCTTGCGGCGGTCCTGCACTGCAACCTTATCGCTTCCGCAATCATCGCCTGCTTCTTCGCGCTCATCAACTATGAGATTCAGCAGGCCAAGTTCGGACGTCCCGCAATCGCCGCCTCAGCTACAGGTGACGATGAGGAAGAGGAGGACATCTAATCATGGCAGACCTCAAGAAGACCACCGATGCCACCCGTAACAAGTCCTATTGGCGATGGGCATACGGCAACCTCACCTGCTTCTCGCAGGAGCACATGCAGACCTTCGGCTACCTGGCTGCCATGCTGCCCATCGTCGACGAGCTCTACGATGACGACGCCGAGAAGGTGGAGGCGCTGAGCACCTACTCTACGTTCTTCAACACCGAGCCCCAGTTGGGATCGCTCGTCGTCGGCCTTACGGTCGGCCTCGAGGAGGCACGCGCCAACGGCGATGACATCGATGACGAGACCATCAATGGCATCCGCGCCGGACTCATGGGTCCGCTCGCTGGCCTCGGCGACTCAATCATCGTGGGAACCCTCATCCCCATCCTCCTCGGCATCGGCCTTGGACTCTCAACCGGGGGTTCGCCCCTCGGCGCCATCTTCTACATCGTGGTATGGAACGCCCTCATGTTCTTTGGCATGAGGTTTGCCTACGACAAGGGCTATGAGCTTGGCGGATCTGCGGTTGAGGCGCTCGTTGGCCCCGAGTCGAACGCTCTCAGAAGCTCCATCGTCATGATTGGTACCATGGTCATCGGCGCCGTCGCTGCGACGTGGATCTCGATCAACACCGCCCTCGTTCTTCCTGGTGTGGGTTCGCTGAACGACGTGCTGTGGACGACGTCCGATACGAACGTCTTCGGCTCCGGCATCTTCCCGAAACTTCTCAACTTCGTCTTCGTGTATCTGTGCTGGTGGCTCATGACCAAGAAGAAGATCTCTCCGACCATGGTCATGCTCATCCTCGTCGGCGTTGCCTTGGTCGGCGTTCTCGTGGGCTTCTTCAACCCAGGCCTGTCCTACTAGACGAGAGCCGTAAGGAGGTCGACCATGGTGCAGCCATTGATGGACGGTCAGAAGGACATGCTCGTTCGTGAGGCTCGCCTGCAGGCTGATGCCTGCAGGCGGCTGGATGCCTGGGCCCGACCCGTGTACTCGCTCTTTGCCGTTGGGGCCCTGCTCGCGTGGTGGACGTTCCAGGGTACCGGCCCGGACTGGGCCGGTACCCTGGGGGTCATCCTCATGGCCGTGTTCGGCGTCGCCTCGGTGGTGTTCAAGGTGGGTACGGCGCATGCCAAGAGAAACGTTCGACGCATTCTGCACGCTGTCGGCGTTGACCTCGACGTGATGGGCAGACGTGTCACGACCACCGAGACGGGAGGGCAGCGATGAGGGGGCTCGTCTCTGACATCCAGCGGTATTCGACCAAGGACGGCCCCGGCATCCGAACGACGGTCTTCCTCGTAGGCTGCACGCTGCGCTGTGCCTGGTGTGCCAATCCCGAGTGTATCCGCCATGACCAGCAAGTCATGCACTTTCGTATGAGATGTCGCAGATGTGGGGCATGCGCAAGGGTTGATCCCTCCATCGTGATCGATGGTGACGGGGCACACGCCGAGCGTTCGAAACTCAAACGAGAGTGCATGAAGGTCTGCAGCTATGATGCATTCGAGCTCAACGGAAGCTGGATGGAGAGCGACACGGTGGTGGCAAACCTCCTGCGAGACCGCGACTACTTTGAGATGAGCGGCGGTGGCGTGACCATTGGTGGCGGTGAGCCCCTCGCTCAACCGGAGTTCGTGCTCGACGTCCTTCGCAAGCTCAAGGGCGCAGGTCTAGCGACGTGCATCGATACCTGTGGAAACGTGTCCCTTGACGTGCTGCAGAGCGCGCAGCCTTACTGTGACCTCATGCTTTATGACATCAAGGCGGTGGACAGCGACATCCACCGGCGGGGAACCGGTTCTGGAAACGAGCAAACCTTGGCAAATCTTGCCTGGCTCGACTCGGTGGGCCAGCCTCTCTGGATTCGCATGCCCGTCATCGGAGGCTACAACGATCAGTCCGATGACCTCGCGCGGCGCTTCGATCTCGTGGCCGGCCTCACGTGTGTCAAGCGCGTTGACGTCCTTCCGTACCACGAGTATGGCGTGGGTAAGTACCAGGCCCTGGGATGGGACTATCCCCTCGGAGGGGAGGCCAGCGTCTCGACGGAGAAGATTGCGCTGATTAGAGAGCTCGCGCAGGCCCACGGCGTGGCTATCAACGTCGCCGAGGAGTAGGCGGCAGCACGATGCTCCTATGGATAGTGTAATTGTACCAAACATTTCGATTCGCTATTGACGTGCGAAAATCAGGATCCTATATTCTATATGGATACAATTTGTACCAAACAAAAGGTACAAATAATCTGGGCGTGGATGCCCCAAAGGAGAAGGAGAAGCAGAATGCAGACAACCAAAAAGGCAGCCGAGATGACCGAGCGCGAGTTGGCGAGCTATATCGACCAGTCGGTTCTCAAGCCCGAGTTCACCATCGATGACATCAAGAAATACTCTCAGGAGGGCATTGATTACGGATGCAAGACCATCTGCATCAACCCCGCCTCCCTCGAGATCGTCGCACCCATGGTCGAGGGCACGGCGACTGGCATCTGCGTCGTCTGCGACTTTCCGTTTGGTCTCTCTACCACGGCCTCTAAGGTCGCTCAGGCTCACGAGTACATCACCAACTACAAGATTGAGGACCTCGACATCGTTGCCAACTACGGTCGCCTGCGTTCCGGTGACCTTGACTACGTGACCGCCGATATCAAGGCGGTCGTTGACGAGTGCCATACGCACGGCGTCATGGTCAAGGTTATCATCGAGACTGACTCCCTTAATGCCGACCAGGTCAAGGCAGGTACCAAGTGCGCCGTCGCTGCAGGTGCTGACTTTATCAAGTCCTCCACGGGCTTCTATACCGGTGGCGAGCAGCATGGTGCGACCGCAGAGGTCGTGGCACTTATGATGGAGGCTGGCGAAGGCAAGATCAAGGTCAAGGGTTCTGGTGCCATTCGCACGCGCGAGCACTTCTTCCAGCTCATCGACATGGGCATCGATCGTATGGGCGTTGGTTACCGCTCAACTCCCGGCATGCTCGGTATGACGCCGGAGGAGGCCAAGAACCTCTCGTAGTGTTCGTTTCGCTCCGCTGCGGTCGGATGAGGCCGGATCCCATCCGACCGCAGCGGCTCTCCCGTGTTCCGGTCCACGCTTGGCCCGTAGAAAGAAGGAGCTCATGAGTGCTGATGAGGGTATTGACGTCACCGCCATTGAAGGTCCGATCATCGCCCATGTCATTTCCGACTCGCTAGGCGACACCGCCTGCGCCGTCGTTCGTGCCGCAGCCGTTCAGTTTGACAAGAATGCCATCACCATTAGCTGCCTCTCTCACGTCGAGGCTGGCTGGCAGGTCGCCGAGTATCTCGGACTCTACCATGGGGAGGGAATGCCCACGGCCGTGTTCCACACGATTCTCGACGAGGAGCTGCGAGATGTCGTTCGCCAGGAGCTTGATGAGAGGGGTATTCCGTCGGTCGACCTCCTCGGGCCATCGCTGCGCATCTTCTCGACGCTTCTTAACACCGATCCGCTGGACATTCCCGGGCTTGTCGTCGACAGGACCGGTGCCGTGGTGCGCCACGTCGACGCACGGCTTCTGTCCGAGGAATAGCCAACCTGGCTAGCCGGACACCCATGGACGTCATACCCGCGCGGCGCCGTCGCCGCAGACAAGGAGCCAGACATGAAGTTCTTCATCGACACCGCGGACCTGGACGAGATCAGGGAGGCCGAGAGCTGGGGCGTGCTCTCCGGCGTCACCACAAACCCGAGCCTGTACGCCAAGACCGGCGGCAGGCTCGCCGACTTCGAGGACCACATGGTCAGGATCTGCGAGATCGTCGGCCCGGACGTGCCGGTCTCCGCCGAGTCCACGGCCGAGACGACCGACGAGATGGTGGCCGACGGCGTCCGCCTCGCCGCCCTCGCCCCCAACATCGTGGTCAAGCTCCCGGTCTGCGAGGCCTCCCTGCCCGCGACCCACGAGCTCGCCGGGCGCGGCGTCCGCGTCAACATGACGCTCGTCTTCTCGGCCACGCAGGCCATGCTCGCGGCGCGCGCCGGCGCGCGCTACGTCAGCCCGTTCGTCGGGCGCTTCGACGACATCGGCGACACCGGCACGGACCACCTGGCCGAGATCACCGCGTGCATCAAGAACTACGACTGGGGCTACTGGGCGGACGAGGGCGGCGTGGAGGTCATCTCCGCCTCCATCCGCGGGCCGCAGCACGTCGTGCAGGCCGCGCTCATGGGCGCCGACATCGTCACCGTCCCCATGTCCGCCCTCAGGAAGTGCGCCCGCCACCCGCTGACCGACCGGGGCCTCGAGCTCTTCGCGGCCGACTGGGCCAAGGTCGCCTCGCAGGCGTAGGGGAGGGGGGACCACATGACGAACGAAGAGCTCAGGGAGCACGCGAGGGAGGTCCGCAGGGGCATCCTCGTCGGCACGCACGCCGCGGGGTCCGGGCACCCGGGCGGGTCGCTCTCGTCCGCGGACATCATGACCTACCTCTACCTCGAGGAGATGGACGTCGACCCGGAGGACCCGGGGAGGGCCGACCGCGACCGCTTCGTCCTCTCCAAGGGACACTGCGCCCCCGGCCTCTACGCGGCCCTCGCCGAGAGGGGCTTCCTCCCCAAGACCGAGCTCGGGACCCTGCGCCACGTCGGCTCACGCCTCCAGGGACACCCCAACATGAACGACAACCCCCGGCGTCGACATGTCCACGGGCAGCCTCGGCCAGGGCGTCTCCGCGGCCGTGGGCATGGCCCTGTCATCCAGGACGTTCGGGCCGGAGTACCGCGTCTACGCGCTCCTCGGCGACGGCGAGATCGAGGAGGGACAGGTGTGGGAGGCCGCGATGTTCGCCGGCAACCATGCCCTCGACAACCTCTGCGTCATCGTCGACAACAACGGCCTCCAGATAGACGGCACCATCGAGGAGGTCAACTCCGCCCAGCCCATCGCCGGCAAGTTCCGTGCGTTCGGGTTCCACGTGGTCGAGGTGGCCGACGGCGCCGACTTCGACCGGCTCCGCGCCGCCTTCGCCGAGGCCCGGGCCACCAGGGGCGCACCCACGTGCATCGTGGCGAGGACGGTCAAGGGCAGGGGGGTCTCCTTCATGGAGGGCCAGGTCGGCTGGCACGGCAAGGCGCCGAACGACGAGGAGTTCGCCATCGCGATGGCCGAGCTCGGGAGGGAGGGCTAGACATGGCAGACGTCAGGAGGGTCGCGACGCGCGACTCCTACGGCAGCGCCCTCGTGGAGCTCGGCGACGAGCACGACGACTTCGTCGTCCTCGACGCCGACCTGGCCGCGGCCACCAAGACCGGCAGGTTCAAGGCCGCCCACCCGGGGCGCTTCTTCGACGTCGGCATCGCCGAGTGCGACCTCATGGGCATAGCGGCCGGCATCGCGACGACGGGTCACGTGGCGTTCGCGAGCACCTTCGCGATGTTCGCCGCGGGCCGCGCGTACGAGCAGGTCAGGAACTCCATCGGCTATCCCCGCCTCGACGTGAAGATCGGCGCCACGCACGCCGGCCTCTCGGTGGGCGAGGACGGCGCCACGCACCAGTGCAACGAGGACATCGCCCTCATGCGCTCCATCCCGGGCATGACGGTGGTCGTGCCGGCCGACGACGTCGAGGCCCGTGCCGCGGTGCGGGCCGCCTACGAGACCCCAGGGCCGTTCTACCTCCGGTTCGGCCGCCTGGCCACGCCGGTGATCCACGGCCCGGGCTACGAGTTCGAGCTCGGCAGGGGCGTCGTCGAGCGCGCCGGCTCCGACGTGACCGTCGTGGCCTGCGGCCTCATGGTCCCCGCCGCCCTCGAGGCCGCCGAGGCGCTTGCTGCCGCCGGCATCGACGCCGAGGTCATCAACGCCCACACGGTCAAGCCCCTCGATGCCGACCTCATCGCGGGGTCCGCAGCCAGGACCGGGCGCGTCGTCACGTGCGAGGAGCATTCCATCATAGGCGGCCTGGGCGGAGCCGTCTGCGAGGCCCTGGCCGAGCGATGCCCCGTGCCGGTGCGCAGGGTGGGCGTGCGCGACGTCTTCGGGGAGTCAGGTCCCGCCGTGGGGCTCCTCCACAGGTACGGCCCTCGACGCCGAGGGAGTCGAGCGCGCCGTGAGGGAGATCCTCGCCTAGGTGCGCCGATCAAACGATCGACGAGGGCCTCCCTGCAGATGTGCGTCCTGTGGGGAGGCTCAGACCGTTGCCGATAGTTTCGTGACGCTCTCCCGGGAGACGAGCTCGGGCAGCACGCAGATGCGAACCGACTCCCCTTCGGTGTCATCCTTGATGAGGGACACGAGACGCCGCACAGCAAGCGCACCCATGCTGGCCTTGGGGACCGCCATGGTGGAGAGGGCGGGATAGATGAGCTGGCAGATGGGCATATCGTCGAAGCCGACGACGGAGACGTCCTCAGGCACGCGAACTCCGGCCTTGGAGAGGGCCCGCATGCAGCCGGCAGCGATGATGTCGTTGTCGGCGAAGAAGGCCGTGGGAAGGTTGGGGTTCGTGGCCAGATAGGCGGACATGTCATCAAAGGCGGTCTCTATGGTCGTGCCTACGCGGACGATTGCCCTTTCGGGATCAAAGTCGCTCCGCCCGAGCGTGCGCATGGCGCTGAGATATCCGTCTCGCCGTTCGAGGAAGTTTCGGATGTCTACGTTGCTGTTGAGGTAGCCCACGTTGCGGTGCCCCTGGGAGATGAGATGCTGGGTCGCCTGCCAGGCGCCGCGCTGGTTGTCAATCACGACCGAGTCGTTTCTCTTTGAGGGAAACCACCCGTCGAGAAGCACGATGGGTACCCCAAGCCGCTCGAACTGGGCGACGTCGGTGGCCCGCATCTCGGTGGCGAGGAGGATGATTCCCGCGCACTTGGTGCTTCGCAGGCTCTTGAGCTGCTCTGATGGGTGCTCTGCGGCGTAGAAGTACGAGATGGATAGCCGGTGGTAGCCGAGCCGGTACGTCTCGTCGGAGACGCCCTTGGTGAGCTGCTCGAAGAAGGGCGTCTCGGAGACGACCTTTCCGTGTCTCTTGTAGATGATGAGCTGAAGCGTGCTCGTGCGTCTCGCCTCGTTGGGAGCGGAGTACTCGAATCCCATCTCCCGGGCTACGGCCAGGACGTGATCGCGCGTGGCGTCTCCGACCCCCGGCTTGCCCCTGAACACGAGAGAGGCGGCGGCGGGAGAGACGCCTGCCTTCTTCGCAACGTCGCGAGCGGTAACGGTCATCGTGTACCCTTCTCTCTGAGTTTAGCTAAAGATAGTTTATATGTTTAGCGATTGACACCTGAGTGCATTGGGGTATTTCTTATCTGTGTCATAGGAGAAAAACAGGTCATCAGTCTCCTTTGTACCTGACGAGCAAAAGATAATTGGATTCTACTATTTACTAAAATTGATAGGGAATGCGATTGTGATCTGTTCTATCTTTGCGGGCATCATGAAGCGATACGAGCGCTGGGGGAGACATCGGCCGTGCAGCGTCCCCTGCGCGGGAACGCGGTGCTCGGGCTATCATGGAGGCACGGCTCGGCTGACATGCGCCCGCAGCAAAGGGAGTCCAGATGGCAAACATGCTCGACTATCTCGACTGGTACGGAGACTTCGACTTCAGAACCGTTCCGTTCAACGAGGTTGACAACCTCATTCTGTCGCAGATATCCTACCTGGACCTTACCGGCGCAGTGCCCCCGACGCCGTCAGGCGGGTCGCTCTCCGTGACGCCCGACGCCCCTTCCGTTCGCGACGCATGGTCGAGGTTTCGGGAGTGCTATCCCGTTGACAAGAAGGTCGACCTCGGTCCGCTCATCTCTCCGCTTACGGTGACCGTCTTCGAGAAGATGGCGGCTGGTAGCCGCTTTGGCACCACTCGTCTCTGCTGCTACGAGAGTCGTCTCGATACAGTCTCCCATGAGCAGTTTGGTGCCTTGACGGCGATTCTTCCCAATGGCATCTCCTACGTCTCGTTTCGCGGCACCGATGACTCCATGGTCGGCTGGCGAGAAGACTGCGAGATGAGCTACCGCGTCGTCCCGTCGCAGACGTCGGCCCTCTCGTATCTCGACGAGGTGGCGGGTCTCATGCGAGGAGAGCTCCATGTCGGCGGGCACTCAAAGGGAGGCAACCTCGCCGCGTATGCCTCGGCGTACTGCTCGGCGGAGGTTCGCCGGCGAATAGCGGTCGTCTGGTGCAATGATGCACCTGGTTTTGTCGACGAGGTCGTGCCCCTGTCGAGTCTGACCCCCATCCTTGACCGCGTCAGGTTGTTCACGCCCGAATACAGCCTCGTGGGCTCCCTCTTTACGCATGCCCTGGCCCCGACCGTCATCAAGTCGGGCGGGGATACCGGTACCCAGGGCGTCATGCAGCATAGCGCGCTGGAGTGGCAGGTCATGCGCGGGGAGTTCGTTCGTGGGGAGGGAATCTCCGAGGACAGCCGAAAGATGGGAGAGGTCTTCTCGCAGCTTCTGGCATCGCATGACATCGCCGGCAGAAAGCGCCTGGTCACCGACCTCTATGATGCCCTTGACGTGGCAGGCATTGACTCTCTGACCACGCTTGCCAGCCGGGGTGCCGCAGGTCTGGGCGCGGTTCTCAACTCCGTCGGTGCGCTCGACGAGGAGGACAGAAAGCCTATGACCGACTTCCTGCTAGGCGTCGTGGGGCAGAGCGTCGCCTTGACCGTCTCGCCCATCGCCAAGACCCTTACGACGGCATTCGAGGATGCGCGCAAGAGTGCCGAGAGCATCATCGAGCATCGAGCCGGCACAGGTGAGTCCTGAGAGAAAATAGACGTTATCGCAGGTAAGACGGTCTCGTCAGAGTGCCCTTGCGGGGCCAAGGTCGTCTGCTGCGTACCCATTAATGCATCTGCCTGCAAAAACTGACCGCTCCAAGAGTTTTAGGGATCGCGTAGGGCCACGTGCGCCGATTGCGCTCTGGGGATGGAGCCTCCGGCCTGCCGTAGCCAGACGTTGCAGATAACGACATTATCTAGCAAGGCGTTTCGTAAATAATGTCGTTATCTGCAACGTATGGCTACGTCGGCGTGGAGAGGCCCGCTTTTGGCGTAATGGCAGGAGGCTTTCCGTTGCCTCTCGTCACGATAAATCGTTTAGTTGCATTAAGTAGAACATGCTCCAATGGAGCAGTGAAAATGGTGTTGATTTATGGGGTAGTCTCATTTTCTTATATCGAAACAGAACGAGCTATTGCTACGAAGTTGTAGCAAATCCAGCTGCTTACAACCATGTGCAAGCGGGCGGTCATCATCCAGCCGTAGACGGCATCCCAGCATATTTTAGTTCTTAATATTTAGTAAATATCTTAGTAATTCATGCTGCTGATTCATTGCTGGCACAATGACGCCATAAGAAAACGTGCGGATCTAGGAGAGAGAAGCAGCAGACCATGACAGTGCGCATCGGCTATGCCCCCACCCGTCGTAGCATCTTCTCGGCACCCGATGCCGTGAAGTACAGAAAGATCATCGCCGATAGGCTTCGTGAGCTGGACGTGGAGTTCGTCGACATCGATGACATCAACGAGGAGGGCCTTCTCTTTGACGAGGGCGATCGCCTTCGCATTGTTGAGAAGTTTCGCGCAGAAGGCGTCGATGGTCTGTTTCTCCCGCACTGCAACTTTGGAACCGAGTTCGTCTGCGCTCGTCTCGCCAAGGATCTGAACGTCCCCGTCCTGCTTTGGGGCCCGCTCGACGAGCGTCCCGAGGCAGATGGAACCCGCCTGCGCGACACCCAGTGCGGCCTCTTCGCGACGGGCAAGGTCCTGCGTCGTTTCCAAGTTCCCTTCACGTACATGACCAACTGTCGCGTGGACGACCCCGTCTTCGCGCGCGGCGTTCGTGACTTTGTCGCCGTATGCAACGTGGTCAAGACGTTTCGTGCCGCCCGCATCCTGCAGAATCGGTCCGCGTCCCTACGAGTTCTACTCGACCATGTACAACGAGGGCGAGCTCATCGAGAAGTTCAACATCGAGGTCGTGCCTGTGCCGCTCCCCGAGCTTACGCGCGGCGTGAAGGCCGCGAAGGCGGAGAGCGCGGGTGACGGCAGCTCCGAGATCGAGGCGCAGCTCGCATGGATCGCCGAGCGCTACGACAGCGACTGCAGCTCCGATCAGATGCAGACCATCGCTGCCATGGCGGTGGCCATGCGCCGCATGCTCAAGAGGTACCACTGCACCGCCGGGTGCATCCAGTGCTGGAACGAGCTGCAGCACGAGCTCGGTGTCATGCCCTGCG